>Ga0247813_10000010_pt1 | contig 531160 bp, 443 predicted proteins | sample UWRJL169409C1_FD_180719 | JGI IMG/M metagenome (GOLD analysis project Ga0247813, IMG submission 180719) | Plant litter microbial communities from Arlington Agricultural Research Station in Wisconsin, United States - UWRJ-L169-409C-1 | ecosystem: Environmental > Terrestrial > Plant litter >... | reverse complement strand
ATCATACTCATAAAGCAATAATCCAACTTCATTCTTTCTTAAATTGGCCCCGCTAACAATGGTGCTGGCTGAACCTTCGATGTGATCAGGGAAGTGCTCCACCAATTTTTGATCGAATTCAGATCGGCGTATCTGATAATCCTTATCTGCTCTGCGCTGAAAACTGGTCTGACTTGAGCAGCTGGCAACAACCAGAAAAATCGACAATAAAATAACTAATCTTTTCATTACTTTTTTATTTATAACATTTCAATTACTGCCTGGAGATTTCCAGTCCCACGGTAATCTTATTGCCTTTTTCAACCGGTGAGTAATAGGAGTTTGGAAGTTCTTTGGCTCCATAACGTTTCGTTGAGTCATACTTAACACGTTCTATACTGCTATATGGACCCGAACTCTTCTCTGAAATAGCGTTTTCGACTTTGTTTAAATCTTCTGGCTTTGTATAAGTGATTGTCGATTCACCGAATTGTTTAACCGTGTAATAATAGGTGGTAACATCTTCTCCGTTACTCTTTGGTCCACCCGAAACAAACTCTCTTTCTTCAACCTTAATTCTTTCAGCTTTAACATATCCTTCTGTCTCCATAAAGTTCTCAGAGTAATTAACGAAAGCAAAGACATCTTTTTCGATGATATTGCCATTGCTCCCATACTTAACTTCACACCCAAACATATCATCAGCACCCAATCGTTCATAATCGGCAGGAGCAAAGGTGGAGCCGAGTTTATCCAATGCTTCCTGCGTTACTGTTTCGCTGCCTTTAATGTAGATAACGGTTCCCGTTTTCTTATTCACGAACCAGTCGGTCGGTTTCTTTCCGTCTGCATCTATCAGCATAACCGGGTTTCCCAAAACATAATTATACGCGCTCCACGAAGCAAATTCTTTCGCTAAAGGATCCAAACTCAAAAACCTCCCAACATCACTGTCGTAATACCGCGCGCCTCTGTAATCCAAACCTGTTTCTTTGTCCCGCTCGTGCGCCGTCGTTAAATACCGGTCTCCATCGCCATTATCAAACTCCCGCAGCACCTTCCCATACGGATAATAATCTCCGGCATACACGATCTCCGGAACAGTCGTGCTGCTCACAGCATAACTCACACGCGTATTTCCCAAATGGTCGTAGAGGAAGAACGTCGCTTCATCGGTATAGAGCTGCGCCGGTGTTGCGCCTCCTGCCTCCGTAATCCGGGCAATCCGCTCCGTTCCGAAGATGAAATACTCATACGCAGGTGAAGACCTGGAAATGTCCGCTACAACCAGCGTGTGCCCGGCTGCATCCGTAATGTACATTTCCTCTTTCGTTTGTGCCGGGGCTGCTGTTCGCTTATACATGCAATAATTAAAGATTAATCATACCAGAAATCACCGCGGTAGTTCTTTTTAGCAGCCTTAAGTATTTTCTCTGGGATCAATTCATTTGAGAAATACTTGAAAAGCAAAACATACATTTCATTATGACGGGCGTGCCATTTGTTTTTATAGTAATAGTTACCGTCAATGTCGAAAAACACAATTAAGGTGTCATGGTTATAAATAAATTCGACCATTGCGTTTATACTGTGATGTTTTACTGAAGCATCTTTGAATTCTATATAGCTTTCCAAACTTTCATTTTGTTCTGATGCATCAAGGAACATTTTATGAAAATCTTCAGCACCTGTTTCAAAATAGTATCTAGCCGAACCGTTAAAATTTTCAAGTGAATACGGACGAGTTGGATGCGACTGCCAATCAACCAAATAGATTTTAATAGTTACCAGACTAATGGTGTCCTGAGCAAATGAATAGGCGCTTATGATCAGTCCGGCACAGCAGCAAAATAATTTTGTTTTCATAATTTATTTTATAATTAGTTGTTCTGTACTCGTAACTGATTTAGCTTTGTAGGATTCTGAAGCTGAACTATATGTTGGCCTTTTGGCTTCTTTATTGTTCTCATCGGCAGTTTGTAAGCTATCGATTACTTGTCCTAGTTTTTCTACGTGAACATAATCTTCCTCTTTAGTTCTATATGGCTTGTCGTTCGAAAATGATTTTTTCGCTTTAGAGTCTATTAAATCAATGTAAGCATGGTATACTTCACCCCAAAAACCCAACGCCGGTGATTGATTACCAATATGATTATCTCCGCTACCATCTTCATCATATATTTTAAAACCATAGGTGAAATCTATTAATATTTCATCATGTGTCTTATCATTATATTGACCGAAGTCCTTTGAATAACTGACTTTAATTTCATCTTTCATTGAAGCTATTGCTTGCATCGCTCCATCAACATCTGCTCCGTTATCTACAATGTAGTTGTATGAGGTGATTAAATCGCAATAAATTGATCGTTTCCTGATTGATATTGGCTTGGATCACCAACTGAATTACCCTTTTTGTCAATAGTTTGAACAGTTGCAGTTGTTCCATTAAAAGTCACTTTCTGTCTTGTAACTTCACCTGTTTTCTCATCTTTTGTTTTCAAATAAACAACAAATACTTTTCCATCAGGATCGACAAAGACAACAGGATTGTTTCCAACGTAAGTATAAGGGCTGAGGGTAGGGTATTCCTTTGCCATCGGATCCAAACTCAAAAACCTCCCAACATCACTGTCATAATACCTAGCGCCTCTATAATCCAAACCGGTTTCTTTGTCCCGTTCATGATGAGTCGTAAGGTATCTATCCCCATCGCCATTATCAAACTCCCGCAGCACTTTCCCATAAGGATAGTAATCGCCCGCATACACAACAGCCGGAACCGCAGAATTGCTCACACTATAGCTCACCCGCGTATTCCCCAAATGGTCGTAGAGGAAGAACGTCGCTTCATCGGTATAGATCTTCGCCGGCGTTGCGCCTCCTGCATCTGTAATCCGCGCTATGCGCTCCGTTCCGAACACGAAATACTCATACGCAGGTGAAGACCTGGAAGTGTCTGCTACAACCAGCGTGTGCCCGGCTGCATCCGTAATGTACATTTCCTCTTCCGTTTGTGCCGTGTATTCTGTATGATTACTCCTTTTCATATTTTCTAATATGCCACGGACCTAATTCTCCATCTCTATAGAAATAATATTCCTTTTTGAACGCAGAGTGAGCCAGTTTTCTGAGAACAAGATCATTCGGGTACGAGTCTTTTAAATCTCCGTCTTTGAAATACTTATTCAATTGAAAGGAGTACTCTTTTTCTGTAAAGTAATCCGCAGTATCGAGCAATTTGGATGACAAATAATCCCATTGATCTTTGTTCAATTTAAATACTTTACCTGAATCAATAGCTGGTCGCACGATGTCCCGGTATTTTTGTTTGTCAAATTTATAATCGGAAAGCAAGACGTAAAAAAGCCCGTTTTCGATGACCAGTCGCTTTGTTTCCTGATCATTTGAAACAAGAATGCTTATAAAATGTCCGTGTTCATCCATATTAGTTAACAGGTAATCAACAAAATCCATCTTGTCGGAATTCTTCACCGTAACTTCTTCCATTTCGGATGTATTCGTTCGGGGGTGCGGATGAGAACAACGAACAGAAATTATCAAAATCACTAAAAGAAAAATGCTCAATTTACAGTTCATTTTGTCTATTTAAGATAGTTCACAGAATCGATGAGGTAATAGCCGGAAATGTCATTCTTGTTGATGAAAAACCCGTTTATGAAAGCATAGTCGGCCAATTTCAATAACATGGAGTATTCAATTGGTTTGGACTGAAGATTGTTCCGGAAGTAAGTACCCTTATAAGCGCGGTATTGTTTTTCTGTCAAGTGGTCGTTAGTGTCCAGCATATTTTGTGAGAGTTGCCGCCAATGGGCGTCTGTTAGCTCCAAAGCTTTTCCGGACAGTACATACGGCTTTACGGTTGCTATATAGGCATCTTTATGAAACGACTGTTCATCATTCGAATAAATGCTAAAAAACCGACCGTTTTCAACGATCAGACGTTTAATATTTCCATGATTGGAAACATTCAGACTGATAAAGCTATCGGAATGACCGAGGTCATTCAGCACTTCATCTACATACGCTCTCTCCATGGGTTCCGCAGACAGTTCTTTAAAAGATTTCGCTTTATCGGCCGGTTGCTGAGTACAGGCGAAAAGGCTTACTAACATGAGAAAAAGAAGATATTTAGTTGTTTTCATGATGTTATCTTTAAAGCAGTTCGTCATTATCGGTTCTTTCTCTTCTTCCACCTCGTATTCTGAACAATGACCATATCGCAGCGTGCATCGGCTTTCGGGTGTTGTTTCAGCTCTTCTTTTGTAAGGACCTCATACCTTTTGGTCCTGTCCTCAAAATAAAGCGCATTCGGATTGCTCAGTAAATTAAACTCTCCGAAAAAACGGAAAAGCTTTTTGTCGTAGTACTGCGTAACGATGGAAAATGTTTGCCCGGGATACCTGCTTTTAGCAGTAGCCAGCATGGAAGTAAACGGATAACCATGGAACCACGAGTCATGCTCCTTGTTTAAGGAATGCATTGCTCCACAAATCAAAACGCTCACTTTATTGGAATCGATAATCGTATTCAAATTGTGGCTCAAAATTGATTCACGGACAGAATCGGATCTTCTCCAGTTTTTAATATAATTGAGTTGGATTAGTTCTAATTGCCGCATATATTCTGTCGTCCGAATGCCTAGCTGAGATTCATACTGCTTTTTGTTTTCCGTAGCGTCTTCGATCAAAAGACTTACAATAGCTTTTCCTTTTTTGCTGGAAGAATGTTTTTTTCTGCCTTTAACGATATACCCTTGTACCAAGGGTCTGTTGACATTCTTTAATTCGGGAAAGATTATTTGCAATGCTTTCATTTGAGAATGAAAGATATTTGAACTGTAAAAATCGATTCCTATAACTGAGATTTTTCTGTCATCCGAAACAGATAAGTTATACTTTCTCAGATCGTTTATCAATGCTATTTTATTCTCTTCTGAAGTGTTGCCTAAAAGTGCTAACAACTCTTCCATCTGGGGCTTCATGTTTCCATCGCGGACATATGCATTAATTATTTTTACCATTTCTTCTGAAAGTTCAAGGATCACGACATTTATTTGCGTGTTTTCCTGCAAATAGTGAAGTATCCCCAAATGAAGGTCTGAATTATCATCGGTATGGCTTTCGCCAATCGCATACAAACGAATGTTCGGATCATAGAATTGAAAATCCAGTTCTGCCTGCACGTTTGTTTGTGAGAAAACAGCAGGACAGTGGGCAATTACAAATAAGATAAAAAGTATACGCATCATTGTGGGGCTCTTGGAACAAATTTTAATCGGCGAACGACTTTCGTTGTTTCGTACTGTATCCGGACGACCATTTTATAGCCGTTCTTATTGTCTACCAAATTATCCCCCAATAAATGACTGTACCTTCCGCTTCGCTAATCGCGACTCCTTTTGAATAACCGTTTTTCCAGCTTTCCGGCATTTGAGGGTTCGGTCCCAGCTTGTATTCTTTAAAGTGATTGCCTGACTCGGCGCCAAACACATAAATAGTATACGTTTTATTCAATTTTAGTGCAGTGTTCTTTTCTGGCTTATCCACGGCAATAAAATTGGGCACAGGATAATAATTTTGATAGCAAAGCTTATTGGCTTCTATGCTATCAATTGCCGTAACGGTTTCATAGTTTTCACGTGTTTTCATGGTTTCAAAGCGATTAACAATGAATAAACAGGAATCCTCCACACTATATCGAGCAACGCCTAACCGAGTCGCCTGTTTTTTTATCTTTTTAAGGAGGCTTTTACTTACATCATACTCATAAAGCAATAATCCAACTTCATTCTTTCTTAAATTGGCCCCGCTAACAATGGTGCTGGCTGAACCTTCGATGTGATCAGGGAAGTGCTCCACCAATTTTTGATCGAATTCAGATCGGTGTATCTGATAATCCTTATCTGCTCTGCGCTGAAAACTGGTCTGACTTGAGCAGCTGGCAACAACCAGAAAAATCGACAATAAAATAACTAATCTTTTCATGGAAATAGAGAAAAATCAAATCATGGAAATAGAGAAAAATCAAACTGAGAACGGAAAGAATAATTAAGATTTTCTTCATGGATTTATAAAAAAATGCAATTACTCGAATCTATTTCATTGAATTCATCACAGTTCAATTCCATTAAGAATTACATACCCTTCTTTAATGTCCAACATTACGTACTTTTTAGGTGGTTGAATTAGTTCATGTCCTTCGTAAACCCGATTAACGTATTGTTGCCGTTGCTTGGAGCTATATAATTTAAGCTTAATAGTTGTGGTATCAAGTTTTATAGGAAACCCGTAATCGTTAGAAATAATGTAATCTTCGGAAGACTCCGGATCATAGACAATAGTAATAGCATTCCGGTTATCGGTTAACAGGTAATCTTTGTCCGGTGCCAACCATCCGGTATATTTTCCCGGAACAATATAGCAGTGTCCGCCAAAGCGCTTCCAAACAGTAATGCAATGATCCTTATCCAAATAATGATAATCTCTCTTTTCATGAAAATAAAGAAAGATTAGTCCAAGGACAGTGAGAATAATTAAGATTTTCTTCATAACGTTTAATTTATTTAGGTCCGAATGGAATGACTCTGTCCATTTGATTCTGTCGCATATTACTGAGCTCTCGTTTATAAGCCTTATTTCCATAATACCAACCAACATATTCCGCTTTTTGAGTGGAAGACCCTTCATAGGAAGCAGAACCATTCTGATATGTTTCCAATGCGTCAAAACCTGTTCTGCAGTCGACCCACGAAGCGCCCGTACTCCCAGCCATAAAACCTGCGGCAAAATTTCCGACGTCCCTTGCCGAAGCGAATGTTTTGACGGCTCTATTTGGCCTGTTTTCTATTCCATCGAAGAGCATTCCTCTATAGTGATAATCGGGACTTTCGCGTTCTTTGTCACCGGGTTTAGTCCCAGTGCGTTTAAAATCGAATTTACCTCCACCCGTTGCATTCATCATGTAAGAAACAACTCCTAATCCTGATCCTATGATTTCATCATTGATGAAATTAATACCTGTTTTATCAGTTGGATCAATTACCCCTTTCCATTCGCCGGTCTCGCTGTAATAAAATGACTGGTAAGTCATGGTCTCACCAATTTTTTCTCCTGTTCTAACTCCTTTATCATCGACCACGTAAATCCCTAAATCTCCATCATTTATATCCCCACCGACAACTGTATAGGTACCATTTGCATTTTTCTTTACATCTGTTGATTCTACTCCTTTCCCAGTTGGATCAGTGAAAATTATTGGGTTCCCCATCACATAATTATAAGTACTCCACGCCGGATATTTATCCTGCCAAGGATCCGTTGACAAAAACCTCCCAACATCACTGTCATAATACCGCGCGCCTCTGTAATCCAAACCGGTTTCCTTGTCCCTTTCATGATGAGTCGTAAGGTACCGATCCCCATCGCCATTATCAAACTCCCGCAGCACTTTCCCATAAGGATAGTAATCGCCCGCATACACAACAGCCGGAACCGCAGAATTGCTCACGGTATAGCTCACCCGCGTATTCCCTAAATGGTCGTAGAGGAAGAACGTCGCTTCATCTGCATAGATCTTCGCCGGCGTTGCGCCTCCTGCATCTGTAATCCGCGCTATGCGCTCCGTTCCGAACACGAAATACTCATACGCAGGTGAAGACCTGGAAATGTCTGCTACAACCAGCGTGTGCCCGGCTGCATCCGTAATGTACATTTCCTCTTTCGTTTGTGCCGGGGCTTTTGTCTTTTTATACATACGCATATCTGCTGCATCATAAAGATAGGAAATAGTATCTGCACCCTTGGTTAAATTATACGCGTAGCTGCTTCTGCCATACGTCGTTGCCGAAATCCCGCGGAAACTATCGGTTTTCATGTTCCCGTTGGCATCATAGCTGTAGCTGCGGCCCGGCGTGCCGCTCAGCCCGTTGAGAGTGGTCAGCAGGTTTTTGCCGCTCGCGTAGGTATAAATAAAATCGTCGTAGGCCAGCCCGGTGCCCGGCACTGTTCCCGGCTTCACGCGCAGCAGGGTGAGCAGGTTGCCGATCCGGTCGTAGGTCATGCGCTCATCGCCAATGCGGTAGCCGTTCGCAGGTTCCGGTTCGCCCGCATGCAGCGCCACGTAATCGCCCACGGTGGCATCGGCCTGCACGAGCCGGTTCAGGCGGTCGTAGCGGTAGCCATACGTGGTGCCGAGATCGAAGCCTGTAACAGGATTGGACGCCCCGGAGAAATTGTATTGCATTAGTGTGCCATTCACGTTGCCGTTCCAGTTCTGGTCGTGGAGCACCGCAGCGCCGGGATTTTGCGCGTCGTAGAACAGGTTTTCCCGGAAAAGCTCGGAGTTGATCACCTTGAGCCGGTCGCGCTCGTCGTAGACATAAGCTACGCTTTGCACATCCACGAGGCCGCCGGAGCCGTTAATGGTATAGTTCACCGTATCGACGGTTCCGCGCTCGTCGTCGTAGCGGTAGGCCGCCAGTGGTGTTGCAGCGGAATAGGCCACAGCGCCCTGTGCCGCGCGTACTTCCGCCAGGCGGTTCAGCGCGTCGAAGGTGTAAAAGTACTGGAGCTCTGTCGTCCCGTCGCTGCCCATATCGAGTCGCTGCTCGGTCAGCGATCCGCGGTAATTGTAAGCCGCATACGTAATGGTGGCTTTAACGGTCTTGCTGTCGTTGAGCGCCTCGTTCACCGGGTGCTGCCGGATCACCTGCGCCGCCAGCAAATCGCGCTCGTCGTAGCTGTACGAGATCTTCTGCACGGCAACGCCTGCGAGGCTGTAGGACTTCGTTTCTTTTACTTTGCCCAGCAGGGAAGGAGTGGCGGAGCTTCCGCCGTAATCGGTTGTTTTTTCTAAAATAACGGTTCCCGATGGCAGCCCAGAGACGAAAGTAACGGTCGTGCCCGCGGCGTCCAGGGTACTGTAGTTCACCAGCCAGTCCTGCGAGCTGCGGTTGCTGAAGGTATACCGGAAGTAGTTCGGCCCGTTGGCATCGGTCACATACGCGCCGGTGGCGCCCACGGAGCTGTTGGCAAAGCAGAATACGTCGTTGTGGTAGCTGGTGGTGATCAGCGCCTGCTCGGTCGGCTTGCCGTAGCTGTCATAGCTGAACCGGCGGTACTTCGGTGCGAGGATGTTGCTGCTGTTCCTGCTGGCACGGTCGGTCTCGTCCTGGATCGCGCTCACGAGCCCGCGCCGGTTGTACAGATAGCGTTTGGTGCCGGCGTCGGTACTGGTTTCTTTCACCACCTGCCCGAGGATGTTGTAGAGGTAGGTCGTTGCCTGCCGCGCCGGGTTAATGGTCTTCGAAAGATTGCCGTAATCGTCGTAAATGAACAGCGTAACGATCTTTTCGTTCAGGCTGCTCCACGCCAGCGTAGCGACTTTCTGGCCGAACGCGTTCGTATAGGTCACGGTCTCTTTGTGGTCCTGGTCGGTGACGGACGACCGCAGGAAACGGAAGCCGCTGGTACTGCCCGCCCGCATAAGCTCCTGCAATTCCTGGTTGCTGAGCCCTAATTCGCAGGAAACGAAAATGTAATTGGCGATCGCAGTGGAGGTGCGCACGGTATGCGTATCGGTGATGGCTACGCCGTAGTTGGACGCCCGCACGGCCAGCGATGCTGGATCGGGATCGTAGCGGGTAACGCTCACGTAGGGTGTGCCCAGGTTGTTCTGAAGGTCTAAAGGAAACGCATTGTGCTGGCTGAAAGGCTTGCGCGTATGGGTCACGCGTCCCCAGTTGTCGTAGGTCACCGAGCCGCTGTAGATCTTGTGCGTTCCCCCGGCGCCATAAGCCCGTAGAACGCCGGCTGTCCGGCCCAGCGGATCGATAAAGGCTTTCTGCAGCTCGCGGTCGGTCGAATCGGCGCTGTTCCAGAGAACGGACAGCACGTAATTCTGATCGGTGCGCTGCCCGAAGCTCAGGCTGCTGTTGTGGTTCCACTGGCTGTAGTCGTTGGCCGAAAGCAGCCGCGTGCCGTTCTCGGTAACGGAGTCCAGGCGGTGGAACCCGTCGAAGGTGTACTCCATGAAATGCCCGGACGGGCTGGTGACTTTTTTCACCTGCCCGGCATCGGTGAATGCGAAGGTGGTCGAAAGCGAATCGGCCCGGCCGTAACCGACGGTTACGCGAACAGGCAGCCCGATGTTGGTGACCCGGAACGAATTGTAATTGTAGAAATAAGCGCCGTTGCTGCAGTTCGTGTCCACGTTCCAGTAGTACAGCGCCTTGTCGTAATAATAGCGCGTCCGGAGCCCTGCCGCGTCGGAAACGAGGGCGGGCTGCAGGTGTTCGTTGCGGCTGTGGATGGTGTTGGTCGTCAGGGTGTCGAACGGGTAGAGCATACGGTAAGGCCGCGCATAGCCGTTCGCGTCGGTTCCGCTGTACAGGATGTGAAAGTCGGCGATGTAGCTGTTGCTCCGGTCAAAGCGCAGGTTCCCGAAATCGTGGTTGGGCCTGCCGGCGATGGTATCGACCTGCACTACGGTAGAGCGCAGCTGCAGGGTCTTTTTCAGAAGATCTCCCGGTTTGATGGTCTTTTCGGGATCTTCGTTGTGAACACCCAGCGTCGGATGGCAGTCGATCAGATCGGCATTGCTGAAACAGGCTGCCGCATTCACACCGTAAGGACAGGCGTAATAACCGGTGACCGCATCTTCCCACAGGCAGAAGCCGTTGGGCAGCTGTTGCAGCAATTGCTGTTCGGTACCTTCTTTGAAGAGCAGGCAGGCCGCACAGCCGGTTGGGTCCGGTTCGGGTGTTCCCGTTCCGGGACAGGATGGCCCGTCGTATTCCCGTGTAACGGCTTCGATATCCGCATCGAATACCCACCGGGCATCGTAGAAGTAGTATTCGCTTCGCTGCAGCTCCCGTTCCCCGCGCGGACTTTTGGTAATAATCGTTTTCTGGAAGGGCGTTGACCGCAGGTTGTACTGCCGGCTTTTCACCATCCCGTCGTATTTGGGAAGCTCGGGCGTGCCGTTGCCGTAAGCGGTTTCGTAGCCGTTTTCCCAGCGGGAGGTGTACATCACCGTATCGCTGTTCGAAGGGCCCGTTATGACCGGGCTGAAGCTGCTCAGGTTCGTGCCGATGGTGTTCACATCGTAGTTGTACCAGTACCGGTCGTAGCGGTTGCGCAGGTCGTAGAGGTAGAAATACTGTTCCTCGTTTTTAGCTGTCGGCAGATGGGGAGAAGTGGTTGTTTTGCTGAACAGCTGCCAGGAAGGCTCGTGCTTGAGGCGCAGCTTGCTGATCGTGCGCGTTCCGCCGGACCCGAATACGTCCGTGAGGCTGACTGTCCGGGAAGGGATGTCCTCCAGTCCCATCAGTACTTTATAGGCCCGCCCGTCCGACACGCCGCGGTAATCGGCGTCGTAGTACTCGTAAACGGTTTTCGTTTCGATGTAACTGCGGTCATGGAAGATCGCGCCGTTGCAGAACTGGTCGAGCGGATTGCCCGTGTAGGAAAAGGTCGACAGGAAGGCCGGGGATTTGTAAATCGCGTTCAGCGCCGTTATTTCCGGTCCTGTGAGGTCGCGGTTGATCACCGTAAGGATGCGCATAAGGTCGGTTTCGCTGAATTCCCGGCCCAGCAGTTCCAGGAAGGTGCTTTCGGTAGGGAAGCTCATCCGCGTTTCGATGATCTCCACGAGCGTTGTGTTCGTAACGGCGGAGTTGCCGTTGATCGCTGTGTAAACATCCTCGGTGAGTACCTGGTGGGCCAGCATTTTGGACAGGTTGGAAGGAGACAGGAAGGGCGAAGTAACGGTACGGATCAGTATATCCTCCGGCAGTTGTGGCTGCGCAGCGAGAATGGTTGCGAAGTTCCCCGGTGAGATATAAGCAACAGCCGTGTCGGTAAACGCCAGCAGAACAGGGTAGGACAGGTATTCGTTCCGGAGAAACAGGGTGCTCACTACTTTGTCATCCCAGCCGCTGTCCATTTCCTCGCAGGCCTTCACCAGCACGTCGTCGGTAAAATAAGGCTGCAGCTCTGTGAGCAGGATGAGGTCGGCCGGTGGGATGATCTTGTTGCCAACCTGTGCAAGCTGTATCCAGGTAGCATTGCTCAGCCGGGGCTGTTCCAGCAGCAATTGAGCTTTCTGTATGCCCGAAAGATTAGCAGAGGTAATAATAGCTTCGAGGACGGTATCTGATAAAGGGGAACCTCTCAGCAGCTCATCGGTCACATACGCGGCGTCCTCGTTGGCCAGGTCATAGAGGTAAGCATTATCGCGCAGCGGCACCCGGATCACCGGGTTCACATGTCCCGTTCCGAACGGATTGGGATTCGGGCTCACGACTTCAGGCGGGAAGGTGCCCGACGTAATGGCCTGCTTGTACAGGTAATCGTCGTACGTCCGGCTGATCTCTTCGGTCTTTTTGATAAAGTAGGAGTTCAGCAGGTAAGCCGGGTTCCAGCGTGCAAGCGAGTCGTAGAAATAGAAGTCCAGGAACCGGGGCTGTTCCATGGTTCCGTTCGAGCCGGTAAAAACAGGGATCTCCAAATGGTCGTAGGCAGCTGTGCCGGTGTAAGTATGCGCGCCGGCGGTTACGGAAAGCGCGAGGTTGAGGTAATAATCCCGGTATTCGTACGTACCACCGGGATTGTCTTCGAGCTGGTCTTTAACGATGTTCTTCCTGTACAAATCCGGCCGCGTATAGCCATGCCGGAAGGCCTCGGTATACGCATAGCTGATGAGCTGTTCTTCAAACAGCTGGTTGTTCACATCGTACTGCCGGATGCTTCTGAGCTTTCCGTGGTAAAGGTAGTCTTCGATCGTAGAGTCGGAAACGCCTGCGGTGAGGGTATAGCCGTAGTGCTCATATGTTGTTTTGTTCACGTAGCTTTTTCCTCCTTCCGTCAGCGTGGGCCCGTAGACGTTCACCTTGCGAAAACCGATGTCATAGGCCGATTTTCGCCCGTGGTGGAAGCGCGGATCGTAATTATTGAGATAGATCTGCTTATGGACTTTCGTACTGTCGGCAAAATCGTAGTGCCAGCGCTTGTGCGAGCTGTTGGTGGAATCGACGTGGTTCTTTACCAGGTCCTGCTCGTCGTTTTTCAGGATGTACTGCACAACCGGGTGTACTTCTGTCGCCGACGAGAGGCCGTAAGCCGGCGATGTAACAACGGCATCGCAATGCAGCGTGCGCTGGAACCGGTTTGAATAATACGTCCTCGGATCGGTTACCGGGTAATAATCGATATCGGTGATACCGCCGAGATGGTCGGTGAAGCGCGTCAGTACCTTGCCTGTGTACCCGTTCAGCGGTTCTGTCACATCGTAGATCTGTGCCGGGCTGGTATAATCGGAATAGCTCATAAAGGTGGCCGGCTGCTTCGTGGTATCTGTTGCGCCCGCTACCGGGATCTCGCGTACGGCTTTGAGCAGGATGCGTACCTGGCGCATGTTTTTGTAACGAATGGTGTCGCCCGGACCGTACGCATAATTCTCCATGATGCGTTCCCGTGTAAAGGTGTGCTCAAGTACTTTTCGGGCAGTAAGCTTATAACCGTCGGTTTCGGTATACCCCGTTTCCCCGTTTACGGTATACTGTTCCACGCTGGTGAGCAAATAAGGATTTTTGGAATAGCGGATCAGCTCCAGCTCGTCGAGCCGCACGGATGCGTCCAGTTTCGTAGGCTCGTTCGGATGCGCATACAGGCCGCTGTTCGGGTCGTTGTGCCAGGATTGAAAAGCAATGTCAGGATCATCTCCCGAACCGGTCAGCACATCGGTGGAAGTGATCATGCTTTTATAGATGGGGATCATCATGCCCCAGGGCAGTCCCAGCCCAAAAGCGGAGGGCAGTCCCGCTGCCGATTTCAGGGCATAGGAACTCGTTTTGAAAGGATACGCGTTGTACACCTGCGGAACGCTGCCCAGGAGGAAGCCCGGCGTGGCGAGGTCCATTCCCGCATCGATGTCTGAATTTCCCGGGCCGATCTGTATGTTGATCCCGCCAAACTTGGACGGAATATTAGGCATCACAAAGAAATTGGAGGTTTCCTTCACAGCCTCTCCGTAAGACAAGGTCCATTTCAGGGCCATATTAAAGGTGGAAAAGAGTGGAATGCCGCGGGTTTTCTGGTATTCTATGCCGGGATAATAGATCCCCGTATTGTAATTGCTCAGGTCGTAGGAAGGGTTGTCCGTTCCGTCGGGATTGTTCAGGTTGCCGCTCACAACTGCAAGGTCGAGTGTGCCGTTGCCGATCTGGAGTCCTGTTGAACGGCTTCTTTTGAGTTTGGTACGGACTTCATAAATATCCCCGGGAATGATCTCCGACAGGCCTGTTGCGATGCGTGGCGTTTCCAGGAAACTATGGTCAAAGGCGATCTCTTCTTCGGGCACAACATCCGCTCTTACGTAATTGGAGCCATACAGGTAAGGATTGCCCGGATTCACGCCGCCTGTAGCAGTAGACGAATTCTTTTTAACGTGTTCGTAGCGCTTCCAGCCTGTTTCGAAGTCTTCTTCCACACCGGCCGTATAGACGCTTTCGAAACTGTACAGGCTGTCGAGTCTTCCCGTTTCCCCGGGCAGTGTGAAAATGGGAATCAGCTCCGGGTTCCCGTTAATGATCGATTTATTCGTTGCATAATTGAGCTTCAGCACGTTTACGGTACTGTAACCGGAGGCGGATTCGATACGCTCGAGCAGGATGTCCGAATAAGCGGTATAGTTATGATCGGCAGCGAACGTGGTGTTCCCGAATTGTTGCAATGCCGCATAGGCATACGCTTCCTGTTCGAATTCCTGGAAGTAATTGAACGCGCCGTACAGCTTATAGGTAAACTGGATGGATTGCCCGGGAAGATTCCGGTGATCGATCCGGGTGCAGTACCAGTTGTTGTAGCTTGTTTTGGGTGAAATGGAATTTTCAACGATGGAAGCATTCATGCCGTAGCCTGTACTGTCGGTCAGAACAGCGGATGCGGGGGAAGGCGCCCCGAGCGAATCCTGGTCGTAATGCAGCACCCGGCGATTGGCCGGCGATGTGAAAGAGGTGATCTGCACCGCGGGCGAAAAGAAATACTGGGTGCCGTCGGCTACGATCACGCGCCAGCCTTCCTGGTTGAAGCGGAGCTCCACCTGTGTTTCAAAGCAGTTCAGCACAAACACTGCGGCGTGGTCATCGTCCACATCGATGTACTTAAAAATAGCGCGGCCGTTGGCTACGCCCGGGATGTCGACATAAGGGGCATACCAGTAAAGGTCTCCTTCTTTTCCTGCATCCGTTCCGGGAGCGGAGAAATCCAGCTTCGTTAACGTGATGTTATTGTCTTCCTGGCAGTACTGCTGGTAGCGAAAGTTGTTGAAGGCTTCGGTCTCGACAGAGATCGTCGGCAGGTTCAGGCTCCAGCCTTCCCCGTAAGGAATGCCTGTTGCAATGGGTTGGGTGCCGCCCACGGTAAACGAGCTGTTGTAATTCAGGGAAAGGTTCCAGGCCAGTCCGCCCGGCGTGCTTACACTTCCCATCGGAATGGCTGCGCCGTAGGAACCGGTGAAGAGATTAACGTCTCCTGCAAATCCACCCGAAGTGATCTTCGCCGGCTCGGCGACCTTTGGAGTCATTTCGGAATTGCTGCGTCCGCCGATAACCTGCGCCTGTGCAGTAAAGGCCAGTATGGAAAGTAGTGTTGTAAGTATCCTCGTGTGCATGTGAATAATGGATTTACGGGCTTAAAACTAATTGTTTTAGTTTAACTTATGGTCGGATAAGTGATAATTTCAAAAAAAGTTACAGAAAGCACCTTTTACAGGCGCTTCTTAATGAGCTAACTCTTTTTTTAGCTGTTTAGTATGCGGAAGCTGCCTTCAATGAGCAAATTCTGGTTCTCATTGATCAACGGGTGAAAAATGATTCCTTTGACATACTGAGTCATCGAAAGGAGAAAAGGGGTACCGATCTGATACGGCTTTGGTACGGGAGAAGTACGGACGGTTTAGTTGTCGGGGACTTATTAATAACGGGCCATTCACCCTTGCGTTTCAGGTGGTTTATTGCTTAGCCATTGCTGGGCTATTGCTTAGCCACTGCTTAAACAGGTAGTTAAAAACTCATAAAACAGTGTATATCATCTATTTACACGTTAATTGAAAGGTATGCTTGATTTTTTATAGCTCCATTACGATTGGGAGAGCTGGTTCCGCTGTAGAAAAGCGCCTTTGGAGCGCAGGTACTTCGATGGTAGAGCGTAGGTACTGCGTAGATAAAGCGTACCACAAGCGTAGATAGAGCCACGGCAAACGCATCTAAATAGAAAAAGTCTTATATTTATAGAGTAAAGCAAGAAGTACTCAAGTATTAACAGTAAAGTCCTCCCAAAAAAGAGGACTTTTTCAATTTATAGAAAAATGGATAATCTTCAAAAGAAAGTACTCGTCGAATACGCTAAGAATCAAGTCATCAAACTTGATTCATTATTGATGTTTTTAGAATGTCCTTTACGTGTCACTCTGTCTCTGAAAAAGGAGGCTGATCTAACGGATTGGACCGAAGCTTTTGTTCGTGTTGATACTTTTCACGACGAGATTCAAAATGATTCCGAGGAACCAGCGCGAGATCTATAGTTTTTGACAAGCATTCTACCATTGGCCCAGGTAGATGTTGAATCACTTCAGGAAAAGATCCGGCATGTTGTGTATAGAAAGCATCTATTTCAGAACTTAAATCGTAAATGTCGTTTACATCTGGAGAGTCCTTGAATAGATGATCAATTTTATCCTTGAGTTTATCCGCTTCTATTTGAATTTTGCTGTAGTGATGTTCCAGAATCTGGCTAACTGGTATGTTGTCCATAGAGTGAATTTTGGTTGTAACGAAAATAGTAAAACAAACAAGTATTAATCAAAAGGCTCCAGAAATGGGGCCTTTTTAATTTCATAGAGTTATGATGTTTAATTATGACACAGCGAAGGCTAACCTGAGTAGAGAATATTCAGACGAAGAAATCATCCTCAAATTTAGAGAAATGGGATTCTCTGCAATTCAAAAAAATGATAGTAGAATTTTTGGACTTCTCGGTAGGAGATCATTAGCGAAATTCAATGAAGAAGATGAATTTCACATGATGATTAAAAGTTGTCTTTCTGATATACCGTCAAATGAAGGTATAGGGGAACAAACTAATTCAAAGGATCTGGATTTATCAGATAAGAGCCAAAAGGTTGAATCTTCTTTGACTGTTCATCCTGTACGCATATCATCAAATGATACGGAGGCTTTAAATGCAATTGATGAGGCCATTGAAAAATATAATCGTGAGTGTGATTCGTAAATCTAAAAATCACCTTTGAATGTCCTTCTGTGTAGTTGTTAATGGTTAAAGAGTGAGGTTCTGTTTCCATTAAACGATCCCATGATCTTGCGATTTGTTCATCGTAAAAAGTCATAAAAAGAGCTTTGTTCCCATCTCTTTCTAAAGCAATAAAATTAGCCGCTGGCCAATCATTAGAAAACTTGTTCATTCAGTAAATATTGGTTGTAACGAAGATAAAATAATGTTGGTAATCCAAATACTCTCACAGAAATTTCCTCTAGAAAGCGTTATTGAAAATATTAAAAAATCTTAATTAATTTGTTGACGTTGAGGATGTTAACTACTTTTGAGATAGTTCTTTGAAGTATTAAATGAGAAATGAATCACGATTAAGTGATATCTTTCAAGAGTTAAAGGATCATCGTATAAATAGAACGAAGAGACACTCAATGGAAAATATCATTTTCATAACTCTTGCCGCTGTAATAAGCGGAGCCGAAACCTGGAATGAGATCCAGGAGTTCGGTCAGGAGAGATATGAGTGGTTGTCAAAATACCTGAATTTAGAAAACGGTATACCTTCTCATGATACGTTTAACCGGTTCTTCTCTACGATGGATCCGGACAAATTCGAAAACAGTTTCAGAAAATGGGTACTGTCATTGGGGATTGGATCTGCTGATGATATTGTCTCAATCGATGGTAAAACAATCAAAGGCTCAAGAGGTCATTCACAATCAGCTATTCACATGGTCAGTGCGTGGTCGAAGAAATCCGGATTGACTCTGGGCCAAGTCAGAACTGCAGAGAAGAGTAATGAAATCATTGCAATTCCGGAGCTCCTTGATGCACTATTCTTGGAAGGATCAATTGTCACTATCGATGCAATGGGAACACAGACTGATATTGCAGACAAAATCATTGAGAAAAAAGCTGATTACATCCTGCAACTCAAGAAGAACCATAAAATATTATACCAGGATGTTGAAAAACTCTTTAATGGTCCTTCAGGTTCTGAATTCATAATGACAGATAACAAACACGGTCGAATTGAGAAACGGAAATATTTCGTCATCACCGACTTGGAAGGTGTATTCGGAATAGAGAAATGGACCAGCTTAAAAGCAGTGGTTAAGCTGTTCAGTGAATCAACTGATAAAATAACAGGTGAGGTTAGTGAATCAACAGCATACTACATAACAAGCCTTGATACCAACGCAGAGCGCATAGGTAAAGCTATACGATCTCACTGGGGAATAGAGAACAATCTTCACTGGATGCTCGATGTTGCATTTTCAGAAGACAAGAGTCAGAAACGAAACAAGAATGCTGTGGTCAACTTCTCATTGATAAACAAGATCGCACTCAGTATGCTCAACCAAGACAAATCGACCAAGGTGGGTGTAAAATCAAAACGAATGAAAGCTGCGTGGAGTACCAGATACCTAGAGAAGGTGATGGGGCTTTAGTTTATTTGTTGAAAATCAGGTCACGATACATATCTAATTGTAAAGATGATATCCCTGCTCTATTAAGTGCATGAAGAACAAAGTCTGTTGGAACTTGATTTTCATTTCGAGGAAAAAGCAATAGATTACCTGTTGAGTTATGTATCCATTCTTCCATCTGGTCGACCTCTTTATTTTTACGGTAACCATTATCTGTCAAAATAGATTTAAATACTTCGTAGTCGACCGAATTGGCCGATAGATCGAGATTAGTGTACATAGTAGTTTAAGCTAAAGCGAGAGACGGGATATTTACCTGTCTGTGAATAAGTTTGCTGTTGTCAACATTTGGAATGTTAATGTTTGACGGAGATTTCAGTGGTTTCTTCATGTTCCATCCTAAACTCTCAAGAGTTTGACGAAGATGTTTTTGATTTGTTTCCAGGAAATGATCCAAAGTCTGATCAAAGTAATCCTGTAATTTATCCTCATCCTTAGAATAAGTCATAAGATCGAGAACAGGACAGTAGCAAATGAAAATGTCTCCTCTTTGGTAAGTTACAAGAGGTACATTCACTTCAACAGTGTCTCCTTTAGTCGTGATTGTGGCTTTCATTCAAAAATATTGGTAGACACAAAGATACGGTATAAATGAATATGTAAAACGTCTCAACTGTTAAAGAGCTATTAACAGAGTTTTCAACAGGATTGATTTACTTCTTATTCAACAAATCTTCTACCTGTACTCCGAGAGCTATACTGATCTTCAGTAATGTTTTGATTGTTGGATTAGTCCTTCCGGATTCGATTCTTCTCAGTGCTGAATCTTCCATACCGATGGAGTTGGCAAGATCGACTTGCTTAACACCGAGCTCCTTTCGTTTCTCCTGAATGTTAATGCCGATATTCCTGATGTACTCATCCTCGTCCATGGTGTGAATGTATTGTGGACTGAAACTTTTATTCAGAACATATATGTTCTGTTTAGACGAAACTTCCTACCTTTGAATACTTTAATAAATCACTCTTATGAAAACACTATTGACAATTTCAATCTTTGCATTGATTTTCACTGCATGTAAAAAGGACAAAGACACAGAACCTGCCACACCTTCTTCCGTAACTACAGTCGGTGCAACCTATGCCGGAGGTAAAGTATTTTACCTTGATGCTGATGGTCAACACGGGCTGGTTGTAACTGAAAATGATTTGGGCGAATATGTATGGTATGCCGGAGCAGACTTTGCAATCAACACTACCAGTTATGAATTTGGTGAAGGTCTCAATAACACCAATGAGATAGTAGGAGCTCAAGGTTCAGGAAGTTATGCTGCAAAAGTTTGTTCTGATCTCACCTTAAATGGGTACAGCGACTGGTATCTGCCTTCTAAAGAAGAGTTATACAAGGTGAATCAGTTGAATGCTGCCAATATCCAAGGAAGTTACTGGACTTCAACAGAGTCAGTTTATCCAGGACAAACCTATGCCTGGTATTTACAAAGTGGTACTGGAATCCCATTTGTACAGGAGATCACCGGTAAAACTTCAACACTCAAGGTGAGAGCAATCCGTAATTTCTGATGGTACGAGTACTCTCAATTTTCATCCTTCTTTTCCTCTCTTCCTGCAGTCAGAATACACATAACTGTGTAAAAGGAATGATAGAAGATAGTTATTCCTATGAGGAAGCTACAGAAGGCTGTGACGATGCTCAGTTAGAATCTCAACTCCAGAACTGATGAGAATATTGATCGTATTGGGTTTCACCTTATTTAGTACGATACTGACAGCTCAAAGTAACTATTATTTCGGGTATCAGGATGGCTTTAAGTATGGTTGTCAGTGTAATGACTTACCTTCAAAAAATGTTGCTTATTTACAAGGCACCTATAATGAAGGTTACACCGCAGGTAAAATTGACGGTGTAATCTATTTCAATCAAAAGAGTCAGAACTCACAACAGACTTATACATCGAAGCCTCACGATTATAACAATCAACCGGTATATAATCCAGATTACGAAGCCATTGAAAAAGCTTTGTCTGAAAAACAGCAGTTGGTAAATGAAAGAAGAAAGGATGTTGTAAATAGAGTAGACAATATCTTGAACATAGCTGCAAAAGTTAAAGAGAAGAAAGGTTCATTTACTGAGGATCAACTCAAGTTCTTAAAGAAGTTCAATGATAACTTAGGTATCATTGAAAAGTATGACTACTCAATTTATCAGAACTATTTGAATGCTGTGAACTGGTTGAAACAAATAGAGAATGAAATATTTTCTTGGTTTTAGAAATTTCTGAAAAATCTCTACTTTAGTTGAAACCAAGAATTCACTGAAATGGATAAGAAAACTTTTGATGGAAATAAAATTGGATTTTTCAATTTGACCGGGAAGGAAGCAGATGACAATTTAGAAGCATATTTTAGTTATCTCAATCTGCTAATCACTTTAGATAATAGAGATAGGTTAGATGCCATCAGAAGAAACCAACCCAAGTTAGATCAGCATGGAAAACTGTTACTTTAATGTGAGTTTAGTTTCTACTATATACCGGACAAGAACAAGGATTTCTACGGATTCTTGATAGGTTTTACCTTTAAGGAATTCTGCAATTTCATCGATTACTTCTTTGTTTTTAGAAGATTGATATAGTTCTTCGTGTGTAGTGGGAATTTTCTCACCTGTTAGTCTATCTTTCATATTTTCTGATTTTAATTTTCTATTTAATTAAATGCGTTTTGTTTTATCATGTATTTTCTATTTTAGTCAAAACCAAAAATTCACTGAGTTATGGACCAACTTGTAATATTTACTACCGGAAAACCCGATCCTGATCTAGGATATAGATTCAAAGAAATCGAGAAATATCAATCTGAAGAATACACGATAAAAAGCATACAGTTTGTAAAACAGGAGGATAACGGTGATCCTACGATCCTGGTGCTCCTTGAAAAGACTTTACATACTCAATAGACTTCTCAAATTGTTTTTTCAGATCTTCTACTGAAAGACGATTTCCGTAATCTTGCAAGATTGCTTTAAAGGAATCTTGTAGGCGAATCTCTTCATAGATGCTTAGTTTGGGTCTATCCGTCAAAGGATGGGAGAAAAGGTATATTTTCTCATTTTCAGTATTGCTCATATTTTCTGATTTTAACATAGGTAAATTTAGATGCGTTTGCCGTGTAGATAGAGCGTTCTTTGTGCGATTTCTTAACAATCGCACTAAATTTAAACAATTCCCGCAGGCCGCTTATGCACCTGACACCTTTCCGGTTCCCCTGGCTCCCTATTCCCCATTTCCCATTCCATCCCAGCTCCCTCATCTTCAAACCACCCGTTTCTGCTGAAAAATTGGCTTTTTTCATCGACTAAAAATCCCTAATTTAGAATCGGTTTAAATAGCCCGCAAACCGCTGCGAAGCGCGTTAATTTGTATTAAATTCGCGGGTCTGAAAATTGTAGTAAGTTATGTCTTCTGCGAATGATTATATTCCAATAGTGATCCAGGCCGCGGTGGCGCTGGGTTTTGTCGTGTCCGTACTCGTGATCACTCACCTGATCGGGCCGAAGCTGAAAGGGAAGAAAAAAGATGCCGCATGGGAATGTGGGATCGAAGAAGTAGGGAACGCACGTTTCCCTGTATCGATACGTTATTTCCTGACGGCGATTCTCTTTGTGCTGTTCGACGTCGAGGTGATCTTTTTCTACCCCTACGCCGTCAACTTTCATGAATTAAAAGGGGACGGACTGCTCGCGCTCATTATGTTCGTTGCGTTCTTCCTCACAGGATTTTTCTATGTACTCAAAAAAGGAGCATTCGAATGGGAAAAGTAGAAGTCATTAACGGTGTGGAAACCTTCAACGGTGAAGGTTTTCAGCTGGCCATGCTCGACAAGGTGATTGCCGCTGCGCGTGCAAATTCCGTGTGGCCGCTGCCATTCGCTACTTCCTGCTGCGGCATCGAGTACATGGCAACCATGGGTAGTAACTACGACGTAGCCCGCTTCGGAATGGAGCGTATGTCGTTCTCCCCGCGCCAGGCAGATTTGCTCATCGTGGCAGGAACGATCTCCAAAAAACTGGCGCCGATCCTCAAACAGGTATATGAGCAGATGGCCGAGCCGAAATGGGTGCTTTCCGTTGGAGCATGTGCTTCTTCGGGAGGAATTTTCGATACGTACTCTGTCCTGCAGGGAATCGACCGCGTTATTCCGGTAGATGTATACGTACCGGGATGTCCGCCGCGGCCCGAGCAGATCATCGAAGGCATGATGAACATTCACCGCCTGGTGAAAAACGAATCGCTGCGCCGCCGTTATTCCGATGAATACAAGCATTTGCTGAACAAATATAACTTGAACGAAGATGAGTGATCAGGTGAACAGCGAGCTCGTACTGCAGCGTTTGCAGGAAAAGTTCACCGATTCAATCCTTGGAAATGAATCGCCTTACGGAATGCTTTCGGTCGAAGTGAAACCCGAAGCAGCACACGGCATCATCAAATGGCTGCGCGAAGACACAGAGCTGTCCGTGAACTTCCTCACCCTGATCGGTGCAGTGCATTACCCGGAACACAAAGGGCGCGAGATCGCGGTCGTGTATCATCTGCACAGCCTCGTACACAATGTGCGCCTGCGCCTGAAAGCCTACATTTCAATCGAAAGCCCGGTTATTCAGTCCATTACCGATATTTATACAGGTGCCAACTGGCAGGAGCGCGAAACATTCGACTTCTTCGGCGTGCAGTTTGAAGGCCACCCCAACCTGGTGCGCATTCTCAACGAAGACAGCATGGACTATTTCCCGATGCGGAAAGAATACCACCTCGAAGACGCCACACGTGAAGATAAAGACGATCGCTTCTTCGGAAGATAAAATACTGCAATCATGAGTGAAAGCAAGAACGAAGCACATTTCAGGCAGAAAGCAAGCCTTTTCTCCAGCGAGACCATCGACGGAGAGATCGCAACGCTGAACCTGGGGCCAACGCACCCCGCAACACACGGGATCTTTCAGAATGTCCTGACCGTTGACGGTGAGCGCATCCTCGCTTCCGAACAAACAGTCGGTTACATCCACCGTGCGTTTGAGAAGCTGGCAGAAAGACGCCCGTACAACCAGATCACGCCGATCACAGACCGGCTGAACTATTGTTCGTCACCCATCAACAACATGGGCTGGCACATGACTGTCGAAAAGCTCATCGGGGCCGAAATGCCCAAGCGTGTCGATTACATGCGCGTCATCATCATGGAGCTCGCGCGTATTGCCGACCACCTGGTGTGCAATTCCGTGATCGGGGTAGACGCCGGGGCATTGACAGGATTTACCTACATGTTCCAGCAGCGCGAAGCCATCTACGAATTGTACGAAGAAGTATGCGGCGCCCGCTTAACGACCAATATTGGCCGTATCGGCGGATTCGAACGCGATTTCTCACCGGTGTTCCACACAAAGCTGCAGGCCTTCCTGAAAAGCTTCCCGAAACATTTCAACGAATTCGACAGCCTGCTTTCCCGTAACCGGATCTTTATGGACCGTACGATCGGAGCAGGCCCCATCAGCGCTCAGCGTGCGCTCGACTACGGTTTCGTAGGGCCGAACCTGCGTGCCGCCGGTATCGATTACGATGTGCGTGCTATGGAGCCGTATTCCTCTTACCAGGATTTCGATTTCATCATCCCGGTAGGAACGCAGGGAGACACGTACGACCGCTTCCAGGTGCGCCAGGAAGAGATCCGTCAGAGCTTAAAGATCATCGAACAGGCTTACAGCAACCTTCCCGAAGGAAAGTACTACAACCCCGACGTTCCGGAGTTTTACCTGCCTTCCAAAGAAGATGTTTACACGAAAATGGAAGCGCTGATCTACCACTTCAAGATCGTTATGGGCGAAACGCCTGTTCCGGTAGGAGAAGTATATCACGCAGTCGAAGGCGGAAACGGAGAATTGGGTTATTACCTGATCAGCGACGGCGGACGTAATCCGTACCGTTTGCAGTTCCGCAGACCTTGTTTTATTTATTACCAGGCATATCCGGAAATGATTACCGGACAGGTTATTTCAGACGCAGTGTTAACACTGAGTAGTCTGAATGTCATTGCCGGAGAATTGGATGCATAAGTTATGAGTACAGAAGTAATAAACGAAGCTCCGCAGTTCAGCCCCGAAAGAATGGTTGAAGTGCAGCGTATCATTGCCCAGTTTCCGGAAGGAAGGCATAAAAGTGCGCTGATCCGCCTGCTGCACATGGCCGAGGAAGATTTCGGCGGATGGCTGAGCGTTCCCACCATGAACTACGTGGCAGAGATCCTCAATATCCAGCCCATCGAAGTCTATGAAGTGGCAACATTTTACACCATGTTCAACGTCGACAAGCCGGGGAAAGTAGTGTTGGAAGTGTGCCGTACCGGGCCCTGCATGCTTGTTGGCAGCGACAACATCATCGATCACCTGAAGAAAAAGCTCAACGTTGAAGTGGGTGGAACTTCCGCCGACGGCATGTTCACGCTTAAAACGGCAGAATGCCTGGGAGCCTGTGGCTACGGGCCGATGCTGCAGTGCGGAAAGCATTTCCACGAGCACCTCACGACCGATAAAGTCGACGCATTGCTCGAGGACTTCAGAAAAGAACAATCAACTTCACCGAACGCATAGAAGATGGGAAGAAAGATATTGTTGGAACATGTCAATGTTCCCGGAATAGAAACATATGAGGTATACCGTCAGAAAGGCGGATACCGTTCAGTGGAAAAAGCACTGAAAACCATGTCGCCGCAGAACGTGATCGAAGAAGTTCAGGCTTCCGGACTGCGCGGACGCGGAGGCGCCGGTTTCCCTACAGGCATGAAATGGTCGTTCCTGGCCAAGCCCGAAGGTGTGCCGCGCTATTTACTGTGCAACGCCGACGAAAGCGAGCCGGGAACCTTCAAGGACCGCTACCTGATGGAAAAGATCCCGCATTTGCTGGTCGAAGGAATGATCACGTCGAGCTACGCGCTGGGCTGCAACAAATCCTTCATCTACATCCGCGGTGAGTACATGTGGATCCTCGAGATCCTCGAAAAAGCCATTGCCGAAGCATATGCCAACGGCTGGCTGGGGAAAAACATCCTCGGTTCCGGTTTCGACCTCGACCTGCACGTTGCACCGGGTGGTGGAGCGTACATCTGCGGAGAAGAAACAGCGCTCATCGAATCGCTCGAAGGAAAACGCGGAAATCCAAGGATCAAGCCGCCGTTCCCTGCCGTAAAAGGCTTGTGGGGATGTCCTACAGTGGTGAACAACGTAGAAACAATTGCTGCAGTCGTTCCGATCGTGAACGATGGCGGCGCAGAATATGCCAAAATAGGAATTGGTAAAAGTACCGGCACCAAGCTCATTTCCGCCTGCGGAAACCTGGTGCGTCCGGGCGTTTACGAGATCGATCTCGGCCTTCCGGTGGAAGAGTTCATTTACTCCGACGAATGGTGCGGTGGCATTGCCAATGGCAAAAAGCTCAAAGCCTGCGTTCCGGGAGGATCTTCCGTTCCGATCTTACCGGCCAACCTCGTTTACAAAACTGCCGAAGGCACAGACCGCCTGATGAGCTACGAAAGCCTTGCCGAAGGAAGCTTCGCATCCGGCTCCATGCTCGGTTCCGGTGGATTCATCGTCTTCGACGAAGATCAGTGCATCGTACGGAATACCTGGAACTTTGCCCGTTTCTACGCCCACGAGTCCTGCGGACAATGTTCGCCTTGCCGTGAAGGAACAGGCTGGATGGAGAAAGTGCTGCACCGCCTGGAAACAGGTCATGGTAAGCTGCACGACATCGACCTGCTGGCAGAGATCAACAAGAAAATAGAAGGAAATACGATCTGTCCGCTCGGTGATGCTGCTGCATGGCCGGTAGCTGCGGCGATCCGTCATTTCCGCGAAGAGTTCGAATGGCACGTGACGCACCCGCAGGAAGCTACCACGCGTAACTTCGGAATTGCATCCAATCACATGCCTTTAGTATAGGTTTAAACCATTGATTATGGTAAAAGTTATCGTTGACGATATAGAAATTGAAGTAGAACCGGGAACGACCATTCTCAACGCCGCGCGTATGATCGGCGGAGACGTGGTGCCGCCTGCAATGTGCTACTACAGCAAGCTGGAAGGCAGCGGCGGAAAATGCCGTACGTGCCTGGTCGAAGTTTCACAGGGATCAACAGCCGATCCGCGCCCGATGCCGAAGCTCGTTGCTTCGTGCTCCACGCCGGTGATGGATGGAATGGTCGTGAAGAACAAAACAAGCGAGCGTGTACACGATGGCCGCGGAGCCGTTACGGAATTCCTGCTCATCAATCACCCGCTCGATTGCCCGATCTGTGACCAGGCCGGCGAATGCCATTTGCAGGACCTTGGATTCGAGCACGGAAAAGCCGGAACGCGTTACGAAGAAAAACGCCGTACGTTTGATCCGATCGACATCGGCAACAAGATCAAGCTGCACATGAACCGCTGTATCCTTTGCTATCGTTGCGTATACGTCGCCAATCAGCTGACGGAAAAACGCGTGCACGGTATCATGCACCGTGGTGACCACGCAGAGATCAGCACCTATATCGAGAACGCGATCGACAACGACTTCTCAGGAAACATGATCGATGTGTGCCCGGTAGGAGCTTTAACGGATAAAACATTCCGCTTCAAAAGCCGTGTGTGGTTCCTCAAACCGATGAACGCAACCTGCGGCTGTACGAAATGCGCAGGTAAAGCAGTTGTCTGGATGTTCGGAAACGAGATCATGCGCGTTACAGGACGTAAAGATCAATATGGCGAAGTAGAAGATATTGACGGGAAACCGGGATGGATCTGCAACGAATGCCGTTTCGACAAAAAAGATGTGAACCAATGGACGATTGAAGGGCCGCGCGTCATCAACCGTCATTCAGTTATTTCTCAGGGTCATTATTTGAAAGATCCTCTTAAAGACTCTAAAACCCTCGCGAATGGAAACGGGTGACCTACTTGAAAAAATCATCCTGATCGTTGCGGTATTCGCCGTAACCCTTGGGATCGCAGCTTATCTGACACTCGCCGAGCGTAAGGTCGCGGCATGGCTCCAGGACCGTGTTGGTCCGGACCGCGCAGGTCCGTTCGGATTGCTGCAGCCACTGGCAGACGCCGGTAAAATGTTCTTCAAAGAAGATTTTATTCCTGCAAATGCCGACAAATGGCTCTTCATCATCGGGCCGGGAATCGCCATGTTTACCGCTTTGCTCACCAGCGCCGTTATTCCGTGGGGGCCGGATTACGTTTCCCTCGGACACACGATCTCTCTGCAGATCGCGCATGTGAACATCGGTATCCTGTTCATTATGGGAATCGTTTCCATCGGTGTTTATGGAATCATGATCGGGGGCTGGGCCTCCAACAACAAATTCGCCCTGTTCGGCGCGATCCGCGCTTCCTCACAGATGATCTCCTACGAGCTCGCGATGGGTGTTTCGGTGATCACCATCGTGCTTTTATCCGGAAGCCTTGACTTAGGAGAGATCGTGAAACAGCAGCACGGCGCCAACTGGAATGTACTCTATCAGCCGGTTTGTTTCGTTGTGTTCTTTATCTGCGCACTGGCAGAATGTAACCGTGCACCGTTTGACTTACCGGAATCGGAAAGTGAGCTCATCGGTGGTTACCACACGGAATACGGTTCCATGAAGCTTGGTTTCTTCCTCTTTGCGGAATATACCAACATGTTCATTTCCTCGGCTGTAATCGCGGCGCTGTTCTTCGGCGGCTACAACTTCCCGGGAATGGACCACTTCAGCGGACTCACCTTAACAATCCTCGGAACCGTTACGTTCTTCGTTAAGATCTTCATTTTCATCTTCATTTTCATGTGGATCCGCTGGACATTGCCGCGTTTCCGCTACGATCAGCTGATGCACCTGGGATGGAAGAGCCTCATTCCGATCGCACTGATCAATTTATTGATAACAGGAGTCGTCATCGCTTTCAAAGAAGGCTGGTTCTGATTGATTTAAGAATAGAATTAATTCCTTTTTAAGGTATGCAACAATTAACAAAACGAAGTAAAGTAGTTTCGGACAAAAAGATGACTTTCAAGGAAAGGATCTATTTGCCTGCTATTTTAGGCGGAATGTGGATTACGTTCAAGCACCTGTTCCGTAAGCACAATACATTGAAATACCCGGAAGTAACGCGTGAATTCGCACCGGTTTACCGCGGAATGCACGTACTGAAACGCGACGAAGAAGGCCGCGAGAACTGCACAGCCTGCGGATTATGTGCGGTAGCTTGTCCTGCGGAAGCCATCACCATGGTTGCAGACGAGCGCAAGAAAGGCGAAGAGCATTTGTACCGCGAAGAAAAATACGCTTCCACGTACGAGATCAATATGCTGCGCTGCATTTTCTGCGGACTCTGTGAAGAAGCCTGCCCGAAAGAAGCGATCTTCCTCACCGACCGTATCGTTCCGACATACTTCGAGCGCGACAAATTCATTTACGGAAAAGACAAGCTCGTTGAAACAGTTGATGAGCGTATCGATATCAGTAAACGACAATTAACCGGTAAACGCCCTGCGAACTCATGAGTATAGATGCTATCATTTTTTATATCCTGGGAGGCCTGACCATCGGTTCGGCTTTGATGGTCGTATTGAGCCATCACCCCGTGAGAAGTGTGTTGTTCCTAGTGCTTACATTCTTCATGATCACTGCCAATTACATCCTGATGAACGCCCAGTTCGTGGCCATCGTGAACATCATCGTTTACGCCGGCGCCATCATGGTCTTGTTCCTCTTCGTATTGATGCTTCTGAACCTGAGCAAGGAAAATGAGCCGCGAAGCTCGCTGCTGCTGAAGTTTTCGGCTTTCGTAGCCGGCGGATTGCTGCTTACCGTGCTCGTTGCTGCTTTGCGCGACGCTTCCGCTGCGGAGGTTCTCAAGGCTGGAGAGGCAGACAACATCGGAATGGTCGAGAACCTCGGACATTTACTTTTTACCAAATACGTGCTTCCGTTTGAGATCTCGTCCATTCTCTTCATCGCTGCGATGGTGGGGGCGGTACTGCTCGCGAAACGCGATAAACAACTAATAGATTAAAGATGTTATTAGCTACCATATTCCAGAACGGGGTAACGATAGAGAACTACATGGTGCTGGCAACGGTACTGTTCGTTATCGGTGTGTTCGGTGTGCTCTACCGCAAGAATGCCATTGTGCTCCTCATGTGCATCGAATTGATGCTCAATGCAGTGAACTTACTGCTCGTTGCTTTTTCCACCTATTTCGGACAGGCAGACGGACAGCTCTTTGTGTTCTTTATCATGGTCGTTGCCGCTGCAGAAGCCACCGTCGGATTGTCAATCCTCGTATTGATCTTCCGTAACACGCGCTCGGTAGACATTCGGTTGTTCAATAAATTAAAAGATTAAGCATGTCGACAGCGCAATTAGTTCCCCTGATCATACTGCTTCCGTTACTGGGAGCATTCATCAACGGCCTGTTCGGCAAGAACATGTCCAAACCCATGGTCGGCTCGATCGCTACCGGGGTTATGGCCATTTCCTTCGCCCTGGCACTTGCCGTTTTCTTTAACCTGCACGACGCCGTTCGCGTAGACCTGTTCACGATGCTGAAGATGCAAAACTTCTCATTGAATGCACGCCTGCTGGTCGATAACCTGTCGATCTGGATGACGCTTATCGTTACCGGTGTCGGAACGCTGATCCATTTGTTCTCCATGGGCTACATGAAGCACGATGCAGGCTATTACAAATTCTTCGTTTACCTGAACCTCTTCATCTTCGCGATGCTGATCCTCGTTCTCGGAAGCAATTACTTCATGTTGTTCTTCGGCTGGGAAGGCGTAGGGATCTGTTCGTACCTCCTGATCGGTTTCTGGTACGGCGATTTCAAAAACACGATCGCAGCCCGCAAGGCATTTGTCATGAACCGTATCGGTGACCTCGGACTGCTCGTAGGATTGTTCCTTCTGTTGTTCCAGTTCGGAACGCTTGAATACGAAGAGATCGCTTCAAAAGTAGCTGCCGGCGGATTGTCTGCTGAAAGCTGGATCGCCTTTGGCATTACCATTTGCCTGTTCATCGGTGCAACCGGTAAATCGGCGCAGATCCCGTTGTTTACCTGGCTTCCGGATGCGATGGCAGGACCAACGCCTGTTTCGGCATTGATCCACGCGGCTACGATGGTAACGGCCGGTATCTTCCTCGTTGTACGCTCGAACTACTTATTCGAACTCTCGCAGCTTACGCAGGATATCATGCTCTACATCGGGCTCGCAACGTCTATTATTGCGGCGTTCATCGCGATGCGCCAGAACGACATCAAGAAAGTACTCGCTTATTCGACCGTTTCACAGCTCGGAATGCTGTTCGTTGCCCTCGGAATGGGTGCTTACACCGCAGCGATGTTCCACGTTACGACACACGCTTTCTTCAAAGCATTGCTGTTCCTCGGTTCGGGTAGCGTTATCCACGCTATGTCCGACGAGCAGGATATCCGCAGGATGGGTGGACTGAGAAAGAAAATTCCGGTAACGCACATTACCTTCCTGGTCGGAACACTCGCGATCTCCGGTATTCCGTTGCTTTCCGGTTTCTATTCCAAAGATGAGATCATCGGTCATGCGTTTGCAAGCCACATGTGGCTGTATGTTGCGCTGATGATCAGCTCGGCCCTGACAGCCATTTATATGTTCCGCCTGTATTTTGTTGTTTTCTTCGGTTCGTTCCGCGGAACGCACGAACAGGAGCACCACATTCACGAAGGTCCGGCGTCGATGAACATCCCGTTGATGGTACTGGCCGTTCTTTCCGTTGTCGGGGGAATTCTGAACCTTCCGGGAATCTGGCTGCACGGCGCAGCACACTGGATGTCGCATTATTTCGGACATGTAGCCGGGCTCAACGTTGAAACCGCTGCAGCTCCCGATCATAATACAACGCTGATGCTGATGGTAGCTGCCGGAGCAATGGCGGTGATCATTGCTATCGTAACGTACATCGTTTACGGCAAGAAACACAGCATTCCGGTAGAAGATGCGCAGCTCACAGGCTGGGCGAAGCTTTCTGCCAACAAGCTCTATTTCGACGAGATCTACAACTTCCTCTTCGTTCGTCCGGTGGAATGGATGGCCGAAAAAGGCGCACATTATTTCGAAGGCCTGTTCCTGCACCGCTCAGTGGTTGGGATCGGTCAGCTGATCGGCAAATCGGGGCAGCTTGTCCGCAAATGGCAAACAGGCCGCACCGACAGCTATATTTTGTGGATGGTCTTCGGGATCATTGGTTTAGTCGCTTATTTCCTCATTAATAAAAACTAGTACGTTGGAACTTTTACTTTTAATCATACCGGTTTTCTTTGCGCTCTCCGTACTGGTGATCCCGCAGAATTTTGTCCGCGCTTATTCGCTTATCGGTGGAATTGCCTCGCTTGTGCTCACAATCGTGATCGGCATGAATTACCAGGCAGCAAGCGGCATGCATACGATCGTTTCGCAGGAATGGCTGCCGAATCTCGGACTGACCTTCAACATGGGCTATGACGGTATTTCGCTCATTATGCTCTTCCTGACAAGCGGATTGGTTCCGCTGATCCTGCTGAGCAATTACAACCGCGAGCTCGCTTCGAACCGTACGTTCAGCAGCATGGTCTTCCTGATGCAGTTCGGCCTCATTGGCGTATTCGTCGCGATGGACGGCATCCTGTTCTACATCTTCTGGGAAATAACGCTCATACCGATCTACCTCATTTGTTTATGGTTCGGTGCGCCGGAGCGAAAAGCAGCACTGATGAAGTTCTTTATGTATACGTTCTTCGGATCGCTGTTCATGCTGGCTTCGCTCATCGCGCTGAAAGCTTACGGAGCGGCAAGCTTTGCGATCGAAGATCTATACGCTGTTGAATTGTCGGCGAAAGCTGCCTGCTGGATGCTCGGCGGATTCTTCCTGGCATTTGCGGTAAAAACACCGATCTTTCCGTTCCACACCTGGCAGCCGGATACGTATTCCAAAGCGCCGATGGCCGGAACAATGCTTCTTTCGGGTATTATGCTGAAAATGGCACTCTACGGAATGATCCGCTGGATGCTCCCGCTGTTTCCCGAAGCGCTCGACTGCGTAACGACGCCCATCATTATCCTTGCGGTAATCGGGGTGGTTTACGGAGCGATCATCGCCATTAAGCAGAACGATATGAAACGCCTGTTCGCTTTCGCATCGCTTTCCCACGTTGGCCTCATCGCCGCGGGAATCATGACCTTCGACAACGATACGCTTGCGGGAAGCATGGTGCAGATGATCAATCACGGGTTGGTTGCTGTAGGGCTTTTCCTCGCTGCCGATATTTTCGAGCGCCGGCTTGGAACACGCAACCTGAGCGATCTCGGCGGTATTGCCAAGCAAGCGCCTAAATTCGCATTCTGGTTTGCTGCCCTGGCTTTTGCTTCGGTTTCCGTTCCGTTTACCAGCGGATTCATCGGCGAGTTCCTGCTCATTAAAGGAATTTACAACTTCGACTGGATCATCGGTATCATTGCCGGAACGACGCTGATCCTCGGAGCGGTTTACACCTTCCGTGCTTACCAGCTCAGCATGTTCGGACCGGTAAAAGTGAGTGCTTTCGAAGATCTTCACTGGAGCGAGCTCATCGTGTTCGCAGTGATCATGATCGTGGTCGTTGTACTCGGAATTTGTCCGCAGCTTGTGATCGGCTATGTGGAGCCAAGCATCACGCATTTAATTGAAACAGTTCAGTCACCAACTCCTTTAGTACCGTAATATGGATGCTTTAATCGTCATATTTATAAGTGGTTTAATAGCCCTCTTTTCTGCCTTCGCGAAGAAGCCGGCCCTCGTGCTTGCAACTGCTTCCGCAGGATTGATCTTAGCGATCGCTTCTTTCGCAGCCCAGCTTTCCGGTTATGAATCGTTCATTAAGATCAGCTACGACGGACTCGAATTCGACAAATACTCATTGCTGTTCGGTATCGTGGTTTCGTTCTTTACGCTGCTCATTGTCAACGTCGGCTACGAACGTTTCAAAGAAGAGCCCGAGCACACAGGCGAATACATCGGCTTATTGATGTTCTCCCTTTCCGGGGCCGTGATCATGACGGCGTTTACCGACATGTTCATGTTCTTCCTCGGACTGGAGATCCTTTCCATTCCTATTTATGTGATGGCGGGAAGCCGCAAAGGCGATATCCGTTCCAACGAAGCGTCGCTGAAATACTTCCTTACGGGATCCTTTGCGACAGGACTGCTCTTATTCGGTATTGCATGGGTATACGGAGCTACGGGCTCATTCAACATTTACGAGATCAGTAGTGCAGTTGCTGCGGGCGATTCGAAGAATTCCATGCTGCTGATCGGCATTCTGCTCATCATGAGCTCCTTCGTGTTCAAAGTCGGTGCTGCACCGTTCCATTTCTGGAGCCCGGACGTTTACGACGGCGCACCTTACGCGGTGACCGGTTTCATGGCTTCCGTTGTGAAGATGGCTGCTTTCGGCGCTTTCCTGAAAATGTTCTACGTTTGCTTCGGATCACCGGCGTTGATGGACTTCTGGGGCCCGGCACTTGCCGTACTCACCGTGGTCACGATGTTTGTCGGTAATCTTTCTGCATTGCGCCAGGTGCGTATCAAGCGTATGCTTGCATATTCCAGCATCACACACGTAGGATACACGATGCTCGTACTGCTTGCGGGAAGCAATTCCGCAGCGACGGATCTCTGGTTCTACATGACCGCTTACGGCTTTTCTATCATCGCCCTGATAACGGTAGGAATCGTTGTAAACGACAAAGAAGACTCGATCGACGGGCTGAAAGGCCTTGCGCGCAGGAATCCGTTCCTCGCACTGGTCATGTTCGTTGCTGTGCTTTCGCTTGCGGGAATTCCACCAACGGCAGGATTCTTCGGTAAGTACATGGTGTTCTCATCCGCATGGGGAAATTACTCCTGGCTAGTGATCGTTGCGCTTGTGAACTCTGCTATCAGTATCTACTATTACCTGCGCCTGATCGGCGTTGCGGTGAGCAAAGACGAGAACGAAAAAGAGAAGATCAGACTGAGCCCTTTAACGGCGCTCGTGCTGGGGATCTGTCTTGTTGCCATGCTTGGACTCGGCTTCGTGAGCAATTGTCTTTTTTCTTTACTATCTTAGCATCACGCTGCGAACCGAGCTGCCCTCATGAAAGCAGAATTATTTTAGCATGAAAGGCATACCGTTTATTCTTCCCGTGATTGTAATGCTGTTAACTGGATTCCAGTTGAACGGGCAGCTTCTGGACAATACCGAAGGCCAGGCTTTTTCCGATTACCCGTTTTTCAACACGAAGTTCATTCGTACGACAAAGATCAAAGAGATCCGGGGAACGTACACCTTCAAAAAGCAGGACGACATTATGCGCAAGACGGATTACGTTTACGTTTTCTCGTTCGATTCGCTTGGAAACCTGGTACAGCATTACGAAACCGCAAAGGGCGACGTCGTGAACGATACCACCGTTCGCTTTTATACCTACGACGGCATGAACAGGCTGCTCAGCCTGCGGTCCAGCGAGCACAGCGGATTTATGACCGTTTATTATACCTATGACGAGAACGGCCGTGTAGTGAAAGAAGAAACCTGGCGCGACATCGATACGCTGCACAGTATATTGAAGCCAAACATCGAGCGCTCGCTTCCCTGGAACACCGAGACAATGAGCTACGACGATTACGGCGGACAGCTGAAAAAGAAAGTCTATAACAGCGACGGCAACCAGTACATCGAGATCACGCGCTACAAAGATTCGCTCGGTTTACTCACGCAGATCAACGAATTGTACACCTTTACGAGAGATCAGTACAATACGTATTTCACCTACGGCAATCGCGGACGCGTGGAGAACATCAAAACCGTTCACAACATCGATTCCATCCCGTTAACGGAAATGCAGTTCACGTACGACAATTACGGCAATCTTTCTTCGAAGCGCTATTACAAGAACGGCGTGTTCACAACCGAATACCAGATCATTTACAGCGAAAAGACGGGATTGCTCTCTTCAGTGCTGATCCGCGAAGTGAGCTCGAACTTTATTTCGATGATCCGTTTCTCCGAGCCGGTTTTCTGGGATTGAGAGGCAGAGCTGAGGTTTTTTAACCGCAAAGTGCGCTGAGTTTTTCGCAGAGTACGCAAAGTGTGACTGTAATGCAGGTCGTTGTTCACAAATAAATGAGTGGGGGGAATATTGGGTAGCGGTTGGGTCCCGAAAGCTTTCGGGATCCCAATTCCCCAAGAAGAAGAATAAGTCCACTGAAATTCAACAGTCGGAACAATCCGCAGCAACGAAATCTCAATCTGCACCCGCTTCAAACAGATTTACACCGGTGAAATGCCAATCTACAGACGCGTCAGACACATTTACAAGCGTTTTAAACAGATTTACACCGGCGAAATGCCAATCTGCAGGCGCATCAGACATTTTTACAAGCGTTTCAAGGAGTTTTACAAGCGTTTCAAACAGATCTGCAGTCGCGTCAGACACATCTGCAGGCGTTTCAGGAAGATTTACACCCTGGAAATGCCAATCTGCAGACACGTCAATCACTTTTACAGACGTTTCAAGACAATCTGCAGACGTTCCAACCGGAAGTGCAGGCCTTGTGAAGAAGAGTGCCAACAAATGAAGCGATGGGATCCTGACATCTTAAAATCCTTTCGTCCTGAAATCCTGCTTCAGCTCTTGTATTCTTCGATCGCAATGCGAATATTCCGCAGCAGGAGCCGCTTTTTGCCCTGGTTCCAGATATACACGCGGATCGTATCGTATTCCGACAGGTAATCGTAGATCTGCCCTTCGAATGTGACCGATTTCCAGCCATTCTGCCCTTCAAACCGGTCGTTGAACAATTCCACCGCCGTATACGAGCGCTTGTTTCCGGCGGAATTATACGCGTCCACCACGAGCAGCACATCGCCGATCTCAAGTGACGGGCCGGTAATTTGTTTATCCAGTTCCACTGTGAAGTAATACCGTTCGTTGGTCCGGTTTTTCGGAAGGATCTTGTCCGATGTAAACGTAAATTCGTCCTGCTCCGTGATTGTTTTGACTTCGGGATGCCATAGCAGCACCGTTTCATTCGTCCGTTTGCCGAACGGAACGCAGGAACGCGTAAAATTCCAGCGCGAATTGTTCTGTTGCTTCCAGAATTGCAGGCTGCTGAAATAATTGTCCTTCGTAAACCGCTGATCCCCGAAATAACCCGTCGTGATCTCTCCGAAACGGATGATGCCGAGCAGTACGACGCCGGAGAAGAGGAAGATGGACAACTTCCTGAGCCGCGGCCGAAGTAATAAGAACGCAAGCGACAGCAACAGGAAGAACATATGCTCGGAATAGGGCCTGTTCCCGAAAGGCGATTCGTAATCCCAGCACCACCAGGAAGAAATGATCCAAACGTTCAGCGCAAAATAGAGCAGCCAGGAGCCCGCGCGGAAACTGTTTTCACGGAACAGGAGCACAATACCAGCGAGCGACAGCAACAGGGCAGGAGCGTGCAGGAAAAGCCCCGTGCGGAAGCTGAACAGGCAAGCTACGAGCTGCGGATGCAGGAAATTGAATCCTTCGCCGCTGTAAGACCAAACGATCCAGCTGCCCGTTTGCCATTTCCACGAACAAAAGAGCAGCGAAAAGACAATGAGAAATCCCGCAGCACCTTTCAGCAGTTGGCTCAGCCTGTTCTGGAAAAGCGCCCGGAAGAAAGCCAGCGTAATCGCTTTCGTGCCCAGCAGGAACGGGATCACCAGCACCACCGTGATGTTCGTTGGCCGCACCAGGACGATCATCCCGAGGATGATCCCTGTGAACAGGACTGTTTTTCCCGTCCATTCGCCGGATCTGAACTTCAGGATCTGTAGCGTGAACAGTCCGAACAGGAAAAAAGAGTATAAATGACTGAATCCCGGTGTGATGACCGTGTAGAACAGCAAAGGCGAAGCGATGTACACCACGGGAACGATCCAGCGAACGCGGTTGTACTGTTCCGGAAACAAAGCGCGCAGGCATTTCGCGAAGAGCAGCAGTCCGGCCAGCATGTAAAAGAGGCTTCCGATGTAATAACACGCCATGAAAATGCCGGAATAGCCGTCTACCGGCGCACCTGCGATCCAGGAAACGAAACAGGCCAGCGCAAAAAACGGCACCTGCAGCAGCGCGATCCCGGGAAAGTACTTGTTGTAATGTTTCCCGTTCTGATCCTTGAAAAGGTACAGCTGGTCGACCGGCTGATCATACTGTGCGCGCTCGGCTTCCGAAGAACGGCCGAAGCTTCCGTCGTTATAGATAAAAAGTGCCGGCAGGTACGCGTAATAACCGCGCGCATCGGAACGAATGATGTAGTCCTCGTTAGTTCCTTTCGTTGTATAATACAGGCTGTAGAGCACCATCAGGAATCCCAGGAGGAAAACAGGATTTTTAAGAACGTTCCGCAGTGTGCTCATACCTGGTAAAGCTACTTATTTGCGTGGAAAGTGCAAGGTCTATGCGCAGTTCTGCATTTCTCTGACGGCTTAGTAAAAGCATCTGGTTCATCTTCCCCCTTGAGGGGAATTAAAGGAGGTGGCAGCTAAACTCGCTTGTAAAGTTCACCTATACCTTCCAAACTTCCGTGCCCATCCGTGGCAAAACCACCAGCACTTCTGCGTTTATCTGCGAAACGAAGTTCAGCGAAGCTAGATCCGCGCGCGACACATTACACAACAAAAAAGGCCATTCTTTCGAACAGCCTTTCTTTGTTATAACTTATAGATCTTAACGGAAGATACCAAGCTCTGTCAACACACGGTTGTCATACACGTTGGCTTTCTTGCGCAGTCCGTTCATAGCATCCTGCTGGATACTTCCGCGTGACTGAGCGATCATTTGCTTGCGCTCTGTTTCGTAGCTCGTAGCTGCTGGAGCTTTCACCGTTTTGTTCAGACGGATCACATACACTCCGGCGTTACCAACGAGTGGAAGTGTCGTTGCACCGTCTTTCAGACCTGAGAACAACGAACCAACGATCTCCGGCTCGTATCCGCCACCCTGGATGCTTGGGTTTGCGAAGGTGATCTCTGCCATGTTAACGATCGTGTTTCCTTTTTTGGCGATCTTCTCGAGGTTGCGCTCTTTGCCGATCTGTCCGAGGAATTTGTCCGCTTTCTTTGCTTTGATAGCTTCCGCACGCATCATCTGGTAAACGTCTTCGAAAGCCGGTACTCCTTTTTCCTTGCGGATGGAAGAAACGATGGCAATGATGTAACGTCCTTTGTCGTTGATCGGTGAAGAACACAGATCTCCTACTTTCGCTTCGTCGTTGAAGGCAAGCTGAATGATCTTGTTGGAAGCGCCTTTCGTATTGAATCCGGAAACTTTAGGAGCTTCTTCCAGCATACGTACCGGACGGGCGAAGTAACCTTCTTTTCGTGCAAGCGTATCGAACAGGTTCAGTTTTTCAACGATGTCTGTTTTCTTCTCCAGCTTGGAGCTCATTTCATACAACAGGTCGTATGCCTGATCTTTCAGCTCTGATTCCGTGTCGCTGCTTGGAAGCAGTGTTTTTTCGATCACGGCCATCAATGGAATACGTGCGTCTTTTTTACCGAGTACTTCGATGATGTGGTAACCGAAATCGGATTGTACAACTGCGATCTTTCCAACCGGGTTGGCAATAACGAAGTCGGAGAACTCAGGAACGAATTCGTCTTTCGCGAAGTCTTCGTATTTCCCGCCTTTCTCTTTCGAGCCACCGTCCATAGAATACGTGTTGACGAATTCCTCGAAGCGTGTTTTGTCTGCTACCAGGATCGCTGTGATACTGTCGGCCAGTTTTTTCTGTGAAGCCAATACTTCCGGCGTCGCTGTTTTCTTGTCTGCTGACAATAAGATGTGGCGTGCGCTGAGGGATTGCGTGTTGAATCCGAGGATCTTCGCGAGGTAGGTTTTCCCCTGGTCGGAGTAAGGACCTACAACCGTTCCTACGGAAGCGCTTTTGAATACCGTGTCCATGAACGCAGGATATGTGAGTCCTTTTGCATTCGGATCGCCTTGCGGACGGTAAGGATTCGCTACTTTATTGTAACGCTGGGCAGATTCCGTGTTGTCGTTCACGAAGATGGAATCGTTCTTGGAAACGGCAAATCCTTTTTTCAGTGTAGTGAGTGTTGTCGTGAAATCAGCTGAATCTTTTTTGGATGGCTGAAGAACGACATCGAAGTATTTCACGTCACGTCCTGCGAGCGCTTCGTATTTCTTCTCTGTTTTGTGTTTTTCGTAGAAATCTTTGATCTCGGATTCTTTGATCTTCACATCTTCGTCCGGAAGCTCGCGGAAGTTGCGTACTACGAATGAAACGGATTTGATCTCTTTCTGAGCAGTGTATTCGGATTTCGCTTCCAGCTTGGTTACGTAAACGCCCTGTGCAAGCAACTGGAAGTATTTTTCCTGCTTGCGCTGTCCGCGAAGGTCTTCTTTTGCTTTTTCCCATTGTTTAAGAGCTTCCGCATCTTTCGCGCTTTCGCGGCTTTCGATGAAACGGTCGAGCTCTTTCGCGCTGAATTGTCCGGTAATGGAATCCGTAAAGCTTTGTGCAATTTCAGGAAGGAGGGAGAAACCTTCTTCTCCGTACAGGTAAGAATTGAATTCGGCATCGCTTACCACATCGAGTCCAAGTGCTTCGAACTCTTTGTCGAGAAGAATACGGTCAACCGTTGCAGACCATGCTCTGTCGGCACTTTGTTCCTGCTCTTGTTCCGTATATTCACGCTGCTGTTGCTGCGCCTGCATGGCATCCTGCTGTTTGAACTCATCTACTTTTTCGTAGTAGGTTTTGGAGTCAACAACTTCGCCTCCAATGGTTCCGATGTTTCCTGTTGTAGGGCCGGAGCATTTCGTTAAATCCGATAATATAAATATAATCAGTGCGAGACCAACGAAACCAACGAGCAACCAGCTCTTTTCCCGAATTTTCCCAATAATAGCCATGTGTTCAATTTCTTTTAAGGGTGCGAATATAATCAGTACGACTGACTTTTAAAAGTTTCTCCTGTTTTTTGTTGTATCGCGCTAATTCTCATGGGGAAAACTTGGATTTTGGCGGAAGCAGCAGGATTGTTTTTCCGTAAGGAACGGAAAGTTTCACGCAAAGCCCGCAGAGGGCTGGAGTCTGCCGGAGCAAAGCGACGGAGAATAGTAAGCCTCCGTTTTCTCAGTCAGGGTTAGACCATCACACACTCAAACCAAACATCTGTGTTCATCTGTGTCATCCGTGGTAAATCTCCAATCACAGACTCAAACCAAACCTCGGCGTTAATTTGCGAAACGCAAGTTCAGCGAAGCTAAATCTGCGAGAGTTATTCCTTCGGTCTTCGGTTGGCCGATACCCGGTGTAACGTCCTGAAATCTTAAAATCCTTTCGTCCTGAAATCCAAAAGCCGTAACTTCACGTTAATAAGCAGTAACGAAACACAACAAGCTCATGCGTCATTCTTTTTTCCTTCTCCTTACCTTGTCGTTCACGCTGACAGCCTGCGCACAAAAGCCTGCGGTGGTTTCGATCAAACCTGAAGAGCGTGCGAAACAACCCGAGCTCGATACATTGCAGAAAGCCTATTTCGCCAGCGGATGTTTCTGGTGCGTCGAAGGCGTGTTCGAGTCCGTCGACGGCGTGCGCGAAGTCGTCTCCGGCTACACCGGCGGGCAAACAGCCAATCCGACCTACGAACAGGTGTGCAGCGGAAGAACAGGCCACGCGGAAGCGGTGCTCGTGTATTACGATTCAACGAAGGTTTCTTACGAGACCTTATTAAAGGTGTTTTTCGGCTCGCACGATCCGTCGACACTCAATCGCCAGGGCCCGGATGGCGGAACGCAATACCGCTCGGCGATCTTTTACCGCAACGACAGCGAGAAACAGGCTTCGAAACAATACATCGATTCGCTGCTGAATAATAAGATCTATCCGAAGGTAACGACCGAAGTGAGCAAGCTGACGATCTTTTACCCGGCAGAGATCTATCACCAGAATTACGAATGCCAGAATCCGAACAATCCGTATGTGCAGAATGTGTCGATCCCGCGGATCAACCAGTTCAAAAATGCCTATCCCAAATTGTTGAAACCGGAGATTAAAGAGAAGTAAAGAACCCTGATGATGGGACTGCCCCTCCCGCCAGCTGGCGGGGAGATTGAGAGGGGTGGCGCGATACATATAAATATATCGACGCTTGACGGGAAGTATTAGTCTTAAGATTAGTGCGTTCCCAACTGCTCCATCACTTCCTCAAGACTTCCGACTTTCGGGTAGCACATCGTGTCCCCGCAGAGCACGAATCCTTCGCTTCCGTCCTTTACGTACAGCACTTTTACCTGCGGTGAGATCAGCGTCTGCACTTCTTCGCGCTGTTCCGATCCTCTTTCTCCGTGAACGTGCAATACATACCGCGGATCGAGGAAGCGCTGCAGCAGCAAGGCCCAGCTGGAATAACCGGATCCGTAATTCTCCATTCCTTCGAGCATATTCTGCAGCAATTGCCGGGAAATGCGCTCAAGCTCATCGTTTTCTGTGAGCAGGCTCAATGTTAACAGGTTGTGGCCCATCATGCTGTTGGTAGAAGGGATCACATTGTCATGCAGCTCCATTTTTCGTGCGATGAGCTGATGATCTGCGGCTGTGAACCAGAACATCCCGGATTGTTCGTCGTGGAAATCAGCCAGTGCGGTTGCAACGAGCGCCTTCGCCGTTTCGAGCCATACATCATCGCCGGTTGCCTGGTAAAGCTCCAGGAACGCTTCGGTCGTAAACGCGTAATCGTCGAGCATGCCTTCGATGAAGGATTTCCCGTTCTGGCGCGTGTGCCAGAGCTTGCCGGTTTCGCGGAACTGGTAAGTCAGCAGCCATTTTCCCGCTTTCAATGCGAGCGATAAATAGGCCGAATCTTTCAGCGCGCGGTAGGAGTCGATGAGCCCGGTAATGGTCATGGCATTCCAGGCCGTGAGGCACTTCGTATCGGTTACGGGAGGAATACGGCGTTTGCGTTCGGAGAACAGCAAATGATTCGCTGCTTCAATTCGTTCCGTCGTGAGCCCGGGATGCCGTTGAATGAACGCTTCGAAGGATTCGTCGCGCAGGAGGATCCATTGCTCGTCTTCCCAGAATCCTTTGTTGCGCGGATTGTACAGCTCGAGGTACCATTTGGCGTCTTTTCCGAGAATGGCCGAAATCTCATCGGGTGTCCAGACATAGTATTTTCCTTCTACACCTTCGCTGTCGGCGTCCTGTGCGGCAAAGATCCCGCCTTCGGGGCCGGTCATTTCGCGTTCGAGCCAGCTGAGCGTGCTTTCGAGCAGGCGTTTGTATTCCGGCTGCGGATCGTAGCGGTAAGCTTGGGCGTAAAGCGAGAGCAATTGCCCGTTGTCGTAAAGCATCTTTTCGAAATGCGGCACTTTCCAGATCATATCGACGGAATAGCGCGAAAAGCCGCCGCCGAGCTGATCGTAAATGCCGCCCTTTGCCATTTTTTCGAGCGTCAGCTTTACGTGCTGGCGAACGGTTTCCTGTTTGTACTGTTCTGCATAATGCAGCAGGAACAAATAATTGTTGGGTAGCGGAAATTTTGGAGCGTGCGTCGGGCCGCCTTCTGCCGTGTCGAATTTCGGCATCCACCTGCGCACGAGTTCAGGCAATTTATCTGTCGGAAAATCTGCAACAGTTTGCGCCTGCGAAATAAGCTCGCTTGCGGCAATGCCTTCCGTGAGGTCTTTTGCGTATGCCAGCACTTTTTCGGGCTCGTTCGCATACGTATGCTGCAGGCTGCGCAGAATGTGCATCCATTGTTCTTTCGGGAAATACGTTCCGCCGTAGATCGGGCGCCCGTTGGGAAGCGTAAAGCAATTGAGCGGCCAGCCGCCGCGCTGCGTCATGAGCTGAACAGCGTTCATATAGACCTGGTCGACATCCGGGCGCTCTTCGCGGTCGACTTTGATGCACACGAAATGCTTGTTCATCAATGCGGCGACTTCTTCGTCCTCGAAACATTCGTGTTCCATGACGTGGCACCAGTGACAGGCGGAATAACCGATGGAAACAAGTACCATCTTTCCGGTTTTTTCCGCTGTTGCAAAGGCATCGGGCGACCATGCAACCCAGTTCACGGGATTGTGCGCATGCTGCTGCAAATAAAGGCTCGACTCCCGGGCAAGATCATTCGTGAATTTTTCCATGCTTTAAAAGTAGGGTGAAACTACGAAACGTGAAAATCGTGATGAAGTGTGGGGCTTTTAATGAAGGTATTTTTACCGATGTGCGCTAAAGAAAAACAAAGAGTCTTTCGTGTGAAAGTGTGAGTGCATGATTTTTTTTAGTTTTGAGGAAATCTATTATTATGAAGAAACCACTATTAACCATCTTCTCACTGCTTCTAATTGTTTTTACTGGTTGCCAAAGCAGCGACGTTAAGGTAAAAGAACTTGAGCTAAGAGAAAAAGAATTGGAGCTGCGAGAAAGAGAACTGAACTTACAACAAGTCCAATCGAATGATGGGACGCAAAACGCCAGTAATTCGCAATCTAATGGTAACACTAAATACAACCGGGAAAACACTTATACTCCAACAGAACAAGAACTAAAAGAAGATTTGTATAGGCGTGAAATATCTTCTCCGAAAGAGTATCTATCTGTTTCGTATACTTATAGGGTAAATTTGATATCAAATACCATAATTGAAGGAACAATCACTAATACAGCTTCAATAGCTGGTTTTAAAAACGTAAAAATGACTGTCTATTTCAAATCGAAAACAGATGTTGTACTGGGCAAAGAGACATTTACAGTAATGGAATTTGTTCCGGCTAATGGATCTGTTTCGTTTCGATATAAAATAAGCGGGTGGTGGAGTGATGTTGTATCTTCAACATATTCAATTGTTTCGGCTGAGCCTTATTAATCAGCAATAATCAATATCAGTATTGTTGAATAATTTGGAACTGCCGGTAAAGGTTATTCGTAAACGGATTCATTCTCTGCCTTACTAAAATAGGAAAGGAAATCAAGTAGATATATAGCTCGAATAGCATTTACTCTGGATCCGTATTCTACAGAATGACCATGAACAACTAGGTGTCTGTTGAAGGAACTTTGTCTATAAATCGAATCTTGAAGTCTGTCATCCCCTTCATGTACGATCATTTCATTAGACATTATTCCTAACTGTTCAGCAATACCTGTGTTTATACCAATTTCTTTTTGTTTTAGGGTCAAATAGGTTCTAAGATGATAATCCTCATTTCTGCTTTTATCAAAAAAGCCAAAACCTCTAACGTCATTACTTATTCCGTCAGCCTGTGAATAACATAGAGAAATAACAGCACTGTATAACTTAGCATTAAATGCAGTCTGTATTTCTGTGAATATCTTTTTCCTTACTGGAAATTGCTTGGAACATTTAGATAGTATTCTTGGTATAAATTCATTGGCGAGTTCGATTACCTTTTCTTCAAATTTTCGCACATTTCTTTCCCTAACTAATTCGGCAAATTCTGGTAAAGACAGATCACGAATGATGTGGGGGCTTATAAACCATCCCAGCGCGGTAATATGCTTCATTTGACTGAAGAAGGTGTGATTTTTTTGAGGCATCTCCCGCCTCCAATTTTGCATTTCCTCATCTAAACGTCTTGCCTCGATAATGGCAGGGGACTGTTTAAGTTTATCGAAATCTTCCGATACTTGAGATTCGATTTTATGTAGCTCATCCACTTCTTCAGCGGAATATTTATGAGTTAAAGGGTTTTCCCTTATTTCTTTCAGTGCCTTTATTAGGTAGGCAGCTGTCATTCGTCTATCGACCACTTGTCTATATTTATCACGGTCTAAATTATTAATAATTACAATCATCTTACTTTCTGAATCACTTTGAAGTGAATGATTGTTGATGAATTAGACGATACTATTAAGGTTTATGCGCAAAGTAACTTCACTAAATCAACAAATTTCTACTGTTGTTTTCTTCCTGCAACTAACCGATTACGAACAATAAGCCGTGGACTGCGAATAATAATCGGTCAATGGCGAATTGCAAATTGTCATTATCTTTGCACCGCATATTTTCATTTTCCCGTGAAACAATTTAAACCTTTTCATGTCCTGTTTTTCACAGTAGGCGTTTTCGCGCTATTGGTGCCCGTATCGCTGATGGTGAAAGACGATTCTTTTAAGATCGGCGATCTGTCGATGCTTTTTATCAGCTCGGACGAAGTGCTGACGCCGAAAAAAGAGATCAAAAAAGACATTACCAACATCGTTGCGAAGGTCGATACGACGGCGATCCTCGAACCGGCAGATCCGGCAACGAAGAACGGTTTTGTTTCGGACGGAAAAATGGGCGCACCAAGCGGCGGCGATCTTTCGGGAGAATCGGCCACGGTGATCCAGTTTGCCGACGGTGGAAAACAGGCGCTGCACAACTTCTTTGCAAAGCTTGAAAAAGCGTCTTCAGGGAAAAAAGTCCGCATTCTTCATTACGGCGATTCGCAGATCGAAGGCGACCGCATGACCGCTTATATCCGTCAGCGTTTGCAAAGCCAGTTTGGCGGCAACGGGCCGGGAATGATCCCGGCGATGAACGTCTACAACACACAAACCTTCAAACAAAGCTATTCGGCGAATTTCACGCGGTACACCGCTTTCGGCGGCGCCAAGCTGAAATCGCAGCGGTACGGCTCCATGTGTTCGGCAGCGCGCTTTACTCCGGAATACGACAGTACGCAAATGGCCGGCATGACTTCGATTAAAGAAGCATTCATCGAGATCGAACCTTCGCCAAGTGCTTACGAACGCGCCCGGAATTACAACAACGTAAAGCTCTATTACACCAGCTGTTTCAAGCCCTGCGCACTCAAAGTGTACCAGAACGGAACGCTGCTGCATGAAGACAGCCTTGTAACGGACGGCCGCTACCACGAATTTCCACTGTCTTTTCCGGGAACTCCGGGCAAGCTGAAATACGTGTTCTCTTCCGCGGTAAGTCCTACGATCATCGGGTTTTCGCTCGAAGGCGATTACGGCGTGCAGGTGGATAACATCGGTATGCGCGGATCCAGCGGTACGTTTTTCGGGAAGATCGACCAGATTACGGCATCAAAAATGTATGCGGACCTGAATGTTGAAATGGTGATCATGCAATTCGGAGGAAACAGCGTGCCTTACCTGGACGATTCCAGCGGTGTGCGCAATTATGTACGGAACTTTAAAGGACAGCTGCTCACGCTGAAACGCCTTCGTCCTTCGGCGGCGATCATGGTGATCGGGCCAAGCGATATGTCGACCCGCAATTCCGCCGGATTTGTAACCTATAAAATGCTGCCCGTTCTCGTGAATGAAATGCGCAAAGCGGCTAAAGAAGTGGGCGCCTGTTACTGGGATCTCTACAATGCCATGGGCGGATTCAATTCCATGCCGAGCTGGGTTGACCAGGGACTGGCGGGCAAGGATTACATTCACTTCACCCCGAAAGGCGCGAGTATTGCTTCGCAGCTTTTCTTCGACGCGCTCGCCGCAGAGTACGTCCGATGGAAACAAGGCAACTAAACCGGCGTTATGCTGCGGAAAAACTGGAAATATAGTATGAGGATCTTAGGGGAAATAATTGTTGTTGTTGCGCTGGCTGTCGCTTGTACGGCCCGTTCACAGGAACGCTATAAAGGCCCGGGCGACTCGCTGAACACGTATTTCCACCCCGCTTTCCTGAACCTCGATACATCGTTGCAATCGACCTATCCGTTCATCAACTTTTCCGAGAATTGCTTCCGGTTTTATTCGCCGCGCAGCAAGAATTGGGAAAAGCTGTATGCCGACCTGAACAAAATGGTGGCGTTCAGGGACCGCAAGCTGAATTTTTACCACATCGGCGGCTCGCACCTGCAGGCTGACATTTACACGCACGATATCCGTACGTATCTGCAAACGGCCTGGGCCGGACTTCCGGGCGAGCGCGGACTGATCTTTCCATTCGACCTTGCGCATACGAACAATCCGCACAACTACGAGTTCTCTTCGCCCAACAGCTGGCGGAATTACCGGAGCGTTAACCCGGTGAAACCCGAAGGTAGCGAGTTCGGGATCCTCGGCGCGATCGTCGAATGCCCGGATTCCTGCATCACGATCCGTTTCCGGTACGATAAAACGACCGTTAAGCCCGGATTTACGCGGCTTCGCGTTTATCACAACAAAGGCGAGTTTCCGTTCGATATGAATTTCGGCGGTCACGAGATCCTGCTGGTCGACAAATTTCACAACCCGACGCTGGGCTATACCGAAGCTGTTTTTACCGACAACATCGATACGTTCAACCTGCAGCTGACGCGGACGGCGCCAGGACCTTATAACGTGCAGATCCACGCGTTCCAGCTGGCGAACGCGCAACCCGGGATTTCCTATACCGCGATCGGCATCAACGGCGCAGGATTGTACACTTATCTCGCGAACGCCAATTTTGAAGAACAGCTGAAAGAATCGCCCCCCGATTTCTTCGCGTTTTCCGTGGGAACGAACGACGCGAATGTGCCGTACGCTTCTTTCCGGCCCGAAACCTATAAGCGGAACCTGGAAATGATGATGCAGAAAGTGCTGCGGGCCAACCCGAATTGCGCCATCCTGCTCACCGTTCCGAACGATGCCGGTTTCCACAAAAGGCCCAACGAAAACATTGCGCGTCAGCGGGACGTTATTATCGAGCTGGCCAAAAAATACGAATGCCCGGTCTGGGACATGTACGGGATCATGGGCGGGCTCGCTTCTTCGCGTACGTGGATGATCCACGACCTGATGGCCTCCGATATGGTGCACTTTACCGCGCTGGGCTATCACCTCAAAGCAAAGTTATTTATCGACGCTTTCGAAAAGTGGGAAGCACAAATGAAAACAGTTAACAACCCTAAATAAAGACGAATAGGAAGAATGGAACGCCTGCATGATATTTTCAGTTTTAAAATGATGGACTCAATGGTCTTTAACCGGCTTGATTTCTGGCTCTTCTTCATTTTTATTATGATCGTCTTTTCGATGCTGCACAAGCACCAGCTGATGCGCAGTATCTTCATTACCGCGGTGAGTGTTTTCCTGTATTATAAAACGTCGGGCTTATTCGTGCTGCTCCTCATGCTTTCCATCACCGTCAACTTTGGGTTGGGGAAATGGATCTTCCGGTCGCAGTCGGACAAAGCGCGGAAGTGGATCATCGCTTTTTCCGCAGTATTCAACGTGTTTTTTCTGGCATACTTTAAATATGCGCTGTTTTTCACGGAATCCTTCAACGAGTTGTTCCACACTGATTACGAGATCTGGAACCAGTTTGCGCTGTGGGGCAACGGCTTTTTCGGCGACGGAACCTTCGAAACAACTATCCTGCTTCCGGCCGGTGTGAGCTTCTTTACCTTCCAGTCCATCAGCTACGTGGTCGATATTTACCGCAAGGAAATTCCGCCGGTGAAGAACTACTTCGATTATGCGTTTTACGTGACGTATTTCCCGCATGTGATCATGGGGCCGATCGTACGTGCCCGTGACTTTATTCCGCAGATCTACCAGCCGTTCCAGCTCGATAAAAGCACCTTCAGCGCATCCGTTTTTCTTATTCTGAAAGGACTGGCCAAAAAGATCATCCTGGCGGATTTCATCGCCGTGCAGTTCATCGATAAAGTGGTTGATTCGCCGGAAGCGTACCCGGGATTTGTGAGCATTCTTGCCATGTGGGGCTACTCGCTGCAGATCTACGGCGATTTTTCCGGCTACACCGACGTTGCGATCGGGCTTTCCCGACTGATGGGCTTTGAGCTGCTGCCGAACTTCAATTCGCCTTACAAAGCCAACAGCGTAGCCGATTTCTGGCGCCGATGGCACATCTCGCTCGGCTCGTGGCTGCGCAATTACCTGTACATTCCGCTCGGAGGAAACAAGAAAGGCTCGATCGGAACTTACGTTGCCACACTGGTCATTTTTATCTTCCTCATCTTCATCACCGGCTGGTACGAGCTCATTTTCGTTTACCTCGGATTGATGACGCTCTACATCATCGGCGTGCTCATCAGTCCCGGATTCAAAAAATACATGCACCGCGACCTGAACCTGCTCATCACGATGATCGTGGGTGGCTTGTGGCACGGCTCGACCCAGAATTTCATGATCTGGGGAATGATGAACGGTGCAGCGCTCGTGTTCTACAATTACTGGAAGAAGATCTCGCCCTACGAGAACAGCAGCTGGTGGATCGTTCATTTCTGGAAGATCTTCCTCACGTTCAATTTCATCACCTTCACACGGATCTGGTTCCGGCTCAAAGGCGACGATCAGCCGCTCGAAATGCTCGATCATATCTGGAATAATTTCCAGTTCTCCTTCGAAATGCTGTGGAACGTGATCTGGAATTTCAGCGAAGTCTTCATCGTGATGTTCGTCGGGTTCTTTACCCACTGGATGCCGCAGCGCTGGAAAGACGGGATCGTTTCCGGATTCACGCTCATGCCGGTTCCCGTTCAGATGGTCGGAATTTCCATTTCCATCCTGCTCATCTACCAGTTCGCGCTGTCGTTCAAGCCATTTGTTTACTTAGAGTTTTAAGTATGAATACTGTCGTTTTTAAAGACCTCGGACTGGTTCCCTACAAAGAGGCGTGGGACCTGCAGGAAGAGCTGTTCGCAGAGAACATCGCCCTGAAGATCGGGCACCGCAACGGAACGAGCGAAGAAAAAACGACCGATCATTTACTGTTCGTGGAACATCCGCACGTGTATACGCTCGGGAAAAGCGGCAGCGAAAGCAACCTGCTGCTCGACGAACAGGGACTGAAAGATCACCAAGCGACGTATTACAAAAGCAACCGCGGCGGCGATATTACCTATCACGGCCCGGGACAGCTGGTCGGTTACCCGATCTTCGACCTTGAACATTATTTTACGGACATTCACAAATACATGCGCTACCTCGAGGAAGCTGTAATTCAAACCCTGAAAGTCTACGGCATCCACGGAGAACGGTATGCGGGCTTTACAGGCGTCTGGCTCGAGCCCGAAACCGACCGCGCGCGCAAGATCTGTGCAATGGGCGTAAAAGCTTCGCGCTGGGTAACGATGCACGGGATCGGCTTCAACATCAACACCGATTTATCGTACTTTTCTCATATTGTCCCTTGCGGAATTGACGATAAAGCAGTAACTTCCATGCAACACGAGTTGGGAAGGCCTGTCAGCATGGAAGAAGTGAAAGCGCTTCTGAAAGAAAAGCTGGCAGAGCAGTTCGGCTATACCTACGCATAACTATGGCAAAGAAGACTGGCAAAAGCAAAGTGAGAAAACTGTTTCGTGGTTTCCTCTGGTTCCTTGCGGCACTGATTATTTCTGTAAACGTCTTCATCCTGCTCAGCGGGCGGTTTTACCTGTACAAAGGCATTTATTCGACCTATCTTTCGGGAGAATCTTCCCCGACGATCTACGATAAGGACAAGTTCTATTCGTCTGTGCTGCACGCTCCTGAAAAAAGCGAGCCCTGGGCCGAGCATCCGAAGCTGGGCGAATTAAAGCTTTCTGCCGAAGAAACAGCTTTCCTGGAAAAATACGGAACGCGCTCTTTCCTGGTGTTCAAAGGCGACAGCCTGATCTTCGAACACTACTGGGAAGACCACAACGAAGGCACCGTTTCCAATTCCTTTTCCGCGGCGAAAACAGTCGTGAGCATGCTCATCGGCATTGCGGTCGACGAAGGAAAGATCAAAAGCCTCGACGATCCTGTTTCGAAGTACCTGCCCGATTTTTCCGGGAAGGGAAAAGAGAAGATCACCATCCGGCATCTGCTCATGATGGCTTCCGGGCTCGACTGGGAGGAAAGCGCGAGCAATCCGCTGTCTGAAAACGCCGAGTCGTATTACGGAGCCGATCTCTGGGGACTGGTTCACCGGCAGCAGGTGAAAGGCGAGCCGGGAAAAGCATTCGTTTACCAAAGCGGGAATTCGCAGCTGCTCGCGTATGTGCTGGAGAAAGCAACGGGCTGCGACATTACAGCCTACGCTGCGAAAAAGCTGTGGCGCCCGATGGGAGCTGAATCGGATGCTTTCTGGAGCCTCGACAAAAAGAACGGCGATGAAAAAGCATTCTGCTGCCTGTATAGTACGTCCCGCGATTTTGCCCGGATCGGAAAACTGATCGCTCACGGCGGAAAATGGAACGGCAAACAGCTCATCCCGGAATGGTATTACAAAGAAATGATCGCCAACCCGGTGATGACCACCGAAGAAGACGTTCCGAATACGCGCTACGGCCTGCACATCTGGACCTTCCTCGGACAGAAAGACCCGGTCTATTACTGCCGCGGCATTCACGGGCAGTACATTATTACCGTTCCTGCCAAAGACCTGGTGATCGTGCGCACGGGCAGAAGACGGGCGCCGGGCTTTGAAACGCCGAAATCGCAGCGCGGAAATGCCGCTTACAAGCAGAAATACGAGAAGTACTACGGCCATCCGACAGACCTGTTCGAATTCCTGAAAGTGGCTGACAGACTGGTGACGCAGCTTTGAGGAGCGAATTCCAGGCCGTCCTGCTTTTTGTAATGCTATAAGAGCGAACTTCTTTGATTTCTTGCTAATTTTGCATCCTGTTTTCAAAACAATAAGTAATGCGTGAAGAATTGATGGGCCCCAAAGTAGAGAATGTAAGAATGGTCGTTATTCCCGAAAAGAACGAGGAAAATGCGATCCAGCATTATGTGTACCTGCTGAACCTTCGTGACGATATCATGGAAGGGATCATCATTACGAGCAAGGGCTATGGCGAAAATGTCACCACCGGCGAAACCGTAAAAACATCCACGTTGCGTCATTCACTCGAAGTTCTGCTACCCAACGAAGCGGCGAAAATAGAGCCGATCATGGAGGAAGTGTTCGGACTCACGAACGAATACTGGGTCAGCTTCTGGGCCGACGACGTGATGTACGACAAGAAATTCATTTTCCTTCCCGAAACGATCAGCGAAAAAAACTACCGCGAAATTCCCGAAATGGGAAAATCAGGGGTAATAGTAGGGTAAGGAATTAATTCGCATTTCAGCTACATTTTAACGTAATGACGACTCTCTTGAGAAGGAGTAGTCAACCATCTTCCCCCTTGAGGGGGAATTAAAGGGGGTGGTCATTGCTACTAAATTCGCCACAAGTACGTTTAGCGTTTACACAACCATCCTCTCTGACGGAGTCTGATAATATTAGTAAAAGGAAAAGGGCGGATTATTATCCGCCCTGTCACTTTATAGGTATCAATAAACTCTATAGATCCGCTTACAGCGTTCCGCGTTTTTCCTGCTCCCGTTCGATCGATTCGAACAGCGCTTTGAAGTTTCCTGCTCCGAATCCGCGGGCACCCATTCGCTGAATGATCTCGAAGAATAAGGTCGGGCGGTCTTCAACAGGTTTGGTGAAGATCTGCAGCAGGTAGCCTTCTTCGTCTGCGTCGATCATGATCGCCAGTTTCTGCAGCTCGCCGATGTCTTCTTTCATCATGTCCATGTGAACGCCCAGGCGGCGGGGAATGTCATCGTAATAAGCCTGCGGCGGTGGTGAAAGGAATTCCACTCCGCGGGAACGAAGGTCGGCAACCGTTTTGATGATATCGTCTGTCGCAATCGCGATGTGCTGAACGCCCGGACTTTCGTAGAAATCAAGGTATTCTTCGATCTGCGAGCGTTTTTTTCCTTCTGCCGGCTCGTTGATCGGGAATTTGATGCGTCCGTTCCCGTTGCTCATTACCTTGCTCATCAGGGCGGAATATTCCGTGGTGATCTGCTTGTCGTCGAATGAAAGGAAATTGACAAATCCCATCACGTCTTCGTACCACTTCACCCAGGTGTTCATTTCGCCCCAGCCAACGTTTCCGACCATGTGGTCAACGTATTTCAATCCTGTTGGCTCCGGGTTGTAGTCCGATTCCCATTTCTGGTAGCCGGGGAGGAATAAACCGTTGTAGTTTTTGCGTTCCACGAACATGTGGACCGTTTCTCCGTACGTGTAGATTCCCGATCGCACAACTTCTCCGTGCTCGTCTGTCTCAACAGTAGGCTCCATAAAGGAGCGCGCGCCTCTTTTAACGGTCTCTTCATACGATTTGCGGGCGTCTTCCACCCACAATGCTACGACTTTCACGCCATCGCCGTGTTTTTTGACGTGCTCGCCGATCGGGGAATCGCTGTTCAAAGCCGTCGTCAGCACAATGCGGATCTTGTCCTGCTTCAGTACATACGAAGCGCGGTCTTTCACACCGGTTTCCAGTCCCGAATAAGCATACGACTGGTAGCCGAAAGCGGTTTTGTAATAATGGGCTGCCTGCTTGGCGTTTCCTACGTAAAACTCTACGTAATCGGTTCCCAGCAATGGGAGGAAATCCTGTGCTCCTTCGAAGATCTTCTCCAGGCCGTATTCCACGTTCTTTACTTCTTTGCTCATCTTGTATCGTTAAAATTGTAATTGTTCGGTATGGTATTGCTTCATTTAGTCAAGCCACGACAGATGGTAATCACCGTCGGCGATGTCGACTGCAGCCTGTGTTAATTTCAACGGGCGGAAGGTGTCGACCATTACAGCCAGCTCGCCTGTTTCCGTTTTGCCGATGCTGCGCTCGTAAGCTCCCGGGTGCGGGCCGTGCGGAATGCCGCCCGGATGCAGGGAGATATAGCCTTTCTCTACGTGATTCCTGCTCATAAAGTCGCCGTCGACGTAATACAGTACCTCGTCCGAATCGATGTTGCTGTGATTGTAAGGCGCGGGGATCGACTGCGGATGGTAATCGTACAGACGCGGGCAGAACGAGCAGATCACGAAATTGTGCGCTTCGAATGTCTGGTGCACGGGAGGCGGCTGGTGCACGCGCCCGGTGATCGGTTCGAAATCGTGGATCGAAAAGGCATACGGGAAGTTGAATCCGTCCCAGCCCACAACGTCAAAAGGATGCGACGCATACGTGAGCTCGTGCATGACATTTTCCTTGCGGATCTTCATAATGAAATCGCCCTTTTCGTCGTGCGTTTCCAGCTCGGAAGGCGCGCGAAGGTCGCGCTCGCAGAACGGGGAATGCTCGAGCAGCTGCCCGAAATTATTGCGGTAGCGCTTGGGTGTCACCACAGGCGAATACGATTCCACGATGAACAGACGGTTGTCTTCGTCGTCGAATTCGATCTGGTAAATAATGCCGCGCGGAATAACCAGGTAATCGCCGTACGAGAATGGAATGTTCCCCAAATGCGTGCGCAGCTTTCCGGATCCTCTGTGAATAAAGATCACCTCATCGGCATCGGCATTTTTGTAGAAATATTCCGTTAAAGATTTTCTCGGTGCCGCAAGCGTGATGTTCAGGTCGTTGTTGAACAGTACAACCGTTCTGCTCTCAAGGAAATCGTCCTTTGGCGGAACGTCGAATCCTCTCAGCATCTGCGAAGTGATCGTTTTGTCGATCGCCGCTTTCGGCGTGCAGTCTACCGGTTCTTTGATACTGCGGATCATGGTTGGACGGTGCACGTGGTAGAGCAAAGAAGAGAATCCGTGGAATCCTTCCGTGCCGAACAATTGTTCGTAGTACAATCCGCCTTCGGGTTTTTCAAAAACAGTGTGGCGTTTATGCGGGATTTTTCCTAATGAGTGATAAAACGGCATAGTTTGCTTTTTTTATGTTTTGCCTCCGATTCGCCGGAGCCGGTTTGCCTTGTCTTCGAAGGTGCAGCGAGTCACCCAAACAGGTCATTTATCCGGCAAATTCGTGTAAGAGCAAATATAGGGATTTCGGTTTCGTGTAAAAAATGATTTTCGTTAGGTTTTCGCGATTTACCGGGAGATTAACGCGGCATCAAAAAAATGCTATTTTTGCCCGAATAAATGTAGCCCCATGAAAAAAATCCTTGTGATCGGCGCCTGTGGCCAGATCGGAACCGAATTGGTTTTAGCCCTGCGTGAAAAATTCGGCCATGAACAGGTTGTTGCAGCTGACGTCAGAGACCTTTGCCCGGATAATCTGTCATCGGGACCGTACAAAAAACTGGATGTACTCGATCGCACAGGTGTGGAATCCTACATAAAGGAAACAGGATTTGACGATGTCTACCTGCTGGCGGCACTGCTTTCGGCTACGGCGGAAAAGAACCCGGATTTTGCCTGGAGGCTCAACATGGAAGGCTTGTTCACCATTCTCGACCTTGCCCGCGACGGTTTCATTAAAAAGATCTTCTGGCCGAGCTCTATTGCGGTTTTCGGCCCGACAACCCCGCGAAACGCTACGCCACAGTATACCGTAATGGAACCGAGCACGGTATACGGAATTTCCAAACAGGCAGGTGAGCGCTGGTGTGAATACTACTTCAATAAATTCGGGGTGGATGTCAGGAGCATCCGTTATCCCGGACTGATCTCCTATAAAAGCCTTCCCGGCGGCGGCACAACCGATTACGCGGTGGATATTTTCTACAAGGCCAAAGCGGGCGAGGAGTTCAGCTGTTTCCTGAGTGAAGATACGGCGCTGCCGATGATGTTCATGGAAGACGCTATCCGCGCAACCATCGAGCTGATGGAAGCGCCGGCCGAACAGATCGCTATTCGCTCGAGCTACAATTTATCCGGTATCAGCTTCACGCCCGGGGAACTGGCAGAAGCAATTCGAAACCACATTTCTGAATTTAAAATAACGTATCAACCTGACTTCCGCCAGGCGATCGCTGATTCATGGCCGGCTTCGATCGATGATACGCATGCGCGCAAAGACTGGAACTGGAAAGAGTGTTACGATCTGAACAAAATGGTCGAAGTAATGTTGCAAAATGTCGACTTATCACTGTTGATTAACAAGAAATAACGGTTTCATCGACATTTTATATGTTTTTATCGAATTTTGCAGGTTGTGATGGCAACTATTCAAAAAAAAATCTATCTTTAAAATGCGCTACTAAACTAATTTATTCAACATGTGGAAGTTAAAGCAATTGCCTCTTCTTATCTTCTTCCTGGCCATCAATAATTCAAGCTGGTCCTTCGGGATCAACAACGATCAGGACGGAAAAGGTACTACCGACCCCCAGGGAAGAAAACAAGGAAGATGGGTTTACTACGGAAAAGACAGGCCAGATGCAGGTATACCGCCTGAAGGTAAAGTCGAGGAAGGAACCTACAAAGATGACCGCAAAGAGGGAATCTGGATCAAATACCACAATGACGGAATCACACCGAAGCTGAAAGGCGAATACGAGAACAACCGTCCGAAAGGAATTTACACCAAGTACCACGCCAACGGTAAGATCAAAGAGATGGGTACATTCGAAAAGAATCAGTACCGCGATTCACTGAAACGTTTCCACGAAAACGGAAAGCCCGAATACGAGGCACTCTTCAACGAAGGCGGAAAAGAACAGGGGAAAGTAAAATATTACTACCCGAACGGACAGGTTGAATTCGAATACGTTTCAAATAACGGCACACCGACCGGAAAAGCCATTCGTTACTACGAAAATGGCGATATTAAAGAAATTATTCAGTACAATGCCGACGGAAGCGTGGGCTCAAGCGTTACCAAAGAAATGGTAAATCCTGCCGTAACAGTAAGAGATCCGGGAGCAAACAACGAAAAAGCACCTGCTATTTCAGGAACGCCGAACACAGCTGGAATCAAATGGCTGCCGAACGGATACAACAAAGTCTACAACTCCGATAAAGAGATCTGGCAGGATGGCGTCTTCAAAGAAGGAAAATTATGGGATGGTAAAGTTTACGTGTACGACCGCGACGGCATCCTCCTCAAAGTGAAAGTCTACAAAGCCGGTGTGTACCACTCCGACGGACAGCTTTAACGATCAGTATTAGAAAACAGTAAGCCTCCTTTCGTTCTGCGGAAGGAGGCCTTTTAGTTAGAAGAAGTTTTCTGTCTCCTCTCCGCCAGTCGGCGGAAGGGTGGTACTTAGATCTTATCCTTATCTTTTGAATCATCAGACTTTCGCCCGAAAAATGCTCCCAGTTGTACAATCCAGGAAAGCTGAACGATCGTAAAAATCACAACAGCCACGGAAACGACTGAATTGATCGTCAGCATGCTATCCTGTGATCGTTCGTTCAGCGCAGTGTAATCGGAATAAGAGGAAAGATCACCGGACACGGGCCAGGACAGCGCAGCAAGCAGCAGCGCTCCGCAAACGGTCGTAATGATGGAATGGACAGCGTACAGGCTGTTGATCGTCCTGAATGCCGGAATGAACAGGAGCGTCCACAGCAGCAGGAAGAGCAGGAACCCGACCGCTGCAACGTGCCATTGCCCCACAACGACGTACGTGTCGTGAACCGCAACATCGAGGCTCCCGGCGGCAAAGAATCCTGAAAGCAGCCAGCAGAAAGCCAGTAGCAGCCATTGGTGGCGAAAGAAAAATGAACCCATGACGGATAGTAGTAAAAAAAGGCTCCTGCGTTAACAGGAGCCTTGAATGAGTTTAATGAAAAGGTATTTACAATAATTACGGTTGAACCGAAATAAGCTCCAGTTCAAACACCAGGTCGCTGTATGGAGGAATTCCACCCGGACGTCCTTGTTTTCCGTAAGCGGCATAGTAAGGAATCACAAAGATCCCTTTTCCGCCCTGGCTCATCATCGTCAGCGCTTCCTCAAAGCCTTTGATCATCGGCTGATCCAGGTATTTGAACGCCAGCGGCTGATTGCGGTCGTACGAAGAATCGAATTTCTCTCCCGAGCTCAGGAATGTTCCCCTGTAATGAACCGCAACGTTATTACCCCGCTGTGCAAGCGGTCCCGTTCCTTTCGAATCGATCACATACACCAGGCCTGTCTCGGTCTGCTGTGCCGAAGGATATTTTTTCTGCACTTCTTTTAGCATATAAGCATTGTATTCCGGAACGCTCATAGCGTCGATCAACGCATAACGTGCTTTTTCTTCTGCATCGATGCGCGCCTGCTCTGCTTTTTTAACTTCGTCGGCCGCTTTCAGCTTCGTGTAGGTTGCTGCGTACACTTTCGTAGCATCCCAGCTTTTGGCCGCTTTGCCTTCACGCAGGATAACGACTTTCGTCATAACATCGTCCTGTGCAATCGCATTCACGACGTCCTGCCCCTGTACAACGTTTCCGAAAACCGTGTGCTTTCCGTCCAGCCATGGCGTAGCCACGTGCGTAATGAAGAACTGGCTTCCGTTGGTTGCGGGGCCTGAATTTGCCATGGAAAGAACGCCCGGGCCCGAATGTTTCAGGTCGGGATGGATCTCGTCGTAAAAACGGTGATCGGGACCTCCTGAGCCGTTTCCAAGCGGATCGCCGCCCTGGATCATAAAGTTCGGAATCACACGGTGGAATTTGAGCCCGTCGTAGAACGGCTTGCTGTAGGTTTTACCTTCAACGGTAAATTTACCTTCCGCGAGGCCAACAAAATTAGCAACGGTCATCGGTACTTTCTCGTACTCGAGCTTTACGAGGATGTCACCTTTCGTAGTAATGAACTTAGCGTAGATCCCCGGTTCGAGAGGAGCTTTTTTCTGTGCGAAGGAACCGGTTACGAAACCAACCGACAGGAGAAGACTGAATAGAGCTGAATGAAATGCTTTCATGTTTAAAATTTGGAATAAAAATACATTAATTTCTGTTCGGCAAGACCTTAAAATTAAATGGGATTGCAATAGTTACCATGGAATATACTTGTTAATTTTTGTCAGGACTTCCAAAACCTGCCGGATTTTCCCCAATTTTGTGCCACAAACACAGAAGTCTATGCGCGTAGAGCAACTTTATACAAAATGCCTGGCTGAAGCAGCTTATTTTATTGAAAGCCAGGGTGAAATTGCTGTGATCGATCCCTTGAGAGAAGTACAGCCTTACCTCGACCTCGCAGAACAGTGGAACGGAAAGATCAAGTACATCTTCGAAACGCATTTTCATGCAGACTTCGTTTCCGGGCACATCGATCTTGCCAGGAAAACCAATGCACCCATCGTTTATGGGCCGCAATCCAATCCTTCCTTCGATTGCATCGTTGCTGCCGATAACCAGGAATTCCAGGTCGGTGCCGTGAAGATCCGCGTGCTCCATACACCCGGGCACACGCCTGAATCGGTGACCTACCTGCTCATCGACGAAGAAGGAAAAGAACATGCGATCTTTACAGGCGATACGCTCTTCCTGGGCGACGTAGGCCGTCCCGACCTCGCGATCAAAGGCGATCTGACACAGGAAGACCTCGCCGGAATGCTCTACGATTCACTGCGAACAAAGCTGATGGTGCTTCCCGACGACGTGATCGTTTACCCGGGCCACGGCGCAGGAAGCTCGTGCGGGAAAAATATGAGCTCCGAAACCGTGGGAACGCTCGGAGAACAAAAACAGACCAATTACGCCCTGCGGACAGATGTTTCCAAGGCCGATTTCATACAAGAGCTCACGGAAGGCATTCTTCCGCCGCCGCAGTACTTCCCGAAGAATGCGATGATGAATAAAAACGGTTACGACAGCTTCGAAGAAGTCGTGCAAAGAGGCGTAAAGCCGCTCACCGTTGAGCAGGTCCGCGAGGCTGAAGCTTCCGGGGCGCTCGTGCTCGATGTCCGCAACCAGGACGAGTTCATCAAAGCGCACATTCCTTCCAGCTTGTTCATCGGTCTGAACGGAACCTTTGCGATGTGGGTCGGTGCGCTGATCGAAGACATCAAACAGCCGCTCGTGCTCGTTGTGCCGGAGGGAAAGGAAGAAGAAGCTGTAACAAGGCTGGCGCGCGTGGGTTACGATCATTGCATCGGTTTCCTCGAAGGAGGAATTGCTGCATGGACTGCAGCCGGACAAAGCGTTGAAACCATCACGTCCATCCAGGCATCGGAGCTCGAAACGATCTTTGACAGCGTTTCACTCGTCGATGTACGAAAGCCGGGCGAATTTTCTGCAGAACATGTCGACGGTGCGAAACATTATCCGCTCGATTTCATGCTCGATAATCCGCATGTGCTGGACCGCTCGAAAACTTACCACGTGCATTGCGCAGGTGGTTACCGCAGCGTTATCGCCATTTCCCTGCTGAAAAGATGGGGCTATACCAACCTCGTAGACATCGCAGGCGGTTACGGAGCCATCAAAAAAACACAGCTTCCCGTAACGGATTTCGTGTGCAGCTCCGGTAATTCGTAAAGCCTCACTGACAGATCAATTGTCCATTGTGAATTGTCCATTGAGCAACGCATTATTGCTTGTTTTCGGGTGGTTTATTGCTGTGCCACTGCTTAGCTATTGCTTAGTCACTGCTTAAACAGTCAGAATAGAACTGTAATTATATTGAATAACAGCGTGTTAAATAGTATTTGGTAGTTTTGCTTGATTAATTATAAGCGCAGCTTCTGTTGGTCCCTTTTCTCCGGCGGTGGGCGGATTCCATTCACAATTTTCCATTGCTCTTTCCCCAATTGATAATTAGAACAAAGCTGTTCCATCCATCCTGAAATAACTCACTTCGCCGTTTTTGATAACCTGCACAATGTTGTGTGGCAGGAAATTCAGCTGCTCGTAGATAGCCGGAATAAGCGTTTTGCCTTTCGAATCGAACAAGCCGTAAAGCGGTAACTTACCGGTTTGAAAAAGCGAGCGGTGCACTGCTGTGATCGCTCCGAAATTCGGGTAGCTCAGCGGCCTTCCGCCGGAATCGATGAGTGTCCAGCCGCGCTTGTCGCCAACGGCTGCAAAATTGCCCGAAAAAGGCTGTGCCTGTTGGTAATAAGATCCGGTAACCGGCTTGAACTGCAGGTCGACATACGTAAAGCCACCTGCTTTTTTGACCAGCAGGCGCTCCTGCACAACAGTACCCGAAACCGCCAGGCAGGAAGAATCGGACAGTTGCTGTTGAGCGTTGTAAAGGACGAGTCGATCTTCGGAATTCCGGTAGGCGTAAATGTGTTCGCCGTACCACGTAAGGCCTCTGAATCTCGTTTCTTCCGGCAGAATGGGCGACCAGTTGCTGCTGAACAGGTGGCTGCTTTTCGTTTTAAGCTTGAGGAGCACGGCGCCGCTGCCGAATACTTCCACTTCCGTGATCTCTGGATATACGAGCAATCGCTCTCCCGTTGCGGAGAAAACGCCGGAAGAATCGCCTTGCTGAACGATGAGCCTGCCACCAATGAACAGGTCCGGTGTGATGCCTTTGAAACGGGCGGTCCGTTTGCCGTTGGCGGCGTAAACCGAAACCGTACTGCTGCCGGTAACCGCGAACGCATGCTGCAACGTGTCGATGAGAATGCGGCCCGTGATCTTTTCGCGCAGCGGCTGCAGCAACGTGTCGTACACGGTTGTTTTGCCTTCTTTCTTCACGATGATAAACGGTCCTTTTCGTTCAACGGAGCTGGCGCGATCGAGCACAGCTTCTCCGCTATTGTTGTAAATACTAAAGCCGGATCCTGCTTTCAGCACCATGAGCTGTGCGGAAAGAAGCTGTTCCGGCGGTTCTTTGCACTCGAACAGCAAGCGTCCTTCCGGATCGAAAATGCTGTATTCTTTCTTCATTTTCGCTAAAATAAACCCGTTTTCCAGGAATTTATAGCTGGAATGCCCTTCAACGACCGTTTTTCGCGCTTCATTAGCGATCCACCGCTTTCCTTTTTCTTCCACGAGCAGGTTGGTGCCGTTGGCCTTCACAATGAACAGCTCGCCGTCGACGCGCGCAGTGGTGTCGAGCAGACGCATGCCCGACTGTCCGAGCTTCGCAATGAAAAAAGTGTCGCTGAGAATGATCTTCCGCGTGATCTCGGAATAAACAGGCGGAATGATGATCGTATCGGGCGAAACGACGCCCCAGCCTTTTTCTTTTCGGATAATGGCCTGCTGCCCCAGGAAGGGGTGGGTGAACGAGAACGTGTCTTTGAACAATGGCTGCCCGGTTTCGTCAAAGAAATTCCAGCGGCCGTCCGGGTAAACGAGCCCGGCGATCTTTTTCGTGGCATTGGTCTCGGCGATCACGTTGAGAAACCTTCCTGTAGAAGGGAAGTACAGGTTTGGCACTTCGGTCATGTCGGGCTTTTTCTTTTCGGTCAGCTCGACGGTTTTGGACTCGCAGTAGCGCAAATAGCGGTTGGTGCCCTTTTCGAGGTAGGAAACGGCCTGCGCGGTGCCGTCTCTTCGCAGGATGGCAAAGTGCTCGAAGGTCGATACGCGCATGAATCCACGGTTGCGGAAATCGGTCGAATCGTAGGAGATAATGGCAAACTTGTTCAGCGTTTTTCCCGTTTCATGGTAGATCGCTTTGAAGGAAGTTGCCGTTATTTTTTTCATCGGCGTAACGTTCAGCGACTGGTTTCCCAGCACCTGTATCGTATATGGGCTGGAAGCCAAGTACAGCAGGCTGGGAATGGAAGGCTTGATGAGCACGCTGTCCGAGCGGTCTGCCAGTCCCCATTTCACGGCGTAGAATGAAGGTTCGTTTTTCGGCGTAACAAGCGTGCTGTCGAGAAACCAGCCAAGGGAGAACAACCGCGGATCGATCACGCGGGCAATATTCCTGCCGGCCTGCGATGCCAGCCGGACAGTGATCGTATTGTCGATGGAAGCGCGGTTCACCACGGCGTGGTTGTTGTCCAGCTCGATCAGTGTCAGCAGGTCGCTCCGGTACGCTTTAAAGCGCATGTCTGTCTGCTGAATGCGGTCGTATACCGCCGGAAGGATCTCTTTCTTCGTTTTCAGGGAATAGAGCCCGGCATAGCGCTCGTCGTAGCTGAAAATGAGGTCGCCTTTCTGCACGAAGCGCGTAAAAATACAGGGAACGACTTCGCGGAAACCGGCATCGAGGGTTCCGGTGAAACCGTTGCGGTAAACAAAATAACCGCCGTCGTTGCCCAGTTGAATGTCGTTGTACTTCAACGGAAGGACCTGTTTCCCCGTTGCCCGGTCAATGAGCGTGGCCCAGCCATTCCTGAAAGCAATGAAATACGTTTCGTTGAAGGGCTGCATGTCGTCGAAATCGCCGGAAATGACCTTCCGCCGGCTGTAATCGTAGAGGGTGCCCATGTTTGCTGTGCGCACAAAAACGCCGTCGTTCTGGAACGTCGCTTTCGTTATCCCGGGAATGGCCCACGCACCGCGGGCATCGAACAGGTAGTGCTGTTTGTCGAGGCGGAAATAATACGCTCCGTTCTCGCCCGTGTAGCGGAATCCTCCCGAAAGCAGCTCGTTGCCGTTCCCGTCGATGAGGTAGCGAATGCTGTCGTTGTACTGGAGCAGCACATGGTCGTGAAATTCCGTAACGGCGGTCGTATCGGGGATCTTCCAGCGCCTGTCGGAGAACTGGTTCACCAGGAACAGGCTGTCTTTTCGCCCGGCGATCGCCCAGTTGTCGTTGAGCAGCTCGTAGGTTTCCATCGTATCTGCTGCGCCGAAAGCTCCTGTTCTGTCGGTTTGAAAGCGCAGCCAGCCGGAACTGTTCTTCAGTACGTATTTTCCCTTTCCGAGCTGCTGCACATCTTCGTAAAGCGCCGGCACGACTTCTTTTCCACGGTCGTCCAGGATGCCGTAAGAGCCGTTCGACTGGAAGTAGGTAAAACCCCTGCTGTCGTATGTATGAATATAGGAATACGGAGTCGAAACAACCAGTTTCCCGGTGGTGTCGATGAGCTGCCAGTGTCCCTGTTTCACGTATGGCAACAGGTAGTTCTGTCCCGAAACGGAAAGCACGGCAGCCAAAAATCCTATGAGCAGGAGCAATTTCACGGCGACGGATTAAAAGGTCAGATGAGCCTGTTGACCATGCGGCCCAATTGGTCTGCTGTCTGGAAACGCTCGTTGCTGCGGTCGGTGTCGAACGTAAATTCGGTGCTGCCGCGTTTGCTGCGCGCTTCGTCAAATCCTTTGTCGGAGATCGTGTGCACGGTTTTGTCGGGGAAGATGATCACGATGCAGTTGCCTTTGTTCGGGTCAAAAGAGAATTTATCGAGGTCTTCGACATCGTAGTGGATGATCGAACGCTCTTCGGGGCAAACGTGATAGATCTGCGCGGTTTCCAGCGGATGGTCTTCCGGAACGTCGAGTGTAAGGGCAAATTCGATCGGGTTCTCGCGCTGGTGCACATAATCCCAGTTATAGGTCCCGAATCCCGGGATAGTTGCTGTTCGCAGCATATTGGCCTGTTTCTGCTGCTGCTGGAAAGCGAGCAGGTTGTCCCATTTTGTTTCGTTCCGCGCGTCGACTTCTTTCGTTCCGGCGAGCGCTGTTTCCATAAAAACCGGGTTGGCGTTCACGCGGATCGTGTTCTTGCCGTTCGTCAGCTCGATTGAATAATTGTCGCCTGCTTTGCTTTTCAGCTTTCCGTTCCACGCCAGTTTTCCGAGCTCGCCTTTCATCTTGTTGTTCAGCTGCGCGGGATCGACATTCCAGCCCAGGATGTCTTTTCCGGCAAGCTCGGGGAAAGAATCTTTGCTCACAGGCAGCTGGAGGTCGAGGAATACGTCGCGCGATGCTTTTTTCGGTGCTGCGGCTACTGGCTCCGGAACGGCTTTCGGGTTCGGCGTGGCAACAGCGGTTTTGTCGTAAGACCATTTTCCGGTCGATTCGTCGAGGCTGTAGAAATTGTAAGACGGTTTCGGATCGTAGGTTGCGAGGGCAACAGTGGCTTCTTTTCCTTTCGCCAGCTCGACTTCGTGCCCGTTCTGCGCAGCATCGATCGTGAACATGCCGCCGGAAATAAAGTGGTTCTGTACGCCGGCCGAATCATACTCCATCGGGATGCCGGAAACCATAATGTCTGTCAGCGAGTGAAATTCCTGCCAGGCAACGGTAACGGTTCCTGTGATGGGATTTCCCGCCGCATCTACGAACGCGTTGTCGGGAAAAGCCACGCTTCCGCCATTGGGCAGCTCGATAACGCTGGCTTCCGTAGCGGAAACATTGAAATGGCGCGGCTTGATCTCGAAGCCCGGCAATGGCTGAATAACGGAAACGCGGGCCTCCGGGGAAATTCCGTCCGCCTGCGGCGGTTTGGTGGATGTGCAGGCTACAATGCCGGCAGCGATCAGGATGGTGAAGTAAACTGGTTTCATAAGAATGCTTTTCCTGTTAATGTCTGTTTGAAAAAAAGGTAACATGATTTTGTGAAAATAAACCTTTCCCAAAAAGCTGACAATACGTCGAATGCCGTAAATTTGCCCCCATGGAACAAAAAGAAGATTTACTGAAAGAAGTCATTTCACATTGCAAAGAATACGGTTTTGTGTTTCCTTCTTCCGAAATATACGATGGTTTGGCGGCAACTTACGACTATGGTCAGCTGGGTTCCGAACTGAAGAATAACATCAAGCAGTACTGGTGGAAAGCCATGGTGCAGATGCATGAGAACATCGTTGGGATCGATGCTTCGATCTTTATGCACCCGACGACCTGGAAAGCTTCGGGCCACGTTGACGCCTTCAACGATCCGCTGATCGACAACAAAGATTCCAAGAAAAGGTACCGCGCGGACGTGCTCATCGAAGAGCACATCGAGAAGATCCGCCAGAAAATAGACAAGGAAGTCAGCAAGGCATCCGCGAAATTCGGCGATGCATTCGACGAGCCGCAGTTCCGCAGCACCAATCCGAATGTCCTGAGAAACCAGGAGAAGATCGATACGATCGAGGAGCGCATGCGCACAACGCTGGAAAACAACGACCTTCCGGGCGTAAAGCAGCTGATCGAAGATTTAGAGATCGTTTGTCCCGTAAGCGGTTCCCGCAACTGGACGGAAGTGCGCCAGTTCAACCTGATGTTCTCCACCGAAATGGGCTCCGTTGCCGGCGATGCATCGACGATCTACCTGCGTCCTGAAACGGCTCAGGGTATTTTCGTGAACTTCCTTAACGTACAGAAATCCGGACGTATGAAAATCCCGTTCGGGATCGCGCAGATCGGAAAAGCATTCCGCAACGAGATCATTGCACGCCAGTTCATCTTCCGCATGCGGGAGTTCGAACAGATGGAAATGCAGTTCTTCGTTCGTCCGGGCGAAGAAATGAAATGGTACGAGTACTGGAAAGAAGCGCGTATGGCCTGGCACAAAGCACTTGGCCTGGGCGACGACCATTACCGCAACCACGACCATATCAAGCTGGCGCATTATGCCAATGCCGCGAGCGATATCGAGTTCGATTTCCCGATGGGCTTCAAAGAGCTCGAAGGAATTCACTCGCGCACGGATTTCGACCTCAAGCAGCACGAACAGTTCTCGGGTAAGAAGCTGCAGTATTTCGATACCGAGCTCAACCAGAATTACGTTCCGTATGTCGTGGAAACGTCCGTAGGGCTCGACCGCATGTTCCTGTCCATCATAAGTGCTTCCTACAAGAACGAAACACTGGAAGACGGTTCGGAACGACGCGTATTAAGCCTTCCGCCGGCACTTGCACCTTACAAAGTAGCGATTCTTCCGCTGATCAAAAAAGACGGCCTGCCGGAAAAAGCGCGCGAGATCATGAACACGCTCAAGTTCGATTTCCTTTGCCAGTACGACGAAAAAGATACGGTAGGAAAACGTTACCGCCGCCAGGATGCGATCGGAACACCGTTCTCCGTAACGGTCGATCACCAGACGCTGGAAGACAACACCGTTACGATCCGCGACCGCGATACGATGCTGCAGGACCGTGTAAACATCGACGACCTGCATGCGATCATCGAGAAAAAAGTAAGCTGGAGGAACCTCCTGCAGAAGAACTAAACAGTTGTAGAGACAATTGTAAAGCCGGTGAAAGCCGGCTTTTTTTGTGGGCTGTTGTTGCTTAAGACGAGTTAACCATCTTCCCCCTTGAGGGGGAATTAAAGGGGGTGGCAATAGATATAAATATAAATAAAACCGAAGAAACAGTCCACCCCCCTTAATCCCTGGCATCCCGACAGCCTCCTTTCAGGAACCCAATTCTCTCCCTTTTTCCCGTTTCGTGTATTAAATTTATATGACTACATTGTTAACCTGAAATAAAACTACATGATTAAACGCATACTTCTCTCCGGTTGTATCCTCCTTTCTTTCGTTTCCTTTACGCAGACCTTCAATGGCGGCGGCGGCGCGATTCCCGATGTGCAGACCACCAATTATCCTGTGAATGCGAACGGATTGCCGGCAACGATCCAGACAACCGGTTTCGGGCTGGAGCGCGTGTGCGTCAACCTGACACATTCGTACGATCAGGACCTGACGATCTCCATTGTTTCGCCTGACGGCACGATCGCTATTCTCGCAGACGCGGTGGGTGGTGACGGCAACAATTTCGATAACACCTGTTTTGTCTGGAACGCCTCCAATTCCATTGCCGGCGGAAGTGCTCCGTTCAACGGATCCTATCGCCCGATAGATGAAATAGGCATCCTCAACAACGGGCAGAACCCGAACGGGCAATGGCGCCTGCGCATCAGGGACAATGCAGGCGGCGATTCGGGCACACTGCTGAGCTGGTCACTGACATTCGGCTCAAATCCCGCTTCTTTTTTCCAGCTGGTGGAATCGAACCTGCCCATCGTTGTGATCAATACCTACGGACAGGGAATTCCCGACGATCCGAAGATCGAGGCCCACATGGGGATCATCTACAACGGCGAAGGCGCTGTGAATCACCTGGACGATCCGTTCAACAATTACAGCAACCTGATCGGGATCGAGCAGCGCGGGTCTTCTTCCGGTAATTTCCCGCAGAAATCCTACGGGTTCGAAACGCGTAATGTCAACGGGACCAAGCACGATACGGTCGTGCTCGGCATGCCCGAAGAAAACGACTGGATCCTCTACGCACCTTACAACGACAAAACCTGCATGCGCAACATTCTGTCCTATGATATTGCCAATAAAACCGGACATTATGCTTCGCGCACAAAGCTGTGCGAGCTGGTGCTCAACGGCCAGTACAAAGGCATTTACGTCGTCATGGAAAAGATCAAGCGCGACAACGGCCGCGTGGATATTGCGACCTTGCAGCCTGTGGACATTTCGGGCGACGAGCTCACCGGCGGCTACATCATTAAAGTCGACCGCGACGACGGTGCCGGCAGCTACTGGACCTCCGATTTCCCTGCTTCCTCCGGCGCGGACATACGCATTGTGCACGTAGAACCCGAAGGCGATGAGATCATGCCCGAGCAGCGCGCCTACATTCAAAACTACATGGACGCGTTCGAAGCAGCGCTTGCAGGCAACGATTTTGCCGATCCGGCGCTGGGCTACCGCGCCTACATCGACGTGCCCTCCTTCATCGATTACTTATTGCTCAACGAGATCAGCAAAAACGTAGACGGTTACCGCCTGAGCACCTTTCTCTACAAAGACAAGGACAGCAAAGGCGGAAAGCTCGTTGCCGGCCCGGCGTGGGATTACAACCTTGCGTGGTGGAACGCCGATTACTGTGAAGGCAACCTGGAAACCGGCTGGGCTTATCAGTTCAATGCTATTTGCGGCGGTGGCGGCAACGACGTTCCGTTCTGGTGGGAGCGCCTGCTGGAAGACGAAGCCTTCCAAAGCGAGCTGAAATGCCGCTGGACCGAGCTGCGCCAATCCACCCTCAGCATTCCGGCTATGTATGCCACAATCGATTCCCTTACGGCTCTGATCACTATTCCGCAGGCCCGGCATTTCGACACCTGGGACATCCTCGGTACCTATACCTGGCCGAATCCGAGCCCCATTCCGGAGGATTTCGAAGGAGAGATCAGCGCGTTGAAATGGTGGATCGACGAGCGCGTGCAGTGGATGGACGAACACCTTCCGGGCATCTGTTACCTCGGCATGGACGACTGGACGCTGACGGAAGATCAGCTGCAGGTATTCCCGAACCCGTTCACCGGCAGCGTGCACATTCGCTTTTACGTGCCGCAGCAGCAGGCATTCACACTGACCGTAACCGACCTGATGGGGAAAATCGTCAAAGTGATCGATCAGAAGATCGTACAGGGTGAGAACAGCTTTATGGTCGACTTTTCGGGCGATGGCCTGCAAAACGGCATCTACCTGCTGAACATTTCGTCGCCGAACCGGAGCATTGTGCGGAAGATCGTGAAGGAGTAGGGCGAAGCGCACCTCTTTCCTCGGTCGCTTCGAATGTTGAATGTTTGATTTTTAATTGAAATTGGGACAGCATACGTTTGGCCGTTTCAATAGTCGGTGGATTCGCTACGAAAAGACCGAACACAAGAGACTGAAAGACTGTGGACTACCTCCGGCACTGTTATTGCATGATCGGGCTCGTCAAAAAATACCTTATTTTCAACCATGACTATGAAAAAAATACTGGTTATCCTGGGGTTGCTTGTGAGCATGGCCGGCTTTTCGCAAACCGTTCAGAACGGCAGCTATTCCACCATCGGTTATATCAAACAGGATGGAACGGTGCAAAGCAGCAGCTATTCCACCACGGGCTACATCAAGTCCGACGGTACCGTACAGAACAGCAGTTATTCCACCATTGGCTATATCAAATCCGACGGCACGATCCAGAACAGCAGCTATTCGACGGTCGGATATGTCAAACCGGACGGAACGGTACAAAACAGCAGTTACTCCACTGTCGGGTATGTAAAATCCGACGGAACCATTCAGAACAGCAGCTACAGCACCATTGGGTATGCCAAAGGCATCAACCCGAAATGGGCGGCAGCTTACTTTTTCTTTTTTGATCTGTAGTATCCGGGGATTTTAATCCGAAGCGTCTTGTCCTGATTCATCGGGATAAGGCCTTCTTCTGTCAACAGAGATCCTCTTTAGATCAATCATGTCAGTTTCATCGCTCGTCTTTGTGCTCTTTGTGCCGTTGTGGTGAAAGAACCACAGGGACACGGAAGTACACAAGTTTTTTTAACCCGCCGGCAGGCGGACACAGCGCAAAGAGCCGCAGAGCAAGGTTGGAAGTGCTGTGTGTTTTTGAGCACGCAAAGGGATTGTGGTTCACAAGCTAATGCTACCGATCAGTATATCCCGATTTCATCGGGATGATCCGTCAGCCCGATAGTAGAACACTAGGTTTAAATTCAGGTTAATTGTTAAGAAATCGTACAAAGAACGCTCTATCTACGCTCCTGGTACGCTTTATCTACGCAGTACCTACGCTCTACCATCGAAGTATCTATGCTCCAAAGGCGCTTTTCTACAGCGGAACCAGCTCCCAATTGTAATGGAGCTATAAAAAATCAAGCATGCCTTTCGGTTAACGTGTAAACAGATGATATACACTATTTTATGAGCCATTAAATACCTGTCTAAGCAGTGGCTAAGCAATAGCCCAGCAATGGCTAAGCAATAAACCACCTGAAACAGCGCAACAGCCGGCCTTCCTACCTTAACTAACTCTTAGGTATCCCTTACGCATCCCTTGAGTATATACGGGTATACTTTGGCGATCTCTTAAGTAACCCCTGCGGGGGCGATTGCCTAGTTAAAAGCACACCCACCGTATTTAAAGACTTTTTCTTTCCCTTCTTTTTCCATTGCCGAAAAAGAAGCAAAACCCCGAAAGCATTCGGGGAGGCCGTAGAACGCTCTCTTGAAAACTACGGGTCGTTCCACTGCCTGAATCCCATCCGCCAGCTGGCGGATCGCCACGCCATTCACGTATTGTTTTGACAAACAATCCGATGGCTGAACTCAGACAGGGATTCGGCGACGTTTCACTCACCTTGTTTTCTTACGAGATCGTTCTAAAGGCCGGAAATAGTACAAAAATTCAGATCTTAGAATCGATGGCGATCCTGCACTATTCATTAAAAATCAATCATATGAACTCAAAACAGCCTTAATTGAATCTTTAGAAAGATCATCGAAGAGTCGGAATCCTCTATAATTGGAGGCTTGTGCCGTTCTCTAGGAAATCGCCCTTGCCGGAGGCTGCGCAAGCTAAAACTCCTGACTAACAGGCTGCTGACTAAAATGTGCCAAAGGCATCCACCCGAAACGGGCGGCGGCTCTTTTTCTTTTCCGATCCGGGGATCACATTACCCCGACATTGAACTTCAGTGCAATGCCTGCATAGGTGTGACTGTTCAGGTTGACGAACGTTTCCACGCCGAAGTTCCGGGAGGAGCCTGATTGCAGCCATTCGATGCCGAGGAATACACCGTAGGCCTGAAAAGTCGTTCGCTCAAATTTCTTGTTCTCATGGGAAAAGAAGCCCGATTGATCGACGGAGGAACCAAGATACGATCCAAGGTACAGCCCGTTACCTGTTGAAACGCCGGCCTTGCAGAGCAACTTCCTGTAATTGTAGGGGAGTAGATTGCAGCAAAACGCCAGTGATGCACCCGTGTAGCCGTCCAGGCTGTGGGATTGCTGGCTTCTGCCCACGCGGAAATTCGTTTCGGCGCGCAGGTTAACGCCCCAGTGATCGTGGCGGAGATACACCGCATTGATCGGCGCATGGAACATGACTGTCCTGTTAGCGGCAGAGATTCCCGACCCGAAGCCGACCCACAGGCAATCGCCGTTCAGTGTCTGGGCACTGAAACGCGGAGCGAGGGAGGAAAGAAGTACGAATAACAGGAAGCGAAGCACGGTTTTTTAAGTCAAATATAAACAGAACTGAAAGGATCGTACAGCTCATTCGGTGTAGGGATTAAAAATACAAACTTTTATTTAAAGTAAAATAAATGTATTCATAGTTTGTTTTATATTTGTTTCCGAAGCCAACTGTATTCATTGAATTGCAACCTTATGCCGTCTTTTGTATTTATAGAATAAGGCATTGTTCTAAAAACGGGCTGATTTAACCCGCCGGCAGGCGGACACAGCGCAAAGAGGCGCGGAGGACCGGGGAAGTACTGCGTGTTTAGAGGTCGCAAAGAGATTGTGGTACACAAGAATGATCTCAGTCAGTATGCTGATGGATATCCATCAGCCCACTAATAGAACAGAACCTAGAATAACAAGTTGTTTAAACACGATCACATGAACAAGCGTCTTTATCTTTTCGGTCTTTTATCCGTGCTTCTTTTGGGGGCCGGGGTGTCGTGTAAGGATAAGAATCCCAAGCCTTACTGCACGGAAAATCCGGGTGAATGCCAGTCGGTGCTGGCAGCAAAGGACTTTTTCCTGTTTAAGCAAGGTTCGTGGTGGGTGTATGAAGAGGCCACTTCGCATGAACGGGATTCTATGTATGTAACACAGTATTCCAATAGCAACGGATATGATTTTGATATGCGGGTGAAGAGCTCTTTAACCGATTATGAATATCATTATTTTCCATTTTTTGCAGGAGGAAACCAATCGTGTAGTGAGGCGGCTCCCGTAGTTGGGAAATGTATTTACATTAAGCGATCCAAATATAAACCAGGAGATTATATTGGCGAAGGAAATTGCTTTTTTGTGAATTATAAAGTAGGTGATTGGACCTATGTACCAAACGTGACTTACTGGGATAATAAAATTGTTATTGCTGAACTATTTTCGTCATTTGAAATGAATGATCTGGTATTTGGACAAACAGTCAAGGTGAATGAAACAAAAAACTTTGTTGAGGATAATCAATCAACGAATCATTTTTTTTCCAGAAACGTTGGTTTAGTCAAAGTTGAACTGCTTGACAGCAACCAGGTCTGGAACCTTGTTTCCTATCACATAGCACCGTAATATGAAACTGCGTCACATGAACAAACGTCTTTATTTGCCGGGTCTTTTATCCGTGTTCCTGTTGGGGACGGGTGTGTCGTGCAAGGATAAAGACAAGGATATCAAAAAGAGTTATTGCACACAAAATCCTTCGGAGTGTCCGAACATCCAGGGAGTGAAGGATTATTTCCTGTTTAAGGAAGGCTCGTGGTGGGTCTATGAAGAAGAAACTTCCCATGAGCGTGATTCGGTGTATGTGACGGAATCGATCAATAATACCTCCAACTACGATTTTGATATGCGGCTCTACAGCACGAGGCAGGATTATTTTTATCATTACTGGCCGGATTATGCAAGTGGAAATAATAGTTGTAGTCAATCGGGTTCGATTCATACAAGATGTGTACTGATTAATGTTAGTAAAGGCAAGCCCGGAGATTATGTTGGGGATGGAGACTGCTTCTTTTATACTTTCAAGCAAGGTGATTATGAAACTACATTCAATACCCAGTTTCCAAATAATAAGATCATTGTCGAGCAAGTTTATCAATCTTATATTCTCGGTCCATTAGCATTTGCAAAAACGGTCAAAATTCACGAACTGAATACATTTATCGAAGGGGTGCAGCCAACAAACCATTATTATTCTGAAGGAGTCGGGATTATTCGAAAAGAATTTCTCGACAGCAACCAGGTCTGGAACCTTGTTTCCTACCACATCGCACCGTAATATGAAACTGCGTCACATGAACAAACGTCTTTATTTGCCGGGTCTTTTATCCGTGTTCCTGTTGGGGACGGGTGTGTCGTGCAAGGATAAAGACAAGGATATCAAAAAGAGTTATTGCACACAAAATCCTTCGGAGTGCCCCAATATCCAGGGCGTGAAAAATTACTTCCTGTTCAAGGAAGGTTCCTGGTGGGTCTATGAAGAAGAAACTTCGCATGAACGCGATTCGGTGTATGTAACGGAATCGGTTAATAATACGTCCAACTACGATTTCGATATGCGGGTGTACAGTGCAAGACAGGATTATTTTTATCATTATTTCCCGTTTTATTCTGCCGGAAGCCAGGCCTGTACCCCTAATGGAAATGTATCAACTTCCTGCATCAGGGTTAAAAGATCCAAATATAAACCTGGTGAATCTATTGGAGAATCCTCCTGCTTCATGTTTGCGTTTAAAGTAGGTATGTATTCCTATACTTATGCCGCAAATGCTCAACAAGAAGGTAATAGAATACTAATTGAGCAAGTATTTCCGTCTTATGTTCTCGGGGATTTGAACTTTAATAAGACTGTCAAGGTCCATGAATTGTTTACGTTTATTGAACATCAACAACCTACAAATCATTTTTTTGCTGAGCATGTAGGATTAGTACGTAAAGAACTCATCGATAGCAACGAGGTCTGGAACCTCGTTTCTTATCACATAGCACCGTAATGAACTACTGCTGGCCAACAGCGGACAGGGCCTAACCATAGTGAATGGGCGTATGTTTTTATTTTAAATGAAATATATACATCTTTAATTTATTTATATATTTGTTCCGATCACATTATTCATCAGAAAGTTGTCACATGCATACACGATTCACACGATTACTCAGTTCTTTTTTACCGGGTGTAAAAAGCAGCCTTATGAACGTAATGATTTTACGACCTGCCACCGTACCTTTGCTTTCACAAACAGGAAACCTCCCATGAAATTTGTATCTTTCACTGAAATACCGCATCACATGAACAAGCATCTTTATTTACTGGGTTTTTTATCCGTGTTCCTGTTGGCAACAGGCGTGTCGTGCAAGGATAAAGATCCCAAGCCCAAGCAAAATTATTGTTCCCAGAGCGGGACGTGTGAAACGGTGATGGAAGCCAAAGACTATTTTGTCTTTAATATGGGCTCGTGGTGGGTATATGAAGAAGAAACGTCCCATGAGCGGGATTCGGTATACGTTATACTTTATAACAATGATCCGGATTCTCCGGATTTCGATGTGACGGTTTTCAGCGAACGGGAAGATATGCGGTATCATTATTTCCCTCAAATAATTTCGAATAACGGATGTTATAATTACAGCTTGGTATCCGAGAACAAATGCATTTACATCAAGCGTTCAAAAGGGAACTTTGGCAACTATATTGGAGAAGATAATTGTTTTTTTATTCAACATAGAAAAAGTGACTGTATCAATACTTCTAATGTTTATTACCCTAATGATAAGCTGTGTATTAATGATATTTATGCTACATATAATTTATCAGGGTTTAATTTCGACCGAACAATCAAAATCTATGAGGAACATACTTTTGTAGAGAATAATGAAGCCACTAATCATTATTATTCCAAAGGAATAGGTCTGATTCGTAAAGAGTTGGTGACCAGTAGTCAAGTTTGGAACCTCGTTTCCTACCACATAGAATTATAACCACGAATACATACATATAACTTATGAAACATTTACTTGTAAGTGTGGGACTTTTGTTCTGCACAGGGCCGCTGTTTGCCCAAACCACGCAGCTGAACCAGGAAAAGTACTGGAAATTCAGGAACAGCTTTAAGGAGAAATTTGTCAAAATAGGCCCGCTTAACGGAGAGAGCTTACCAGCTGGGATGCTGAAACCCTTTGATTGTGTGGATACCTACGATGACATAGAAGACGGATCAGGGATGGGCGCCACGCCTTATGGCGAAATGCACTGGGGCGACGGCATGATCCGGCACGGGCATTACCTCACACTGCTCGCTACGGAATACCGGCTGCTGAAAAACAACGGGCAGGCCGAACAGGCGCGAGCCACGCTGAACGAGCTCTACTATGCATTAAATGTTATCAGAAGACTTGATCTCGTTGCAGAGGAACATCAGGATGTCATTCATGGAACGAATACCACTGTTTCCCCGTTAAACGGTTTTTACAACCGGGAAGACGTAGGAGAAGATTTTGCCACTTTGAACTGGGGAACCGAGCGCATACGCATGGCCTGTACCAACTCTGCTTTTTACTGGAACAATAATTCTAAAAAGCTTAATACAGGCACATATAAAACACGAGGCAATTCCTACCAGAACGTGCCCAGCCAGGACCAGATGTCTTCCCTGCTCGTGGGCTTATCCATGGTTATGAAATTTGTACCCGATGGCGGCACCGTACAGCCTACGCCGCAGGATCCGGCTAAAGACCTTTACCTGGATGCAAAGGACCGGATGTACAACATTATCCAATATGGCGCGCGTAATAACTGGTTTATACTGGATGTTCACGGGTGGCCCGTTAACAACGGCAGCGGGGATTTAGTCCTGACCGCTCCTGCTTTAATACGGATCCATGAGCGTTTCATAGGCTCGGGACTGAATACTTTGGCACACAGAAAACTGTTGGGTTATAAAAATGTCCAGGGGTTTGTAACAGGTTACGGTTTGGAGGGGCCGTATGAGGGCGACTTGTCGTGGCCGCAGCAGGTATTGTTTAATATCGCTTATGTGGAGATTATGGAAGACATTCACTGGTGTTTTCCCGCCGTACAACCACAATTTCAAAACAGTAAGTTTGCAAACTGGCAGAATTGCGGGATCGAAATAGATGTTAACTCATTGGTTATGCGAAATTTGTGGATGACCACTATTCCTTCGAACTACGTTAATTTTTACAATGATTACTTAGACGATCATCAATTCAATACCACCTTCGGGATGGGAGGATTGGGCTCAATTGATTTCGGCGATAATTTGCCATTCAATGATTACAATACCACACTCCTCTTCAATTTTGGCGTCTGTACCGGCTGGTGGAATGCAGCAACAGCGCATCAGTGGGCCAGTGTAACAGACAATCGCCAGCTGGAGCTCGTGAACTACCTGCTCAACAATCAAACGCCTGTGGAATCTGCTGCGTTCTACAAAGCTTACCTCGATGGCCTGAGCTTTACCGGGCCGTATAACCTGGAAGCCGGTTATTACAATAATGCAACCTATCAGGTAACGAATGTGAAGCAATTGTACCATAATAACGGATGGGCATCGATGTACCGTTGGACACACCCGAATGAATCCATTAACATCGGTGGTGAAAAAGGGATTTACAGCGGCTTGGACTACATGGTTTTCTACAACCTGTACCACCTTCAATTTGCTTCCCAGCTTCCCGAATACAAAGAATCATGGACGTGCAATTGCGCTCCGGAGCCTGTTGCTACAGGAACGATAAATGAACCGAACGATCAGGTTGCCTATAATAACCTGAATGCAAAGCTCGATTTCGTGGAAAACTGCCAGGAAAATGTGTTTTACCCGGTAAATAACCTTGTCACAGCTGTTTTCGATATTCAGCCAAAGTTTTCGACCTACAGCGCGCTCGGAATCTATACAACGAAATACCAGACACAAAATGCGGGAATCGTTTCCGGCGGGGATGTCAATGTGAAGACACGTTTCGTGATCTGCAATGCAAGTACATTGAACATACAGGCTGGCGGACGACTGGATGTGGAACAGAAAGAAATGATCGTGAACACAGGCGGAATCGTGAACAATTCAGGTGAGCTAATCGTGCGTAAAGGAACACAGCTTGTATTGAAGCCGGGAAGCAGGCTCATCCTGAATAACGGCGCGAAGCTCGTTCTTGAAGACAGTTCCCAACTGATCATTGATGAAGGAGGAACACTTGAGTACTACAATGGCGCTAATTTCTATACGGAAGGATCAAAGAGTAAAATCATTCTGAGAGGCGGTATTAAAGCCATGAATGCCGCTACGTTCACTATTGGTACAACTGCGGCGGTGAATACGCCACGCGGAAAATTCATAGTAGAGGGGAATTCGGCTTCCTTTACAGCATTGCAGCCGTCCAGTTTTACATTGTCCGGAACGGGGATCAGCGATCCGTTTATTGAGGTTAATAGTGGCTCGAGGCTTCTTGTCGATCATGCAGGTGTCACCGATTTTAAAATAAGCAGCTGCTCCGTTAAATTATTGTCAGGAGCCTATATCAATGCAAGCAGGCCCTTTTATGCTACGCACGTCCGGTTTTTCTCGAATCATACAAATGGCGGGCTTACGGTGTCGAATGCCAATCACCTGGCCAGTTGTGAGTTTGTCGAAGTTCCGGTGAAAGGCGTAATGAACATCCTGAACAACTCATCCCTGCGGGCATCCGGTTGCGTGTTCTCATCTGCTGTTGCTACACAAAACCCAACGGATCTTGCGCTTTTGACAGTTACGGGAATGGGGTATGAGCTTAATAACTGCAATTTTGGAGTGAACAGGGACTATTGTGTTCGTTCGTCCGCCATGACGGTTCCTTCGAATGTGATCAGCTGTACCTTCTCACGCCTTGCCATAAGCACTGCCGGAAGTCTTGTAACAGGGATTTTTGATTTATCCAATACGGAAATCAGATGCTCTACATCATCGTTTACGCAATGCCTTACCGGAATCAGTAAGTCAAGCGGCAAGCTTTCGCTCAGGTGCAACACATTTTCCGGCAACAACCTGAACAATATCAGCGTTCAGAACGGGTGCCTGCTCAATATGAGCACGACTGATGTTGCAGGTTATAATGTGCTGAACAAGTCGCTGCAGAACAAGAGTATCGCCCTTTCAGCGAGCTCGCTCAACCTGAAAAACGGGTATAATTTTATCGAACAGTGTACGAATACGATCACCGGTACGGCTACCATTGCCTGCACGCCTCCGGGGTGCCAGATCGATCTGGCCAATAACCAGTGGAACACCGCGAACACCGTTCCTGCGACAACGCAGTTCCAGATCACAACGACACCTTACAATTATGTCGTGCTGCCGCTGGTAAGTACAGTTGCGGTGAAGCCGGCCTGTGGTGCGAATGACGGCCCTATCGGTCCTGTTCCACCAATTAAGAACAAATCAACCATTGCCAGCGATGGCACGCCGCTGATCTGGTCTGAGCTGGCCGGTGATTCCATTCGCCTGGACGATGCGATCGCTTACGGTATGCAGCGCATGACCGCCTATGATTCCCTCGGGAACGACCTCGAAGCGGTGGAGCATTTCAACGAGATCTACACGAATGAGCTCGACCTTTCGGACAGCCTGACGAACTACCTGGCGTGGTTTACGCTCGGGCAGATGAAGTCGTCGCTGGAAAATGCCGTAGGATACGGACACATCACCGCCGCCGATAATGCTGCCGAGTTCGAGGAACATGTGGCCATGTACGTTCATGCGCTGATGGTGCTGTCGGATTCCGTCATCACGGAAGACAATGCGCTGGTGCAGTTTTACCACGAGATCGATAAAGCGCATTTGTTCCGCGTGATCGGGCATTCGCAGACCGGGCTCAACATTCTGACGGAACTCGAATACTGCGGACTGGACTCGGTGCAGCAATCGCAGCTCAATTACTGGAAAACGGAATTCGCCAAAGACCTCGTGATCGATGTGATCGGCCAGCTGGCACTCGATTCGGTAATCGTGATCGATACGGCGGACTACATTCAGCCGGTGCCGCTGATGGTGAGCGCCTATTCCTTCGGAGCGCGCATCAATGGCCTGAACGACATTTCCTACCCGAACTGCCACTTCTACGGAAGAAGTGCGAAGAAGGTGAACAAACAGGGATTTGCCCTGTACCCGAATCCCGCTGCGGAGGAAGTGTTCATCGGACTGAAACCGGTGAAGGTGCCCGGAGCTTGTGCCATCGTCATTGTCCAGTCGGACGGACGGATAGTCTACGCGCAAAGCGTTGCTTCGACGGAAAAAACCGTGCGGATCGATGTGTCGGGCTGGCAGCCGGGAGCGTATACGGTGAAATGCACCAACCCTGATGGCCAGGTGGATACCGGGAAGCTGATCGTGCAGTAAACCGATAGAGAATCAGGTAAATCGCTTCCCGTCAACGAAATCCCGGGAAGCGATTTCGCCTGTTTCACAAACTATTTGGGCATAAACCCCGTTAAGGTAAAAAACATTGATATGAAACATATTCCCGTATTCTTCCTCGTGGCCTTCTTATTCGTTACGGCCTCCTCTTGTCAGAAAACGGAGCCCGGCACTGTAAAGGCAACCGGTATCCTGCGAAAACAGGGCGCATCTGCTCACCAGTACGGTACGCACGTGCTGATAGACGCCAATGGTCAGCTCCTGTATGCGCTGAGAAGCAGAAAAGCGAACCTCGACAAGTACGACAACAAGTCGGTGGAGATCAAAGGCCGCAAGATAAAGGGTTATCCGGTTGACGGAGGCCCCGACTACCTGGAAGTGTCGAAGGTAAAAGAGTAAAACAAGGTTTGTACAATAAAAAAACTCCTGTTCGATCACGTGTCGTACAGGAGTTTTTCAGTTAGTTATTTTTGAATCAGGCGTCCTGACATCTTAATATCCTGTCATCCTCCGTGCTATTCTCCCAGGTTATTGAGGTTGAACATGCTGCCGTCGATCGTGCGGATTTCGCTCACGTTCATGGATTTGGAAACGCCGTAAACGCTTCCGCGCACCTTGCCTTCGATCTTAACGGTGACTTCCTTGCGCGTAACGTATTTGACCAGCCGCAGCAGGGCACCGTTTTCGAGCTCTACGGAAACGGGAACGGTATACGAGTTCTTCGACTTCCGCTTGATCTTGATCTTCTTGTCGAGCGTGATCACACCAAGCGCATCATCGTCGACGGAAATGTTCAGCACCGATCGTTTCACTTTGAAGCCAAACCCGTTGGGGTTGTCGCAGTCAACGGTAAATTCCAGGTCGAGCCGCTTTCCGTCCATTTTGATCAGCTTCACGCCCCGCAGGTTGGTGAAGTCGGGGTCCTCGATCTCGCAGCCGCTGAAGGTGAGCAGCATTGCTGCCAGCAGGCCGAAAGAGAAAAGCCCTTTTTTTAAGAATGGAACGCGCATATTACTTCGATTTCATCAGTTCAGTGAAATAATGGAAAAACCACGGAATGGTTTCAATTCCTTTGTAAAAATTAAACAATCCGTAGTGCTCGTTCGGCGAATGGATGGCATCTGAATCAAGTCCGAAGCCCATCATAACGGTTTTTAGTCCGAGCTCTTTTTCGAAGAGTGCAATGATGGGAATACTTCCGCCGCTGCGAACAGGAATGGGCTTTTTCCCGAAGGAATGTTCGTAGGCCTTGCTCGCCGCCCTGTAACCAATGGAATCGATGGGTGTGACCACCGGCTCGCCACCGTGGTGCGGATTGACCACAACTGTTACGCCTTCGGGTGCAATGGACTCGAAATGCGCTTTGAACAGGTTGGTGATCGTTTCCGGCTGCTGATCGGGAACCAGTCGCATGGAAATTTTCGCATAGGCTTTGGAAGCGATCACGGTTTTGGCGCCTTCGCCGGTGTAGCCGCCCCAGATGCCGTTCACGTCCAGTGTCGGACGAATGGAACCGCGCTCGGGCGTCGTGTAGCCCGTTTCGCCGTATTCGGCGGCAATGTCGAGCGCTGCTTTGTACTTATCGGAGCTGAAAGGAGCTTTGGCCATTTCGGCGCGTTCTTCCATGCTCAGCTCAACAACGTCGGCATAAAACCCGGGAATGGTGATGTGATTGTTCTCGTCGTGCAGGGAGGCGATCATTTTCGCAAGGATGTTGATCGGGTTCGCAACACAGCCGCCGTACAGTCCCGAATGCAGGTCGCGGTTCGGCCCTGTTACTTCCACTTCGACATAGCTCAATCCGCGCAATCCCGTTGTGATGGAAGGCGTGTCATTGGAGAGCATCCCGGTATCGGAAACAAGAATGATGTCGGCTTCCAGGCGCTTTTTCTCGTTTTTGATGAAGACGCCGAGGTTTTCGCTTCCCACTTCTTCTTCGCCTTCGATCATGAATTTAACGTTGCACGGCAATTCACCGGCTTTCATCATGGCATCGAACGCTTTTACGTGCATAAAGACCTGGCCTTTATCGTCGCAGGCTCCGCGGGCGAAAATAGCGCCTTCGGGATGAATGTCCGTTTTTTTGATCACCGGCTCGAAGGGCGGCGAGGTCCATAGCTCGAGCGGATCTGCGGGCTGCACGTCGTAATGTCCGTAAACGAGTATGGTCGGCAATGCCGGGTCGATTATTTTTTCTCCGTAAACGATCGGGTGGCCTGCCGTTTCGCAGATCTCTACGTTTTCAGCTCCTGCCTGCGTGAGAAAAGCGGCTACTTTCTGCGCGCCTTTGATCACGTCCTGCTTGTAATGGCTATCTGCTGATATCGTTGGGATCCGGAGCAGCTCAAAGAGCTCGTTGAGGTATGTTTCTTTGTTCGACTGAATAACGGATGACGTTTCTTGCATGATTCTATTTTTTTGATTGAACAAAAGTGCTAAATTTGGAAAGACTGTCCTATACGGACAGGTTAATTATTTAACGATTAGAGAGAGAATTACAAGTTTCCGGTAATTGTGCAACTTTTGCCGGGAAGATGGAGTCTTAATCTGACAAGCTACACATTTATGAAAAGATTACTACTTATTACCGCGTTGGTTCTGACAGGTGGTTTCCGGTCTTTCGGGCAGATCACGATCCAGAACACCATGACGCCCCAGCAACTTGTAGAAAATATTCTTGTCGGCCAGGGGATTGTCGTATCCAATATTACGTATAACGGCAGTGCTGCCAGCGCGACGACTATCCAGGGTAACACGCATTCCTTCATTACTCCGGCAGGATCTCCTTTCCCTTTCCCGGGAGGTGTGCGTCTTAAGACGGATGGCGGAACGGGGACGCTGTTTGTCAATAACGATCCGGATCTGAACGCCATTGCTACCAATAGTGTTGAAAACGGTGTGGTGCTCGAGTTCGATTTCATTCCTTCGGGCGATACGCTGTTCTTTAATTACATGTTTGCCTCGGAAGAATATCCGGATTACGTTTGTTCCGATTACAACGACGTCTTCGGGTTTTTTATATCAGGCCCAGGCTTCAGCGGCCCTTACCAGAACGGTGCTGAAAACATTGCGCTGATCCCGGGCACCTCGGTTCCGGTTTCGATCAATACCGTTAACCCGGGGACCTCAGGAATCTGGGGGGAAGATTCTTACTGTGCGTCACAGGATCCGAACTGGGAGAACAACGATGTTTATTACACAACTGCTTACCAAAGCACGGCGGGCTATCCTTACAATGGCGGAACAGTTCCCCTGGGAGCGGCTGCTTCCCTCCAGTGCGGGGTTACTTATCATATTAAGCTTGCCATTGCCAACGTAGGCGACCAGGCTCTTAATTCGGGCGTTTATCTGCAGTCCAACAGTTTTCAATCGGAAGCAGTGGAAGTTTCCGTAGCAACCGTTACCGGCGATACGACGGTAGTGGAGGGCTGTACGAGCGCCAGTTTCATATTTGTCCGTTCGGAGAGCATGATCGGCGATACACTCACTGTTTCTTATACCGTTGGCGGAGACGCCGTCCAGGGAACTGATTACAATAATCTCCCGAGCCCGCTGGCATTCCTGCCGGGACAGGATACGATTGTTGTGACGCTTTCTCCTGTTGATGACGGGATCGTTGAGAATACAGAGACGGTAACGATCACTGCCACGACCATTACACCATGCGGCGATACCATTATCAGCACAGGTACAATTTACATTATCGATACGCCTTTCCTCACGGTTAGCGCTACCGATCCCACAACTACCTGTATGAATGATTCGGTTGTTTCAACGATCATATCTACCGACGGAGGACTGGAGCCCTACACTTACGTGTGGAGTGAAGGCGGGCAGACGGGAACAACAGGTTATCTCCCTATCAGCGTGCCGGGAACCCTCGATTACTATGTAACGGTTACCGACGCCTGCGGATTTACGCAGGAAGATACGATTACGGTTACTTATGATCCGACACTTCAGATCGATTCTCTTCACATGACACCTTCATCGATTTGTGTTCCTACGGGAAGCGTAGCCGGCTTTTTCTCCGGTAACGTCGGCCCTGTAACGCTGCACTGGACAGGACCGGGCAACCCGGGAACCTTCAATTCCTCTACGACATCCCTGAACAACATTCCTGCGGGAGAATATTTCTTCACAGTGACCAATCTGGGCTGTGTGGTAATAGATACGATCACGGTTACCAATACAGCGCCACCGGTGATCGCGATCACGGAATCCGACATTACGATCGGCTGCCCGACAGATTCGGCCCTGGTGACGGCGCTTGGGGTTAACGGAACGGCACCTTATACGTATGCCTGGAGCTTTGCCGGACAAACCGGGCCTACGGCCTATGTGCCGAACATGGTGCAGGGCTCTTCTGTCGATTATTATGTAACAGCTACGGATGCCTGCGGATTTACCGCTATCGATACCGTAACCGTAACGCTGAACCAGGTGCTGGCGATCGATACATTGTATTCGTACCCGGCTTCGGCCTGTAACGCAGACGGAACTGTCCAGGCGATTGTTATGGGTGTAACGGGAACGGGAATTTTCCACTGGGAAGGTCCGGACCCGACATTTGACCACGAGAGCAATTTAGTGTCGATGTCAGACATTCCTTCAGGGTGGTACTACTTCTCCGTTACAGACGATGTGTGCTCAGTGTCCGACTCTGTTTTCGTAGAGCAGAGCAATCCGCCGATCGCTGCATTTACCGCTTCGGTGCTCAACGGCTGCGACCCGCTGGATGTAACGTTCACCAACAACAGCCAGAACTCGACCAACTTCGCGTGGGACTTCGGCAACGGACAGACCGCCAATACGGGAATTGCGAGCAGTGTCGGAACAACGTATACGCTCTTCGGCGGAACGGTTCAGCTCATCGCTTTCCAGGGCAACTGCTCGGATACGGCAACCCTTACGATAGAGATCGCTACCTGCGGATGTATGGATCCGATCGCGTTGAACTACAATCCGCTGGCAACAGTGAATGACAACTCCTGCGATTACGCTTTGCCGACGTGTGTGGTACCGAACGTCTTTACACCGGACAACACAGGTGTGAATGACTTTTACCAGCTGATCACGACGAACGCACTGAACATCGATATGACGATTACGAACAGATGGGGGAATGTGCTCTTCAAACAATCGGGACTTTCGCCGAAATGGGATGGTAAATCCCAGAACGGGAACCTGGCTGATGATGGGGTTTACTATGTTACCTACACGATCATCGGCCTTACGCAGACGATCGAAGGACATGGCTTCTTCCATTTGGTGAGATAATAACAGCTTAGTGATAACAGGAAAGGCTTACCGAAATGGTAGGCCTTTGTTGTTTAGAGCAGACCTATCCTCCTCCCTGTGAGGGAGGACCGAGGAGGGTGGCTATCGAAATCCCATTCGGCGGGAAGATACCACCTCCCTTAATCCCTCCTCAAAGGAGGGAGACAAAACATTGTCTCAAGACAGCCATTTAGCACATCGGGATCGTTCCGGAGCACATCGAGACGAGTATTTAGTGCGTCAAGATGAGTATTTAGCCTTGCAGGTGTTCCATTTAGGTCTGCAGGTCGGGCATTTAGCGCTGCAGATGTTCCATTTAGCTCATAGAGATCGTTCCGGAGGGCGTTGAGACAATCATTTAGCACATCGAGATTGTTCCGGAGAACATTGAGACGACCATTTAGCTCATTGAGATTGTTCCGGAGCGCGTTGAGACGATCATTTAGCGCATCGAGATTGTTCCGGAGAACATTGAGACGGCCATTTAGCTCATAGAGATCGTTCCGGAGGCCATTGAGATGAGTATTTATATTTATCCTTTCGCTACTACCAGCGATCGTCCGTCCATTTCCAATGGCGCGGCTATGCGCATGCGCGACAGGATAGTCGGGGCAACGTCGGCGAGAATGCCGTTGGTCAGCTGTACATTCGGATCGCGGGTCACCAATACGACCGGTACCGGGTTTAAGGAATGTGCAGTATTTGGTGTTCCGTCGGGATTGATCGCGAAATCGGCGTTTCCATGATCGGCGATAACGATGAGTTCGTAGTTCTGCTGTAAAGCCTGCTCGACAATCGCCCCGAGGCAGCTGTCGACGGTTTCCACTGCTCTGACAATGGCCTCGTAAACGCCCGTGTGGCCCACCATATCCGGATTGGCGAAGTTCAGGCAAAAGAAATCGGGTTCCTGCCGGGTGATCGCTTCGAGGATGCGACTCTTCACTTCCGGCGCGCTCATTTCGGGTTGCAGGTCGTAGGTCGCTACTTTCGGCGAGTTGATAAGAATACGGGATTCTCCTTCGAACTCTTTTTCGCGTCCGCCGCTGAAGAAAAACGTCACGTGCGGGTATTTCTCGGTTTCGGCAATGCGTACCTGCGTTCGCCCCATCTTGGAAAGGATCTCGCCCAGCGTATTGTGCAGGTTGTCTTTTTCGAAGATGACGCTTACTTTTTTGAAGGCCGCAGAATAGCTGGTCATCGTGAAATAATGCAGCGCAAGCGGCGCCATGTTGTATTCCGGAAACGCTTTTTGCGTCAGTGCTTCGGAGATCTCCCGCGGCCTGTCCGTCCGGAAGTTGAAGGAAATAACAATGTCTCCTTCTTCGATCGATCCCTCCGGTTTACCATCGATCCCTCTTACGAACGGCTCTATGAATTCGTCGGTGATGCCGCTTTCATAACTCGATTCGATAGCATGTGCTGCGTTGACGAACGGTTTCCCGGTTCCGTGGACCATGGCATCGTAGGCAATTTTAATGCGTTCCCAGCGATTGTCGCGGTCCATGGCATAATAGCGGCCGGTGATACTGGCGATGGTACCGGTGGTTCGTTCCAGGTGTTCTTCGAGCGTGCGGAAGAATCCTGCACCGCTTTTCGGATCGCAGTCGCGGCCGTCGGTGAACGCGTGGATGAATACATTGGTCAGTCCGTGCGCATGCGCCATAGTACACAGGGCATGCAGGTGTTCCTGCGAGCTGTGAACGCCGCCATTGGAAACGAGCCCCATGAAATGAAGTTTTTTACCGGAGCTTTTCGCTAGTTCGAAGGCTTTTTTCAGGTTCGGCATTTCAAAGAAGCTTCCTTCACGAATGGCTTTGTTGATGCGCGTCAGCTCCTGGTAAACGATCCTTCCGGCGCCGATGTTCAGGTGGCCGACTTCCGAATTCCCCATCTGGCCATCCGGCAAGCCGACTTTTTCCCCGCAGGTAATGAGTGTCGCATGCGGGTACGTTGCGATCAGATGATCCATAACGGGCGTCTTTGCGTTGAAAATCGCATCGGATGCCGAGCGGTCGCCGATTCCCCATCCGTCGAGGATGATCAGCCCTGTTTTTTGATTACTCATAAGGTATCTGTATTTCGAAACAGGCTCCGGGGCCGTCGGGCTGCACTAAGCGCAGGTGCCCGCCAAGAGCGCGCGTAAATTCATAAGCGATGTATAAGCCGAGCCCTGTTCCTTTGGTGGAGCGGGTCTCTTCGTTCTCGAGCCGCACGAACTTCCGGAAAACGGATCGCTGATCGGCCGTGGAAATCCCTTTCCCGTAATCGCGCACGAGTATGTACAGCATGCGGTCGTCTTTCGTGACATTGATGTCGAGCCCCTGGTCGGAACGTCCGTATTTGTGCGTGTTCTCGATGAGGTTGTTGAGAATGGTCGTTAAAGCGATCCGGTCGGTAACAATGGGAAAGGACTCGAAGGAACGGAACGAAATGGGCATATTGAAGCGCTTTTCCTGTATGGACGTCAGGTCCCGCAGGAAAGGAGCCAGGTCAAAGCGTTCTTTGTGGAAGGGGAACTTTTTATACTCGAGCCGGGAAGCGGTCAGGATCTGTTCAACGAGCAGCTCGAGCCGGTTGGTCTCTTCGATCGCTTTCTGCATCAGGTCGATCCGTTTTTCTTCGGTCAGCTGATGCTTCAACAGGGTTTGCAGGTATAGCTTGGTCGCTGCAACGGGCGTTTTCAGCTCGTGGGTAACGGAGAGCATGAAGTTGTGCTGCTGCTGCACCATTTTGATCTCTTTCCGGATGGAAGAGCGGATCTTCCAGAGCCCGAGTGCAAGCAATATGAGAAAGACAGAGCCTTCGCCGATGATCATGATCACGCGTTTGGTGATCACGGCATCGTCCATGTGCGAAGCGCGCGTAAGGCCGATCATCAGGTATCCCCACCAGATGAACTGAATGATGACATATGCACCGAGCAGGTAGACAAAAGCTGTAGCCGGTTTTCTGCGCATCACGACGTTGTTAGTAAGCGCGTTCGTTTTTGCCTTCCACGTAATTGATGAAGGCTTTGTTGACGACTTTGTTCCCGCCCGGCGTTGGATAGTTCCCGGTAAAATACCAGTCGCCGAGGTTGTCCGGGCACGCTCTGTGCAGGTCTTCGATGGTCTGGTAAACGATGTCTACCGATGCATTGATGTTCGGAGGCGTGAGCAGCTGGGCGATCTTCGCGGAAATTTCTTCCGGACGGAACGGCGCGTAGATCTCTTTCACATAGTTCACGATCTGTTCTTTCGGCAGACCTTCCTGTGCTTTCGATTTTTTGTAAACGTCGTCGATCACCGAAGCTCTTCCCGATTCTTTCAATAAGGTAATGGCAGCTTCGAAGGCAATGAAGTCGGCCATTTTCGCCATGTCGATCCCGTAACAGTCCGGGTAACGGATCTGCGGGGCAGAAGAAACCACGATGATGCGTTTCGGGCCGAGGCGGTCGAGAATTCTCAGGATGGATTGCTTAAGCGTTGTTCCGCGCACGATGCTGTCGTCGATCACGACCAGGTTGTCCTTGTCGCGGTTAACGGAACCGTACGTAATATCGTAAACGTGCGCCACGAGATCGTCGCGGGCATCGTCCTGTGTAATAAAGGTGCGCAGCTTGGCGTCTTTGATGGCGATCTTTTCGATGCGCGCGCGCTGATTGATGATCTTCTCGAGCTCTTCGCGCGTTCCTTTACCGTCGAGGGCGAGAATAGCGTTGAATTTCTTCTCGTTCAGGTGATCTTCCAGTCCTTTGATCATTCCGTAGAACGAGCCTTCGGCGGTATTCGGGATGAAAGAGAAAACGGAATTATCGAGGTCGAAATCAATCGATTTTAAGACGTTCGGAACGATGAAGCGCCCGAGGTTCTTGCGCTCTTCGTAAATATCGTGATCGTTTCCACGCGAGAAGTAAATGCGCTCAAAGGAACATTTTTTCGCTTCGCGCGGTGCGTTGATCTCTACTTCTGCAGCATGGCCGCTTTTCTTAATGATCAGCGCGTGTCCCGGTGTAAGCTCCTGTACCTGCTCTTTCTGCAGGTTGAACGCTGTCTGTATCACGGATCGCTCGGAAGCGACCACGCAGATCTCATCGTCCTCGTACCAGTAAGCCGGGCGGATCCCGTTCGGGTCCCTGAGCACGAATGCGTCTCCGTGACCGAACAATCCCGCCATGGCGTAACCGCCGTCCCAGACTTCGGATGCTTTTTTGAGAATGCGCTCGATGTTCAGGTTATCGGCGATCTGCTTATAAATGTGTTGTGTATTCTCGGAATTGTGCTCGAACTGCTTGAACAGTGAGTCGTTCTCCACATCGAGGAAATGCCCGATCTTTTCGAGAACGGTCACCGTGTCGGATTTTTCTTTCGGGTGCTGTCCTAGGTCAACCAGCAGGTCAAACAGCTCGTCGACATTCGTCAGGTTGAAGTTTCCTGCAACTACGAGGTTCCGTGTGATCCAGTTATTCTGGCGCAGGAAGGGATGACAGCTTTCGATGCTGTTGCGTCCAAACGTTCCGTAGCGCAGGTGGCCCAGGAACAGTTCGCCGGTAAATCCTGCGTGTTTTTTAAGGTAAGCGACATCTTTCAGCTTCGAGGGATCTTCCTCGCCGATCTGTACAAACCGGCTGTTGATGTGGTCGAAAATATCCTGGATCGGTTTTGAGTCGATGCTTCTGTACCTGGAAATGTAGCGCTCGCCCGGTTCCATGTCCAGTTTGATGTTGGCTACACCAGCTCCGTCCTGTCCGCGGTTGTGCTGTTTTTCCATGAGCAAGTGCAGCTTGTTTAAGCCATAGAACGCCGTTCCATACTTGTCCATATAAAATTGAAGTGGTTTTTTTAAACGGAGAAGTGCAATTCCGCACTCATGTTTAATTGGATCGCTCATGTTATCGAAGAAATGATGGTGCAAAGGTAAGCTTTTCTTCATGATTGACCGAACAAGATACCGGTCAAACTTTAAAGGCTGAGCGGAGCAACTATTTTGAAAAAAATCAGTTTAATAGGAACGGAATGATCGCAGCGCATTTCCAATGCGTTTTTTGCTGATTATCACGCTCTTTTTGTAAATTCGGTCTATGCTAAAATGGTGCGCTTTTACCTTCCTGTTTATTTCGTTGTCCGGTTTCGGGCAGGAGGGACAGGTATGGCTGCACCCGAACCGCGGGCAATGGGGCACGGACTTCCATCACAAGGTCGAGCTGAGCTCCGGAAATATGTACCTCGATCCGAAAGGATTTACCTACCAGTTCTTCGATAAAGGCGACGATCACGATCACGCAAGCTCTCCGCATGGCGTGAAATTCTCGCGATCGCACGTTATCAAAACGCGTTTTCTGAATGCCGTTGCCCCTTCGTCCATCGATGAAGAACAACCATCTGATTTCTACCGGAATTACTTCCTTTCCAACGATCAGAGCACCTGGAAATCGAAGATCTATTCTGTCAAAAAAGTCGTTTCACACGCCGTCTACAACGGGATCGATCTGTCGGTCGAAGGCGGAAACGCGTCCCTGAAATATTCCTGGATCGTAGCCCCGAACACCAATCCGAACGTTGTTCAGTGGACGTACGACGGCGCGGAATCCGTTTCGGTAAACGAACAGGGCGAGCTCGTAATTCGCCACTCTCTTGGATTCATAACCGAAGGAATGCCGGTTGCCTGGACCCTGAATAACGGTAAACAGCATAAAGTAGCCGTTTCCTATAAGATAGACGGTAAAACAGTGAGCTTTGACCTCGGCGGCAAAACGTCCTTCGACGATACGCTGGTGCTCGATCCTTCACTGACCTTTTCGACCTTCACCGGCTCGTTTTCCGATAACTGGGGATTTACAGCGGCACCGGATCCGGCGGGAAACCTGTTTGCGGGCGGTATCGTGATGGGATCCAATTATCCGCTGACACCCGGTGCGTTCGATTCGTCCTTTAACGGCGGAACCAACGGTGTGGTGAATTCCGCCAACGATATTGCGATCACGAAATTCAACCAGCTAGGCACATCGCTGATGTATTCCACCTTTGTGGGCGGAAACGGGAACGAAACACCGCACTCGCTCGTAACGGGTCCAACGGGCGAGCTGTTCATGCTCGGTGTTACGGCATCGAATAATTTCCCGATGGGCGGAACGCCGTTCGACAATACCTTTAACGGAGGTCCTACGCTCACGAATGTCAACGAGATCGATTTCACTGCCGGCGCCGATATGTTCATTACGCGCCTCAGCGCCGACGGATCGACGATGCTCGCTTCTACCTATGTAGGCGGAACGGGCAGCGACGGGCTGAACATGGGAACGCTGAACTACAACTACGGCGATCCTTTCCGCGGAGAGATCATCGTTTCCGGCAACAACGTGTATGTGGCAAGCTCCACGAATTCCACGAATTTTCCGTTGGCGAACGCCACACAGACAACGCTGAACGGAACGCAGGATGCTGTTGTCTTCAAGATGGACCTCGGACTGAGCACGATGCTCTGGTCGACCTATTTTGGCGGCTCAGGTGCCGATTGTGCAAACGGGATCCAGTTATCGTCGACCGGGAACGTGTATGTCGCCGGCGGCACAAGCTCTTCCGCGCTTGGATTCACAACGGGGCACGACCTAACGTACAATGGCGGAATGTCTGACGGCTACCTGCTGCGCATGAATGGCTCTACAGGAGCGGCGCTTTCGGGTACCTATATCGGAACGAATGAATACGATCAAAGCTATTTCGTTCAACTCGACCTCGATAACGGCGTTTACGTTTTAGGACAGACAGAAGGCTCGATACCAGTTTCTCCGGGCTGTTTCGGAACGGCTAATTCAGGCCAGTTCATTGCAAAATATTCCACCGACCTCACAACGCAGTCCTGGACCACGGTCGTTGGCGCGGGCACAGGCCATGTCGAAATTTCGCCGACGGCTTTCCTGGTTTCGAACTGTAAAGATATTTATGTGTCCGGCTGGGGAGGAACCGTAAACGTTGGGAACAGCCAGTTTGCTTCGCATAGTACCAGCACCGGATTCCCGGTAACGCCGGATGCTTTTCAGTCAAATACGAACGGCAGCAACTTCTGGATCGCCGTGCTTAGCAGAGACGCGCAAACGCTCAAATACGCGACGTTCATGGGTGGTACGGTAAGCAGTATGCACCATGTGGATGGAGGAACGAGCCGGTTCGACAAGAACGGGAATATCTATCACGCGGTTTGCGCAGCCTGCAACGGGATCGATAACGGCTTTACGACAACGCCGGGTGTCTGGTCACCGACCAACCAGAGCCAGTTCAACTGTAACCTGGCGGCATTCAAATTCGAGCTGAGCACCATCGATGCGATCGTCAGCGCTCCGGAGCCGCTCATTTGTCTTCCCGATCCTGTTTTGTTCAACAACAACAGCGCAAACGGCAACGAATTCTTCTGGGATTTCGGCGACAATACTTCTTCAACCGAAGTGAATCCTTCACATGTGTATGCTGGCCCCGGTCAGTACATCGTAACGCTCGTGGTAACGGATTCCAATTTATGCTTTACATCCGATACCGTTCAGTTTGAGGTTAATATCGGCGATTTTGAAGGCGGGATCATTGAGCCGCCGTCCAGCATTTGTCCGGGAGAATCCTACCAGTTCGAAGCGTATGGCGGATCGGTCTATTCCTGGGCGCCGATCGCGCTGCTCGACAATCCCAATGTGTACAATCCGACGGCCACGATCACGGAAAACACGGTGTTTACCTGTATCATCAGCGACAGCTGCGGTGTGGATACAGTAGATGTGCTGCTCACTGTTTATGGCGGAAATGTGCATGTTTCGAACGACACCAGTATCTGCATAGGAAACAGTGTTCCGCTGAGTGTACAAGGTGTTGCTTCCGTAACGTGGTCGCCACCAACGTACCTGGACAACGCGTCGAGTATGAACCCGGTCTCAACCCCGGACGGAACGATCACGTATACCGTTACAGGAATTACCAGCGATGGCTGTGAGCTGGATGAAGAAGTAACGATCACGGTGTTTTTCGATGCGCCTGTTCCCGTAATGCAGGATACGCTGCGCTACTGCGAGGGCTTATCCAATCTGATTACGGTCAGCGGTGCGGAAACGTATGCCTGGAGCCCGCCGGTGAATATTTCGCCTTTAACCGGCCCGACTGTCACGATTTCTACTGAGAATGAGCAATACTATTACTGCGATTTCACCAATGCCTGCGGAAGTGTGAGAGACAGTGTATACATCGATATTATGGTCGCAACCGTTACGGCGGGGAATGACACGATCGTTTGCCCCGGCGAGCCGGCATTTATGTGGGCGGCAGGAGCTGTTTCCTACGAATGGAATCCTGCTGTAAGCTTCCTTGAATTCGACGGCTCGCAGGTGTCGGATATAGCGCCGCAACCAACGACTTACACGGTTATCGGGTTGGATATCAATGGGTGCTACGACAGTGCCAACGTATTTGTAGACCTCTTCCCGCAGCCGTTTATCCAGACCTGCCCCGACGTTTATGCATTTATAGGAGAAGAAGTCACGCTGTCTGCAACGAGTACGACTCCGGGCGTGTATGTCTGGTCTCCGGCCGAATACCTGAGCTGCGTGGTGTGTCCTTCGCCGGTGGCAAAACCGGACAAGCATTTTGTGTATACGGTTTCCTATGTCGATGAGAACGGCTGTTCTGCGAGCGATGCGGTCGAGATCCTGTACGATCCGATCCTGTACGTTCCCAACGCTTTTACGCCCGACGGCAATGCTGTTAACAATGAATTCTTTGCTTTAGGCGGGAACATTGCCGATTTCTACCTGGAGATCTTCGACCGCTGGGGCGAATTGATCTACACAGGAGGAGCTATGGATAAATCATGGGACGGAACGTATATGGGACTGAAATCACAGGATGGCGTTTACACCTGGAAGATAACGTACACGGACCTGATGGGAGAGAAGTACGAACTGGTCGGGCACGTCAGCTTGCTGCGCTGATCAGGCTTCCACCGCGACAAGGCTGCACTTCATCACACCGTCGCGATCGATCTCATCCAGCGAGATCTGCTGAATGGAATTCACCAGCTCCGGATCGAACGGAAATTTAACCTTCACGTAGTTTTCCGTAAAGCCGTACATCACACCGTTTTCTTCTTCCGCTTCGAATAAAACCGTGCGCACGGAACCGATATTCTGTTCGTAGAACGCGCGTTTTTTCTTGTCCGAAAGAATGTGCAGCTGTTTGCTTCGCTGTTTGCGGATCTCGTTCGGAACGGGATCGCCGAGCTTGATCGCTGTCGTATTGGCGCGTTCGGAATAGGTGAACACGTGCAGGTAAGAAACCTCGAGGTCTTTCAGAAAGTCCATGGTTTCCATGAATTCTTCGTCTGTTTCGCCGGGAAATCCGACAATCACATCTACGCCGATCGCGCAGTCGGGGCGAAGTGACTTGATGTGTTCAACGCGCTCGGCATACAATTCCCGCAAATATTTGCGGCGCATGGCTTTCAGCAAGCGGTTACTTCCCGATTGCAGCGGAATATGGAAATGCGGAACGAAACGCTGCGCTTTCGTGAGCGTAAAATCGATGATCTCGTTGCTCAGCAGGTTCGGCTCGATGGAAGAGATCCGGAAACGGTCAATGCCTTCCAGCTTGTCGAGCTCTTTTACCAGCCCGAAGAAATCCTCTTCGCCGCCTTGTCCGAAATCGCCGATGTTCACACCTGTCAGCACAACTTCGCGCACGGCTGTCTCGGCAATTTTAGCTGCTTCGACGATCGTATTGGCGATGCTGGCATTCCGGCTTTTTCCACGTGCAAGCGGAATGGTGCAAAAGGTGCAGAAATAATCGCAGCCGTCCTGGATCTTCAGGAAGGAACGCGTTCTGTCGCCCATGGAATGCGAAGGAATGAACGTATTGGTGTGCTTGATGTTCGTAAACTTCACTTTCGCCGCTTTGTTCAGATCGTCGCGCTCTTCGAGGTGCTCGATGATGTTGAACTTTTCATTTGCGCCCAGTACAAGCGAAACGCCGGGGATTTTCCCGATCTCCTCCGGTTTCAGCTGGGCGTAGCAGCCGATAATTGCGATGAATACTTCCGGGTTGATCTTGGTTGCCCTGCGCACGAGCTGCTGACATTTCTTATCGGCATTTTCGGTCACGGAACACGTGTTGATCACGAGGATATCCGGTGTTTCTTCAAAATCGACCTTGGCAAACCCGGCATTTTCAAAGAGTCGTGCAATGGTGGATGTCTCTGAGAAGTTCAGTTTACATCCAAGCGTATAAAATGCGGCTTTTTTGAATTGTTGCATGTCTGTTTTGCGAAGAATCGGCAACAAAGATACAGTGAATTCAGCAGTTGATCATTACAATTAACAAATCGTCGGAAAATGCCCGAACGCGGCCTGCTTCGGGGCGCCGGAAAAGCAGTATCTTTCGGTATATTTGCAGCAACAGCTTTTAACATGAAACACACGCACACGGTTAATTACGAAATTATCGGCCATTATTCGGAGCTTTCGCAGACAGAACAGGAACTGGTGGCCCGTGCATACGAAGCGGCTGAAAATGCGTACGCGCCTTACAGCAATTTCAAGGTGGGGGCAAGTCTCTTACTCGAAGACGAAACCGTTATAACCGGCAATAACCAGGAAAATATCGCTTATCCGTCCGGACTGTGTGCAGAGCGCGTTGCATTGTTTTATGCGGGCGCGAATCACAGCGGCCAGGAACTGAAAACACTCGTGGTGGTTGCCAAAGGCACGCTCGTAAAACCGGATGATTGTATTTCACCCTGCGGTTCCTGCCGACAGGTAATGGCGCAGAGTGAATACCGCCAGGAAAGCCCGATCCGGCTCCTGCTCGTGGCGCAAACAGGCAAAACATTCATTTTTAATAAAGTTTCAGACCTGCTGGTGTTCCCTTTTGGGATGGACGAGCTTTAATTCGATGCCGGAATGAACGAAAAAAAGATCGAAGACTGGCTGGCTTCCAGGAAGCATTTACGGGAACACCGGAATACGGAAGAGCTGTTCTCGGCGCTTCGCGAAGGCGACCGGACGGCACTCAGCGCTGCGATCACACTGATCGAAAGCACGCTGGAGAACGATCAGAAAATCGGGAACGAGATCGTGACGCGTTGTCTTCCTTTTTCGGGAAATGCCATTCGAATTGGGATTACCGGAGTTCCGGGAGTTGGTAAAAGTTCCTTCATAGAAGCGTTCGGACAGGAATTGCTGAAAAGCGAAAAGAACATTGCCGTTTTGGCTATCGATCCGAGCAGCGAGCGTACAGGCGGCAGCATTCTCGGTGATAAAACACGCATGCAGCAGCTTTCCCAGGAACAAAAAGTATTTATACGGCCTTCTGCAGCCGGTTCCACACTCGGCGGCGTGGCCCGCAAAACGCGGGAAACGATCGTTCTCTGCGAAGCCGCCGGTTACGAAGTCATCCTGGTGGAAACCGTCGGAGTAGGGCAATCCGAGATCATGGTGCATTCCATGGTCGATTTTTTCTTACTGCTGCTGCTGGCCGGCGCAGGAGACGAATTACAGGGTATCAAGCGCGGCATCATGGAAATGGCAGACGGGCTTGCCGTAACGAAAGCAGACGGAGAGAATGAAAAACGCGCACAGCTTGCCAGCCGCGAGCTGAAAAATGCAGTACATCTTTTTCCGCCGACAAGTAGCGGCTGGATTCCCGAAGTGCATACCTGCAGCTCGCTCACGGGATTCAACGTTTCGGAATTATGGAAAATGATCCTCCGGTTCGAAGCGCACACGAAGATCAACGGACATTTCGATAAAAAGCGAAAAGAACAGGATCTGTACTGGATGCACGAAACATTAAAAACATTGCTGCTCGAAGGCCTGCACAGGAACGAAGCCGTGCAACAAAAGCTTTCCGAATACGAGGCGCTGATTTCAAAAGGAGCAGTTTCCGCATTCGAAGCAGCCGAAAAAATTTACCATCTTTACCTCCATAAACGCTGATTTCCGATCAGCTTCATTCAATCACCTCTATGAAAAAATTCCTTACGCTTTTATTCGTTCTCGTCATCGGAATCACAGGCTTTTCCCAACGCTTTACTGGTGTTGAATGGACCGTTCATACGAAGCCCGGACTGACGAATGAATTCACAGTTTCGATGACACTGACGCGGAAAAACGGGAAATCCGTAACGCTCAACCCCGGAGACAACGATTTTCGCTATAAATCCTTTCGCTTCGAATACGAGGGACTGAACAGCCTGAACGATGGTATCGGAACCTTTGCTATTTCGACTGACCTGACTGGCGTTGATTCGGTTGTGGTAAAGGCCGTTTCAGAAAAGCTCGAACTCACCTCCGAATTCAAAGTTCCTGTGATGTACTGTAAATTCATCCGCCTGGAAAATAAATCGATCGAATACAACTCCGCAGCACGGCAAAACTGGACAATGATCATGAACAACGGGCTGCAGACGCCGCTTGACCTGAAATGGTTCGATCCGGCGATCCTTCGGAACGATTCGGATACGTTGCTGCATTTTGAGAATGATACGATTTCGGCCCGTATCGTGAGTCCGGCAAAAACACTTCATGTAAAATTTACGAACGTGAATACCGGCGCTTCGGTCATCGATTACAACATGGCTGTTACGTACCCGATCACTGCGGCATTCGAATTTGCCGGCCCGGCGGGACGCAACGGAAAGGATGGCGTTGCTGCTTCTGCAAGCGGACGTGGAGGCGGGAACGGCGAAAATGGTGAGAACGGTTATGCGGCGTTGCCCGTTACGATTTACCTGCGACTGATCCGTACAGCCGATTCCTTGAGCTTAATCGAGGCGATTGCGGTTTGCGGAGCGATCAAAAAAAGGCAATTTCTGTCTTCTGCAGCTACGAATATCAGCGTACAGGCAAAAGGCGGCAATGGCGGTAACGGCGGAACCGGTGGGAAAGGCGGTAATTCCGAGCACATACAGAAAGAAACCGAGCACATTATCCGGAATGCCGGGAATGGGGGAACGGGCGGTTTTGGCGGCCATGGCGGAAAAGGTTCCGACGTACAAATTGTTGTTGAGAACACGCTGGATGCAAGTTCTTTGATGATGCTGGATAACTCAGGTGGAATGGGTGGAAATGGCGGCGCTGGCGGTGAAGAAGGTGCTTCGGCGAGCATTACGACGCTTTCCGGAACTACGAGTGTGAACGGTGAATCTGGCGTAAATGGAAAAGCCGGTGCAAATGGTCCCGGCGGGATCTATGCAGGGATCAGCTATGTTTCCGCAGAGGAATTCGCTAAAATGCTGAAACGCGCCGGATGGCAATAGCGCCGATTTCGATCTCTTAATTTTCTGTTAATTTGATGGCATTAAATTTGTGAATAACGCCTGTCTAAATTACACTTAACAATGAAAAACCTCCTGTTCATCCTAGTGCTGCTGTTGCACGGAATCAGTTACAGCCAGTCCCGTTTCAGCAAAGTCACCTGGATCGTTGAAACAACACCCGGCCTCACCAATGAATTTTCAGTGACCATGGTCCTGACCACGCACAAAGGAAAAAAGATCATGGTTCTTCCCGGCGAAAACCCTTCCAGGTGGGCTGCTTTCACGTTCAGGTCCAACGATATTCAGTATTTCACGAAAGGAAAAGGCCGCTACATTATCAACCGGGAACTGACCGGGAAAGACAGCATCACCGTTAGTGCCGTATCGCAGGAATTGGAGCTGAACTCCTCCTTTAAAGTCCCGGTTATTCATTGCCAGGGAATCCGACTCGATAATCAATTCGTTGAATACGGCTCTCCGCAGGCGCAGCAATGGATCATGATCATGAACGACCATTCGGAATTGCCGCTTCAGGATAAATGGTTCGACACGACCGTTCTCAGGAATGCGTCCGACCCGTCACTGCTCTTTCGGAATGGCCAGATCAGCGTTATCGGTTCGAAGCCCCTGCCGCATGCCAACGTTCGTTTTATTCATGAAACGACGGGTAAAACAATTATCGACCATGCTGTGCGGGTCACTTATGCCGCTCGTTACGCCTTCGACTTTTCCGGGCTGGACGGCAGGGATGGCCGCAAGGGGACAAACGGATCACAGTCTGCGGAATCGGGTGGAAACGGAGAGAACGGCGAAGACGGAAAAGCGGCATTACCTGTTGTATTGTTTATCCGCAAAACGCCTGTGTCCGACACGTTTTCGCTGATCGAGGTGATTGCCATCAGCGGGAGCCGGAAACAGCGCGTGTTCATTTCGGCAGAGCATCCCGGGATCACTGTGCTGGCAACCGGGGGAAATGGCGGCCACGGAGGAAAAGGCGGCAAAGGATCCGATGCCACGCAAACCGATAAAGACAGTTACAACCTGCAACAAGGCGGAAACGGAGGCTCAGGCGGTTTCGGCGGACATGGCGGCGACGGGGGCGATGTGGGGATTATCGTAACAGAAGACGTTGTCGATGCGGAATCCTGGGTCGTGGTGAAAAACACCGGCGGCGCCAATGGCAACGGCGGCTTTTATGGCGACGCGGGCGCGGGAGACAATGGCAGCAACGGCTTGCTCCATGCGCTGTTAACTAACAACAACGGATCATCCGGCGCTTACGGAAAAGCCGGGTATGCCGGGCGCGACGGCAGTAACCTGGGCGTGCGCTCTGTCGCAGACGACGAATTTAAATCGCTGCTGGTAAAAGCCGGCTGGTTTTAATCTGCTATTTTTGACACATGGAAGATCTCAAGTTTAAAATAGAAGGGCCGTACATCGAACTGCTCGCACTCCTGAAAGCGACTTCTATCGCTCAAACAGGCGGGCACGCCAAATTCATTGTCGAAGACGGAGATGTGATCCGGAACGGGGTTATCGAAGAGCGTAAGCGTGCGAAGATCATTCCGGGAGATATCCTGGAGATCGGCGGAGAGATACGAATTATACTCGAATAGTAATATTACTAACCGGTTAGTAAATTAGCTAACTTACTCTCTTCTCCTGATATCGGTTTAAAACAGCTCCTGCAATTCGCGCTTAAGGTAATCCACGGTGATCTCTGTCGGGAGTTTTCCGACTTCGGCTACGATTTCGAAGATCTTACCTGCAAGATCTGTTCCTGTCGAGGTTGCGCTCATCTGGTTCCCGGCAATGTTAATGATCTTCAGCGTTTCTTCTTTCGAGTTGCGCACCATTTCCCATGCCTGCGGCGATATGAACAGCTGCTGTGAAACATTATGATCATATTCTTCGCGGATCGCCTGGAGCAGGTCGCTTTGCATGCGTTTGGCAGGATGTCCCGGATTATGCAGGCGCATAACGAGATTGCCCGGATGGATACGCTCCATGAGCAATACCGCGCGCTGATAAGCATCTACACGCATCGGAAGGAAGTATGTCTGGCGCTCGCGCTTTAGTTCGATCTGCAAATGGCGAATCTCTTTCTGCGATTCCTTTTTGAGGAAAAAATAAGCGGTTAACAACACTCCTCCGGCCGGAAGAACAACCAATGCAATGTGTAAAAGCAAGTCTGTCATAATTGGGATTTTAGCAAATATAGTATTTCACCCGAAGCAGGTGATACTGTTTAAATGTAAAAGTCGGGAAAAGTAACACTAAACAAAACGGGGATCTGCTTCCATGACGTGCCCGCAGTTTTTGCAGGTTCTCATTTCTTCGGAAGCGTAGAATTCCCGGAAGCGCGGAATGAAATCGTTCTCGATGTTGTTCAGCGGAAAACGGTAGTGTTTCAGCTCGGTATTACATTTTTCGCAGAACCAGAACAGGCCGTCTACGAGATCCGTTCCTTTACGAACGCGCTCGATCACCAGTCCTACGGTATTTTCTCCGCGAAGCGGCGAATGCGGAACGTTTGCCGGCAGCAGGAACAATTCGCCTTCTTTGATAACAATGTCTTTGGCTTTTCCTTCATCCTGAATGCGTACGGTGATATCGCCTTCGAGTTGGTAGAACAATTCTTCCGCTTCGTTGTAATGATAATCTTTACGGGCATTCGGCCCACCGACAACCATGACGATAAAATCCCCGGCTTCCTTATACAGGTTCTTATTCCCGATAGGCGGTTTCAGTAAATCGCGGTTCTCTTCTATCCATTGCTGCAGGTTAAACGGGGCCATCATATCTCTACGGTTTTTTTCAAAAGTAAGTGTTCATCCGGTGGAAAGCAACGAAAATACGGGGGAATATTTCAACGGCAGTTCGCGCCAATAAAAAATCCCGCTCCGAATGGTTCGGAGCGGGATTCGTAAGAATTCAGTGCGGATTATTGAATCACCACTCTGAATGTTTTTTCTGCTGTTGCGTTTGTGAGACGGATGAAGTAAATCCCCGTTTCGACAGTGCTGAGGTTGATCTCTGTTGTCTGCGCACCTTTGATGCCCGCAGTTACAGCTGAAACAACACGTCCTTTAGCGTCTGTGATCACATAGTCAAATGCTTCTGTAGCATCCGAGCTGATGAACACAACTCCTTCGGAAGGGTTCGGGAATACCGACACACCATTGAAGATAGCTTCGTCTACAGAAAGGAAGTTACAAGTATTCACAACGTTGAGTACAACATTAGCGGTGTCATTATCGCACACACCGTTTCCGGCGATGTAACGGTAGATGAACTGTCCTGCTGTCGGCGAAGCGGAAACCTGTGAATTCGGCAGCAATGTTGATGCCGCATTGTACCAGCTACCTGTAAGGTCAGCGTTTCCGTTCAGTCCTGCAAGCAGGTCGATCGGTTCGTTCAGACAGGCAGTAATTGTTCCGTCCTGTCCTGCGCTTGAAAGCGGGTACACCTGAACCAGTGTCATTACAGAGTCGAAAGCACAACCGTCAGTCATGCGGTATTGCAGGCTGTACACCTGAGGAGCCAGTCCTGCAGATGAGAGGTCAGATCCTGTGATACTTACATTGACAGCCGGAATGCTGGAAGACCATACACCACCTGTGTCGTTACCTGTTACGGTTGTAAAGAGGTTGATGTCCTCACCTGTACAGATAGGTGAAAGGGCTGCTGCTGTTCCTGCTTCCAGTACGATTGGCGTAACAGAGATGCTGTAGGTTCCTGTCGTTCCGTTGAAACCATCGTGCATCAGGTAATAAGTTGCCAATGGTGTCAGTCCGCAGATCGTGTAGTTCGGAGCAACACTTGTTCCACCGATCGCGTTGTCGTTTGCCGCAATAAGGTTGAACGTTGTGAAGTTCGCACAGTTGGTAGCGCGGTAAACCGCAGCTTGTCCGTTGTAACCGATCGCTGTGTTGTTCACACGCACGGACCCGGATGCCGGAGCAACGAAGGTAAACCATGTGGTGTTGTTCAGCGTCGAGTTGGTCCAGCCTGTTGAGGTCTGTGCACCTGTAGCCGGCGGAGCGATTGCTGCTTCACCTGTTGCTACTGTAGCACCGGCGTTGCTGAATGTATAAACAGTTCCGTTTGCGGCGAGCATTTCAGCACCACAAGCGTCGTCGTTTGTCAGCGGCATGGTGAACGTGATCGGCCCTACGTAAGTAGATGTATCTGTTCCACCATTGACCATATCTGTACAAACAGCCTGGATGTATACCTGGTAAACACCACCCGCAACGAATCCTGTATTTACGATCGTATCGGCGTTGTTTGTTCCGTTGAGCGGCGTATCAGCTGCAGAGTACAGGTCGAATCCTGAGAATCCGTAGTGAATGTTGTACGAAGCGATCGGGAAATCCGATGAGCTTGCAGTCCAGTTCCACGCCATTTCAAGTGAATCGATATCTGTCATTGCTGTAAATGCTGACGGATTGGAGCAGGATGGCAGTGTAACGAATGATACCATAGTACCAACACTTGTAAGGTTGTCTGCCTGGCACTCGGAATAGATGTACACATCGTATCCTGTCAATTGTGAAAGGGAGCTTCCGAAAGAAGCATCGGATGTAACAAGCTCGAATGTATCGATTGCCTGTCCTGGTACCGTAGGATCGAAACCTGACAGTCCGTAGATCAGTGTCCAGTTTCCTTCACCGTATGCACCTGCATCCCAGTCGAGGATAGCGTCATCCGAATAGATAAGGTCTACGCTCGCATTGGTTGCTTTAGGGCACAGTTCGTTGTAGAAATGTGCACATGTATTGTTTGTCAGGTACGTTGCGTTGTAGTTCGATACTGTTACTGTTCCCAACGGAGCTACAACACTGATCGTTCCAACAAGTCCGTAGTCATTTCCAGACTGTGAGCCGCCGAAAACAACGTCTTCATACAGGTACCAGATCTCGCCTGTTGCCTGGCTAACCATCAACTGGAAAGTAGCGTTCTGTCCTGTGCCTGCAGCATACGGATATTTAGGACGGTTTTCCCACTGAACCACAAAGTAGTTTGCTCCACCGATCGTTACGGTCTGGTGGTAAACGTTTCCTTCTTCTGAATCAAGGTCAATGTTCCATGCATTCAGGGTAACGGCACCAAAGGTAACGTAACCGTTGTTGCTGATCGTTACCTGGTTGGTTGTTACACCTTGAAGGCTAAGCGGGAATCCTGCTGTTACTGTTGCAACACCGTCATCGCCAAGGTTCAATGCTGTTCCTGTTCCGGAAATATCCGTGAAGCCTGGACCGCATGCGTTGTCGAATGTAAAGAATCCTGTGTTTGTGCTGAATGCGAATGGTCCGGCAAAGTTATGCACCGGTCCGCAATCTGCGCTTACGTAGAATGCATAGTCCGTATCCGGGTTAAGTCCCGGGATGGTTGCATTCGTTGTATTTACAGTCAGTGTTCCAAGTCCTGATCCTGGTGTGAATCCGGCAACACCGTACTCAACGATCCATTGTGTTTCGTTTCCTGTTGTTGTCCATGAAACCTGCGCGTTGTAATAGTTCGCGTCAACGAGTGTAAGGTTGGCAGGAATTGCAGGTTGTGTGATCACAACGCTGATCGGAGCGCTTGTACCCATTGTTGCATCTCTCATCACAACGGAATAAGTTCCTGCTGCAAGGTTCATAGGGATCGCTGCGAAAGCGCCGCCGTTGATAGAGTAGGTGAATGGAGCTGTACCGCACTGAACTGTACCCAGCGTGAATGAGCCGTTGGTTCCTCCGTTGCAGGTAACGTTTACCGGAGTCAGCACTGCAAGAACTTCCGTTACGTTAACGGTGATCTGTGTTCTGGCTGCACTTGGGCACGCACCTGATTGTGAAGCTGCGTAGAAGCTGTAAGCACCAGCTGTATTCGTATTCATAAGAACTGATGTTCCTACGGCCTCGAATGGCGAAGTTGTTCCCAGAAGGGTTCCTCCTGTTGGTGCATTGTACCATGAAAGTGTGGAAACAGGGTTCTGCGTGTAAGTAACAACAAGTGTTGCTCCACCAAAATTCGCATCGATACCAGCGTCGTTATACGTTTCCGTAACCAGCAGGGTAATGCTTCCGCCTGCTACAGGGAATCCTGTAAGGTTGATAACCGGATCCGGAGAGATCACACCAGCTGTAGCAAGAGTAGAGATCTGTGTCGGAGCCAGTGTATAAGCACCTGTCGTTGCAACGCGGATCTCACTTCTGTAAGAGCCATTAACAGATTCAACGTTCGTGAGCTGCAATTGTGCAGATGTGATCGTTGCGCCTACAGGAATTGCAGGAGCTGTGAACGTGAACGATGCCGCTGTTATTCCGTCGGAAGAAAAAGCTGTAGTGATCGGCGTGGTTAAAGTTCCCGGCGCACCTCCCGGAGGCGGTGTAGCGTCGATCATCAGTGAAGTCACACCTGAACAGATGTTGTAGTTCGCCATGGATGTTGTAGGAGCTGCAGGAACATACGACTCAACGGTAACCGCTACAGACGAAGTGTTCGACCAGCATCCTGTTGCTGTTTCAAAAGCAGAAACAGTATAAGTTCCTGTTGCTGCAACCGGGAAAGGAGTAGCTGCATTGGATGCACTGCTTGTTCCGTTAACGGTTGTTCCCTGCCAGTAGTAAACCATTCCCGGAGGAGCAGCCGGCATTGAAAGCGTTGTTCCGTTGGTGACACATGCCGGATTCGCAGCAGCCACCGGTGAAGGTGGAACACTAGCGAGCGGGAAGTTGCTCACAACAACGGAAGAATAAGCCGCAGACCATACATTCGTTACTGAATTGAATGCACTGAGGTAATACGTTCCGTTTGCAAATACGGTATACGGTCCTGTATACGGTGTTGCAGTGCTTGTTCCGGTTGCAGATGTCTGCCAGTACCAGGTAACGTTCGCTGCCGGGGTTCCGGAAACGGAAAGTGTTGTTCCAGCGCTGCACGTAGGTGCTGCAGGATCCTGTACCGGTGTCGGAGGATTTGCCGGGAATATACCAAAACGGTAGATCTGACCGGTAGCCGGTTTCGCAACGAGTGAGTTCGTAGAAGCTGAAGTACTGGTAACAGGTGCAGCGGATACGTCTGTAAGAGAGATAAAGTCTGTTGGTGTAACGCCCATGATACCGATCGTAGCACCTCCTGAGAATCCAGGGTTAACTGCTGTGGATTCCTGACGGTAAACAAAGTCGATCAGGTTGGATGTTTCATAAAGAATCACCTGGAAGGAGATAACCGGGGTTCCCGATCCGTAGTTCCATTCCATGTTGAGCCATTCAACCGTCAGTTTTCTGTATGGTGCAACCCCACTTACCTGGTAGGATACGCCTGCAGTCAACTGAATGTCATCCCACAACGCAGCAACGCCGGGTCTTTCTGTTCCGGTTGTCGTAGCTAAATTGTTGGTAGTAGTTTGTGTTTTTCCTGTTCCGAATAACAACGGACCATTGGAAGAAGCCTGTACGGTGGTGTAAGTGATACCGTCGTACACGAAGTTAAATCCGATGGGGAAATCATTTGATATCGCGTCGTCAGCAGTAGTGCCGAGCGAAGTCTGTGTTCCTCCAACCAGTGGAGTAAAAGTTCCGTTTAAGGGAACAAGGCCGTATAAATTTACCTGTGCAGTGACATTGAAAGTAGATGCCAGACATACTGCAATGGAAAATAAATAGACCCGAAGTCTGTACTTATTTTTCATAAACCAATCATTAAATTAAGGTGCTAAAGTTAGATTAAATAATAGTAGCGCGTGTATTAATTTTTCAAATTCATCTTGCGAATGAGTATTTGCGGATTTTTAAGCTAAATCGGTTTATTTTCAAACACTTTTGAGGGGATATCGAGATAACGGGCAGTGATTTAATAACTGATTACGCCGGATGTATACTAGAACTACAGTTTTAAATCAGTTTGGTTGAGCAAAAAAAAATCCCGCTCCGAACTATCGGAGCGGGATTCGTAAGAATTCAGTGCGGATTATTGAATCACCACTCTGAATGTTTTTTCTGCTGTTGCGTTTGTGAGACGGATGAAATAAATCCCCGTTTCGGCAGCGCTGAGGTTGATCTCTGTTGTCTGCGCACCTTTGATGCCTGCAGTTACAGCTGAAACAACACGTCCTTTAGCGTCTGTGATCACATAGTCAAATGCTTCTGTAGCATCCGAGCTGATGAATACAACTCCTTCGGAAGGGTTCGGGTATACCGATACGCCGTTGAAGAGCTCTTCGTTCACAGAAAGGAAATTACAGGTGTTGACAACGTTTAGCGATACATACGCCGTGTCATCGTCGCACACACCGTTCCCGGCGATGTAACGGTAGAGGAATTGTCCTGCTGTTGGCGAAGCGGAAACCTGTGAGTTTGGCAGTAATGTTGATGCCGCATTGTACCAGTCGCCGTTCAGATCTGCATTCACCTGTAAGCCTGCAAGCAGGTCGACCGGCTCATTCAGACAGGCAGTGATTGTTCCGTCCTGTCCTGCATTCGACGGAGCGAATACGTGTACCATCGTGAGGATAGAGTCGAAGGCACAACCGTCTGTAATGCGGTACTGCAGGTTGAATACCTGGTAAGCCAGGCCTGTAGAGTTGAAGTTGGACCCGGAGATGTTTGCATTTACGGCAGCAATCCCTGAAGACCATACACCGCCCGGATTATTTCCTGTTACAGTCGTGAAGAGGTCGATGCTCTCGCCTGCGCAGATAGGTGAAACGGCTGCTGCTGTTCCTGCTTCCAGTACGATTGGCGTAATGGAGATGCTGTAGGTTCCTGTCGTTCCGTTGAAACCATCGTGCATCAGGTAATAAGTTGCCAATGGTGTCAGTCCGCAGATCGTGTAGTTCGGAGCAACGCTTGTTCCGCCGATCGCGTTGTCGTTTGCCGCAACAAGGTTGAACGTTGTGAAGTTCGCACAGTTGGTAGCGCGGTAAACCGCAGCTTGTCCGTTGTAGTTGATCGCTGTGTTGTTCACACGCACGGACCCGGATGCCGGAGCAACGAAGGTAAACCATGTGGTGTTGTTCAGCGTCGAGTTGGTCCAGCCTGTTGACGTCTGTGCGCCTGTAGCCGGCGGAGCGATTGCTGCTTCACCTGTTGCTACTGTGGCATTGGCGTTGGTGAATGTGTAAACGGTTCCGTTCGCATTCAGCGGCTGAGCGCCACAGGCGTCGTCGTTGGTCAGCGGCATGGTGAACATGATCGGCCCTACGTAAGTAGATGTGTCTGTTCCTCCAAGGGAGTTGTCGCAAACTGCCTGGATGTACAATTCGTAGACACCACCTGCAACAAATGCTGCATTGAATATGGTGTCGGCATTGTTGATCCCGTTAGCTGTAACGATGGTGCCTGAATTCGGATCAAACCCTGCAAATCCGTACTGGATGTTGAAATGGTCGATCGTGTAATCGCTGGAATAAGGTGTCCATGTCCACGCTGTTTCCAGTGAGTCGACATCTGTTGCTGCTGTGATCGCTGACGGATTTTTGCAGAAAGGAAGTGTCGTGAAGGTCACAAAAAATCCTGTGCTTGTAAGGTTATCTGCCTGGCACTCGGAGTAGATGTATACATCGTATTCCGTGAGCTGCTGAAGTGTTCCTCCGAAAGAAGCATCGGATGCAACAAGGTCGAATGTGTCGATGGCTTGTCCCGGTACTGTAGGATCGAAACCTGACAGTCCGTAGATCAGTGTCCAGTTTCCTTCACCGTATAAGCCCGGATTCCAGTCAAGGATCGCGTCGTCCTGGAAAGCAATGGTTGTCATGCCTGATACGTTCGGGCACAGCTCATTGTAAATGTGTGCACATGAATTGTTTGTCAGGTACGTAGCGTTGTCGACAGAGATCGTCACAGTTGAAGTCGGTCCCGAAGCAGCGATTGTTCCGGCGAGGCCGTAGTCATTTCCAGACTGTGAGCCACCGAAAACAACGTCTTCATACAGGTACCAGATCTCGCCTGTTGCCTGGCTAACCATCAACTGGAAAGTAGCATTTTGTCCTGTACCTGCGGCATACGGATATTTAGGACGGTTTTCCCACTGAACCACGAAGTAGTTTACTCCACCGATCGTTACGGTCTGGTGGTAAACGTTTCCTTCTTCGGAATCGAGGTCGATGTTCCATGCGCTCAGGTTCACTCCGTTGAAGTAGATGTAGCCGTTGTTGCTGATGTTGATCTGATTGGTTGTAACACCTTGGAAGCTGAGCGGGAAGCTCGAAGTAACGAGTGCTTCACCGTCGTCGCCGAGGTTGAGTGCAGTTCCTGTTCCGGAAATATCCGTGAAGCCTGGTCCGCATGCGTTGTCAAACGTCGTAAAGCCCGGGTCTGTGCTGAAGGAATATGGTCCTGCAACTGCTGATCCCGGAGCGCAACCTGCAGCTACGTAGAACTGGTAGTTCGTGTTGGCAAGTAATCCGGAGATCGGTTGTCCGTTCGTGGCATTGGTAATGATCGTGCCCGCCGGAGATCCCGGAGTAAAGCCTGCCGGTCCGTATTCAACTGTCCACGTTGTTTCATTTCCTTGTGGTGTCCAGCCCAGGAGTGCATTGAAGTAAGAGATATTCGTCGCAGTCAATGCTGTAGGTGCACCTGGTTGTGTAATAACGATTTGGTAAGTTCCGCTCAGTGCCATTGTGGCGTCACGCATCACAATAGAATAAGTTCCCGGAGCAAGGTTAGAAGGAATTGCTGCGAAAGCACCGCCGTTAACAGAATACATGAAAGGAGCAGTACCGCAGTTAACCGTTCCGAGTGTAAAGGAACCGTTGTTTAGTGCGTTACAGCTAACATTCACCGGGGTGAGGACTGCGTCAACGCTTACAACTGTAACATTCACCTGGTCGCGCGGGCTTGAAGTACAGCCCGGGAAATCTTCCTGAACATAATAAGCTGTTGGTGCCAGGATGGCCGGTGTGGTATAAGAAGGCGTTGTAGCCAGCTGTGTACCTCCTACCGCTGCGGTCCACCACGAAATGGTTGTGAAAGTTGTGGATGGAACGGCGTCGAGTGTAGCGGCATTACCTGAGCAAACACCTTCGTCAAGCGATGTTGGTCCTGCAAGTGTAGGGCAGAGAATGGTGATCATGTGATCTTCCGTTTCGCCGTAGCCGTACTCCATACAAGGAGTCAGGCCGGTGCCTGCGTAACCTTCAGCGCAAATGATACGCATCACGGTGTTCCCCGGAATTGCGCCGCCCGGAACGGTGAAGGTGCCGTTCACTGTTCGTGGACCTATGCTTGTGCTGTTTTCAACGTAAACCTGTTCTCCCGCATCGCTGAAAGAGCCGTTCTGGTTAAAGTCGATCCAGATCGCCACACCGTTTCCGTAATAGGTTGCTCCGTTACATTCGTCCTGTGTAAAGGAGAAGTTCACGGTTTGTCCCGTTGCAACGGATGTGATCGCAGGAAGTGTTCTGAAGTTGGAATACCGGTCAAGAATAGATCCCGGGCCCGGTGCAACTGCTGTACAGTTATTCGCCCCGGCGTATAATGCATTGGTCGATCCGCCGTTCACAGTAACGCTGTAGATATCTTCGTCACCGGGATTGACCGGAATACTGTTGCAGTAACAGTTCATGAAAGGACTGATTGTTACGTTTACAGGTGCAGAAGTAGTTGACATACCTGTGCAGGTAACGATCGCCTGGTAGTAAGTAGTTGTAGTCGGATTAACTGTCAGCGCTGAGTTTGTTGCTCCCGGGATGTTGGTGTAAGTAACGCCGTCCGGGGAAGATTGCCATTGGTAGGTTGTTCCTGTTCCACCTGACCCGCCTGTAAGGGTGAGCGTCGTGTTGGTGCTCGGGCAGACAGGATTTGAGCTTGCTGTAGCTGTTCCTGCCGTAGGAGGTGCTGTACAGGGAACCGCGGGAATGAATGTAATTCCACCGATAAATCCGCGGATGTAGTTCACCGGAGTAGCAGGGTAAGCCGGGCCACCCCAGGATATACCGTCTCCCGTAAGCAGCTCCACGCCGTCGGCTGAGAAGGTGTTAACTACTGCGCTGAGATCCATGTACTGGATCGCAGTACCTGAAAACCCCATGCCATACGTTGCTCCTGCAGGAACAGTCAGACTCATGCCGGAAATAGCCGGAACGATACCATTGGAAGTGTTCGTGTTGGATAAGGTTGCTGAGCCCGCGAGGATCCAGCCGTTCTGTCCGGCTCCGACGGTACCGCCATCCCATGGGGCTGCGTTGTCGTTTACAGGAGTAGTCCTGTATAATAGCTGGAGGGCGTTCGTGGCACTTGAGTTCAAGTGGCAGCTGATGTCGGTTATGATAATGTCGTAGGCGTTCGTGTTATGAACGTTGAAGGTGACAGAACCATTTCCATTGTTGCTGACGTGGTTCGTGGTAATGGTAGTTTGAGCAAACGACCAGCCAATCCCCACCCAACACACAATGAGTGTTAGTAAAGAGTTTTTCATAAGTTTTATAATTTATTATTGTAAAAATAGCACATTCGGCATCGCTTTAAATAAATAGTTTATACAGTTTACTATTTGAGTTCATATTTAACATTGGATGTTAATATTTTTACATTTATGGATGAGCGGTCGTAAATGCTGTTCACAGGAAATTTCAGGCGTTGTTCGAAAAAAGAAAACGCCCGGGAATCTACTGTTAATGCAGAAACAGTACTTTTACCATGTGAAAGAACTCGATACAAAAATTGCTGTTGTTTGCGGAAGCACGCAAGGCATTGGTAAAGCTGTTGCAATGCAGCTGGCTCAAATGGGAGCGGAAGTGGTGCTTGTAGCCAGGAACGAAAAAAAGCTGGTGCAGACCTTAAGCGAATTACCTGTGCCGAACGGGCAGAACCACCGTTACATTGCGGCCGATTTCTCTGACTATCGCGCTGTTTCCGAAGTACTCGATCAATGGGTGGCGGCAGGCAACGAAGCCGATATTCTTGTAAATAATACCGGTGGGCCAAAAGGTGGCCCGATCATCGAGGCTGGTATTTCCGAATTCATAGAAACGTTCAATCAGCACCTTATTTGTAATCACCTGCTCGTCCAGGCGCTGGTTCCGGGAATGAAGAAAAGAGGCGGGGGAAGAATCATTAATATTATCTCCACCAGCGTGAAACAGCCGCTTCCGGGCCTTGGTGTGTCCAACACGATCCGTGGTGCGGTAGGAAACTGGAGTAAAACGCTGGCAAACGAGCTCGGACAGTTCAATATCACGGTTAACAATGTGCTTCCAGGTGCTACAAATACAGTTCGACTGCAAAGCATAGCGGAGGTGAAGTCCGGCAAAACGGGCGATTCCGTTGAGGCTATTTTTGATGAAATGGCAGAAGAATCACCGATGAAGCGCATTGCCGATCCGTCCGAAGTGGCCGCCGCAGTTGCATTCCTGGCGTCTCCTGCTGCAAGCTATATCAACGGGATCAACATCCCTGTCGACGGCGGACGCACGAAATCTTTGTAACATTTAAGATTAATCTGGAAGCAATCTTACTTCCTTCCCTTGAGGGAGGACCGAGGGCGTGGTGATTCTTAGCAGATTAATCGAAAGTGCTTAACCGGCTGTTTTTATTCCACTTGCTAAATAGTCGAATTTACCGCAGCACATTCACATGTCCGTACAATGTACCAAACATACCTGAGTGCGAAACATATTCCACTTTATAGGTATACGTTCCGTCCGGGCTTGGAAGGTCTTTGTAGGTACCGTCCCATTCAAATCGTGGGTTGGTGGATGTAAACACCACTTCTCCCCAGCGGTTGTAGATCCAGACAGTCAGCTTGGTAATATTCACCGTTTTTGCTTCAAACGTATTATTGGAACGGTCGCCGTCCGGTGTGAACGTATTTGGAATATAGATCCAGTATTCTTCCTGGATAGTGATCGGTTTAGATACCGTATCCTTACAGCCGATCTCGTTGGTGGCGATCAGTATAATCGTATAGGTTCCCGGCTCGGCATACGTGTTGTTCGGATGTACCATCGTTGAAGACTGGCCGTCGCCGAACGTCCATTCGTAGGAAACGCCGCCTTGTGTCAGATTCTGAAATGTGATCGGCAGGTCTTCGAACAGCGTGTGGCTGGAGATCGCAAAATCGGCAACCGGGTGAATCACTCTTACGGTTACCTTGCCTGTTACGGTGAATGTCTGGCATTCGTCGGAAACAATGACGGTGTAGTCGGTGGTCGACATCGGGTTAACCGTTACGGAAGCGGTTGTTTCTCCCGAATGCGGCCAGAGATAAAAATACTGCCCGTATCCGCCTGTAGCGCTCACGCTCACAGTTGCGGGATCGCCGGGGCAAACCAGTCCGTCCGGTGACATAGTGAGCACAAGTGGCGGACTTGTGATGGTGTATTGGATGGTTGCCTCCTGGATTTCACCGCACTGATCCGTGATCGTGATGGTGTAGGAAGTGGTTGCCGGTGGAACGACTTCAACGGTAGAATCCCGCCCGATGACTACGCCTGTTGCATTTGTCCACACATACGTATAATTGCCCGCGCCCCCCGAAGGAGTGCCTGTTAGTATGGTTGGAACGTAAGGGCAGATCTCGACGATATCCGGTGTTGCGGCGATCGTTAGCGGCTGATAGATAGGAACGGTAACGGTTCCTGAACCCGTAGCCGATTGCCCCAGGCAGTTGTCGGTAATGGTAACGGTGTAGGTTGCGGTACTTGCAGGTGAAACAAAGATGGAGCTGGTTGTTTCCCCCGTATTCCAGCTATAGGTATACGGGCCTACGCCACCTGCCGGAACGGCGATCACTTCAATTGGCTGTCCCGGACAGAGGAGCTCTGAGCTTTCTACGGTTACGGTAACAGGCTGAAGGTCGTTGATTTTCAGGTCAAGTTCAAATGGATTGGACCCTCCGCACGGATCTGGAATATCGAAAAGCAGGTTCAGTGTTTCGATCCCTTCTGTAAGAACATCGGCAAAAGCACTGAAATTGAACTGGATCTGGGTCTGCCCCGGAGCAAAGGTCACTGAGGGCGGAATGTTCGTGTAATCAACACCTTCGGTCGCCGTGCCTGCAACTGAAATAGGAACTACAAGCGGCGAAGAAAGGTTGCTTTGTCCGCGGGTGAGTGTAACGGTTGTGTTGACGCATCCTTCGGCCATTGTGACACCGTCGTTGAATGCATCGTAGGACATTGTGTATTCTACCGAAACGGGAACTTTTGACGTAAGGCTGTTCGCTTCGAGGAAGATACCCGAGTCGAGAATTTCATCACCTGCATCGGCAATGGCAATAACGAGGTGATAAGTCTGTCCGCACTGAACCCTGGAAACGGCTTCGAGCACGCGTGTAAACCCATCGTATTGAATATACGAAGGACTGCCGTTGTAGGGACCGTTGTTACCGGTTCCGTTGTAGACATAGTTGGCACAGTTGGTGCAGGGACCGGAATTGGTGGCGCCGTTGTTGACATTGTTGATGGCGACCGGTGTCCCATTGGGGAGGCGCGCCATGTTCTGCAGGCCGGAGATCCCGGGGCCGGAAATGAAAAACGCGAAGACGTCATTGAAATCGGAGCCGACATATTCAGGGTATTCTTCCGAACCGAAAACGTATTTAAAGCGAACGGTATCGGAATAAGGGATGAAATCGAATTCGAGAATTGCGGCATTAAAGGTCTGAATTCCACCGATGAGGTTGGAGAGCTGGCTGTAACCGCCTGCGTGGTTGTTGAGCCCGGAGCCCGGATCGTCATTTGGTCCGTGCGGACCTTCTCCGTTATTGAAAATCGTTCCGGTGGTCATGATAACGCCCTCGCTGATTCCCAGGTTGGTTCCCCCGGCGGTGAAACGGCCTATAGATGCGCTTTGGCCGGAAAAATGGATGTTGGATACAGTCACTCCAGGCCCCAGCAGGACGTCCTGAACAAGCGAGCCCGGAGCCATGCTGTTGGTTACCAGTTGCGAAAATGCGGCAACAGGAACAAGGAGCATTATGAAAAGGAGAAACTTCATCTACTGGTAAACGCGAATTTAATAAAAACGTTGTCGCCCGAATTGCAAATAACAGACCAATTTGTGAATTGGCTGATTCAGAGGTAAAAATTAGCGAATAATTGGTAATAAATAGTGCTTTTGAAGAAAATTTAACTGGCAGGGTGCCAGGATGGCAGCAGCCCCAGGATGCGCACATACAATTAAGGGTGAAGAACGATCTTTTGTTTCCAGTCTTCTAATTTCTGATCAAAGGTCATACGTGCATTTGCGGGACTCGGTGAAGACAACACCACTAGCCGGTAAGGCAATTCCTCTTTGTATTTTTTAAAATACCACCGGTACGCTTGTTTACTGGTAAAATACAATGTTTTGACGTTTGGATAGTTTTCGTGCAATCCCACAAAATCATTGATTTCAAAATTTTTAATAGCTGTATCTAAACTTCCCTGACGCTCGCCTTTTCTTAAAACATCCCATAAACCAAATCCCTTATTCAAAAAAAATTCAACTCTTTTGTCGTAATTCTCTTCAAAGTCCTGATTACAAACGCCATAAAAAAGTTTCCAGAACTTGTTTTGAGGATGTGCATAATATTTCTGTTCCAGCAGAGAAATATCACCTGGCAACGTACCTAAAAAAAGAGCATGGGTTCGCGCTGTAAGATGAGGTAAAAAAGAGTGTTTCATTTTTAGCTGTCCTTAAGAACGGATTCCCTGCAGGGAGCACAAATTGTAGTAAAATCCTTCGAGAGCCAGCAGCTCATAATGCGTTCCGCGCTCAACGATCTGTCCTTTGGAAAGTACGATGATCTCATCGGCATTCTGAACGGTGCTCAGCCTGTGCGCGATGATGAGGGACGTTTTGTCCTGCATCAGCTCGTCGAGTGCGCTTTGAACGATTTTCTCGCTTTCGGTGTCGAGGGCGGAAGTTGCTTCGTCGAGGATGAGGATGGACGGATTTTTCAAAATGGCGCGTGCAATGCTCAAGCGCTGTTTCTGTCCGCCGGAAAGCTTGTTGCCGCGTTCGCCGATCAGGGTGTCGTAACCCTGTTCCAGGTTCATGATGAACTCGTGCGCGTGTGCGATCCTGGCAGCATTCATAACGGATTCCAGCGTACTTTCCGGCATGCCGAAAGCAATGTTATTGAATACGGTATCGTTGAACAGGATGGATTCCTGCGAAACGATCCCAATGTGCTTGTGAAGGTCTTCGAGTCGGTAATCTTTCAGGTTCACCCCGTCGATGGAAATGGAGCCGGAAGTAACGTCGTAAAAACGAGGAAGCAGATCGGCAATCGTGGATTTTCCGCTTCCGGATTCGCCGACGAGCGCGATGGTCTTTCCTCTTTTCAGCGTAAAGCTGATGTTTTTCAGCACGAATTCTTCGCGGTAACGGAAGGAAACATCTGCAACTTCCACAGCGTCGGTGAAACCGGTGAGCGCTACGGGATTAGCCGACTGGTAAATGGTTTCGTCCGCATCGAGGATCTCGTTGATCCTGTCCTGCGAAGGCTTGGCCTTGTTCAGGTTGGCAATGCTGGTCGAAATGCCCTGTATTGGACGGAGCAGCTGCGAGAAGACGATGATGAAAGCGATGAATTTCTCGCCTGTTAAGCCGGATTGTCCATCGAGGATCATTACGCCGCCGAACCACACCAGGCAGATCATGACGCCCGATCCGAGCACTTCGTTCAAAGGCGGCGAAAGGTCTCGCTTACGGAACGCTTTCGTGATCAGCTGCTGGTAGCGAAGATTAATGCCCGCAAAGCGCTGTTCCATCTGCGAAATGGCGTTGAAGGCTTTCACCACGCGAATTCCACCCAGCGTTTCGTCCATGGTGGAATACACGAGCCCCATCTGTTCCTGTCCGGCTTTGGCTGTGCGTTTCAGGCTCTTGCCGATCCGCGAGATCACGAAGGCGGAAAGCGGAAGGAGAATAAAAGAGATCAGTGTTAGCTTCGGGCTGATGTAAATGAGCGTTCCGATGCTGCTCAGCACGGCAAACGGCTCACGGAACACCAGCTCGAGCATGCTTACAACAGCAATTTCGATCTCGCCGACATCGCTGTTCATACGCGCCATCAGGTCGCCTTTTCGTTCTTCCGTATAAAAGGAAAGCGGCAAACGCAGCGCTTTGGAAAACAGTTTGTCCTTGATGTCGCGCACCACGGCCATGCGCAGCTGCGACTGGTGCCAGATCGCGCCGTAACGGAAAATACCTTTCAGCAGGAACGCAATGAAAACAGTGACACAGACGAATAACAGCGCGTGTTTCGGGTCTTCTCTCACCATTTCCTGCATGAAGAAATTGTAGGAATCCGCGCACCAGGTAAAAAAGTCGAAAAAGCCGCCGTGGAACGATCCCGGATCCGGAACCACATCCGCCGCATCTTTCGTCTGGAAGATAATCTGGAGAAATGGAATGAACAAAACCAGCGAAACGAGGTTAAAGATAACGAACAGCAAATTAAAGATGATCGTCAGGATCGCCTGCCAGCGGTAGGAGAACGTGTAACGGTAAATTTCCAGCAATGATTTCATGTGGGACAAAGATACTTTTTTTAGTCAGTAGTCTTTTAGTCATAGTCTTTAGTCGGTCGTCTTTTAGCCGGATCATCATCATGCACTCCTGACTTCAAGACTATTCCTATCTTTGCAGCATGAGTTCGATCAGACAAAACAGAATTGAAGGAGTGATCCAGGAGGAATTATCCATGTATTTTCAGCGTAATGCCAGCGAAATATGCCTGGGCTCCATGGTGAGTGTAACGGTTGTGAGGGTTACTTCCGACTTGTCGCTTGCCAAAATTTACCTGAGTATTTTCCTCGGCCCGGATAAAAAAGTAGTCTTGAAAAATATCCAGGAGCATGCAAAAAAGATCCGCGGAGAAGTGGGCAACCGCCTGAAAAACATGCACCGTATTCCTGAGCTGGTATTCTATATTGACGATTCCCTGGACTACGCGGAAGAGATCAACAATTTATTGAAATAGTCATCAACGTTCCGCTCTACATAGCCCGGCGTTACCTGCGACACACCCGGAAACAACGCAACCTGGTACACCTGATCACGCGCGTGTCGGTGATTGGGATTGCCATAACGACTGCGGCGCTGGTCATCCTGATCGCTGCATTCAACGGCATCGAAGGCATGGTGGAACGGCTGTACAGCGCTTACGACGCGCCGCTGACGATTCGTTCCGATCGCGGAAAAACCTTCCTGGAAACGGATCTTGACCTTGCAAAGCTGGCGAAAGTTCCCGGCGTCAAAAATGTGAGCCGCGCGGTGGAAGAAACCGTGATCTTAAAGCACCAGGAAAAAGGAGTAAACGCCCGGATGGTAGGCGTCGATGCTGATTTTCTCATTACCTGCGATATTTCCCATCACATTGTGGACGGCTATCCCAGCCTGGAAAATAACGGTCAGCCCAACGGGATCATCGGCGCCACACTGCTGGATAAGCTCGACGGCTACATTTCCGAAATCGACGGCTACCAGAAGCTGTTAATTTATACGCCCCTGCGTGAGGCATCCGTTGCGAAGCGCAAAAACCCTTTCAGGACCGCCGAACTGGTGATCAGCTCGCGCATGAACTACAACCGCGAGGTCAATGCACAGGAGCTGCTCGTTCCGCTCGAATTTGCCCGTGTGCAGCTGAGTTACGATAAGGATATTACAGCGATCTACATTGGCATTCAGCCGGATGCCGATCCGTATGTAGTGAAGGAAGCCGTGCAGCAATTTGCCGGAAAGTACTTCGTCGTTAAGACCGCCGCGGAAAAAAATGAGCTTATTTTTAAAACCAGCCAGTCCGAAAAAAGGATCGTGATCATTATACTGGTTTTCGTTTTCATTCTTGCCGCCTTTAACCTGATCGCCTCGCTGACGATGCTGTTCATCGAAAAAAAGGACAACATCCAGACGATGAGCTATTTTGGTGCAGGCAAGGCCTTTATTTTCCGGATTTTCTTCTTCGAAGGATTGCTCATCGCCGGCAAAGGGATTGTTTACGGAATTCTGCTGGGAACCGCCGTTTGCTGCCTGCAGATCTACGGTAAAGTACTGCAGATGCCCAATTCCAACGGTGAAGCTTTCCCTATTGAATTCACTGTTTCGGACGGCCTGCTCATTATCGGGCTCGTTTCGGTGCTCAGCGCGCTGACGTCGTTTATCCCGGTGTATTACCTTGTTCGAAAAGCGCTGCGGTAACGATTTAAAAAAACGATAGTCGTATGTCCGGGATATATCCCGGACCGACTACGGGCATGCCTGTTTCGCTAGTCAGTCGTCCCTTTCCATGACCGCAGTCCAATCACCGTAATATCGTCCGTTTGTTCATGTCCTTCCGACCAGTTGCGGAGCGCGTTCTCAAAGTATTTTTTCTGCAGTGGCATCGATTCTACGTGCACTGTTTCCAATAGCTCAAGCATGCGCTTATAGCTGAATTTTTTATTGCGGACGCTCCCGAACTGTTTCTGGTAGCCGTCTGTAAACAGGTAGAACGAATCTTCGCGGCTGAAACGAATGCATTGCTGGGTGTAGCCAACGGCCATTTCCTGCGAATGGGTGATGTGCTTGCCCGGCCGGTGAAGGATCAGCTCTCCGTCGCGGTTGTGAATAAAGGAAACGCCGCTGCTTGCATAGCACAGCTCGTTCCTGTCGAATACCGCAACGAGCGCGTCCATACCATCGAACATCACCGGGCTTTCGCTCCTCGGCAGAATGGCCATGAGCTCTGCGTTGAGCTCGTTGAGGATGGTGGCCGGCTCGGTCATTTTCCGCTCGCGAACGATCTGGTTCAGCAGGTTGATGCCCAGCAGCGTCATGAATGCGCCCGGTACGCCGTGGCCGGTACAATCCGCCAGTACGACGAGCAATTTGTCGTCGCCGATCTCCTCGACCCAGTAAAAGTCGCCGCTAACGATGTCTTTCGGGCGGAACAGCACGAACGACTGCTCGAAATGGCGGTGCAGTATACTCTGATCCGGCAGCAGGTTGAACTGTATGCGTTTCGCATAGTTGATACTGGCCGTAATGTCTTTGTTCTGCTGTTCGATGAGCAGGTCGTTCGCACGCTTCTCCGTAATATCGCGGGCCAGTGCCAGGAAGCCGGAAATGCGCTTGCGCGAGCCCGGCTCATAGAGCATAGACACATTCTGCCCGACCCAGAAAATGCGCCCGTCTTTCGACTTGATCGGGAATTCGAGGTACGTATGATGGATCCTGTTAGTGAACTGGTCCCTGTAAAACTGTTCCACGTGATCGCGGTGTTCAGGCGCAACAAGCAAAAGTGAATTTTTCCCGATAATAGACTCGTTCCGGTAGCCGAATAGCTGAACGCAGCGCTCGTTGGCGAATTTAAACACGCCGTTCACATCGGTGTTGAAGATCATGTCCTGCGCATTTTCCACCAGCGATTCGTAGTTGGTCGAAATCGTCAGCTTGTCCGTAACATCCTGTCCCATGATAACGCGCACCGATTCGTTGAAGAATTTGCACGACCATTCGATCCAGACGATATCGCCTGTTTTGCTGTACATCGGGATCAGGAGGATTTTTCCGTCCTCGAACTCATCGCGCAGGCTGATCTCGCGCATTTCGGAGGTCACGATGAACGGGTTCAGGATGGAAGATGGCTTGCCGACCACGGAGGTGAAATCGATGGCGAAATACTCGGTGATGTTTTCACTGCAATAAGTAATAATGCCTTTCTGATTAAATGAGATAGCCATTACATTCCCTTTGTTGATAACGCCGCTCACGAAGATCAGCTTCTCCAGTGAGTCGTTGCGCAGGTAAGTCACCATTACAGCCAGTCCGCCGGAAATGGTAATGGCGCTGATAAACAGTATTTCGTTGTAAAGCGCGTTGTCGATCCAGATGAGCATTACGGCTGCGATGAACAGCTGCACAAGCGAAACGGTGATCACCCAGCGGATCCGGGAAGCGATAAAGGGCAGAATACTCGTCGACATCGTGATCGAAAACAGCGGGAACGGGTGAATATTGGTCTGGAAGATCAGGATGAAATCTTCCAGTATAATACAGCCGTATGCCATGTAGAAAATACTCATGGCGATATGCATATTCGTCTTTTTACGCACGGTGTAACGGCTCACGAGGAACAGGATGAGCAGTAGTCCGGAGAAAATGATATTCAGGTAAGTCGTGTCGAAAATTTTATCCTCCACACTGTCCACGATCACCAGCATAATGGCGTTCACAATGAGCCCGAACAGGATCATCCGCGGCATCACTTTCACATCTACGGTAACGTCTTTGGTATTGAAAATGTTAGAGGAAAGATAGGATTTCGACCATTCGAGGTAAGCGATGTTGATGATCCCGAGCAGCACCACGAGCAGCACCACGAACCATTTGGTGCGCCAGATCGGGATCTTCACCGAAATGTGGTGCCTGGCGGTCTGGGAAACGGTTATGCCGTCGTAGGAAGCGCGGACTTCCAGCGTATAATCGCCATTGTCCAGGTCGGGTAGGTAGATCTCGTTCTGGAAGGAAAAGTCGGACCATTTATTCGATTTTCCCACCAGCCGGTACGAATACATGATCGCGTTCGATTTCGGCAGCAGGCATTTGAAGGTGAAGTAGGATTTTTCCTTCGTGATGAGCTCGCCGTTTTCGTTTTCCCGCCCGAAATAAATAATGGGAACGGGCGGCGGCGGATATTCGCGCAGCACTTCGGTGTTGATGAGGTAGAGCCCTTCAATGGTTCCGACGTAAGAATAATTGCCACTCTGGAACTGCGAGCGCATGTGGGTTTCGTAACCGCCGAATCCTTCCTTGAAACTGTAGTTCTTGTGCCGAACGACATGGCCGTTTCGGTCCACTTCGATCACATTGATGCCTTTGTTAGTTCCCGCCAGCAGGTTTCCGTAATTGTCCGAAGTGAGCGTATAGAACAGGGTGGAAGGCAGTTGCTTGTCTTCCGTAATGGTCACAAAATCGCCACCGCGGGTAATGCCGGCCAGTCCTTTATCGAGCGTAAACCAGCACGTGCCGTGACTGTCTGTCGTCGAATTACCGCAGTAGGAGCCAAGCCCGTTGTAGCCCGCGAGGAATTTCAGCTCTGCAGTTGCTTTCGTGTAGGCGAAAATGCCGTTGTTGGAACCGAAGTACACCACGGTGCGGTCGAAGTTGTTCTGAGCCGTATAGAAATGGCGCGGGAACTCGATGTCGAGCTCGTGGTAGCGTTTGGACTGCTTTGTTTTAGGATCATAACGCACCAGTCCTTCGCCTTTGGGCGAATACCAGAGAAAGCGCCCGTCCCAGTGGATCATCGAAATGGATTTCCCGGACTGGTAAGGGAAAGTAACCGGAACAAGCTCCTTGCCTTTTAGCTGCAGGATGCCCGTAGTCGTTCCGATGAAAGTTCCCAGGTCGGATTCGGACACCTGGAACGCACGGTAACTGTAAAGCTTCAGATCACCGGTATAAAGCGGCCCGATGCGCAGCTCGTTATTCATATTGCCCAGTATGAGCATGCCGGACCTGGTGCGGTGAATAACGGAAATGCTTTCGTCGTGGTAAATGGGGTTGAGATCGACTTTGGTGAATGGCTCGCGGGAGACTTTAAACAACCCGTAGGTAGTGTTCATCCACAGATCGCTGTTCTGATCGATGTACATTCCGCGAATGCCTTCGAGGTTGCCGGTGTAATTCCGAACGATGCTTTTTACTTTTCCATCTGCCAGCCGGTAGAGCCTGTTGCTGGCAGAAAGAATGAAGGCAACTCCCTGGCGCTCGGTTACGCACTTCACCGGATCGCCGGACTGGATCACATGCTGCGAGAGGCAATTGCCCGCTTTTCCTGAAAAAACGGAGCCGTCGTTGGTGAGCACGAGCTCCAGCTGACGGGAGGCGGTTGAATCGTACAGTGTGAGCTTGTTGCGGCTGAAAGTAGCAAAGAACGGGTTGAAATTGTCAAATTTCACCGAGCTGTGCCAGGAGCTGAGCGGAATGATCCTGTTGTTGCGGATGAGGAAATTGCCCTGGCTGGTAAATGCGAGCACGCCCTGTGGTATTTTCAATACCTGGCGGATTTCAATGTAGGCGGAGCTTTTCGGTTTGAATTTCCGCAGCACGACGCCCTTTTTGCTGATGATGTTGATGGCCCGCTGGGTGAGCAGCACGAACGACGAATCGACCATTGTGAGGTACTGGCAGTCACCTTCGTAGCTGGCGGGGCGATAGATCAGGTTGAATTTTCCGCCTTTGTAGTTGAAAATGCCGTCGTAGAGCGAGCTGAACCAGATCGTGCCGTCGGAGGCAGGAAAGATCGACGAAACGTGGTACTGGAAGCTCTTCCCGGTCGGGCCTACCTCGATGAATTTCTTGCCGTCGAACCGCATGATCCCGCCGCCGTCTGTTCCGACCCACAGGTAACCCTTCGAATCCTGCGCACAGGATAAGGTGGATTCCATAACGAGCCCGCTGCGATGGTTGTAATTATGGAAGGTATACAACTGTGCTCCCCCGGTCAACCGAAAAAGGAAAAAGCTAAATAGCAGAAAAAATCGAAGCAGGTTCAAGCGCTTGGTTTAAGTCTCAATAATAAGAAAAAAGGTTGATTATCGGTTCAGAAAGAAAGTTTTACGAAACTACTTTCAGCGTTGAACTGACTTTTCTCCCGGTTAGTTTAACCGTTTCGAGCCGGTCGCCGTAAATTGTTACGTGGCCCATTTTGCGGAAGGGCTTGGTTGCCTGTTTGCCATACAAATGCACCTTTACGCCTTTCATCTGCATTACGTCGGAAAGTCCTTCGTAGTTCGCCGGGCCTTCATGTCCGGGCTCGCCGAGCAGGTTGATCATCACTCCGGCGGAGTGCAGCTCCGTATTTCCCAGCGGCGCATTCAGGATGCTGCGCATGTGTTGTTCGAACTGCGAGGTCAGCGAACATTCGATCGTATGGTGGCCGCTGTTGTGCGGTCGTGGTGCAATTTCATTCACGAGCAGCTCGCCCGAAGCGGTAAGGAACAATTCAACTGCCAGCAGGCCGACCATATCGAGCTTGCTGATCACATCGAGGGCAAGTGCTGTTGCTTCTTTTTCAGTTTCAGGTGAAACATCGGCCGGTGAGAACAGGAATTCCACCAGGTTGGCCGTAGGGCTGAACTCACATTCAACGGTCGGGTAAACGGCTGTTTCGCCCCGGCTGTTGCGGGCAACGATCACGGAAAGCTCTTTGGTGAACGGCACCATTTCTTCAATGATGCACGGTGCATCGAACGCCTCGGCCAGATCCTCCTGCGTGCGGATCACCTGCACGCCTTTACCATCGTAGCCGCCTTTCCGGAGCTTTAACACAACGGGAAGCTCCGGCAGGTTTTCTTGCAGATCTTTTCCGGAATCAAGTAATTTGAATGGAGCGGTCGGAATGCCGTTGTCTGCATAAAATTGTTTCTGCAGACCTTTGTCCTGGACGATCTCGAGTACACGCGGCTGCGGAAATACACGCACGCCTGTTTTTTCAAGGTCGTACAGTGCTGAAACATTTACATGCTCGATCTCCACGGTCAGCACATCTTTGTCGCGCCCGAAATCCATCACCTGGTCATAATCGGTGAGCTCCCCAACTGTAAAACTGCTGGCGATGTTCTTGCACGGAGCTTCTTTATCCGGGTCCATACAGTGCACATGCACGTCATAATTTAATGCTTCCTGGATAAACATGCGGCCGAGCTGTCCGCCGCCGAGCATGCCTAATTTGAATGAGCTTCCGTTCCATTGTTTCATCATGGCGCAAAGATAGCAGACTTCGGTGTAACTAAATGCATTCAGGTTTGACTGTTTAATGTCAAAATCTCGCTGAAAAATCTTATTTTTGGGCAAAATTTACACGATAAAGTGCTCCGGATACACGATAAAACATTTGAAATCTATCTTCGAAACGAAGAGATTCAGGAGAAGATAGACGCAATGGCCACCGTTCTCAACACCGAATACGCGGGAAAAGACGTGGTATTCATTGCAGTGCTGAACGGAGCTTTTATGTTCGCTTCGGACCTCATGAAACGGATTACGCTTCCCTGCGAGATCACGTTCGTGAAAGTGAGCAGCTACCAGGGCATGAACTCGACCGGTCGTGTGGATGAGGTGATCGGGCTGACGTCTTCGATCAAAGACAGGCACATTGTGCTGATAGAAGATATCGTAGATACGGGAATTACGATGAACAAGCTCTTCACACTGCTCAGCGTTGAGCATCCCGCAAGCATCAAAATAGCAACTTTACTATACAAGCCTGAAGCTTTTCAGGGAAAACATACACCGGATTTCGTTGGCTTTTCCATTCCAAACTTCTTCGTGGTAGGATATGGACTCGATTACAACGAGCACGGTCGGAATACAGAACATATCTATCAACTAACGGGTTCGCCCCAATAAGGAAAAACTATGTTGAATATTGTATTATTTGGTCCTCCGGGAGCGGGGAAAGGAACACAGTCCGAAAGACTGATTGAAAAATACGGACTCGTTCACCTTTCAACCGGTGATATGTTCCGTGCGCACATTGAGCAGAACACTGAGCTGGGCCAGCGTGTAAAACAAATTCTGGCAGACGGGATGCTCGTTCCGGACTCGGTTACGATCGATATGCTGGAACATGCCGTACAGGACCATCCGAACGCGAAAGGCTTTATCTACGACGGTTTTCCACGCACGGTCGTTCAGGCCAAAGCGCTGGACGATTACCTCGCAGCTAAAGGACAGAAAATAGACACGGTGCTGCAGCTGGACGTATCCGAATCCGTTATCAAAGAACGGATCGAGCTGCGAAGCAAAGTCAGCGGCCGTGCCGACGATGCAGCCGAAAAGCTGCTCAAGCGCATCAACGAATACTTTACAAAAACAGTCCACGTGCTGCCTTATTACCAGGAGCAGCAGAAAGTGGTCACAATAAACGGCGTGGGCGAGATCGATGCGATCTCAGAAAAGCTCTACGCGGCTATAGACACGCATTTGGTATAAACAAGATAATGGCTTCAGACAATTTCGTAGATTACGTAAAAATTCATTGTACTTCCGGTAACGGAGGTGGCGGATCTGCGCATTTCAGACGTGAAAAATACATTCCGCAGGGCGGGCCCGATGGGGGCGACGGCGGCCGTGGCGGCCACATTATCCTGCGCGGTAACAAACAGTTGTGGACATTGCTCCACCTGAAATTCAACAAGCACGTAAAAGCCGGACACGGCAAGCACGGCTCCGGCGCGCTGCAAACAGGCGGCCAGGGCGAAGACAAGTACATCGAAGTTCCGCTGGGAACCATCGCGCGTGATTCCGAAACGGGAGAGATCCTGTTCGAGATCACCGAAGAAGGCGAAGAGCGTATTCTCGTTCCGGGAGGCCGCGGCGGTTTGGGCAACGACCATTTTAAGTCGTCGACTTTCCAGACACCGCGCTTTGCACAGCCGGGCGAGCCCGGGCAGATCGGGTGGAAGACACTCGAAATGAAAGTGCTGGCCGATATCGGCCTCGTAGGCTTCCCGAATGCCGGAAAAAGCACCTTGCTTTCCGTTCTTTCCTCCGCTAAACCGGAGATTGGCGATTACCCGTTCACCACGCTGCGCCCGAACCTCGGGATCGTAAAATACCGTGACTACCGTTCATTCGTTATGGCGGATATTCCGGGAATCATCGAAGGCGCGCATACCGGGAAAGGGATCGGATTGCGCTTCCTGCGCCACATCGAGCGGAATTCTGCTTTGCTGTTCATGATCCCATGCGATACGGCTGACATCAAAAAAGAATACGATATCCTGCTCAACGAACTGCAGCAGTACAATCCTGAATTGCTGTACAAGCAGCGCATTCTTGCCATCACGAAATCCGATATGCTGGACGACGAGCTGAAAGAAGCAATGAGCAAAGACCTGCCGGATCTCCCGACAGTGTTTATCTCGTCCGTTGCACAGCAGGGGCTGGTGGAGCTGAAAGATATGATCTGGGCCATACTGAACAATGAATGATTGACTGGCTGGAAAGCATAGACCGTTCAATCGTTCTGACCGTTAACAGTTGGAACTCTCCTTTTTTAGACGAAGTATGCTGGGTTTTTTCGGCACGGATAACGTGGGTCCCATTGTACCTGTTGCTCATTTATCTGAGCTGGAAACACTTCGGAACGAAAAAAACGCTGCTCTTTGTGGGTATCGTGGTCGCAACGATCGGGTTAGCGGACGTAACGTCTGTGTATTTTTTCAAAGAGAATTTCCAGCGGTACCGTCCTTCGCACCATGCATTGCTCACGGACAAGCTGCATTTTTACCTCACAGGTAAAGACAAGCTCGGCAATAACGAATACTACAAAGGCGGCATGTACGGTTTTGTGTCTTCGCACGCTACGAATTTCTTTGCGCTCACCATCCTGATAGGCCTGAGCCTGAGACAGCGTTTTCCAAAATTGATCTGGGTCCTTCTTGGTATCAGCGTGCTTATCTGTTTTAGCAGATTGTATTTGGGCGCACATTATTTGTCCGATCTCATTGGCGGAGCGATCTGGGGCTCGCTGCTGTCGTACCTGTCGTATCGTTTTATTGTAAAACCGTATCTTCTGACCCCAAAAGAATAGCAGCATGCAGTGGTTACTCGTATTTATCGGTGGGGGATTGGGCGCTTTGCTGCGCTTCGGAGTGGCGGCGATCGTTGCGAAATGGTGGAATCACCTGTTTCCGCTTGCAACCCTGTTATCGAACGTATTCGCGTGCCTGATCCTTGGTTTAACAATTGCAGTGCTTCGTGATAAAGTGCAGAACAGCGAGCTGTGGTACACGTTCATGGTTATTGGGATCTGCGGTGGATTCAGTACCTTTTCATCTTTTGCAAAAGAAAACCTCGAGTTGTTCGAAAAGGGAAATTATGTGATCGCGGTGTTGAATATCGTGATTTCGGTCTCGCTGTGCATAGCAGCAGTTTATATCGCAAGGAAGTAAGACCGGGTACTTGTCGCAAGTATCCGGAAAAAAAGTCAATAGATTGAAAATTCCACGGTGGTATCTTCTCCAAATCGTTTCTTCCGGAATATTACAACTATCTCTAACAATTCTGCAATACGTTTCAGCGCTTTCCTTCCGAACTTGCGGCTACAACCCTTAAACTAAAACAATGAAAAGGTCGATTTTAATAGCTGTTGCAGGTCTTTCACTCGCGGTGATTACCAGCTGTGGTACGGACACGAACAATGATAACAAATCTTCATCCGGGCGGGCGAGCAATGAAAATTCGCCTGCCGGCAGCGGAATGAGCCAGGGCGGCCCCGGCGGAGATGCTGACATCAATTCCGGCGAAATGCAGAATGCAAACGATTCGCTGTAAGTAGCGCAGGTGCCGGGCCGATGATCCTGATTCGGTTCGGCACCTTTAAAAACGAATAAATGCGACTAAACGACTAGCGGCTTCTTATGCCACCGGGACCAGTTCCTTGATCCGTCGCTCCAAATCAGCGCGCTTTCCGGCAAATTTCGACACGTCCGGTTTGTCCATAGCTCCTTTAATGCGGAATTCCCTGAAGGCGTGAACGTACATCAGCGCGCTGTAGCACAAGGCCGGGATCACGAAGAAATATGCCAGTCCGAACCAGTTATTCGGGAACACGAGGTAATTCAACAGGATGATCAGCGGAACGTTGTAAAGCGTACCGACCAGCTTGCCGAGCATCATTTTCACCGATCCCCAGAAAACTTTGCGTTTGAAGGATTTTTCGGTGAACTTCTTCACGAACAGGTAGGGCAGCAGTCCGTGGACGATTCCCAACAGCGCAAAAGGCCACAGGAAGATCAGCGTAAGCAGCTCTTTTGTTCGGTTTTTGAACTCGGGGTGGTTTTTCGCCAGTACGAACCGGTCTTCGATCCGCATGCGCTTTTCCAGGCTGAAATAGCTGTCGAGGTCCTTTTTCAGCGCCGCCAGCTCTTCGTTCTCGTCCGGATTATTCGCATTGATCCACGTTGCGAGGTTTTTCGAATACTTCCAGCGCTCTTCCAGCGGAATGGTCTCGTCGTGGTTCGCATGGTTCATGCCTTTGCGCGTGATCTGCATGATATTTTCATGGAACGAAAAGGATTTCGGGTCTTTCACGTAGGTCACCGTTTTCTGCATTTCTCCTTCGACCAGCTTTGCCACTTCGGTGATCACTTTATTCGGATTGGCCAGGTAAGCTTCCCGGTAATCGTTCAGGCAGATCTTGTCGGAATTGGCGATCAGGAATTCACTCCCGATGGTATTACGGTCAGTGTAATTGATGCCGACAGCGCGGACGTAGATCTTTTTCTTCCAGTCCAGCGCTTCAAGTGACTGAAAACCCATTCGGACAGCGCCTTTCTTTACGGGTTTCAACGTTCGGACAGGAATATCGTCCGTAAATCCTTCGCCGAAAATGAGAATGTTGTTGCCTTTCGAAAGACTTTTGGTAACCTGTTTGAACGTGTCCGAATTCTTCGCTTTGGTGTCTTCCCCGTCGTGCTGGCGAAAGATCGGAAGCATGTGCGAAGCCCACAGTACCGGTTTCAGCCACCATTTGAAAACATCCGATCGGGTCATGAAGTAAACGACCGCATGATTCCTGCTGCCGAGCACCAGCGGGTCCATAAAGGAATTCGGGTGATTGCTCACAAAGATCGTGCTCCCGAACCATTTGTCCGGCCGGTTAATAGTGACAGACCGTCTGTAGAACAGGGTCAGTGAGTACCTTAGGGAAAAATAAAGAATCAGGTAAAGCGGACGCATTTGAGAACTTTTTTGCCAAAATTAGTTTTTAAAGCACACCGTTCGGGAACGCTTCCTTTATTTAATTAACGGTGAGCATGTGAAAACTTACAATTTTATAGCGCGTCCGGGATGATTGTATGTACCTATTCCGTTCCCGGTTTCAGCTCGTCGTCCAGTTGCTGCTGGTTTTGTTCTTCCGGTTTCAGCTCCTTCTCTGTGTATTTTTTGCGCCCGATCACAAATCCCAGCTGGATCTCATGAGCGCCCGCACCAAATGCGCTGGTTCCCGCGAGGCCGAATTCATACGCATAGGCAATGCGGAACTGGCGCAGAAGATTCATACCGAATCCGGCACAAACGGCCGATTTCCCCCTGTAGGATACGCTCAGCCAACCCATGCGCTGGTAATGAAAGCGAATGCCCGCATCGTAGCTGAAAGGCGACGCCGTTGTGTTTTTCAGAATAACCACAGGCTCGATAGCGTACAGCGTTTTCAGGTCGAAACGGTAGCTCCCGATCATATAAAGATGGCGCTCGAAATTGCTTTCCGTTTCCATACCGTCGATCCGTGTTTTATTTTTCAGGAGCTGGCTTCCGCTGATCCCGAAGAAGAATCTGGAATTGTACAGCACCAGCCCCGTTTGCACGTCGACGAAATTCTGCTTGCTGCCTGTGCTCATATAGCTCAGATACGCCTTGTCGTTTGCTTTGATCAGTGAAACCTTGTTGTCGTCGATCGCAAAGCTGCTCCAGCCGATCCCGATCCCGACACCCATATTGACTTTCTGTGTCAGCGGCAAATGGATCGCATAGCTTCCCATGACCGACGTTTTGGCAAAAGGCCCGATGATGTCCGAAACGACTTTTCCGCCGATAATGTGTTTCCTCCCGATGGTACGCTCCGGCGAAGCATGCCAGGTTTTTTTCTCCGTATTGAATTCGTCGAGTACCGGCTCGCCCGATTTCCCGAAGCGGATCTGCGATTGCCCGCTGGCGTAAAATGTTTGTGGTTTTCCTTCTACGGCCATCCATTGGGAACGAAAGCCGAGGTTGAGCTCCCCGAGGTTGGTCATGCCGCCCGCAGCCGGATTGAATACGTACGGATTGCTTAATGTCTGTGAGAACTGGATGTCCTGCTGTGCCGCTGCAAATCCTGTAACGAGCAAGGCGATGAAGCTGATAGTAACTGTTTTCATGGCGTTAAATCTTCAGGATTAGCGAATAATACTTATGGAACCGGAAAGAATCGTCTGCTCATTGTCGTGCAGCTCGATGCGGTAAAAATAGGTGCCCATCGGAACGGGCTCGTCTTTGTAAGTTCCGTCCCACGGATCGTTGTAGCCCGTCGATTCGAACATCATTCCGCCCCAGCGGTTGTAGATCGTTACTTCGCATTCCGGGTAATTGATGGAAAGGTTCGGAATCTCGAAATAATCGTTGTCGCCGTCTGCATTCGGCGTGAAAAGCGTCGGCGCAAAGGCGGAGGAATTATCGCATTGAACGATCACAAGTGTGAGCGTGTCCGTTGTAGAGCCGCAAACCGCATAATTCATGTAGTAAACGATCTTTACTTCACCGATCGAAGCAGATGTCAGGCTGGTGGAAGAAACGTATTTATTGTCGAAATAGCCTTGTCCCTGCACGGTGTTCCAGATGCTCGACTGATTCTCAACCGGCGTTGTTCCGGTGAGCTGGAACGGAAGGTCTTCCAGGCAGAGTGTCGTGTCGGCCTGTGTGATCTCTGCTCCCGGAACGAGGTAAACGACCATGCTGTCCGATGAAACCGGGCACGTGCCGTTGCTGATCGTCCATACAAGTGTATTGTAGCCGGTGCCGAGGTTGGAAACATACGCTATCGGGGCCGTCGGGTCGTCGAATGTAACACCGGCCGGACCTGTCCACATGCCTGTTCCATTCACCGGGGGCAGGGTTTGTATCAGCACGCCGTCGAGCGAGCACGCATTGATGGAATCCTGCACGTTCGCTGTCGAGGGAAGCGGTGTTACGATAATGGTAACAGTGTCGCTTTTCGAGCCGCAGGCAGCGCTGGTAACGGTCCATTTGATCTTGTTCACGCCAAAGGAAAGGTTGTTCACCGTGGTCGATAAAGCCGAAGGGTCTGTAAGTGTTCCGGTTCCCTGCAGCACCGACCAGGATCCTGTTCCGGAAGCGATCGCCTGTGCGGTAACGGAAGTGGTAAAGCTGTTGCACAACGTGATCACGTTTTCGGTAATCGTAGCTGTGTCGGGATAGTCGAACACTTGTATGGTATAGGAACAGCTGGCAGAATTACCGGAAGAATCGATGATCATATACGTTTGGGTAGTGGTTCCGACCGGGTAAATGTCGCCCGGCGAAAAGCCTGAATTGTCTGTCTGAACGATCTTGAACAGGCAGTTGTCGCTCACCGTCACGGGCTGTGGAATAACGGACGGATTACAGGTCGTAATGTTGGACGGACAGGCAATAGACGGCGGAACGTTCTCGGCAACAAGCAGGCTGAAGGTGCACGAAGTTTCGTTTTGTCCGGCGTCCGTCACTGTAAGCGTAATGCTATTGGTGCCCGAAAAAACCACCGTTCCCGGCGAAGGTGTCTGAACGACCGTCCAGGAAGAGCAATTGTCCGTAACGGCAACGAGGTTCGTGTAATCGGCAAGCGTCGCAGAACAATTGGAACCGTTAGCGACTACTTGGTTACCGGAACAGATCACGGCCGGCGGAGTAACATCTAAAGGCGTCACTTGTGTAACGCAGGTCGAGCTGTTCCCGAACGCATCGGTAATGATGATCGCCACGCCTGAAATGCCCGAAGCGCTTGTGCCCGCAGGAGGACTTTGCTGGAAGCTCAGTTGGTTGGCGGCAGAACAGCCATCTGTAGCGGTATAAGTCGCGCTCAGGTCAGGAATAAGATAATTGCATGGATTGGAGATCGCAACAGCGGTATCGCTCAGGCAACTGACAACCGGTTGAACGGTGTCTTCCGCGATCAGCTGGAACGAGCAAGATCCTGCATTGCCCTGCAGGTCCGTTGCGAACACCTGCACGGTGATCGTGTCTGAAAAGTTAAACGATGGCGCCGGGATCTGTGTAAATACGAGCTGATTCGTTGCGGTACAATTGTCGGTTGCCGAAGCTAGTGCAACGAGGTTCCCAACCTGCGCGGTGCAGGAAGCATTCGCAGGAACGTAGCTTACCGGCGGACATACGACAACCGGCAACGTGGTTTCTGTTACCGTGAGCGAAAACGTGCAGGCACGGCTGTTGCCGGTCGCATCCTGTACAAATACCTGTACAGGATGCATTCCGACAGGCAAAGTGCTTCCTGCGATCGGCAGCTGCGAAAAGACAAGGCTTCCGGTTGCCGTGCAATTATCAGAAGCCGTTGCCAGCGTCCCGAAATTCACGACCGTATAATCGCAGCCCGAGGCCGGACTAACGGTCTGAGCTGCCGGACAGGTGATCAGCGGCGAGATCGTGTCGTTGAAAACAAATAAGGTCGTACACGTTTTCTGATTACCGGCCGCATCGGTCACGGTAACAACCGCCAGGCTGTCTTCGGTAATGAAGGAGCCGATCGGCGGATTCTGCGTCACCACCAGGTTGGCCCATGAAGTACAGTTGTCGGTGCGCGTAACGTCCGGCGGAAGGTCAGGAACGATCGCCATGCAGGCAGCGTCAGCGTAAACGTTCTTGGTCGCCGGGCAGGCTATTGCTGGTCGGATCGTGTCGATGAGATTCGCGGAAAATGAACACGAACGGCTTTGTGCGCCAACAGTAACGGTCATCGTAACCGTTGTTGCCGCTGTAATGGATGTTCCTGCAGCCGGCGATTGAGTCGGCGAGTACGTCGAGCAGTTATCCGTAACCGTCGCCATCGAAGTGTAATCCGGTAGCAGTGCGTTACAGCCGGAAGAAGCGTAAAGTAATTGATTCGTCGGGCAGGTGATCACCGGCATGATCGTATCGGTAACCGTAACAAGGAAGGAACATTGTGCGGTATTGCCGCCCTGGTCCGTTACCGTGATCGTCACCGGCTGATTAGCGCCCGATGTGAGGACTGCTGTCGGGCTGACGTCCTGGCTGCGCGTAAAAGAATAGGAACAGATATCGCTGACCTGTACAAGGGCTCTGTAATCGCCCGCTAACGCCTGGCAGCTGGCGTTGAGCTGCAGCACGGTGTCCGGCGGACAAACGACCACGGGTGGAACGCCATCTGTAAAGGTTGCTGCCGTTAGCTGGATATTGTCGATCGCCGGCGCTGTTGCGCTCACGGTCGCATTGTCGTAAGTAAACCGGAATCCGACAAGAAAAGCGCTGTTGTTTAAGGAAGAAGGCAGCGCCAGGGACGAAGCCTGCCATGCGCCCGTTGTTTGAATCGATGTGGAAAGCGTTGTCCAGGTTACGCCGTGGTCTGTACTGTAAACAGGCTCCAGGAAATCGCCGGGAATGCCTTCTGTCCGGGCATCGAATTGAAGGGAGAGCGTTGCTGCGCAGGAAGCATTGACATCCGTGTAATAAATAATGGAGTGCGATCCGGAGGAAGCGCTGGTATAGCTGTAATTGCTGATGCCTGTTGGTCCGCAACCTGGAACGGTGCCGCCGGTCGTGATATAAGCAGCGTTGCTTCCTGCTTCTGAACCGCCGTTTCCGGCACAGGTCCCTGTGATCCAGTTATTCGGAGAGGAAGTTCCCGCTGCCAGCCAGGGCTCTGCCGTCTCGAAAGTCGAATGAAGCAGCACTGTCTGGGCGAACAGCGCCTGCGGGAACAGGCAAAAAGCGCTGAGTAGTGTAAGTAAGAGTAATTTCATACGGATAATAAGAAGCACAAAAATAAAAGGAAAAACTACACGAAGGGTACCGTTCATGGATGAGCCGAAAGCTCGGATCAAAATAGTACTTTTGCAAAAACACGAAAAATCATGGTAGGCATTATAATGGGGAGCACATCGGATTTACCGGTCATGCAGGAAGCAGCAGCAATTTTGAACGAATTCGGCGTAAAGTATGAATTAACCATCGTTTCTGCTCACCGGACACCCGAGCGTATGTTCGAATATGCAAAGTCTGCCGTTGACCGTGGTTTGAAAGTGATCATAGCAGGAGCCGGCGGTGCAGCGCATTTGCCCGGAATGACGGCTTCACTTACACCGCTTCCCGTAATTGGTGTTCCTATCCGCTCGAGCAATTCCATCGACGGCTGGGACAGCCTGCTTTCCATCGTTCAGATGCCGAACGGAATTCCTGTTGCCACCGTCGCTATCAACGGCGCAAAGAATGCCGGGATCCTCGCTGCAAAGATCATCGCAACCTCCAACCCGGAGCTGCTCACTAAGCTTTCTGCTTACATGGAAACGATGAAAGAAGCAGTACTTGATGGCGCGAAGAATGTGGAATCGCAGTCATAATAGTTGATTTCAGACGTATTCTTAAATACAATAATTTTCTTTTTGCGAACGGCCGTTTCCCCTTTGGCGGAAGGGTGATATGTCTTCCCCCTTGAGGGGGAATTAAAGGGGGTGGGCCTGCAAACTAATGTCGAGTCGCAGTCATAATAGTTGATTTCAGACGTATTCTTAAATACAATAATCTTCTTTTTGCGAACGGCCGTTTCACCCTTTGGAGGGGGATTAAGGGGGAGGATATGCAAAAAAATAATCTGTCAAATAAGTATACCATGATAATTCTGCCTCTTATCCATTGCCTGCCACCTGGAATAATTGTATAATTGTAAAACACCGCCACATAGATCTTCCCGATCTGAAGTTGCTCCGTAGCCAGGCCTGCTCCCTTCGATCCGAAGCAATTGTAACGCTGCTCCTGGATTTGGATCAGACAAATCGCGTCGGCTAAAATGGCAGACAATCAAAAACACGTTGATATAGGGTTGATCCAGGATTGATCCGGGGTTGACAAAGGGTTGATATAGGGATGCCTTATAGATAATCCGTACATGCCAGCTACCTTCTTAAGGAATCATGTATAGCTGCTCCATAGCTAACTGGTAAATACTATATGCAACCGTTATGGCAGACCCGGGAATCAACCGGCTGTTACCCGGAGATCACCCGGGGATACTCCGGCTGCAGCTCATTCTTGGATTCCTGTTTAACTACCGTTGATAACGATGACAGGCAATGAAATATAGTATAAAACGCGGACTTAAAAAAGAAAATAACAGCTTGAATAAGAATTCAATGATTCGCCGGTTATCTTCTTACAGTCATAAAATCCTGTAATCCTCTAATCGTAGATCAGATACTTCTTCCGAACCTGCAAAAAGGCATCCAGTCCCGGTTTCCAGGTCGATTTGATCTCTTTGGCAGAACAGCCTTCCAGCAATTGCTGGCGCAAATCAGAAGTTCCCGCAAGGCGGTCGAAGAAGTTTTTCTGGTCGATGAACTTCGTGGAATCCATCAGCTGATCGCGGGCATTCAGCAGCCACGATAAGTTAATCTCGTAGGCGCGCTTGCGCTGTGCCGCTGCCAGGTCGTAACCGTTACAGGCCCTGTTTTCCCACAAAGGCTGCTTGGCGCCGGAAGTGGATACGGGAACGAAGTTGAATTCCGTTTTCCGGAAATTCGGATGTCCGTACATTTCAAACGGGCGGTCGGTGCCGCGGCCTATGCTGACGGTCGTTGCCTCGAAAAAGCACAGGCTCGGATAGAGCGTGATCGCAAGGTCCGACTTCAGGTTCGGCGACGGAGCGATCGGAATTTCGTATTTCGTTTTGTGGTTGTAATTCTTGCACGGCACAATGTAAAGCTTGCAGATCACATCGTTGTGCAGCCAGAATTCTCCGTTGATCATCAGAGCGTATTCGCCGATCGTCATGCCGTAAACGATCGGAACGGGGTGCATCCCGATAAACGACGTATGCTCCGGCTCGCGGATCGGTCCGTCCACGTAATGTGCGTTCGGATTCGGACGATCGAGCACGATGAGTGACTTCCGGTGCTCGGCGCAGGCTTCCATCACGTAGTGGAGCGTAGAAATATACGTATAGAAGCGAACGCCTACGTCCTGTATGTCGAAGATCACGATGTCGACGTCCCACAACTGGTCGCCGCGCGGTTTCTTATTGTTCCCGTAAAGCGAAACGATCGGCAGTCCGGTAACAGGATCGGTGTGGCTCCAGATCTTTTCACCTGCATCTGCCGTTCCGCGGAAACCGTGCTCGGGCGCAAATACTTTCTGGATCTGTATACCGAGCGAAAGCAGTGTGTCTACCAGGTGGGTCTTCCCGATGAGCGACGACTGATTGGCAACGATGGCCACACGGCGTCCGCGCAGGGAATCCAGGTAGAGCGTCATGCGCTCGTTCCCCAGCTGGAGCACCGGCATTTTAGCACGCTCCACTTCCTGCTCGCGAATTTCTTCCTGCGGGTGAATGATCTGTTCTTCGATACTTACGACCTCTTCTTTTTTGATCTCCTCCGCCGGCTTCGTTCTGTTAAACCCGCAGCTGACAAGGAAAAGCACCAAAACGCTTTTAAGGCACAAAAGCTTTGTGTACTTTCGCACCCATATGAAGGATTCGTGGAATTTTACATTTTTCATTGCTCGTACGCTTCAAAAACAGCAAGTTGAAGGCAAAAAGGTAGCCCGGCCAATAACCCGGATCGCTACCATTAGTATTGCGCTTGCAATGATAGTAAATATTATCACAATAGCTGTCGTCAATGGCTTCCAACAAGAAGTGCGCCGTAAAGTTATCGGGTTCGGCGCGCACATCTCCATTCAGAAATCAGGCGAAGGCTCGCTGTTCGAAAGTACACCCCTGAAAATGGAGCCTGCGTTCGTGGAATCGCTCCGGGCAATCCCAGGGATCCGTTCCGTACAGGCGGTTGCGTACAAGCCCACGCTGTTCCAGTCGGTGGCAAAAGACCGCCAGCGCGAGATCCTCGGCGCAGTATTAAAAGGTGTTGGAAAAGGGTACGACTGGACATTTATGAAGGAACACCTGGTCGAAGGAAGAGTGCCGGCATTCGGTGATACGCCTTCGGATGAGATTTTGATTTCCCGCAGGATCTGCCGCGATCTGCATTATAAGGTCGGCGATACGGCAAAGGCCTACTTTGTGAAGCAGAAGCCCATTATGCGCCAGTATAAGATCGTCGGTATTTACGAAACCGGTCTGGAAGATTTTGACAAGGAAATGGTTTTCTGTCACCTGCCACAGGTACAGGCGCTCAACGACTGGGGCATACAATCGGATATTTCCATCGACGATACGCTTTCGAACGGCGAGCTGATCATCCGCGCTAATGTGAGCGGGGGAAACGGCAATTACCGCTACGACTGGGGGAAAGGCTACGAGCGCTTTGCAGGATTTACACTTTGCCCGGTAAAAGATACGCTGATCCGCCTGATCGTGGGCGATTACTGGTCGAGCATGAACGAGCCGCCGGGCAGAACAGATCTCCGGCAGGGAGAGACGACGGTTCCCGATACGGCTTACCTGAAAATTTCCGTGAAGGGAAACCGGTTCTCGGCCTGTAATTTTGCGCTCGCGACCGATAAAACGCTGTTGCGGGCCTACACCGACGATGAAGGATTTATGTACGACCTCGCAGCGGGAGAAAAAACGGTCAGCGTTCAGAGTATCCCGGGCAAAGGCAGCTCGTCGGATTACACGGGCAGCTACGAGCTCATGGTCGATGACTGGGAGCATGTCGATCTGCTGAAGCGGAAAGTGTCCAAAGCAGTGCTTTTTCAACCTGAATTTCAGCAGCAGGTGCAGGTGAAAAGCATCAAGGACCACCAGAATGAATTGTTCGTGTGGCTCGGATTTCTCGACCTCAACATGGCCATCATCCTCATCCTGATGCTCATCATCGGGATCATCAATATGGGCTCTGCATTGCTGGTGATGATCCTCGTGCGAACGAATTTCATCGGCGTGATGAAAGCCATGGGCGCGGGCAACTGGGCCATCCGGAAGATCTTCATCATCCAGGCCGGCCAGCTCATCCTGAAAGGAATGCTCTGGGGAAATGCCATTGGTATCGGGTTTTGCCTGATCCAGCAGCAGTTCGGGATCCTTTCCCTCGATCCGAAAGTGTATTACCTCACAAAGGTTCCCATCGACCTGAACATCGCCACCATTGTCGGGCTGAACATCATCACACTCGTGATCTGCCTGCTGGCCCTGCTGCTGCCTTCGGTGGTGATCACCCGCGTTTCGCCTTCGAAAGCCATCCGGTTCAGATAGATCGTTGAACTGGATGAAAAAAATCATCATTCCTCCTCCTGCTAAACAAATACTACAACTGAGAATTTTACGTTACTAAGCCATTATTTATTTTCTACTTTTGATCCTCATTGCTCAATAAATGAAACTGAACATTACTTTACTTTTTGCGTGCCTGCTCAGCCTGCCGGTTTTTTCCCAGCGGCACATAAAGGATTCCATCATTGGAACGCCATGGGTGGCGCTGCATTACGGTGGAAACTGGACGCATGGCGATCTGGCCGATAAATTCGGATTTACCAATCACCTCGGTGCCATGGCCGGCTACAAGACCAACCGCAACTGGGTATTCGGAGTGGATGGAAATTTCATGTTCGGCAACCAGATCCGTGTGAGTGGTTTGTTCGATGACCTGGTGGACGATCACGGAAATATTACCGATCAGAACGGCGATATTGCAAAAGTCGTTGTCGTGGAGCGCGGCTTTAACGTCAACCTCATGGTCGGCAAAGTATTCCCGGTATTCAGCAGCAACAGGAATTCAGGTATTTACGTTCACGGAGGCGTTGGGTACCTGCAGCACCGCGTAAAGGTCGAAACACAGGACCAGGTTGCGCCTTCGATCGAATTGGATTACCGCAAAGGCTACGACCGTTATTCAACCGGGATCAACTTTCACCAGTTTGCCGGTTACGCCTTTCTTGCGAACCAGGGAATCATCAATTTCTACGGTGGATTTTACGTGCAGGAAGGACTGACGCACAACCGCCGCGATGTCTTCTTCGATCAGCCGGACACGCCTGTTCCGTCCAAAACGATGCTCGATGTCCAGGTCGGATTTAAGCTGGGCTGGTTCGTTCCTATTTACCGACGCAAGCCGAAAGATTTTTATTTCAATTGATGTCCGTTCTCTATGCAATCGGAATGGGGGTGCTCTACGGCCTGATGGCCCTGGCTTCACTCTTCAACGCGAAAGCAAAAAAATGGATACGCGGACAGCGCGCCGGGCTTGACGGGCTGAAAGTTCCCGAAGGGCGCGAAGTCGTTTGGTTCCATTGTGCCTCACTCGGAGAATTCGACCAGGGACTTCCGGTCATGAATGCCTATAAGAAACAATTTCCCGACTCGTTTCTGCTGGTTACTTTTTTCAGCCCTTCAGGGATGGAATTTTACAATAAGCGCCAGCATAGCGTGGACCTCGCATGTTATCTTCCGCTCGATACAGCCTCCAATGCGCGGAAATTCATGCAGCGCTTTCGTCCCCGGCACGTATTCTTCGTGAAGTACGAATTCTGGTACAATCACCTGCTGGCCGCAAAGAAATCCGGTGCAAAGGTATACGGCGTTAGCAGCCTGTTTCGCCCGACACATCGTTTCTTCAAATGGTACGGCGGCTTTTTTCGTGCTGCGCTGCGACTGTTCGACCATTTTTACGTGCAGGACGAGCGCTCGCAAAAGCTGCTTTCCAGCATAGGAATCGACCGTGTGACGATTTCCGGCGATACCCGCTACGACAGGATGTGGGCCGTGAGAGAAGCCGATCAGCCCAATTCCGTGATCGCATCTTTTAAAAAAACGGAGCCTTTAATCATCCTCGGAAGCTCCTGGCCGGTAGACGAAGCCTTGTTTGCGCCGGTTATTGCGGAGCTGTCGAAGGATTACAAATTCATCATCGCCCCGCACGATATTTCCGAAGCGCATGTTCAGCAGATCCTGGCTATGGCCGGAAATTCCGTGCAGCGGTACACGACATTCACCGATCCGGGAGCGCGGATCCTGGTGCTGGATACCATCGGGCAGCTAACTGCTGCTTACCGTTATGCCGATCTGGCTTACATTGGCGGCGGATTTACCGGGAAGCTGCACAACATTCTGGAGCCCGGGGCGTTCGGAATTCCCGTTATCATCGGCCCGAAGCACGAGCGTTTTCCCGAAGCGCAGCTGTTCATCGACCGGGAAGTTGCCGTGAGCGTCGATGAGCAATCTGATCTTAAGTCAGTTATTGCAGCTTTGTGGGAACGACGAATCAGTATCCGGGAAGAGCTGGAAAAGATCTTCGAAGAGAACAGGGGAGCCGCGGAAATTGCCGTAAAGACCATTGAAAACAGCAATTCACGGATTTCCAGGTGACGTAATTGTCAGGAATGATGAACTCTTTGCACGCCTTCACGAAAATGGGAGAATAATTTTTTCTATGTTCCCTATCTATTGTATGAATTATTATTACCTTAGCACTGATTTAGGTGGTTAGGTTAGGTTGATTAGAATGGCACGAAGGCTCCCGCTTTCGTGCCATTCGCCTTTTAAGGCGGTTCTAACTTCCTGAAAGCCTGCCGATCCGAATCGTCTCATCACGGTCTCCGACCAGGAATTACCTGTTTTTTGCTGTTTATATACAGCAATCCGTTCTTCACACCAAAATTGCACCGGGAAAAGGGCAAAGACCTATTTTTACTGTGTGCAGATTTTTCATAGTAGTCTTCACCCGGCCGGAAAGGTAAGCTCCGGCTGTTAGACATTAAAAAGCCCCGACAACTGCCGGGGCTTTTTGTATGAGTTATCAGATGTTAGAAATTCGGCGTCAACTCGTGCGTTTTGTAGAAATCCTCGATGAATTTCACTGCTTCGTCTGCGCTGTCAACGACTTTGAGAAAGCGCATATCGTCTGCGGAAATATTGTTTTCCTTTTCGAGCATGATCTTTTTTACCCAGTCCACCAGTCCGTCCCAGTATTCGTGGCCTACGAGGACCACCGGGCGATTATTGATCTTTTTGGTCTGGATAAGTGTGATGGATTCGAACAGTTCGTCGAGCGTTCCGAATCCTCCGGGAAGAATAACGAAGGCTTGCGAATACTTTACGAAGATCACTTTACGCACGAAGAAATACTTGAAATCGAGGTTGTGCTCTTTGTCGATATACGGGTTGTAATTCTGCTCGAAAGGCAGGTTGATGTTCAGTCCGACTGATTTTCCGCCGCCTTGCTGTGCGCCTTTATTGCCCGCTTCCATGATTCCGGGACCACCGCCGGTGATCACTCCGAATCCCGCTTTCGCCAGCTTTTCGCCTACTTCGACGGCCAGCTGGTAATAGGGATTGTCTTCTTTCGTGCGGGCAGAGCCGAATACGGAAACACATGGCCCTATCGTCGCCATACGGTCGTAACCTTCTACAAATTCCGACATGATCTTGAAAATAGCCCAGCTGTCGTTGGTTTTGATATCCTGCCAGTCTTTTTGAAATGTTATATCTTCCATACTATGTTCCTATTTCTTCGGTGGTGTTTCTGCACAAGCATTCCGCGAAATAAAAGTAGCCTTTTAACTGATTTCTGTACCTGGCCTGCGCTGTTAATTGTGAACGCCGCAACGTTAATAGCTGTCTGCTGACCGGAGACTACTGACGACTACCGGCTACTTCTTTTTCTTCTGCTGATCCTGCAGCTTTTTCATGTGTTCCAGCTCCAGCGCCAGGTATTTAGCCGTATACGATGTTTTCGTGTGCTTTTTGACAAATTCCTCCGGTGTTCCCGTGCAGACGATGTTCCCTCCGTCGCGGCCGCCTTCCGGGCCAACGTCGATGAGGTGATCGGCTACTTTAATGATGTCGAGGTTGTGCTCGATCACCAGTACCGTATTGCCGTCCTGTACCAAACGGTCGAGTACGTCGATGAGCAGTCGGATATCTTCGAAATGAAGTCCTGTGCTCGGTTCATCGAGAATGTAGATCGTATTTCCTGTTCCGCGCTTGGTGAGCTCGCTCGACAGCTTGATCCGCTGCGCTTCGCCGCCGCTCAGGGTCGTTGAAGGCTGGCCGAGCTTGATATAGCCCAATCCGACGGAGTTCATCGTAACCAGCGGACGGGAGATCTTCGGAATGCTTTCAAAGAAAACACCCGCGTCTTCGATCGTCATTTCGAGTACGTCGTTGATGGATTTTCCTTTGTAGCGAACTTCGAGCGTTTCGCGGTTATAGCGTTTCCCGTTACAGGTTTCGCATTCCACGTAAACGTCCGGCAGAAAGTTCATTTCGATCACTTTCAATCCGCCGCCGCCGCAGGTTTCGCAACGTCCGCCCGCCACGTTGAAGGAGAATCGCCCGGCTTTGTAGCCGCGGATCTGTGCCTCGGGGAGGGAAGCATACAAGCTCCGGATCTCCGTGAAGACATTCGTATACGTCGCAGGATTGCTGCGCGGCGTTCGCCCGATCGGGCTCTGGTCGATCTCGATCACTTTGTCGAGGTGTTCCAGACCTTCGATGGATTTATAAGGCATCGGTTTCTTCACGCCGTTGTAAATGTGGGCGTTCAGAATAGGGTAGAGCGTATGATTGATGAGTGTCGATTTCCCGCTTCCGGAAACGCCGGTAACGCATGTAAGTGTTCCCAGCGGAATGGTAAGATCGACATTTTTCAGGTTGTTGCCTTTCGCGCCTTTCAGTTTCAGGACTTTCCCGTTGCCTTTTCTGCGCTTTTCGGGAAGGGAAATCTCCAGTTCGCCGAGCAGGTATTTGGTCGTAATGGAATCCACGCTTGTGAGTTGTTCGAAGGGCGCTGCGTTCACGATCTGGCCGCCATGTACGCCGGCTCCCGGACCAATGTCGACAACGAAATCCGCTGCTTCCATCATTTCGCGGTCGTGCTCCACAACGATCACCGAGTTACCGGTATCGCGCAGTTTTTTCAATGAATTGATCAGTCGCGTATTGTCGCGCTGGTGCAGGCCGATGCTGGGCTCGTCGAGAATGTAGAGCACGTTCATGAGCTCGGATCCGATCTGTGTCGCCAGGCGGATGCGTTGTGCTTCTCCACCCGACAGGCTGCGGGCTGAACGGTGCAGCGTCAGGTATTCCAGTCCGACCTCGAGAATAAAGCGGATGCGTGCGCGGATCTCTTTCAGGATTTCCGTCCCGATGATCAGTTGGTCGGGCGATAAATGATCTTCTACGGTCGTGAGCCAGTTTTCCACTTCCTGTATGTCCATGGAAGCCACTTCGCCCAGTGTTTTTTTAGCAATTTTGAAATGCAGCGCTTCTTTTTTTAATCGCTGGCCTTCGCATTCCGGACAGGTGATGCGGTTCATAAAGCTTTGCGCCCAGCGCTGAATGGCGGCTGTGCTTTCTTCGGCGTGGCGCGCCATGAAATTGGATAATCCTTCAAAGCGGATAATGGTATCTTTCGGCCCGCGCTCCAACCCTTCATTTCCGTGAAGGATCACATGCATGGTCTCGTCGGAAATATCCGCGATGGGCGTATTGAGGGAAAAACCTTCCTGCTGCAGGAACGCGTCGAGCTTTTCGAAGAACCAGTTGCGCTTGTATTCGCCCAACGGGGCCAGTCCGCCTTTTTTGATGCTCAGCTTTGGGTTCGGAATCACTTTTTCCCGGTCGACTTCGGACACTTCGCCGAGTCCGTTGCATTCGGGGCAGGCGCCGTAAGGCGAGTTGAAGGAAAACAAATTCGGTTCCGGCTCGGGGTAGCTGATCCCGGAAGTCGGACACATCAGCAGGCGCGAAAAGTGACGCACGTCTCCTTTTTCGTGGTGCATCACCATCATGCTTTTTCCGCCGTGCTTCATCGCTGTAACGATGGAATCGTACAAACGCTTGCGATCGGCCTCTTTTACATGCAGCCGGTCGATCACGATCTCGATGTCGTGGATCTTGTAGCGGTCGAGCTTCATGCCGCGCACGATCTCCTGTGTTTCGCCATCCACGCGAACGCGGGTATAGCCCATTTTGGAGATCTGCTCGAACAATTCGCGGTAGTGTCCTTTTCGTCCCTTGATCTTCGGGGCGAGGATCAGGATCTTTTCGTCGTCGAATTGTTCCAGGATGAGATCGGTGATCTGCTCGTCGGAGTATTTCACCATCGCTTCGCCGGAAACATACGAATAAGCCGTTCCGACGCGGGCGTAGAACAAACGCAGGAAATCGTAGATCTCGGTGATCGTTCCTACGGTAGACCGCGGACTGCGCGAAACGGTTTTCTGCTCGATGCTGATCACGGGGCTTAATCCGTCGATCTTTTCAACGTCGGGGCGTTCCATACCGCCGAGAAATTGGCGGGCATAGGAGGAAAATGTTTCGATGTAGCGCCGCTGTCCTTCTGCAAAGATCGTATCGAAAGCCAGCGATGATTTTCCGCTTCCGCTCAGTCCGGTAAAGACGACCAGCTTGTTGCGCGGAATGGATAAATGGACATTTTTAAGATTGTGCTCGCGTGCACCGTAAATATCAACGGATGTAAGATGTTCGATTTCGCTCATTGAAGGTATGCCTTGTATGGTTTGAGATTTTCGTTGGCAGCAGGCAGCAGGATATGGTATGTTTTGTCTTTGATGGTCAGCTTGTTCGATTTCAGCCACGGATTGAGCTTCTGAACGATCTTGAAGTTGAATCCCTGTGCGATCGCCCAGTCAGCGATATTCGGGATGCTTTCCGAAACAGCAATTGTTTTGGTCTGAAATGGCTCGTAGAGCTGCATTTTACCGACTTCGAAACCATATGCTTCGGGATGTTCGAAGATGAGCTTAATGGCCAGCAGACGGAACACGTATCTTCCCGTTTCGTTGTTCTGGTCGGTATCGAAATAATGGGTCGTTCCCTGCCACGCCATGTCCTGCTGCACACCGCCGACTCCGCGGTTGTAGGAAGCTGTTGCCAGCATCCAGTCGTTGAGCTCGGCGTAGGAGTTTTTCAGGTACTGGCAAGCCGCACGGGTACTTTTTTCAACGTCCAGGCGCTCATCGACCTCGTTGGAGATCTCGAGGTTGTACTGTTTTCCGGTTACGGGCATGAATTGCCAGAATCCCTGTGCGCCTACGGGCGAAACGGCCTGTACGAGCCCGCTTTCGATGATCGCTAGGTATTTAAAGTCTTCGGGAACGCCTTCTTCTTTCAGAATGCGCTCGATGAGCGGAAACCAGCGGTGCGCCCGTTTGAAATAGCCCGTTGTGGCGCTCTGGAAGAAAGCGTTTGTCAGCACTTCGCGGTCCAGGCGTTCCATTACGTCTTCGTCGGTCAGGATGATCTCCTGCCCGGCGAACTTCATTTTTTCAGGCAAATGGGGGAGCGCGAACGCATCGGTTTCGGCCTTCGGGCTTTCTGTTGTTTTCGTTACCGCAGCAGGTTGACTGCAAGCAGCTAAGCATAAAAGGAGAAGAAAAAACGGGAAACGGATCATGTTGCAATTTTCGAGGAACGAAGTTACTAAATTCCAACCGAAAAGGCGAAGCGGGCGAATGGAATTAACGTTCTGAAACAAATGGAGAATTTTCTAATGGAAAATGGAAAAGAGAACAGTTATGCTTTTTTCAGAAAACGTATCCGGCGGATTATAATCCGCCTATTCGTGATCTGAAAATTCAACCGCGCTGCTACTTCTTATGCACGATCGTATTCCGGTACAGCCAGAAAAACACAACCACGAAGAAAAGCGTAAGAAAAGAAGCCATCCACGGATTTCCCCATTTCGCAAAAGCGACGGCAAGAATGGAAATAAGACAGGAAAGCAAGGCGATCGTAAAAAAAACCAGCCATACCTGTCGGTCGTTCAGTCCCGAATAAACGAGGTGGTGCGTTGTGTGGTCTTTTCCGCCGACCATGGGCGATTTACCCTTGCGCAGGCGATTGATCACAACAGTCAGCGTATCAACGGCCGCAGGTGTGAAAGCAATGAGTGTAACGAACAGCCCGGTCCACGGAGTCAGGTTCGTGTGCTTGCCAACGCTCCATAGATTGTGGATCGCAAAAAATGCCGTAAAAAGCCCGATGAACTGGCTTCCGGCATCGCCCATGAACAGGCGCGAAGGATTGATGTTGAATTTCAGGAAGCCGAGAATGGCGCCGATCTGTACCAGCAGCGTCAGCGACCAGATGTTCATGTTCCAGTCGAAAAGCACGACTTCGCTCGCCAGGCAGGAGATCAGGATGAACAGAACGGTCGTTCCGGTAATGCCGTCCATATTATCGAGCATATTCAGGGAATTCATCACGCCGACCACCCAAACGACGGTAATGAAGGCGTTTACCCAGTAACTGCCTGCGAAATCGATGATCGATCCTGTGATAACGAGAATAACGCCGCAGGAGATCTGTACGATGAGTTTGATCAGCGGCTTGGTGTTGTACGCATCGTCGGAAAGTCCCATTACAAAGGCCATGACCCCGGCAGCGATCAATCCGGCAAACTCGCGGTTGTGAAAAATATTCTCATCCTGGAAAACGATCGCGTAGGCGATGGCCCCGAAAATAAAGGCGATAAAAAAGCTCACGCCGCCGAGCGAAGGTTTGGACTCGTTGCTCCAGCGAACGGTAATGTCGTTCTTGTTGCGGATGCCGAGCGATTGTGAAAAGCGTAGCAACAGCTCATTGCAGATAATACTTGCGATGAAGCCGGCGACGAGAAACGCTATCAATATGAATATGAGATCGATCAAACCTTACTGCTAAAAAGGGGAGTCAAAAGTACGGAAATCCTGTGAGTCAAGATCCTTTGCGGAAATAAGGGGCGCATGAATTCCCCAGTCGATCACCAGATCGGGATCGTTCCAGCCAATGGTGCGCTCGTGTTCGGGAGAATAGTAATCCGTGCATTTATACGCAAAAACAGTCTCCTCTTCCAGGCTCAGGAATCCGTGGGCAAAACCCGGCGGTATCCACAGCTGTTTTTTATTGGAACCGGACAGCAGCACACTGAAGTGCCTGCCGTAGGTTGCAGAAGCTGTTCGCAGGTCGACGGCGACATCCAGTACGGAACCGCTGATCACGCGTACCAGCTTTCCCTGTGCTTTCGGCGGAACCTGAAAATGCAGCCCGCGGAGAACGCCCTTGCGGGAAACGGATTCGTTGTCCTGGACAAAAGAAAGCGACGTGCCGGTGATTTCCCGGAAAACCCGGTTATTAAATGTTTCCGAAAACGAGCCGCGATCGTCCGTAAAAACGCGCGGGGTTAGTACTACCAGGCCATCTAGACCTGTTGGTTCAGCGATCATGATTTACCTTTTCTTTTTTTCTGCCTGTTGTCGTCCTCGTCGTAATAGCCGTAACCATATCCGTAGCCATACCCGTATCCGTAGCCATATCCGGCACCGCCTTGTCTTGTTCCGTTCAGGATCACGTTCAGGTGCTCGATCTGCTTCATCTCGAAAAGCTCTTTTACGCGGTTTGCGAAAATGCGTTTGGAATAATGCGATTTGAAAATGTAGATCGGAACATCGGCGTTGGAAAGGATCTTCACACCGTCTGTAACGAGCCCCACCGGCGGATTATCGATCACTACGACGTCGTAGCGTTCTTTCAGGTCGCGCAGAATGTCTTCGAAGCCATCGCTCAGGATCAGCTCGGAGGGATTCGGCGGGATCGGCCCGGCGGTGATGAAATCGAGGTTTTCAATAGGCGAGTGGTGAATACAATCCTCCAGCGTTGTCTTCTTGATGATGAGGTTGCTGATACCGTTGATATTTGAAACGTTGAACCCGAGGTGTACTTTCGGCTTGCGAAGGTCGAGGTCGATGACCACGGTTTTTTTGCCCGATAAGGCAATGATACCCGCAAGGTTCAGCGAAACGAATGTTTTCCCTTCTCCCGAAATGGAAGACGAGATCGCGATCACGCGCGCATCGGCGTTCACAAAGCTCAGGTTCGTGCGGATATTGCGCAGGGATTCGGCCAGCATGGATTTCGGAGCCTCGTGCACCATGAGTTGGGAAAATTCATTCGCTTTTTTGAGAAACGGGATATTCCCGAGAATCGTGATCTTTTCCGGAAGCAGGTTTTTGAGGTCGTCGATCGAATTGATCTCGTTGAAGGTGACGTATTTGAACAGCAGCATGCCCAGGCCGATCACGGTTCCGATCAGCGTAAAGCCGGCATAAACGAATTTCCGGTTCGGGCTCACGGGCACTTCGTTGATCGTTGCCTGGTTCAGAACGCGGTTATTCGACGCGTAGCCCGCATTGGAAATAGAATAAAGGACTTTCTTCTCGGTGAGCAGCGTATAGTATTTTTCGTTCAGCTCCTGCAGTGATTTCAGGCGGTTGTATTCCATTTTTTTGCCCGGAAGCGACGAATATTCCCCTTCGAATCCGCCGATCTTTTGTTTAATCACGATTGCATTGGCTGTGAGCCGGTCCTCGACCGCCTGGACACTCCTTCGGATGGCCTGGATCTTACTCTGGATCCGCAGGTTGATGCTTTTGATCTCTGCGTTTTCATCCGTCACCTCGAAGAGCAGGTCTTCCTTGCGTTCGAGCATGGTGTGGAGGTCCTGGATCTGTTTGGTGAGGGAAGCTTCAAAGCTTTTGCCCATCATTTCGGGGATCAGGCGGTAAATTTCCAGCCTGTTGGGCTCGTTTCTCAGCTTTGTTGAAATCAGTTTCAGGGTCGCCAGCTCGCTTTCGATCTCGAACAGCTGGTCCTGGAAGCGATTCATGTCGTCTGTGAGCGAAAGGCCCATGTTTTCGGGATCCGGCAGATTGGCGGTCCGCTGAAAAGTCGTCAGGCTGTCTTTCGATAATTTCAGTTCGCCGGAAATAGAGTCGAGCTGTACTTCGATGAAGGAAAGAATGTTCTCGGCGCTTTTGCGTTTCACCTCTTCATCGTAATGAAAAAAGGCTTCGGCTACGGCATTGCTGATATCGTGGCACAATTCCGGGTTGTAGCCGCGGTAACGGATCTGAACGGTTTTCGCTTCGATGTCGACGGGAATGATCTCGAGATTCGGGATCAGCCGCGTCATGAGCGTGCGCTTGTTGTTGAAGGTGAAATACAGGTCGTTGTTCTCGTCGTCGGCGCGCAGGCTGTGGAGATCGTCTACCTTGAACGCGATCTCGAAATGCTGGTTGCTGAAACGGGTGTTGATCGGCCTCAGCTCGGAGTAGCTGACGCCTTTCAGCTGGTAGCTTAAGCGCACATTGCTTCCAGCGGATTCAATGTAGATCGGAACGTCGCAGAGGCTGCTGTCTTTAAGCAGGAACGGCTGTACGTTAAACGTGCTCCGGTGGTATTTTTCTTCCGTGAGAATGCTTCCTTTGGAAAACAGGCTCACGTTCATATTCAGCCGGTCGAGCGCAATGTTGAAGAGCAGTTCGGATTTTAGCAGCTCGATCTCTGAAGAAATATTGTCTTTGGTGTTGATGTTTTCCAGCTCGATGATCTCTTTCCCCTGGTCTTTTTCAGCGAGTTGTATCACCATCGAGGATTCGTAAACGGGCTTGGTGTAGCGCAGGTAAATAAAGGCGATCCCGGCGGAAAAAGCAATGAACAGGAGCGGCCACCACCAGTAACGGCGAAGTATGGTCGATACAATGATCGGATTGTAGTCCTTGTTGATAAAGATCGTAGAATTGCCCTTCACGCTATTTAATTGTTGTAATCACGGTAAATATAATCAGTGCGCTGGAAAGAATGGAAACAACCGGCGCAGCGGCGGTAACGGCTTCGCGTGTCAGCTGCTCGGAAGGCTCTACGTAAATATAGTCGTTCGCCTGTACGATAATGTCGGCGTATTTCAATCCTTCGATCGTCGACATGTCGAGTGAAAAAACTTCGCGCTTGCCGTTTACGTCCCGCATGATCTTTACGCGGTCGGCCCTTCCGCGGTCGGCAATTCCGCCGGCCTGTGCAATGGCTTCCATCAGTGTCGTGTTGTTGTTCTGCAGCGGAACAACCTTCGCATCGCTTCCGTTGCCCGGAAAAACGATCACGCGCTGATTGGTGAGCTTAACCTGTACGAACGGATCCTGGTATTCTTTGGCATAGAGCTTTGCCAGTGTATCCTCGCATTGTTCAACGGTGAGTCCTTCCACGCGGATCTCTCCGATTACGGGCAGCTCGGCTTTTCCGTCCTGGCGCACAAGGTATTCCGGGACCTGGAAAGTAGTTGTTGTCTGGTTCATGCCGGCCATGTTCTCAACGATGCGCTGACCGCCATTCGTATAGAGGGTAAAGTTAAATTTGTCGTCGTGTGAGATCGTGTATTCTGCCGCAGGCTGGAACAGCACGCTGTCTGCAACGGCGCCGGTTTCCTTGGGCGAGCGGAACATGAGATTGCCATTGAGCCTGCAGGAACCTGCGAGCAGCGCCAGAATCACAATACATCCGAAAAATCCTCCTTTAATCATGTTTTACGCTTTTTAGCCAGCAGCAAACGGTAGTATTGTTCCATGTTTGCGGCAAGCGTTGTATAGTGAAATTGTTTTTCTACGAAAGACCAGCCATTTTGTGACATTTTTTCGCGGATTTCTTTTTGGGTGATCAATAGACCGAGTTTTTCCGCAAAGGCTGCCGCATCTTTTTTCGGAACGACGAAACCTGTTTCTCCTTCTTTCAGGATGTCGCGCACGCCGCCCACGTCGGTGGAGATCACCGGCAGATTGCAGGCCTGCGCCTCGATCAAGCTCACAGGCGTTCCTTCGTTGTCGGAAGTCAGGCAGATAATGTCCATTCCGGCATTAAAGGTCGCTATATCGGTGATCCACGAGGTCATCTCGATCTGCGTATCCAGTTCGTCGTTCAGCCTGTTCACGGTTTTTTCAATCGTTTCGCGTTCGCTTCCGTCACCTACGATGAAAAAGCGCGCCCGGATGTTCTGACGCGCCAACCGCTCGACGATTTCCAGGAAAAGCCCGTGGTTTTTAATAGGAGCGAGCCTTCCCACGATCGCTACTGCAACTTCTTCTTCCTGTAGATTGTAGCGCTCGCGTGTCGCAAGGCGTTTTTCGGACAGGTTCTCACGGAACTTGCCAAGGTCGAAGCCAAGTGGAATAACGGTGATCTTTTCCGCCGGACAGATTTTATGCTCGACTGCCAGCTCTTGTTTCTGCAGCGGACTGATAGCGATAATGCCGTCCGTGTAAGTCGCCAGCCTGCGCTCGATGAATTTGTACAGGCGTGTTTTCATCTTTCCGAAATAAGAATGAAAAACGTGACCATGGTACGTGTGAACGATAACCGGAACACCGCAGGCTTTTGCCGCTTTTCGCCCGAGAGCGCCGGCTTTTGCCGCATGCGTGTGTACAATGTCGGGCTGGAATTCTTTGATCAGCTGTTTCAGCTTTTTATAAGCCGCTCGGTCGGAAGCAAGGTCCGGCAAACGCTTCATTTCTTCGATCAGCACAGGCTCCAGTCCGTAGCTTCTGGGAATGTGGAGCGAGTCGCTTTCGTCGGCTTCGGGCAGCCCGCCCACCAGCAGCGTTTCGAAATCGTCCGACAAATAACGGGTCAGGAAGGTCGCGTTGTACGTTGGCCCCCCGATGTTGAAACGGTTGATGATTCTCAGGACTTTAGGCATAATGTCGTCATTCGGTCGTGCCAGTGCTGGAATACGATGTACGCCCAGGCAATGGCCGCGGTAGTTGAAGATTTGGAGGTATGAAGGGCTTTGAACTGCGCGCGGATAGCGGCAGCATGAAACAATCCCTGGTCGTTGATGTAATTTTCGTCCAACCAGTGCGGATGCGCCGCTTCGATATTCGCAGCAGCGAGCCAGCTTTGCAGCGGAACTTCGAATCCGTGCTTGGGCCGGTTAAATACGCTTTCAGGCAGATCTTTGCGGAACGCGTCTTTCAGTACGCGCTTGCTCGTTCTGCCGTCGTGCTTCCAGTCGGCGGGAAGGCTGTTGGCCAGGTGCACCAGCTCTTCATCCATGAACGGTGTGCGCACTTCCAACGAATGGCGCATGCTCATGAGGTCGGTTTTCTTTAACATATCGCCGGGAAGCACCATCAGCTGATCGAGCAGCAGGAAGTTGTTCAGCGAGCTGCTGGTTTTCGGAAGCTCCAGCTGAAATGCCTGCGGATCTTTCAGCAGTTGTTCAGGAACTTCGAGGCCGATCATGGCCGCCAGGAAATGGTATTGCTCCGGCCAGTCGTAGTGGAACAATTGTCCCATTTTGCCGACCTGGCGCAGGCGATTGGCGAATTTTCCTTCCCGGTGGCCCCCGGAAAAGCGCAGCAGCGGACTGATGGCTTTTCGTTGCCAAGCCGGCATCTTCTGCGTCCGGCGGAACGCTTTGTGCTTGTTGTAGCCGGCAAATAATTCGTCGGCACCGTCGCCGGAAAGGCTTACACGCAAATGTTTCGCGGTTTCCTGTGCTAAAAAGTAAACGGCGATCGCCGAAGAATCGGCAAAGGGCTCGTCGTAGGAGGCAAGAACGGCTTCGAGGTCGCTGATCACGACCTGTTCGTTGAGGCGGATTTCTGTATGTCGGGTGCCGAGCGCTTTGGCAACCTGTTGAGCGAACGGACCTTCATCGAGCAGCTGATTTCCCTCGAATGCGATGGAGAAAGTTTGCAATTCATCGAAATGCGAACGCGCAACAGCGGTAATAACGGAGCTGTCGACACCGCCGCTGAGAAAAGTCCCGAGCGGAACGTCGGCTTCGAGCTGTGAAACAACGGCAGCAGTCACTTTTTCGCGAACGGCTGCAACGGCTGCATCGTAGCTTTCAGGTGCTTCGATCTTGCTTTTCGGATGCCAGTAAGGTTTGAGTGCTATATTTTTCCGGTCGATCTCCAAATAATGGCCCGGCAGTAAACGTTGTATGCGTTCGACCATGGTCATGTGCGCCGGAACGTAGGAATACGTAAAGTAAGCCGTCAGCGCGGCCTGGTTCACCGTAAACGGAATGCCGTTCTTCAGCAGTGCCGGGATTTCGCTTGCAAAGTAAACGCCGTCTTCCTGTATGGAGAACAGCAGCGGATTGATGCCCATTCGATCACGGGCAAGCAGCATGTAATCGGTTTCGCTGTCGTAAAACGCAAAAGCGAAGCATCCGCGCAGCTCGTCGAGCGCCGATTTCCCCTTTTCGATCAGCAGGTAAAATAAAACTTCGGTGTCCGAGCTTGTTTCAAAGTGGTAACCAAGTTGAGTTAATGCGTTCTTTAGTTCATGGAAATTGTAGATCTCCCCGTTGAAAACAAGGGAATAACGTCCTGTCGGATCGCTGAAGGGCTGATGCGATCGCTGGTCCGGATCGATGATTGCCAGCCGGTTATGTCCGAGAACGGCATTGCCGGTTTGCAGAACGGCGTGATGATCGGGCCCGCGGTGCGACTGGAGTAATAAGGCTTTCTCAAAGCGCTCAACAGAAGATATTGCTGGCGCTGTGTTAAAAAGTTTTATACCTGCAATTCCACACACAAGGCGAATTTACCCAATTTTAATCACAAAATGTAGAATATGCGCTTCCTGTTCCATCGAATGCTGATTATTGCCACCGTTTTAGCGGGCGGGGCAACTGCTTTTGCTCAGAATTCCCTGCAGGTGGCGATCGATCAGTTCGCGGCCGATCCTGTTTTTGCCAATGCGAGCGTCGGTTTCCTGGCGATCGACTGTGCAACGGGCGAAAAGATCGCGGCAAAGAACCCGGCAACGTGCTTATCGCCTGCATCGACCGTTAAATTGTTCACCACGGCCACGGCTTTCCAAATACTCGGAAAAGAGTACACGCCAAAAACGCGCATTTACCTCGATGCAAAGCCCGATGCAAACGGCGTTGTGAACGGCAATCTCTGGATCCGCGGCGGAGGCGACGCCTCGCTCGGCAGCAAATACTACAATCCCGAAGGAACGGAAACCTTTTTCCTCGATCTCTGGGCGGATACGCTGGTGAAAATGGGCATTAAACAGATCAAAGGCGCCATCATCGCCGATGCATCGGAATTTGGTTACCAGGGAATCCCCGACGGCTGGAACTGGTCGGACATGGGGAACTATTATGGCGCCGGGCCTTCCGGATTAGTGCTCTACGACAATATGCTCAAATACATCATTTCCACCGGAACGACACCCGGCTCGAAAACGACCTTCCTGCAAACCATCCCGGCGGTTTCCGGATTGCTGTTCCATAATTACATCAGCTCGGGCGGCGGCGGTGACAATTCCTATATCTACGGTGCACCGTATTCGCTCGACCGTTTCGGGACCGGAACATTGCCTGTGAAGCGCAAGCGTTTCGAAGTCAAAGGCAGCATTCCCGATCCGGAGCTGCTGTTTGCCGAAGAATTGCTGCGCGTGTTGAAAGTCAAAGGCGTAACGGTGCGCGACAGTACGAAAACGGCACGGAACCTGCCGAATGAATCAGCTTCGACGCGCTATCCGGGCAAACAATTGTTCTATGAGCACCAGGGACGTTCCGTGAATTCCATCGCGTGGTGGACAAATATGAAATCCGTCAATCTTTTTGCCGAAGAGCTGCTCTGCCTCATCGGTTACGGTTCCAATGGGAATGGTTCTACCGACAATGGTATCACAAAGCTCGAAAATTACTGGACCGGCAAAATCCCGGTTTCGGGCATGTTTATCAAAGACGGCAGCGGCTTGTCGCGCGGGAATGCCATTTCGCCCCAGCACTTCTGCGACCTGCTGAAATATATGACCACGAGCAAAAATTTCGATGCATTCTACGCTACATTGCCCGTTGCGGGCGTTTCGGGAACCCTTTCCACCGTTTGCCGCAACCAGGCCGCCGAAGGAAAAGTCCACGCCAAAAGCGGAACGATGAACCGCATTAAATCCTACTGCGGTTACGTTGAAACAACAAGTGGCAAGCGCATCGCCTTCTCCTTCATTGTTAACAATTACAACTGCACGAGCAACGCCGTAGTGGACAGAATGGAAAAAGTGTTCAACGCGATGGCGCTGATGTAATGCATATATCAATACTCTAATTCAATTACTATGCGTCCTGTTCTGAATATCCTGTTCTTTTCACTGCTGCTCTCCGGCTGCATGATCCCCGATGACCAGACCAACGAGCGGGAAGAATATGAAATATCCTCCATGATGAATACCGATACGCTGATCGTCGATACGTCGGATGAGCTTTTTGAGGTGTCGAGCCGCGTGGACGGAACCAATGTACACCTGTCGCTGAAAACATCGGGCACGTTTGATTACGTCATCACGGAATCTGAGATCACGATCCGTGTGCCCGACTGGAGCGGTACGCTGAAAAAGACAGACAATACTCATTTTAGCCTGCTGAGGGGCAATCGGTTTGCTGCAGATGAGCTTGCCGTCTATTTTATCCTGAGCTCATCTAAAGTGATTTACCTGGAAAAAGAAAACAGGCATATTAATCCGTCCACGCCTGTTCTGATCAAGCGGGTGAAAGTTCCGGTGTAACAATCGCCTGTTAAGGGTATTTGTTGGATGGCTGCATGAACCGATGCATTTCTTTTCTTATTTTTCCTCCTGCCTGAGAATCCGCAAACAGCGGTCATCTCCGCAATTGATTATTCGCTGATAAAACCGCAAAAACATGGACCAGACCTGGTATCCGCAAAGAAAAAGCGCCGACGCCTGCACGGCGTTGCTGAAAACGTTCGTTCATCACCTGGGATTTGATATTTCGCGCTCCACGATCGAACAGGACACCGAGGCGCACCCGGAATACCCCGCACTTTCCTTTGAAGCGATCACGGAAATCCTGGAACAATGGGGACTGCTTACGACAGCATATATGCTGAACGCAGAAAAACTGCCCGTCATCCCTTTTCCGTCCCTGACGCTCATCACTGAAACCGCCGCCGGCATAACTGCGGGAACGTATGTCGTGCTACATAGTATGGAAGTCGATCAGCTCGTTTACATTCATCCGGCAAAAGGCTGGGTGTACGAATCACTTGAGTCCTTTTCCGCGAAATGGTCGGGAGCGCTGCTGTCGCCGGTCGAAATGCTCCGCGATGGCGAGCCGGATTTCGAAGAAAAAGAACGCCGATACGAAGAGCTCAAATACGCCAATCCCGACCTCAGCATCGTAAAGCTCTTCGAAGGATTTCTCACGCCCGGACAATGCGACCATATTATACAGCTCTCCAAAGATAAGTTCGACCGGAGCGAGGTCGAGAGCGACGTACAGGATGTGAATCGCGGACGGAGCAGCTATTCGGCTTACCTCACCCAAACCGACGATCCGGTGCTGTCAGCCGTGCGGAAAAAATGTTCCGCGCTCATCAATATGCCCGAAGAACAGTTTGAGCCGTTCCAGTGCGTTTCGTATAAAACCGGACAGGAATACCGGAATCACTACGATACGTTCGACGCAGCCACCGAAGCCGGCAAACAGCAGATCCGTGAAGGCGGACAGCGCAAATACACCATCCTTGCTTACCTGAACGACGATTTCGAAGGCGGCGGTACCTACTTCCCCAAGCTCGACCTGCTGCTGCAACCCAAAAAAGGCCGCATCGTCATCTTTCAGAACACCGACGATAACGGCCGCGTCATCGATCATTCCTTCCACGCCGGGCTGCCGGTAACGAAAGGGTGGAAGTATGCGCTGAATATCTGGGTGAGGGATGGGGGGAAATGAAAAAGCCCCCGATAAAGGACGAGGGCAGCCTGATGTTTTCACAACGGAATAATCCTTATTGTGATTCGCTTCAATTTGTGACCCAAACATAAGTCCATTAAATGTGATTTGCAAACGTTTTTGCAGGATTTAAATAAATCCGATGAATAGTTAGTTGATTGATAACCAGCTTTGCGCTATTCTTTTTATCATTGACTTGTGAATTTGACCGCTATGAAAAAAATAATAGTAGGACTTGATGTGGGCATAACCTCTATCGGTTGGGCGCTGGTAACAGAAGGCGAAAATGCCCGCATTATTAAGGCCGGAGTTCGTGTTATTCCTCTTTCGGGTGAAGAAATAAGGAGTTTTGAAAAAGGGAAATCCATTACCACGAATGCAGACCGCACCTTAAAACGATCGGCCCGGATAAATCTGCAACGATATAAACTAAGACGCGAGGCATTAATCGATCTGCTGATCAAAAATGAATGGATGACCAATGAAACGATCCTGGCTGAAACGGGTAATCATTCGACGTTTGAAACCTACAGATTAAGAGCAAAGGCAGTTACCGAAAAAATTGAGCTTGCTGAACTTGCGCGCGTGCTGTTAATGATCAATAAGAAGCGCGGTTATAAAAGCAGCCGTAAGGTAAAGAGCGAGGACGAGGGAACGGCGATTGACGGGATGAAAATCGCGATGCAGCTTTATGAAGAAGGCATTACGCCCGGTCAGCTTGTGCATGCACGTTATGAAGAGGGAAAGAAAGTCATGCCGGACTTCTATCGTTCAGATCTTCAGAAAGAATTCGACCGCATCTGGGAGTTTCAGCAACCATTCAATTCGGAGTTGGTCACTCCTCAGCATTATGAGCTGTTAGCCGGGAAACCGAAGAGTGTGACCGCAGCAATGTTAAGAAAACTGGGTTACGATGGGGTAGAGCTCAAAGGAAACCCCGGGGAAAAGAAAAAACAGCGTTATGCGCTCCGGGCAAAAGCTCTGACAGAACCTTGTACGCCCGGTGAGCTATCAGAGATCTTTCGGGAGATCAATAGTAACATCGATGATGCAAGCGGCTACCTGGGTGAGATCAGCGATCGCAGCAAAGAATTAAAATTCAATAAGCTCACAGTTGGACAATATCAATACAAGCTTATTCAGGAAAGTCCGCAGGCATCCCTGAAAAATCAGGTCTTTTACCGGCAGGATTACATGGACGAGTTTGAGGTGATCTGGGAGAAACAACGAACATTTTATCCGGCTGTTTTAACGGATAGCTTAAAGAGTGATGTCCGCGATATCGCTATTTTCTTTCAGCGTCCGCTTAAATCTCAAAAAGGCTTGTTAAGCACGTGCGAATTGGAAAGCAAGACGGTCGAACTGGAAATGGAAGGAAAAAAGAAAACAAAAATAATCGGGCCGAAGGTTATTCCCAGGTCCTCTCCCTTATTCCAGGAGTTTAAAATATGGTCGCAGTTAAATAACATCGTAGTAGCTGAAGAAAACGAGCGTGCCGGGACACCACTGGAACTGGAAGAAAAACAACTGCTGTTTGCTGAATTGAACTGGAAGCAAAAGTTGCCAGCAGCGGAGATCTTAAAGATGCTTGGATTTCCGAAAGGAAGCAGGATCAACTTCGACTACATCGATGGCAACAGAACAAATGCGGCAATCGTACAATCACTGGATCGCCTGTTTACAAAGCATGGCTATGAGGATCTCAACCTCTCCGGATTGGGAACTGAGCAATTGTTTGCCACCATCCTGCCGATAATGCAGTCGCTGGGCATACAGACTGAAATTTTGTCCTTTGATGCTGAGCTGACCGGCAAGGAACTGGAACAGCAGCTTTCCTATCAATTCTGGCATTTGCTGTATGCTTTTGAGGGCGATAATTCCCCGAGTGGGATTGATGCATTACGAGCTGCACTCACCCGTAAATTTGGTTTTCCGGAAGAAACAAGTGCAGTAATTGCGCATACCGTTTTGCCCAAAGATTACGGAAGCCTCAGCGCAAAGGCGATCAAAAAGATCCTGCCCTTTCTGAAAGACGGAAGCGGCTACAGCCTGGCTTGTGAATATGCCGGCTACAATCATTCCCATTTCGAAACGTCGGAAGACCTTGACAGGAAGATCTATAAAGACATACTGGATCTGCTTCCCAAAAACAGCCTGCGAAATCCGGTAGTTGAGAAAATTCTCAATCAGATGATCCATGCCGTTAACGAGCTTGTAGCTACGTATGGCAAACCGGATGAGATCCGTTTGGAAATGTCGCGCGAGCTGAAAAAGAGCGCAAAAGAACGGGCCGATGCTACGACAGCTATCCGGAAAACGACGGACGAACATGAAAAGCTGAAAAAGGAATTGCAAAAGGAATTCGGGTTGTCTCATGTCAGCAGAAACGACCTGATCCGTTACAAGCTGTTCCTGGAACTGAAAGACAACGGGTTCAGAACATTGTATTCAAACGTTCCGATTGAAAGAGCTAAGCTGTTCTCTGCAGAATATGACATTGAGCACATCATCCCGCAGGCACGGTTGTTTGACAATTCGTTTTCCAATAAAACCTTGGAGCTAAGTTCCGTCAATCGCAAAAAAGACAAAGCCACCGCTTATGATTTTGTGCTGGCTGAATACGGTGAAGATGGATTAGCTCAGTACCGGGAGCGTGTGAAAGCATTGTTTGGAAACCAGCTCGGGAAGAAGACCAAGCACAGAAAATTGCTCATGACGATTGCCGATATTCCCAAAGACTTTATTGAACGGGAACTTAGAGACACGCAGTACATTGCAAAAAAAGCGAGGCAGATCCTGCTTGAATTAGTGCGCACCGTTAACACCACTACCGGTTCCATCACCGCCCGGTTACGCGAAGACTGGCAACTGACAGATGTGCTGAAAGAGCTGAACTGGAACAAGTATGAGTCTATGGGCTTAACCGAACAGGTAACAAACCGGCACGGACAACAAACATCCCGGATCAAAGGCTGGTCCAAGCGCAACGATCACAGGCACCACGCCATGGACGCCATCACCGTTGCATTCACAAAACCTGCCATCGTTCAGTACCTGAACAACATGAATGCAAAAAGCGACAGATCGGGCGCCATTTACGGCATCCGGGCGAATGAAACCGAGCTGGATCATACGCTGAAACGCAGGTTTAAACCGCCCATGCCGATAAATGAATTCAAAGCATCCGTCAAAGAGCACCTGGAACAGGTATTGGTCTCATTCAAGGCGAAGAACAAAGTATCGACCAGGAATAAAAATGGTATCAAAACCGGTAACGGCACCAAAGAAACAATTGTCGCCACACCGCGGGGTCAGCTGCACATGGAAACCGTTTACGGAAAACTGGGCTGGAGCAGGATCAGGCTCAGCAAAAAGATCTCGAAAAAGGAGATCGATGCAGTAAGAGACCCGAAATTAAAAACGTTCCTTGAGCAGCACATCAAAGCGCATGGTAGTATTTCCAGAGCATTTTCGGAAGACAACCTGCAAACGCTTACCTATAACGGGAAAAACCTTCGGGAAGTAACCGTTGGCATCCCGTGTTATACACAGCGGATCGACGTTCAGAACTACTTTACCGATCCGCAGAAAACAGTCAGTGCGAAGGAAAAAGCGTTGGAAAGCGTGATCGATCTCAGGATACGCGAAATCCTGACGAATCGCTACCTGGCCGCCGGAAAGGATTTCAAAAAGGCGTTCTCTAACCTGGATGAACATCCCGTCTGGATGAATGAAGAATTGAAGATCTGCATCCGGCGAACAACCATTACCGGTAAATCGAACGTCGTGGCCCTGCACAAAAAGAAGGACCATTTGGGGAAGCTGATCCTGGATGAAAACGGAAATCCCATTCCAACCGATTTCGTAGCGACAGGCCTGAACCATCATGCCGCCATCTTCAGAGATGAAAAAGAAAGAATGCAGGACGAGGTCAAATCATTTATGGAAGTCGTCGAACGCCAGAACCAGGGACAAACAGCTATTGATTATACATTCAAAGCAAATGAAGGCTGGCAGTTCCTATTCACGCTGAAACGGAATGAATGCTTTGTGTTCCCCAATGACAAAACCGGGTTTGATCCTTCCGCAATCGACTTGCTGAACCCGGAGAACTATCGGCTCATAAGCCCGAACCTCTTCCGGGTCCGCAACCTGTCGAAAGTTTCGTACGGTAATACAGTCGTTCGATGCTACGAATTCAGTCACCACCTCGAAACAACCATAAATGACATTCCGGCATTAAAAGGCATCACCTATCACAAGCTGAAAAGCCTGGCAATGCTGGGCCGGATAGTAAAAGTGAGGCTGAATCACCTGGGAAACATTGTGCATATCGGTGAGTAACCGTCGGATTCGGCGTATTCACTATACAACGTTGAAGGCGGCTGTTCTAAAAACACAAATTGAAAGCGGATCACAACTCAAAAAATCCATCCTGGAAGGAAATAGAACACTTCTGAGCCAAGAGAATGCCCAATCATCCTCCCTCGAGGGAGGACCGAGGAGGGTGGCACTTTAGAACAGTGCAAAACATTACACGTGTCGATCTAAAATCAAATTGCAAGCGGATCACAACAACGTCGGTAAAGCTGCTTCAAAGCTTCGGTTATACGCTATAGTCCTAACATACAAATTAAAAGCGAATCACAACCGCTTGCGTCCGTATCACCGATTTCATTCAACTGTACGCTATCTTTATTAAAACAAATTTAAGCGAATCACAACGAATACGAGGAAATGCCAGCCATCAAAAACGTTAATACATTGTCGTTCTAAAAATACAAATTGAAAACGAATCACAACACGATCTCGGAGATATCGACCTTCTGCAAGGTTGTATGCTATTGTTCTAAAAGATAGTGTTCCACTATTGGGCCGATGGATCATCCCGATGAAATCGGGATAGTACTAGTCGGTAGTCTTAGTCTGTGAACCACAATCCCTCAGCGCCCTCCAAACACACAGTACATTTCCTGTCCTTTGCGAAACTTTGCGTAAATCAACACGTTTTAAGAACAGTTTGTAAACTACAAATTGAAAGCGAATCACAACAAACGCCAGGAAAAGAAAGCAGCCAGGAAATTGTACGCTATCACTCTAAAAACACAAATCAAAAGCGGATCACAACCACACGACACAATTATGGACAAAAAGGCGTTGTACACGCTCGTCCTAAAAATACACATTCTACACGTAACCGACATCCCTTGGGATAGGAGATCTTCATTATCAGTTCCAACTCAACGTCCTCCAAACCGCACTCAACGCTCTCCAAACTGCACTCAACACCTTCAAAACCGTACTCGACGACCTCCAAACCCCACGCAGCACCCTCCAAACCTCGCTCAACGCTCTCCAAACTCCGCGCAATCCTCTCAAAACCGCACTCAACACCCTCAAAACCGCACTCAACGCTCTCAAAACACCACTCAACACCCTCCAAACCAAACTCAACGACCTCCAAACCCCACGCAATTCTCTCCAAACTACACTCAACACGCTCTAAACTCCGCGCAACACCCTCCAAACCAAACTCAACGACCTCCAAACCCCATTCCCCATCCAAAGCGACTGAGCTTGCGAAAGTCTGCTTCGGATCCCAGCTCCCCAGCTCCCCATTCCCCAACTCCCCATTTCCCATTTCCCAACTCCCACATTCACTGGCAAACAATCATTTATAAAAAAAATCTTCTGTATACATAATAACCTGCCCTCCTTTTACGTTGTAGGAATTAGTAACAGGCCTAACCGGGAAAAGCCACTCTCCACCACACCGGAACGGTCGTAAAATCAAACGTCATGAACAATTATGGCATCAACAAACAAAAGATGTACGTCACCGTCCGATCGGTGCTGGCATCCAACCAGGCGGTATGGAGCACCATACCTGCATGCGAACCCATCTACGATCTCTTCTGCGCGAAGATGGAACAGCTCCAGCAACTGGCTTTCGATCAGGAAGCAGCAATGCTGGGCGTGAAGAAAGTGAAGGACAAGGAGCGGAGGCTCACCGCAAAGCGCGCGCGGAAGATCGCAAATGCCCTCCGGATCTATGCCGGGGCGACAGGCAATACCGCCCTGCTGGAACAGGTCAGCTTCCGCGATTCCGACCTCGATTACAGCAGCAGCACGTCCACCCTGCAGCTGATGGGGCAGGTAAGCGAGGCCGCCGTTGCACATGCCGCTACGCTCGCGGGCTACGGCATTTCCCAGCAGCAGATCGACGAATTTGAACAGATGCGCGAACACCTGGTAGCTGCCTTTGCTTCCACGCGCAGCGCGATCGTCGACCGCGGCAAGAACACCGAGCTCATCACCGAACTCATCCGGGAGATCAACGGTATCCTGCGCAACAGCCTCGATAAATTCGTGGAAATCCTTAAAGAAGACCACCCGGAATTTGCCATCGCCTACCGCAAAGCCCGCGAGATCGTCGATCTTCCCGGCAAGAAAAACAAGAAAGGAACACTGCCGCCGCTTTTAGACGTCCCCAATACCGACAGGTCCGGCAAAGAAGAAGCTGATGCATAAACAGGACGAACGTCCACCTTCCGAAAGTCCTCCGCTCACCCGGGGGATTTTTTCTTTCTGGTCTTAGGACGATCTCGTAAAAACAAGACTTTGATCCGCCTCTCCCCTTGAGGGGAGAATGAGAGGGGTGGCGTTGTCAAAGCCTGTTCGATCCCTCGAAACAGTCGTGCGAGATCCCCCTCAAACCTCTTCCATCTTTAGACTTATTTGCTATCTTTACATGCTCGGGAAGCGTGAGTTCTTTCCGGTAAATGAAGAGGAAAATCGCATGAAGAACTTACAAATGGTTGATTTGGTCAGTCAGTACAGGAAGATCAAGCCTGAAATCGACAGCGCCGTGGAAGAAGTAATGAATACCGCCGCATTCATCGGCGGGCCGGCCGTCGGGCTGTTCCAGCAGGAGCTCGAAGCTTACCTCGGCGTAAAGCACGTTATTCCCTGCGCCAACGGAACCGATTCCCTGCAGATTGCCATGATGGCCCTCGGACTGAAACCCGGCGATGAGGTCATCACCCCTTCGTTTACGTACATCGCAACAACGGAAGTCATAGCGCTTCTGGGCCTTACGCCCGTTTTCGTGGATGTCGACGCAATGACCTTCTGCATCGATCCTGCAAAGATCGAAGCGGCCATTACGCCCAAAACAAAAGCCATCGTTCCCGTTCACCTCTACGGGCAGGCCTGCGACATGGACGCGATCATGGAGATCGCCGGAAAGCACAACCTGTTCGTGATCGAAGACAACGCCCAGGCCATCGGGTCCGATTACCATTCCGCTTCCGGGAAAGTGTCTAAGGTCGGTACGATCGGGCACATCGGGAGCACGTCCTTCTTTCCATCTAAAAACTTGGGCTGTTTCGGCGACGGCGGAGCCCTGTGCACCAACGATTCCGAACTGGCCGTTAAGCTGAAAATGGTTGCCAATCACGGGCAGCGCGAAAAATACAACCACGAAGTCATTGGCTGCAATTCCCGTCTCGATACGATACAGGCAGCCATTCTGCGTGTCAAGCTGCCGCACCTCGACGAATACATCGCCGCGCGCCGCGCAGTAGCCGATTATTACGATCGCGTGCTCGGAGCTTCCGGTAAAATTACCACGCCGTTCCGCGACGAAAAATCGAAACACGTATTTCATCAGTACACCGTTCAGCTCGAAGAAAGTGTCGACCGTGACGGGCTGCAGAAGCATCTCGCCGCCAACGGCATTCCTTCCATGATCTATTACCCGAAACCCGCACACGAGCAGGGAATGTTCGAATCTTTCGGACTCGGCGATCTCGATCTGCCCGTAACCGATGCACTGACAAAAAAAGTGATCTCGTTCCCGATTCACACCGAAATGGACGACGAGCAGCTTGCTTATATCTGTGAGCATATCTTAGCTTACGTAAACAAAACCACCGCATGAAGAAAATCGCAGTAGTTGGAACAGGATACGTTGGATTGGTAACGGGAACCTGTTTCGCCGAAACCGGCAACAACGTAATTTGTGTAGACATAGACGCCGGTAAGGTAGAACGTATGAAAAATGGCGAGATTCCTATTTACGAGCCGCACCTAGACGTATTGTTCGAACGGAACATCAAAGCCGGACGATTATCGTTCACTACTGACCTCGCAGCAGGGATCAAAGATGCAGAGATCATTTTTCTCGCCCTGCCCACTCCTCCGGGAGAAGACGGCTCCGCAGACCTGCGTTACATTCTCGGCGTAGCAGACGATCTTGGAAAACTGCTCACCGATTACAAAGTGATCGTCGACAAAAGCACCGTTCCCGTTGGAACAGCCGATAAAGTACATGCCGCCATTGCAAAACACGCAAAAGTGGACTTCGACGTAGTCTCCAACCCGGAATTCCTGCGCGAAGGCTTTGCCGTAGACGATTTCATGAAGCCCGACCGCGTAGTGATCGGCACATCCTCTGCCCGTGCTGAAAAAGTCATGGAGCAGCTCTACAAGCCCTTCGTTCGCCAGGGAAATCCCATCATCTTCATGGATGAAAAATCCGCTGAGCTGACAAAATATGCCGCGAATTCCTTCCTGGCAACCAAAATCACCTTCATGAACGAGATCGCGAACTTCTGCGAGCTCGTTGGTGCAGACGTCGATAAAGTGCGCATCGGGATCGGTTCCGACGAACGTATCGGCAAGCGCTTTCTCTTTCCGGGAATTGGCTACGGCGGTTCCTGTTTTCCGAAAGACGTGCAGGCACTCGTTAAATCCGGACGAGAGAACGGTTTCTCCTTCGAGATCCTGAAATCCGTTATGGAAGTCAACGAAAGCCAGAAAACCGTGCTCTTCCCGAAAATGAAAAACTACTTCCGCGGCGACCTCAAAGGCAAGAAGATCGCCTTATGGGGACTGGCATTCAAGCCCGATACCGACGATATCCGCGAAGCTCCGGCATTGTACATGATCGACGAGCTCGTGAATGCCGGCGCCGTGATCACCGCTTACGATCCCGAAGGAATGAAGAACGTCCGCGAGCTGATCGGCGACAAGATCGCTTACGCAGAAAACGAATACGATGCGCTCAAAGACGCCGATGCATTGCTCATCTGCACCGAATGGGGCGTTTTCCGCAATCCCGATTTCGAGCGCATGGGCGGTCTGATGAACGATAAAGCCATTTTCGACGGCAGGAACCTGTTCGAGGTCGAAGAAATGAACCAGCGCGGATTCTATTATTCATCGATAGGCCGCGTAACATTAACCCATTAACATGGAAGACAGAAAACGCATTCTCATTACCGGTGCTGCCGGTTTCCTGGGCTCACACCTCTGTGACCGTTTCATTAAGGACGGTTACCACGTGATCGCTATGGACAACCTGATCACAGGCCGGTTAAAAAATATCGAACATTTGTTCCCGCTCGAGAACTTCGAGTTCTATCACCACGACGTGAGCAAATTCATTCATGTTCCGGGCGAGCTCGATTACATCCTGCACTTCGCGTCGCCGGCAAGCCCCATCGATTACCTGAAAATTCCCATCCAGACACTAAAAGTAGGCTCGCTGGGAATTCACAATTGTCTTGGACTGGCGCGTGTGAAAAAAGCACGTGTACTCATCGCAAGTACCTCAGAAGTATACGGCGACCCGGTTGTTCACCCGCAAACAGAAGACTACTGGGGGAATGTCAATCCCGTAGGTCCGCGCGGCGTGTACGACGAAGCAAAACGTTTCCAGGAAGCGATGACCATGGCCTACAACACCTTTCACGGTGTTGAAACGCGCATTGTCCGCATCTTTAATACCTACGGTCCGCGCATGCGGTTGAACGACGGCCGCGTATTGCCGGCCTTTATCGGCCAGGCGCTGCGTGGCGAAGACCTCACCATTTTCGGAGATGGTTCGCAAACGCGCGCGTTCTGCTACGTCGACGACCTCGTTGAGGGAATTGTGCGTCTGCTGCACAGCGATTACGTGTATCCGGTCAACATCGGCAACCCGGATGAGATCACCATCGGCGAATTTGCCGAAGAGATCATTAAGCTGACGGGAACAGACCAGAAAGTCATCTACCAGGACCTGCCGGTCGACGATCCGAAACAGCGCAAGCCGGACATTACCAAAGCGCAGGAATTACTCGGCTGGAACCCGAAAGTGGACCGCGCCGAAGGACTGAAGATCACGTACGCGTATTTCAGAAGTCTTTCCGACGAAGAGCTGCGGCAGTCCGACCACATTGATTTTGAAAAATACATTCATTAAGATGAATCAGACATTCGCTATTCCGGCAGCCAGTTATGGCAAATTTGCCGCCAGGTCGAATCGTTACCTGGCAGTGTTGCTGTTGGTAGTGAATGTGTTGTGTCTGAGCTTTTTTTACAGCATGGGGGGGGCGAATGCCATGTTTTTTAGATTCTTAATCTACATGCCTTTGCTCACCGTTGTTGCATTGGCAGGGCAGTATCTTGTGGCCCTTCAGCTTGCAAAAGCATACCGGCTGCAGCTCGCAGACAATGGATTGAGGTTATACCTCGAACGAAGCGAGATCCCGCTATGGTTAAAGATTCTTTTCAGGCTGAGGCGGGGATCGTTCCAGTCACACCATAAAGATTGTTACTTTAAAGATGTGGAAGCGATCGACACTACAGCAAAAGACATCGTGGTCAGGTACAAAATGCCGGTGATAGGCGTGATTATTCATACATTGCGTATCACACGTTTATTTGACCAACATGAAGTAATAGCGTCTTACCTGGAAGATAACTATTCTGCAAAATTTAATCAGAAAGAAGGATGAACGATTTTTTCGCACACGACACAGCAGTGGTCGACGACGGCTGCACGATCGGGGAAGGAACCAAAATCTGGCACTTTTCGCACATTATGCCCAATTGTATCATAGGGGAAAAGTGTAACATCGGTCAGAATGTGGTGATCTCTCCCGACGTTATCCTCGGGAAAAATGTGAAAGTACAGAACAACGTTTCCATTTATACCGGCGTGATCTGCGAAGACGATGTGTTCCTCGGGCCTTCCATGGTGTTCACGAATGTGATGAACCCGCGAAGCGCCGTAAACAGGAAAGATCAGTATTCGAAGACCACCGTTAAAAAAGGTGCTTCGATCGGCGCGAACGCAACCATCGTCTGCGGCAACGACATCGGGGAATACGCTTTTATCGGCGCAGGTTCCGTTGTTACCAAAGAAGTATTGAATTATGCATTGGTGGTCGGGAATCCTGCCCGCCAGATAGGATGGATGAGTGCTTATGGACATCGGCTTACCTTCGATGCCAGTGGAAAAGCAGCTTGTCCCGAAAGTAATGAACAGTATCAGCTAACCGACGGAAAAGTCACTAAACTCACACGATGATCCCCGAAAATCAGACAGTAAAATTTGCTATCGTTGGCTGCGGCCACATTGGCAAGCGCCACGCCGAAATGGTGAAGCGCGATGAAGAAGCAGAGCTCGTTGCCCTGGTCGACGTTCGCACGAAAGAAGAATGCGGCGCAGACGTCTACAACGTGCCCTTTTTCAATTCAATTGAAGAGCTCATGGCTTCCGGGCTCGAGTTCGATATCGTAAATGTGTGCACACCGAACGGATTGCACGCCGAACAGGCATTGCTCGCACTGGAGAACAAGAAACATGTGGTCGTAGAAAAACCGATGGGACTGACCAAAGATGCCTGCGAAAAGATCATCTTCAAATCATTGCAGCAGTCGCGCCAGGTATTCTGCGTGATGCAGAACCGTTATTCCCCGCCCAGCGAATGGATCAAGTCCATCGTCGAAGGCGGCGTTCTCGGCGATACCTTTATGGTGCAGCTCAACTGCTACTGGAACCGCGACGAGCGTTATTACAAAGCAGGCGGCTGGAAAGGAACCAAGGAACTCGACGGCGGAACGCTCTTCACGCAGTTTTCGCACTTCATCGATATTATGTACTGGCTGTTTGGCGACATCGACAACATCCAGGGGAAATTTGCTGATTTCACGCACAAAGATTCCACCGACTTCGAAGATTCGGGCTTTGTCAGCTTCGACTTCGTCAATGGCGGAATGGGCTGCCTCAACTATTCCACTTCCGTAGCCGATACCAACCTCGAAAGCTCCATGACTATCATCGGCAGCAAGGGAAGCGTAAAGATCGGCGGGCAGTATATGAACGAGGTCGAAGTCTGTAACATACCCGGCTACGAAATGCCGGAGCTTGCGCCAACCAATCCGGGCAACGATTACGGCGCCTACAAAGGTTCCGCAGCCAATCACCACTACGTTATCGAAAACGTCATAGATACATTAAAAGGAAGGACTTCCGCTACGACCAACGCCCTCGAAGGATTGAAAGTAGTAGAAATCATCGAACGCATTTATAAAGTACGCAATGAGCAACTCAATCTACAATAAACTCGTCGCAAAAGACGCCAAACTGGCCGTTATCGGCCTGGGCTACGTAGGCCTGCCGATCGCGCTGGAATTTGCACGCAGGATCAAAGTCGTAGGCTTTGATATCAACCAGGCGCGTGTCGACCTCATGAAACAGCAGATCGATCCGAGCAATGAGCTCGACGCATCCGATTTTGAAGACCGTGATATTTTGTTTACAGCCAATATCGACGATCTGAAAGACGTGCAGTTCTACATTGTGGCCGTTCCAACCCCGATCGACGACGCCAATCTTCCCGATCTGAAACCGTTGCTCGGTGCATCGGGAACAGTAGGCAAAGTGCTCAAAAAAGGCGATTACGTCGTGTTCGAATCGACCGTTTATCCCGGTTGTACCGAAGAAGACTGTATTCCGGTTCTCGAACAGCTTTCCGGGCTGAAATTCCACGACGATTTCAAAGTAGGGTATTCGCCGGAGCGCATCAATCCGGGAGACAAGGAGCACACGCTGCAGAACGTGATCAAGGTTGTTTCCGGCTGCGACGACGAATCGCTTGAAGAAATTGCGCGAACGTATGAGCTGGTCGTGGAAGCAGGTGTTCACCGTGCCGCTTCCATCAAAGTTGCCGAAGCCGCGAAGATCATCGAGAACACGCAACGCGACGTCAACATTGCATTGATCAACGAGCTGTCCATCATTTTCAATAAATTAAAGATCAATACCTACGAAGTGCTCGAAGCCGCCGGTACCAAATGGAACTTCCTGAACTTTTCCCCGGGACTCGTCGGCGGACACTGCATTGGTGTGGATCCGTACTACCTCACGCACAAAGCGCAGCAGGCGGGCTATCACGCAAAGATCATCAACAGCGGCCGCTACGTGAACGATTCCATGGGCTTCTACATCGGGAAACAGACCGTGAAGAAGATCATCGCACAGGGCAAGCACATACAGGACGCAAAAGTGCTCGTTATGGGTGCCACCTTCAAGGAAGACGTTTCCGATATTCGCAATTCCAAAGTGATCGATGTCGTAAACGAGCTGAAATCCTTCCAGGTACACGTCGACCTGGTCGATCCGCATGCTTCCTCCGATGAAATGGAGCACGAATACGGCGTTAAGCTCGTAGAGATCGGCAAAAATTACGACGCGATCATCGTTGCGGTCAATCACAAAGAATACCGTATCCTTGACGAAGCGTATTTTCAGTCGATCTTAAAAGATGGCAAAGGCGTTTTCGTGGACATCAAAGGCATTTTCCGGAACATGATCCATAATTTAGAATACTGGAGCTTGTAAGAACAGATTCATTATAGGAAGGCTCATCGAAAGATGGGCCTTGTTTGTTTCAGAAGAGATATTTAAACCTTCCTCTCCGCCGGCTGGCGGAAGGATCGGGGAGGGTGGCAGAACTTTTAATCAATTCAAATCTATTTACTATCTTCCCTTCACCATGAAGATCAGGTCGGTAACAATAGATTATAACAAAAGTAATGGAACAATCCGAAGAGAACCTGCGCATGCTGGCAGCAGCACAATCGAAAATCACCACAGGAATCATTGGGGTCGTGCTTTGCTCGATCGTTCTCGTTGTTGGCGGAGCATTTACCTTGCTCTGCGTCGCCTGGGCTAATGGAGCCGGAAGCGGGATCGGTGAAGGAGAAACGGCCATGATAGTGGGCTGTTTATTGTTCCTGGGTTTATTCATATTATCTATTCGATTGATCTCAAAGGGTAGTAGTCAGAAACGTGAGTTGCTTTCGGGGAATTACCGGCCGGGTCGTGCTGATGAGAAGCTGAACGATTAGCCCGCGGGCGATATATTGTCAATTGTCCCGTTCAAAATTGTCAATTGTCAACTGTCAATTGCTAAATTTACCTCATGAACATGCTCATCACCGGCGGCGCCGGATTTATTGGATCACACCTCGTTCGTTTGCTTGTGAACAAGTATCCGGATTATACCATCGTTACGTTCGACGCACTGACGTATGCCGGAAATCTCGCTAATCTCGCCGACCTCGAACACGCTCCGAACCACGTATTCGTTAAAGGTGATATCGTGAGCCCGGAAGATGTGGCAAATGTGCTCGGGAAATACCGGATCACAGACATTATTCACCTGGCGGCCGAATCGCATGTGGACCGTTCCATCGATGGGCCGCTGCCGTTTGTAACGACGAATGTACTCGGAACCGTAAACCTCATGAACCAGGCAAAAGCCTACTGGAACAGCAATGAAGGACATACGTTTTACCACGTTTCCACCGATGAGGTATTCGGATCGCTCGGAACCGAAGGATTTTTCACCGAAGAAACGGCTTACGATCCGCGAAGTCCTTATTCAGCATCGAAAGCCGCTTCCGACCATTTCGTGAGCGCGTATTTTCATACCTATAATTTCCCGGTGAAGCGCTCCAATTGTTCCAACAATTACGGCAGCCATCACCACCCCGAAAAGCTGATCCCGCTTATGATCACCAATATCCTGAACAAAAAGCCGCTTCCCGTTTACGGCGAAGGCGCAAATGTCAGGGACTGGCTGTGGGTGGAAGATCACGCGCGCGCGATCGATCTGATCTTCCATGAAGGTGCCGTTGGATGCAACTACAATGTAGGCGGCTGGAACGAATGGAAAAACCTCGACCTCGTGCACCTGCTTTGTACCATTATGGATGAAAAGCTCGGCAGAGCTCCCGGCGAAAGCGCAGCGCTCATCACTTTCGTGAAAGACCGTGCGGGCCATGATCAGCGCTACGCGATCGATGCCTCTAAGCTGAAAAACGAACTGGGCTGGCAGCCTGCCATTACCTTCGAGGAAGGATTGCGCAAAACGGTCGACTGGTACCTCGCCAATCAGGATTGGGTAAACGATGTGACCAGCGGAAGCTACCAGGATTATTACCGGAAAATGTATTCGGCAAAATAATTCTGTTGTCACCTTTTTATGTAGTTTAGAGCGCTTCAAGCCGCAATCGTCTATGGGAATTTCATCGCTTTTTAAACGCAGCAACAAAAATAATCCGGTCGATCTTTCCGTACTTGGCGCCGATATGCACAGCCATTTATTGCCGGGAATAGACGACGGATCGAAATCCACCGACCATTCACTGGGCATGATGCGCAAATTCCAGGAACTTGGCTATAAAAAGCTCATTACCACGCCGCATGTCATGAATGGCGTGTACAACAATACGACCGCTGTTATCCTGGAAAAGCTCGAAGCGCTGAGATTTGCAGCAAAAGCCGCGGGATTGACGATCGAGCTCGATGCCAGCGCTGAATATTACTTCGATGAAACCCTGTTCGAACGTATAAAGAACGAAGACCTCCTTCCTTTTTGCGGCAATCATATCCTGTTCGAATGTTCCTTCCGGAATGAGCCGCAGCAGCTGGAAGAGCTTGTTTTCTTATTGAGATCTTCCGGCTATCAGCCTATACTGGCGCATTTCGAGCGCTACGCTTATTACCATGGAAGCACTGAAATGGCCAAAAAGCTGCGCGACAGGGGCGTATGGATCCAGCTGAATCTCAATTCACTCACCGGACATTACGGCCCGGAAGTTAAAAAACAGGCAATGCGGCTCGTGAAAGAAAAACTGGTCGATGTTGTGGGAAGCGATTGTCACCGCATCGAACACCTGCACATCCTGGAAGAACACTTGTCAGATCCTGAATTTCATCAGCTTATGGAGCTTCCGCTGAAAAACACGATTTTTTTATAAGCCGCCCGACACGTGCGAACATTCCTTATATTTCGGAAAAATCAGGTGACAAGCAAAATAATTACCATGGTAAATAAAAAGTTTGTACATTTGGTCCATTCAACTTCACATTTATGGAAACTTACATTCCCGTTTTAATCGGACTTTCAGGATTAGTAGCGAGCTTTACGATTCGCAACACCGCTGCTCAGCAGTTTCTAGCTGCACTGGCAGGTATCGGCATTTTATGGACTGCACGTTCCGGATTCGATCCGGCGGATCGTTCAGGGTTTGTGCTGCTCCTGCTAACCTTGCCAGTAGTCATTGGACTCGCAGCGGGGATAATCGTAAAAAAATACGGGGAATGGATCGCACTGGCAGGAACGCTTATCACGCTGGCCTTGCTTTCCAAAAGCATTACCTATTTTGAATTTGAAGTGGCTTTCAACCCGAAAATCGCTCTTTTACCGTTCCTGGGCGGACTGATCCCACTGCTTTCGAAGCTGAAAGGAAAACTGGTCGGTAAATGGTTCGGCGTTGCATCCGATTCCAACGCGATCTCAGGTGGCGTGAGTGTCTTTTTCGGCGGATTGCTGATTTTCTTCGCAACTTTCCAGGCGCAGTACTTTGGTGTTCTGCTGCTCGGGTCGGGCTGGCTGGCCGTTGCGCTCACACAACGGAATACTGCGCTGGTATCTTCCGCGTTTGCGATGTTGTCGCTGGGATTTGTATTCGTGGTGATGAAAACCAATCCAACTGCCGACGATTCTTTTCTGCGCGGTAATTTCCTGATGGGCCTTGTGATCGGTGCAGCTGCTGTTTCCTGGACGAGAATCGCGAAAAACCTGCACAAATTCACCTGGATCTTCACCTTTGCTGTTCCTGTTCTCATTGCATTTGCGGCGATTATGCTCGGAAAAGTCAATCCGAATTTTGGCGGAATTCCGACATATACAGGAGCTTTGCTGGGCGGCGCGATTATTCTCTTCACGAGTAGAAATGCCAATCATGGTGTGCCGTTCCAGTCATTGATGATCGGACTGTCCGCCTTCATTTTATCCCAGTTTGCACCCGTCGTGCTGCCGGAAAAGAAGTCACGCCTGGTACAGGAAACAACCGGAAAAACAACTGCAACCCCGGAAGCAAAACCGGATCCGATGGAAACGACTGCCATTGCCTTGAAATCAGAGCTTGAAGGAACGTGGAAGAGCGACCTGGAAGGATCAACCCTTTCGTTCAAACTCGGGCCGGAAGGCGGTGTCACAACCGGAATTTTCAATAAGTTCAACGTCACACTGAAGCTCGATTCAAAAGGCGAGCCTCAGAAAATAGATCTGAAAATGCCGTCGACAGCCCTGAACACATTCGATGCGAGCCGCGATGAGCACCTGTACAGCGCAGACTTCCTGAATACGGCGAAATATCCCGAGATGAAGTACAGCTCCAAGAGCATTAAAAAGGAGAACGACCGCTATTTCGTCACCGGGGAATTCACCATGATGGGCGTGAAACAGCCGGTAAACCTCGAGGTTAAATTTGCAGCCAACGGGATGGAAGGCGGCAAACAATACCTGGTAATGGTCGGGAAATCTTCGCTCGACCGCACGAAATTCGGAATGGAGCCTGATGCGGCGCTTGGAAATGTGATCGATGTAACTTTCGAGATCGAGTTTCGCAAATAAAGCACAATAAGCGTCAAGCTGAAATCTGTGCTCCGATTTTCTCCGTATTTTCGTTTAGTGAGAAAAGTTCTGCTTATTGTGTGCATGCTCTGCACGATTTCGGTCGGTGCGCAGAAAGATCCTGTCTACAGAAAACGGCAATGGCTTTTTGGCGCCACGAATGCCGCTGTTCTGGGAAGCAGTACGCTGCTGCTGAACGAACTCTGGTACAAAGATTATCCGAAATCGTCCTTTCATTTTTTCAACGATGCGGGCAACTGGCGTGGAATGGATAAGCTGGGACATTCGTTCACCGCTTACAAGCTTTCCTGTATCGAGTATTTTGCCTGGAGCTGGTCGGGCGTTCCGATGAAAAAAGCAACGTGGCTTTCCGGTGGCATCAGCTGGGGCTACTTATTCACCGTGGAAGTACTCGACGGTTTCAATTCCGAATGGGGCTTTTCCGTCGCGGATCTTGGCGCGAATACGCTCGGATCGGGCTTGTTCATCGCGCAGCAGCTTACGTGGAAAGATCAGCGGGTCCGGATGAAGTTCAGCTACAAGCCTTCGCCTTATGCCGAATTGCGGCCGGAAGTGCTGGGAGCAAATTTACCCGAGCGCTTTCTGAAAGATTACAACGCGCAAAGCTACTGGCTCAGCACCTCGCCTGCGCGCTATTTACCTGATAATGTCTATTTCCCCGGCTGGCTGCAGCTTTCTGTCGGTTACAGCGCCAACCAGATGCTCAAAGGCGACAGCGATCACTACACGCTCAATAATTTCACTTACAAGGCACAGTCTGAATTTGCACTTTCCCTTGATATCGACTGGACGCAACTGCCGATTCGCCGCGTCTGGCTGAAAAAGCTCCTGCAGCCGCTTAATGCGATCAAGCTTCCGTTTCCGGCAGTTTACTGGAGAAACGGCGTTTGCTACGTCGGGATGTTCTGACGGCCAAAACAAAAAACCTCCGCACATGCATGCGGAGGCTTGATAAGTCAACGGTTAATTGCTAAATCAGTATTTTTCAACGTAGATAAAGAAATCGCCCGAAGTGATCGTTTTGAACTGTGAAGGGCTGTTCTCGTTGTAGACTTTGCAGCTGAATGTTCCTTTCAGTTTTTGCTGCTCATCGTTCCAGCCATTGGCAGCAACCGACTGATTCGTCGTGAAGTCGAACGTCGAGCCAGCCTGACTTCCGAATTTTGTGGACCAAAGCTCGTCATTGATGTAATAAGTGACTTCCGGTCCCGGAGTTGCAGATCCTTCTACGTAGTAATTTTCAGATACGCTGGCAATAGAGCTGTGAAAAAGCGCATTGTCGTAATCCGACCATATGTAATCGTAGCCTGAAACACCAACAGACAAGTCACCCACAAGCGTGCTGGTGATCGGGCTGATGTTTGCATCCTGTGTAAATCCTGCGGAATAATCCAGGTGCAACAGGTTGTTTTGGCTGTCGAGCTGCGCCGATTGCGAAAGTCCGAGCCCACAGCCGTTGATGAGCTGAACGGCACTCCACGAGTTTCCGTCGATAGAAGCAGTGATGTGCTCCGTGTTTTGAGTGGTGGGTGGATTTGTGACCGGAGGAGTAACAGGAGTAGGTTCCACGTCGTCCTTTTTACACGAAAAGGCAAGCGCTGCCACAAACAGCAGATAAGATGTTTTTTTGATCATAATTTGGTGGTTTTTGATTTAAATGAGCTCCTAAACTACTAAATCGATTCCTCATTTTCAACCGGCGAAAATTATTTAACATATTGTCTGCCTGATGTGAAAACGATTCGATTCTTTACAGTTTTTTGGAATTTTGGTTACCATGGTATTTGTACTTTGGTGGCTATGACGAAAGAGCTCCAATACGACGTGATCATTATCGGTGGCAGCTATGCAGGCTTATCAGCCGCAATGGCTTTAGGACGATCGATCCGGAAAACGCTGATCATTGATGGCGGTGATCCCTGCAACAAACAAACACCGCAATCGCACAATTTCCTTACGCAGGACGGTGAAACGCCGGCTGCGATCGCCGAAAAAGCACTTGAACAGGTGCTGAAATACCCCACCGTTGAGCTCCTGCAGGGATTTGTCGTCGAGCTGGAACAGCAAGACAATGTATTTGTCGTTACGACGGCTGCAGGCGAACGTTTTGCCGGAATGAAGATCCTGCTCGCTACCGGTGTTAAAGATGAGCTGTGTGACATTCCCGGCTTTGCAGAATGCTGGGGGATTTCCGTGCTGCATTGCCCTTATTGCCACGGTTACGAGGTACGGCAGCAGAAAACCGCGATCCTGGCGAAAGGAGAAGAGGCATATCATCTCGGACTGCTGCTGCACAACTGGGCAAGCGATATTACGCTGCTTTCGGATGGCGACCACGGATTGGAAGACATTCAGCTCGACCTGCTGAAAGCAAACAGCGTTGAGCTGATCGATGAGAAAGTGACAGCACTTACGCACGAGGACGGCCGCTTAAAAAGCATTCAGTTCGAATCGGGGAAAACAATGCCCGTAGAAGTGATGTATTCCCGCGTTCCTTTTACGCTCCATTCGGAGATCGCGTCCCAGATTGGCTGCGATCTTTCGGAATCGGGGCATATTCTCGTGGACGCGGCGCAGAAAACCACCATTCCCGGGATTTATGCTGCGGGCGACTGCACAACGAACGGTCGTGCGGTTTCCATTGCTGTTGCCGCAGGCTCACGTGCGGGCATGATGATCAATTCCGAGCTTATTTTCGGGCAGGTGAAGAAATGATAATTTACCCGAACTAACTATTTATCAAGCGAAACTTAAAACGACAGGCAAATAGCTGATATTCATCTATTTATTAGCTTAATGCCGACTGTTTAAGCAGTGTCTAAGCAATAGCTAAGCAGTGGCGCAGCAATAAACCACCTGAAAACCAGCAATGAATAATGAATCAGCAAGGTAATAATTAACCAATTATCAAGGATTGACAATGGAGATTGCTGCTCTTATCAGTTGTTCTCCCACTTTTTCATCACCACGGAAGCAATGTGCCCACCGAAGCCGAATGTGTTGCTCATGGCATACGTCATGTCTTTTTTCACTCCTTTATCGAGCGGAAAGTCGAACAGATCCACGAATTCCGGCTCGATGTTCTTCGTATTGATGGTTGGGGGAACGATTCCTGTTTCCAGTGCTTTTACGCAGGCGATCGCTTCGATAGCGCCGGCTGCTCCGAGCAAATGTCCCGTAATCGATTTCGTTCCGGAAATACTGAGCGATTTTCGTTCGCCGAATACGCGTTTAGCTGCGATCAGCTCGCTTCTGTCGCCCTGCGGCGTCGATGTTGCGTGCATGTTGATGTAATCGATATCTGCGGCCGTAATTCCCGCTTCGCGCATCGCTTCTTCCATTCCGAGCACAGCGCCGTCGCCTTCGGGATGTGTTCCCGTCAAATGATAGGCATCGGCAGCCATTCCGCCGCCAACGATCTCACCGTAGATCTTCGCGCCGCGTGCAAGGGCATGTTCGAGCTCTTCAACGATCAGTGCGCCGGCACCTTCGCCCATCACAAAGCCGTCGCGCTCCGTATCGAACGGACGTGAAGCATGCGCGTAATCGTCGTTGCGTTTCGATAAAGCCTGTGCGGAAGAGAATCCGCCGATGGCCGACTGCGTGATCGCTGCTTCGGAACCGCCGGTAATGATCATGTTCGCTTTTCCCCAGCGGATGTAATTGAATGCTTCAATGATCGCCGTGTTGGATGTTGCACATGCCGAAACAGGGCAGAAGTTGATCCCGCGAAGTCCGTATTTAATGGAAATGATCCCGGAAGCAATATCGACCAGGATGCGCGGAATGAAGAACGGCGTAAAGCGCGGCGTTCCGTCTCCGGCAGAAAATTCGACCATCTGATCTTCAAATGTCTGAATTCCGCCATTTCCAGATCCCCAGATCACGCCGATGCGGTCGCGGTTCAGTCCTTCAAAATTGATCCCACCGTCTTCGACAGCCTGTGCAACGGCAACGAGTGCATATTGCGAGAACAAATCGTATTTGCGGATCTCTTTTACGTCGAAATGTGCTTTCGGATCATAGTCTTTCAGCTCGCAGGCAAAGGTTGTCTTGAATTTTGACGTGTCGAATTTGGTAATAGGGCCTGCGCCGCTTTTGCCTTCGATCATGTTTTTCCAGAATTCGTCTACTGTATTTCCTATCGGAGTGAGCGCACCCATTCCGGTTATTACTACGCGTCTCATGTTTGAAAAGTTGGTGCAAGTACGCGATGCATCGCGTACTTACGAGGTTCGTATTTATAAAAAACCAAGCTCGAGCTTCGCTTCTTCGCTCATCATGTCCTTGTCCCAGGGCGGGTCGAACACGATGTGAATGTCGGCCGAATTCACCCCTTCAACGGATTCGACTTTGTCTTTTACGTCTTTCGGCAGCGATTCTGCAACCGGGCAGTTCGGCGAAGTCAGTGTCATATCGATATCGACGTGGCCTTCCTTGCTGATCTTTACTTCGTAAATCAATCCGAGCTCGTAGATATCCACGGGGATTTCCGGATCGAAGATCGTTTTGAGGATGTTGACTATTTTGTCTTCTAAATTTTCCATACTGTTTTAAGCTAATGCCGAAATGGCAAGTAGTTTTACTTTTTTCACCATGCTCAGCAATCCGTTTGCACGTGTGGGCGAGAGGTGCTCTGCCAGCCCGATATCCCCGATGAAATGAAGGTCGGCTTTCGCGATGTTTTCGGGCGATTCGTTGTTCAGCACGCGAACGAGCAATCCGATGATCCCTTTTGTAATGATGGCATCGGAATCTGCCGTAAGATGCATTTTATCGCCTTCGATGGAAGCGTCGAGCCATACGCGCGACTGACATCCTTCGATGAGCCGGTCGTCTGTTTTCTTTTCTTCTGCGATCAGCGGCAGGTCTTTTCCAAGATCGATGATGTATTCGTATTTCTCCATCCAATCGTCGAACAGCGCGAATTCATCAATTATTTCCTGTTGTTTTTCTTCTAAAGTCATGGTGTTTTTCCTAACGCAGCATTGTGAGGCTTTTCTCCACTGCGGCAATAAATGTGTCTATTTCTTCTTTGGTATTGTAGAATGCAAACGATGCGCGAATGGTTCCCGGGATCTGGAAAACGTCCATCAGCGGCTGTGTGCAGTGATGGCCTGTTCGTACGGCAATTCCCTGCTTGTCGAGCAGCGTTCCCACATCAAACGGGTGGATCTTATCTGCGACAAACGAAACGACGCTGGTCTTGTTTTTTGCCGTTCCGATGATTTTTACATCTTCAAACGTCGAAAGCAGGTCCTGTGCATAATCGGCCAGCTCGCGCTCGTAGTTTTCAACGTCTTCGATGTTGAACTGATCGAGGTACTGCAAAGCGGTCCCGAGGCAGATTCCCCCGGCAATATGCGGCGTACCGGCTTCGAATTTAAACGGAAGCTCGTTATACGTTGTGCGCTCGAATGTTACTTTGGCGATCATATCGCCACCGCCCTGGTAGGGTGGCATGCTGTCGAGAATCGCTTCTTTTCCGTAGAGCACGCCGATTCCCGTCGGGCCAAAGACCTTGTGCCCTGAAAAAACGAAGAAATCGCAGTCCAGGCTGCGAACGTCAACGCGCGTATGCTGAATGCTCTGTGCACCGTCGATGAGGACTTTCGCCCCAACTGCGTGCGCTTTGGCGATGATCTCTTTTACCGGGTTGATGGTTCCGAGCGTATTGGAAATGTGCGTTACGGCTACCAGCTTCGTTTTAGAGGAAAGCATTTCTTCGTAAACGTCCATTTTGATCTCGCCGCGGCTGTTGATCGGGATCACTTTCAGGATAAGGCCTTTTCGCTCGCAGAGCATCTGCCACGGAACGATGTTGGAATGGTGCTCCATCGCTGAGATCATGATCTCGTCTCCTTTTTGCAGCAATTCGCCAAAAGAATTCGCAACCAGGTTGATACCGTCTGTCGTTCCTTTGGTGAAAATAATTTCTTCCGGCTTTGCAGCGTTGAGGAAATGCTGAATGTATTTCCGGGAAGCTTCGTATTCCGAGGTTGCCTGCTGACTTAGCAAATGCACGCCGCGGTGAATGTTCGCGTTGTTCTTGCTGTAGTACTGATTGATCGCATCCAGCACCATCTGCGGCTTCTGGGACGTTGCCCCGTTGTCGAAATAGATCAGGTTCTTACCGTAGATAGTTTGACGTAATGCGGGAAAATCCTGTCTTATTTCCCGTACACTGAATTTGCGTTTTGTTGAGTCAGTCATGGGTACAAAGATAAGGATTTGCTTATTTACAATCATTCTAAATGATTTAATTTACAACCTTTATATTTGTGTTGTATCATACTCTAAAATAGTGAAAATGCGTTTGTTTACCATACTGGTTCTTTTCGTGGGTATTTCTTTTACTTCGTGTAAGAAATACAAGCTGAAACAGCCGGCTTACCTGACTTTGAACTGGGATTTCTTCAATGAAGATCCTTCGGGCTCTAAAATTGATATTACAGGCGGCTTTTTTTATCTCGGGCATCTGAAAGTCCACGGCTCGCGGGCAGAAGGTCCGGATGTCGAAATTGAGCAGCAGCTTCCTTCCGAGCAAATATCGTTCAGCGGCGGCGGAAGCCTTGGACTCAGCATCGATGTTCCGGTGGGCGATTACACTGATTTTGCCGTAGAGCTTGAGGTCGACGATCAATCGAAACCCTGCATGGTGCTTTACGGGCTGTTCAACAAAGGCGGAATGCTGATCCCGATCCGGGTGGAATGGAGTGCGAGCCAGTTGCTGACATTTACTCCAACACAACTGTTCGAGCTCAAGAAAAAAGAAAACTATAACCTGTTCGTAGGAATCGATGTGCATCTTCTGCTAAATGGTATTACTCCGCAAAAATGGGGAGAAGCGATTGTCAGTATGGAAGAAGGAACGCCTACGATCGTGGTGAAGACGAACAACAATCATTCGCTTTTCAACCAGATCGATCACAATCTGAAAACAGCGTTAAAACTGACGCTTAAATAAGAGGTTATGTCTGAGGATAACCGCGATATCATTGAAGGATGCGTAAACTGGGAACGGTCTGCGCAGGAAAAGCTGTATCGCCTGTTCTCCAAAGAATTGTTTAAAGTCTGCAAGCTTTACGGCTCCGACACACAGGACGCCGAGGACATGCTTCACGACGCGTTCATGCACATTTACAAGAACATCGGCTCCTATCATTTTTCAGGGGCTTTTGAAGGCTGGCTGCGCCGTGTAACCGTTAATTGCTGCCTGCAGGAACTGCGGAAGCGCAAAACATTTACACAGCTGGCGGAAATTCCGGTCATGGAAGAAACCGATGTCGAAATGGACAAAGCTGTTCCGTTTGCTGCCATTCTCGAAGAAATTAACAGGCTTCCTGCAAAAGCAGGACTCGTTCTGAAATTATATGCGCTTGAAGGCTGGTCTCATGCTGAGATTGCCGAAGAGCTTGAAATAACTGTGGGAACATCCAAATCCCAGTTAAATTACGCGCGAACTGTGCTCAAACAAAAACTGATAGCATGAGCGAAGACCGTTTACATAACGCTTCGGAGAACCGGGATTCCTGGTTGAATGCTTCTTTTGAGCAATGGGATGCCGGCGTTCCTGCAGACAACTGGGAAGAGCTGGATGAAGCGCTTTCCGTTGAAAAAGTCTGGAGCAGGATCGATCAGTCGATTCTTGCAGACGAACATGCGCAGGATTCCTGGATCAGCGAATCGCACAAATCCTGGGAACCGGAATTGAATACGGATGGTTGGGTAAAGCTGAACGATGCCGTTTCGATCGAGCAGGTATGGCAGGAGCTGAATACGACGTTGAGCATCCCTGTTTCGACGAGAGTTCCGTTTGTCAAGATCCTGGCAGCCACAATTGCTATGCTGTTCGTTGCGGGGAATCTGAATGATTCCACGGTAGAAACGACCAAACATGCAGGCCAGCCGGAAACGATCGCCGGAATAACAACTCAACACTACGGCCAAACGGCCCGACCTTCACTGGCAAATGGCGCGGAGATTGAGAATCCTGCTGATGTCACTCCTTCCCAAGATATAGCAGGTGTTCCTTCCGGTCATGTAAACAGCAATCAGCATACGGAAATCGCGCTCCAGGAAGTGCTTTTACCGGTTGATCCTTCCATTGAACGGCAGCGTCAAATTGCTGATCAGCGTTCAGTAACAGCACCTGTTGCCGCAGTTCAGCAGGAAAGCACAAATAACGAAATCGCAGGAATTGACCCGCTTGAGCGAAAAGCGCTGACTAACAGGCTGTATTTCCCTGTTACCGGAAATTGGGATTACAAGCAGCGTTTCAGTCCGTGGACGTTACAGATTGGAACACAGCTGTCGGTTTTACAGGAAACCGATCAGTCGCGCCTGACTTCGGTCTTCCCGAAACTCGGTATGGCGGCAGATCTTAGCTTCCGTCACCGTGTAGGTCCTGTTCAGCTGATCCACGCGCTTGGCGTGAGCCAGTACTCGCAGGATGCCGGTAAATATGTAAATGGCCGCTACAGGAATACCGAACAGCGTATTAATACGCTGCAATGGTCGAGTTCAGCAGGATATACTTATAGAAGACTTACGGTTTATGGCGGCGTGTTGTTTTCTAAAATGCTGAATGGCCTCGAACAAAATCAAAGTAAGGTGACAAAAGTCTACAATTTCAATTCTATTCAGCTGGGAGCAACCGGTGGAATTGATATACGGATTGTTTCATTTGGCCAGTCGGGCAAACATATTTCAGTAGGTGGGCAGTACCAGTGGATACCGAACCTTTCAGGCAAAAATCAGTCGTTTGAAAACATTCACGGTATCCGTTTCCAGGCAAAATTTTCATTTTAATTCCAACCATTGAAAAAGTGCCGCATCATAGGAATAGAGTTACAGGTAATTCGGGCTGAAAAGCGAATTAAAAATAAATTTTGGGTTCAATAAGTTAGGTAACATCGTCTCTCCACAGGGTAAGTAACAGGAGAAAAAATTACTACATTTTTAAGACGATGATTTTCATTAGTGTAACTGACGCTAGTGGTTAATAAAGATCCGCCGAAAGGCGGATCTTTTTTTGTGCGTTATTGTTTCGTCAGCCACATTAAGAACTCACGGTTTCCGTCGCCACCTTTGATGGGGGAATCGATGGTTGCATTCACCGTCAGGTTCGTATTCACGGCCGCTTTGGATACGTTTGTGATCACTTCCGGGTAGAGCAGCGTGTTTTTTACGATTCCATGCTTATCCACATTCCCTTTACCCACTTCGAACTGTGGCTTCACCAGCGCAATGATGTCTGCTCCCGGCTTTAAATAAGGAACGAGGAAGGGTAATACTTTTTCCAGTGAAATGAAGGAAACGTCGATCACTGCGCCATCGACGGGCTCAGGGAAATGGCGTGCTGTTAGCTCACGGACATTCGTCTTTTCAAAATTGGTGATCTGCGGATTTGTCAGCAGCTTGGGGTTCAATTGTCCGGAACCTACATCGATGCAGGTAACATGTGTTGCGCCTTTGGAAAGGAGTACTTCTGTAAATCCCCCGGTAGAAGCGCCGATGTCCATCCATTTTTTTTCGTTCACTTCAACCGGCCATTCTTCCAGGGCGGCAACGAGCTTCAATGCACCGCGTGAAACCCATTCAAGCTCATGTGAGAGCAGCTCGATGGTTGAATCGATGTCAATTTTCTTCCCGGGCCTGTCGAGCATTTTGCCATTGACGAGCACATCGCCCTTGCGGATGATTTCTTCGCCACGTGTGCGGGTTGTTACAAGTCCGCGCTGCAGCAGAATTTTATCGAGACGTTCTTCCATGTTGCAAAAGTACTATGAATGTGGGGTTTTGCCAAGTTTGACGGCAATTCATTGGTCAAGCTTCATGGACTACATCTGTTACAAACGACCTGAAAATAAAAATCCCTCCTGCTTTTCGGGCGGAAGGGATTCCATTTAATTATTTCGCTACTAGTTATTCCAGTTGAAACGGCTGGAAAGTACGTTGTTGATCTTTTCGAGTACAGCTTCATTTTCAATTTTCTCCATGACTTCGCCGACAAATGCGCCGATCATGAGCTGACGGGCTGCTTTTTCGCCGATTCCACGTGCTCTGAGATAGAATACGGCTTCTTCGTCGAGCTGGCCGGTTGTTGATCCGTGAGAGCATTTAACGTCGTCTGCGTAGATCTCCAGCTCGGGCTTGGAATTAACGGAAGCATCGTCGCTGAGCAGCACGTTTCCGTTGGATTGGAAAGCATTGATCTTTTGTGCGTCTTTGCGAACGAAGACTTTTCCGTTGAAAACGGCGGTTGCTTTTCCGTCGATCACACCTTTGTACAGTTCGTTGGAAAGGCAATTCGCGACCTTATGGTCAACGACCGTATGATTATCGACGTGCTGATTTCCTTTCAGGATGTAAGCACCGTTCAGGTTCGTTTCGCAGTTTTGACCATCTACAGCGATGTGCAGGTTGTTGCGAACAAGTCCGCCGCCGAGTGTAACGGTATTGATGGTAAAGTTGGAATCTTTTGCCTGTTTTGCTTCTTCTGTGGAAACCTGGAAGCAGGAATCATCTTCCTGCTGCAGCTTATCGATCGTCAGGAAAGCATTTTGTGCAACGGAGATCTCAGAAACGACATTGGTGAAGCAGTTCACGGCATTTTCGGAAACAAACTGCTGAATGATGTGTGCTTTGGAAAATGCTTCGGAAACGATGATATTACGGATATTCGACAGTGTATTTTCGCCTGTTGAAATGTACGTCAGCTCGATGGAAGGAGCGATCTGCATTTCTGCCGAAACGTGAATGTAGGCACCGTCTGTGGCATAGGCCGTATTGAACGCATTGAAAATTTCCCCTTCGAGTTTCACATCGTTGCCCAGAACAGCAAGCTCCGCTTCGTTCATTTGGGAAAGTGCAAGGATCTTTACGCCTTCGGGCATGGTTTTATCGGAAAGCTCCGCGGAAAAATGGCCGTTTACAAATACCAGGGAAACCGAGCTTTCGGAAATCCGGTGATTGTTTTTAGCGAGCTGAACCGGATTGACTGCGAATTCGCCGTTTTTGATCCGGGTAACGCGCGTGTATTTCCATGCTTCTGCACGGGTCGTCGGAAACGGAGTGGTTTCGAGAACTGAAAGGGCGTTTTGACGAAGGCTTTCGGAAAGCAGAAATTGCCCATCCAGTTTCCAGTTAACGCCTGATGCTGATTCTAAAACCGGTTGCTCCATAGTTTCTAAGATCATCTTTCGTAATTATAATTGGTGTTCCGCTTTGATCCAGTCGTAGCCTTTTTCTTCGAGCTCGAGCGCGAGCTCTTTCGGCCCGGATTTCACGATCTTTCCGTCGAACAGCACGTGAACGAAGTCCGGAACGATGTAATCCAGCAGTCGCTGGTAATGCGTGATAACGATGGTCGCATTGTCCTTTGATTTCAGTGTATTAACGCCGTTGGCCACGATGCGCAGGGCGTCGATGTCGAGTCCTGAATCTGTTTCGTCCAAAATGGCAAGCTTCGGATCGAGCATGGCCATCTGGAAGATTTCGTTGCGTTTTTTCTCGCCCCCGGAAAATCCTTCGTTCACCGAGCGGGAAGCCAGCTTGGCGTCGAGCTCAACGATTGCGGATTTTTCCCGTACGAGTGCCATGAAGTCTTTTGCTGAAATCTGTTCTTCGCCTCTGTATTCGCGGATCTCGTTCAAAGCGGTACGCAGGAAGTTGACGTTGGAAACGCCCGGGATCTCCACCGGATACTGGAACGCCAGGAACAGGCCTTCACGGGCGCGGTCCTCGGTTGCCATCTCAAGCAGGTCTGTGCCGTCGAAATCAACGGTTCCTTCGGTTACTTCGTATTCTTCGCGGCCGGCAAGGATGGAAGCCAGTGTGCTTTTTCCGGCACCGTTGGGTCCCATGATCGCGTGAACTTCGCCGGCTTTTACTTCCAGGTTCAGTCCTTTTAGGATTTCTTTTCCGTCGATCGACGCGTGTAAATTTTTAATCGTTAACATCTTGTTTTATTAATGGGGCAGATTGGGAGATTACAAATTACAGATTGATGAGCTGTGTTTGTTATTCCTGCTGCTTTTCATTTCTAATTTTAAACAGATTGGGAGATTACAAATACAGATTGATGAGCTGTGTTTGTTATTCCTGCTGCTTTTCATTTCTAATTTTAAACAGATTGGGAGATTACAAATTACAGATTGATGAGCTGTGTTTGTAATTCCTGCTGTTTCCTTTACTTTATTGACTGGCTGATTGCAAATTGACAGATTGATGAGCTGTGTTTGCAGATTCTTCCAGTAGCTATTTTTTTTCGTTGTATTGTTTCAGATAATTAATGAAACCTTTCAACTGCTTACTAACGGATAAACACTGTTCGTTTACAGTATTATATGTTTGTTCGTCAAGGTAATTTAAATTCCTTGCTATTTTCAATTGTGTTCTCAGTTCACCGCAGGATCCTTTTGCAATTACCAGGAAGTATAAAAACTGCCTTTTGCTGTCTCTTTCGTAGCCTTCTGAAATGTTTGAAGGAATAGAAACAGCTGCTCTGCGAATCTGATCTTTTAGTCCGAAATCCCGGGTGAAGTTTTCGTAGTTTGTCAATGTGTAAATAACAGAACAAAGGTCCATGCTCACTTTCCAGACTTCTAATTCCTCAAACCGTTCAATCGTTGCCACTTCTTTCTAATTACAGATTGAAAAAATGCAGTTTGCAAATTATTCAATCGTTGTTTCATATATTCTCTTCGGCTCACTGCCGGACTTCTAATTTGTCAATTTCTTAACCTGCCAATTTGTAATTCTTTTTATCCTACAGAGCCCTCCAGGCTGATCGCCAGTAGTTTCTGCGCTTCAACGGCAAATTCCATTGGCAGCTGGTTCAGGACGTCCTTGCAATAGCCGTTTACGATGAGGCTGATCGCTTTTTCCGTGCTGATGCCACGCTGATTGCAATAAAATATCTGGTCTTCACCGATTTTCGACGTTGTTGCTTCGTGCTCGATCTTCGCCGACGGGTTTTTGCATTCGATGTACGGGAACGTGTGTGCTCCGCATTCGTCTGTCATCAGCAGGGAATCGCATTGCGAGAAGTTCCGCGCGTTGTGTGCGTTCTTATGGATCTGCACGAGTCCGCGGTACGAGTTCTGGGATTTTCCGGCTGAAATACCTTTGGAAATGATGGTGCTTTTCGTATTCTTTCCGAGGTGGATCATTTTCGTTCCGGTATCGGCCTGCTGATAGTTGTTGGTTACAGCCACGGAATAGAATTCCCCGACCGAATTGTCGCCTTTCAGAATGCAGGAAGGATATTTCCACGTAACGGCTGAACCGGTTTCGACCTGTGTCCAGGAGATCTTTGCATTCGTTTCGCAGATTCCGCGCTTGGTAACGAAGTTGAAGATCCCGCCTTTTCCTTCTTTATCGCCCGGATACCAGTTCTGAACGGTGGAGTACTTGATCTCGGCATCTTTCAGTGCGACGAGCTCCACAACGGCAGCGTGCAGCTGATTTTCGTCGCGCATCGGGGCGGTACAACCTTCCAAATACGAAACGTAGGAGCCTTCGTCTGCCACAACGAGTGTGCGCTCGAATTGTCCCGTGTTCGCTTCATTGATCCGGAAATAGGTAGAAAGCTCCATCGGGCAGCGCACGCCTTTCGGAATGTAGCAGAAGGAACCGTCTGTAAAAACAGCGCTGTTCAGTGCCGCATAAAAGTTGTCGGATGTCGGCACAACGCTTCCCATGTGCTGTTTCACGAGCTCCGGGTGATTCTGCACCGCTTCGGAAAAGGAGCAGAAAATAATACCGAGCTCACCGAGCTTTGCTTTAAAGGAAGTGGCAACGGAAACGGAATCCATGACGAAGTCAACGGCAACACCTGTTAAGCGCTGCTGTTCTTCCATGGAAATTCCGAGCTTTTTCATCGTTTCCTTCATTTCCGGGTCCACATCGTCCCAGCTTTCGTATTTCTTGGTCTGTTTCGGTGCTGAATAATAGGAAATAGCCTGGAAATCGGGCTTTTCGTAATGCACGTGCGCCCATTTCGGCTCTTCCATCTGCTGCCACATTCTGAAGGCATTCAAACGGTAGTCGAGCAACCATTCGGGCTCTTCTTTTTTGGCAGAAATGAAACGGATAATGTCTTCGTTCAGACCAGCAGGCGCCTTGTCGGACTCAATATCGGTGGTGAAGCCGAATTTGTATTCCGAATTCTCAAGATCCTTTGCTAAGTCGTTCTCTGTATAATTCATGTAAGGTATTTCAAATGAGTTGTTACCGTTCCGGTTAAACGGAGAATGATTCTCCGCATCCACACGTTCTTCCCGCATTCGGATTGGAGAAAATAAATCCTTTTCCGTTCAGTCCGCCCGAAAAATCAAGCGTTGTTCCGATCAGGTAGAGAAAGCTTTTCTTGTCGACCACGACTTTAATGCCGTTGTCCATGAATACTTTATCGTCGGCCCTGTCTTCATTGTCGAAGGTAAGCTGGTACATCAATCCTGAACAACCGCCTCCCTGAACTCCTACACGAATGAAGAATCCGTCTTTGCCTTCGTCCTCCATGAGGCGAATGGCTTGCTTTTTAGCTTGTTCTGTTACTGTGATCATAACTGTGAGTTTGTGTTTATTTAGAACAATTTTAAATAGACAGCAATTTACTCCGCAAAAATACCACTTTTATGGTATAGGTGCAAAGAAAAAAAAGGTTTAGACAGTACAATCCGGGCGAAGTTTGCCTAACGGGCTCATACAGGGCATATAATCATCCGGAAGCGTGTTATGAAAATCCGGATGCGCAGCTGTTTTTCTTTTTTGTAACTTTGGGGCAACCTGAAACTGAATACGTTCGTTTCAGAAGAACAACGATTGAACACGTCTTCCATTTACTACTGCGTTACCATGAAAAAACATGTGTACTACTTGCTCATTGTGTGCTTTTTCGGAGCATTCACAAGCCAGGGGCAAACTTTTCCGAACCCGATTACATTATCCACGGGACAAGGCCCCCAGGGAACATTTGATCCTGTGTGGCAGGTTTCAGAATTCTGGTATGCCACTCCGCCAAGTCCGCTGGGGCTGAATTATTCTTCGGCACTGATCAATTCCAACTGCGCGCCGGGTGCCTGGGTAGATGCGTCTACTTTGCCTCCGCCGACGAATAACGGGAACTGGATCACCGGGCCGGATGCCGATTGTGCGAACAACACCAGCGACGGTTACCGCTTTTTCAGGCTTGCGCTCGACCTGCCGCCCGATTGTAACGGCTTCAGCGTCACAACGGCGGGAAATTACGTGCTGTCTTTCGACGGTTATGTTGATAATTCCATTGCAGAAGTATACATCAACGGCGCTCCGCAGGGAATCAGCGGCGGTAGTTTTGCCGTTGGCTCGCAACTGTCGTTCACGTTGAGCGGCCCGTGGCTGGTGGGAACGAACTATGTCGATATTTGTGTGTTCAATTCACCTTCGCCCGGCGGAGGCTCAAATCCTTACGGACTTTTGCTGGTAGCCAATACGACCACGCCTGTGGATACGGACGGCGACGGCATTTCCAATATCAATGACCTGTGCCCCTGCGATCCCGGAAATAACTCCCTTGGCTGTATGGACCCGGGCAATCCGAATGGCTGCGATATCGACGCTATCCGTTCGGCATTCGTTAATGCAGGCTGTACCGAAATGGCGAGCTGCGTCAGCAACTGCAGCATGTATTTCCTGAATCCGCAATCGCTTTCGGGCAGCGCGGCCCAGGCTTTTGCACAAACGCTGGGAGCGAACCTGGTTTCTGTCCAGTCGCAGGCTGAAAACGATTGTATTATCAATTCCCTCACGGATATGGGCCAAACCGGTGTGATCTGGATCGGTTTCAACGATGAGACAACCGAAGGATCGTTCGTCTGGTACGATCAGTCACCGGTGGTGTATACCAACTGGGCGCCGGGCGAGCCAAACAATGCCGGCGACGAAGACTGTACGCAGATCTACCCGGATGGCATGTGGAACGACCTTTCGAGCAGCACCGCAAATGCCAAATCCATTATCGAAGTGAATTTATGCCCGGTGGTGAATATCGGCCCGGACATTACGATCTGTAACGGCGCCACTGCAAACCTGAATGTGATCAATACGCTTTTTGGCTCGCCGGCTTACAATTATGTATGGAACAATGGTGTGCAAACAGCTGCCAATCCTGTTACGCCGACTGCTTCCGGCAATTTCAGCGTGATCTCGACCGACCGCTATGCATGTGAAACGACTGATACGATCCATGTAACGGTCAACACTGTTCCGACAGTCGGAGCAGGTGCCGACCAAGCGGTTTGTGCAGGCGGAAGTGTTACGCTATCCGGAACGGGTGCGACCTCATATGGCTGGAACAACGGAGTAACGAACGGCGTTGCCTTTGCACCGGCTGCGACCCAAACCTATACCGTAACAGGAACAAGCAACGGTTGTTCGTCTACCGACCAGGTTGTTGTAACTGTCCATCCTTTACCACCTGTGAATGCAGGTGTTGACCAAACCGTTTGTGCGGGCAGCAGCGTAACGCTTTCTGGTTCAGGTGCCGTTGCTTACGGCTGGAACAACGGTGTTACGAATGGTGTTGCATTTACACCGGCCGCGACCCAGACGTATACTGTTTCGGGAACAGATGCCAATGGCTGTATAAACACCGACCAGGTCACCGTAACCATCAACGCGCTGCCGTCGGTGAATGCCGGTGCAGACCAATCCGTATGTATAGGCGGAAGCGTTACCCTTACAGGTTCGGGAGCAACGACTTACGGCTGGAATAATGGCGTTGCAAATGGCGTTGCTTTTTCGCCGGCTGCCACGCAAACCTACACGTTGACAGGAACCAATGGAAACGGTTGCCAGGGGCAGGACCAGGTGGTTGTTACGGTGAATCCGTTGCCGGTGATCGGTGCGGGAGCTGACCAGACGATCTGTCTCGGAACCGCGGTCACGTTTTCCGGAACAGGCGGCGTATCTTATAACTGGACCAACGGTGTAACGGATGCTACTCCATTCTTTCCGGGGCTTGGAACAACGAGCTATATAGTAACAGGAACCGATGCGAACGGCTGCGTGAATACCGACCAGGTGGATGTGACTGTTGTTCCTGTGCCGGTTGCGGTTATTACGGCTTTGAGCCCGACGGTCGGTTATTCGGGGCTGAATGTTTCTTTTGATGACAACAGCCAGAATGCCAGCCAGTATTCATGGGATTTTAACAATGGAGATACGTACACGTCCGGTTTTCAGGGTTCGATATCCAGCGATTTCTATGATGCAGGCACGTATACGGTTGTATTAACAGCATCCAACGGCGTATGCGAGGACACGGCGCAGCAGACGGTAATCGTTCTGCCTTATCCGCCGCCAACGATCCATGTACCGAATATATTTACTCCGAATGGCGACGGTGTCAACGAAGAATTTACCGTCAGTACGGAGTATGCGGCTTCCTGCAGTGTGATGATTTTTAATCGCTGGGGAAATGTGATCATGGAGCTCGAGGGACTTCAGAGTTACTGGCAGGCTGAAAACGACCGGTTTGTAGAAGGAACTTATTTTGTTACTTATACAGTAGTTGGCCTCGATGGGATCACTTATACCGGACAGGGGTTTGTGGAGCTCAGGCGGTGAGAAGAGGGAATATACAGTGAGGCAATAGCGAACAGGTAGTAGCGAACCAGATTTTAGCCTGAAACAGCAGTTTCCCGATTATAGAGGCTGTTTACCGGTAGTGGCGGACTAAAAGCTTAGGGTACGGGGTTTTGTTAAAAATATAATGATCTCTTCAACTACCGTAAATATTCATTCACACTCGTATTCTGATAAAGAAAGATGTTGTTCGGTATGTTTTTTTTAATTTTGCTGCAACCTGAATCTAACATTCTGCGTTTGAGGTTAACAAGTTTATAACTAAGAGATACATTAAGAAATAATTTACTACTGCAATCCCATGAAAAAAACATGTGCACTACTTGTTTTTGCGGTTTTGCCCGGCATTTTTTATGCCCAGCAAGAACAACGGCAAGTTTCAACCCAACCCAATGGCGTAATTGTCCATGAGTCTTCTGGAAACGAAGGTTTTATACAGCCTTCACCGCAGGGTCAGGAGGCGAAAGCCAGAACAATTTCAGACTGGACTCTCGCAGAATGCATCGATGCCACCAGGGTTATCGATGAGAAGCTGCTGTACCTGACGGATTCAGCAGAAGACCGCCAGCAAAAAGCGGCTTATCTTGCTTACAGGCAGCAGTTAACGGAGCGCAAGGATTATCTCATGAACCTACAGCATTGATTATGAGAAAGATATTCCTCCTCCTGGCCCTGAGTCTTGTTGTCAACAAGCTCGGCGCACAGCTGGCTCCCAATGGAAATAGCGGAAGCTCGACAACTGCCTACACTAACGGCGCGCAGAACAATCCGATCTATATCTGGTGCAGCGATATTCTCTCCACGACCCAGGGAAGCTTAACGGCAACTCCTACAAGCGGAACCGGCCCGTATACGTTTAACTGGTATTTTCATAACCAGTCGAATGCTTCCTGGGCCTTCTATGCAACGCAGACGGGGACGACCTCTACTGTGTCGGGCCTTGCAAGCGATGGTTATCGCGTAGAGATCGTCGACGCGAACAACGTAGTGGTCGATTGTTTTATTGCGTGGGTCTGGAACCTCAATACGCAGGTTGTCGCTTCGAACTCCCGTTCCAACTGTAACCAGGCGAACCTGAGCTCAACGATCAATACTACGGGAAGCTTCTCTTATTACAATCCACCGCCACCGCAATCACTTATTACTGCTTCAACAAACATACAGGTGTGTTTTAGCGCAACCCATACGTATGTTTCGGATCTTGCATTCTACCTGATAGGCCCGGGTGGAGGCCCGACCATTCAGCTTTCTCCGAATCCCGGAGCGATCGGACAGAATAACATCTGTAACAGCGGAAATAACGTGAGTGGCTTATGTTTTACGAACGGGCCTGCCGCCAACCTGAATGTTTGTACTGCGAGTGTTCCTTTATCGGGGAGCTACAATTCCTACGGTCCGTCATCCACACCGATCAGCTGGGCTCCTTTAATCGGCAGCAATGCTGCAGCAGGAGGCTGGACTGTTCAGATCTACGACTGTATTGGTGCTGACGTCGGCTCTTTGACGAATTCCTCCATCACCTTCTCGAACCTTGCATCCCTTTGCGGCTCGCCAACATCGATCTCGTATAATTCCGGAGCTATAAACTCTGCGATAAATGATGGGACATGTACGGCGGCTACAGCATCTATTTTCCAGGTGCCGCCGGATCCAAGCCTGACAGTTCCGATAACGGTCAATGCAACAACGACACTTCAGTGGACTTCTTCCGTTGGTATCTCCAACAGCACAAGCGCGAATGCAACAGCAACGGGTGTGCCTCCGGGAACAACAGATTTCATCCAGACAGCTACAACAAGCTTCGGTACAACAATTTGTTCGGCAGATGACACAACCTCTATGAGCTATGCACTTCCTGTCGTTTCAGCTGGTCCTGATCAGCCTGCGTGCAGCGGAGCATCCGTTACACTATCCGGTTCGGGAGCAGTTTCCTATGTATGGGATAACGGCGTAACGAACGGTGTTGCCTTTGTTCCGGGCGGAACGGCTACTTATACCGTTGTGGGAACAGATGCCGCCGGTTGTACGAATACCGACCAGGTAGTTGTTACCGTTGGTATCAATCCAACCGTAAATGCAGGTGCCGACGTGGCCATTTGCCCGGGAGGAACCGTGACGCTTACAGGAACAGGAACTGCTACCGGCTACAGCTGGAATAACGGTGTATCCAACGGTGTTGCATTCTCGCCGGCAACTACACAAACATATACTGTAACAGGAACGGATGCCGCAGGCTGCCAGAATACCGACCAGGTACTTGTTACGGTTAATCCATTACCTGCTGTTAATGCAGGAGCCGATCAGGCAATATGCACAGGAACGGCGATCACCCTTTCGGGAACAGGAGCCGTTTCCTATGTATGGAATAACGGTGTTACAAATGGCGTGGCTTTCACCCCGGCATCTACACAAACCTATACCGTAACCGGAACTGACGCAAACGGCTGTATTAATACGGACCAGAAAGTCGTTACCGTGAATGCACTGCCTGTTGTCAATGCAGGAGCCGATCAGGCTGTCTGTGCCGGCACAGCTGTAACCCTTTCGGGAACAGGAGCGGTTTCCTACGGCTGGAACAACGGTGTTACGAATGGCGTTGCTTTCACCCCGGCATCTACACAAACCTATACCGTAACAGGAACCGACGCGAACGGCTGTCAGAATACCGATCAGAAAGTGGTTACCGTGAATGCGCTGCCTGCCGTGAATGCGGGTGTCGACCAGGCGATCTGCGCCGGGGCAAGCATAACGCTTTCGGGCTCAGGAGCCGTTTCTTATACCTGGAATAACGGCGTAACGAACGGTGTTGCCTTTTCACCGGCATCTACGCAAACCTATACCGTAACAGGAACTGATGCGAACGGCTGCCAGAATACCGACCAGAAAATCGTTACCGTGAATGCGTTGCCAGTTGTGAATGCAGGAGCTGACCAGGCAATTTGTCCGGGAGCAAGTGTAACGCTTTCGGGCTCAGGAGCCGTTTCTTACACGTGGAACAATGGTGTTTCGAACGGTGTTGCTTTTTCACCTGCCGCTACGCAGACGTATACCGTTACCGGAACGAATGCGAACGGTTGTACCAATACCGACCAGGTTACCGTTACGGTAAATGCCGTTCCGACTGTGAACGCCGGTGCAGACCAGGCAGTTTGTATCGGTGGAAGCGTAACACTTTCAGGCTCGGGAGCCGTTTCCTATACCTGGAACAACGGTGTTTCGAACGGTGTTGCTTTCTCGCCTGCCGCCACGCAAACGTATACCGTTACCGGAACGAATGCGAACGGCTGTACAGGTACGGACCAGGTTATTGTGACGGTAAATCCGCTTCCGGTGATCAATGCCGGAACAGATCAGACCGTTTGTCTTGGAACTGCTGTCACCTTATCAGGTGCGGGCGGTGTAACGTATAGCTGGACGAATGGCATAACAAATGGTACTCCATCGACGCCGGGCGTTGGCTCCTTAACGTATACGGTTACGGGAACTGATGCCAATGGCTGCCAGGGAACTGATGCGGTAGTTGTTACCGTTGTACCGGTTCCGGTTTCCAGCTTCTCTTCGGGAGATCCGTTATCGGGTTACCCGGGGCTGAGCGTTACGTTCACGAACCAAAGTACGAATGCTACTGCTTTCCTGTGGGATTTCGACAACGGAGACCTTTTCAACTCAACAAATGTTTCAACCACAGCGTCGTCTGCGTTCGATATGCCGGGTGTGTATGAAGTGGTTCTCACGGCTTCCAACGGAATTTGTTCGGATCAGTCAACCGTTACGGTTGTAGTTGTTCCTTACGAGCCGCTGATCATCCATGTTCCGAACGTATTTACACCGGACGGTGACGGAATCAACGATTTCTTCTACATCGATGTTGTGAACGGCGTAACGATCAAAGTCGACATTGTTAACCGATGGGGAAATAAAGTTTTCGAAATGAATGACTTTACCCAGAAATGGGATGGTACAACCAATGGAAACGATATGCATGCCGGAACCTATTTCTTTACGTATTCCATTCTTGGAAAAGATGGAACGACAACAGAAGGGCAGGGTTTTGTCGAGCTGATGAAATAACATATTTTAAAACCAGGAAGGCTGTCTCTCAGAGGCAGCCTTTTTTTGTTTGATTTGTTTGAAAAATAACACGAAGTAGTAAAATTGAAAAAAATAATGAATGCACGCAACAAACAGTCGGAGCTTTCCGTCTAAAGTGAACTAGTTAAAGAATAACGTATTACTACTATTATGAAGAAGTTACTGCTACTTCCGGCATTCGTGCTGGGTATGGTTTTCTGCGCGCCTGCGCAGAACAGCCATGAATACTCAGTGCCTCCGGCGCTCACCCACGAGGACAGCCTTGCGGGAATTTACACAACCGAACAGATATTCCGCATCGTCGACCGCTGCAATTCCGTGCAGATCAACTGGTATGCCGAGCACTATACCTATCAGAACAGGATAGAGCCTACCGACCGGAATAAAGCCATTCTCGAGTACGTCCGAAAACGCCAAACCGAACTGCGATGAAATCACTGCTGCTACTACTTGGAATCCTGGTATCATTTATCGGGTTTTCACAACCGCCCTGCGGAACAAATCCTGCCGCCGGCGATGATTGCGCCAACGCTACGCCTATCTGCGAACTGAACGGCTACTGTGGAAATACGTCCTCCTCCTATGCAGTAGACAGCTGGGGAAGCACAGGTTTCCTCGGTATCGGCGCTACGGGCCTCACAGGAACATTCTACAATGCCTGCTCGGGAGCGAGTATCGAGAACAATTCGTTCCTGATGTTCGTTGCTTCGTCGACCTCTATCTCGTTTGATGTCTGGGTGCTGAACAGCCTGCAGGGACAAGGTATTCAGCTGATGATCTTCTCTGCGACGAACTGTACGGGGAACGTGACCTCTTATTACTGCAACCAGCTTACGCCGAGCCTTAATTCACAGCCGGTGAACGCATCGGGCTTAACGCCGGGAAACACCTACTACATTATGGTCGACGGGTTTGCCGGAGACGTCTGCGATTACATTTTTGCCGCTAACTCAGGGATACAGATCCCGGTGAATATTTCACCGGCAAACACAACTATCTGCCCGGGAGAAGCTGTCAGCCTGTCAGCAGCCGGAGGAAACGGGACGTATGCCTGGAACGCTACGCCGGAACTGAGCGCTATTTCCGGGGCGAATGTTACTGCGACTCCACCCGCGGTTCCCGGAACATATACCTACACGGTGAATTCGGCATCGGGCAACCCGCTATGCCCGTCTTCCACAACAGCTACGGCAACCGTGATCGTAGACAATTGTACCTGTACCGTTACTGCCGGTAACAGCGGTGGCGTCTGTACGGGAGGAACGGTGAATCTCACGGCTACGAATGTTGCAGGAGCGATTTACAGCTGGACGGGCCCGAACGGCTTTACGTCCTCTGCTCAGAATCCATCGGGAGTTACGCCGCCTGCTACTCCGGGAACGTATACGTATACCGTTACCGCAAGTGTCAACGGCGTGCCGTGTACTTCCCAGACAACTGTTACCGTTCATGCATTACCGAATGTCAGCGCGGGAGTTTATTCACCGGTTTGCATCAATATCGTGAATGTATCGCTTACAGGTACGCCACTGGGCGGTACGTTCAGCGGAACGGGTGTACTGGGCTCTCTTTTCAGTCCGCTGGTAGGGTCGCAGACCGTGACCTACACCTACACGGATGGTAACGGCTGTATGAATTCCGCTACAGCGTCTATTCTTGTAAATTCGACACCTGTTGTCGATGCGGGAACGTACCCGGCTGTTTGTACCGATGCGGCCAACGTCGTGCTTGCAGGAACACCGGCTGGCGGAACCTTCAGCGGAACGGGCGTTTCGGGAAGTGCGTTCGATCCTTCGGCGGGCACACAAATGGTCACTTACAGCTATACGAACGGCAGCGGCTGCTCCAACTCAGCGACCACGACGATCACTGTGAATCCACTCCCGGTTGTCAGTGCCGGCACTTATCCGGCTGTTTGTGCGAGCGTTCCTTCGGTGACACTTGCCGGAACACCAGCTGGCGGCACATTCAGCGGAACCGGCGTAACGGGCTTGTCTTTCGCGCCGTCTGCCGGCACACAAACGGTGACCTATACCTTTACAAATGCCAACGGCTGTACAAATATCGCCAATGCGGTCATCACTGTCAATCCGCTTCCGGTTGTGGGGGCGGGAACCGACCAGGCTGTGTGTATCGGCGGGAGCGTAACTGTTTCCGGAACGGGAGCTGTTTCCTATACGTGGAATAACAGCGTTTCCAACGGTGTTGCTTTTTCGCCTGCAGCTACCCAAACTTATACCGTTACCGGCACCGATGCGAACGGCTGTCAGAATACCGATCAGCTGACGGTTACAGTGAATGCGCTTCCGGTGATCGATGCGGGTGCAGACCAGACAATTTGTCTTGGAACACCTGTTACCTTATCGGGGAGCGGTGGAGTAACCTACAGCTGGACCAGCGGCATTACGGACGGTACTTCCTTCGTTCCCGGCCTCGGAGCGGTTAATTATACAGTTACCGGAACCGATGCGAACGGCTGCCAGAACACGGCTGTGGTAACCATTACGGTTGTCCCGGTCCCGGTTGCCGATTTCTCGACCAACGATCCTGTTTCCGGTTATCCGTCATTTACGGTGAACTTTGACAACGAAAGCCAGTTCGCGACCAGCTATTCCTGGGAATTCGGGAACGGCGAAAACGGATCTTCCGTTACAACCGGGCCTTTCGGGAGCACTTTTTCCATTCCGGGAACATATTCCGTGTTCCTGACGGCTTCTAACGGCATTTGTTCAGACGAAGCGGCGCTCGAGGTGATCGTGCTGCCATTCGAGCCGGCGATCATTCATATTCCGAATGTCTTTACACCCGACGGCGACGGCGTTAACGATCATTTCTTCCTCGATGTGCAGAACGGCGTTTCGATCAACGTCGTTATTGTGAACCGCTGGGGGAATTTTGTTGCGGAGCTGAATGATTTCACCGAAAAATGGGACGGAACAGCTAAAAACGGCAGCGAATTTTCGGCAGGCACTTATTTCTTCACCTATACGGTAGAAGGAAAAGATGGCGGAGTCGTAACTGGGCAGAGCTTTGTGGAACTGATGAAATAAACTCTTTTAATGTGGGTGGAAAGGTTGTTCCGTTCAGGCGGAGCAGCCTTTTTTCAATTGACAACGAGCAATTGACAGTGGACAATTAACAATTATCAATGGAAGGTTGACAATGCACAATTCCCGCATTATCCGGGTACGGGTATGTATAAGGGAAGTACGGGTGAATTATCAAGTAACAAGTGATAATTCACAATTGACCATGTCTCGTTCTGAAATCACTTAACAGTTTATAGATTAAATCCTGAAGCCATTCCGCAGCTGTAGTTGATAATTGTGAAGCGTCCCATGTAAATTGTGCCTATCTTTGCACCACTATTTTTAGGAAGTTGTTATGACAAGAGAATCCGTTTTGGAAGTCCTTGGTTCGATTCTTGAGCCGGATCTGAAAAAAGACATCGTTTCGCTGAATTTTGTGGAGGAATTAAAGATCGAAGGCTCATCCGTTGAGCTGACGGTGTATGCTTCCAATCCTGCCCTTCATGCCCGCAAGCGGATGCAGGATGCGGTAGAGTTCAACCTGAAACGCGTTTTTGGCAAGGACATTACGATACGCTGTACGGTAAAAGGCCTTCCGGCCGAAACGCGCAGCGAGCACCGTAAATTTCTACCGGATGTAAAAAATATCGTTGCCGTTGCTTCCGGTAAAGGCGGTGTCGGTAAATCGACGATTACGGCCAATCTTGCCGGCGGGCTTGCAAAAGCAGGTTACCGTGTCGGTATCGTTGATGCGGACGTTTACGGGCCGAGTATGCCGACGATGTTCGACGTAGTGGGCGAGCGCCCGGTAATGATCGACGTGGACGGAAAAGCCATGATCAACCCGGTGATGAGCTACGGCATCAAGATCCTGTCCATCGGCTTTTTTGCCAACCAGGACGAAGCGATCGTGTGGCGGGGCCCTATGGCTTCCAAAGCAATGACACAACTCTTTACGGATGCGCATTGGGGCGAGCTGGATTACCTGCTCATCGACCTTCCGCCGGGAACGGGAGACATTCATTTGTCGCTTGTGCAGACAGTTCCGCTTGATGGCGTCGTGATCGTGAGCACACCACAGGAAGTGGCCCTTGCCGATGCACGAAAAGGTGTCAATATGTTCAAGCTCGATACGATCAATGTTCCGATCATCGGACTGGTAGAGAACATGGCCTGGTTTACGCCGGCTGAGCTTCCGGAGAATAAGTACTACATTTTCGGCCGCGACGGTGTTAAAAACCTGGCTGCCGGGATGAACGAAACGTTCCTGGGGCACATTCCGCTCGTGCAGAGTGTGCGCGAATCCGGTGATGTGGGAAGACCTGCTGTTTTTCAGGAAAATACACCGACTTCAATCGCTTTTGATGAATTAGTTGGTATCTTTGTAAACGAAGTCAAAGCCGTTAAAGCACGGAAGGCTGTTAAAGCATAAATTATGGTGCTCGATAAAGTTGAATTAACTCAGAAGATCAATCTTTCCCTGGAAGAGCTGCGCCCGCATCTGCATGCGGACGGAGGCGACATGGAACTGGTTGAGATCACCGACGATGGCATTGCACGTGTTCGCCTCCTGGGCGCCTGCAGCGATTGCTCGATGAGTATTATGACGATCAAAGCCGGTCTGGAAGAAGCGGTGAAGAGAATAGCCCCGGAGATCAGGTCTGTGGAGGCTGTTCATTATTAAGATCCACTGTTCTCCCGGAGAACCTTTACTGAATTCCCCTGTTTATTTATGAGCTGCCTGCTCAGATCGAAAACGGGAATACCTGCAGCTCTTTTGACCCGTTCATAACGGCGATCGTATAATCGCCTTTTTCCCATCCCTGTACTGTAAGCCTGAATTTATACGTCCATTTTCCTTTCTTTGGAAATTCGATCTCATCGGAGGTATTCATGACCGTTCCTGCGGCATTTTTAACGACTTCGCGGATCTTGACCTGCCCGTCGCTTTCGAATTGGAGCATGCCGTTCACCGAAATGGGATTTGTTTCAATTCTCCTGTCTTCGCGCACCACGACCTCCTGCTCGGTGCTGTACCACGGATCCGGCTGTTTTGTCAGCGTGCTGAGAAACGTACGCAATTCCTTGTCTTTCGGGTCTGCATTCCCGATGTAGCTGATCGAGCTTCCATCTGAAACGGCCCACACGGCTTCCTGTATCGTTGACGGCTCATATCCTTTCTTTTCCAGGAACCCGGTGAGCGCAAGCAGGTTATCGTTGGTTGTCCTGGTGATCTTCATGCTGTTATCAGCGGTTGGCGCGCTGTCGTGTGCTTCCATGCAAAAGCCGTCTGCAATGCTTTTGTTCGTGGCTTTCGCATTCACGGCGATCACCTGCGATTCGGCGATGATGAGGTCCTGATCACCTTCCTCTGATGGCTTGAAGACCGTGCCGCCGGGAATGGTAATGCTGAGCGGTGAAGAAGAAAGATTCGTAATGGTCAGGGCAACCGAGGCTCCGGAGTATTCGCCTGTTGAGGTGGCGGTGCAGCTGATCAGTTTTTTTGCGAGGGCTTCTTCCAGGGTGACGGTGACCGGCGCGCTTCGCATGTGCTGGAAGGCGTACAATCCTACGCAAAGCAGCACGAGCAGCCCTACCTTTAAACTCTTTTCTTTTCGCTTCATAGTCGTTGATTTTCACTATAGTGAGGAAGGTGTTTTTTGTTACAGAAGGAAAATAAGGGAAGTGGGAATAGCTGTTTCAGGGAGTGATTAGCGACACACTCGCCTTAAATTGTACACAGTACTTCATTAGCTTCGCTGAACTGCGTTTCGATCATTAGTGGTAAACCGTACCTGGTGGACGTGTTCGCCTTTTGGCGTGATCACAGTAAGCCTGCCTGTTATAATAAGGAAATCCCGCACAAAAAAAAAGCGCTCCGGGTTACGAAGCGCTTTCCTGAAAGTGTTTTTTGTACTAAAACCTATTTCAGCATTTGCACGTGCCCGTGTATGATCTTACGCTCATCGTTTTTCTGTATTTTAAACTCGATTTTCCAGGTATAAACACCTTCCGGAACGAGTATGTCGTGATAGCTTCCGTCCCAGCCCATCTTGTGATCTTCGGTCTCGAAAATAATTTCTCCCCAGCGATTGAAGATCGTCATGTTGAAATCGTACGGATCGAACCCGGAAGTGAACACCGGCGTAAAGACCTGGTTGAACTCATCGCCGTCGGGCGTAAACGTATTCGGAACGAAATAAACAAGTTCTTCCTCGATCACAACCGTCCCTGTTGCGGTAGCCGGACATCCGTCGGCGCTCATAACGGTCAGCGTCACTTCGTAAGCTCCCGGCTGGTCGCCCGGGAAGATATGCGCCGGTGAATGGGAGGACGAATTCGGTGAGCCGTCGCCGAAGTTCCAGTTGTAGGTTGCTCCGCCCGAAGACGTATTGTTCATGATCGAAAGCGGATCGTTCAGTGTCAGAACGGACGGATTGGCATTGAAAGACGCTACCGGGTTATCGGTCACGCAGACAATGTTCGTAAAAGTGCCTGTTCCGGTACAGCCGGTAGCCGATTCTGAGGTCAGTGTCAGGCTGTAGCAGCCCGGACTGGTAAAGGTTACGGTCTGGTCGCCGCAGCCGGTGAAGCTGAGTCCGTTTGAAAACTGCCAGTTGCAGTTAACCGGATTCAGGGTCGTATTGGAGAATGTGACCGTCAGCGGTGCGCATCCTGACGAGATATCTGCAGTGGCAGTAACGGTGAGTCCCGTATTCACAGTAACGGTTACCTGGTCTGTACCTGTACAGCCGTTGGCATCGATCCCTGTCAGGGTATAGGTAGTTGTCGCGGTGGGAATAAAAGCCGTGTTGTTCACAACGCCGTTATCCCATGTTAAGCCCGTTCCGGCAGGGCCTGTTCCCGAAAGAGCAACCGGTTCGCCTGCGCAGATCACCTGGTCGGTACCTGCATTTACTACAGGGCCGTTCAGATCCGAGATCGTTGCGGTGGCATTGTCCTGGCATCCGCCTGCATCCTGTATGACAATGGTGTAGCTTCCGGAAGCAAGATTGGGGAACGTGCCTCCGCCCTGGAAGGTCGTGCCGTTATCGATGCTGTACTGGATCGTACCTGATCCGCCGCTTGCAGTAATGGTAATGGAACCGTCTGTATTGCCGCAGGTCGCGTCTGTTGAAGCAACGTTGTCGATCGTTGGCGCGGTCCCCGCAGTCAGGATTTGTGTGGTCGTAGCTTCACAGCCTGCAGCATCCTGCACGACGATCGTATAAGTCCCGGCAGCAAGCGCCGTAAAGGAATTGCCTGCCTGGAACGTTGTGCCGTTATCGGTGCTGTACTGTAGCGTTCCCGATCCGCCGGACGCGGTAATCTGTATGCTGCCATCTGCTGCGCCGCAACCCGGGTTGACCGGAGTGACACTGTTGATGACAGGTGCATTTGCGTTAACGAGTGTTCCGGTGCTGTTGGCTTCGCAGCCTGAAGCATCCTGAACGACGATTGTATAGGTTCCTGCTGCAAGTGCCGTAAAGGAATTTCCTGGCTGGAACGTTACGCCGTTGTCGATACTGTATTGCAACGTGCCTGTTCCTCCCGAAGCGTTAATCTGCAGACTTCCGTCGGAAGCTCCGCAAGCCGGGTTGGTTGGGGTTACAGTCGTGATAGCAGGACCGTTTGTGTTTGCTACGGTCGCCGTCGTTGTTGCCTGGCATCCGCCGGCGTCTTCAACGACAATGGTATAAGTTCCTGCTGCCAGCCCGCTCAATACGGAAGAAGCCTGGAAGGTTGTGCCGTTATCGGAGCTGTAGGTCAGTGTTCCGGTACCTGTTGCGGTTACGGTGATCTGTCCGTCGCTTGCGCCGCAGCTGGCATTCACGGCCACGGCAGAGCTGATAACCGGTGCAGCTGCATTGGTCAGTACGATGGTTTGCGACTCCAGGCAGTTGTTGTCGTCGTTCGCCTGTATGGTATAGCTTCCCGCAGGAAGGCCTGAAAACACATTAGAGGTCTGGAAAGTCGCGCCGTTGTCGATGCTGAATTCCAGCCCGGTGATCTGCCCGGAAACAGTTGCGGTGATCGTTCCGTCCGAAGCGCCGCAGGAAGGATTGACAGGCGCGAGGTTATCGATCGTCAATGCGCAGCAGCTGCCGGTTGTGATGGTAACGTCATCGGTAACTGTCGTACAGCCATCCGTATCTGTTGCGGTGAGGGTATACGTTGTCGTCGTTGTCGGACAAACGGTTGGGGTCAGCGTTGTACTGCCGGTCATGTTGGTGGTTGGCGACCACGAGTAATTCACCGGTGCGGTAATTTCGGGGTCGTCGAAGGAAATGCTCCATCCGTTGAGGAAACCGAGGCCGAATCCGAACCCGCCGGGAGCGTTCAGCTGCATGGTCCAAACGCCGTTGGACTGGCAGCCGTTCAATGCGGAGAAGTTTTCCGCCGGATCCCAGTTGCCCGGTGTCGGAAAGCTTGGTAACGAAATGGATTGTCCGCCGGCGGGAACGAAGCAGACATTGGTGTAGCTCGTACCGATGGCCGTTCCTGCAGGTACAAGCGTGAGCTCGCATCCGCCGGGCGATGTAACGGTAATGTTAAAGCTGCTGACATCCAGGTTGCAGGTTGCCCCGAAAGAAATGTTCGTTCCGTTGCAGTTACAGCCGCCGAAGAAGTTGGTGCAGATCTGTGTCCCGGAAAAGTTAAAGCTGTTGAGGCAGATCGATGTGATAGAGCCGGTTGTCACCGTTGTTGCGTTCAATCCCTGCACGTTGATGTTCATTTCGGCATTTCCGCCGGTTACCGGTGTGATCTCGCTGTTGTCGAAGGTAGGTGTACTGGCCGGGCTCACGAGCTCGTAAGCTTCTGCATGAATGGTTGCGCAATCGCCGTTGCAGAGCGTGGTGTCGTTGCCCGCGTTGATGATGATCACAGGATCCACAACCGTAACGGTGATGGCGGACGTGCAGGTTGTTGTTCCGTTAGAGATCTGGGCAGTATACGTTGTGGTATTTTGCGGACAGACCGGCGTCGGGTTGTTTCCTCCGCCCGATCCCATCGGGTAGGTGAAGCCGTCGTGCTGCCAGCTGATCTGGAAGGAAGGATCGTTCAGCGTGATACCCACGTTGTCGATTCCCCAGTGGTCGAACTCTGCATCCGTAACGTCGTCCTGGTGCCACCTGATCATGGTGTTTGCCGTCATTGCTCCCGGTGGAAGAACGGCGCAGTACTGGTTCCATTCGGTCAGCTCGTCGTCGTATCCGCCATTGGGATCGTAGTATTGTATCGTGTTCCAGGTTGTTCCGCCATTGGTGGAATATTGCAGGTAAACGCCTTCGTCCGGCTCATCCGGCCCTTCGCACGGAGATGCATCTCCCTGCACGGAATAGCGCATGTCGAAACAAATGGTGCCGCCAAGTGACAGGTTGAATCCTACCGTGGTCATATCCCGTGGATTGACAGCGTCGTCGCCCATCCACATAAAGTTGCTGTTATCGGGAGACGGCTCGCCGCAGGTATTGTTGGAAATCGTCACGCTTTGGGTAAACTGCCAGCCGGCGGGACTACCGGAATTGAAATTTTCCTGGAAAGCGATGTTGCCCGATCCGTTCCCGAAAGCGGAAAGCGTTACGCAATCACCGCAGGTAATCGTTTGTTCGGTGGAAATAGTCGTGAGCGTGCACTGAGCTTGTGTGTTCAATGCTGCCGCCAGGACCAGGAAGGAGAATAGTGTTTTTTTCATGTTATTCCTTGATTTCAGAGGATTGAACGGCAACGAGCGCGAAATTGGTGAGCACATTTTTGTTCATGCCCCCGGGCTGATTGATGAAAATACGGAGTGATTTGTCGGTTTCCGGGGCGGAGCTTCCTTCCAGCGACTGATGCGGAGCAAGCTCGAACAGGGCCGTTTTTTCGGATGTAACAGCAGCCTCCCGGTTGTACTCCAGTTCTTTCCTGAATGTGAGCAATACCTTGCTGTCTGTCGTGTTTGTTACACGAAGCAGGTAATAATTGTTGAAAATACCGTTGGCGGAATCAGTTCGCTGGGCGGGACAGATATCGATCTGAACGCGTTCGTCGATGTAATAGGTTTCCCAGTTTCCGGGAGCCGACTGACACAGTACCGTGCCGGTAATAAAAAGCATTGCAAAGATCAGCGCAAGCCTGTAGTAGCGTGTTCTCATAGTAGTAAGCAAGAAAATTAGCAGAACAAATAAATAAGTTCGCGACTAAAATAGTCATTCAGAACTAATAAATATTCATCCTGATGTACAAACGCTTCAAATAACTAAAGGTTGCTTCGGGAATTAAATGAACTAAAATGATTTATGAAAGCGTTTGAGCTCTTCTGTATAGGAGGCCGTAAGAGCAGTCTTTTTAGCCAGTGAATAATCGAAGAGCACGACTACGTCTTCTCCTTCAGCGCAGAGATTTCCTTCTGCATCGAAAATAAAATGCCGCAGCTGAAAACTGGAGTTTTTGATCCATTCCACCCAAACCTCTATGCGGATGTTCCCCGGGTAATGGAGCGGCCTGATGAATCTACAGGACGTTTTTGCCAGCGCAGGCCCGATCTTCTCCGTTTCGAAGAGCCTGTTCATGCCCAGCGATTCCCAGAAATGAACGCGGGAAGCCTGCAGGTATTTGAAATACGAGACATTGTTGATGTGACCGAAAAGGTCCATCTCGCTCCAGTCCAGGCGCAGTTCCATCACATTGTCCTCCATCTGACTAAAGTAATAAAAATCAACGGTTTGAAAAATGAGTTCATAACCCGTTTATGGAATTTCAGCCGCGGTCTCATCCTGAAGAAAAACAACCTCATGAAAACAACAGCCTTTCTGTTCGCTTTTGCCTGTTCATCCGTTCTCTTCGGCCAGCACGGCGGAGCGCTGCTTTCGGTCTCGGACAACGCCACCGGATGCTATTACGACCATGTGCAGCTCATTGTTTCACAGGATACGCTGGTGATCGACACCGTGCGCACCGACGATAAAGGAGAAGTGATGGTACTGAACCTGCCTGCGGGAAAGGTACAGTTCCGTTTACTCGTTGACAATGCCGCGCAGTTCTTCGACGTGACCATCCAGCCGCTGCAATTGCTGAGCGCAAACATTCGTGTATCGGGAACCACGAATCCAACGGCTCTTTATAGCAAACACCTGACGTTCGTTCCGGGAACTGCTACCGATGGAGTGGTCAGGGGGAGCACCATAACGCGGAAAGATCTGTCGCGCGTGCCTGTAAGAAGGTTTGACGGTGTTGCCTCAACCGTTTCCGGGGTGGATTCTGAAGAATCGCTGGAAGAAATCGTCGTGATGTCTTACCGGTTGCCGCTGATCACCTGCCAGTTTGGGCTTTCTTCCTCCATTATCCGTTCAGATCTTTATTCTTCGCCGGCAGAACGAAACTCACAGATCCCGCTGATCACCGGCGGGGCTGCTGCTGGCGTTACGGGAACAGATGGCGCCATACAGGTGCGCGGATCGCGTGCAGATGCAACCGCTTACTACATCGACGGTGTAAAAGTGCGGGGAAATGCCTCCGTTCCGCATTCGTCCATACAGCAGCTGACAATTTATACCGGCGGCATTCCTGCAAATTACGGCGATGTAACGGGCGGCGTGATTTCCATCGAGACGAAATCGCAAAGCAGCTATAACCGTGAGCGCAACAGCCGGCTTGGTGTTTCCGTTCATGAGGCGCCACGGCAGCCGGTGTACCGCGAGCCGGAACCGGCGGCGGCTTCCATGAACAAATTTCTCCCGATCTATGAAAATATGTTTCTGTCGCCGCTCGATCAGCCGCACTCGACCTTTGGCACCGATGTCGACCAGGCGAGCTGGAAATTCATTCAGCGTTGCCTGGAAAACAAACAGGAGCTTCCGCGCGATGCCGTAAAACTCGAGGAAATGGTCAATGCATTCGATCATCACCTGCCGGCAGTGGAAGAAGGCAGGCACATTGCCCTTACGTTTGAGCAAACCGATTGTCCGTGGAATACCACCCACAGTTTGGTGGCGATCCGGCTCCGTGCAGAAGACCTTCCGGTGACGGTGAAGCGCAAGCCGCACAATTTTGTTTTCCTCGTGGACGTTTCCGGTTCCATGATGTCGCCTGGCAAGCTCGATCTGCTGAAACAGGGACTGATATCGCTGGTCGAAAACCTGCAGCCAGACGATCGTGTTTCGCTGGTAACGTATGCAGGCTCTTCGGGTGTTGCGCTGCAGCCCACGCTTTGTTCCGACAAACGGCCGATCGTCGATGCGATCGCCCGGCTGGAATCGGGTGGCTCGACTAACGGGATTGGCGGTATCCGGATGGCGTATGAGCTGGCGGCTCAGCATTTTCTTCCCGGGGGAAATAACCGCATTATCCTGGCAACAGACGGCGATTTCAATGTCGGGATCAACAATCCGCACGAGCTCGAAGCGTACATTTCGCAGCAGCGCGGAAAAGGCATTTACCTCACGGCGCTGGGCTTCGGGATGGACAATTACCGCAGCGACATACTGGAAACGCTGGCCGACCGGGGAGACGGGAATCATTTCTACATCAGCGACCTGGAAGAATGCCGCGAAGTGCTCGAAAAAAATGTCGGTAACCTGCTTAACCTCGCGCGTGACGTGAAGCTGAACGTGGAATTCAACCCGGAGCTGGTGGCCAATTACCGCCTGATCGGTTACGAGAACCGTTTGATGCCGTCCAGTCATTTCCGGGACGACACCAAAGACGGCGGCGAAATGGGCTACGGACATTGCGTGGTAGCTGTCTACGAGATCGAGCCGGGGAAAGCGAAAGAAACGACTGACACTTATTTCGTAAAATCAAAAACGGTCCATTCGGGAAAAGGCCTGTGCAGGGTCAGTTTGCGTTACAAGCTGCTGGACGATCAGTCGAGCGTGGAAGAAACGTATCCATTTGAAGGTGGTGACGGATTTGCTAAAGATCCCTTACTGCAAACGATCATTGCCTTCGGACTTGAGCTCAGGGATTCTGCTTTCAAAGGAACGTGTTCGCCGGAGCTGGTTAGGGAACTGATGGCGCAGCTGGGCAATTCCGCGCAGGAAACGGAACTGAAGCGGGTGATAGCGGGATGGCTGCGATAGGGGCGGATGGCAGGATAGTAAGATGTCAGGATACCAGGACATTCGGATTTTAAGATGACAGGAATCGATGAGGTCAGTGTGATCCGATAACCGACCGGATTAACCTGCATTGAAAAAAAAGTTCAGCTATTTTATTGTTCACTGTCAGTGTTTTAGTGTTTGAGTATTCAGGATGAAACAACAAAAATAGTTTACAAAAGCAACTATTATTTTTTAGTGTGCGTCTTTGGGATATACTACTTGTCAATTAAAAAGTTCTACACTACTGTTGGGAACAGATTCACTAATCTGGTCTCTCCGATAACGGATATTCCCGTAAACAGCAGTCTGGCCCCTTTTTTGCGGCGTTGGAAACAACGTGTAGACAACATGTACGCTGTGCAGTGAAATGCTGTGCTAAACATCACCGGAAACGGTGACCCGAACTTTGGACATAAACCAGTCAGTTAGATTAATGGAATCCCCGTTTCGTCGCTTACCCGATGGAACGGGATTTTCTTTTTCAGGATGCGTCTTTCTTCGAAAGAACTGATTAGCATCAACAGCCTGTTTAGGATTCCAACAATTGCGTTCCACCGCTTTAACTACGCTTTTACACTGCTGTATCACCATTGTAAGTCTATTGTATGTTCCCGGTATGTACGTTATGGTATGCCACTGGTTCGCGTCTGCTACGGATCCGGTACGGGGTGCCAGGTTTTTTTTAGAAGTTTGATGTACATTTGTGCCATGCGCGTAATTCATGAATTAAGTTCCGAAACAGAGTTCAACGAACCGATCGTTACGTTGGGAACTTACGACGGTGTTCATCTCGGCCACCAGCAGATCATCCGCACGATGGTCGCGGCGGCGAAAAGCCAGGGACGGGAGTCTGTTCTGCTTACTTTTCATCCGCATCCGCGAATGGTGCTTTACCCGGACAGCCATACGGTACGCCTGATCGATACGGTGGACGAAAAGCTGAAAAAGCTGGAAGAGCTCGGCCTCGACACTGTAATATTGTACCCGTTCACATCGAAATTTTCCCGCCTGACGGCCGTTGAATTCGTTCGTGACGTACTGGTGGGACAGATCGGCGTGAAGCATATGCTGGTAGGCCATGATCACCATTTCGGGAAGAACCGCGAGGGGAATTTCCAGCAGCTTGCCGACATGGGCGCGATTTACGATTTCACCGTAGAAGAGATCAGGGCATTTCAGCTGGACGGTACAACGATCAGCTCGACGAAGATCCGCAAGTCGCTCTCCGAAGGCGATATGCGCACAGTCGAACAGTTCCTGGGCGCGCCTTACCAGCTTTCCGGAACTGTTATTCACGGCAATAAGCTGGGAAGAACGATCGGCTTTCCAACGGCGAATATCGAGATGGACCAGGCTACGAAGATGCTCCCGGCCATTGGCGTGTACGCGGTAAGAATAGCTCTGAACGGCCGCATACTGAACGGTGTGATGAACATCGGGAAGAAACCGACAGTTCAGCAAACAGAAAAAATTTCGGTAGAAGTATTTATATTCGATTTTTCAGAGGATATTTACGGTGAAACGCTAACCGTTTCATTTTACGACCGGTTGAGAGGCGAACAGCAGTTCAGCTCGATCGACGCACTTAAAGAACAACTCGGAAAAGATGAACAGCAAGCTCGTACTATTCTTACTGCTCTGCCTTAGCTTACAGCTAAAAGCGCAGGACAGTCTCAAAATCTTTTCATGGGAAGAAGCGCTGCAGGCGCCCCGCGATTCGGTCTTTGCCATCGATGCTTCCAGGCTTAAATGGGAAAGTGTCCCGGCGGAGCTCTATACGTTTACAAAGTTGAAACGCCTCGACCTGAGCAGGAATAAGCTTACTTCGATACCTGCGGACTTCGGGGCGTTCAAAGAACTGAAGGTGATCGACCTTTCCCGCAATAAGCTGGTGAACTTTCCTGTAGCATTGTGTCAGCTAACGACTGTCCGCAAATTACTGCTGAGCCGGAACCTGATGACGACGCTCCCGGAATGCATCGGCTATTTCAAAGACCTTACGGTGCTCGACCTTTGGGATAACCCGATCGAGACCCTGCCTGAGCAATTGTCGAAATTAACGATGCTGAAAACGGTCGATCTCCGCGGGATCCTGTTCAACAAGAAATTCCAGGAGGGCTGGCGGGCGAAAATGCCCGGTACGAACTGGCTGTTCGATGCTCCGTGTGAATGCATACAGTGATTTCAGGATGGCAGGATTTTAAGATTCCAAGAGATTAGAACCAGAATAAACAGAGAAAATCTCAGAATGCCGAGATTTTAACATTTGCTCATAATTTTCTTGTTATGAGTTGTTTGTGTATGATTTTTCATCCGGTTGAGTACTCACTTCATTTTTTTTCAAAAAAAGCGAAAATAATTTCCAACCCCGGAGACATTTGTGCGTCTTGTAGAAACACAGACTCAGAGTTCCTCTGAAGGTTTGGTAAATTGGGTTTTAGGTTTAGAAAAGGGTATTCGTTGGAAAGTACCCTTTTCTATTTTTAAAAAAGTCCGTTTTTCCTTTCCCGCTATCGTTTCCTTCGTTCGTTTTGAGATTCAGTTTGAGATCGCGCATAGCCACCTTCAATCCCTTCTTTGCTGTTTCCAACGTTAAAACGGCACAGAAATAGGAGGAGGCATATTCTAATCTCACTTTAACTCAACTTCGAAGATCTCCTGCCAGAAGTCGCGGATCGAAATGCCACCTTCCTGCAGCATTTGCGGAACGAGGCTCGCCTGTGAAAATCCGGGTGTCGTATTGACTTCGATCACAACGGGCTCGCCGTCCACGAGTATGAAATCGATCCGTGCAATGGAGCGAAGCCTGAGCAATTCGTAGCATTTTTTCGCCACTGCCCATACTTTATCGCGGGTTTCATCCGGAATTCTTGCCGGCGTGATCTCCTGAGATTTGCCAAGGTATTTGGCGTCGTAATCGAAAAACTCGTTTTCGGAAGCTATTTCGGTGAGCGGCAGCGCGTGCAGCCCCGATTTTCTCCTGTAAACGCCGCAGGTAACTTCCGTTCCGTCGAGAAAAGACTCTACGACTACGGTGCCGCCTTCGGCAAATGCTTTATCGAGCGCAGCTGCGAATTCTTCTGCTTTATTGACGCGCGAGATACCGAAGCTGGAACCCGAGTCCGAAGGCTTCACAAAGCAGGGCAGGCCGAGGTCGCTGAGTACAGCTGCTTCATCGACCGTTGTCCTGTCTGTGAGGAACTGCGATCTGGCGACGCGAATGCCGAAGTTGTTCAGGAACTGGTTGCAGTACCATTTGTCGAACGACAGCTCGGAAGCCAGTGCGCCGGAATTCACGTAAGGAATCCCTTTCATGTCGAGGTAAGCCTGGATCTTCCCGTTCTCTCCCGGATCTCCGTGAATGTAGATGAGGCCGATATCGATCTTTACCGTTTGCGTTCCATCGATAAACGTAAAGCTTTCCATGTCGAACGGCACTTTTCCCGTTGAGGCGTGCGCCAGCCATTGAGCTTTTGTTACTTCGATCTTAACGATGCTGAAGGTTTCCGGGAAATGGTCCACGATCGTCTGTGCACTTTTCATGGAAATCTCAAATTCGGATGAGAATCCTCCGCAAAATAACCCCACTGTTTTCATCGCTGCTGTTCTTTTCTGCGAAATTAGGACAGGAAAGCATCGTTTCTGCGAACCGGTGCGAAAAGTTTTCATACCTGATTGTTGAAAGCTTGGCGAGGCGCTTCTCGCATTCACGGACATTCTTTCTATATTTGTTCCTCATTCGGTTACAATGGAATTTCTGAGCAAATTACGAAGCTTCATCTGGAGCAGGCATTTTCTTAAACACACAGGACTTATTCTCCTGACTTACATAGTCGTTGTGGGCGGAACGATCCTTTACCTGGATAGTTATACCAATCACGGGCAACGTATTGAAGTTCCGAATCTTATCGGTAAAAAAGCCGACCAGTCCCGGGTTGTCCTGGAAGAGCTCGACCTGAAGCTTGAGCTGCTGGATTCTGTTTACCGTCCGGACCTCCCTGTAGGAACGATTATCACACAGGATCCTTCGCCGACTTCCAAATCCGACGTTTATGTTAAAGAAGGCAGGATTATCCGCGTGCAGGTTTCCAAAAAGACCCGCCTGATCGAAATGCCAAGCCTTATTGACAAATCGCAGCGTTTTGCCGAAAGCGTGCTGAAAAACCGCGGACTGAAATATCGTATCGAATTTAAACAGACCAATGAATCTAACGGAGCAGTTATGAAACAGCTCTATAAAGGGCAGGAAATTAAAGAAGGAACGCGGGTTCCAATCGGTTCTGTGATCACCATTATCGTTGGGAAAAACCAGGGCGGAGAGCCGGTTGCTTTACCGGATTTAGTCGGCATGACAATATCTGAGGCTCGCGGACGTTTAAGTGGTACATCGCTCAGTTTGTTGCTTGGCGGATGTGACGGCTGTACAAACGCCCAGGATTCCACAACTGCTGTCATCCAGATACAGGGCCCGGAATTCATGGAAGGCAGTATGGTGCCATCCGGAACAACGATCACCGTTTCTGCGGTGAAGGCGAATTAAGCGATGCCTAAACTGGAAATATGAAAAAACTGCTTACCGTTATTGCGGCATTGTGGCTCGCAACTACCGTTACCGGCCAGGAATACCTTGGGCCGCTCATGCAAATGAACCTTGGAAAAGGAGCTCAGAAAACAACACGTGCAACAACAACATTCGACAGCACCTTTCATTATATTATCGACACGCTGACGCTGCCTGTTTTCGATGATTTTTCGACGTCGAAATTCCAGCAATACGACGCTGATTTTACCGACGGCAACGTTACCGAAGAATTGTTCTACCGGCTGACGACTCCCCCGGCAGATGTTCCGTTTCCTGCGAATACGGTGCTCACAACACAGACCACGTTCAAAAAAACCGTTGACCAGGGAACAGGCACCGTTACGGATGTGAACTGGCCGGCAACTCCCGTGAGAAAATGGGATCTGTCCGTTTACCCGCCGACCTTCACTTTGACAACCGGTTATCCGCCCTACAATGTTTACGATACCATCGGCTTTGCCAACGATCCCGATACCGTGTGGATCGTAGCTCCCGAGCTGGTACAGGATTCCGCCCGTATTTTTCATGTGGCAATAGCCGATCCGGGTTCTGTGTGGATCGATAACTATGCCTACCACAATTTCACCTTCGCCGTTAATCCATGGTCGCTGGGAGTTGTTACGTTCGACGGACTCGACGAAACCGGCTATCCCTACCAGTTCGGATCTACAGCTACAGGCGTTGCTGACTTCCTGACATCCAAGCCGATCGACCTTTCCGGTAAAACGCCTGCAGACCAGATCTACATGAGCTTTCTCGTTCAGCCGGAAGGTTATGGCGACATTCCGGAAGCAAGCGATTCCCTTGTGCTGGAATTTTTCGATCCGGGAGCAAATAACTGGAACCAGGTCTGGGGAATGAAGGGTCACCCGGGTGGAGAATTCGAACCACAACATTTCCCGGTAACACAGGCTATCTACCTCGTAGACGGATTCAAATTCCGTTTCAAGAATTACGGCGGACTTTCCGGCTCGCTCGACCATTTTCACCTCGATTATGTGCATTTGCGTGAAAATTCAGGAGCCCCCGATTCTATTTTCACCGATTTCGCCTGGTCGTACCCGGTTGGATCGCTGATCAGGGATTATACATCCGTTCCGTGGGACCACTGGAAGAACAATGCGACCGGCAAAATGAACAACGAAACCCATGTAGTGGTTCGCAATACGAATTACGTGGACAAGAATCCGCAGATCTCACAGGTGCAGGTTCTGCACAACGGCGGTCTCGAGCACGTGTTCACTATGTCGAACCTGGCCATGACGACCCCGAACCCGAATCAGAACTACCAGGCGTTCACGGCGTATTCTACGTACCACGATTTCTCTTCCGGCTATACCTTCGATGTAAGCGTTCCGGGAGACGAAGCTACTTTTGACATTAAGGGGCTGGCTACGATCCAGGAGCCAACCTTAACGGTGAACGACACTGCTTATTCGACCCAGTATTTCGGCGATTACTATTCCTACGATGACGGATCTGCCGAGAAAGTTTACGGTGTTACCGGCGTACAGGCGAGACTGGCCTATAAGTTCACTGCTTACGAAGCCGATTCACTGATCGGTGTCCGCATGCATTTCGTTCCGTCGGTTAATGACCTTTCCAACAAGCTGTTCCTGCTCTGCGTCTGGGGAGACAACAATGGCGTTCCGGGAGCGGTGCTGTACGAAGACGAATTTTTCTTCCCGAGAACACCGGTTTACGAAGATGGGTTGAACGAATTCACCGATTATTACCTTGCCGATACGATGAAACTGCCCATTTCGGGGACTTTTTACGTGGGCTGGCGCCAGATCGATGCCAACAGGCTGAACATTGGCTTTGACATGAATACGCCGAACCCGGACAAGACTTTTTTCTCGCTGAATGGCGGAGCGACGTGGTCGGGATCGACCTTCCCGGGAAGTATGATGATGCGCCCGGTATTCTCTACAGCGGCAAATGCTGATCTTTCCGTTCATAAGCGCGAAGAGCAATTGTCGTGGGAAGTGTACCCGAACCCTACATCAGGCATTGTAGCCATCGACTGGAAAAACGACGCGCAATTCCCCGGAGCTGTCTGCCGGGACGCGCAGGGGAGAACGATCCGCGTGCTGGAAGCACATGAGCAGCAATTACAGCTGGACCTTACCGATGCGCCGGCAGGAATCTACTTCGTTGAGCTGAGCGGACCGAACCGCCAGGTTAAAAAAGTTGTACGCTATTAAGAAATGAATACTGAAAATCAGGAGCAGGACAACGACGAAGAGGAGCTGTTTGAGCATTATCGCTTTAAATCCGACCCCGGGCAGGAGCTCTTACGCATCGATAAATTTTTACTGGACCGTTTGCCGGGAACTTCCCGCAACAAGATACAGGTAGCTGCCAAAAACGGAAATATACTCGTGAATGGCAGCGCCGTTAAGCCCAATTACCGCATCAAGCCGCACGATGAAGTATCCGTTGTGCTTCCTTACCCCGTACGCGAGATCGAGCTCATTCCGCAGGACATCCCGATCGATATTATTTACGAAGACGATCAGTTGATCCTTGTGAACAAGCCCGCCGACATGGTGGTGCATCCCGGCTACGGAAATTACACCGGGACGATGGTCAATGCGCTCGTTTATCATTTCGACAACCTTCCGCACCGGATCCAGGATTATTTCGGGCGTCCGGGGCTCGTTCACCGGCTCGACAAACACACGACCGGGATCATGGTCGTGGCGAAAACAGAGCAGGCACTGACGAATCTTGCAAAACAATTCTACGACCGCACTACCGAACGGCGTTACCATGCACTGGTCTGGGGCGACCTGAAAGAAGACGTGCGGATCGAAGGCCATATCGGGCGTTCGCTGCAGAACCGGAAAGTGATGACCATCTTCCCGGACGGCGCTCACGGAAAGCATGCCGTTACGCATGTAAAAGTGCTCAGAAGCTTCGGATTGGTAACTTTAGTTGAGTGTAAGCTCGAAACAGGCCGCACACACCAGATCCGTACGCACCTGAAATGGATCGGACATCCTCTTTTTCACGATCTTGAGTATGGCGGCGACACCATCCAGCGCGGAACCACCAGCGGGCCGTATAAACAGTTTATTCAAAACTGTTTTGACCTCATTCCCGGGCAGGCACTTCATGCTAAAACCCTTGGTTTTCAGCATCCTGAGACTGGGTCATGGATGCAGTTCGACTCCGAATTGCCCGAAGGATTTAGTGAAATTCTCCGTAAATGGGAAACATATACTCAAGGCAACCCTGTGTAGAATTAGAACGTTTAACATCAGAACGGTACTTTTTTAGCACTTTTACTTCATTGGTTCATTTTTTTAAATTACTTTCGGCATCGCCCTGTAGAGTTTAGAAAAAAATGACATGAATTTGTCTATATCAGTTTTTTTTAGTTCTTTCGGGTTAATTTAACAAAAAGATTGCACCTTGCTATGAATGTTAAAACCCTTCTTATCTTAGCCTTTGTTGGTTTGACAAGCACATTGTCCGCTCAGTCGAAGTATATCAAAGATGCCAATTTGAAATATGGTAACGAGAGTTATTGTGAGGCGGCCAGTAAATGTGCCCTTGCCTACACAAAAATTGCTCGTAAAAGTAATTCGGCACTCAAAGTAAAAGCCGACATGGCTTTTAAAACAGCTCAGTCTTACCGCTTGACGGAAAACATGAAAGAGGCGAATGACTGGTACAACAAAGCTATTTTGCTGAAATACCAGAACATCGATCCAATTGTTTATTACTACAACGGAGAAGTCCTGCGTACAATGGGTGAGTTTGCGAAAGCAGCTGAGAACTATACGCTGTATAAAGCCATGGTTCCGGACGATACGCGCGCCGATATCGGTTTGCAGTCCTGCGCTATGCACGACGAGTTCAAAGAAAACAAAACACGACACGTGATCACCAATCTTGCTTCCCTCAATAAAGACGGATTTGAGATGGCGCCGATGTTCGTTGATAAAAAAGGCGTTGTGTTCGCTTTCAGCTCTTCGCGTGAAGGTGTAACAGGTTCTGACAAAGATCCGCGCACTTGCGAGCAGTACATGGATATCTGGACAACAGAGCTGGATGCCAAAGGGAACTTTTCGCAGCCTAAGCTTATCGATGCCGAAGGATTGAACACCGAAGACAACGAAGGAACTGTTTGTATCGACGGACGTGGTAAAAAGCTGTTCTTTACACGCTGCCCGAACGTTAAAAAACAAAACCTGGGTTGTGAGATCTGGATGTCTGAAGCAAAAGGAAAAAGCTGGAGCGAGCCGGTTAAACTGAACCTGAAAGGAAACGATACGATCTCTGTTGGTCATCCATGCGCAAGCGAAGATGGCAACTTCCTGATCTTTGCTTCTGACTTTGACGGTCCTGGTGCTCTTGGAGGACGCGACCTCTGGTATTCTACTTACGATAAAAAAGGCGACACGTGGACAGCTCCTGTCAACATGGGGCCTGAGATCAATACTCCGGGTGATGAGCTTTTCCCTACCATGGCGATGAACGGCGACCTGATCTTCGCATCCAACGGTTTACCGGGAATGGGTGGTCTTGACCTCTTCAAAGCAACAAAAGTAGGCGAGTCCAACAAATGGGAAAATCCTGTGAACCTTGGTGCTCCGATCAACTCGGATTACAATGATTATGCATTGATCGAGCACACCGAGCGTTCCGGGTTCTTCACTTCAGAGCGTAAAGGCAGCAAAGGCGACAACTTCAAGCCAGACCTCTGGAAATACGAATTGCCACCGAACTTATTTACCCTGAAAGTGATCGTTTCCGATTTCGCCAACCAGGATAAAAAACTCGACGGTGTTCCTGTAACAGTTACCGGTTCTACGCCAGGTGACAAATGGGAAGGCAAAACCGACAAGAACGGAACTGTATTCTGGGAGAAAAAACCGAATGCTGACCGTTACATCAACGAAAATTCTACCTATTCTATCCAGCTGGGTATGAAAGAAGGTTACTACGAAGACAAGAAAATCGTTAAGATCAGCACCGTTGGCCTTAACTACAACCAGGACTTCGTTGTGGATATGGCACTGATCGCCAAAAAACCGATCCGCCTTCCGGAAGTACGTTATCCTTTGTCAAAATGGGACCTGCTTGTCGATTCGACGATCAACTCCAAAGATTCCCTGTTATTCGTTTACAACCTGCTTACGGACAACCCGGGGCTTGTACTGGAGCTGAGCTCGCACACGGATTCACGTGGCGGGAACAATCCTAACCAGGTGCTTTCCGATAACCGTGCCAAAGCCTGCTACATTTACCTTGTACAGGAGAAAGGCATCGATCCGCGCCGTATCGTTCCAATCGGTAAAGGTGAAAACGAGCCGCGTACGATCTACAAAAAAGATGGTAAATACCTCGAGAAAGAGCCGCAGGATATGACAGGTGTTGAAACGATTAAACTGACAGAAGCTTACATCAACCAGTTTAAAACGAAAGACAAGAAAACATTCGAAATCCTGCACCAGTTCAACCGTCGTACAGAGGGTAGAATCCTGAGCCTCGATTTCGATCCGGCAACTGCACCTCCTGCAAATCCGGAATACCTGAAATTTAAAGTGGTTCCTAAGAAATAAGAACTGAAAAATAAACTGAAAGGGTTTGCTGCGGCAAGCCCTTTTTTGTTTGTCGTTTTCCCGCATCGGTTCATTTTAGTACCTTTGCGCTTTCGTTTACAACTATGTCTGATACACGTTATAACCTGAGAGGTGTTTCCGCCGGAAAAGAAGAAGTGCACAATGCGATCAAATCCGTTGACAAAGGCCTCTTCCCGAAAGCATTTTGCAAGATTGTTCCCGATTACCTGACAGGTGATGAGGATTACTGCATCGTGATGCATGCCGATGGGGCCGGAACAAAATCTTCCCTGGCTTACATGTACTGGAAAGAAACCGGCGACGTTTCCGTTTGGAAAGGCATTGCACAAGATGCGCTGATCATGAACATCGACGATTTGCTGTGCGTGGGCGCAACAGAGAACATCCTGCTGTCATCCACCATTGGGCGCAACAAGAACCTGGTTACGGGAGAAGTCATTGCCGCGATCATCAACGGCACCGAAGAATTGCTTGCAACGCTGCGTGAGCAGGGAATCGGCATCTTTTCAACCGGTGGGGAAACGGCCGACGTAGGCGACCTCGTGCGCACCATCATTGTCGATTCAACCGTCGTGTGCCGCCTGAAGCGCTCTGACGTTATTTCCAATCACACGATACAGGATGGCGATGTGATCGTCGGATTGTCTTCGTCAGGGCAGGCGAACTACGAAACATCTTATAACGGCGGAATGGGCTCTAACGGACTCACCTCTGCACGCCATGATGTTTTCAGCAAAGAGCTTGCGGCGAAATATCCCGAAAGCTTCGATCCTGCAGTGCCGGAAGAACTGGTGTATTCAGGCTCCAAAACATTGACGCAGAAACTGGATGGCGTTCCTGTAGATGCGGGTCAGCTCGTGCTTTCTCCTACACGGACATATGCCCCGGTGATCAAGAAAATCCTCGATCTGTATCGTTCGGATGTACATGGAATGGTGCATTGCTCCGGCGGCGCGCAGACAAAAGTGCTGCACTTCGTAGACGATGTTCACGTGATCAAGGACAACCTGTTCCCGATCCCGCCGCTGTTCCGCATGATACAGGAAGAATCGGGTACCGGCTGGAAAGAAATGTACAAAGTGTTCAATATGGGACACCGTATGGAGATCTACGTTCCCGCAGAAGCTGCTGAGAAGATCATCGCCATTTCCGAATCGTTCGGGATCGAAGCGCAGATCATCGGCCGCGTAGAGGCACATGCCGGAAAGCGGGTAACCGTTCGTTCCGAAGTGGGCGAATTTGTGTACGAATAAGAAATTATGGAAGAGTTATTACATAAGCTTGAAGCGATCCATTTCCGGTTCATCGAAGTCGGTAAAATGATCACCGATCCCGAGATCATTTCGGACATGGAGCGCTATATTAAGCTGAATAAGGAATACCGCGACCTCGAAGAGATCGATACTGCTTACAGGAATTACAAGAATATTCTCGATAACCTGAAAAGTTCACGTGCATTGCTGGAATCGGAAACGGACCCCGAAATGCGCGACATGGCGAAAATGGAGATCGACGAGCTCGAGCATCAGCGTCCCGAGCTGGAAGAAGCCATTAAAATGCTGCTGATCCCGAAAGATCCGGAAGACGACAAAAATGCCATCGTCGAGCTGCGCGCCGGGACCGGTGGCGATGAGGCCTGTATCTTCGTTGAAGATATTTTCCGTATGTACACGATGTTCTTCAAAGAGATCGGCTGGAAATACGAGATCATCAACTCGTCCGAAGGAACGGTTAAAGGCTACAAAGAGATCTCCATGAGCATCGAAGGTGCCGGAATTTACGGGATGCTCAAATTCGAATCCGGTGTTCACCGCGTTCAGCGTGTTCCCGAAACAGAATCACAGGGGCGCGTACATACCTCTGCGATCACCGTTGCCGTTCTGCCCGAAGCCGAAGAAGTGGATTTCGAGCTCGACATGAACGATGTCCGCAAAGATACCTTCCGTGCATCAGGAGCGGGTGGACAGCACATTAACAAAACCGAATCGGCGATCCGTTTAACGCACATCCCGACAGGTGTTGTCGTGGAATGCCAGGACGGCCGTTCACAGCATAAAAACCTTGCGCAGGCCATTTCGGTGCTGCGTTCCCGCTTGTACCAGGCGGAGCTCGACCGCGTTCATCAGGAACGTGCGGCGCAGCGTAAAACGCTTGTTTCAACCGGCGACCGCTCGGCAAAGATCCGCACCTACAATTATCCGCAGGGGCGCATCACAGACCACCGCATCGGTAAAACGATGTACAACCTCGGTGCTTTCATGAACGGAGACATTCAGGAAATGATCGATTCGCTGAAAATGGCGGAGAATGCGGAGAAGATGAAAGGCGAAGGGGTGGTTTAAGAGCCGGCTTCCTGGCGTCAGTCGCTTTCGGATGAAAATTTTTGAGGTGCTGAGAGGTTATAAACCGTACGAAAATCGGTCTCCCTCCTTGATGAGGGATTAAGGGAGGTGGCCTGCCCTCACGTTACTTATAGATTTTGATCCCACCCTCCTCTGTCCTCCTCAAGGGAGGAAGATGATGATAGTCCTCGTATCCGGGCGCCGACGCATCGCTTTCCTCAACGGAACAGCACAGCTAACGACTCAAAACTTACCGTTTAACCCATACTGCATTCAATTCATGCGGAATTAACAAATAATACCGATCTTGCGCCCGATTTATACCCGTAAACCCATAGGTCGATATGAGAATTGCCACTTCCCTTGTTTTTTTTCTGCTGCTGACAGTAACGTCATGGTCGCAGGAAAAAGCCACGCTCAGCGGAACCATTAAAGATGCTTCGAAAGGCGAAGAGATCATCGGAGCGATTATCCGTGTGAAAGACCAGACCAGCCTTGCTGCGAGCACCAACGAATACGGTTTCTTTTCACTAACAATTCCTGTTGGGACCTATACGATGCTCATCGTGGCGCCGGGCTATGATCCGCAGGAAGTTATTGTTGAGCTTACGGCCAGCAAGTCGCTCGATTTTTCGTTGAATGAAGAAGGCGGCGAACAGCTGGAAGAAGTCGTCGTTACCAGCAGACGGCAGGATGCGAATATCAAAGATCCCGTGATGGGCGTTGAAAAGCTCGATCCGAAAGAGCTGGCGAAGATCCCCGTATTGTTCGGTGAAAAAGATTTGATCAAGACCATGCAGCTGCTGCCGGGCGTGAAAAATGCCGGCGAAGGAAACTCCGGGTATTACGTTCGCGGAGGAAGCTCCGACCAGAATCTGATCCTGCTCGACGAAGCGCCGGTTTACAATGCTTCGCACCTGCTCGGTTTCTTTTCTACCTTCAATTCGGACGCGATCAAAGACGCTACACTCTACAAAGGAAATCAGCCGGCCAATTTCGGCGGACGCCTTTCTTCCGTGCTCGACATCAAGATGAACGAGGGACACAACAAGAAATTCAACGTCAGCGGTGGTTTGGGACTTATTTCTTCCAAGCTGAACGTCGAAGGCCCGATCATCAAAGACAAAGCATCCTTCCTGATAACAGGAAGAAGAACTTACGTAGATGTGTTCCTGAAAGCGACCGATCGCTTCAAAGACAACCAGCTGTATTTCTACGACCTGAACGCCAAAATGAACTACCGCATCAGCAAGAAAGACCGCCTGTTCCTTTCCGGCTATTTCGGGCGCGACGTGCTTGCTTTCGGCGAAACATTCGGCATCAACTGGGGAAATGCCACGGGAACACTTCGCTGGAACCACATCATCAACGATAAGCTGTTCTCCAACACATCCTTCGTTTACAGCTCCTACGATTACAAGATCTCCATTTCCGGTGGCGACGTAGCGTTCGATATTACCTCGAAGATCCGCGATTTCAACCTCAAGCAGGAATTCCAATACTTCGTGAACACGCGCAATAAGATCCGCTTTGGCGCCAATGTGATCCATCACTCCATCACACCCGGGCAGATCGAAGCGAACGAGACATCCGGGATCAATAACCAGGTATTGAATCCGACGAGATCTATCGAAAGCGCCGTGTTCATTACCAACGACTGGACAGCGACCGAGAAGCTCAATATCAGCTACGGCGTTCGCGTAAGCGGATTCTCCGTGCTCGGGAACGGACAGGAAGTATATACCTACAACAGCGAAGGGCAGGTCGACACAGCGATCACCTACGCGAAGAACGACTACCTGAAAACGTACATCAACGTCGAGCCGCGGATCTCCATGAGCTTTGCTTACAACAAGCAGGCGTCCATCAAAGCTGCTTACGCACGGAACGCACAGAACATTCACCTCATTTCCAATTCCACTTCCGCTTCGCCGACCGACGTTTTATTGGGCTCTACGCTCAACACGCGCCCGGAACTGTGCGATCAGTTCGCGCTGGGATGGTTCCGCAACTTCAAGGAAAACACCTACGAATTCAACGTAGAAAGCTATTATAAAATTATGCAGAACCAGATCGATTACCGCAACGGCGCCAACACACAGGCCAACGAGCTCATGGAAGGCGAATTGCTGTATGGACATGGACGCGCTTACGGGATCGAGCTGATACTGAAGAAAAAAACGGGTCGTTTCACAGGTTGGGTCGGCTACACGCTTTCGCGTTCCGAACGACAGATAGCAGGTATCAACAACGGCGACTGGTATGCTGCGAAGCAAGACCGCACGCACGATATTTCCGTTGTTGGGATCTACGACATCACGCCGAAGCTGGCCGTTTCAGCCTTATTCATTTTCTATACGGGAAATGCCGTAACCTTCCCGTCGGGAAAATACATGGTGAACGGCGAAACGCAGTTCCTTTACACCGAGCGCAACGGTTACCGCATGCCGAACTATCACCGCCTCGACCTCGGCCTTACGTGGATCCGGAAAAACACCGAGAAATTCGAAAGCAGCTGGAACTTTTCCATCTACAACGCTTACGGGCGTGAAAATGCCTACCAGATCACGTTCCGCCAGAACGAAGACAATCCGAACATTACCGAAGCCGTTCAAACAACCCTGTTCCGATGGGTGCCGGCCATTACGTATAACTTTAAATTCAAGTGATCATGACAGCCATTCAGCAATTGAAAGCACTTCCGGTAGTACTGCTGCTTGCAGCGTTCACACTGTTCTCCGTTTCCTGCACGAAAGTCATCGATATCGACCTCAATTCGGGCGATCCGAAAATTGTCGTCGAAGGATTCGTAACAGAAGGCGAAACCGTGCATACCGTAACGATTACGCGAACGCTCAATTTTGACGAAGACCAGGCGTTTCCAACCATCGACAACGCGATCGTAACGATCACAGACGACCAGGGAACGACTCAGATACTTACGCCCATGGGACAAGGGAAATACGAGACCGCCGCTTATTTAGGCGTTTCGGGAAGAACGTACACGATCACCGCGACCGTGGACGGCGCTACGTTTACCGCTTCGAGCACCATTCCGCAGATCGTTGAGATCGATTCGTTGTACGTACAGACGTTTATGTTCGGTCCCACCGTTATCAATACGCTCGTTCCTGCGCGTTACGACCTGGCAGGCGTTGCGAATTACTACCAGTTCAACATTTACGACAACGGCGTGCGCGTGGAGGGAATTAACCTCATGGACGACCAGTTCACAGACGGAAATTACGACGTACAGCCGCTGTTCGGTGGCGAGCTCGAAACAGGCGACACAGCAGTTGTGGAAATGTTCGGCATAGATAAGCCCGTTTACAAATACTTCTACGCACTGGCGCAAAACACCCAGGGCGCTACGCCGGCCAATCCGACATCGAACTTTACGGGCGGCTGCCTGGGCTATTTCTCGGCACGAACGCGTGATGTGAAGTCTGTGATTGTTCCTTAGTGCCGGAGCTCTTTAGTCTGTAATTTCCAATCATTTCTGTGATTTACCGCAGAGGCTGCAAAGATTTACGCAGCGTGCGCGGAGAGGAATTGAATAAGAGGGGTTATAAAAAGAGCGCAGAGAAGAACGATCATATTAAATAGCATAGATATGTTCGATCGTAATTGACTCTAAAATTGGACGCTGATTGACAGATCATTTCTGTGGACTACAATTACTTCGCGACCTCAAAGCACACAGCACTTCCCCTGTCCTCCGCGGATCTCTGCGTTAAAAAAAACTTCCGTATAGCTAGAAAAGTTCACCTTGAATTGAAAAAACCGCTCATAAATCCCGGCGGGCAGGCCTGGAATAAAGAAAGCACGCGTTGAAATGTACGCGGGCAGTCTGCAGATGTTAAAATCCGGCGATAATTGTAAGCAGGCAGTTATGGAATGTCGGTGAGCAGCCGTGGAATAAAGAAAGCACGCGTTGAAATGTACGCGGGCAGTCTGCAGATGTTAAAATCCGGCGATAAATGGAAGCAGGCAGTCATGGAATGTCGGTGAGCAGCCGTGGAATAAAGAAAACCGGTCATGGAATATCGGAGGACGGTTATGGAATTTAAAAAATCACCGTCAGAACGATCTTCACAGTATACAGCTCTTCATCGGCGCCGATAGGTCCATTCCGAAAGTTAATTTATCTTTGTGACTTCATTTTTAAACAACAGCATGAACCGTCAGGAACTGGTAGCCCAGATAAGGAATAAGCAATCGTTTTTATGTGTCGGGCTGGATACCGACCTGGAGAAGATTCCTCAGCACCTGCTTGAAGAAGAAGATCCGGTATTTGCGTTCAACAAAGCGATCATCGATGCGACGAAAGATTTTTGTGTTGCCTATAAGCCCAACATCGCTTTTTATGAGTGTATGGGCCCGAAAGGGTGGGAATCGCTTAAAAAAACCATCGATTACATTCCCGAAAACATCTTTGTGATTGCGGACGCCAAGCGCGGCGACATCGGCAATACCTCTTCCTATTATGCGAAAACATTCTTCAATTACCTCGATTGCGATGCCGTAACCGTTGCGCCATACATGGGCGAAGATTCCGTTACGCCTTTCCAGGAGTTCAAAGATAAATGGGTGATCCTGCTGGCGCTAACGTCCAACAAAGGCGCGCTCGATTTCCAGTTCATGACAGATGTCAACGGTGAAGAGCTGTACAAGAAAATCCTTAAAAAGTCGTCGAAATGGGGCAACAGCGGCAACCTGATGTATGTCGTGGGCGCAACGCGTGCCGAAGGAATCGGCGAAGTGCGTAAGCTCGTGCCCGATCATTTCTTCCTGGTTCCCGGTGTCGGTGCACAGGGGGGAAGCCTCGAAGACGTTGCCCGTTATGGCTGGAACAGCGATTGCGGACTGCTGGTCAATGCTTCGCGCTCCATACTGTACGCGTCCGGCGGAACCGATTTTGCTGAAAAGGCCGGGGAAGAAGCTAAAGCGCTGCAGGCACAAATGCAGCAGATCCTGATCGAAAAAGGGTTTTAATTCATGGAAACAGTCGGACTTCTCAAAGAACAGCTGGCGGCTACCATCCGCGCTTATCACCTCAAAGGCTGGTCACCCGCTACATCGACGAATTATTCTTTCCGAATCGAAGGCTTTCCCGATACGATCTACGTTTCCTGTTCAGGAATCGATAAATCCGAATTCCAGGCCGGCCATTTCATGGAAGTAGGCCTTGACGGAAAAGCATTGCCGGGCTATGAACACCTGCGTCCTTCGGCTGAAACATTGATCCATTGTACGCTGTACCGCTTGTTTCCGGAAATGCAATGCATCGTGCACAGTCATTCCGTTTACAGCGTTCTGCATTCTTCCGCGCAGCAAACAGGCGTTCCGTTTGAAGGTTACGAAGTATTAAAGGGTTACGAAGGCATTCAGACGCACGAATCTTCGGTTATCTGCCCGGTTTTCGACAATACGCAGGACATGCCCGCTTTCGGCGCTTTACTGGAGAAAGAACAGGCGCGCCTGTCGATCCCGGCGTTCATCATGCGAAAGCACGGAACGTATGCCTGGGGAAAAAGCCTGTTCGAAGCAAAACGTCACCTGGAAACAACCGAATATTTACTGGAAGTGGAGTGGAAACTGAGAGGCAATTGACAATTTACAGGTAACAATTCACAATTAAAAGCTCAGATTTTCGCCGTGCAGGTATTGAATCGACCATGAATTGACGACTAACAGTCAGATCAATTGTCAATTGTGCATTGATAATTGTCCACTGTTAAAAGGCTTCCCCCACAAATATATACACCCCATTTCCTTCATTCGTGAACGCGACATCGAGCCGTATCCACACATCTTTCTTCGGGAACAGCTGAAAGCGAATTCCACCGCCACCGGCAAAAACAACGTGATTCGACTGCAAGGTCGGCAAACTGTTGAAGACAGCGCCCGTTCCGCAGAAAACCGATCCGCCCCATCTTTTTGCGAAAGAAAACGGTAGCATGCGGTATTCGAACTGGGTTGCAAGCAGGTTCTTGTCGCGAAACCGGCCGAGGTAATAGCCGCGCATCATACTTTCACCACCCATTAATGCGAGCTGGTTAAACGGCGGATTTCCGTAGCTGAACTGCCCGACAAGGTGTGTAGCGAACACATTTCGCTTTCTGACGGGCCTGAACCAGCGCACATCCGTAAACACAGAAGTAAACTCGTGATCGCTGCCGATGGAAGGCGAATAATGGAGAAATGCCAGCTCCGAGAAAAAGCCTTTCCGGACATTGAGGACATTGTGGCGGTTATCGTACAGAAAACCAAGTCCGAGCCCAAAGTTCGTAGAGCCAAGGTGTCCGTTCGGTTTTTCGTAAACGACCGTCTCATCATGGTCGACAAAATCAACATTCCCCAGGTGCTGCAGGTCTGCTTCCAGCCCGACGTAAAAGTTGTTGTACACTTTCCGGAGCAATCGTTCCTTGAGCTGGAACTGGAAAGCATCCACGCGGGCCAGCTTCGTATTCAAAGTTGCCGGTCCGATCCCGTAATACGACAGCGGAAAGCTCTGAAATTTCAGCTTGCCGAGCAGAAACCATGTATTGTGGTCCGAATACAGCGCGTGATCGAAGATCGCACCGAACTGGTTGTTGATCGTGTAAAAAGTGGTGCCGTTGATCTCGCTGAGCCGGTTTGTCGTGTCGTGCTTTGCATACGAAACGTACAAAATACTGGCTCCAAATTCAACGCTCGTTTCCGGCGAATAAGCCACGATCGGGTAAATGAGCAGCTGTGAAGATTCCTTGTGCGAAGTATCCTTAAAGATCTTGTTGAAATAGCGAACGGGAAACGACTGCCGTCCCTGCCTCGTCTGGGCAAAAAGCAGCTGGCAGCTCAACAGGACCAATGCGGTAAGCGTATACTTCATGTGCAGCTATTGTACGGGGAAATTTTGCCGAAATTACGTATTTCCGATGAAACGGATGGAAACAACCATGTGCCCGGTAACTATTCTACCGGATGAATGGAACATCTTTCGCCTGCAAGCTGTTTAGTGCTTTTTTCGTAACTTTCCGGCCTGAAATAACACTTACACACATGGCCATTCTTTCCATTCCCGACAACAATATCACCGAAAAGAACCCGGACAAGATCCGTACATTCTTAAACGACCGCGCTATCTTTTTCGATCAGTGGGAAGCGGACGTCGTCTTTTCAGATACAGCAACACCCGAAGAGATACTGAAGGCTTACGATAAAGACCTCGGTCCGTTCATGGAATCAGGCGGCTACAAAACAGCCGACGTTATAACGATCAATCACCTGACGGAGAATTACGAAGCCATCCGCGCGAAATTCCTGTCCGAGCATACGCATTCCGAAGATGAGATCCGCTTCTTCGTCGATGGTCGGGGATTATTCTGGTTCCACCTGGAAAACGGCGAGATCTTCAACGTGCTGTGCGAGAAAGGCGACCTGATCTCCGTTCCCGAAGGCACCAAACACTGGTTTGACGCAGGAGAAAAAGATCCGTTCGTAAAAGCCATTCGCATCTTCATCGACATGACCGGCTGGGTGCCTGTTTACACAGATTCGAAAGTAGAACAGCGCTACAGCCAGTTCATCACGCCTTCGCATTGACGAAGCGTTAATTTATCAATACGTCATGAGTCGCTGCGCGGCTTTTTCTAACTTTGCCCCATGAGCAATCCAGTACGTTTTATCTTAACCGATATTGAAGGAACAACGACCGCTATCTCGTTTGTTGCAGACGAGCTTTTCCCGTATTTCAGGGAGAACATCGGCGATCTGCTGCAGCTGAAAGACCTGTCTGTTGTTAAAGAAGCCTTTGACGAAACAGTGAGCCTTGCGCACTCCGCCGATGGCATTTCGCTTTCTTCCGACGAAGAGATCATTGAAACGCTTCGCCGCTGGAGCATAGAAGACCGGAAAATCACGCCGCTCAAAACACTGCAGGGAATCCTGTGGGAAAAAGGCTACCTCGACGGAACGCTTAAAGGCCATTTGTATGACGACGTAGCGCCAAAGCTGAAGGCATGGCACGCTGCAGGAATCGGACTCGGAGTATTTTCTTCCGGATCCATGGCTGCGCAGAAATTGTTGTTCGGGAACAGCGTGGCTGGCGATCTCACACCGCTTTTTTCCCATTTTTTCGATACGACAGCCGGTGGAAAAAGAGAGATCACCACCTACAGGACCATCAGCTCGAAGCTGCTCATTCCTGCGGAGAACATTCTTTTCCTGAGCGATATCCGCGAAGAGCTCGAAGCCGCTAAAGAAGCCGGTTACCAGACCATCCAGCTACTGCGCCCGGGAACGGAGAAAGCGTGGGAGCAGGTTGCTGCGGATTTCACGGATATAAACGTTTAATAGCTTTCGATTGCGGGAGTAACTAAGCCTCCTCTCCGCCAGCCTGCGGAAGGAACGATGTCTGATGACTTTGACGAGTATCAGACCGTCAGATAGGGTAGCAGAAGGAGCATTATCTATAAGATAGTTGACCCTGTACGAGGACAAAAATAAACATAGTACTTTATACTAAAGAATCGATTCTTGAGAAGTCGCGAACAGCTATTCCATCTCCTCTATCCTATTTATTTTTCCTTAATTTTGCACCATTCAAAAAAAATCCATGAGCGCATTCAGAACAATCTGGCCAACAGAAGATAAATACGTAGAAGTGATCGATCAGCGAAAGCTGCCTCACGAATTTGTAGTGGTGAAGCTGAAAACATACCGCGATGCCGAAGTGGCGATCAAAGACATGATTGTTCGCGGTGCGCCACTGATCGGCGCTACGGCAGCTTATGGAATTTACCTCGCGGCCCGGGAGCTTTCTGAAAAGCAACATACGGGACGTGAATTGCTCGATCAGGCATTTGCGGATCTTCGTGCTTCGCGACCTACGGCAGTGAACCTGTTCTGGGCGCTGGATAAAATGCGAAAAGCACTCCACGGTGCGCAGGACCTTGTTGCCACCGCTTGGGAAGCCGCTGCGCAGATCGTTGAAGAAGATATAGAAACCTGCCGCATGATCGGCGTTCACGGCCTGCCGATCCTGGAAGCCATTTCCGAAAGGAAGAACGGCGAAACCATCAATATCCTCACACATTGCAACGCCGGAATGCTCGGCTGTATCGAGTGGGGAACCATAACGTCGCCGATCTACCAGGCGGTTCAGAAAGGATTGAACGTACATGTCTGGGTAGACGAGACACGTCCGAGGAATCAGGGTGCGAACTTAACCTGCTACGAGCTGACGAAACACAATGTTCCGCACACACTCATCGTCGATAATACCGGAGGACACCTGATGCAGCATGGAATGGTCGATATGGTCATCGTAGGAACGGACCGCACGACCCGCCAGGGAGACGTGGCCAATAAGATTGGAACGTACCTGAAAGCACTTGCGGCAAAAGACAACAACATTCCTTTTTATGTAGCATTGCCTTCCACAACGCTCGACTGGAGCATCAACGACGGACTGAAAGAGATTCCGATCGAAGAGCGCAACCAGGACGAAGTAAAATACGTGATCGGAAAAAGCCGCGAATCCGGCAGAATGGAAGAAGTGCTGATCTGCCCGGAAACCACAAAAGCCAGCAATTACGGCTTTGACGTTACACCTGCGAGACTTGTTACCGGGCTAATCACCGAGCGTGGTGTTTGCCAGGCAAGCGAAGAAGGTCTGCTAACGCTGTTCCCGGAGCAGCGATAAGCCGATATTTTCATTTTCCGGTTTGCGAGTAATCGACTCGTTTTTGAGCGGCTTAATCATTTGTGAATATCTTTTTCAATTGCATCATTTCCCCGAATGGCAGGAATAATCCGGAGCTAAACGTTTCTTAACGGATAAGAAACGGCTTTTTTGTATCGCGTTTTTCCTGAGGCCGGTTCCGGCAAAAAAATAAGTAGTATATTCAATAGAAAGCAATTTCAAAATGAATGAACACTATTTACACCTGCTCTGGCGCACCAAACGGCTTCCGCTGCATTTGCTCAAAACGATCACCGGCGAGCCCGTGCGCATTCTGCATGTCGGATTTTACAATACCGCTTCAGGCCCCGATTTTTTTAACGGCAAGATCGAGATCGGCGGGCTTATACACAGCGGAAATATCGAGATGCATCTGAAATCTTCCGACTGGTATGCACACAATCACCATTTGGATGATGCCTATAATAATGTGATCCTGCATGTCGTTTATGATCATGATAAGCTGGTGTTCATTGAAGGAGTGCCTATTCCGACGATCGAGCTGAAAGAATACATCGATGAAGTTCATCTTCAGAAAACGCTGGGACTTACAAATGCCGTTGCCGCGATTCCCTGTGCTAACCAATTGCCGGATTGTCCGGCACCTGTGCTCTGGGATCAAATCGAGAAAGCATTGTTCCGGCGGATCGAACGCAAGTCGAAAGAGTTGTCAGCGCTTGGCGAATCATTGGGGAACGATCCGCGAAAAGTGTTGTTTCATTCCATTGCAGGAGCTTTCGGAATGAAAACCAACCAGCTGCCTTTCCAGGAGCTGGCGCACCGGCTTCCATTCGAGCGCGTGATCAGGACGGAACAATCACAGCTCGAAGCCATTGTTTTCGGTACCGGCGGATTTCTCGAGGATGGTGCAGCAGATACTTATCAGAGTCAGCTTCGGTTTGATTGGTTCTATCAGCGCGCACGCCTGTCGCTTCATCCGGCAAATCATCACAGCTGGCATTTCAAAGGCTGCCGCCCTTCGGGATTCCCTACTATGCGGCTGGCGCAGTTTGCAAGCTTCATTCAGCGGATGGACTGGTCGGAAGCTTTCTGGGAACTTCCTGCAAAAGAGATCAAAACAGTAATGGAAACAGCGCTTGTAGCCGAACCTTCGGACTACTGGAAACAACATTATCACTTCGGAAAGGAAAAACAAAAACGCGTCTCGGGAGCGATGAGCCTTACGGCGGCTCATGTAGTGATCATTAACAGCGTGGTCCCGTTTCTGTGGTGGCTGTCTGAAATCACCGCTAACACAGTTTTCCGCGAACGCGCGATCGAGCTGCTGGAATACCTGCCGGCGGAAAAGAACGTATTGCTCGACCACTGGAAAGAAAAAAGCGTAAAACCGAAATCAGCGGCAGAAAGTCAAGGACTTCTCGAATTAAAAAACGAATTTTGTAACAGGAAACAATGCCTGAACTGCAAAGTCGGGCTGTATTTGCTGAAAAAATGAAACGGACCATTCAAAAAATAGCTTTTTTCTTTGAGATGCGCTCTTTCGGAGTGTGTTCCTGGTGGGCGAGAACACTTGGGATACAAACGAATAAGGTTCGTTTGGGATTTATCTATGCGACCTGTATCGGTCTCGGATCCCCGCTGATCCCTTACCTGATCATGGCGTGGATACTCGAGCATAAGCATTATTTCAAGCTGAAGCGCAAAAAGCGAACGTCCATCTGGGAATTGTAATGTTTAGCTAATCTCCTTTTATCTCTATGAAAATTCTGATCACAGGATCCAACGGCCTTCTCGGACAAAAGATCGTTAAGCGCTGCTTGGCGAATAACATTCCTTTCCTGGCGACTTCCAAAGGCGCAAACCGTAACCCGGATTGTCCGGACGAATACTACCATCCGCTGGACATCACTGTTCCGATGGAAGTTGGCGACGTGTTCTTCAAATACCGGCCTACGGCGATCATCCATACAGCCGCAATCACGAATGTCGATTATTGTGAAACCAATCCCGAAGAGTGTTTCAGCGTGAATGCGCATGCGACCATGATCCTCTGGGAAGCGGCGAAAATTGCAGAGGCGCACTTTCAGCTAGTATCTACGGATTTTGTATTCGACGGACTGAAAGGCCATTATTCGGAAACCGACGAAGTGAATCCACTGAGCGTGTATGCACACTCAAAAGTCGCCGCCGAGAATCTGCTGCGCAACGATCCCAATACCAACTGGTCGATCGCGCGAACAATCATCGTTTACGGGACCGGGTATAATTTGTCCCGCTCGAACATCGTGCTGTGGGCGCTCGAAGCCCTGCCGAAAGGAGAAACCATGAAGCTGGTCAATGATCAGTTTCGCGCACCGACCTGGGCCGATGATCTTGCTTACGGATGCGTAGAGATCGTTGCGAGAAAGCAGACTGGAATTTTCCATCTTTCGGGCCCGGTTACGTTTGCGATCGACGACCTGGTGAAAGAGATTGCGCGGTACCTGGATGTTCCGGATCTTTCCATCGAATCCATTGCTTCGTCGACGCTGAACCAGCCGGCAAAACGCCCGCCGAAGACCGGTTTCGATCTTTCAAAAGCGCGCTTGCTGCTCAATTATCAGCCGAAAACAATTGCGCAATCACTGGAAATTTTGCAAAAAGAGCAGATAAAATTGCAGAAATAAGTTACAATCGTATAGATTTTCTGTATCTTCATTCTGTCGGAAGCAGCGTCGCTTTCAAACGGTTAACTGCTATTATTCACATGTCTCAACAGCCTGCTATTTCAAAAGCTACTTTTCGTGGCACGATCATCTTTATTATTATCCTCGTTGGAATCTTCGTGCTTCCAGACGTGCTCATGAGTCTGCGCCCGCCGGAGTCCGTTCACATTTCGGCCAAAAGCAAAGCCTACCGGGACGCTGCTGAAAAAGTGAAGCGAAACAGCCGGAAAAAACGGTATGGCTATGAAAAAGGCTCGCGTTATCACAAACCTGCAGCGGCTTTCGACCCGAATCAGTATACGCTGGAGGAATGGATGGAGCTGGGCCTGAGCGAAAAGCAGGCAGCTGTTGTTTTAAAATTCGGAAAGCGCGGAATCCGATCGAATGAAGACCTGAAAAAGATCTTTGTTATTTCAGACGAGCTCTTTGCGCTGATCAAAGATTCGACCGTTTATCCGAAAACAGTTGCCCCGGCAAGCTGGCAGTCAGCGTCGGCTGAGCCGAAATCAATGAAAAAGATCGCTGTAAATACCGCTACGATCGAAGAGCTGATGACCATAAAGGGAGTCGGAGCATTCTTCGCAAAACAGATCGCTAAGCGGCGGGACGAGCTCGGTGGATTTTACAGCGATGCACAATTGCTGGAAGTCTGGAAGATGGACGAAGAAAAATTAAGCATCATCCTTCCGGGGATTGAAATCGATCTGCACAACCTCAGGAAGATCAATATCAACAAAGCTTCTGCCGAGGAATTGAAGGCACATCCTTATATTTCTTGGAATCTTGCGAATTCTATCGTAAAATTGCGCTCTCAAAACGGGGCTTACAAAAACGTGGAAGGAATCCGGAAATCAGTTCTTGTAACCGATGAGATCTACGAAAAGTTAAAGCGCTATTTAACGACAGATGAATGATCGAAGCTAAAATTAAGGCGGCTATCCGCGACGTACCTGACTTCCCGAAACCCGGAATCGTATTTAAAGACATTACACCAATCATGCTCGACGCACAGTTGTCCGTCGAGATCGTTGACCACCTTGCGGAGCTTTACCGCGATAAAAAAATTGATAAAATTGCCGGCATCGAAAGCCGTGGCTTTCTGTTCGGCTATCCGCTGGCCATGCGCCTGGGAATTCCGTTCGTGATGATCCGCAAAGCAGGCAAGCTTCCTTATCATAAGATCAGCCACGCTTACGACCTCGAATACGGCAGCGCGGTAATTGAAATGCACATGGACGCAGTAGCCGAAGGCGACAATGTACTTATCCATGACGATTTGCTTGCAACAGGCGGATCCGCCAGCGCTGCAGCAGAATTAATCCTGAAATGCGGGGGAACAGTCGCCGGATTCAATTTTCTTGTTGGATTGAATTTTCTCGAAGGTGACCAAAAATTGTTAAAATACAGTGAGAATATTACTAATTTAGTCGGCTATTAGTTATTAATCGAAAAAACAAAACGTTAACCGTTGCACCCCAAAACTGTTAATCATGAACTTTGAACCAAACGAAAATCAAACGATGATCGCGCAAATGGTGCGCGATTTTGCAGAGCGTGAAATCCTGCCGAACAGAAACAAATGGGACGACGAGGAGCATTTTCCTATTGATACCATGAAGAAAATGGGCGAGCTGGGCCTTTTAGGGATTTACATTCCGGAAGAATACGGCGGAAGCGGCTTTTCTTACTTTGAATATGCCACGGCACTGATGGAGCTTGGCCGCGTTTGCGGTGGAGTAGGACTCAGTGTTGCAGCGCACAACTCCTTGTGTACAGGCCATATTTACTATCATGGATCCGAAGAACAAAAGAAGAAATACCTTCCGAAGCTTGCTTCCGGGGAATGGATCGGAGCATGGGGCTTAACGGAAGCCAATACCGGCTCCGATGCGATGCGTATGAAATGCACAGCCGTTCAGGATGGTGACGAATGGGTAATCAACGGAACGAAAAACTGGATCACACACGGACTTTCAGGAGATGTGGCAGTTGTGCTCATCCGTACAGGCGATCTGCTCGATTCCAACGGAATTACAGCATTCATCATCGAAAAAGGAACTCCTGGATTCTCCGCAGTGAAGATCAAAGATAAATTTGGCGTTCGTGCAAGCGAAACGGCAGAGCTCATATTCGAGAACGTGCGTATTCCCAATGCAAACGTGATCGGTGAAGTGGGCAAAGGATTCAAGCAGGCAATGCAAATCCTCGACGGCGGGCGTGTGTCCATTGCAGCATTGTCCTGCGGAATCGCACGCGGCGCACTCGAAGCATCCATCAAATACTCCAAAGAGCGGGAGCAGTTCGGTCAGCCGATCGGAAAATTCCAGGCAATTGGCTTCAAGTTGGCGGATATGGCTACGGAAGTCGAAGCTGCAGAGCTGTTGACATTCCAGGCTGCGTACCTTAAAAACAACAAGCTTCCGATGACAAAAGAAGGTGCTTTCGCGAAGCTTTTTGCCTCTGAAGTGTCCGTAAAATGTGGTAACGAAGCCGTTCAGATCATGGGTGGCTACGGCTATACGAAAGAGTATCCTGCAGAAAAATTTCTGCGTGATGCCAAGCTGATGACCATCGGCGAAGGAACCTCCGAAATACAAAAATTGGTGATTTCCCGAGAAATTTTGAAATAACTATTGTGGAAAAAAAAAGATTAGTATCTTTGCCGTCCGTAAACAAGAATCAAATAGAACTAAGATATGTTAATTATTCCAGTTAAAGAAGGCGAGAACATTGAGAGAGCGCTTAAGAAGTACAAAAAGAAATTCGACAAAACGAATCAAATGAAAGAATTACGTCGCCGCAAGGAGTTTGTAAAACCTTCCGTTATCGATCGTCAGGCGAACATTCGTGCAGCTTACGCTCAGAAAATGAAGTCTGCTGAACAATAGTAGATAGCATATCTCACTAAAAGATATTAAGGAGTCCATTGGACTCCTTTTTTTTGTTTTTTAGAGCTGTTTTGAGATGGTCCGGGATGCATCCCCCGGACATGCATGATTTCTTCTAAAAGAAGAATCATGTTCCGAAACCTTTTTCTCCCGCCTCCGTTACCAAGCCTATGGCTTTCATCTCCGCATCCGCCCGTTTTGAACAATACCTCGCAACCGAGCGCAGGTATTCCGTCCATACGCTTATTGCGTATGGAAAAGACCTGGAGCAGTTCTTTAGCTTCGCTGAGATCAGTGCTGATCATCAGCTCGGAGAGGTGAACTTTCAGCTCGTGCGGGCATGGATGGTCAGCCTGATGGAAGAAAAGCTCACGGCACGCTCCGTCAGCAGGAAACTATCCTGTTTGCGCTCCTTCTTCGGCTGGTGCATGAATGAAGCGATCGTGACCGACAATCCCATGTTAAAAGTGCGGGCACCGAAGATCGAAAAGCGATTGCCGCAATTCGTCAAAGAGAAAGAGATCGAAAGCTCGCGGATCGGGATGTTGTTCCGGAACGATTTCGACGGCATCCGCGACCGGCTCATGGTCGAGCTCTTTTACCAGACCGGCGTTCGTCTCAGTGAGTTAATAAACCTTAAAGAACAGGATGTGTCGTCGGGGCAGATCAAAGTGCTTGGAAAACGCAGCAAAGAGCGGGTTATCCCTATTGGCGCTGACCTATACGAAGTTATTAGTTTATACAGGACGATCAAGCCCGCCGGACCTGATACCGCTGAGTTTTTATTCGTCAAAAGAGACGGCGGAAAATTGTCGGCAAAGTTTGTGTATAGAAAAATAAATACATATCTTGGGAGTGTAACGAATTTAACTAAGAAAAGCCCGCATATTTTAAGACATACGTTCGCGACGCACATGTTGAATAACGGGGCAGGTCTTGAAACACTGAAAGAACTATTGGGGCATGCCAGCCTTTCAGCGACTCAGGTTTACACACATAATTCGTTCGCGCAAATTAATTCGATATACTCACAAGCCCACCCACGTGGACGCAAAAAATAAAACATCATGGACATCAAAGTACACGCCGTTCATTTCAAAGCGGACCAGAAACTAATTGATTTTGTAAATGAGAAAGTGACCAAGCTCCAGGTCTTTTTCGATCACATCATTGCAGGAGAAGTGTTTTTACGTCTTGAGCAGAGTACAGATAAGGATAATAAAGTTGCCGAAGTGAAATTATTCATGCCGGGGAAAGAATTATTCGCCAAAAAACAGTGTAAAACATTCGAGGAGGCAGCCGATCTTGCTGTTGAGGCGATCAGAAAACAAGTCGACAAGCACAAAGCAAAAGTCGTGAATTGATATTGAAAATGAATATCTTAGAAAAGGTGGCTGATCGGCCACCTTTTTCTTTTGAAAAAAAAGTGGAAAAAAAATCACGAACCCCTTGTAGGTAATGATTTCTTTGCTACATTTGCAAACCCAAACGGGAAAAACATCAAAGCGTTCTTTAAAATCTTATTATACTTTTTAGTGCCGGTGTAGCTCAGTTGGCTAGAGCAGCTGATTTGTAATCAGCAGGTCGGGGGTTCGAGTCCCTCCACCGGCTCAAGAAAAAGGGGAGATACTCAAGTGGCTAACGAGGACAGACTGTAAATCTGTTGGGAGACCTTCGTAGGTTCGAATCCTACTCTCCCCACTTTTTTTCTGACAAGTATAGCATAAATAAGCGGGAGTAGCTCAGTTGGTAGAGCGTCAGCCTTCCAAGCTGAGGGTCGCGAGTTCGAATCTCGTCTCCCGCTCTATTAGATTTTAACGTTCGGCCGGTGTAGCTCAGGGGTAGAGCGCTTCCTTGGTAAGGAAGAGGTCACGAGTTCAATTCTCGTCATTGGCTCTACAAAGAGAAAGTTCATCCATGTTAGTGGGTGAAATTTTGCATTAGTAAGAATAACGGTTTATTAATTACGTAACAAATAAAAAACAATGGCTAAGGAAAATTTTAATCGTTCTAAACCACACGTTAACATTGGTACAATTGGTCACGTTGACCACGGAAAAACAACTTTGACAGCTGCTATCTCAAGCGTACTGGCGTCTAAAGGTTTGGCTGCGGTTCGTGATTTCTCGTCTATTGATAATGCTCCGGAAGAAAAAGAGCGTGGTATTACTATCAACACATCACACATCGAGTACGAAACTCTGAACCGTCACTATGCACACGTTGACTGCCCAGGTCACGCGGATTACGTGAAGAACATGGTTACAGGTGCTGCTCAGATGGATGGAGCTATCCTTGTGGTTGCTGCGACTGACGGCCCAATGCCACAGACACGTGAGCACATCCTTTTAGGAAAACAAGTTGGTGTTCCACGTTTGGTTGTGTTTATGAACAAAGTTGACATGGTTGACGATGCCGAGCTACTTGAATTAGTAGAAATGGAAGTTCGTGAATTGTTGTCTTTCTACGACTATGATGGTGACAATGCACCGGTTATTCAGGGATCTGCACTTGGTGCATTGAACGGAGAAGCTGAGTGGGTTGCTAAAATCGACGAGTTGATGGATGCAGTTGATACTTACATCGAATTGCCTCCACGTGATGTTGATAAGCCTTTCCTTATGCCGGTTGAAGACGTGTTTACGATCACAGGTCGTGGTACAGTTGCAACAGGTCGTATCGAAACAGGTGTAATCAACTCTGGTGAGCCGGTTGAGATCTTAGGAATGGGTGAAGAGAAACTGACTTCTACTGTAACAGGTGTTGAGATGTTCCGTAAGATCCTTGACCGTGGAGAAGCTGGTGACAACGTAGGTCTTTTATTACGTGGTATTGAGAAATCTCAGATCAAGCGTGGAATGGTAATCTGCAAACCAGGTTCCGTTAAACCACATGCTGATTTCAAAGCTGAGATCTATGTACTGAAGAAAGAAGAAGGTGGTCGTCACACACCATTCCATAACAAATACCGTCCACAGTTCTACTTCCGTACGACTGACGTTACAGGAGAGATCTTCCTGACAGACGGACGTGAGATGGTTATGCCGGGTGATAACGTAACAATCACTGTTAAGCTTATCGTTCCTGTAGCAATGGACAAAGGTCTGCGTTTCGCTATCCGTGAGGGTGGACGTACAGTAGGTGCTGGTCAGGTTACAGAACTGATCAACGCATAAGCAGAACAAAATATAATTACTAAAGGGTCGAGGTGTTCGCGCTGAGACCCTTTTTACACGGGCGTAGCTCAGCTGGTAGAGTACTGGTCTCCAAAACCATTGGTCGTGGGTTCGATCCCTACCGCCCGTGCAAAAATTTGAAAAGTCGTGTCAAAATTTAAAAATTATTTTAGCGAAACGATCACAGAGATGACTCAGAACGTTTCGTGGCCGACGTGGAAGGAATTGCAAAGTAATGCACTGATCGTGGTTGTCGCGTCAGTGATCTTTGCGTTGCTGGTGTTTGTGATGGATACCGTTTTCGGCATCACAGGTTCCGATAAGTCCACATGGAAAGGAATACTCGGATTTATTTACTCAATGTTATAAGACAATCTCTAAGTACAATGGGTGATATTAAAAAACGTTGGTACGTTGTTCGTGCAGTGAGCGGTAAGGAAAAGAAAGTGAAGGAATACCTGGATCTTGAAATTTCCCGGCTGAAGCTGGATGATTACGTATCGCAGGTACTGATTCCTACTGAAAAGGTCTTCCAGATCCGCAACGGTAAGAAGATCAGTAAGGAAAAAGCGTATTTACCGGGTTATGTATTGATCGAAGCTTCCCTTGTAGGTGAGGTTCCTCACGTGATCAAAGGCATTCCAAACGTTATCGGTTTCCTCGGCGCTGAAAAAGGCGGCGATCCGCAGCCGATGCGCTTATCAGAAGTAAACCGGATCTTAGGTAAAGTAGATGAGCTTTCGGAAACAGAGGAAGAAATGAAAATTCCTTTCGTTATCGGCGAATCTGTGAAAGTGATCGACGGACCATTCAACAACTTCTCAGGTGTGATCGACGAGATCAACGAAGACAAGAAGAAGCTGAAAGTAATGGTGAAGATCTTCGGTCGCAAAAACCTTCTCGAGCTGAGCTATATGCAGGTCGAAAAAGAAGGGTAACAATGTATTAACCGTAGAAGCGGGCGTATTGATTAAAGCTTCCCTTTAATGTCCGCGTTTGACTACACAATATAAATAACAATGGCTAAAGAAGTAGCAGCATTGATCAAATTACAGATCAAAGGTGGTCAAGCCAATCCAGCTCCTCCGGTTGGTCCCGCACTTGGTGCAAAAGGGGTCAACATTATGGAATTCTGCAAGCAGTATAATGCTCGTACGCAGGATAAGCCAGGAAAGGTACTACCATGTGTAATTACTGTTTACAGTGACAAATCGTTCGATTTCGTCATCAAAACTCCACCGGCAGCAGTGCAGATTATTGACAGCACCAAACTTAAGAAAGGTTCATCCGAGCCTAACAAGAGCAAGGTAGGTTCCATGTCATGGGATCAGATCCGTGTGATCGCTGAAGATAAAATGCCAGATATGAACTGTTTTACAGTTGATTCGGCTATGCAAATGATCGCTGGAACAGCACGTAGTATGGGTGTAACGGTAAAAGGTGGTCAAGCACCTGCTGCCAAATAATCGTATTCATCATGGGAAGAATTTCTAAAAAAAGAAAAGAAGTTTTAGCAAAGTATGACTTGACTAAAACTTACACCTTGACAGAAGCGTGTGATTTGGTAAAAGACGTTACAACGTCGAAGTTTGATGCTTCGGTTGACATTAGCGTGCGTTTGGGAGTTGATCCGCGTAAAGCGAACCAGATGGTTCGTGGTACAGTGGCTTTGCCTCACGGAACTGGTAAGGATGTGCGAGTACTTGTACTTTGTACTCCGGACAAGGAAGCCGAAGCGAAAGCAGCAGGTGCCGAATTCGTTGGATTGGACGATTTCATCGAAAAAATCAAAGGTGGCTGGACAGATATCGACGTCATTATTACAATGCCTTCAGTTATGGGTAAAGTCGGAGCGCTCGGACGTGTCCTCGGACCACGTGGCCTCATGCCAAACCCTAAAACAGGTACAGTAACGATGGAAGTCGGTAAAGCCGTTGAAGAAGTGAAAGCAGGTAAAATTGATTTCAAAGTGGACAAATATGGTAACATCCATTCGTCTGTCGGGAAAGTTAGCTTCGAAGGAGTTAAGATCCGCGAGAACGCGTTTGAGTTGATCAACCAGTTGAACAAGTTGAAACCATCAGCTGCAAAAGGTACTTACATTAAAAGTATCTTCATCAGTTCTACAATGTCACCGAGTATCCAAATCGATGCTAAGTCTGTTGTAGCTTAATAAAGCAAGTAGATATGAACAAAGATCAAAAATCACAGTACATCGATGAGCTTGCAGCGGATTTATCCAAAGCAAACATCTTCTACCTTGCAGATACATCCGGCTTATCAGTAGAAACTATCAACCAGTTGCGCCGTCGTTGTTTCCAGTCCGGGATCTCTTTGCGTGTTGTAAAGAATACCCTGTTGGAAAAAGCAATGGAGCGTGTTGAAGGAAGAGAATATGGTGAATTGCCTGGCACACTTGCCGGACCAACATCCATTCTTTTTGCTGAAGTAGGTAATGCACCTGCAAAATTGATTCAGGAATTCCGCAAGAAAAATGATAAACCGGTTCTGAAAGGAGCTTACATTGAAGAAGCAATCTTCGTTGGTGACAACCAACTGGATACGCTTGTTGCAATCAAGTCCCGTGAAGAACTCATCGGTGACATCATCGGATTGTTGCAAAGCCCTGCTAAGAACGTTATTTCCGGTCTTAAAGGTGGTGGTAACAAAATCGCTGGATTACTGAAAACGCTCGAAGAACGAGCATAAGACTTGCGCTGAAGCTTTAGCGTAGGCACAGAGAACAAAATTATTTTTAAGAACCTTTTTAAAATCAAATAAAATGGCTGATTTGAAACAAATCGCAGAAACACTTGTTAATTTAACAGTGAAAGAAGTAAACGAACTGGCAACAATTCTGAAAGACGAGTATGGCATCGAGCCAGCTGCTGCTGCACCGGTTATGATGGCTGGCGGAGGCGGTGGTGCTGAAGCTGCTGCTGAGAAAACTGAGTTTGACGTGATCCTGAAAGCGGGTGGCCCTAACAAATTGGCTGTCGTTAAATTGGTAAAAGAATTGACTGGTAACGGTCTGAAAGAGTCTAAAGACTTAGTTGACGGAGCTCCTACAACATTGAAAGAAGGAATCTCCAAAGACGAAGCTGCAGCTTTAAAATCAGCTCTTGAAGAAGCTGGTGCAGAGGTTGAAGTTAAGTAATTAGCATACACACTTACAGGGAAGGCGTTCGTCAATTGACGGATGCCCTTTCCTGTTTTTCAGCATACAAAGAAGAAAAGTCCCTTTCTCAATTAAAATTATTTCGCCTTGGCAACATCAAGCAACACAATAACGAGAATTAATTTTGCATCAAGCAAAAGTCAGTTCGCATATCCCGATTTCCTGGATATTCAGCTTAAATCCTTCCAGGAGTTCTTCCAATTGGAAACAACTCCTGAGAATCGTGAAAGTGAAGGATTGTACAAGGTATTTGCGGAGAATTTCCCAATTACTGATACGCGAAACCAATTCGTGTTGGAGTTCCTCGATTACTTTATTGACCCGCCCCGCTACACCATCGAAGAGTGTATCGAACGTGGTCTGACTTACAGCGTTCCGCTGAAAGCAAAACTGAAATTATATTGTACAGACCCTGAGCACGAGGATTTCGAAACCATCGTGCAGGACGTGTACCTGGGTACCATTCCATACATGACACCAAAAGGATCCTTCGTGATCAACGGTGCAGAGCGTGTGATCGTTTCCCAGCTTCACCGTTCACCGGGTGTGTTCTTCGGACAGAGCCGTCACGCAAATGGTACTAAACTGTACTCCGCCCGTGTCATTCCTTTTAAAGGTTCCTGGATCGAATTCGCAACGGATATCAACAGCGTAATGTATGCTTACATCGACCGTAAGAAAAAATTGCCTGTTACAACGTTGTTCCGCGCAATCGGATATGAAACAGATAAAGATATCTTAGAAATATTCGGCCTTGCTGACGAAGTAAAAGTCAACAAAGCCAACCTTAAAAAAGCAGTGGGCCGCCGCCTGGCTGCACGTGTGCTTAAATCGTGGATCGAAGATTTCGGTGACGAAGATACAGGTGAAGTAGTATCCATCGAGCGTAACGAAGTGATCCTGGATCGCGAAACCGTGCTCGAAGATCACCATATCGATATCATCGTTGACGCAGGTGTGAAAACACTCATCTTCCACAAAGAAGACGCAAACACTGCCGATTACACGATTATCTACAATACGTTACAAAAAGATACATCGAACTCTGAAAAAGAGGCCGTTGAACATATTTACCGTCAATTGCGTAACGCTGAGCCACCTGATTATGAGACGGCAAAAAGCGTGTTCGAGAAATTATTCTTCTCGGATGCACGTTACGACTTAGGTGAAGTGGGCCGCTACAGGATGAACAAGAAATTGAACATCGATAGCAGCGAAGAATCCCGTGTACTGACGAAAAATGACATTCTTTCAATCATTAAGTATTTGATCGAGCTCATTAACTCGAAAGCAGACGTGGATGATATCGACCACTTGTCCAACCGTCGTGTACGTACAGTTGGCGAGCAGTTGTACTCCCAGTTCGGAGTAGGTCTTGCACGTATGGCCCGTACTATCCGTGAGCGTATGAACGTTCGCGATAACGAGGTCTTTACACCAATTGACCTTATCAACGCGAAGACACTTTCTTCTGTTATCAACTCGTTCTTCGGAACCAACCAGTTGTCCCAGTTCATGGACCAGACCAACCCGCTTTCGGAGGTAACTCACAAGCGTCGTTTGTCTGCCCTCGGGCCAGGTGGACTTTCACGTGAGCGTGCAGGTTTCGAGGTACGTGACGTTCACTACACGCACTACGGTCGTCTTTGTACGATCGAAACACCGGAAGGGCCAAACATTGGTCTGATCTCTTCCCTGTGTGTTTTTGCGAAAGTGAACAAACTAGGATTTATTGAAACTCCTTACCGTCCGGTAGTCGATGGAAAAGTTGAGCTCAAATCAGAGCCGATCTACCTTTCTGCCGAAGAGGAGCACGAAAAGCTGATTGCCCAGGCAAACTCCAATGTGGATGACAAAGGACATTTCCTTTCCGACGTAGTAAAAGCGCGTCTCGAAGGTGACTTCCCGGTTGTGAATCCGAAAGCATTGAGCCTGATGGACGTCGGTGCCAACCAGATCGCATCGATTGCGGCCTCATCCATTCCGTTCCTGGAACATGATGATGCCAACCGTGCCCTGATGGGATCCAACATGCAGCGCCAGGCAGTTCCGTTATTGAAACCGCAGTCACCGATTGTTGGTACAGGTATCGAACAGCTTGTTGCACGTGATTCACGTGTATTGATCAATGCAGAAGGACCGGGATCAGTTGAATACGTAGACGCGAATGAGATCGTGATCCGCTACGACTGGTCGAATGAAGACAAATTAGTGAGCTTTGACAGTGAAGTAACCCGTTACGGACTGACGAAATTCCAGAAAACGAATCAAAGTACAACGATCAACCTTAAGCCGATCGTTCGCAAAGGAGACCGAATTGAGAAAGGACAGGTCTTGTGCGAAGGATATGCGACACAAGGTGGAGAGCTGGCACTCGGACAAAACCTCAAAGTGGCCTTCATGCCATGGAAAGGATACAACTTCGAGGATGCGATCGTGATCTCGGAACGCGTAGTGCGTGATGACATCTTTACGTCTATTCACATTGACGAATACGCTTTGGAAGTGCGCGACACAAAACGTGGAATGGAAGAATTAACCTCCGATATTCCAAACGTAAGTGAAGAAGCAACCAAAGATCTTGACGAGAACGGATTGATCCGTATCGGAGCCGAGATCAAAGAAGGCGATATCCTGATCGGAAAAATTACACCGAAAGGTGAAACAGATCCGTCTCCGGAAGAAAAATTATTGCGTGCGATCTTCGGTGATAAAGCCGGCGACGTAAAAGACGCTTCCCTCAAAGCAGGACCATCGTTAAGAGGTGTTGTGATCGAGAAGAAACTGTTCTCCCGCGCAATTAAAGACCGTAAATCCAAAGCGCAGGACAAACCAGTTCTCGAAGTATTGGATACGGAATACGACAAGGACTACGCAACGCTGAAAGACCGTTTGGTTGACAAATTGCTCAACGTTCTCGGTGAAACCAAATCCAACGGAGTTTTCAACAACTTTAAGGAAGAGATCATCAAGAAAGGAACGAAATTCACGCAGAAAAACCTTGTTGCGATCGATTTCACCATCGTAAACCCAATGGGCTGGACGGCAGACGCGCATATCAATACACTGGTAAGCCGCGTACTGCACAACTTCACCATCAAGGCGAACGACCTGTTAGGAATCTACAAACGTAAAAAATTCCATATCTCAGTTGGTGATGAGCTGCCTGCAGGTATCGTGAAAATGGCGAAAGTCTATGTTGCTCAGAAACGTAAGTTGAAAGTGGGTGATAAGATGGCCGGCCGTCACGGTAACAAAGGTATCGTTGCAAACATCGTTCGTGCCGAAGACATGCCGTTCCTCGAAGACGGAACACCGGTTGATATCGTGCTGAACCCGTTGGGGGTACCTTCACGTATGAACCTGGGTCAGATCTACGAAACAGTACTTGGCTGGGCCGGAGAAAAACTGGGAGTGAAATTCGCTACGCCGATCTTCGACGGAGCAACACCGCAGCAAATTGACGAATGGACCGCTAAAGCAGGTGTACCGACTTCAGGTAAAACCTACCTGTATGACGGAGGAACGGGAGACCGTTTCCACCAGACTGCAACAGTTGGGATCATCTACATGCTGAAACTGTCCCACATGGTGGATGACAAAATGCACGCACGTTCCATCGGGCCATACTCACTCATCACTCAGCAGCCACTTGGTGGTAAAGCACAGTTCGGTGGTCAGCGTTTTGGAGAGATGGAGGTTTGGGCACTCGAGGCATTCGGTGCAGCCAATATCCTGCAGGAGATCCTTACCGTTAAATCGGATGACGTTATGGGCCGTGCGAAAGCATACGAGTCCATCGTTAAAGGAGACAACATTCCTGAACCGGGAATCCCTGAATCATTCAACGTATTGTTGCATGAATTAAGAGGACTTGGTTTAAGTATCTCCATGGATTAACCGGATTTGTTGAATTGAATTAAAGGAAGCGATAAAATGGCTTACAGAAAAGAATTACCAAAAAAACAAAGTGCCTTCAACAAGATCACGATCTCACTGGCTTCTCCGGAATTAATCCTGGAGCAGTCAAGTGGCGAGGTGTTGAAGCCTGAGACGATCAACTATCGTACCTACAAACCGGAGCGCGACGGATTATTCTGCGAACGTATCTTCGGTCCTGTTAAGGATTACGAGTGCCACTGCGGTAAATACAAAAGAATCCGTTACAAAGGAATCGTTTGCGACCGTTGCGGAGTTGAAGTAACAGAGAAAAAAGTACGTCGTGAGCGTATGGGACACATTTCACTTGTTGTTCCTGTAGCTCATATCTGGTACTTCCGTTCATTGCCGAACAAAATCGGTTACATGCTCGGATTGCCGACTAAAAAACTGGATCAGATCATCTATTACGAGCGTTACGTTGTCATCCAGGCAGGTATCGCCGTAAATGCTGACGGATCTTCCCTGAACGTAAAAGATTTCATCACCGAAGAAGAGTACCTGGACATCCTGGACACTTTGCCGCGTGAGAATCAGTACCTCGAAGATTCCGATCCGAACAAGTTCATCGCGAAAATGGGAGCGGAAGCGCTCTACGACCTGCTTCGCCGCATGAACCTCGACGAATTGTCTTTCGCATTGCGCCACCAGGCAAACACAGAAACTTCCGTTCAGCGTAAGCACGAAGCTCTGAAACGTTTGCAGGTAGTAGAAGCTATGCGTGAGTCACAAACACGTATCGAAAACCGTCCTGAATGGATGATCGTGAAAGTCGTTCCGGTGATTCCACCTGAATTGCGTCCGCTCGTTCCGTTGGATGGTGGACGTTTCGCGACTTCGGATTTAAATGACCTTTACCGTCGTGTAATTATCCGTAACAACCGTCTGAAACGACTCATCGAGATCAAAGCGCCGGAAGTGATCCTGCGTAATGAAAAACGAATGCTGCAGGAAGCGGTCGACTCTTTGTTCGATAACTCCCGTAAAGCATCTGCCGTTAAAACAGAATCCAATCGTCCGCTGAAATCCCTTTCCGATTCCCTGAAAGGTAAACAGGGACGTTTCCGTCAGAACTTACTCGGTAAACGTGTCGATTATTCCGCACGTTCGGTAATCGTCGTTGGACCGGATCTGAAACTGCATGAGTGTGGTTTGCCAAAAGACATGGCTGCCGAGCTGTACAAACCGTTCATCATCCGCAAGATGATCGAGCGTGGTATCGTGAAAACAGTTAAATCCGCGAAAAAGATCGTTGACCGCAAAGAGCCGGTAGTTTGGGATATCCTCGAAAACGTATTGAAAGGACACCCGGTACTGCTTAACCGTGCACCAACGCTTCACCGTCTGGGTATCCAGGCATTCCAGCCGAAACTGATCGAAGGAAAAGCAATTCGCCTTCACCCGTTGGTAACAACAGCCTTCAACGCCGACTTTGACGGTGACCAGATGGCCGTTCACTTACCATTGGGTAACGCAGCGATCCTCGAAGCACAGTTATTGATGCTTGCATCGCACAACATTCTGAACCCTGCCAACGGAGCGCCGATCGCAGTACCTTCACAGGATATGGTTTTGGGACTTTACTACATCACGAAGTCCCGTATCTCCAGCCCTGAGCGTATTGTAAAAGGCGAAGGTGGAATTTTCTACTCTCCGCAGGAAGTAATCATCGCTTACAACGAAGGACAATTGGATCTTCACGCAACGATCAAGGTAAAATCCTACGATCTGACCGACGGCGTTCCGACACTTCAGATGATCGATACATCCTGTGGCCGCGTACTCTTCAACGAAGTAGTGCCGCGCGAAGTAGGGTTCATCAATGACGTACTGACGAAAAAAGCATTGCGTGACATTATCGGTCACGTACTGAAAATTTCAGGTACTGCGCGTACAGCACAGTTCCTTGACGATATCAAAGAGCTTGGATACACCATGGCCTTCCAGGGTGGACTGTCCTTCAACCTCGATGACATCATCATTCCGAAAGAAAAAGAGATCCTGGTTGGAAAAGCAGAAAAAGAAGTGAAAGAGGTAATGGCCAACTACAACATGGGTCTTATCACGAATAACGAGCGCTACAACCAGATCATTGATATCTGGACGCATACCAACTCGCGCCTGACGCACACGCTGATGGAGCAGTTGAAGAACGACAACCAGGGATTCAACTCCATCTATATGATGTTTGACTCCGGTGCACGTGGATCCAAAGAGCAGATTCGTCAGCTCTCCGGAATGCGTGGATTGATGGCGAAACCGCAGAAATCCGGTGCGTCTTCACAGGAGATCATCGAGAACCCGATCCTTTCCAACTTTAAGGAAGGTCTGTCCATCTTCGAATACTTTATCTCTACACACGGTGCACGTAAAGGTCTCGCCGATACCGCCCTTAAAACGGCCGATGCGGGTTACCTTACACGTCGTCTCGTTGACGTTGCACAGGATGTTGTCATCAACATCGAAGATTGTGGAACACTGCGCGGACTGAATGCTACCGCATTGAAGAAAAACGACGACATCGTTGAGCCATTGTATGACCGTATCGTCGGACGTACATCCGTTCACGACGTATACGATGACAACGACCAGCTGATCGTTGGTGCGGGAGAGCTCATCTCCGAGCTTGTAGGTGAAGCAATCACCAAAGCAGGTATCGAAGAAGTAGAGATCCGTTCCGTACTGACGTGTGAAATGCGCCGCGGAGTTTGTTCGAAATGTTACGGACGAAACCTTGCAACCCACCGCATGGCACAGGATGGTGATGCAGTAGGAGTTATTGCAGCACAATCCATCGGTGAGCCGGGTACACAGCTGACATTGCGTACATTCCACGTTGGGGGTACAGCATCGAACGTTGCCGACGAATCCGATATGAAAGCGAAATCTTCCGGGCGACTGGAAATGGACGAGCTTCGTACCATCGAGCGTAAAGCTGCCGACGGCACTACAAAACGTATCGTGGTAGGACGTTCTGCCGAACTGAAGATCACCGATCCTAAATCAGGATTGATCCTCATGACGACGAACATTCCTTACGGTGCTGAAATGATGGTGGAGAACAACATCACCATCAAAAAAGGAGACATCATCTGTAAATGGGACCCGTACAATGCGGTAATCATCTCAGAGGTATCCGGAAAAATCGTATTCGAGAACATCATTGAAGGAATCACCTACCGTGAGGAAGTCGATGAGCAGACAGGATTTACCGAGAAAGTGATCATCGAGTCGAGAGACAAGAAGAAAAACCCGGCCATCCACGTGATCGATCCGAAAACAAAAGAGATCCTCAGAGAATACAACATCCCGGTTGATTCACACATTTCCGTAGCGGAAGGCGACAAAGCCGAAGAAGGAGTGATCCTGGTAAAAATCCCACGTGTTGCCGGTAAAACCGGGGATATCACGGGAGGTCTGCCACGTGTGACCGAATTATTCGAAGCACGTAACCCTTCCAACCCTGCGGTTGTTTCCGAGATCGACGGTATCGTTGAGTTCGGTAAGATCAAGCGTGGTAACCGTGAGATCCAGGTAACATCGAAAAACGGCGACGTACGCAAGTACCTCGTTCCGCTTTCAAAACACATCCTTGTACAGGAAAACGACTTCGTTCGTGCAGGTCAGTCATTGTCCGATGGTGCAACAACGCCAAACGACATCCTGAACATCCAGGGGCCTACAAAAGTTCAGGAGTACATCGTGAACGAGATCCAGGAAGTTTACCGTTTACAGGGTGTGAAGATCAATGACAAGCACTTCGAAGTAATTGTTCGTCAGATGATGCTGAAAGTAGAGATCGTCGATGCCGGAGATACACGTTTCCTTGAAGGTCAGTCCATTCACAAGGCCGACTTCATGGAAGAGAACGATGCGATCTACGGAATGAAAGTAGTAGTCGATCCGGGAGATTCTCCTGAATTGAAAGCTGGCCAGATCGTGACCGCACGTAAACTGCGCGACGAGAACTCACAGCTGAAACGCCAGGACAAAGCCCTGATCGAATCACGCGATGCAGTTCCTGCAACATCTACACCGTTGCTGCAAGGGATCACCCGTGCTTCCCTGCAGACACAATCGTTCATCTCGGCGGCTTCCTTCCAGGAAACAACCAAAGTACTGAACGAAGCAGCGATCTCCGGAAAAGAAGATCACCTGTTAGGCTTGAAAGAGAACGTGATCGTTGGTCACCTGATCCCGGCTGGTACAGGAGTTCGCCGATTCCAGAAAGTGATCGTAGCAAACAACGACGAATACGAAGCAATTCAACAATAATTAAAGGCTTGCCCTTTACCGAAAGCCCTGACGATAAATGTCGGGGCTTTTTTTGTTATGCAGGATTTAGTCTGGTAGTCTTTCTCCTCCTGAAATCCTGCCATCTTAAAATCCTTTTTCAATCAAAAATCAACCATTGGAAAATCCGCACGTCCTTCTTTCAGAAAACAACAGCAAATTCAAATGACTATACAGCTACACGAAGAAAACAACGTCCGCATTGCAGAGATCCTTTCCGACGAACTGCTCGTCAGCACGCCACAGGATGGCCTGGACCTGCTCGCCGACGTCTATTACCAGGATGTCGAGCGCATGATCCTGCACGAAAAGAATATCGCGCCCGCATTTTTCGACCTGAAAACAAAACTGGCCGGCGAGATCCTGCAGAAATTCTCCAATTATCGCATGCGGCTGTCCATCGTCGGCGATTTCTCGAAATATCCCGGCAGCAGCCTCCGTGATTTCATCTTCGAAAGCAATAAGCAGGGGCATGTCAGCTTCGTTTCCTCACTCGAAGAAGCGAAAGTTATGCTCGGCCAATAGCTGAACGATTGTAAGAAAGAGTTGATAAGATCAGACGGACAGACGGATCATCCCGATTTATCGGGATACGGATAGAAGAGATCGTTTCTGTGACCTGCAATCTCTCCGCGACCTCGAATCACACAGTACTTCCACTGTCCTCCGCGCTTCTTTGCGGTTACCCCGTTAATTTAATCCTGCCGTCTTAAAATCCTGTATTCTTCCGTCTTTAAAAAACCAAACAACCCCATTGCAGGCGATTTATCCTTACCTTCCGGCAACAATTTAAAAACCCCTTACAATGAACAAGACACTAAAAAGCATCCTCGGAACAGGATTCGTCCTGGCGGCAGGCCTTACCATCATGAGCATGACAGACACGGCCGGCGGAAGAATCAAAGTATACCTGCAGAACAAATGTTCTTCGGACGTATCCATCCGCATCGAATCTCCGGGCAGCGCAACGACCTATACCGTAGAAGACGGCGTGAGCAAAGGCGACACCTTCCTCGAAGGAACAAAGATCTTCAACAGCAAAGGAAGCCTCGTTCACACCGTAGGAACAAGCTCCGAAGGAAAAACCATCGTTGTCTGCGACTAAGCGGCAAAACACATACTATAAGAAAGGGCTTTCAAACGAAAGCCCTTTTCTTTTTAAAGTTTTTGTATTAAATAAGACTGTTCTGCGCCGACTCCGGATCGCCCGAGCTTTCGAATCCGTCTTTCGGATCTTCGCCCAATGCTTTCGCTTTTTTGTCCGCCTTTGCTTTCTCCTCTTCCTGGCGTCTTGCCTCCGGAGATCCCGGTATCGGTTTGTGCTGAGATTCCTTGTCTTTCGGTTGTTCTGACTGTTCGTTTTTCATGATTTCCGGTATTGAAGTTCTTCCCGGCAATATCGGGAGAAACAACATGGGAAGCGTTGCACAATTCGGAGGAAAGGTTACAGCATTTGTCGGATAAGACTTTATTGCGAACGTTCGAAAAATCCTTTTTTATCCGGAAAAGTTTATCTTTCCTCCCTGAACCGGTATTATGCTTCTCAACATCAATTTTAACGGCCTCAACGGCCTCGACATCATCTTTAAGTGGATCACTGCTCTCCCGATCGTGCTCACCCTGCTCTTCCTGGTTCTTCGCCTGTGGCTGTACAAGCGTTGGGTCCGCCTGCTGCTCTCCGTTTTGTTCTTCGTCAATGCGGCCACGGCCGTGCTCTGCTTCCAGCCCGAAGTACACTTCTACGGCATCGGGGCGATGAACGTCATCGTAGGCTTCGCCGTGCTGATCGTCACGTTGAGGGACTGGACGCGGCGGAGGTGAATGAGGGTAACTTTCGGTTGTTCTGACCGTTCGTTTGATGATTTCCAGTAGTGAAGTTGTTCCAGGCAATAGTGGGAGAAACATGGAAGCGTTGTAGAATTCAGAGAAAGGTTATCGGATTTAGCAGATAATGCCTCGTTACAGAAACATTCGAACCCTTTTATCCCGTAAGGAGGAAGGTGGTTGCAACGAACAGTTACGGATGCGTGCCCAACCCGAAGCTAACGCCGCCAAGCAGGGAAAAATAGTTATAAACGATTTCGCTCAAATGAATCCCGCTTCCGGTAATCTATTTGTTTGCCTGTACAACGATAATGCGGTGTATTCGATAACACCAACTATTAAAGTTACCGCTGTCACCGTAAAAGAAAACTGGGGAAAACGTAATGTTCAAAAGATGACCGTTACCAGCCGGAAGGAAGCTTATTTGGAATAGTAAAGAGCAAACAACTTCCTGAACAAATAGCTTCACGTTGTTAATCTTTAAAGGGCTGCAGAAATTTCCACCAATATTGAAAGGGAATTACCTTCTATTCACACAACACGCCATTCAATATTTAACCTTAAACATTCACGCGCCCACCCCCTTTAAGAAATTTTCCCCTAATAAATCTAAACATACTCCATCCGCTCGTTCCCCGCTGTTTACCTTTTCGGTATACTTAAAAACGAACGTCATGAATACGCAACATAACACCCCATGCGGCCGCAACTGCCTTACCTGCGGCTTGTGCAAGCACCATTCGTCGGGCCCTGCCGAAGAAACACCACTGGCCACCGCCGGTACCAATCGCCCGAAGAGCATTCGCAGCCAGCGGGGCGGTGCGCAGTCGAATGTGAAGCTGTAAGGAACCGCTTCCAACCGGACCGGAGTGTTTCAAAACCCCTCTGCCAGGTTTCAAAACGCTTTCGATGATCGTCAAAATCGTTTCGTCACATGTCAAAACCGATTTGTCGGGGCTCAAAATGACATTGTCGGGTTCAGGATGGCAGTGTCAGGCGTCAAAACCGTTTCGTTGGCTTTCAAAATCGATTTGTTGCACATCAAAATCGATTCGGCGCAGCTCAAAACTGTTTTGTCAGGGTTCAAAATCGATTTGTTGACCTTCAAAATCGAATTGCCAGCTTTCAAAATCAATCTGCCGGCCTTCAAAACTGTTTTGTCAACGTTCAGGATCACTTTGTAAGGGTTCAAAACCGTTTCGTCAGAGGTCAAAACCGTGTTGTCGAACCTCAGAATCGAATTGTAGGGGATCAAAACGACATGTCCGGATTTCCGGGTTGCTTATTTTCCTTCGCCTTAAAATAATCGCCAACATGCTGCGTTGTAGAAGATAAGAACAGGCCTAACCGGATCACCACTGTCGAAATCCCGGCCCGGCCATTAAAACCACACAGGCTATGGATACAAAAGCCAAAAACAAAGTCAAGATGTACAACGCCGTTGAAACGGTACTGACATCGAACAGCGCGGTTTGGAACGGAATCGCCGGATTTCAGCATGCGTACGACAGCTTCCAGGGAAAGCTCGCCGCGCTTGCACAGGCGTCGTACGAACAGGGAACAGGCACGCTCGGCATAAAGAGCGTGAAAGACAAAGAGCGGGCGGCCGTTGCAAAAATGGCGCTGCGGATCGCAGGCGGACTCCGGGTGCTCGCTGCCGATACCGGCAACCTGGGCCTGAAAGCCCGGGTGGACTTCTCGAAGTCCGAGCTCTCCTACAGCAGCATGCCCGACACGATGCAGCTGCTCGAACGGCTGAAAGAAGCGGCAGTGGCGCATACGGCCGAGCTCGCGAATTACAGCATCACGCAGGCCGATGTCGATGAGTATGTCGCCGCGTTCGAACAGCTCTCGGAAGCGTTTGGGTCCGTTCGGAATGCTATCGTGACACGCAAAACCCAGACAGAGCTGATCCGCGAGCACCTGAAAGCGATCGACGGCATCCTGAAGGACAAGCTCGACCAGCTCATGGAAGTGTTCGAAAAAGACCATCCGGGGTTTGCGAAGCAGTACCGCATTGCGCGGCTCATTGTCGACCTTCCCGGTAAAAAGAACAAGCCCGGTAAAGACGAGCTGCCCGGGCTTCCCGATCCGACAAAGAGCTAGATCAGCTAATAAAGAGAAAGATCCTTCGTGCACAACGGAGGATTTTTCAGTTACTGCAGTTCCGCTTAATAATTGTCTCTGCCAACTGGCGGATCACCTGTCAATTGTCACTTGTTCATTGTCAATTGTCCACTGTCAACTGCTTCGTCTTCCGGTTGATCATATACACCGCCGCGATCCCGATCAGTCCGCCGCAGATCGTATGGAGCTCGATCTTTTCGCCCAATATCAGCCAGGCAGAAAGCGCTGCTGTAAAAGGCACCGTGAAAATAAAGCTGCTCGCTTTCTCCGCCCCGATCTTCGACGTTGCGTAGAAATAAAGCGTCGTCGCGAGGCTCGTCACGATCACGCTTCCGAAGAGCAGGTTGCCCCAGAACGCGGCTTCGCGGTTCACGAACAGGCGCTCCATTTCCGGTACATCCATGAAAGGGAGCATGCAACAGAGCGTTACGACGTACATCCACCACGTGAAGGCGAAGGGCGAACCGTAATTAGCCGACTTCGACGTGAATTTGCTCATTACCGACCACAGGATCGCGCTCAGCAGGAAGAAGATGTTCCAGGGCGAAAAGATCGTGACCTCCGACGACCAGACTTCGAGTAAAATCAGTCCGGCGACGATCCCCAGCGACAAGCCGATCGTTTCATTCCTGTTCGGGCGCTTCCAGTCGACCAGCATACCGAGCCCGTAAGCCACGATCGGGTTCAGCGTCGTTACCAGAATCCCGCCCGCTCCGGGACTTCCGGTTTGCAGTCCTTTGAGGAACGTAAAATTGTAAAGTGACATGATCATTCCCGCGATCACAACGAAGGGAATGCCGCGTTTCGCAATTTTCAACGGGACTTTCAGGAAAATGAGCAGGATCAGCAAGCTCACCGCCACGAGCACATACCGGTAGATCCCCAGATCGACGGGACTTCCGTACTTCGTCAGCACACCGGCAGATGGCCAGCTGACGCCCCACATCACCATGCTGATGATCATGGCGACCGTAAGCTGTTTGTTCGAATTGTTGTTTGCTTCCATTGCGGAGGTAAAATTAATGGAATTAAATGGGGGAGGGGCTGGTGGAGTAATATTACTTACCGGTTAGTAAATTAGCTAATTCACTCAAAAAAACGCAACATAAATTTGGTTCAAATGACCTTTTCACATATCTTAAAATAGAAAAGACAAAATTATGGGAGCAATTAAAGCCAACAACTACAGCTACGACGAACTGGATATTTCAATGATCGCAAGGGGTGTCGCACATCCTGCCAGGGTAAAAATTCTAAAACGACTTCAGATGGGAGGTTACAGAAATATTGATTTCTGCAGAGATCTGAAAATGAGTAAGCCTACAATTAAAGATCACTTGGATAAATTACTGGAAGCAGATTTAATATTGATAGAATACTTCCCGCACTTTTACGTATTATCTCTGAATGAAAAGAGAGTAAAATCGATCGAACAGTTAATGAAATTTGTAGATTAGCTTCTGTTGGGTAAGGCGTAAGTAATATTACTTACCGGTTAGTAAATTAGCTAATTCACTCAGTTCTCGTACCACCAATCTACAAGGAAGCAGATTTACGAAAACTTCGTACATTTGAATCATGGAAAAAAACGAAAACCAACTCAACATCGAGCTCTCGGAAGAAATGTCTGAAGGCGTATACTCCAATCTCGCCATCATCACACACTCCCAGGCCGAATTCGTAACCGACTTCATCCAGATGATGCCCGGAATGCCCAAAGCAAAAGTCCGCTCGCGTGTCATCATGTCACCGCAGAATGCCAAACGACTAATGCGCGCGCTTGCCGAGAACATCCAGAAATACGAACAGGCAAACGGGGTCATCGTCGATACAGAGGCAACACCCTTCCCGCCGATGAACTTCGGAGGACCGGCCAACCAGGCGTAGAGCAATACCTCCGGAACCAAGGCCGTAAGTCCGGAATGCCTTCCGGACCTCAGACCAGCCTTTCGGACCACCAGCTGATCGTTCTGCCGGGCAACTCCGTAAGTCCGGAATGCTTTCCAGACCAGTAAGTGTAAGTCCGGAATGCTTTCCGGACCAGTTAGTGTAAGTCCGGAATGCTTTCCGGACCAATAATTACCTAATTATCACCAAAAAATACGCAGAACGCAACCCTTCCCGTATTTTTGCGTAACAGACCTGAATAAACAAACATTCGATGAAAAATTGGATCATGGTGGCTTGTGTAATGCTGCTCGTTGCAGGATGCACAAAGTACACTACACCACGAAAAGTGGAAAGAAGAATAACAGAAGGAACGTGGACGATTTCCTCGTTCACCATTGATGGAGTTTCTGTTGCGGCCAACTACCAGGGCTATAATTTTTCTTTCAGTGAAACTCATAACGTTAAAGTAGGCGGCAGTTTCTCTGCAAGCGGATCATGGGAGCTCGGGCTCAACAAGAACCCCGCTATCCTCTATCTCAGCTTCCCGCCGGTAGGAGGACTCGAATACCTCGCCGATGACTGGCAGGTGACAGAAATGGCCCGGAACCGCATGACACTTCAGCGGAATGATGATAGCGGAGCCGGAGGAAAACTCGTCTTCAAAAAATAGGTAAAGCGTTTATTCAAAAGAGGCTGTGAACAACTTCACAGAAATATCTTGCGAAAACGATTTTACCTGTTAATTTTGTAAAAATGCTGAACGGATGACCGGGGAATTCAGAAAGTACATTGAGCACATACGTCAGAAATCGCTTGAGCTGCACCAGTCACTGGTGATAGAGCGTGAACGTGCAGGCTCATACTCTGCTGAAATTGCCCGGCTTGAAGGATTGCTGAGAGAACAGGCTCAAACTGTGGAAGAGCTTCGGGCTCAATCCGATGAGCTGCAGCAATTATTGAACGAACAGCGCGAACAAGCACGTCAGCAGCCAACTGAGGAAGTTTCCAAAGATGCTGCCATTGACGGATTGGTGAAAGAAATTGATTTCTGCATACAACAATTGAAAATAGCGAATGAATAAAGTGTCCTTGAAAGTAGTTGTCGCGGGCCGCACATACCCTCTTACCGTTCAGGAAGCTGAAGTAGAGAAAGTGCAGCGTGCCGCCGATGATATCAACAAGGCTATCAAACAGCTCCAGGATAACTTTGCTGTTCGCGATATGCAAGATTTGTTAGCTATGACAGCGCTTCAGTTGTCGACTAAAAGTGGTAAGGGAGCCGCAGCTGCACCCGTTGCAGCAGCACCCGATTATACGGAAGCCACCGAAGAGTTGAAGCGCCTCGCCGAAGATCTGGATTCTTTGGTGTAGTTAATGCCCGGTTCTTTTTCCACTTGTCTGCGTGTTTAGTCCCGTAAGCAGTGGATTTTTTTATTTTAAAAATTATGGAATCAGGAGTAATAATAGCAAGTTTGATTGCTTTAATAGCAGGTGGGGCACTCACCTTCGTCATTCAGAGCACGGTGTTGAAAAAACGCCGCGAGAAAATCCTTAAAGACGCCGAGAACGAAGGCGAGGCTATGAAAAAGGACAAGATCCTGCAGGCCAAGGAACGTTTCCTTAAGCTAAAAGAAGAACACGAGGAAAATGTAAAGGAACGCGAAAAGCGTCTCCAGTCTTCCGAAGACCGCGCTAAAGGAAAAGAAAAATCGCTCACCCAGAAAATGGAAGAGCTTTCCCGCAAGGAAAAAGAAACCGAAAAAGTACAGACCGAGCTGGAAGCAAAGCTCCAGGCAAACGACCTGCGTCAGCAGGAGCTCGAAAAAATACACAACAAGCGCGTTGCCGAGCTCACCAAGATCACCGGGATGTCGCAGGAAGAAGCGCGCAATATGCTGATGGAATCGTTGAAAGACGAAGCCCGCACAGCCGCAATGGTCCACATCAAGGAAATTACCGAAGAAGCAAAGCTGAACGCCAACCGCGAAGCCAAGAAAATCGTTATCCAGGCCATTCAGCGTGTAGCTTCCGAGCAATCCGTTGAAAATTCCGTATCCGTGTTCAACATCGAATCGGATGAGGTAAAAGGACGCATCATCGGGCGTGAAGGACGAAACATCCGAGCACTCGAAGCAGCAACAGGAGTAGAGATCATCGTCGACGATACGCCGGAAGCGATCATCCTTTCGTGCTTTGATCCTGTTCGCCGCGAGATTGCACGTTTATCGCTCCACCAGTTAGTGTCCGACGGACGTATCCACCCGGCACGTATCGAAGAAGTCGTTGCCAAAACAAAACGTCAGCTCGAAGAAGAGATCGCCGAAACAGGAAGAAGAACCTGCATCGATCTTGGAATTCACGGTCTGCACCCTGAGCTTACGCGAATGGTCGGCCGTATGAAATACCGTTCCAGTTACGGACAGAACCTCCTGCAGCACTCGCGTGAAGTAGCGAACCTGTGCGCCATCATGGCCGCAGAGCTCGGATTGAACGTGAAGATCGCCAAGCGTGCAGGATTGCTCCACGATATCGGTAAAGTGCCGGACGAAGAGCCGGAATTGCCGCACGCCATCCTCGGTATGAAAATGGCCGAGAAATACGGTGAAAAACCGGATGTTCTCAATGCGATCGGTGCTCACCACGACGAGATCGAAATGACAACCCTCATCGCTCCGATCGTTCAGGTATGTGACGCCATTTCAGGTGCACGTCCGGGAGCGCGCCGCGAAGTGGTCGAAGCCTACATCAAGCGTATCAAAGAGCTCGAAAGCCTTGCGCTTTCCTACGAAGGAGTGAACCAGGCGTTCGCTATCCAGGCAGGCCGCGAATTGCGTGTGATGGTGGAAAGCGAAAAAGTAACCGACCTTCGTGCCGATGAGCTTTCGTTTGCCATTTCTCAGAAAATTCAAACAGAAATGACCTATCCGGGACAGGTGAAAGTAACCGTGATCCGCGAGCGTCGTTCCGTGAATTATGCTAAATAAAAGAACATGAAAGAGTTTCCGGAATCCGTTGCGCGTTTGAAAGGACAGCATATATTGGTAACCGGCGGCGCGGGATTTATTGGTTCCAACCTTGTCGAAGCTCTTTTGAAGATCGGTGCCCGGGTAACCGTGCTCGACGATCTCTCTACAGGATTTGAAAAAAACATGGAAAGGTTCGCCGTTAAGGCGGACTTTTCTTTTATAAAAGGCGACATCCGCGATCCGGAAGTGTGCCGCAAAGCGCTGATCGGCATCGACGCCGTGAGCCACCAGGCCGCGTTGGGATCCGTGCCGCGCTCCATCGAATTTCCGCTCACCACGCACGACGTGAACGCAACAGGCTTTCTTACCATGCTGCACGCCGTGAAGGAAGCCGGAATCAAACGCTTCGTCTTTGCCAGCTCTTCGTCTGTTTATGGCGACAGCCTGAGCTCTCCGAAAAAAGAAGGCAACGAAGGCAATGCGTTGTCGCCTTACGCCGTCAGCAAACAGCTCAACGAGCAATACGCCGGAGTCTATCACCGCCTTCACGGACTGGAAACCATCGGCCTGCGTTATTTCAACGTATTCGGCCCTTACCAGAATCCCGACGGCGTTTATGCAGCCGCCATTCCGAAATTTCTCGATAAAATGCGTTCCGGCGGTGAGATCGTCGTCAATGGAGACGGCAATCAGACCCGCGATTTCACCTTTGTGCAGAATGCCGTGCTCGCCAACCTGCTTTCCCTGTCGGGAACCAATGAGCAGGCGTTCGGTAAAGTCTTCAATGTGGCCTGCGGCAGAAGCCTTACGCTCAATGACGTGCTCACAAGCCTCGAAAAAGGACTCGAAGCACGCGGTGTCACGGCGCAGCACGAATTGATCTACGGCCCGAAACGCATTGGCGATATCCAGGATTCCCTGGCCGATATTTCCGGCATCGGACAGCACCTGGGATACGTCCCGGCTTATTCTTTTGAAGAAGGGATCGCCCTTTACCTGGCATTTCAGAACTGATGTTCCGGCAGCTGCGCACATCTGAATTTGTTCAGTCCGTTGCAGTGCTGATGACGGGAACACTGATCGCGCAGGTGATTGCTTACGTCATCTACGGCCTCATTACCCGCTTTTATTACCAGCCCGAAGACATCGCCGAGCTTGGCATCTATACACGCATCGTTGGCTTCGTGGCCGCCATTGCAACTGCGCGTTACGAGCTGTCACTTCCGATCGCGCGGCAGGACCTGCATGCATTCTATCTTTACCGGCTTTCCTTCCGTATAGCGGTCGTTGTTTTGACGAACACTGCTGTGATCGGGGTGTTTTATTTCGTGTGGACACCCTACGATCCCGCGAATTTTCTCTTCCTGCTCATGACCGTTGTCAGCACGTTTCTTGTCGTCTGGATCAACCTCGGCACCAACTGGTCTATCCGGAAGAAAGCCTTTAAGCGCATTTCGCAGCAGCGCATTGTGAATTCGCTCGTCACAAACGGGTTGCGCTGGGTCTTTGCCCTGTTTTCCTGGGGCGGGCTCGGGCTCATTTTCGCAACGATGCTCGGCTCGCTGGCTTCCGGGATCGTTTTTATCCGGGAATACTTCGGCATTAAAAAGTTCTACAGCGGTTACGCGGCGCCCAAACGCATGCGTGTGCTCAGCCGCGAATACAAACAATTCCCGACGGTGAACCTGCCGCACGTCCTGCTGGATATCGGTATCGACCTCCTGATCGCGCTTTTCATCACCGAGCTCTTCGGCGAAGATGAATTCGGTTTTTTCAGTCACTCATACGCCATGGTGAAGCTGCCGTTGTCCATTGTTGGGCAATCGGTGGGTCAGGTATTTGTGAACAAATGCTCCGAAATGGTCAACAAAGGCCAGTCCGTACTGCCGCTGCTGCTGAAAACCTATAAAACATTGTTCCTGCTTTCCATCGTTCCGTTCACGCTGCTCTTCTTCTTCGGTGAAGAGCTGTTCACCTTCGTTTTCAGCGATAAATGGCGGGAATCGGGCCGGCTTTCCGAGATCATGGCGCCGTGGCTCATGCTCAACTTCCTGCTTTCGCCCGTTTCAGGTATTCCGCTGATACTCGGAAGGCAGCGGGCGGCTTTTGTAATGGGGATCATCAGCGCAGCAGGACAACTGGCTATCTACGGCCTGCTTCCCGTGCTGCTCCCGGAAGAGCTGGTCACCATGACCAACCTGCTGTACATGACAACGGCTTATCAGTCCGCGTTGATGATCGTGAATTTCTTCCTGTACATCCGTTTTGTGAAGGCCGGAAGAAGGAATTAATGACAACTTCGTCAACCCGCTTAAGTTCTATTTATCAGCACCCTTTCCCACTCCGGTTCCGGGCTGAATGCATGCTAAATGAGAATTCACTAATTTTGCGCCAACGTTTGCCGTTGCGTACCCGTTACATTTAATCTGAAACTGAACTAATTTGAGCTCGTCCCTTTTTCAAAGATACCGTCACTACATAGTCACATTTGGTGTCGAGCTGATGATCCTTTTTCTCGGTTTCCTGGTTTACCGCATGGCCAATAATTCGTTCTCCGAAGTTGGTTTCAGTGAATACACTTTGTCAAGAAGGACGATCTCGTTCATTCAGCCCGTTCTCATGATGGGCCTCGGTGTGGCCATTCCGCGATTTTCCAGTTTGCATGTAGAGAACAACCGTACGTATTTTCCTTCGGGGCTGGTGCTGATCACGATTTTCACGCTGCTGCTCATGGCTGTTCTGAATGGCGGCGGAGCATTCTTTGCTGCACTGTTCTTTGGCGACGAAAGTTACGTTTCGCTGATCTTCCCATTGTCGCTGCTGCTCGGGGGTTACGGCGTTCATGCCATTATTTATGGATTTCTCCGGGGCAATCACAACGTATACTTTGCGAACTTCGTGCAGCTGATCAATGTCGGGATCATTCCCGTAGCAGTCTTCTTTCTCGCCGACAGCGTTGCCGAGCTGATCTACTGGAACAGCATCCTGCTGCTCGCCACCTGCGCCATAGCAAGCGTGTTTGTTCTGAAAAAATATCCGCCGGCGTGGACGTTTGCCCGGTTCAAAACCGATACGTATCTCATGCTGCATTATGGATTGCCGCGTGTGCCCGGGGATTTCGCGCTGCTGGCGCTGCTCACGCTTCCGACCTATCTTTCGCTGCAGCTCAACGACGATATCATCGCTGCCGGGCAGATCGCGTATTCCATCACCTTATTGAATATGGCCGGTGCGGCTTTCGGGCCGATCAGCCTGGTGCTGCTGCCTGAAATCGCCAGCTTCATGGCGCAGGGAAGAATGGACCTGGTTAAAAAGCGGTTCAAAGCAGTTGTTGTGATCAGCCTTGGGCTCACGGCTCTGGGCTACCTCGTTTTCTATTTATTCACCGATACCATTCTGCAGATCCTGCTGGGCGACAAGATCACGCAAGGGCTTCCGGAGATCTGTTTATTGATGCTGCTCAGCGTTTTCGGCTACAGCCTCTTCATTGTGCTGCGAAGTTTTCTCGATGCAATCAAGGTGCTCGCAGTCAACTCGATAAACCTGGTGATTGTGCTGGGAATTTACGTTTTGCTGCTTTTTCTGACGTATTATTTTCAGCTGGATGAGATTTATTATTTAATTTCATTCGTCGTAAGCGTTACCATACTGGGAATTCTTACGTTAATAAAAACCTATTTCACCCTAAAAAAATCCTAAAGTGATCATCCTTGTTGCTCTTTTCGTTTACACATTTGTCATCGTTTTTCTCCAGCGAAAGATCTGGAAGCTCATGCCCAATATTGTATTCCCGGTTTTCACGTTCATACTCTATTACTGGACGCTTGCCGGCTCGTGGCTCTTTACGCTCGACCAGCTTTCCGGGCAATCGGGTAAAAAGATCGGGCTGAACTATTATTACCTGCTCGAAAAGATGTTCCCGGTGAAGCTGGACAACGATTACCTGCTCAGCATTTCCATGTACGGCGTGTTCATCATCCTTTTCCAGGCAGCCGTCTGGGCAGGGTTGAAGTATTATTTCCGCAAGCCCGTTATTCAGCCGGTTTTCGTGCCGCGGACCATCAGCTCCAATTACATTGCGCTTTTCGCCCTCGGATTGTGCCTCGTTTCATTCCTCATTGTTAAAGACCTCGTTTTCTATACGCTCATCCTGAATGAGTCCGTTTACATCAATGTCCGCACAACGGCCATTCCGCATTACACCCTGCACCAGTATGCGAACTGGACGCTGATCGTGAGCCTTTTCCTCTACCTCGGCCTGTATTACCGCAGAGATCAGATCTTCCTGAACGTTACAAAGCCCGGAATCCTGTTCTGGTTCGCCTTCATTGTCTGCAATTTGTACCTGATCATGATCGGAACGCGGCATGAAGTCTTCTTCGCCGGTATTCTCGCCTGCATCGTGTTTGTGTATCCTTCCCGCACATGGAAGAACTACTACAAAACGCTGATCCCGTTCGGGGCAATGTGGCTGCTGATCCTGGCCCTGAACGATCCTGTTCGCTCGCTGATGCCTGTAATCAGTGAAAAGGCCGGACTTACGGCGGCAGTGAGCTCTGCGGACAACATCCGCCGGGCGAATCTTTTTGCGAAAGACAGAACATTCATTACACACCGGTCCGAGGCAGTATCCGAACGGCTGATCCGGGAGAAAATTCCCGGAGATACGATGGTGGTGGTCGGAGCAGATACGGTCGTAGTAAGTAAAAAGATCCTCGTTGAGCGCGATGAAAATGCCGATCTCTGGATCAACCAGGAAGGCGTATCCGTTAAAATACCGAGCACGCACGTGTCAAAGGCTTACCAGACACAAAGCGTTGCGAAGAACATATTTTCGACGTTTTCTTCGCTGGTGTTCAGCAATGAGCTGTTCTCCGGGCATTTTTCGATGTACGGCATTATTTCCGAGAATGTTCCGCCGAAACCCGGCATTAGCTTTAAGAACCTGCTGTATTCCTTCATTCCTTCATTTATAGTGAGAGACCGCCCGGAAGATTCCTATGAATACTACGCCAAAAAGATGAAATTCCCCGACGGACAAGGCTTTACCATTAATCATATTTCGGCCTGGTACCTGAATTTCGGCTACTTCGGATTGCTGCTCGGGCCGGTCGTGCTGGCGTTCATTTTAATGCTGCCACTCTACATACTCCAGTATTCGGATAAGATCAACAGGAGATTTGCCGCCTGGATTGCTTTGTGCGGCGCAACGGCGTTTGGCGCAATGCTTACGCGCTCCGGCCCGGAAGTTTACAAAGCACTCTTATACGAAGCCATTCTTATTCCGCTCATCATTCTGTTCTCCGGCATCTGCTGGCAGAAGATCCGCGATAAATTCTTTCAGCGAAATGACAGGAAAGCTTAGAATCATGCATGTATTGCCGTATCATCCGCTCGATTCGGCTTCGATCTTTTCGAAAAGACAGATCAGCGACCTGGGAAAGCTGGGCCATGAGAACAAGGTCTTTTTTCTCCGTGCGCGCTTCAACGTGCTTTCGCTCATGAGCCAGTTCAAGGAATTTAAGCGGCAGGTCGAAGCATTTGATCCGGATATTATTCATGCACATTACGGAACCATCACCGCTTTCTTCGCTTCCTGCTACCGTAAAAAACCGTTCGTGGTTTCTTTCCACGGCAGCGATCTGAACAAAAAGACGAACGTCAATAAATTCCGCAACCGCGTTGGGCGGAAGCTGAGCACCATTGCGGCGAAACGTGCGCAGCTCGTCTTTTGTGTCAGCGAATCGCTCCGGCAGCAGCTCGAGGTGAAAAAAGAAGAAGCGATCGTGCTGCCTTCCGGGATCGACATGGAAATGTTCCGCCCGATCGACCGGGAAGCGTGCATCGACCGGCTGGGATTGAAGGCCGAAGTGAAGTATGTGTTCTTCAACTCGAACAATCCGGAGATCAAGCGACTCGACATTGCAACGGAAGCTGTAAGCATGCTCACAGATCTGAACGTGGAGCTGCTCAGCCTGAACGGGAATGTCGCTCCCGACGAAATCCCGTTTTACCTGAATGCCTGCCGTTGTTTATTACTGTGTTCCGATAACGAAGGAAGCCCGATGGTGATCAAGGAAGCCATGGCGTGCAACCTTCCGACCGTTGCGGTGAATGTCGGCGACGTGGTGGAACGCATTTCCGAAGTTTCCAACAGCTTTGTGGTGCAGCAGGACGCAGGTGTGATCGCCGCGAAGATCCGCCAGATCGTTGAACAGAACATCGAGCGCACCAACGGACGTGATGCGCTCATCAGCCAGAACCTGGACAGCATGCAGATCATTCGCATCATGGAACGGGAATACTTCCGGATCCTCGGTAATTGAAGTATTTTTTTCTATTTCGGCAGGATTGACTTACTTTGTCGGCTATATGAGGACCGTTTCGTTTCAATCGTTGTTTTCGTTTTACCTTGGATGTGTTGCGCTGCTGTTTTGCGTCGCGCCGAAATCGGTCACACTGCTTATTGTCGGCATGCTGTTCTTCGTGATCTTCGGTTACATCAAAAAGAAGCTGGTTTTTTCACTCAGCCGCCCCATGATCTTCCTGGCATTGCTGTACATTGCTTACCTGATCGGTGTTGCCTTTACACACGACCAGGCACTGGCCAGCCGTTACGTGGAAAATAAGCTGTCGTTCCTTGTATTTCCGCTGCTGTTCTCCTTTCGCAGCAAAGAGCCGTTAACGCTTTCCGGCCCGCTGATCGGGCTTTCGCTCGGAATTGTTGCAGCTTCTGTTATTGGGTTCATTAATACACTGGACTGCGACGAATGGGTTTACGGGCCGGTCGGCTGCTATACCGGGAGCATCATTTCGCCCATTCATCACCCAACGTACTTCTGCGTGTTCATACTCGTAGCCCTTTCCGGGAACTGGATCAGCTACAGCAGGAAGGAGAAAGGCTTTTTGCTCTGGTGGCTGCTGCCATTTACGCTTTTCGCGCTGCTGATGTACGTTTTGTGCTTTTCCCTCGCGGGATTGCTGTTCGCAATGATCCTGTTTGTCGTGTTGGCAGGCATTTTTGTTTACCGGAAATTCGGCAGGCGCGTGCTCATCATTACCTGCTGCTGTTCGCCCTTGCTCTTCATCGCTATTTTTTCCATTCCGCGGCTCAAGCTGGACATTATCAATACGAAAAACGCTGTGTCGGCCTATATGAGCGACCCGGTGAAATTCGTGAGCTCCGACAGCGGATCGAATAACGGTGACGACCTGCGGCTGGTCATGTGGACCGTTGCCGCGCAGAAGTTCATGGAAAATCCGCTTGGTGTGGGAACAGGAAATGTCGACGCGCATCTGAGAGGGCGTCTTTCGACCTACGGGCAGCACGGACTTGCCGGGAAGGAAGAAGTCGATAATCCGCACAACCAGTATCTGCAGACCGGCCTGGAGATCGGCGTGGAAGGGCTGCTGATCCTGGTGCTCATCATTACATCGTCCATTCGTTTTGCATGGAAACATAAAAACTGGCTGCTGCTCATTTTGATGTCGAGCCTGGCATTCAACTGTCTGTTTGAATCCATGCTGCAGCGGCAGAGCGGGATCGTTTTCTACAGTTTCTGGATGTGCCTGCTCATCGCGTACTCGCGGTCAGTTCCCGGATCCGGAGCAACACCTGTCAATCTTCAATCAACTCCATGAATCAGAAACTAACGGTTGTTATACCTTGCCGGAATGAGCGTGCGCACATTGCAGCGTGCGTTGAATCCATCTTTGCCTGTACGCTTCCCGCCGGTTTTGAAATGAACGTGTTTGTGGTGGATGGGAGAAGCGATGACGGAACGATTGCGGAAGTTGAGCGGCTTACAGAACGCTATCCGTCATTGCAGCTGGTGGAAAATACGCGGCAGCTCACGCCATTTGCCTTCAACCTGGGCATTTATGCGGGCGGAAAAGCCGATTACGTACAGATTGTCGGCGCACGCCACATCCTGAGCAGTAATTACCTGGAGCGCTGCATCGAAATTATGCAGAACGATCCGGAGATCTGGTGCGTAGGCGGAAAAGTGAACAATGTATTCCTGAATGAAACGGGACGCATCATTTCGCTGGCCATGTCATCCGCATTCGGAATGGGGCTCGGGAATTTCCGGACGCTGAATGAATCCGGCTTCACCGATACCGTCGGCACACCGATGTACCGCTACGAAGTGTTCGAAAAGATAGGGTTCTTCGATGAAATGCTCATCCGCAACCAGGACGACGATTTTAATTTCCGGGTAACCGAAGCAGGAGGGAAGATCTGGTTCTGCCACGAGATCACCATCCAGTACTATGTACGTGGAAACATGAAAAACCTCTGGCGGCAGTTTCACCAGTACGGTTACTGGAAAGTATTCGTTAACCGTAAGCACGGTGCTGTTACAACCATGCGGCAAATGGTGCCGCCGGCTTTTGTGCTGTTCGTGATCTCCGTTCCTTTCTGGTTCCTGATCAGCTGCACACTTGGCATCATTGCTGCCGGACTATTGGCAATGTATGCATTGCTCGGTATCGTCGTAGCATTCGGAATCGCCGAAAAAAAGAGCGAAACAGCTGCTGTGTGGATCACCTTTCCGGTGTTGCATTTCAGTTACGGGCTCGGCTACCTGAAAGGAATCATCGATTTTCTCATCTTACGGAAACAGCCTTCGGCGCAGGCGCAAAAATTATCCCGCTGAATTTCTATCTTTAATCAAAAACCGCTATGATTTCCCTGACCAAAATTACTGCGTTCCTCCTGGTTGGTATGCTGATGAATGCCTGCACAGTCGAAAAGCGGTTGTACCGCAAAGGCTTTCACATGGAATGGCGGAATAAAACAGCAGCTGTTTCCGGGGGAGTGGAGCCTGTTAGTACAGAAACGGTTGAAATCCGCCAGAAAAACGACGTAAGTCGTGAAGCAGCAACGCTACCGGCGGCGGAACTGTTGCCGGAAACTGCTGTTGTTGACCCCATTTACACAGATGCGGCGGGAAAAATGGCAGGTGATCATTTTCCGCACGTTGAGGAACTTCCTGTTATAAATGAGGATTCCGTTAAAATCGGGCAGCAGTATAATGAAGATGGCATTAGTTCAAAGGAAATCGAGGACTACAAGACTATGACACTTGTGATTTCGCTGGTGTTTGTTGCACTAATCGTACTTTGTTTCGTTCCGCTGATAGAAGGCTCCGTTATTTCCCTAGGTGCATTTCTGTTACTCATTTTCGCGGTGTTTCTGTTTATTGCCATGCTTATAACGCTTGCTATACGCTCTGAATTACGTCCCGATGTCGTTGCCCGTCGGGAACGCGAACGAGGGATTGAACAGAAAAAAAACGTCGAAACAGCGAAAGACGAGCCGGTTACGATCCCCGAAGAAGAAACATCACCCGAAAAATGGACGAAGGCAGAAGAAGCGCAGCGTAAAAAACGCCGCGGGATCATCGCTGTTTCGGTGCTGTTGGCCACTGTCGGACTGATCATTTATTTTGGCTCGAAATAAGTGTCCGGATCGCCGGGTTGCTCTCCTGCGAAATGACGGAGCTCATGGAGACGTCTTTTGCCGGGAAATTATTTATATTGCCACAATTAAAAATAGAAGATGTTCAGAATCTGCCTGGTTGCCTTTACGTTATTGATCCTTCATTCCTGTACGGTTGAAAAGCGCTTGTACCGCAAAGGCTTTCACATGGAATGGCGGAATAAAAGCGCTGCTGTTTCCGCGGAAGTGGAGCCTGTCGTCACAGAAACCACTGAGATCCGGCAGAAAAATGAATTAAGTCGTGAAGCAGCAACGCTATCGGCGGCGGCGTTGCCCGAAACTGCAGCTTCTGTTGAAACAGCGCCGACAATATCCGTCGATGAGGCTGTAAACGATTTTATCCCGGTCGTTGCTGAAATACCTTTTATAAACGACGATTCCGTAAAAGTTCAGAAACAATACCAGGAGCGGGAGATCACACAGAAGGAAATCAGGAATTATTCGCTTACAACGTTCCTGCTGACACTTGCATTCCTTGCCCTGATCGCACTGTGCATCCTTACGGCGCTTTTCGCTGCACTTTGGTACGAAAGTATTGCGCTTATCTTGTTTGCAATACTCATCTTCTTTGTGATGGTCGTGGTACTGATCTTTCGCCTGACTTCCCGCCCGGATCTTGTGGCGTACCGTCAGCAGCAACGCCGGGAATATGAAAAGAAAGAAACGGAGGGAACATTAACCGAAGAGGACATAGCAGCAGCGAATAAAAAGAAGCAGAACGGATTGATTATTTTTGGGATTGCCTTAAGTGTTTTTGCAGCGTTGTTCTTCCTCACCAGAAATTAAAAAAATGCTCAGAATCTGCCTCATTACCTGTCTGCTGCTTGTCGTGCATTCCTGCACCGTTGAAAAACGCCTGTACCGCAACGGTTTTCATATCGAATGGAAAAAACACCGCGCTTCTGCTGAAACGACAGTTGCCCAACCTGTTCCTGAAAGCAACATCAGGATCGTCAATAATGCGGACGAGGAACATTCTGCGAAAGAACTGACAACGATGAATGCGCCCCTGGCCGAAGTTCCCGGACCAGCAGCAACAGCGACATTCGACCAACCCGTTACGGAGCCGGTGGAAATCAGCGCTGACCTGCCCGTACTGAACGAAGATTCGACGAAGGTGGAAGAAGTTCCCTATAAACGTGTCGTTACTGAAAAAGAGCTTCGGAATTACCAGGTGCTCACAACCTGCATCATGGTCGTACTGTTCGGACTGCTCATTCTGTGTTTCCTCGGAGCACTCACCGCTGAGTCGCTGATCGAGCTGTTTGCTTTGATCGTAATCGGATTGATACTGCTCGTTTTTGCGTTTATATTCCTCGCATTGCGCTCTGTTTTGCGCCCCGACAGGGTTGCAGAGATGGAAAATGAAAAGCGGGAATACGAGCAAAAAGAACGGGACGGCACACTGACGGAAGAAGAAGTGAACGAAAAGAAATTCAAAAAACGAAAAGCCATTGTGTTCTTTTCGATCTTCTTCGGAGTGATCGGAGCCATTATTCTGGTTATTGCTACAACGCAATAATTCAGTCGGCGCTCCGCCTTTCCCATTCAAGCACGATTCACTACTTTTACGGCAAACTTAATAAACGATGATTCCTTTTTCTCCCCCACGGATTGACCAGCGCGTAATTGATGAAGTAACCGCCGCACTGAAAAGCGGATGGATCACCACCGGCCCGCGAACGAAACAGTTTGAAAAGGAAATCACAGCCTATTGCGGCAATAAAACCACCGTTGCTGTCAGCTCGTGGACAGCCGGAATGGAGCTGCTGCTGCGCTGGTGGGGAATCGGGGAAGGCGATGAGGTGATCATTCCTGCCTACACGTATTGCGCCAGCGCGAATGTCATCATTCATACAGGCGCGAAGCCCGTTATGGTCGACCTGAATCCGGAAGACTTTAACATGAGCGTAGACGCTGTGCGAAAGGCCATTACGCCACGTACAAAAGCTATCATGGGAGTCGATATTGCCGGTTTTCCATGTGATTATGACAAGCTGTATGAGCTGATTGAAGAAGTAAAAGGGCAATTTCAGCCTAACAGCGATTTTCAGCGTCAGCTCGGGCGGATCGTCCTGCTGGCGGATGCTGCACATAGTTTCGGCGCAACGCTCAACGGAAAACGTTCGGGCAGCCTCGCCGATCTGACCTGTTTTTCTTTTCACGCAGTCAAAAACCTGTCTACGGCAGAAGGTGGTGCCATGCTCATCAATCTGCCCGATTCATTCGATCACGAAGCCATTTACAAAGATCTTTGCATTAAGATCCTGCACGGACAATCCAAGGATGCGCTGGCGAAAGCGCAAAAAGGAAACTGGCGCTACGATGTCGTAGAACCGGGCTTCAAATGCAACATGACCGATATACAGGCGGCAATCGGGCTCGTCGAGCTCGATCGCTACCAGGAAAACATGGATCGCCGGAAAGTGATCTTCGAACAATACGATGCCGGTTTCGAAAGCGAAGCCTGGGCCATTCGTCCGCTCTATAAAACAGACAATAAACTGACGTGCTATCACCTGTACCTGCTGCGCATTGCACATGTTACGGAAGCGCAGCGCGACGCGATCATGCAGGCGATCTTCGACCAGGATGTTTCGGTGAACGTGCATTTTCTGCCTTTGCCAACGCTGACCGCTTATAAATCGCGCGGATACGACATCGCCGATTACCCGGAAACGTGGAACAAATATTTCAACGAAATTACACTTCCGGTTTATTTCGACCTGACAGATGAGCAGGTTCAGACCGTGATCGGTGCTGTGAAAAATGCCGTAAAACAGGTGCTCGGATGAAACGCCTGTTCGATCTTGTTGTTTCATCGTTGATCCTGCTGTGCTTTCTGCCCTTCGGGCTGATCATCGCCGTGTGTATCGCTGCCGGCAGTCGCGGCGGTGTTTTCTACCGGCAGGAGCGTATCGGATTGCACGGAAAGCCTTTTCTGCTGTGGAAATTCCGTACGATGCGCAAGGATGCAGACAAGCTCGGGAAACTGACCGTCGGTATGCGCGATCCGCGGATTACCCGCATCGGATTGTTCATCCGTAAAGTAAAGCTGGATGAATTTCCGCAGTTTTTAAACGTTCTCAGCGGAGAAATGAGCATTGTGGGGCCGCGTCCGGAAGTTGCCGAATACGTAAACCTGTATACATCCGAACAGCGAGCGGTACTGAACGTTAAGCCGGGAATCACCGATTACGCCTCGCTGGAATATTTCCGGGAAAACGAGTTGCTCGGCAAATCCGACAATCCGAGACAAACCTACATCGATGAGATCATGCCGGCAAAGATCGAGCTGAATAAGAAATACCTGGCCCGTCCGACCGTTTCCCACGACCTGAAAATCATGTGGATGACCTTTCTGAGAATTATCAAATAAAATAAGCATCAATTATCAGGCATTTCAAGCTTGATAATTTACTTACTGTTTGTAAACGCTTTTTCGGTCGTAGAAACCATCCGTGCTTTCGATGAGAAGAAAGACCCAGCCCACTGGGACATCGTTCAGGGAATAGCAATTGTTGGGCATCGCGGGCAGCCTGAGCTCTTTTCCGTTGATGTCGTAGAATTCAATGTGCTTGATCTCCTTCGAAGATTTTACCATGAGCAGGTCGCTCGTCGGATTTGGGAAACAGCGTAAGTCCCAGTCTTCGCCTTTTGCTTCAATGCCAAAAGCAGATTCTGTCATTTCCTGCGCAAATCCCCTGCATCCGATCAGCAGCATCCCGATAAAAACGATCTGTTTCATGTTTTGTTTTTACAGTGATAATCACAGGTGCGGAAGTTGGTTACACAAAAGCTGTTTCGTATCCGTTAAGAAACGGCTATTCTCAGCAATAGCGGGAGCTTAATCGTTTCTGAACTGTTAAGTGGTGTTTTTGAAAGCAGGTGTTGAGAACGGAAATAGATACCGTTTTCTATTCAGTATAACAAGCAAAGCCGTTTCCTATCCGTTAAGAAACGGCTATTCACAGCAATAGCGCGGACTTAACCGTTTCCGAACCGTTAAGGGATGTTTCTGCACAACTTAATAATGATGAATGTCATCATTGTTCGTTTCACAATTGCTGCTTACTTTTAGTTCATGAAGACAATCAGGCTTTCAGAAGAAAATGCCGACTTTTTCGATCGCGTATACGCTGTGGTACTGCTCATTCCCGAAGGCCGCGTAACTTCTTACGGCGCAATTGCGAATTACCTTGGTGCCAAACGCTCTTCGCGCATGGTCGGATGGGCCATGAACGCCGCTCACGGAAAACCGGAAATACCAGCTCACAGGGTGGTGAACCGCAACGGGCTGCTCACCGGTAAAATGCATTTCGCTACACCCGACGCCATGGAAAAAGCGCTCGCAAAAGAAGGAATTGAAGTAAAAGACGATCAGATCGTTAACTTCAAAGAAATTGTCTGGGATCCGTTTACAGAATTAGGATTCGATTAACGCCTTGCTGCATCAGCTCACGGATACTTCGAGATCAGCACGCGGTGCACATGCTGCTCTTTTTTTGTCAGTCCGGATCTGTATGCGCCCAGCTCCTGCAGGAATACGGATTCATTTCCCGAAAGATGGGCATGAAAGCCGATTTCCTGCCGCAATTGTGTAAGCGCACGGGCCGATTCGACGGAAAAGTCATGCTTCATAGATTGTTTTACCTGGACTTCCTGGCGGACAAGCTCCCTGGCTTTCGACATTTGATGCTGGTATTCCGATTGACAGGAACACATAAAAAGACTAACCGAAAACGATAGTAGTAGTATCATTATTTTCATGTTTCAAATGTATATTGTATGAATTTATAACACAAGCTTTCTGCTTTATCATATCATTAAAATATTCATCAGCAGGTGCTAAATAGTCATAGCCAATAAAAAGCCGGTTTATTCATGGTTAAAAGGATTGTCCTCCGTACATTCGTGTCATGGTTTTGGTAACAGGTGCAACCGGTCTTCTTGGCGCTCATGTGGTCTGTGATCTGCTGGTTCATGACTTTCCGGTTCGTGCGATGTTTCGCTCTGAACAGCGGAAGAATCGCGTGTTCGCACTGCTGAACCATTATTCTCCTGAAAATGCAGCAATACTCTTCTCCCGCATCGATTGGGCCGAAGGCGATGTACTCGACCTCGTCAGTCTCGAAGACGCTATGACGGGCTGCGAAAAGGTTATTCACTGCGCAGCCATGGTTTCGTTCCACCGGAGAGATTTTTCGGACCTTTTCGAGCACAACCGCGGCGGAACAGCTAATGTTGTCAATACCGGGCTTCACCTGGGATTGAAACAGCTGGTTTATGTTTCATCCACAGCTGCGGTTGGAAGCGATGCCGCCAAAGACGATCACATTCGCCGGGAAACGAACAAGTGGAACCCGAATGAAAAAGCGAGCGGTTATGCGCTTTCGAAATACAGTGCAGAAAAAGAAGTGTGGCGCGGCATCGAAGAAGGGCTTAACGCTGCGATCGTCAATCCGAGCGTTATGTTCGGACCGGGAAGCTGGGAAGAAAGCTCGCTGAAGATCATGCGCACGCTCAGCAGCGGACTGCGTTTTTACACGCCCGGCGGAAATGCGTTTGTCGATGTACGCGATGTGGCAACGGTGATCCGAAAGCTGCTCGAAGCGGATATTTCCGGAGAGCGTTACCTCGTAACGGGACACAACAGCTCTTTCCGCAATCTCTTCGACCTCATTTGTAAACAGCTGAAGGTAAAAGCCCCTGCTATTGCCGCGGGATCGGTGCTTACAGGACTGGCCTGGAGACTCGCCGGGATATGGGCGAGAATAGTTGGCAAACGGCCTACGATCACTAAAGAGTCGGCTGGAAGTGCCCATCGCACGACCGTTTATTCTTCTGAAAAAGTATTGAAACAGTTCCCCGATTTCCACTTTCATTCCATGGAAGACATGATCGCCAATACGATCGCCGGAAGAATTGAATAAATACTGTTTGAGTTGGCCTGATTACTTTCCTGGTGTCCTGCAATCCTAAAATCCTGATGTCTTATTTATCGAAACGATCAAACGTTTTCTGTCTGATTAGTTCAATTTAAAATCCAGCATCAAAAATCCTCGGTCTTTGCCGCTTCCAGGTCACTGTTAATCTGCCCGATGTAATTCAGGATCTTTTCCCTTCCGAATTTCGATTCTGCGGAAGTCGTGTACACCGGCGGCAGCTCTGCCCACATTTTGAGCATTTCTTTTTTGTAAACGGTGAGATTCTTCTGCAGCGCAGAACTCGAAAGCTTGTCGATTTTCGTAAAGACCATGCAGAACGGAAGTCCCTGCTCGCCGCACCAGTTCATGAATTCGATGTCGATCTTTTGTGGCTCAAGGCGACTGTCGATGAGAACGAAGATATTGATCAGGGTCTGGCGCTTGGTCAGGTAATCTGCGATAAACGCTTCCCATTTGTAACGGTTCGACTTTGACGTGCGCGCATAACCGTAACCCGGAAGATCGACCAAATACCAGTTGTCGTTGATCAGGAAATGGTTGATCAGCTGCGTTTTCCCCGGAGTTCCTGATGTTTTCGCTAGGTTTTTATGGTCTGTGAGCATATTGATCAGCGAAGATTTCCCCACATTCGATCGTCCGATGAATGCATACTCCGGTTTTCCGTCTGTCGGGCCCTTCGTAACGTCGGTGTTGCTGATGACGAATTTGGCTTCTTTGATGATCATAACTTCTGTATTTGGGACAAAAGTACCTAAAAGCGGACTCTTATGCGCACTTTTGAACGCCGGCCGGCCCGATGATTTGCTTTATCGGTATCTTTGAGCGTGGAAATGGCTATTTTATTCGAGGACGACTACTGCCTGATCGTCAATAAGCCGGGAAACCTGCTGGTGCACCATTCGTACTATGCGCGCAACATCGAAGAACAATCGCTTGTGCAGCTGCTGAAAGAACAAGGCTATGTTTCCGTGGTTCCCGTTCACCGGCTCGACCGCAAAACTTCGGGCGTGATCCTGCTGGCAAAGGATAAGGAGCACGTCGCGAAATTCCAGGAACTGTTCGAATCGCAGCAGATCGCTAAAAAATATTACGCATTGCTTCGCGGACATGTTGCCGGATCCGGGGAGATCGATTCCCCGGTGAAGAACGACAGGGGAAATTACAAGGAAGCATTTACCGCTTACAGCGTGCTAAAGCATTTTGAGCTGGCTATTCCCGTAGAGCCCTATCCGACGGCGCGGTACAGTCTCGTGGAATTCATTCCGGGCACCGGGCGCATGCACCAGCTGCGCATTCATGCCAATAAGATTAGCCATCCCATTATTGGCGATCCGAAATACGGCAACCGGCACCACAACCACATGTTCGAAGAAAAGCTCGGGATCTCCAACCTGTTCCTGCATGCGCATTCACTGGAATTCCTCCATCCGTTTACCGGGATACAGGTCAGCGCATCGGCGCCGCTTCCTGCTTACTGGGAAGGTTTCTCCCTGTGATCCTGCTGTTCGTCCTGCGTATTCTGTAAAGAGCAGCAGTTGTGGCAAAGACTAAAGTTTCCTAAATACATCGTCTTCTGTGCCGATTTTCCATAAAATAGCAGGAAATACGCACAATGAAAGCGCCTTTACTAATTATAGCACTCCTGATTTCTTCTGCAATGAAAGCACAAACACTTCCCGAGGTCGATCTCCGCAAATACGAAGGAGACTGGTACGTTATCGGCTACAAGCCAAGCGCGCTCGATAAAAACTGGATCAATACCGTAGAATCCTACGCGTGGGACCAGCAAAAGCAGCTATTCGACGTGGTGACGACCTACAAGAAAAAGCCGGACGGCAAACAAAAAAGCATCACACAGAAACTATTGCCGGTGGCGAATAGCAACAATGCGAAATGGATTGCGCGGATCTGGCTGTTTATACGCGCGGATTATGTGATCTACAAAATTGCCGACGATTATTCGTACGTCGTGGTCGGGCATCCCAAACACAAATACCTTTACATTATGGCGCGAAAGCCGCAGATGAGCGAAGCACTCTACGATGAGCTGGTGAATTTTGCTGTTTCATCACTTGGCTACAGTCGGAATGACATTGTGAAACACCTGCAGGAATCAAGAATATGAGCTAAGCATCATTCAAAATTCTAGCATTCAGCATTATTTATTGACATCCCATTCCAACACTTTGCTGTAGTTGGAAAAATTGCCCGGCTGCGTAGCTGAGAGCTGGTAAAAACCGAATTTAAAGGTCGTTTCCAGCTTGTTTTCCGGGTTCCAGAATTTCTTTCCGGTATCTTTAAGTGTCAGCCAGAGTGCATAATCCAGTTTGCTTGTTCCGATGTGGCTGAGCAGTGTTTTATTCAGCTCTTTGTCCGCAACAGCCAGGTTTTGTGCTGCCTTTCCACCCGAAGAAGCCTGGATATACGACTTGAATTCCTTGCTGAAAGAAGTGCTGTCCATCGGAGTGACCTGTGCTTTTTCAATAGCTGCTGCATGAATGGTGAATTGAGTGTCATCTTTGATATCGATGGATTTACCGATGAAAACGATCTGCGTTTTTCCGAGCGATTCATGACTGGCGATGGAAAAATCAAACGAAACGTCGAAATCCTTCACGGCATTCATGCCCGATCCGTAAAATACGACATCTCCGTTCGGTTCGATCGTAAAGCGCTCGACTTTCGGGACTTTCAGCGTGTTATAAGTTGTTTCGGAACAATTTGCCAGCAACAGGCACAGCGGCAGAAGGAACAGTAACTTTTTCATACGGCGTTTTCTTTTTGCTAAGATGCGGATTTTACTTTAAATGAAACCAGCTAAACGTATCCATTTTCCGCCGGCATCATTCGTATTAATAATCAACCAACCTGAAATTGAAAGAATACAACTTATTCATCTTCAACAACTAAATTGGCAATTGCTTTCCGTGCTGTATATTCCAATCAAAAACTTGTCCGCCTGCCGGCATGATCCGGTATCAAAAATCAAAAATACAAGTTGAACCTTTACCATAAATTAACTCCGCGGCCTTTCTTTCCGACCTATTTTTATAGCACACACATACCAGGCTGATTATATATTATGAGTATTGAAATTAACGGCGTGCTCGGAGACGATCACATCGATACCGAACGATTGATTTTAAAAGTCGTTGAAGACGACAACCTGACGAACTACGCAGTTGTAGACAGCCAGTCGACCATGTTCGGAAGAATCCCTAAAAAAGACCGGCATATTTTCTGGTTTCCCAGCCGCGAAGTAAAGAAAGGCGATACGGTTGTGTTGTATACCAAGCGCGGCAAACCGGGATTTCTTGATAAAGACGAAACGCGTCACGTGTTTTACTGGAATCTCGACAAGGGTATCTGGACAAGCAAAAACGATTCCGCTATTCTCATCCGTATCATGAGCTGGGTCAGCAAAAAGGTGATTTGAATCCTAATATATCTTCCGTGCGATATGAAAAAAGGAGCGGCCTACTTTGGCAGACCACTCCCGTATCACATTGTTGAGGGATACTTTCGTATCCTGAACTATAAAGTTAAGAATGTTAGTTCGCCGGTGTAAATCGTTCTGGTAAAGAACCTTAAAAAAGCGGCGAGGGTTTTATTAATTTAACTTATGAGGTTATTTATGCAAGTAAAACATGCATTTACCGATCTCCGGCGAGGATCCACCGCAGGATCTTCGCGATGTTCTTTGCGTCATCTACACCGCGGTGATGAGTGCCTTCGAGCGGTATGTTCAGCGTTCTCAAAGCGCCATCCATTCCGGTTTCCCGTTCCAGCTGCTTTTTCAGTGCAAACAGGTGTTTTTACATTAATATGCGACGGCCCGAATGGAAAACCAACGCCCAGCTCGGCGCTTTGACGCTGGAAATGTTTCAGGTCATACGCTCCGAAGCTCGCCCATGCGCGACTTTGTGCCAGGTATTCCTTGCGGACAACCGCGCAGGCTTCTTTATAGGAAATGCCTTCCTGTTGGATCAGCTCAGGCGTAATGGTCGTGAGTTCCGTACAGAATTCACTGATCGTGGAGCGTTCAGGTTTTACCAGGATTCCCCGGCTATCGGAGATCTCTCCGGTCTTAACGTCGAGCAGACAGATGCCGATCTCGATAATGTCGCTGATCATTCCTTCGGGCGGATTCCCGTTCCAGCACGTAGCTTCAATGTCCACTACGGTGATTTTGTCTAGTAATTTTGCCATAAAATGGTAGGATGATAAACCTCAGAAGGTTCGTGTAAATTCGTATTGATTGTTGATTGGGCGGTATAGCTGTTTCAGGAAGCGAAAGTACATCGTTAGATGATTATTGTTGCTGGCATTGATCGATAGTTGGGGCAAAGATAAGCATTTTCTAAAAATTGTTCAGCGGATATGCGGCAAACTAAAAAATGGTACGCGAAAGCCGCGCACCATCTTTTGAAAAAATGAGAAAAACAATTGAACTGTTAAAACGGCGCTTAAAGCATTAGATTGTCTGCGAAGGATGTTTTAACAGTTCTGCCGGAATTTTGTAAGTTCTGCCGGAATCATGTAAGGAGTTTACCCTGAAAACGGCCCATATTTAAGGTAAACTTTAAAATCAGGAAAGATGTCACAGACCGAAGAACATAAAAGCGAGCAGGAAGCAGGAGATTCCGCTCAGCAGAAAAACACAGGGCTAAACAATGATCCGGGAAAAGCGAGTCAACGCGGAGCACATGTGAACGACTCCCGGGCGGAAGATCCGTCGCGCAGGGATACGGACAGCGAGCCGGAGATCGGCGGTATGCGTTCCGACCGGAACGATGAAAAAGAGCCGGAGGATTATACGAAAGGCGATAGTACGCAACCCGGAACGCAAAACCGGAGCGCAGCCGATTCCGATAGTGGAGCAGGCAGCGGAAATCTTACTGCAGAGAACAGGGAACGGCGAACGGATAAATTCGGCCCTGACAAGCGGAACGATGAAACAGGACTATAAACAGTAGCCGGAATAAAGATTCCGGCTTTTTTTGTGCCGGTTTTTAGAGTGGGCATTGTTTCAAATTACATAAATGCACAGCCTGATTACACGTTTTTAAGAGTTCATAATTTTTTAAGCTTTTTTTCCTTTCTTCATTTTAACAGTTTCAAAATACTTTGCTATCATTGTTTGCTCAAGCGTCAGTAGCTGTGAATTTGCGGCTACGGCGTGATATTGGTACCGCCGGTTGAATTTGCTTTAAGCTGTCGTTAGACAGTCATTGAGTTTTTTACTTGAAATGCGTTTGCGCTGTTTAAGTGTTATTACGGATTTCAGAACGGAATTAGTATTGACGTTTTAGAACTATAAAATGAAAATGATTGAATTCAGGACGGCTATTGACCATATTCACTTATTAAAAGTGTTGCCGGTTATGGAGCGTGCTCTTTATAAAATTAGCCCGCAACTGGTGCTTAAAAAGGAGCCGCTTCAGAATAAATGTCTTGTCTGGATTGAATTCCCCACGATCTCCGAACACAAAGCCTTCCTGGAAGAAATTGCTGCACAGGGTGTAACTGTAGTAGATCATTCAATGGTGTAAGACCGGGAACGCTGCGATCTGCCATTGGTTAAGCGCTGCCACATGTAAATCGAAAAGACGGCTCCGCCTTCCCGATTTTACAGTTCATACCGTTCGGAAGTATTATTCCGCTACTCTAAGCCATGTTTGTGTCCGGAAAAAAGGTCCGATATAACCTCTTACGAACAATTTGTCCGGGTTGTCCGGGTCCAGCCAGATCTTGGCTGAATACACTTTTCCATTCTCTGGATCCGTGATAGTCCCGCCTTCCCATTCTTCACCGTCCCATTTCATGTAGCGAACGATTTTCAATCCTATCAGCGGCTGATCTTTCAGATCATCGGTGCATTTCGTGCATTTCGGATTGGCTTCCCGGCCTTCCCGCGGATAGAGATAAGTGATCTTTCCGTACAGATATTCTTTGTAGCGGTAAAGCTCGACGGTCGATTTCTTTTTGCCGGTCTCGTCGTCGATAGTCGTCCATTTTCCGACACACGTTTGGGCAAAAGTATAAATACCTGCCAGGGAAAAGATTGCTGCTAAAATTAACTGTTTCATAGTTTGTTCGGATTTATTGGTATGCGTGCATAGTATGCATTTCGAAATATACCACTTTTTCCGAATAAATCCGAACGAAGGAAAGAAGATACCCTTGAAAGGGTAGTTTGAACAGGCCGGATCTCGTTATAAGTCAAGCTTCATTAAGTGTCTTCCTGGCGGATGCTCCGTGAATCCTTGCTGTCTGATCTATGGGTGATCCTTGGATACGATAGCTCTTCCTTATGGTGGATAAGGGGATTAACCGGCTGTAGCCCGGAGATCACCCGGGGATAGTCCGGCTGCGCGCTATTCTTGGAATCCTGTCAACTTGCTGAAAGCGTACGGCTTAGTGAATGAAATATAACCTAAAAAGAAGAGTTAAAAAAGAAGGAGCAATTGTTTTTTATCGAAACGATCAGGATTAGTCCTCCGCGTCCATCGGGTAGATCACTACATTCCAGTACAGCAGCTGACGTGCATCGTCGAAGTGTTCCCACTTCACCAGGCGGGTATTTTCCACTGCTGCAAACAGTGCGTCAAGCGTTCCGTATTCACCGTGGATCGTCAGTCCTTCTCTGTCTTTCGGTACTTCCTGCTCGTAGAACTGAACGCCGCAGTCGCCATACGTTTCGATGAAAGCGCCTATCGCGGACTGAATCCTTTTAAAATCTTCCGCCGAATCTGAAATGCTGATCGTGTAATCCATGATTGCTTGTGTTGTAAGGTTTCAAAGTTCAGTAAAAAATATCAAACTAATTCTTCTGTGAGTTCTGCCTCTTCGCTGGATTGCGAGCCGATTAAGCATTCAACATTTAAAACTTTCCCTCATCTGAAGACCTTTTTCTTTTGTCGTTCCCGTCTCTTGTCTTTTGCCTGACTTATCCACATCTTAACAGTTCTTACCACTTTCTCCCACCACCTTTGAAAATGATTTATTTCCAATGAAATCAGTACATTTGCTTAAAACAATGTAACCTTCATCTGCGCTTGTGCGTAGGAAGTTTTCAACATTGTGTAACTTGGTGGTAAAAAGTGGGTTATTCTCCCTAATTTTACCCATTATTGAAGCTATGGCTGGACTTGTAGGAGAATTTGAAGTAAAACTGGATGGCAAGGGGAGATTCCTCTTTCCGGCTGGTTTGCGCAAACAACTTTCTCCCGAGGCCCAGGAACAATTCATGCTGAACAAAGGTTTTGAAGACTGTCTTACGCTGTATCCCATGAATGAATGGGATAAACTGGCGGAAAAACTGTCTAAGCTCAATCTGTTCAAGCCAAAAAACCGGATGTTCTACCGCTTGTTCCACCAGGGAGCAAAGCAGTTGGCGCTGGATTCCGCAGGACGTGTGCTCATCCCGGTGATGCACATGGAGCGCGTGGGGCTTGATAAAGATGTGATGCTCATTGCCTACAACGACAGAATTGAGATCTGGGACAAGTCCAAATACTTCCAGCTGCTGGATGGTAACATGGCTGATTTCGCTGATTTGGCGGATGAAGTAATGGGTGATTTGGGTAATGATGACGAATAACGAAGCATATCACGTACCGGTAATGTTGAACGAATGTCTGGAGGGTCTCTCCATTCATCCGGATGGCACTTATGTGGATGTTACCTTTGGTGGTGGCGGTCATTCGCGTGCTATTTTCGAGCAGCTTTCGCCAAAAGGACGGCTTATCGCTTTTGATCAGGATCCCGATGCTAAAAAGAACCTCTGGTCTGCGCCTAATTTTCATTTCGTTCCTGCCAATTTTGCTTTCCTGAAAAATCACCTGCGGGTGATGGGAATTAAAGAGGTGGACGGTATTCTTGCTGACCTCGGTGTTTCTTCTCATCAGTTCGACGACGGAAAGCGCGGTTTTTCCATTCGTGGCGATGAGGTGCTCGACATGCGCATGGACCAGGCGGGCGATCTGACGGCTGCGGGAATTATTGCTACCTACGACGAAGAGCAGCTGGCGAAGATCTTTCGTGCTTACGGCGAATTGCCGAATCCTTATAAAGCGGCTGTCGAGCTGGTAAAGCAGCGCAAGCGCAAGCCGGTGAAAACCACAGGTCAGCTCATGGAGATCCTGCTTCCTTTTGCACCGAAATTCAAGGATCATAAATATTTCGCACAGGTTTTCCAGGCGCTTCGCATCGAAGTGAACCAGGAAATGGAGGTGCTGGAGAAATTTCTGCTGCAAACGCAGGAAGTGCTGAAGCTGGACGGTCGTTTGGTGGTGATGTCGTATCATTCCCTCGAAGACCGCATGGTGAAAAACCTCATGAAGCGCGGAAACATCGATGGTTCCATTGAGAAAGATTTTTTCGGGAACGTGCTCAAGCCGTTCGAGGAAATTACGCGCAAGCCGGTTTCTCCCACGGAAGAAGAAATTCAGCGCAATACAAGGGCGCGCAGTGCCCGGTTACGGATCGCTAAACGTGTTGCTGATGGAAAATGAGTGGCGCGAGCGGGAAGAACCCAAAGTACGGTATGAGCAGCAGCCCAATCCAATGGATGCTGTCAAAGGCAAGCGCGATACGAAATCCGTAGGGGCGGATAATAATCAGTCCGGCAACACCAGGCCAGGTAGATCTGTGTCTGCTGGGCCAGGCAACGAGCTGCGCGATAAAACAGTTAGGGCTGACGATGATCAGCCTGACGACAAATCGAAAGCAAAGAAAAAACCGGCGGGAGCAACGGCGAAGCGTCCGAATCTCCTTGTGCAGGTATTAAACGGTGATATTCTGACCCGCGACATCGTGGTGAATAACCTGACGTTTGTCTTCTTCATCCTGTTCCTGCTGATGCTGATGGTAGGAAAAGGCTATTACGGAAAACAGCTGGCAAAAGACATCGATACGCTTGATACGGAAGTACGGGCAAAAACGGCTGAATACATTGAGAACAAAGCGCGTCTGGAGGAAGCGACCGCCCGTTACCGGCTGGTAGAAGCGCTGGAAAAACGCGGATTGAAAGAAACGGTGAATCCTGCAAAGGTCATTCGCTTAAAAAAGAAAAAAGATGAGCAGTAAGAAGGATCTGATCTGGAGAGCCTATCTTGTTTATTTGGGCTTTTTCGTTGCGATGGTCGTTGTGATCGTTAAAGTTGTTCTCATCCAGACGGGTGGGAAATCGTCGTTTTTCTCTGTTACCGAAGAGAAGATCCCGAAACGCTCGGTGAAACGCTATCCGCGCAGGGGCGAAGTGCTCGATCGCAATTATACGCCGCTCATTACATCGGTTTCGTCGTACGATATCCACATGGATCCGACGGTTGTAAAGCAGGATGTGTTCGATCGCGATATTTCCGATCTCGCAAAAGGCTTATCGCAGATCTTCCCGGAAACTACGGCGCGCGAATACGAAAATTACATCCGCCGCGGAAGAGCGAACGGAAACCGGTACCTCAAGATCAAGCTGAAAGTGACCAACGAGCAGCGAAGAATGATCCGCTCGCTGCCGATCTTCAAACTGCCGCGCCACAAAGGCGGCCTGATCGATACGGACGAGATCGTTTCCCGCAAGCGTCCGCATGGAGAAATGCTCAAGCGTACACTGGGTTACTACCAGAACGATGGTGTTGGCAAGGAACTGCGCGTTGGGATCGAAGGTGCGTTCAATGAATACCTCGCCGGTGAGCCGGGCATCGAGATCGAGCAGAAAATTTCTTCCGGATGGAAAAGAACCGGCCAAATGATCCGCGAGCCGATCGAAGGAGCTGATCTCATTACGACGATCGACCTGGGGATCCAGGAAGTGGCACATTCGGAGCTGTACAAGCAGCTGAAAAACCAGGGAGCCAAAAGTGGCTGCGTGGTCGTGATGGATGTGAAAACGGGATTCGTTCGCGCCATTGTCAACCTGCAGATCGGTGCCGACGGAGAATATTACGAAAAATACAACCAGGCGATCGGGGCGAAGGAAGTTCCGGGCTCGACCTTCAAGCTGGCTACCTTGATGGCGGCGCTGGAAGATGAAAAGATCAGTCTTTCCGATACCGTAAATGCAGATGGAGAATACGATTTCTACGGTGTGAAGATGAAAGATTCCCAGGAATGGGGTTACGGACGCATTACCATTCGCCGTGCTTTTGAGGTTTCCTCGAACGTCATCGCGAAAGTGATCTTTAATGCTTACCGCAACGAGCCGCAGGCTTTTGTAGACCGGTTAAAATCATTTGGACTGAGCGAGCCGCTGGGAATCGATCTCGAGGGAGAGACAAAGCCGACCATGCACACGCCGGGATCGAAATACTGGTCCGGCTTATCGCTTGCATGGATGGCCATCGGGTACGAATTTCAGCAAACGCCTTTGCAGACGCTGGCATTTTACAATGCTGTTGCGAACGATGGAACAATGGTGAAGCCGCAGTTCGTGGAGCAGATCCGCCGTGGATCGCAGGTGGTGAAGAATTGCCGGCCGATCGTGCTGCGCAGGAAGATCTGTTCCGACAGAACCCTGCTTCAGCTCCAGGAATGCCTTTCCGGAGTCGTAAAACGCGGAACGGGAAGCGCGCTGAAATCGTCCCTGTTCGATATCGCCGGCAAAACCGGAACGGCGGTGATCCTGAACGACAATCTTCGCTATGGCAAAGAAGGCGAAAAACGCTACCAGGCTTCGTTTGTGGGGTATTTCCCTGCGAAAGATCCGATCTATTCCTGCATCGTCGTGGTTTCTGCGCCGAACAAGGATGTATACGGGGCAACGGTTTCGGGAACGGTGTTCACGGCCATTGCCAACAAGGTGTATTCGAACACGCTGAAATACCACAAAGCGATCAACGAAGCAAAACAGCGCGTGAGCGAAGTGCCGCTTTCCATCGACGGGAACAGCAATGATATTCTGACGGTGCTCAACGCATTGAAAGTGAAATACAGCTTCCCGGAACGAACGGAATGGGCCAATACGAAAGCAAATGGTTACACCGTGGATATTTCTTCGCGGAACGTGTCCAAAGATAAAGTGCCGAATGTGATCGGGCTTTCTGCAAGAGATGCGGTGTACCTCATTGAGCGCCTGGGAATGCATGTCGTTCTCAGAGGCTACGGAAAAGTGGCAACGCAGACGGTTCCTGCAGGATCGCCGGCGTACAAAGGTGGATTAATAGAATTAGGATTGGAATGATCAGATTGAACGACATAGCGCAGCATACGATAGTAGCGGAATGGACCGGCCCGAAAGACGCCGCCGTTTCCGTCATTGTGTTCGATTCCCGCAAAGCAGTAGCCGGAACCTTGTTCGTGGCCGTAAAAGGAACCAAAGCCGACGGTCATGATTTTATGGACCAGGTGCTCGCACAGGGCTGCACGGCTGTTGTAACGGATCGGAAAATGGATGTTCCGGCGGACGTAACGCAGCTGGTCGTTCCTGATACGTCCAAAGCGCTGGGCGAGCTGGCACACGCATTTTACGGCGAGCCTTCGAAAGAAATTATTCTCGTGGGAATTACCGGGACCAACGGCAAAACCACGTGCACGACATTGCTGCATCGCCTGTATACGAAACTGGGCTTCAAAACCGGTTTGCTGTCTACAGTCGTGAATTTGATCGGGGAAGAGGAAATTCCTTCAACCCACACAACACCCGATCCGGTTGCGCTGAATGCGTTGCTGGCCGACATGGTTTCGCAGGGTTGCTCGCACTGTTTCATGGAAGTAAGCTCACATGCGATCGATCAGCACAGAATTGCGGGACTGCAGTTCAAAGGTGCTGCGTTCACCAACATTACACACGATCACCTGGATTACCACCAGACGTTCAAAGCATACATCGAGGCGAAAAAAGCCTTCTTCGATCAGCTGCCGAAAGGCGCGTTCGCACTCACGAATGCAGACGACCGCAACGGTATGGTGATGATGCAGAATACGAAAGCAGAGGTCGCTACGTATGCGATGAAAAGCCACGCGGATTTCATGGTGAAAGTGCTCGAGAACAGTTTCGGCGGACTCGTGCTGACCATCAACGGAACGGAAGTCTGGACGCGCCTGATCGGCGATTTCAACGCGTACAACCTCGCTGCGGTTTTCGGGATCAGCCAGCTGCTGGGCGAAGAGCCGGTGGAAGTGCTGACCGTTCTGAGCAGTCTCGAATCAGTCGATGGACGTTTCCAGTTCACGCAGAGCACGGGAGGTATTACGGCGATTGTCGATTATGCGCATACGCCGGATGCGTTGCTGAATGTGCTGAAAACAGTCGAAAACCTGCGTACGCGCAACGAGCAGGTGATCACAGTTATTGGCTGTGGCGGCGACCGTGATGCATTGAAGCGTCCGGAAATGGCGCGCATTGCCTGCGAGCTGAGCGACAAAGTCATTCTAACGTCCGACAATCCGCGCACGGAAGATCCGCAAGCCATTCTTGCAGACATGGAAAAAGGCGTAGAGCCGCAGCATTTCAGAAAAGTGCTCACCATACAGGACCGCGAGCAGGCAATTAAAACAGCCGTTTCGCTTGCGCAACCCAAAGACATTGTCCTCATCGCAGGAAAAGGACACGAAAAATACCAGGAGATCAACGGCGTGAAGCACGATTTCGACGATTTCCAGCTGGTTGGAGAATATTTTACCAAAATGAACAAATAGATGTTAACGTACCTCTTTAATTACCTCGCAGAATTGGATGTGCCCGGAGCAGGATTGTTCCAGTACATTTCCTTTCGTGCGGCATTGGCGCTGATCACTTCCCTGATCATTTCCGTGGTGTTCGGGAAGCGCCTGATCAATTTGCTGCGCCGTCAGCAGATCGGTGAAACCGTGCGTGATCTCGGACTTGCCGGACAGATCGAAAAATCGGGTACACCGACCATGGGTGGGCTCATCATCCTTGCTTCCATTCTTATTCCGACGCTGTTCTTCGCGAAGCTGCACAACGTTTATGTCATCACGATGCTCCTGGCAACGGTATGGCTCGGCGCGATCGGCTTCCTGGACGATTACATCAAAGTGTTCCGGAAAAATAAAGAAGGCCTCGCCGGACGCTTCAAAGTGATCGGTCAGATTGGTGTGGGAATCATCGTTGGAAGCATTCTGTATTTCCACCCGGATGTGCAGGTGCACAAGAAAGTAAGCGTTAACTATCAGCTGCAGGCCGATGAAGAAGTAGTAACCGATCAGCACACGACGTTCAACACCTCCGACACAACGAAATGGATCCGCACGCGGGATATGACGTCGACTGTTCCTTTTGTGAAGAACAACGAATTCAATTACAACTGGCTCATCGGCGATGTGAACAAATCGTACGGCTGGCTGTTGTTCATTCCGATCGTGATCTTCATTGTGATCGCCGTTTCGAACGGTGCCAATATGACCGACGGGCTCGACGGGTTGGCCACCGGAACGAGCGCCATCATCGGGATCGCGCTGGCCATCTTCGCCTACGTCAGCTCCAATGTGCGCTTCGCGGATTACCTCGATGTGATGTACATACCGATGGCCGAAGAGCTGGTAATCTTCATTTCCGCCTTTGTCGGCGCGTGCATCGGATTCTTGTGGTACAACAGTTATCCTGCGCAGGTCTTCATGGGCGATACCGGAAGCCTGGCCCTCGGCGGGATCATTGCTGTGTTCGCCATTTCGGTTCGGAAAGAATTGCTCATCCCGGTACTGTGCGGAATTTTCCTGGTGGAAAACCTCTCCGTCATCATGCAGGTCGGCTATTTCAAATACACCAAGAAACGGTTCGGCGAAGGCCGGCGCATCTTCCGCATGGCGCCCCTGCACCATCATTACCAGAAAAAAGGACTGCATGAAGCGAAGATCGTGTCGCGCTTCTGGATCGTGGCCGTATTGCTGGCAGTAGTAACGATTGTAACACTCAAGCTGCGTTAATGGATATCACGGGTAAAATAGTGGTTATTCTGGGCGCCGGCGAAAGCGGAGTAGGTGCTGCTATTCTTGCGAAAGTGAGAGGCGCTGCTGTGTTCGTATCCGATTTCGGCGCGATCAAACCGTCGTTTCAGCAGGAGCTCGGTGAGCATCAGCTGGAGTGGGAGGAAGGAACGCATTCCATGGGCCGTATTCTCGCTGCCGATATCGTGGTTAAATCACCTGGAATTCCGGAAAAAGCGCCGGTGATGAAAGCCATTCGCGAAAAAGGGATCAAAGTCGTTTCCGAAATCGAGTTTGCGGGCTTTTTCACAACAGCGAAAAAAGTGTGTATCACGGGAAGCAACGGCAAAACGACCACGACCATGATGATCCACCACATGCTCACGAAAGCAGGCATGAACGTAGGATTGGCAGGGAACGTCGGCTACAGCTTCGCGAAACAGGTAGCGCTGGAGGACAAGGATATTTACGTGCTTGAGCTCAGCTCGTTCCAGCTGGACGATATGGAGGAGTTCAAGGCCGAGATCGCGATCCTGACGAACATTACGCCGGACCACCTCGACCGGTACGACTACAACATGCAGCTGTACGTGAATTCGAAATTCCGCATTCTGCAGAACCAGACAACGGCCGACTTCTTCATTTACAATGCAGACGACGCCCTCATCATAGCCGAAATGGAAAAACGTTCCATCGCGGCGCAAGCCATCCCGTTTTCGCTGACGAAAACTTTCGAAACGGGCGGATACATTGCAAACAAACAACTCATCATAAATTTTAACAATCAATTCTCTATGTCTATTCACGAACTAGCTTTGAAGGGTAAGCACAACACCCAGAATTCACTGGCATCCGGTATTGCCGGACGTCTGTTGGATATCCGCAAAGACGTTGTGCGCGAGAGTCTGTCCGACTTCGTAAACGTAGAGCACCGCCTGGAATTCGTCGCCAAAGTGTGCGGCATCGAATTCATCAATGACTCGAAAGCCACCAATGTCAATTCGACCTGGTTCGCGCTCGAGAGCATGGAGCATCCTACGGTATGGATCGTTGGCGGTGTCGATAAAGGAAATGACTACAGCGAGCTGCTCGATCTTGTAAAAGAGAAAGTAAAAGCGATCATTTGCCTTGGAAAGGACAACCAGAAGATCATCGACACATTTACAGGTGCTGTTGAAACGATCGTGGAAGCAGGTTCTGCTATGGAAGCCGTTGCTTACGGTTACCGCCTTGCCAAAAAAGACGAAACGGTACTGCTTTCACCGGCGTGCGCGAGCTTCGATTTGTTCGAGAACTACGAAGATCGTGGCAACCAGTTCAAAGATGCTGTTCGCTCGCTCTAAAAAGATACGGCTATGAATACGAAAGTAGCAGCAGATAACCGGCTTCTCGCCGCGCGTGAGGAAGGATTGAAAAACGCGGAAAGCCATTCGCTTCGCCCCCTGGGCAAATTGTGGGGAATGGATGTTTTTGCGTGGTACAATCCGTCGGTTTACGAGCTTTCGGCTACGATCACCACGTTTCCGTTCCCGGTCTTCTGGCTGGGCCACGAAATGCTGGTGAAAGAGCTTGCCCAGGTCGATCCTGCGGGTATGCGCTCGCTTGCGTGGTGCGGACAGTACGACAGTGCACAATTTTCCCTTCCGGGAGACGTTGCTGCGCCGATGCCGCTCGTAACTGCGACAGAAACGCTGGAAGACGCTTTGCAGATCGTGAAAGCGGTGAAACAGAATCGTCACATCCTGTTGTTCACCGTGGCAGGCAATGAATGGAAAACGAAACTGTCAGATTTTGAAGCGTTCGTTCGCTTAAACAGTACGAAATGATCCAGATCATACGCAAATATTTCAAAGGGGATCTCGTTATCTGGATCATAACGCTGCTGATGCTGGGCTTTTCGCTCGTGAGCGTCTACAGCTTTGTGAACATCCTGGTAAAAACAACCGGGGGCACGGCGTCCAAATACCTGTTCAAGCATTTCATTTACATCGTGCTGGCAGTGCTGGCCATGTATTGGGTGCATAAACGGGATCCGAGAGATATTTCGCGTTTGTCGAAAGTCATCTTTTATGCCGGAGTCGGGCTACTGGTCTTCACCTTGTTCTTCGGAGAGCAACGGAACGAAGCCGGCCGATGGATCCAGATCCCGTTTGTGGGACTGAGCTTCCAGTCGTCGGATTATGCCAAGCTTGCACTGATCATTTACCTGTCGCGGCTGCTCGCCAAAAAACAGGATGTACTGAAATCATGGAAGGAAGGATTTCTTCCCATTATGGCGCCCATCGTGATTATTTGTGGGTTGATTGTTAAAGATAATTTCTCTACGGCTGCCATTTTGTTTATGATCTCGTTCATCCTGCTGTTTCTTGGAAGAGTCCCGATCGGGAAAATGCTCACCGTTGTTGCAGGTGGCGTTATGCTCTTTATTATGGTTGTCGGCGTGCACAAGGCATTGCCCGATCTCAATATTCTCCCGCGCTACGAAACCTGGGTCAATCGTTTCACCAACAGGTACAACGCCGGCACAGACATCGATGTTGCCGGGAATCTGCAGGCGAACAATGCCGGGCAGGCGATCTACAATGGTGGATTGATCGGCCGGGGCGTAGGAAACGGACAGGTAAAGGAATTCATCCCGGAAGCCTACGCGGATTTTTTCTTCGCAAGCTTCGTGGAAGAATTCGGGCTCGTTTCGGCTATTTTCCTCGTGCTGTTCTACGTGATTCTGCTCTACAGGATCATGCGGATCGCACTCAAGGCTGATAATCTCTTCGATTCGTATGTCTGTCTCGGGATCGGCATCCTGCTTCTTTCGCAGGCAACCGTCAACATGATGGTCTGCACGGGAATTTTCCCGGTAACGGGGCAGAATATGCCCTTCCTCGCAATGGGAGGATCGGCGATGATCATGGCGTGCATTTCCATCGGGATCGTTCAGGCGATCGCGCAACGACAAACAACCGATAAGGCCGGTACAGGCGTTAATGTATTTGAATAATGTTGAACAAAGTAATCATATCAGGAGGCGGAACCGGCGGGCATATTTTCCCGGCCATCGCGATTGCCAATGAGATCCGTGCGCGTTATCCGAAAGCGGAGATTCTGTTCGTGGGCGCCATCGGCAAAATGGAAATGGAAAAAGTACCGGCTGCCGGTTACCATATCGTCGGGCTACCCATTGCTGGCTTGAAACGCAGTTTGTCGCTATCGAACTTTGCGCTTCCGTTCAAGCTCATCGACAGCCTGCTGAAAGCGCGTAAGATCATTCGTGACTTTAAGCCGGAAGTTGTGATCGGTGTAGGCGGCTATGCCAGCGGCCCGATTTTGAAAATGGCATCCAGGATGAACGTGCCGACCGTTGTGCAGGAACAGAATTCCTTTCCGGGCAAAACGAACCGCTGGTTGTCGAAAAGCGTCACGGCGATCTGTACGGCTTACGAAGGACTGGAATCGGTTTTTCCGGCAGAAAAGATTCGTTTTACGGGAAATCCCGTTCGCCAGGAGCTGAAATCCATTGCGCTGTCGAAAGCCGACGCTTTTGCCTGTTTCCCGGAGCTCGATCCCGGCAAGAAAACAATTCTCGTGATGGGCGGAAGCCTCGGAGCGCGAACATTGAATGAAAGCGTGCTCTTTGCGGCAGACGATTACCAGAACGAAAATGTGCAGATTCTCTGGCAATGCGGAAAGTACTATTTCGAGACCCTGAAAAATGAAACGAAAACAAAGAACAGCGCTATTCTTCTAACGGATTTCATTGCACGCATGGATGCTGCGTATACGGTCGCGGATGTGATCGTTTCCCGTGCCGGAGCGCTTTCCATTTCGGAGTTGTGCCTGGTCGGAAAACCGGTTATTCTCGTTCCTTCTCCCAACGTATCGGAAGATCACCAGACAAAGAACGCTATGGCGCTGGTGAAGAACGATGCTGCTATTCTGATCAAAGACGATGTAGCGAAAGAGCAGGTGATGAAAGCGGCTTTCGACTTGCTGAAATCGGCAGAAAAAAGCGAACAATTGGGCGTACGCATAAAAGCAATGGCCAAACCGGATGCCACTGCGGATATCGCGGATGTGATAGAGAAAGTGAAGAGATAAAAAACAATGAAAATCGTCTCCGGACGGCGAATCCAGCTTCCCCCTTTGGAGGGGGATCGAGGGGAAGGAATTTGGAAGATGAAAATAAATGAATGAAAGATTGTCCTCCTGCGGGCGGATAAGCCTCCCTCCTTGAGGAGGGAATGAGGGAGGTGGTTTTTATAGAAAATGATTTAATGTGCCACCCTCCTCGGTCCTCCCTCAAGGGAGGAGGTGTAACAGCGGAAAACAACAACAACATGGACCTCGAAGCAATCAAGCGGTTTTACTTCATCGGCATCGGCGGAATCGGGATGTCGGCACTGGCGCGTTATTTTTTCGCGCGGGGCTACGATGTTGCCGGCTACGACAAAACGCCTTCGCCGCTTACCGACGAGCTCATCGCCGAAGGCATGCATGTGCATTTCGACGATCTCGGTGAAAACGTTCCGGCAGCGTTCAAAGATGTTGCTTCGACACTGGTCGTTTATACGCCGGCCATTCCGAGAGGCATGCAGGAACTGCTGTATTTTCAGCAGGGCCACCAGGTTTTGAAACGCTCCGAAGTGCTCGGCCTCATCACCCAATCAGGCAAGGGGATCGGCGTTGCCGGCACGCATGGCAAAACCACAACGAGTACAATGCTTGCATATGTGCTTTCACAATCGCATGTGAAGTGTTCCGCTTTTCTCGGTGGCATTTCGAGCAATTTCAATTCGAATGTGATCATCGATGCCGATTCGGAGATCTCCGTGATCGAAGCGGATGAATTTGACCGGTCATTTCTGCGTTTATCGCCTTTCGCGAGCATTATTACCGCGATGGATCCCGATCACCTCGATATCTATGGAACCGAAGAAGCATTTCGCGAAGCATTTCAGCAATACGCAGATAAGCAGCATGCAGATGGCTTCGTGATCACAAAATACGGGCTTCCGTTAGCAAGCAGCTCACGCCAGATCACGTACGGGATCAATACACCTGCAGCCGATTACCAGGGAATAAACCTGCGTTCAACGGATGGACACTTCTTCTTCGACCTCAAAGGTCCGGGAGTTGACTGGAAAGCGATCGGGCTCGGCCTGCCGGGAATCCATAATTGTGAGAACGCCGTTGCTGTTTGCGCCATGTGCATAGAGCTTGGCCTTACGAAAGAAGAAATTCTGAGCGGGCTCAAAACCTTCAAAGGCGTCAAGCGCCGTTTTGAGTACCATGTACGAACGGAAGAGCTTGTTTACATCGACGACTATGCGCATCATCCGACGGAGATCGCGGCCCTGATCGATTCTGTGCGGATGCTGTATCCGACAAGGCACATTACGGGAATTTTCCAGCCGCATTTGTTTTCGCGCACGCGTGATTTCATGCCGGGATTTATTTCCGAATTGTCGCGGCTTGACAAAACCATCCTGATGCCCATCTATCCGGCGCGCGAAGAGCCGATAGAAGGCATTACCAGCGATGTGCTGCTGAAAGAAATCACAGCCGATAAGCAATTATTAACACCCGGCGAAGTGCTCGAATGGGCGAAAAAGATTACCTCTGGGGTCATCTTAACGATCGGTGCCGGAGATATCGACCGCATCGTTCCGAAACTGGAAGAACAACTAAAAGCAAATCTCTCATGAACAAGTGGTGGCGCATAGCGGGATGGTCCTTCCTCACCGTATTGGTGATGGTGGTGCTCGGCTTTGCCCGTAACGAGCAGGAGAAATCGCTCGTTCAGAAGCCTGCCGTTTCGATCAGTGTGGTCGATGAAAATGCCTTCCTGACGGAAGAAGAATTGCTGGTGCGGCTCAAGCGTAAAAAAATGCTCTTCCCCGGTCAGCGCATCGAAGACCTGAAAACGCACGAGATCGAAGACTACATCCGCGGTATGCACGAGGTGGAATCCGTAGACGTTTACAGGCGTATGGGCGGACATTGGTCCATACGTGTGCAGGTGCGTCAGCCCTTGTCGCGGATCTTCAATCAGCACGGTGAAAGCTTCTATGTCGATTCGAAGGGCGCGACCATGGACCCGTCGCCGAATTTTACTGCCCGAGTGCTCGTTTTTTCGGGTGCAATTCCGGACCGAAGTGATTCGTTAACAGTCGATGACATTATTAACAATGACTCATTGAAAAGTATTCGGCTGCTCGATGATATCTACCGTATTTCCAATTATGTTTGTCATGATGCCTTTCTGCGGGCTCAGATCAGCCAGGTTCACCGCACGACAGGCGGCGATTTCGTACTGATACCGCAGGTTGGCGGCCATACGATCATCTTCGGATCGGCGCGTACCGATGAAGAAGTGAAGGAAAAAATGGACAAGCTGAAGGTTTTTTACAAGGAGGGACTTCCTTATGAAGGCTGGAACAAATACGAAACCATCAATCTGAAATTCAGAAATCAGATTGTGTGTAAGAAAAAAACAGAAGAAACAGAAATTTAGTAGCTATGTCAAACTCAAAAACGATCGTAGTTGGATTGGATATCGGAACAACGAAGATTGCCTGTCTTGTAGGAACGAAAAACGATCATGGAAAGATCGAGATCATTTCTATGGGAAAAAGCGAGTCTTTGGGTGTTTCGCGTGGAATTGTATCGAACATTGAGAAAACAGTGCAGTCCATCAAAGCTGCTGTGGAAGAAGCACAGAACCGTGTTGACGCGGACCTGATCATCCGCATCGTGAACGTAGGAATTGCAGGACAGCACATCAAAAGCCTGCAGCACCGCGGTATTCACACGCGTGGTTCCGTAGAGAACGAGATCAGCCAGCAGGACATCGATGCGCTGATCGAAGACATGTACAAACTGGTAATGCAGCCGGGTGAGGAGATCATCCATGTATTGCCGCAGGAATATATTGTAGACAACGAGCAGGGAATTTTAGACCCGATCGGTATGTCGGGACGTCGCCTCGAAGCGAATTTCCACATCATTACCGGGCACATCAATGCTGCGATGAACATCAATAAGTGTGTTCAGAAAGCAGGCCTGGAAGTGAAAGACATCATCCTGGAGCCGATCGCTTCGGCAGATGCGGTTCTGAATCACGAAGAAAAAGAAGCTGGCGTTGTCCTTGTTGACATTGGTGGCGGAACAACAGACGTGGCCATTTTCCACGAAGGCGTGATCCGTCATACCGCCGTTATTCCGTTCGGTGGAAACGTGATCACAGACGATATCAAGGAAGGCTGTACCATTCTTCGCCGCCATGCGGAAGCATTGAAAGTGAAATTCGGTTCGGCGCTTGCATCCGAAAGCCTCGAAACCGAAGTGGTATGTATTCCCGGACTCCGCGGCCGCGACGCGAAAGAGATCACCCTGCGCAACCTGGCGAGCATTATCCAGGCGCGTATGGAAGAGATCATCGAACACGTTTACTACGAGATCCGCAATTCGGGCTATGAGAAAAAACTGATCGCAGGCATCGTTGTAACAGGCGGTGGAGCACAGCTGAAACACATCACGCAGTTGTTCGAGTTCATTACCGGCATGACAACACGCGTTGGCTTGCCTACCGAGCATCTCGCAAGCACGAATACGATCGAAGCCATTACAAGCCCGATGTATTCCACCGGAATCGGACTGGTGATGAAAGGATTTGAAGGTGTTGAAACCGTTAAACCGGCTGCTGCGGCAACTACCGGACAGGTGAAAACACATTCGAATAAATCGAGAGGTTCCTTCTTCGATACCATTATTACGAAAAGTAAGAACTGGTTCGCGGAAGACGACCTTTAGAAATGAGCAATTATCAATGATTAAATTATCAAGGCGATACTTGATAATTCCTGAATTGATAATTTATAAATTAGAAAATAAAGCAACAAACATAAAAAACAAAGCACATGGAATTCGATTTGCCAAAAGGAAATACATCCATCATTAAAGTGATCGGTGTAGGTGGCGGGGGTAGCAACGCCGTCAACCACATGTACGACCAGGGAATCAAAGGCGTAGACTTCATTGTTTGTAATACAGACAGACAAGCGTTGGATATTTCCCCGGTTCCGACAAAGATACAATTAGGACCAAGCCTCACAGAAGGGCGCGGTGCAGGCTCTATCCCGGAGATCGGGAGAAATGCCGCAGTAGAAAATATTGAAGAGATCCGCGAAGTGCTCGGAGGTGGCACCAAGATGGTCTTCGTAACTGCAGGAATGGGTGGTGGTACAGGGACTGGTGCCGCCCCCGTGATTGCACACATCGCGAAAGAGCTTGGCATTCTTACCGTTGGGATCGTCACCGTTCCTTTCAGCTTCGAAGGCCGTAAGCGTCGTCAGCAGGCAGAGCTCGGACTCGAGCAAATGCGCGAGAACGTAGATACGCTGCTGGTGATCAACAACGAGCGTTTGCGTGAGATCTCCGGAAATCTGTCGCTTGTGAATGCCTTCTCCCAGGCGGATAATGTATTGTCGACAGCTGCCAAAGGCATTGCCGAAGTGATCTCCGTAACAGGAGCGATCAACGTGGATTTCAACGACGTAAATACCGTTATGAAAGACAGCGGAGTTGCCATCATGGGATCGTTCGCTGCAGAAGGTGACGATCGTGCGATCGTTGCGGTGCGCGAAGCACTGAACTCTCCATTGCTGAACGATAACAACATCAGCGGTGCAAATTACGTATTGCTCAACATTACTTACGGCGATATCGACGTAACGATGGACGAGATCTCCGAGATCACGGATTACATCCAGGACGAAGCAGGCTCAACTGCAGACGTTATCTGGGGACACGGTTACGATGCTACGCTTGGAAACAAGCTGAGCGTAACGCTGATCGCTACGGGATTCGGGATCAATTCATCGCCTGTAACGGGTTTTGAGAAAGCTCCGGAGCGCACAATGCGTACCCTGGAGGAAGAGCCGAGAAATGAGATCAAATCACCGTTGACTTCACCGACACAGGTCGTGGAGAAAACAGTAACGGAAGAGCCCTTCCTGAAATCGGAAGCTCCCGAAGCTCCGGCTGCCGTTGAAACGCCTGCTGCAAAGCCGGTTGATCAGAATGCACTGAACTTCGACTGGGAGATTGCTCCTTCGAACCCGGTTTCTGCGCCAGTATCAGCGCCTGTTGTTGAAACGAAAGAAGAAGAAGACGTTAAGCGTTTCTTCCTCGACGACGAAGCAGAGCAGAAAATCACGCTTGAGAACGTTCAGACAAAATCGACGATGTCGCCCGAAGAAATTCAGCGACGTGCTTCCGAGCGTATGGACCGCATCCAGCAGTACAATGTGAAGCTCAAAAAAGCAGAAGGCCTGAAAGAGCTGGAAGACGAGCCTGCATTTGTGCGCCGTAACATTCACCTGGAGAACATCAATAAAAGCTCCGAGCAGAAAGTAAGCCGTTTCGGCCTTTCGGAAGATGAGAACGGTTCGGGATTGCGGACAAACAATTCTTTTTTACACGATAACGTAGATTGATCATTGTTGGAAATTTTGGTAATCGTAGGCACAGGATGCATCCTGTGCCTACCAACCAACAATTCCATCAGCAACTAATAATATAGCATGTCACTCACAGAACGCATTAACCAGGATATCAAAACCGCAATGCTTGCCAAAGACAAAGATCGTCTGGCGGCGCTGCGCGATATCAAATCAAAGCTGATGCTCGAAGCAACTTCCGGTTCAGGTGAAGTAAGCGAAGAGGCAGCGAACAAGATCGTGCTCAAACTGCACAAACAACGAACAGATACTTATGCGTTGTACATCGAGCAGAATCGTGAAGATCTCGCGGCTGATGAACTTTCGCAGGCAAAAGTGATCGAAGAATACCTTCCCCAGATGATGAACGACGATGAGATTCGCGAAGTAATCGCAGCAAAGATCGCAGCCGTCGGTGCGGCAGGTCCGCAGGACATGGGGAAAGTGATGGGGCCTGTTTCCGGTCAGCTGGCTGGAAAAGCAGACGGCAAACGTGTTGCCGAGCTGGTAAAGGAAGCCCTCGCCAACAAATGAAGCATTCGCCGCGGCGAAGCTTTGTAAATTAACTCCGGCTTTATTCTAAACAAGTCCGAAAGACTTTGTTTTTTATTGTTGAAATCCTCTTTTCACTTCGGTGGAAGAGGATTTTTTAATATCAGACAATCGGATGGTTTATCTTGCCGGCCGTTATCTAAAATAAAAGGGATCCTAATCTGATTTGATGTAGGATCCCAGGTATTGAATTGCGAATGGATTATGTAATTAAGATGTTTGTGCCGGTTTTGTAACGTTGGAAATACAATAGTCAAAAAATCGTCGGGTAATATTACAGGAAGATCTGACCTGGGTTTCGTGTCCTCAATTCAAAACAACCAGCCTTTTCTGATCGAGCATTTGTCCGTCACCACTGATCGTTACTGTAAATACACCCGCAGGAAGCGCTGTCACGTTCATCAGATCCTTGTCTTCCTCTATCGTCACGAGTGTTGCCGTTCTTCCCATTGCGTCGCTGAAGAGTACAGACTGTCCTTTTTTGAACGGGTAACGAAGCTGTACGTCTTCACGCGCAGGATTCGGGTAGATTTCCAGTTGCGGTTCGGCTTCCGATGTTGTTTCTTTTTTCTGAAGCCGTGCCACTGCAGTAGATGTATTGCAGGTTGCGTTTCCGGCAGTGATCCTGTAAGCCAGTGCCATTCTCACAGCAGCTTCGGCATTCAGACGGCCGGCACCTATACGCCCGGCATAAGCCGGATTCAATGCATCGATGTTCACTGAAGTCGTTTTGAGGATGTATTCCACCTGGTCTACTGTGAGGCACGGATTGACAGAAAACATCAGTCCGACCGTACCTGTCACGAAAGGTGCTGCGAAAGAGCTTCCGTTCCCGGTCAGGTACCAGCCGCTGGCTACTGTCAGCGGAACATCGTAACCCGGTGCCGAAATATCGACAAATGCATTGTGCTGGTGTGTCGTGGAAGGATCTCCTGGATAGCGCTCATGATTATCGTCAGGTCCGATGCTCGTTACGGAGATCACGTGCTCATAAGCTGCGGGATAGGCTACGCCATTTGCGCTTCCACAGGTTACGCTTCCATTTCCGGCTGCTGCAACGACCACCACGCCATCTTCATACAGCTCGTTTATCAATTGCTGTAAATAGCGGCTCGGTGTGCAGCTACCGTCGTGCCAGCTGGCATTCACCACCTTTGCGCCATTATCGCGGCAGATCAGCAGGTCGTTGTACTGAGCGGTGAACAGGGCGAGCTTGCAATCGTAACCGATAGCACTTTTTCCTAGACCATTGTTCGTATTTCCCGCGGCTGTTACGGCTACTGCCGTTCCGTGGTAGACGGACGCTGATCCTGTGCTTCCGCCGGCGGCAACTTTACCTGTAAGCTCTTCGTGTGTCATATCATAATTGACGTCCGTGATGCCAAGAATAACGGAAGGATCACCATGTGTATATTCCCAGGCGCCCTGCGCATTGATCAGGTCGAGTGCATAATCCGTTCCGAAAGCGACGCTATAGTCGTTCGGTACATATAAAAGTTCAGGCTCGAAGACGACTTCCGCGGCGCCCAATCCGTCCGTGGTATTCATTTTTGCGGCAAGCAGAGCCGGATCGCATACACAGGTCACTTCATATACTTGCTGCAGGGATCGGGTGTGGGCATTCGGAAAAGCACGTTGTATGGAAAAAACCGCATTTTCTTTGGAAAGAATATCGAATTTGCTGGCAGGTTCGGCGCCAACGATCGAATAGTCGCGGATTGATACCCAGACTCTGGAAGTATCCTGGCTGTGGGCTGTCATTGTTGACAGGAAAAGAATTGCAGTTAGAAAAATTGTTTTCATAGTATTTCGTTTTAAGTGATCTGTTTTAAAATTACTACAAATGCTCGTGGTCATGATATTTTTTAACTTTCATGTGAAGGAATTAACATTCCGTAACACCGATTTCAATAATGGTTTAAAATGCGTGCAAATTTAAATCGATTATCCTCAAATTCGTTCAGTATTCCAATAGTTGGATTTAAATTTTAACAAATCTTTTGAAATGAAAGGGCGTAAGAATAGGTCGTCTAAACTCCATAAAAAGCGAGGATTGTTTAACTGGTTTCTGTTTTTCACATTTTTTATGATTTTCCCATTTGCCCGGAGATCAGACTGTAGGCTTTTATAAACCAGTTATTTAGTTGTATTTGCATCGTATTTTTTTAGGATCGGTGCATTTCTTTATTTAGAAATCACGTCTTAACTTGCAATGCTTAACATTCATTTATAAATCCGATTATGAAAAAAATCTATTTATTAATGTCTTCCACACTCCTTAGCCTTGGCTTAAGTGCCCAGGTGATCTGGACGGAAGATTTCAGCACCGCAACAGGTGTTACGCCACCCACGGGCTGGACGGCGACAGACTTAGCCACCAGTGGCGTGAACTGGGTATTTGACAATCCGGGGGAACGGGACGTTCTTGCTCCAATGACCGATCCCGTCGCTGTACTCGACAGTGATTTTTTCGGAGGTGAATTTCCGGAGGATGCGGTGCTCCTATCGCCTGTTTTCAATGCTTCCACAATAACCGGAAGTATCGTTCTGGAATTCGATCATACCTTTATTCAGTACGAGACAAGTGTGTGGTCAGTAGAAGTATTCGACGGAACCTCCTGGAACGAAGTGCTTACGGGTGACGAGGATATCGAAGAGCCAGCGCACGAGTACATCAATATTACAGCAGCAGCCGACGGCGCTACCAACGCACAGGTGCGCTTCCGCTTTACAGGGTTCTGGGATCTCTACTGGATGGTCGATAACGTTAGCCTCACAGAGGTGAGCTGTGTGTCGCCAACAGCTATTACAGTTACTGCAGCAGATGACAACTCCGTTGATCTTTCCTGGACTGCAGGTTCGGAGACAGACTGGAACATCGAGTACGGCCCGACAGGATTCACACCGGGAGCTGGTACGCCGGATGTCGCTACGGGAACACCGGAATACGAAGTTTCAGGACTGGATCCGCTTACCGAGTATGACTTCTACGTGCAGGCAGACTGCGGAGGCGGAGAAGAAAGCGGCTGGGCCGGACCCTTCACGTTTTCCACGACCTGTGTATTCCCTGTGATCTCTACTTTGCCATGGACGGAAGATTTCGACGGTGTAACCGATCCTGAGATCCCGTGCGGCTGGGTAACAGAAGACGGAAATGACGACGGCATCACATGGGTGACCGATACGTATTCAGCGGTGTCATCACCGAATGCCCTGATCATCTTCTACAATGAGGACGAAGATATGAACGACTGGGTGTATACGCCAGAGCTTGTGCTTCAGTCGGGAACAAGCTACCGTTTCTCCTTCCAGCAGCGAATCGACACCGATGAGTATCCTGAAAACCTCTCGGTTTCCATCGGAACAGCAGCGAACAGCGCAGCAATGACAACACAGCTGCTCGACTTCCCGGGCCTGGTGAACGGAACATATGTTGAGCGTTACGTCGACTTCACAGTACCGGCGAACGGATCTTATCATATCGGTTTCCACGGATACAGCGATGCAGATATGTCGGCCATTTTCATCGACGATGTGGCACTCGACCTTTCTCCTTCCTGTATCGAGCCTACGGACGTTACAGTTGATGCAATTACAACTTCGGGCGCAGAGATCAGCTGGACAGCGGGCGGAACGGAGACAACCTGGAACATCGAATACGGACCGGCAGGCTTTACTGCGGGATCGGGAACACCGGCTACTGTAACAGGAACGCCTGAATACATCCTTTCAACACTGGATCCGAATACAGATTACGATTTCTACGTACAGGCTGATTGCGGTGCCGGTGACGAAAGCAACTGGACCCAGATCTCTTTCTCCACTAACTGCGAAGCGATCTCTACCTTCCCGTGGTCTGAGAACTTCGACGCGGAAGAAGTTCCTGAGCTTCCATGCGGATGGTCTGTTGAAGATGTGAACGGTGACGACGTTACCTGGATCAATTACGATTACAATTCAAACTCCGGACTAAATGCCTTGTACATTCAATACAATGCCGACGAGGATATGAACGACTGGGCTTACTCGCCGGAACTGGTTATGCAGTCGGGAGTAAACTACCAGCTGCAATTCAGCTACGTAGGCTCTGCTACGATCTTCCCTGAAAATCTCGGTGTATTTATCGGTACAGCACAGGCAAACGCCTCTATGACAACAGAGCTGATCGATCTCGAGGGCATTGTTAACGATACGTTTATCACGGTAACGGTTGATTTCACCGTTCCTGCAAATGATTCGTACTACATTGGTTTCCATGGATACAGCGATGCAGACATGTTCTATATGGCCGTAGACGACATCAGCGTTACGGTGCTTGACTGTGATCCGGAAAGTGCGGCATTTACATTGGCGGAAGATACACTGTGTGTAGATGGTCCGGTTGTAACACCTGTTGTGACAGGAAACACAGGCGGAACATTCTCCGGAACGACAGGCCTCACATTCAATGCAACGACCGGAGCTGTTACTCCGGCTACAAGCTCACCGGGCAACCACGTGCTGACGTACATCACAAGCACAACGGATTGCGCCGACACCATGACTTTTGCGCTTGTGGTAGAAGTATGTGATCTTGGCATCAGCGAAACAGCGCTTGCAACGATCGAATTGTTCCCGAATCCTACCAACGGACTGCTGCATGTGAAATCGCCGGCTTCTAACGGAGCACTGACGGTTGCTGTTGTTGATTTCTCAGGAAAAACCGTACTGGTGCTTCCGGGATCCGTTACAGGAGCATTCGACATCGATCTTTCGTCTTTGGAGAACGGCGTTTACTTCGTAAACTTCATTTCCGAAGGTGCGCGACAAACACAGCGTGTTGTTCTGACGAAATAATGAATAGCTAACGGCAGCTCAGGCTGTTTGTGAAGATCCCCGTCGAAAGACGGGGATCTTTTTGTTTAAGAATGTTACAGAGGACACGGCGCAGGTGCCCGCGGAGAAGTGCAGATCGCTTGTGTTGAAGTGTAGTTCGCTTGTATTGAAGTGCAGGTCGTTTGTACAGAAGTGCAGATCGCTTGTGTTGAAGTGCAGGTCGTTTGTACAGAAGTGTAGATCGCTTGTGCAGAAGTTTAGTTCGTTTGTACAGAAGTTTAGTTCGTTTGTACAGAAGTGTAGATCGCTTGTGTTGAAGTGCAGATCGTTTGTGTTGAAGTGCAGGTCGTTTGTACAGAAGTGCAGATCGCTTGTGTTGAAGTGCAGATCGCTTGTACAGAAGTGCAGGTCGTTTGTACAGAAGTGTAGTTCGCTTGTGTTGAAGTGCAGGTTGCTTGTGGAGAAGTGTAGATCGCTTATGCGGAAGGTTCCCGCAGCGGATCTTCGCGGAGTCGGAGCCGGATGAAAAGTAATTTGTTGGATGAAAACCTTGCTGCTAAAGACCCGTAGCGTTTTTACCACGGTTTTTTGCTACATTCGCCGGAATGGATTTCAGGAATATAGACTTTTCAGGCTCGGTTTTTCTCAGCAGCTTTATTGATGCCGTTTATGAGATGAGCGCAGCCGAAGACTATTATTACTATGCGATCCCCAATGGCCGCATAGGCCTGACATTTATTCCCCAAGGAAAAGCGTGGTACCTCGAAGGCGACCAATGGGAGCCTGTTCCCGAAGCATCCGTTTTCGGGCTGGTGAAAAAGACAGCGCTCATCAGGCTCGAAAAGAACAGCACGGACCTTTCCATCGGATTCAATCCCGTTTTCATGAGCGCTTTCCTGCCCGTTCCGCTGAACGAGCTGGCGGGCCGTTTCACACCGCTGAGTGAGCTGTTTGAGCACGATTCGCTTAACCGGCTGATGGATGTAGTGCGTCAGCCCACTTCGGATTCGGTACGCTTGCCGGCGCTCGAAGATTTTCTGCGAAGCAATCTCGCGCATACGCCCGATGAGCAGCTGGCACAGGCTTATCGGCAGATCAAAAGCCTGGAAATTAACCGTGTGAATACAATAGCCGAAAACGCGAACCTGAGCCAGCGTACATTGCTGAACCGGTTCAACCGGCAGGTCGGCCTCACGCCAAAAGAGCTGATGAAGATCTCGCGCGTCAACCGGTCGCTGAACCTGGAGCGTCGCGAGTCGGAAAACCTGACCGATCTCGCTTACCGGCTGGGCTATTACGACCAGGCGCATTTTATTCACGACTTCCGCGAAACGATGAGCATTCAGCCGCTGAAATATTTCAATAACCGGGAGCTGATTTCCGATTTTTACAATTTTGACCGCTTTGCATTGCGTTCATTTGTGCCCTGATACATTATTATAATTACCATGATCAAACTCGTACCCGTTCTTTTACTGCTTTCGGCCGGACAAGTGTCCTTTGCCCAGGATTACAATGCGCTTCAGCCGCGAACAAAAACCGTTATCGACAGCACGTACAACGCGCTGATGCTGAAAAATAAAATCCAGGGGGCCAGTCTTGCCATTGTGCGCGACGGAGAGATCATTTATTCCACCGGTTATGGCTTTGCCGATGCTGCGAATAACATAGCCGCCGATGACAAGACCATTTTCCGGGTTGGCTCGATCACGAAATCATTTACTGCGCTTGCATTGCTGCAGCTCCGGGAAAAAGGACTCGTTCAGCTGGATGCGCCGGTAAAAAACTATCTGCCCGAGCTCACCATCGGCAGCAGGTTCGGAGACAACAACGAAATTGTTGTCCGCGATATGCTGACACATACATCCGGCCTGCCATGCGACGTTACCAATGGCTTCTTTTGCGACGCGCCGCCCGATATTAACTGGCTGATCAAAGAGCTCAACAAGCAAACGACCATTTATCCGCGCAATTACAGCTTTGCATATTCGAATGTTGCTTACGGATTGCTCGGAGAGATCATTGCACGTGCAGAGCAGACGTCTTACAACGATTACGTGAAACAGCACCTGTTTGCCCCGCTCGACATGACTTCCAGCTTCATCGAATGGGACGAAACACTGGGGAAACGGTTCGCAAAAGGCTACATCGACGGCAAAGAATCCAAAGATCCGCTGATCCGGGACCAGGCCGCCGGGCTTATCCACAGCACCGCGATCGATATGGCGCATTATGTACAGCTCTACCTCAACAATGGCGCATTCAACGGTCAGCAGATCGTGGATTCTGCGCTGCTGCAGGAAATGGAGCAGAATCATGTGAAAGACGTTTACCTTAATGAAGGCGCCAGTTATGGATACGCACTTTTCTCCCGCCGCTATAAGGTGAGAACAGACAGTGACAGCAGTATCGTAACCGTTATCGGCCACGGTGGCGATACCTACCTGCATCATGCGGATTTCGTATTCATTCCCGAGCTGAACATCGGCGCTGTTATGCTGACCAATTCCGAAAGAGGCCCGTACATGAATTCGGCTGCCCAGTTGCTTGAAATTTACCTGCGGGAAGAAACACAGCAGCGCATCGACCTGAAAAATCCCGTGAAAGCGGCGGACAGCAGCAAGCGCGAAACCGCATGTGCACCTTCGGAAATGACCGGCGATTACAATTTCGGGCCGTTTGTGATGCGTGTGAAAAATCCCGATAAGCTGACATTTCGCCAGGGACCCGCCAAGATCGTTTTAAAGCCGAAAAGCGAAGATGCGAATGTCTATTCGATGAAAGTGAAGCTGCTCGGGATCATTCCCATTAAAGTGAAGACGCAGGAATTTAAATTTGTCCAGCTGGACGGCAACGTATTTGCGAAAGGCGTAAATGTGAAGTCGGGGAAGGAGCAATACCTCGCTGTCCGGACAGCATTGCCGGCAATTCCTGAAAGCTGGAAAGGCACCTATGGAAAATATACGCTTGTCGGCGAATATTATGCGTGCAAAGACTGCCCGGCCGTGGACATGGAAGACGCCGTGATGACCATCCGCGAGAAAGATGGATTTGTGATCATGGAAATTCATGCTAAAAAAATGGACCGGACCACCAACCTGAACATCGTTTCAGAAAAGCTTGGCGTGACCGGCGGGCTGGGGCGGGGAACAGGTGAAGCGGTGAACATACAGGAAAACGGGAACATCTATTACAGCGGTTTCGAGTTTGGAAAAGTGAAGTAAGCTATTGGTACCGATCTTTTCAAGGTTGTTTTTGGTGTTGTTCTGCTGAACGAGCGATTGTTCTTAGACAATTCCTCCGCGGGCTCTCAACACGCAGTACTTCTACGGTCCTTTGCGCCTTTGCGTTGTATCCGTCTACCGGTGGGGTAAATCATTTCATTTGTAGAACAGGGCCTTGTTTTTTCGCTGTTCAAATATCCGTATATTTGAAAATAAGGCAATTACAGCTTATGAAACACCTGTCCTGGTTAGCCTGCTGCACGCTGCTGCTTTTTTCGTGCACTTCTGAAAAGGTTTCTTCGAAAGAAGAATTCCTGACGAAAAACGTCGTGATCATTGTGGTCGACGGCCCGCGCTACACGGAAACATGGGGAGACAGCACGCATGCGAATATTCCGTACCGTTATGCCCTGCTTTCCGAAGGTGTGCTCGCCGGACAATTTTTCAATAACGGCACCACGCTCACCAATTCCGGGCACGCAGCCATCTCTTCGGGCAACTACGAATACATTGCCAACGACGGTTCCGAGCTGCCGCATTACGAGACCTTGTTCCAGGCCTGGCTGAACGCCTATCCGGAAGAAGACAGCACCAAATGCTGTTTCATCGCTTCCAAAGACAAGCTGCACATCCTGGCGAACGATCCTGTGGGCGTGCAGGGAAACCGCCGCCCGTACAGCGATTGCGGTGTCAATGGCTATGGAACAGGCTACCGGACCGATTCCGTTACACAAGCGCGCGTACTGACTGCTTTTCAAACGCTACAGCCGCGGCTCCTGCTGGTCAATTTCAAAGATCCCGATTACTATGCCCACATGGGCAATTACAGCGGGTACATTAACGGGATCAGAAAAACAGACGAATACGTAAACGCAATATGGACGTACCTGCAATCGGACCCATTCTACAAGGACAACACCACGCTGATCGTTACGAACGACCACGGCCGGCATCCAAACGGGATCTCCAACGGATTTGTCGGTCATGGCGATGGCTGTGCCGGTTGCCGCCGCATCGAACTGTTTGTTCTTTCGCCCGATTTCAAAAAAGGACAGGTCATTCAAACGCCCTATGAACAGATCGATATTTCCGCAACGATCGCCAGGCTGCTCGGACTTTCATTTCCTTCCGGAACGGGGCGTGTGATGACAGACCTTTTTAAATGATTTTGAATGTTTAATTTTGAATTGATCTGACATTCAAAAATTATGAAATTCCGTGCTTACCTTCCGTCCGACCGTTCAGCCTGCATTGCGCTGTTCAAAAGCAACATGCCCAAATTCTTCGATCCCATCGAGCTGCCCTTGTATGAAGGCTGGCTCGACGCGCAGGACCAATCTGTCATTGCGCTAAAAGAAAACAGGGCCGAGCATTATTTCGTTGCCGAACGGGATGGGACGATCGTTGCCTGCGGCGGATTGTGCATTCGGGAAGCAAAAGACGCTGTCAGCATGGCGTGGGGGATGGTCGACAACAGCCTTCATAAGCAGGGAATCGGCAAAGCGTTCCTGGAATTTCGTATCCGAACCGCGCAAGAGCTGTATCCCGGATTTGAGATCGAGCTCGACACCACGCAGCATTCCTATACCTTTTTTGAGAAATATGGTTTCCGTGTTGTAAAGATCACCGAAGATGCGTACGCGCCGGGGATGCATCGTTACGATATGATAAAGGAGTTTTGAATGCTTAATGTGGATTTTGAATTAATTAAGCATTCACAATTCAACATTCATCAAATGCTATCCAGTATGTCCGAATCGTTGAGCACAATTGCGCGTCCTTCGGCTTTTTGTACAAGGGGAAGCAGCTTTTCCATGTCGCGGTAATCGTTGATCATCCGGACCGTTACCAGGATCATTATGATCCCAAACACGGCCATGATCATGGTAGCTATGGAGAGCTTGATCTGCGTTTCAAGCGTTGGCGACATGAGCTCTGCGCGTAAGATGAAGCGCGTTACGATAAAGTTCACGATCCAGAAGGTCCACCACGTTCTGACTCTGCGAACACGCGCATCATTGTAATCTGCCAGCTTATGATCCACCAGCAGCTCCTGCGATTCTTCGACCATTTCTTTCATGATCCTGTAGGGCCGTACCAGGTTGAGGAACGGGACGAACCATGCGCCGGCAGCCCAGCCTTCTTTAAACGAAAGCTTGTCTGTTAAGAGGTGGAGATTGTAATAAGCCCGTCTGAACCAGCAGATAAAAACAACAATGATAGCCAGGCTAATCGCAGCATTCAGCAACTTGACGACTGCGTTAGCCAGCAGCACTCTGTCCCAGATGTCGAAAACAAATGACGGTAAAAAATCCCGAACCGAAGTGGCGTATTCATACCGCAGGTAAGTCAGGCAAAGTGAGATCAGCTGGATAGCGAGCAGTATCCAAAGGAGGACGATGACGGATCTGGCGCGTTGGGCATTAGGTCTCATAGGTCGTTTTTAAGGGTGTAAATGTAGTTTTTATTTGTGAGGAGACTTTAGCGCAAGAAAAGCCTGCTTTGCCGGTTCTGTAAAATACGGGTAGAACATTTCGACCAGCAGCTGGTGGTAATGGGCAACTGTAGAGCTGCTTTTCTCCTCGCGATAGATCTCCGACGAAGCGATCCAGAAATCGCTGTAAACGCGGATTCTGTCCACCAGATTTTCCCATTCTCCGTCAAAATCGGGCGGACGCATAATTCCCCGGCTCACGGCAATGTCGAAAGATTTCAGGTACGTCACCTTCCGGATGTGTTCCAACATGATGAACTGTTCGTGGATCTTCGGATTTTCGCGCATATTCTGGTTGAAATCGATCATCAGGAAACGGTACCTGAACAAGGCTTCCATGCCGTTCCGCGTGGAGTCTACAATGTACTGCAGGTCCATTTCTTCCGTGTCGAGCTTCGATTTTTCCGTATTGAACGTAACCATGAGCTCGCCGTAAAGCGCCTCGATGATGTCTTCGCGCTTTTTGAAATAATAATTCAGGTTTCCCTGGCTCATGTTCAGTTCGGCTGCAATTCTTCGCAGTGTAACGTTCGGAACGCCAAAGCTGTTGAAGAGCTCAAGAGCTGTTTGTAAAATTCTGTCCCTTGTCTTCATTTATTTTTTAGTAAACGTGACCTAATTATTCAAAAGTTAGTACATTTGACCTAAAATTAATCATAAGGATTGGCGGGCAAGCCGTTCGATCCGAAAAAATTTCCTGGTATGAAAAGAATACATGCGTTCGAATTTATGGATTTCCGTTGGTTTCCCGGCTTTTTAAGAGATTACATGACGGATTTCCTGCAGTTTATTTCCAATCGGTTTGACATTTACAAGCCGGTCGTTCCGATGATCGAAGAAGCGTTGAGCAAGGCAGAAGAAAACCGCATCATCGATCTTGCCTCCGGCGGAGGTGGTGGCTTGCTGAAGCTGGCCGAGCATTTACAGCACAATAATCCGGATCTGACCATCGTGCTCACGGATTTTTACCCGAACAACGCTGCTTTTAAGCGGACCGTTTCCCTGTCGCCGGTGTTTACGTATTATGAAAAATCCGTGAACGCAATGGCTGTTCCTTCCGAATTGAAAGGCCTGCGCACACAATTTTTGTCGCTCCACCACTTTCGCCCGGAAGATGCGGTAAAGATCCTGCAGAATGCAGTTGATGCCGGAAGCCCGATCGCTTTGTTCGAATCGCAGGAGCGCAATGTCAAAAGCGTTCTTTCCATGCTTTTTTCGCCGGTGTCTGTTTTACTGGTGACTCCTTTTATCCGCCCGTTTAGCCTGGGACGAATCCTGTTTACCTACATTATTCCGCTGGTTCCGCTTTTCATTCTCTGGGACGGCGTTATTTCGGCGTTTCGCACCTATTCCGTTAAAGAAATGGAACAGCTGGTTGCCCGTGTGAAAAACAATGAAAGCTTTGAATGGAAGATCGGGAAGCAGCAATCGGGGCCCGGAACAGTTCCTTACCTGATCGGCTGGAAGAAGGGAAATTAAAAAAGCAATTTACTGAAATACAGTATTTATACGCTTGATTAAATGATACTCTTATGTTTAGATTTGTACGAGATATTTTTTAATAATTCTTATGTGCTACAATAACTACATTTTAATCCTGATAATCCTGTTGTGTGCAATTTTAGGCGGTACAATAAATTTTCTAACTAGTATTGAAACAAGAAAATCTGAAGAAAACACTGAGAAATCAGAAAGAATTCAGTTTCTTCTACAGATTCTTTTAGGTATATGTGGATCGTCACTCATCCCACTATTGCTGCATCTCACTTCATCAAAGTTGTTTAGTGATTGCAATAGTAATTTTCCATATTTTGTTTTTGCTGGATATTGTCTTATAGGAGCCGTTTTCTCGAGGTCATTATTAAACGGCCTAGCAAAACGTCTTGATTTAGAAAGAGTCGAAAAGAAGCTTGAAACAGTCGATCAAAAAGTAAAGGAAGCGGGTGAGTTATTTTTAGAAGGTGAGAAACAGGATCCTGTTAGTGACATTTCTAAAGTCAGAGAAGCGAGATTGAACACAATTCTTAGTAAAGTAGACAACCAAACGTCTCATTTTTTATTCAAAGATTCAGGTACTTCCTCTTCTCTTCAAACAGAACAAATTTTAGATATCATTCAAAACTCAACTCGCAAAAATCATAGTGTAAGCACAATAGCCAAAGAAACTGGTTTTGATGAGAATAAAGTTTCTAAAATCATGAAAGCCTTAGAAGATGAGGGGCTTTTAATTGAAAGGAAGTGGTATGGTAATTATTTTTATTCTTTAACTGATAAAGGAAGGGAAACCAGAATTGTCAATTGAGTAAACGATTTTACAATAATTTTTAATTCTCAAAGGTGCGCCGTATCTTTGCGTCCGGTTTGTGCGTACAGACCAATTAGAAAAGAGCAAATTATCATAGATTTATGAGCAATACAACAGAAAAATTAGCTTACAAAGTTAAGGACATCACGCTTGCAGAGTGGGGTCGCAAAGAGATCATCCTTGCAGAGGCAGAGATGCCGGGACTTATGTCATTGCGTGCAGATTACGGAGCTTCCAAGCCACTGGCAGGAGCGCGTATCGCAGGATGCCTTCATATGACGATCCAGACTGCGGTCCTGATCGAAACACTGGTAGAACTCGGAGCGCAGGTTTCCTGGTCTTCCTGTAATATCTTCTCTACACAGGACCATGCTGCTGCTGCGATCGCTGCTGCAGGAATCCCGGTTTTCGCGTGGAAAGGAATGAACGAAGAAGAGTTTGACTGGTGTATTGAGCAAACGATCTTCGCATTCGAAGGAAATGAGCCGTTGAACATGATCCTGGACGACGGAGGTGACCTTACCAATATGGTATTCGACCGTTTCCCTGAGCTGACTGCAGGAATCCGCGGTTTGTCAGAAGAAACAACTACAGGCGTTCACCGTTTGTACGAGCGTAAGAAAAACGGAACATTGGTGATGCCGGCGATCAACGTAAACGACTCGGTTACCAAATCGAAATTCGACAACAAATACGGATGTAAAGAATCACTCGTGGATTCTATCCGTCGTGCAACTGACGTAATGATGGCTGGAAAAGTAGCTGTTGTTTGCGGTTACGGCGACGTTGGTAAAGGTTCTGCCGCTTCACTGAAAGGTGCAGGTGCGCGTGTGATCGTTACTGAAATCGACCCGATCTGTGCGCTCCAGGCTGCAATGGACGGATTCGAAGTGAAAAAACTGGATACGGTTGTTGGCCTTGCGGACATCGTTGTTACGACAACAGGAAACAAGGACATCGTAGTTGGTCGTCATTTCGAGAACATGAAAGACAAAGCGATCGTTTGTAACATCGGCCACTTCGACAACGAGATCGATATGGCGTGGTTGAACGGTAACCACGGACACACGAAAAACACGGTGAAGCCACAGGTAGATATCTACAACGTAAACGGACACGATGTGATCATCCTGGCCGAAGGACGTCTGGTGAACCTTGGTTGTGCTACAGGTCACCCATCATTCGTAATGTCGAATTCCTTCACGAACCAGACACTGGCTCAGCTGGAATTGTGGGCGAACCACAAAAACTACGAAAACGACGTTTACGTGCTTCCTAAACACCTCGATGAGAAAGTTGCAAGACTGCACCTCGCGAAAATCGGTGTTGAGCTCGACGTTCTTTCAAAAGATCAGGCAGATTATATCGGCGTAAACGTAGAAGGTCCGTTCAAATCGGATGCTTACCGTTACTAAGAATCATTCTTTTTACAGAAAGCCTTCCCGACATGTTCGGGAAGGCTTTTTTTATAGCTGTTCTGCCTGGAATAGGCGTTCTTTGACCGCCCGGGAACCGGAACAGCTTACTTAATACGCTTTGTGCACCGGGTACTGTAAGCGGATAAAGGCTGAAGAAGTTTTACGCAAATTTTCTCCCGATCCGGATATTTCTGTAGTTTTAGCGCTGTTTAATTAAAATGGCTTTCAGGAATCCGTCTTTTTCATGGATAAATGAAGGGAAATAGCCTTATCGGTGCTTAATCTGAATATCACAAATTAAATCGCTGCCTGGACAGTACAACCTATGAAACACCTGAATCTCTTTTTGTTCTGCACTATCAGAATACCTGCCTTTTGCCTGTTGATCTTAACCGCTTCAGCCGGTTATGCCCAGTCAGGAAGCAACGACAATACTTTTAATACTTCCGACAGTGGCCTGGGCAATGGCTTTGGCGCAAACCAGGATGTGCTGAGTTCCTGCATACAGCCCGATGGGAAAATTGTTCTCGGGGGCAAGTTCACCACTTACAACAATGTGGCAGAGAATTACATTATGCGCTTAAACCCGGATGGCCAGCCCGATAATACCTTCTTGCCGGGAACCGGTTTCAACAATTATGTGAACACGACCTTGCTTCAAAGCGACGGAAAGATCCTTGCAGGCGGCGCTTTCACAACTTACCAGGGCGCAGCGGCAAACGGGATCATCCGCTTACATACAGACGGAACGGCAGACAATACCTTCAATCCCGGAAGCGGGACGAATGCTGCGGTAAGAACAGCCTTTATTCAGAATGACGGAAAGATCATCGTCGGTGGAGAGTTCACTGCTTATAACGGCGCTCAGGCGAATTACATTACCAGGATAAATGCTGACGGAACAACGGATATTTCTTTCCTTCCCGGAACAGGGGCAAACGGGAATGTTCTTACAATAAGCGTGCAGGCAGATGGAAAGATCATTATCGGGGGAGACTTTACCCAGTACAACGGTGTTGGCAGAAACCGTATTGCGCGCTTAAATGCCGACGGTACGCTCGATCCCACTTTTGACCCCGGTACGGGAACGAATGCGGCCGTTATGTGTTCGGTTGTGCTGAGCGACGGAAAAATTCTCGTGGGCGGATCTTTTGTTACCTATAACAGTATGTCGAGAAACCGTATCACCAGGCTCAATACCAATGGCTCACCGGATTTTACTTTCAACCCCGATTTCATCAATTCCGGTGCCAACGGGATCATTGCTTCCATTGTGGTGCAGAGTGACGGACAGATCCTGCTCGGCGGGAGCTTTACGAATTACAGCAGCGTTGGGAACAATCGTATCTGTCGTGTCAGTCCGGACGGTTTCCTCGATAATACCTTTATTGTCTTAGCCGGGGCAAACAACCCTGTTTATACCGTTGCATTGCAAAGCGATAACAAGATTGTGATCGGCGGCGGGTTTACCCAGTATACTTCGACTTTAAGAAACCGTATTGCAAGGCTCGAACCTAACGGTATACTGGATCTGACATTAAACCCTGGTTCCGGGGCGCTTGGCACTGTACTGGCAACTGCTATGCAGCCGGACGGAAAAATAATTGCGGCGGGAGACTTTACGGTTTACAACGGAGCTGCAAGAAACCGGATTACCAGAATAAATGCCGACGGCGGACTGGACAATACGTTCTACCCGGGAACGGGAGCGAATAATTCCGTTATGGCCGTTGCGGTACAGAGCGACGGAAAGATCCTCGCAGGAGGAAGCTTTACACAGTTTAACGGTGCAGCAAAAAACTACCTTACCCGCTTAAATGCCAATGGCTCGCAGGATGCTGCTTTCGATATCGGAACGGGTGCTAATAACGGGATAAGAAGCATCCTTATTCAGAGTGACGGAAAAATTCTCATCGGCGGTGACTTCACTACCTATAACGGTACGTCGATCAATCGTATTGCCCGTCTTAACACAGACGGTACACTCGACAATACCTTTAATCCGGGAACAGGAGTTTCGGGCACCGTCAGAAGCCTGCTTATTCAGCCGGACGGTAAGATCATTATCGGTGGAAGCTTCACTTCCTACAACGGTACGGCGATCAATCATCTTGTACGGATCAATGCAGACGGCTCTATAGACCCGGGTTTCAGCACAGGTACAGGCCCTAATCAGGGGGTGTATTGCCTGGGGCTTCAGAATGACGGAAAAATTGTCGTAGGGGGACTGTTCCTGTCTTTCAACAGTGTAACGAAAAACCGCATTGCCCGTGTGCATGCTAACGGCTCCCTTGATGCTACCTTTGTTACCGGGCAGGGGTTGGGAAGTGTGCCTTTTGCAATGGTTATCCAGGAGGATGGTAAAATTATAGTCGGCGGAGACTTTCACGATTACGCCACCATTTCCAGGGAGCATATTGCCCGTATCAACACAAACGGCTCTGTTGATAATTCATTTATCCCCGGAACAGGTGCAAATGATGTGGTCTACGCGATTTCAAGACAAACTGACTGGAAAATCATTATCGGGGGAGTATTCAGCAGCTATGCCAGCGTGGGAAGAAACCGCATTGCCCGCGTCAACGTCTGCAAACCTACCGCATCCACCGTTTCGGCGGACGCCTGCAATACTTATACGCTCAACCAGACTACCTATACTTCCAGCGGAACGTATGTTCAGAATCTGACGAATGCTGCCGGATGCGACTCCACGCTCACATTGAATCTCATTATAAGAAACAGCACCGCACATACGTTGAATGCGAACGCTTGCAGCAGTTACACACTTAACGGACAAACGTATACGCAAAGCGGGACGTACACACAGCAACAAACCAACGCGGCAGGCTGCGATTCGATCCTGACACTGAACCTGGTGCTGCAAAACAGTGCGCAAACACTTACGGTAAGCGAGTGCCAGAGCTTCACACTGAACAATACGACTTACACTGCAAGCGGAACCTACGTCCAGCATCTGACCAATACGGCAGGGTGCGATTCTGCTTTAACCTTAAACCTGGTTATCAATCATCCTACGACAGCATCGGTAACAGTATCTTCATGCGATAGCTATGTTAGTCCAAGCGGGAATTATACCTGGACAGCTTCAGGCATTTACAACGATACAATCGCAAATGCAGCGGGATGTGATTCGATCATCACCCTGGACCTCACGATCAGCTACTCCACTTCCGGCACCGACGTGCAAACAGCCTGCGATTCCTATACGTGGATTAATGGCATAACCTATACAGCTAATAATTCGACGGCGACTTATACGTTTGAGAACGCTGCGGGTTGTGATTCCCTCGTGACGCTGAACCTTATTGTTAACCATTCCACTTCCGGAACGGACGTGCAGACCGCCTGTTATTCCTATACATGGATCGACGGGATAACGTACACCGCCAGCAATTCAACGGCCAGGGACACGCTTGTTAATGCTGCCGGCTGCGATTCCATAGTGACGCTTAACCTGACGATCAATACAGTGAATACGCTTACCTCTTTATCAGGATTAACCATGACGGCCGTTGCAGGTGCAGATACTTATCAATGGATCAACTGTGCCGGCAACTCAATTATCCCGGGGGCCACCAATTCAAGTTATACGGCTACTGCCAATGGATCGTATGCTGTCGTGATCGCAGCTAACAGTTGCACGGACACCAGCAGCTGTACGGCGATTTCAACAATCGGCCTGGATGAAGAGAACGCTGACGGACTTGTGCTGCTTCCGAACCCGACTTCCGGTAGATTCAGTCTTCGTTTCGACGGAGCGGCTTTGAGCGTGGTCATTACCGATATTCATGGGAAAACAGTTTACACGAATGCCGCTTTAGCTTCCGGAGAGCAAACCGATCTTTCCGGTTTTGAGAGTGGCGTTTACCTGGTACGTGTACGTACTTCGAACGGTATGATCGTTAGGCGACTGGTGAAGAATTAAACGACTGATTTATATTAAGTAAGCCTTTTCGTCCCCGGATGGAAAGGCTTTTTGTTTTAACAGACGATTTGTTGTTTTATTAGCCAAAAGGCTTTAAATTGCTTCATAACTATAAATTCACTGATATGAAAACACTGATTCCCGGCCTTGCTATGACCATCCTTTCGCTTGGTGCGATGAACAGCTGTGAAAAAGACCCCGCACTTTCTGCTAAGAAGAAACCTTCTGCGACGTCTGTCGAGAAGAGCGGTATTACTCTTACGCTATCTGCCGGAGGAACCTGCAGTACAACAGCGCCCTGTGAAGCTGTTCTCGGTTCAACGGGGAAAATCAACCGGCTTACGATCACAAGAACAAGTTCCAATCCCAACGTCGTTTATTCCTTTTATAGGAAAACCGGTACTTCTGGGTCAGACGAAATTTATACGGGGATTCCCGGCGCGCAATATACCTGTAGTGCGGGAACGGTTTATTTCGCTAAAGGCAGTATACTGAACGGAGACAGGATACTTGTTTTTGCAAATACGACTTCCTCGCCAAGCAATCCGGATCTCTCCATACAGTTGTATTACAATCCTTCCACCATGGCGCTCAGTCCGCTTCCTCTCGTAACGGGTGATACCGGATATAAGGTGCAGACGATGGGGAATTTCCTGGGACAGTCCTGCACGGAAAGCTAACCGCGCAGCCAGCTGTTTCAGCGCGTAACCCCTGCGTATTTATACCGCAAGAAAAGCTGCCCTTCACCGGGTGGCTTTTCTTCTTTAGGACGGCCGGCAAGTCTGCTTTTCCGACTATTATCATTAGTTTTGCACCGTCGCCACGGAGGCGGTTAACGAACGACTTATGCTGGAAAAACTAAAGCAAATCGACTTTTCTTCTTTGAAAACAATTATGCTCTTCGGATTGATCGTGCGGCTGATCGCGGTTATCTTTTCCGAAGGCTACGGCATGCACGACGACCATTTCCTAGTGATCGAAGCTGCAGGCTCCTGGGCCGACGGTTTTGACTACAATCACTGGCTTCCATGGACAGCAGACAATACGGGCAATCCCGAGGGCCACAGCTTTACGTATGTCGGTATCAACTTCCTGCTGATCTCCTTCTGCAAGCTGCTCGGAATGGCAGATCCTAAGATGATCATGCTCGTAAACCGCCTGATCCATGCGCTGTTTTCCCTGCTCGTCATCAAATATGGATTTAAGATCACTGAAAAGATCTCGGACAGGAAAACTGCCGTTACCGCTGCGTGGCTGCTTGCCGGGTTGTGGGCTTTCCCATGGCTTTCCGTTCGCAACCTCGTTGAAATGGCCAGCATTCCCTTCCTGATGTGGGGAATCTGGCTGGCGCTGAAGGACGGTAAAAAATCCCTGTTGTTCTACTCAGGAATGCTTATCGGGATAGCCATTTCCTTCCGTTACCAGATCGCCGTTTTTGCGGTAGGAATGGGCATTGTTTTCCTTTTCAGGGCACAGTGGAACAAGCTGATCCTGTTAACCGCCGGTGTTGTGGTAACATTCCTCATCACGCAGGGAATTGTCGACTATTGCATCTGGGGCTACCCGTTTGCGGAATTTACCGCCTATGTTATTTACAACATGAACGAAGGAACGGGCTACCTGACCAATTCCAATTATTTCATGTATTTCTATGTGCTGTTCGGCGTGCTGCTGTTCCCGCTTGGGATTTTAGCGCTGATAGGGTTCTTCAATTCGGCTAAAAAACAATGGTTCCTTTTTCTGCCGACTTTTCTTTTCATTCTTTTCCATTCCATCTTCCCGAACCGCCAGGAACGTTTTATCTTAACCGTTCTGCCGATAGTGATAGTGCTTTCCGTAGTGGGGTATGATTACCTGCGCACACGGAATTTCTGGAACAAGGCATGGAAATTCTCCTGGATCGCTTTCTGGGTGCTCAACATCCCGATGATCCTGCTGTTCGCTACCGCACCGTCGAAAAAATCACGGGTGAACGCTATGTATGCGATTTACGGCAAAGCAAAAGGAAATGAGCACATTCTGCTCGAAGCGACGGGTGAATCCAGTCCTGAGCTCATGCCGAAATTCTATGCAGGGAACTGGCACTTTACGTTCTCCGAGCGCAGGGAAGACACGCTGGATATGCATTCGTACGATTCGCTGCCGCCGTTCGGGTATATTTTCTTCTTCGGGCAGAAAAACCTCCAGTCACGGATCAAGGAAGTCAAAGCCCTCTACCCGGATATGACCAAAGAAGCGGCCGTACTGCCAAGCTTCATCGATAAAACGCTGAACGGCATTAATCCGCGGAATTCGAATACATACATCGAGATCTGGAAAGCCGGTAGGAGAGTGAGTTAACCACAACGACACAAAGGACGTAAGGAATTTGTTTGATGTGAATTGATTTTCCAATAGTTCTTAGTGCTGCTTAGCGCTCCCGTGCCTTGGTGGTTAAAACACGACCGTAGCTTCCCAAATTACCTTAACGTTAGCATCTCTTAACGCCGAACGCTTTTCATACCAGTTGAATAACGGTAACTTGAAGATTCAAAATAATCCGTTATGAAAGCACATTACATACTAGCGTTGCTGGCGATCGTTCCCTTTTTCAGCCAGGCACAAACAACACAGATGATCGGAACAACAGAAGTGACCATTGATACGCTGACTTCTGAAATGACTATTCCGTGGGAGATACGCGTAGAAAACAACGAATATTTATGGGTGACTGAGCGCGGAGGCATACTGAGCCGTGTAAATCTGACTACGGGCGTGAAAACGATCGTAATGGACCTGACGTCCAGTGTTCAGGCAACCGGCGAAGGCGGTTTGCTCGGCATGGCGCTTCACCCGCAATTCAGCACCACACCGGAAGTTTTCCTGGTTTATACTTACGGACAGCCGGACGGAAACGGTATGTTCTATGAAAAACTGGTGAAATATACCTTCAACGGTACAACCCTCACCGATCCGGTGGAATTGCTCAATATGATCCCGGCGGCCGGAATTCATAACGGCTCGCGGCTCATGTTCATGGAAGATAACACGCTGCTGATGTCGACCGGTGACCACGGCGATTCGGATGTTGCACAGATTCCATCGGCACTTGGAGGAAAATACCTGCGATTAAATACAGACGGTTCCGTTCCGGAAGATAATCCGTTCAACGGATCGCATGTGTATTCGCTCGGACACCGGAATTCACAGGGAATTGCTATTCTACCTGACGGCACGATCGTTATTTCCGAGCACGGCCCTTCAACAGATGATGAGATATCTGTACTGGCGCCCGGGAAAAACTACGGCTGGCCATTGGTTCACGGTTTCTGCGACCAGGGATTTGAGTCCGATCCGTGCGAAACAGATCTGTATACCGAGCCAATCCAGGCATGGTCGCCAACGATTGCAACGTCTGATATGGTGTATTACCGGAACGATTATTTTCCCGAATGGAACAACCGTTTGCTTATGACAACGCTCAACGGCCAAAAGCTCGTAGCGATGCAGCTCAACCAGGATGTAACAGATGTTACGGATGAAGATGTTTATTTCCAGGGACAATATGGCAGGCTGCGCGATATTGCGATCGGCCCGAATATGGAAATCTACATCGCTACGAATAACGGAGGAACCGGTGCACAGCCGATCCTGCGGATCACACCTCCTTATTTCCTGGGAACAGAAGAGTTTGCCACGCACGATTTCCTCGTTTATCCGAATCCGGTGAACGATCTGATCACGATCCGTCATGACCTGGCCGACGCAGAATTCGTAATCGTCGACCTCAATGGAAACCAGGTATTCAGTGTGCCTGCTAATGAAAAAGAAACGGCTACGCACGCTGTGAAATTGCTGCCGGGCTTTTATTATGCGGAATTAACGCAGAATGGCGTGCTCATGGGGCGCCAGAAGCTGATGAAACTATAGTGCTGTTTTAGCACATAAAAGAAAGCCCATCCGGTCATAGCATACGGATGGGCTTTTTGGGTTTTATAGAATTTTGCGCGTGCAGTCACGCGGAGAAAATTGCGAACCGGTACCCAATAGTACGAACGTGTGGCTATCGTGTCGCTATCCGGATAAAGATCCCCTGCCTTTCATGACTCAGCAATTATCGTTGAACGATCAGTTCAGAATGCGGAGCAGGTTACTGCCGTCCCAGATCGTTTCGTATTTGCGCAAGCCCCAGTCAGAGCCTGAAATAGGGGAGCCGTCGTACAGAGAAAATCTGGCGTTGGAGCACGGGTCGTCCAGCTGCAGGAAATTATCGGCGTTGGGCACAAGTCCCGAAGCGCATGTGTTTTCAGGATCTTCCGGCGACTGGCGCTCAAAAGCAACGAAAACGTCGTAAGACTGCCGGTAAACAATGATTCCTTTTATGCCGCCGTTCACATAGCACCAGCCTCCGACGCTGCTTATGTCGTTGTAGGAAGGCAGTGACATATCGACCGTAATATCGATGGGAACACTCGTGATAGGATGTGATTTGTTCTTCTTACAGGCGAAAGAGACAAGCAGCAACAAAAAAATAAATTGTAATTTCACCAGACGCATTGATAAGAGCTTTTCCAAGACCATGAAGATAAGAACGTTTTTCCACTTGTTTCTATTGTGCATCGCATTAAATTCCGCTGCCTGCAGAAGCTCGGCACCCGGCAATACGCCGGCAACTGTTGAAGAAGCCGAAAAGCAAATGGCCAAAAAGGCGAAAGCAGACGGAAAAGCGTCGCGGCGGGAAGCTAAAAAGTCGAAAAAAGCTTACTGGGCCCGTCAGAGCAAAGCTGCGCGCAAAAGTGTAAAGCGAAATGAGAAAAACCAGAAGAAGATCGCGCGCCAGAAACGCAAACAGGGGAATTACAATTACGAGAACCAGGAACGCTGGTAGGGATTAATTATCAAGTAAGGAATGATCAATTATCAAGGTGTTGCTTGACGATAATCTATTTTTTCGATTTTCCAATAGAATATTGCCATTCATGAAGCTTCTTCCTTGCTTCTGTAAACTAAATTCTGGGAACCAGGAACGCTGGTGAGAATTAATTATCAAGTTAACGAACAATCTTGATAATTGAATTCCTTGATAATTGATAACTAAATAAACAGTTTTTGTCTCCAGTCCTTCGCTTCTTCTTCGCTGATTAGTCCCAGCTTCTGTAAATAATGCGTTACCTTTTCAAATGCCAGCGGATATTCGATCCCGTTGTAATTCCAGTCGGTTTCGGAAAGCCATTGCTTCGCGTGATCGAGGCGAAGATTGTACCTCCAGCTGATGATTTCGGCGGAGCTTTTATTGGCTTTAACTTCCGTCGCTTTTTTATTCACGACCTGGCACATCTGAGCAAGAATGTCTGCGTGCTGATCGGCAATTTCCGAGCGAACAGCGATCACAAAACACGGCCATGGCGTAACGATCTCACCCACACGGCGGCATTTTTCCTCCTCAACGAATGGATACGTGGTGTATTTCTCCCAGAGGAATGCCTGCGCTTCGTTATGTCCGAGCGCCCACAATCCGCCGTAAACGTCGCCGATAACATTGAATTTAAGGCTGTTCAGATCCCAGTTGTGCTCATCGGCCATTACATACGCCATCAGCTGTGAGCCGGAACCTTCACGGGAAATCGCAAAAGTCTGGTGCTCGATATCGCTTTCGGTCTGTATGTCGGAGTTAAACGGCACGTGAATGCCCCAATGTAACGGCGAAACGACATACACGTGAAGAATGCGTGCGTCGAGCCCCTGCAGGATCGCTTTCGTAATGCCTTCCGTCAGCAGCACGGCAATATCGATGGAGCCGGTTTCGAGCCCGCGGACCATTTGTCCGGTTCCGCCGCTCATATCGCTCCAGTGCAGATCGAGCCCAATGTCTTTGAAGCGGCCTTCCTCGATGGCAAGCCTCCACGGTAAATTGAAATGTTCGGGAACTCCCCCGATCTTTAATCCTGTTAGTGAAGTGCTCATGTTCCTGAAAATTGCATGTTGAATAAACGACGGTAATAGCCGTCCTGTTGTAACAGCTCTTCGTGCGAGCCGGTTTCTTTGATCTCGCCTTTGTCGAGCACAATGATCGTATCTGCCTGCTGAATGGTCGATAAACGGTGCGCGATCACGATCGACGTGCGCCCTTTTGTGAGCTCTTCGGTGGCGCGCTGTATCATTTCCTCCGATTCGTTGTCGACGCTGGAAGTCGCTTCGTCCAAAATCAGGATGTGCGGATTATAAACGTAAGCGCGGATAAATGCGAGCAATTGCCGCTGTCCGACCGATAAAACGCCTCCGCGCTCGCCGACCTGGTAATCGTAGCCGTCGGGCAGTTTCCGGATGAAGTCGTCTGCGCCCACAGCTTTTGCTGCGGCAACGACCTGTTCGCGGGAAATTTCCGGGTTGCCCAGCGTAATGTTGTTGTGAACGGTGTCTGAAAAGAGGAAAACATCCTGAAGCACCACGGCAATGTTCTTCCGCAGCTCATTCATCTGAATTGTTCGCAATTCGTTCTCACCAATGTAAATCTCTCCCTGCTGGTATTCGTAGAAACGCCCGAGCAGGTTGATGATGGAAGTTTTCCCGGCTCCCGTGGCACCAACGAACGCAACGGTTTTGCCCGGCTGTATCGTCAGGTTAATATCTTTGAGCACCCATTGTTCATCTTTGTAAGCGAAATACACATGCTGAAAAGAAAGCGGCTGCTGAAAATCGGCTTTGGCAACTTCACCTTCGGCCTGCACGTGCGATTCGGTATCTAAAATCTCGAATACGCGCTCTGCACGAACGATTCCGCGCTGCAGAATATTGAATTTATCTGCGAGCTGGCGAATAGGCCTATACATCATGCTGATCCACATCGTGAAGCTGAAAATCTCGCCGTACATATCTTCCGGCGGTGTTGAATTGCCCATGTACTGCAGTGCTCCCCAGACAATGACAAACGCGATCGACAGCGAGCTCAGCAATTCCACAACGGGAAAAAAGATCGAAAAGGCCCATACGGCATCGATGTGTGCTTTCCGGTGATCTTTATTAATCGAAATAAATGCTTCGTTCTCGACTTTTTCGCGGCCAAACAGCTGCACGATGTTCATTCCGGTGAGGCGTTCCTGGACGAATGTGTTCAGCCGGTTCACCTGTGTGCGCTCCTGGTTGAAGGATTTCCGCATGGCGCGGGCAAAAATGCGGGTTGCGATGATCAGGATGGGAACGGGGATCAGCGTTAACAGCGTCAGCTCCCAGTTCGTTACAAACATCCAGATAATGATCACGAAGAGCATGATGAGGTCGCCGAGAATATCGATCAGCCCGGAGGAAAAAACTTCCGAAATGGCTTCGATATCCGAAACAACGCGCGTTACGAGGCTGCCGACCGGCGTTTTATCGAAATAACGCATGCGGAAGCTGGTAATGTGCGCAAATACTTTGATGCGGATATCGCGGATAACCGATTGTGCGAGCAGGTTGCAGAACCACGTTGAGGCGAACTGCAGGATCGCTTCCATAAAGAGCATGGCGAAAACGATGAGCGTCCAGAAAAGGAATTTTTCGCCGTTCTGCGTTTGAATGACGTAATCGTGGATGATCTTCCCGATCAGCATCGGCCTTGCGGGAGAAAGCAGCGCTAACGAAAAAGTGCAGATAAAAGCCATCGCCAGCAGTCCGCGATACGGCTTTGCGAATCCCAGGAGCCTGGAGAAGATCCGCGTATCCATCTTGGTTTGACTTGACATGTTGCGAAATTACGGCTTAGGTCTCAATTGGCAATGGTTATTGGAGGGAGAATGCAGAAGGATGGAATGTAAAATTGAAAATTGAAAATGGAAAAGAAGCATTGTTAGTGAAGCGTAGTTTCTTAGGCAGCCCTGGCTTTTCAATTTTCAATTTTATAATTCTCAATTATTCATAATTCACCTAATTTGGCTTATCTTTAAAAACCGTAAACAGCATCGTCTCATGATCCATAATTTAAGCCTCACGACATCCATTTTCTCTACCTTTTTAGGAGAGCTGCGCGATTGCACGATCCAGCAGGATCCTATGCGCTTCCGGCGAAACCTGGAGCGTGTCGCGGAAGTGATGGGCTATGAGCTTTCCAAACAGCTGGACTACGAGATCGTAGATGTTACGACGCCGCTCGGCGAAGCAAGTGTTCCGATGCTGAAACAACAACCCGTTCTGGCAACGATCCTGCGCGCCGGACTGCCGATGCACCAGGGATTGCTCAATGTATACGACCGTGCTGAAAGCGCATTTGTTTCGGCTTACCGCAAGCACACGACAGCCGAGGATTTCGATATTTACGTGGAATACATGGCTGCGCCGACGCTCGACGGCAAAACACTGATCATTTCCGACCCGATGCTCGCCACCGGCAGCTCGATGGTGATGGTGTATAAATCGTTGCTGAAACACGGGAAACCTTCCAAAGTGCACATCGTTGTGGCGATCGCGGCACCGGAAGCAATTGAATTTGTAAAAAAGCACCTACCGGACAATGTGACGATCTGGGTGGGTGCGATCGATAAAGAATTAACAGCTCAATCGTATATCGTCCCGGGGTTGGGCGATGCGGGAGACCTGGCTTACGGTGTAAAATGTTAATCGCATGATTATGAACTGGGGAATATATGCGGGATTTTTTGGCCTGTCGATGATCAAATTTCTATTCGCGCCGTTTGGCGGAGTGGCCGCACAGCTGACATTCATCGAAACGTATCTCGCCTGTGTGGCAGGAGCGGTATTCAGCGCTGCGATCTTTTACTATTCCAGCGAATATTTTCTGAAAAGAGCACACAATAAGCGTGTCGACGAACGCGTGCGTGCAGAAGCCATGGGCGTTACCCTTCCGGTAAAAAAGAAATTCACCCGTACGAATAAAAGCATTGTGCGAATCAAGCGGCGACTCGGCATTATCGGGATCTCCATGTACGCACCGCTCTTTTTGTCGGTGCCGATCGGCTCGATCATCACGGCGAAATTTTATGGTAAGGACAAGCGCACATTTCCGCTCATCGTACTGGGAATGTTCGTGAACGGAGCGATCACCACAGGCATTACCTACGGCGCAGCTTATCTCGTTTAAATGAAAGAGCGCCAGTTATTTTTCGATCTCGACAGAACGCTGTGGGATTTTGAAGCCAATTCCAGGAAAGCGCTGCAACACCTGTACGGCGAGCACAAGCTGAGCGATCACATCGAGCATTTCAATCATTTTCACCATACCTATGTGCGGATCAATGCCGAATTATGGCAGCAGTTCGGAAAAGGAAAAGTGAGCAAGCACGAGCTGCGCAACGGCCGTTTCCATAAAACGCTGGCCTATCATGGCATCAACGATGAAGTAATGTCGCAAACCATCAGCGATGCGTACATCGAGCTCTCACCAAGGCAGACTTTGTTGTTCCCGCAGGCAAAAGAAACACTCGAATCACTGAAAAACGAAGGCTATCGGCTGCACATCATCACCAACGGTTTCCCGGAAGTGCAGTACATCAAACTGGAGAACAGCGGAATTGCGTCTTACTTTTCAGAAGTACTTTGCTCTGAGGAAGTAGGATTCAGCAAGCCGAACGGCGAGATTTTCAGCGAAGCTTTGCGGCGTTCAGGATGCATGGCAAAAAATGCGGTGATGATCGGCGACGATATCAAGGCCGACATCATGGGATCGCTCAATGCCGGCTGGCACGCGATTCATTTCGATCCGGAACGCAAGTTCAAAAAAGAGCGGAATGTAAAACGCATCCGCAGCCTGGGCGAATTGCCGCTGGAGGTGGCGATGCTGCCGCTTCAATGAGCATTTCTGCTACAGCTCTTCCCACACATATTCGCCGTCTTTAAAACGGTAGATCCCGATCTTCATTACAGGTTCCAGCTCGCCGGAGGTTTCCGTCAGTTTTCGTTTGCCATTGGGTAGCTTCGTGTATGCGCGGTTTTCATACTGCGATTCAAAATCACTCAGGCGTATCGTTCCTGCCGAATCGATCGAAAACCGGTAGCTGTAATGGGATTTTTCCCACAAGGTTTCGCTCGTGCCGTCATTCGTTGAATGCTCGTGGCTGTGGCGGTCAACGACAGCAAACAGTTCCCGGCGCGTATCGAGGTTCCAGATGCGATTGTGATAGTCTGTAATCGATTCTTCCTTCACATAGGAAGCCAGTCCTGACTTGTCCAGCCAGCTGATCACGATTTCTTTTTGTCCCCATCCGTCGACCTGGACGGCTTTCAGCAAAAACGTATCGCCTGTGTAAAGATGTTGCCCGTTGGGCTCAAAGATCAGTGTATCTTGTGCGGAGCCGTTGTTCCAGGTGAGAACATACTGATGCGTTCGTTCCCACGGGCCGCAGTGCAGAAAGACTGCTGCGGAATGATCTTCCAGTTGCCCCATCATACGCCACTCGTTCTCCTGCCCGTAAGCGGATGAGAAGAGGAACAGAACGAACAGGACTTTCAGTAAACGCATAGCCGGAAAAAGGTGATAAGCCGTTGGAGGCTTTTCAAATATAGTAGTTTAAAGAATACGCTCTTACCTGTCCAGCAGATCGGAATCCGCTCCTGTTTCCGAGAGGCCGCTTATAAGGGCCAGCAGTTTCTGGCGCTCTTCTTTGCTAACGACATACGTATTCGAGAAACGATCGTGCCAGCCGCCTTTTTCATTGAAGCAGGAAAAGCCTTCAAACGGGATAAGCCGGCACAACGTACGAATTGCTGTTTCAGAAACTGTGGGCAGCTGTGCATATTTGTTGATCACTACATAGCCAAGCAGCATTTTTCCGGGCGTTTGGCCAAAAACCTGTTCGAAAACGAAGTAATAGCCATAGTAAAACAGGAAGGACACCAGCTTTTGAAATTCTCCACTTTTGTCACTTGCCGGTATGAATTCCATGAACAGGAAAGAAACCCCGAACTGGAGTATGATATTTAAAATAAGGTCGACTATAAAATAGCCGAAGCGCGTTCCGGTGGGAACGATCTGTACCGGGCGCGGCATTGACTTCGTATAAGGCTCACGGTAAACATTGCCAAATACGTCTTTCTGCCGCTTGAAAAAAGTTTTTTCAACGCGGATGTTTTCTATTGTTTTCATGCAGGCAGGTTCGTCAGGTTGATCGGTGATTTAAGCTTCTTTCAATTGTCGCAGTCGTTCATATAGAATCATTCCCGTGGCAACGCCTACATTAAGTGAAGCGATATCGCCCAGCATTGGGATCGAAAGCTTGGCATCCGACATTTTAATGAGGTCGGAGGTAATTCCGTTCTCTTCCGAACCGAGAATGATCGCCGTTGGCCCGAAGAAATTATACTGCGCCGTGCTCATTTTGGATTTCTCCGTACAAGCCACGAGCTGAAAGCCGCTTTGCTGCAGGAAGAACAGGCTGTCTTTCAGCAATTCTGTTTTACAAACAGGGATCTGGAGCAAGGCTCCGGCAGAAGTCTTGATGGCATCTGCGGTAACGGTTGCGCTTCCGTGGGAAGGAATGAGGATCGCGTCTACACCCATGCAGGCAGCCGTTCGTGCAATGCCCCCGAAGTTGCGAACGTCGGTAATGCGGTCGAGCACGAGTATGCACGGCTCTTTTCCTTCGGAAAGCCATTTTTCGGTCAGTTCTTCGATGTTCTGGTAAGCCACCGGTGAAATGTAGGCGATAACGCCCTGGTGATTCGCCGATGTGATGCTGTTGAGCTTTTCAACGGGAACGAACTGCAGCTGGAAATCTTTTCCCGCCAGCGTATCTTTCAGCTCGGTGAACAGGTCCTTGTCCATTCCTTTCTGAATGAGGATGCGGTTCAGCTCAACTTTGCTTTTAATGGCTTCGATAACGGCGCGAATGCCATAAATAACGTCCTGCGGCTCTTCTTTATCCTTGCGGAAATCGCTTCTTCCGAAACGATCATTGGAACGGTCGCGATCACGATCGGCTCTTACAGGCCTTTCCGAGCGGTCACGGTTGTTACGGCGATCACCGCTGGTGTTATCACGGTCACGGCCAAAACCGCGTTCTTCTCTTTCGTCGTTCATCTTAGTCTACTTCAATTTCTAATTCAATTTCAATATCGGGGCTCACCGATTTGGCTACCGGGCAGGCTTTCGCTGCACGGATCACTTTTTCGGAAGTTGCGGCGTCCCAGCCGTTGCCGCGGAGGTCCATGGCGATCACGATCTTTGCGATGCGTCTCGGCGAAGCGGCCATAATTTTCGTAACCGTCGCTTTTCCATTGGTATAATTGTATCCGTGCTCGTTGCAAAAGATCCCGATAATGGAAACCATGCAGGAAGCGTAAGCGGTTGCAACAAGGTCGGTCGGGGAAAATTTTTCTCCTTTTCCGTGGTTGTCAGTGGGAGCGTCTGTGTGAATGATCGTTCCCGACTGCAGGTGTTTGCACTCTGTGCGCAATCCGCCTAAATACGTTACTTCAGCTGTTGCCATTGGATTCTAATTGCTTAATTTGTACTTTTGTCCCGTGCAGGACGAGACGCACAAAGGTAGCTAAAATTCGCGATCTGAGTCGCCTGATTTAGCGGATCTGCGGGTGTTTCGAATTGTTTACAGAAGACAAGGAGAGCAAGATGTCAGAAGAATTAGTAATCGGCGAAAGTACGGTTCGCATCAAAAAGCCGAAATGGCTGCGCGTCAAATTACCGACAGGAGAAAATTACCGCAAAGTAAGAGCGCTTGTTGACGAGCACAAGCTGCACACGATCTGTGAAAGCGGAAGCTGCCCGAATATGGGCGAATGCTGGGGAGAAGGAACGGCGACGTTCATGATCCTTGGTAATATCTGTACGCGTTCCTGCGGTTTCTGTGCTGTTCAGACCGGCCGCCCGGATGCGGTAGACGAATTCGAGCCGGGCCGTGTGGCCCAGAGCGTAAAGCTGATGGGCGTAAAACATGCCGTTCTGACGTCTGTTGACCGCGACGACCTGAAAGACGGTGGCTCGGAGATCTGGGCGCAAACAGTTCGCGCGGTGCGTCATCAGTCACCGCAAACGACCATGGAAACGCTCATTCCTGATTTTGCCGGCAAGTGGGAAAACCTGCAGGCGATCATCGATGTGGCTCCGGAAATCGTTTCGCACAACCTCGAAACAGTACGCCGCTTAACCAAACAGGTTCGCATACAGGCCAAATACGACCGCAGCCTCGAAGTGCTGTTCCGTCTCAAAAAAGGCGGCATGCGCACGAAATCGGGTGTGATGCTCGGCCTCGGCGAAACCGACGAAGAAGTAATCGAAACCATGCAGGACCTGCGCTCGGTAGGTGTGGATATTCTTACACTTGGCCAGTACCTGCAGCCAACACCCAAACATTTACCCGTAGTGGAATTCGTTACGCCGGAGCGTTTTGAGAAATACCAGCAGCTCGGCATCGAAATGGGCTTCCGTTATGTGGAAAGCGGCCCGCTTGTGCGGAGTTCTTATCATGCGGAAAAACATATTTTTGAGCTGTAACTTCGAAAAAACAGTAATGACGATCAGTAGTTCGTCTTATCGTTTAGTTATATTTGGTGTCATTGACCTTCAACTTATGCATCATTACATCAAGATTTTTACTGTTTTTTTACTTCTATTTGGAGGAGGAAGAGAGGCATATGCTCAGCAATTGACAAACGACTCTTTGAGTGGATTTCTAAGCATCCACTTTGGCGACCTGAAATCTGCGGATATCAATGGAGATGGTGAACAGGATTTGATTGTCAATGGAAATCATGCCGAAAACAGTTACACATTTGCTTACCTTAACTATGGAGACCATTTCGAATATGATCAAACTAATCTTCCTGCTGTTTTAGCAAGTTCAATTGCTTTAGGTGATATTGATAATGATGGAGATGTTGATGCATTCTTTTCGGGTTTATGGGAGCAGGCTTCAGAATATTCAGGTGTTTTCATAAATGATGGGACAGGGCACTTTACAGAGTGTTCTTTAGATTTGGAACGGGTGCAAATGGGAGAAAGCGCTTTTTTTGATGCGAATGGTGACGGTTACCTCGATTTGTTTTATTTTGGAAAAAAAGGGTTTAACACACTGTTTACGAAACTATACATCAACGATGGTACAGGAGAATTTACGGATACGCCGGTTGCTATTGAAGGATTTAATAGGGGGTCTCTGTCTATAAGTGACTATGACAAAGACGGTGATCAGGATATACTCATATCCGGTGAAGTTGAAAGTGTTTTTAATGTGACAAAATTATTTAATAACGATGGAACAGGAGGTTTTACGGAGGCAGCTCATCAATTTGTAGGGATCTGTGATGGTACGGTTGTTTTTTCAGATATTGATCTAGATTCCGATATGGATATTATTCTGAATGGGCGTAAAAATGGAATTGGAACTTATCATAGTGAATTTTACATTAATGACGGTACCGGGCAGTTTACGGATGTTGGAAATCGTGGTTTGGATTCGCTGGGTGGAAACAATTTGGCGCTTGGTGATGTAGATTTGGATGGTGACGATGATATTTTCCTTGGCGGTAGAAATAAAAGTGGTCAAGATACGTGCGCAATCTATTTTAACATAGATGGATTTTTTGTTAAGGATACCAATTATTATGCTCCGGGTCTTGCCCATGGGGCTTCTTTGTTTCTGTTAGTGGATCATAATTGTTCGCCTGATTTGGCCTATTCTGGTCTTAATTTGGCAACAGATTGTCAGACGCATTCCTATTTGTTGTTGAATAAGAATACTGAGAGTTGCCCCGAAACGGAAGAGCCCGGAATTGAAGCTGAGACCACTCTGCTCTACCATGTTTTTTCGAATCCTTTCAGAAACCAGATTAAAGTTGAAGTATCGGATACCGTACTACTTGCCCAAGTGTATGATGCAAGAGGGCGACTGGTCTACGAATATGCACCGGATTTGAGTTTGATAGAAATTGATCTTGGTTCGATGCAAACAGGTATCTATCTTCTAAGATTTGTTACAGTTTCTGACCTGCAATCCACGACAATTCGATTACTGAAACTCGATTGAAACTGAATTGTGTGAAAGCTATAATAAAATTCGTTACAGCGGAGCGTTTTGAGAAATACCAACATATTTTTGAGCTTTAAAAGGCATGTCATGCAGCGCTTATTGTCCATCATTCTGTTCTGCTGTCCGTTGCTTTTAGCGGCCCAGCTTCCGGATTCGCTTTGCAAAAGAGAAAAGGGCTATTCCGCGCGCAGTTACCGGAAATATGCGCAGTTAAAGACGATCGACCGGAAGGATTATGCAATCGTCGATGGCGTTTATTATTACGCACACGGCAACGACCAGCCTACCCGGAAAATGACCGGAAAGGTACACGTTGGTCTGGATGATATCCATGTTATCCGGAAGGGACAGCGCACAGGAAGCTACAGCTATTACGATTCCTGTAAGACAAAGATCAAAAACGCGAATTTCCGCTATGAAAAAAAGCGGATTGTTCACCGGGAATTCGACACAACGGGAAGACAGACAAAGAAAACCATCCATTACCTGTACACCAGGCGGCCCCGACGGTATAAGATCATTTCGTGGGATGAATCCGGCAAGCGGACGGTCAAAAAAGAAACGCCGACGGGAAGAATGTACTGAAGGAAATCCGCGAGGAATTAATGACACCCGGCAAACGCTTCCTGCTCTACCTGGTAGCCCAGTTCTTTGCTTTTGTAAAAATCGGCGCAGGCCAGCTCTGTTTTGCCTTGCGCTTTGTAGGACAATCCACGCAGGTAATGAATATTGATCAGCTGCGGATTGAATTCAATGGCTTTTGTGTAGGATAGAATCGCTTCGTCGTGCCTGTTCAGCGCAGCAAGTGCCACACCTCTGTTCACGAGTGCTTTATCGAGATTTCCCAGGCGAACGGCAGCTTCGGAATCGAGCACGGCTTCTTCGTAGTGTTTTAGCAACAGGTGAACATATCCGCGGTTGGAATAATACCGATCTTCCATGGAATTCAGGCTGATGGCTTTATCTGCATCGAGCAGCGCTTTATCGAGCAATCCGAGACTGGTTTCCACAATGGAGCGCATATCATAGGAATTTGCATTTGAGGGATCGATGGCGATGGCCACTTCAATGCACATCAGTGCCATCCGGAAATCGCCCTGGTATAAATAAACACGGCTTTCGTAGTAATGCGCTTCGTCATTCGTTTTATCCAGCTGAATGGCTTTTTCAAGATCTTCCAGTGCGCCTTTCAAGTCTCCGAGGTATGTTTTGGTACTGCCGCGGTACATATATGCCAGGCTCAGCTCCTGCTTGTGCTCAATGGCTTTGGTCAGCAATTCGATCGTTAAGCTGTCGTTGTTGCCTTCGCTGTAGCTTTGGTAGCCGAGCTGGTAATAATCCTGTGCCATCGCCGGAATGTGAAAAAGACTGGCGAGCAGGATAAACAGAGTAGTTAAATTTTTCATACGGTTTAATTATATTCTACATTCCGAAAAATAAGTCTTCGCACTTGCAAAATGTATGCCTGCTAATAAATAGCGAGCCCGATCTTGATCCCGAAGTTATTCAGCGTGCTTTTACTGCCAAAGAACTCAGGTTTCAAAAAGGTTTCCAGCGGCTGATCGTAGAACCTGGAACGCTGAAAGTTTAATTGTTCATAGTAAAAGGACAGCGTCAGAAATTTATAAAATGTTTTCCAGGTATCGCCATTTGTCAGCGGTGTTCTGCCGGTATAAAAAAAACGGAATGGCTGCATGCTTAGCTCCAACCCAACTGTACGTTTCAACGAAATATCGAGGTATTTTCCGTTGTCGTTCAGATAGATTTCGGAATCGTAAGGTCCCGAAAAGGAAAACGAGCTTCCGCCTCGCATCACCGTTAACATAATTGCGCCATACCTGTCGGGAAAAGGAGCAAACTGAATGCCCACATTGGAAAACATGTTTCCCCGGACGCTGTAACCGGCTTTTCCGTTAATTCCCTCTTTAAGCGTTTCTGCAATATGGCCGAGCTCATCAGAGCTGTAGGAGGAAATATAGTTTTCATTAAAATGATCGCGGAATGCATTGGAAAACTCCTGCGACGATCTTCCTTGCAGTTGTTTGGTATCGATACAGACTCCGAGGATGAATTGATCGGAGAAGAATCGGGCAAGATTCAGCCCGATTCCCGCATGTGTTCCTTTCGCTGCGAATGCTTCGGCAGAAGGCGTTGAAAGGAACTTGTAGCTGACATTTACCAACGCGCATCGCGTATCAGCGTCGCCTGTTACAAGCCGCTGGAAATAGGATCTTTCGTCCTGTGGACGATCGTCTTCCAGCGGCTGGCTCAAAATCCTAAACGGGATCATTGAGCCGAAAAGGGCAGTTATTGCCGTTAGTATAAAGGCTGTTACAGGAGTTCTCTTCATTATCTTCCGAATGAAAATCCACCGCCAATGAGCAATTCAAGTGACCCGATCGACCCGAACGTTTGAGGGCCTAAGCTTGTGCCAAGCGATCTCGAGGTAAAATGATGGACGTTAATGCCTATAAAAGCATTGAAGTTCCTTAAAAAGTTCACATCCACTCTTCCAAGTGCGGTAGCTCCGACTCCACAGACGGTATAAGAAAGTGTTTCACCGGCTTTCAGGCGGAACCACGGAAGATCGATACTCTGATCCGTGTTTTTATCCTGGAATTTCGGCGCGCCCAGTGTTGGGCCGGCTGAGAGTGTTAAATTATACGACATATTAAAGTAGCCATTTCCAAACAGGTATTTATTATACGATATACCGAATTCAAAGGCAGTTGTAGCTTCCAGCTTAAAACCGTTCTGCAGCGGATGCATCTTCTGTTTCATCAGCATGGTCGAAAACTGGAATTGTCCGCCTAATCTCCACTGCAATTGTAAGAAATTATCCGGTTCATCGAGTCGGAAACTTGTATGCGTTACATATCTTGTGTTGTAGAAGTCATGGTGTTCACCGTAAATCCTGACAAGAAAAGGTGCCTGTTCCACCGGATGCTCCGGCGGTATGCTCGGCGTGTTCCCGTATCTTATGGTGAAATCAGGGGCGCGGTATTGTCCTGCAAAACTATTGGAGCTGATGCCTCGTGATTCCCGGAAAGTAAGCCCCTGTTCCTGTTTTAAGCGTTTGAAGTCTGCTTTCGGAACCATTAGCGTACCGTGTTTACAAATGTCGAAATCCTTTGGTGCCGGGGCGTCTCCCCATTCGTTGTTGCCTAGGTATTCGAGCCTGTTGCCGTTTTCATCCTCGCATCTTTGTCCTTTCTGCCAGTCTTCCCCACCCGGTTCTCCTTCCAGTCCCGAAGGATCGATAAAGTAGACAGGATTGTTATTGAATGCTACATACGGGCTTACGTCCGGGAACTCCTGCATCAATGCGTCGGTGCTCATCCATCTTCCCAGTCTCGAATCATACTGCCGGAATTCGGTTGTATGGCTATTGCCCGTTCCTTTGGCTTCATTGTCGGATTCCATTCCGTTATAGCCGTAACGATAATCGCCTGTGTTGGAATTTCGACCCGGCATCATCATTCCGAACGGATAGTAATCTGCCTTCATCCAAACGACAGCCTCATAAGTAGCTGAGCTGTTCAGGTGAAGGTTGCCGAGTATGTATAGCCCTGTTCCTGAAGATGTGCGGTTAAACACCAGGCGTACAAAGCTATGAGCAGCGGTGAAGGTGAAGGACAGCTGCCCGCTTGCGGGATTTATCCAGCTCGTGAGCAACGTTCCTGCGCTGCCGGTGGAGTTTGTTCCGCGGAGCTCGATAGTCATATTGCCGGCATTTGCGACCTCCAGGTCAATGCTGTAGGTATAGGTTGTGCCTGGTGTTGTGTTCTCATGACGGTAAATGGTTGTTGCGCAGTTGCTTCCTACGACTAAGCGTCCGCCGATGCTGCCGAGGGTCGGTCCGCCGCAGCCTGAGGCGAGCGTCCATCCTGTTGTGCCACCTGCATTTGCTGAATTGACACCTGCGAGATAACCGGCCGTGACCATTTTTCGATCTGTTATAACTGCGTTGACATTTTCCAGGTGGTTGATGAGCTCGTAACGTTTTTCACCCATTGTATTGGCATAGATGTTATTCAGCCCGTATCCCGTAGTTGGAAGTGCGGTACCGTTGTCGTACATTTTTCGCTTCACCTGGTTCATCCCGATGCGTGAAGAGCCGTAGATCGGAAGCTCGTCGATGTCCGCTTTATTTGCACCTGAAGCCATTTTGACAGCATAGGTTGCCATTAGTTGTGCGCTGGCATTGTAAACGTAATAGGTATAATTCCAGGTGGAGGCGGCGCCGACTGAACCGGAAGGCCGCGGACGTTCTATTTTCAGCACACGCTGTCCTGCGGGATTGTAAACAAATTCCAACTCGGAGCTGTTTGCATCGTTCCGGGTGATCTTTTTGACTTTATGATCGCCGCGCCGCCATTCGATGAGCAGAATACCTTCCTGTGCATCGCTCGTGATCATTCCGATCCTGTCATAGGAATAATTGCCCGATGCCTGCAAGGGTAGAATTTTGATGTCATCATAGCCGCCATAATCGGTTCCGTTTTCCTGGACATAGCTTAGCCTGTTGGATGGATTGCCGGAGACTGTTCCGGGCATGTAAACGAATTCATCCATATCCAGTCCCGGGCTCGTTGTTCCGTTCCGGTTGAGGAATGTGAGATTTCCGTTGCGGTCGTAAGAATAATCGGAATGGTATTCCTGTGTTTCAAGTGCAGAAGACCAGTTGTTAGCAGTAAGAATGGTTGCGCTGCGAAAAATTTCCATTTCCTTAAGGCGTTGCAGCTGATCGTATCGATAAACTCCTGCCTGTACCGGGTAACCGCCAGCTGCATTAACGTCGATTGCCGTAGTGGTGTGTGAAATGTTGCCATTCCACAGATCGGAAAGCGCGTTGGTGAGATTATTTCCGCTTCCGAGTGCCGCTTCAAAAGTGCTTGTTCCGATACTTTGATAATCGCCCTGGTAGTAACCCATCGTAAAGCCGGTAATATCTGGAGCAAACAGCTCGTTTACAGAAGGATGGTTTGCTAAATAGCCCAGTGCACCGTCTGTTCCCATGTCACGGTTACGGTTGAGTGTACTGCTGTTCATGCCTTTGAGCCAGCCGTTGATAGTATAGGCTAAGTCGTTCCCCTGTACTTTGTGTTGCCCGATCTCTATGCGCGACAGCGGACCATGGTCATAATAACGATAATGCGCATCGCGGTTTTCGTGAATGCCGCCGTCCGTAGATGTATGCACCTCCGTAAGCCTGTTGAGCTGATCGTAGGTATATGTGTGCGTTTGCTGATCGCGGGCATATTCCTGGTAAATGACTTTTTTGACATTATCACTGAGCAGGTCAAACGTGTATTGTGTTGATTTGATATCCTGGAATACGGGCTCTAGTGCCGGAACATCCTGGATGGACTCGGTCACATTTCCGTGGAGGTCATAGGAATAATGGATCGCCGAAGTATAGCCGTTCTGAAGGTCTGTTGCTCCTGAAAACGTTTCAAAATAAGCAATGGCGGCAACACGCAGGCGTAAGTTTTCCTGTTTAGTGCTTTTGAAGCGTGCTAAAATATCGGGAGCGCTCCACAAAGGCCTGTCAAAGGTGGTAATGGTGACTTCTGTTCTTGTCCCTGCGTTCACCCATGTTCTAAAGCTGGTGCCCAGGTCAGCTGTTTTGACGATGGCTTCTGTCAGCGCAACCAATCTTACGACCTGTCCTGTCTGCACAGATCGCCCCTGCGGATCATAGAACGTATAGCTGTACTTATTTTCCTGCAGCTGAACGGGATTTTGCGAAGCAACGATACGCCCGTAATAGTCATACCAGAAGACGGTTGCACCTTCCTGGTCGGGGTTTGTTGTTCTCACGATGGCATCGTAGCTGTTGTAGCTGTGCTTCGTTTCATACGTCTGTGCCGGCACAACGGCCGGATCCTGATCGTCGATCCCCGTTGTGTTGTTCCGGCTAGCATTAATAGCCGTGTGATTGGTCAGAAAGGTAACGCCTTTAGGGGCCACGGTTTTCACAAGATTCCCGGACTGATCGTAATAGAAGAGTGTAAACTGGTACACTTCTTCAGGGCCGCTCTGCGTGAATAATTCCGTGTCAAATGCCAGTGCACATTGGGTGTTGTATTCAGCTGTAAACTGTTCCTGGGTTTGAAGTATCTGTGCAGCATAGTTCTCTTCGGCCTGCTGATAGATCTGTGATAGTGTCGGCTCATAGCAGGGCAGATTGCCGGCCATATCGTCCTGCACACTTTGATTACAAAGTGTGAGATTAGCATCGCAGTAACATTGCTGTGCGGTAAAACAATCAGTTGCTCCTGTGAGTATTGCTGTTTTGATCTCCCCGCAATCCAGGTATTTCACGGGTATGATGAAACCACCATTCGGCCCGCATTCGGTTTGCGTCGATCCTGCTCCCTCAAAGCTGATAATGTCTTCGAATCCGAAGGTTGCTCCGTCAGGCAGGTAAAGGCGCAATCTGCAATCTGAGCCATGGAACAATGTACCAAAATTGAGACCCAGCATATTGCCGGACAGTGCCGACCAGTAATGCGTTCCATGAAATACTGCCTGCAATGCGCTGCCAGGATAAACAACATTATCTGTGAGCAGCGGCACTTTATCTGCCGAATTATTTAGCAGTTCCCCGCGATGAACGATAAGGTTCATCACATCAATAAAAGATTGCATTTCGTCGGTGATCTCGCAAACAGGGGCTCCTTCCGTTCCACTGCAACGGTTGATAAACGTAAGGTAAGCTTCGGCAGATAAGGTAAAGCCAAAGGTCTCATTCAGGTAATTCGTAAGGATCGTGCTGTAGTTGTCTGTTTCCTCGAAATCGTCGACATCTATGAAGCGCTCCCGCAGAACAGCCGTGGCATCGGCCACTGTTTCACAGGTAACACAGGATTCGCAGGTGAGATCGGCCGGCACGACGATTCGTAAGCTGAACAGGGCAGATGCCTGTGATGGCGACCAGCTTGATTCTGGTGTCCAGCCCGGTCCGAAGGCTTTATCGCAGGTGCACAGCCAATGGTCGATATCCGGTACGGAAAGGCCGGTGTTGTATGCGAGCAGCTCTTCAACTGTGGTGACGCCAACAGGCAATCCGCCGGTACCTGCCAGAAGGTCGAATTCTGCTTCGGCAGTCATAAGTAGGTCGCAGCCGCAGGTATCGAGGTAGGTGTCTGCCATCATATCTTCTTCGTATTTGCCCGGCATGGAGATCAATAGCTCTGAACAGAGCTCGCTTTCGTCAAAACCGGAAATATGCAGTGCGAGGATATCGTTAAAGCTGGCGCCGGCAGGGGCAGTATAACCCGAAGGCAATAATAAAGAAGAGCCGGTTGGTAATGATGTCGCACCTTGCGGATGCTGTTCACTACAGCCGTAAGCACAAACGGCGATCAGGTCGGCCTTGAGCAAAGCAGTGTTTACGACAGGGCAGTTCGAAAGCTCGACCATCCATTCGTCGGCATACGTTTCGCACATGCTTTCACACATATCCCCGGCAAGATCTTCAAGCGTTCCCTGCGGGTCAGAAGTGTCAATGTTATTTTCTACGAGTGATTGCGTATTCCATCTTGAAACCGCATTCATGAAGTAGGTACACGGCGTCCCTGCTGCTGCGGGATTGCCTATACAGTCGATGTTTGGATTGCAGTCCATTTGCGCTGCAGCTGCCTGGTAGAAATAATAGGATTTTGTGCTCAGGTAGAGTTGAACAAAGTTCAGCCAGACCTGGTCGTTCGTACAGGGATTGTCTTTAAACCCGCGGAGGCAGGTAATTGCTTCACCGGGTGTATCTGCATCCGGACAGTTAGCCATTAAAACAGCATAGTCCCACATGGATAACCAGGTAGTGGGCGCGAAGAGGATGAATGCTTCCATGGTGTCGCGCATATCGTCATGGTAGTCGGTTCCGAGACTGTCGGGCATGAAAAACGGATCAAGTACTGCACCTGTGCATGGGTCGAGCATATCAACACCTCTCGGGCTAACGATGCCTGTTCCGAGCGGATTGTAATAACCTCCCGAGCATGCTGTCAAATGTTCGGTGATACTCAGTAATGTATTATCGAATGCATGAGACGAAGCGTTTGCCCAGCAAAATTCGAGATGGCAGAACTCCGGGTGATGCATGAGTAATGCATCTGCCCAGCTTTCGTCGAAGTTTGTAATGAAATCAGCCACGTTTAAAAGATCTTCCGGCGCAACGGTATATTTTCCGTTTGGAAGTGGTCCTGAAACAGGGGAGCCTGGCTTGATCGCAGGTGCATAAACGCCTGCTGAAATAAAGGATATTTCCACCACAGCAGGATTGCCGTCTGAATCGAGGTATCCCCCGGATGCAGGGTGTTCCCAGTCGGCATCTGTTCCCAGTGAATTAGAAGTGTTATAAACAGAGATCGGACTTGTGGTGGCAAAAACACCGTATTGTCCGCCGGGACTTACATCCAGCAGCATCATCTGGTAAGGCGCACTGCACGGATCGTCGCTTGGAAGGACCAAAGGCTCCTCGTCACAGTTGCTGAAATCAGCTGAGTTGTAAAGTGTTGTAAACAGTGAAGAGAACGGCGTAACGCATGTGTTTTCCTGCAGATACAGGCACCAGTAGCCATCGATCGCCGCCTGGTCGATTTCCAGTGTTTTCTGAACGAAATAGTTTCCTTTGGACAAATGAACGCTCGTTTCCAGGTCGAAAGGATAGGTGCCGTTGCAGATCTCGTCATAGGTTCCGCCGTTGATCGACATCGAGTCGATGTAGAGGGTATCACCGCATTTTTCTTCGGTAATGCAGATCTTCAGCTTGTAGATGCAATCGAAGCACACTTCCGGGGCGAGGCATTCGCTGGTGTACTGCCCGGGATCTAGGCTGTAATCGAACAGGTAATCGTCCGTAGAAGTGATCGTTCTCGGTATTGTGATACTCATGGAAACAGGCGTAACGGACTGTGAGGCACTGCCATCTGTCAGTGTTGATACGGTCATTGAGGGGCTATGCCCGCCATCGATTGAAAGCAGGTTGGCAGGTGTGCTTCCTGCCAGTCCGCTTGCGACTAATCTTCCCGTCATGTCAGAATATTCGAGGTAAACCTGGCCGTTTGGATCTGTAATAATGCGCTTTTGATAATGACTGGCATAACCTGCCTCTGATCCGAACAGACGGTTCAGCTCTTCCTGGTCAGGCGTACTGTAGCTGTATTCGGTGTCATGTGCGCCGCCAACCTGCAGATCTGCGCCGTTATTGCCTGAACTGGCTATCCTGTTGCTTTGGTCCGGAGTAAATTTAATGCGTGAAAACGGAAAGTGCTCGCCGTCGGGGATCAGCTTATTGGTCCCGTCCTGGTCGCTGTTCTGATTTGAATAATAGGCTCCGGCTCCATAGTTATTGTGGAAACCGGCGATCGGTGCCGAGCATTCGGGGTCTGAAACGTCAAAGTGTGCAGCGTTATAGGAAACTGCGGTGCCGTCTACGCGGTTGAAATCGGGGAAATGATGCAGTACTTCGCCGTCTGTGGGTGTAGGAAGATCCGTAATGACGGCACGCCCGTGGGCATCATAATACATATTTGCAACAATGATCTGGCCGGTCACGGGATTGCCCCCCGTAAACTGGCGCCCTCGGCCCATTCCGTCCAGGAAGGACATGCCCTCAAAACGTTTTCCATTTTCGGAATAGGCGACTTCATGCCGCCAGTTCATATTAACATCCTTTGCCGATGTAATTGTCTGGGTATAGGCTGTAACAGCTGCATCGGAAAGCATTCCCTTATTGTTGAAAATACTCCACACCCCTTCTTTACGTATGTTGAGGGCATTTCCCTGTAACCCGATTCCTCTTACGCGGTAAATCACGTAGCCATGGTCGAAATTTTTAGGAATCCGGTAATGTGATTCGCGGATAATGAGGCGTGTTCCACTGACGTAAAAATCATAGGGAAGAACAGTTTTGGAAAGATAAGCACCGCTGGTGGTCGTGTAATCATTGATATACATCCACTCCAGCTCATAGAATTCAGCACCTTTTGTTACATCCCAGTTGAAGTCAATAAAATCCGTTGTCTGAACAGCTCCCACCCCCGCAATAGGCGTGCTGTTGTCAAATGCATACACCCTGTCAATTTCGATAGATGCTTCAAGATACACGTTGCTTAACGTCAATCCGGTTGTGCCGGTCACTTTTACCTCGATGCGATGCGCATCAGCATCGGTATAGGTTGACAGTTCGTTGATAACAGCCGTGTTGGAAAGGCTATAGCTGATGGCAAGCGTTTGTGAGACGGTGCTGGTAGTAAAGCTGCTCCCGACCCATTTCCAAGTTTTAATATCGACCGTTACGCTGCCGGAAAAAGCTGTTGATTGTACTATTTCCGGATTGAGTCCGAGTGTGACTTTATTCCTGATTTTTCTGTTAGTGAACAGCGCAGACCAGGACGGATTGGTGACCATCGTCATATATTCGCCGTCGAACACCGAAAAGGATGCAGTGCTGACGGCGGTTCCTTCAACCCGGTTGGAATAGGTTAGTTCTGCGGCATAGCTCCTCAGGCCGATGCAGCATAACAGGATGAGTGAAAAGTATTTCATGGCAGGGTAGGTTAGTTTTTATAGTGTTTAATAGAGCTTCCTTCACTTTCCGAAATCGTCTGGATACCGTTGATGGTCTCCACTCTTGCTTTCACGGGCATGAGGTTTTCATCGTAGTTATAAAAAGAGGTGAAGTTATAGCCGTCATGCGTTGCCAGCGGCAGCATTGTTTCGGGATCGTAAACAGTCGTGATCATTTCCGACAGGAAGGGATGTACGCGTATATCGTCATAATACACCTGGCTGGTGCCATTCCCGTTTGTCAGGGTGATGATGATTTCGGTAGCTCCTGAAGGAACAGTGAATTCGCGTTCCATACGCTGCCAGCCGTCGATGATCTGACCTGAAGGAAGAGCTGTATATGTGGTGCCGCTGCCGGTAAAGCTGATAACAGCCTTAAGATCAGAATAGACAGCGCCGCTGCTAAGAGTCGCGCCTTTACCCCACAAGCTTATAATATAGGTTGCCCCCACAGTAGGTGAAAAAGGCTTAATGCAGTTACAGGCGCTGGCAGAATAGGTGGAGCCGGCAGGAGGAGTATTGGGAATGGCACATGCATCAGCGGGTGATACCGGGCGGGTCATTACAGCCATTTCCCCCGCTGTAATTCCAAGACTGTAAAAGCCTGAATGCCGCTCTGTCGTTGTTGGATTGACGTGAACGCCTAAATCAGTGCGTACTTCCTCTGCGAAATCGAAATGGCCCATATCGACGTCCAGCCCGATACCGTTCATATTGTAACGGTAGTCCTCAAATGAATCGAAGCCGATTTCCTGTTGTTTGGCATTTGTTGCCTGCGCAACCGTAGCGAGCTTGTGCAGCCTGCTGTATCCGTATTGTACGGCAACATAGACCGAAATGGGATCTTTTGCATCCAGCGCATTGCCATATTCATCGAACGTGATGGACTCCCCGCCGGGATTCCATTTATACAGGTTCCCGGAAGCATAATGCGGATGGCCGCTTTCTGTTAAAGGATGCCAGCGTTGGGAAGTCGCATTGTATTCATAGAACAGCACGAAATTATCGGCGTCGGCATCCGGAAGGTTATCCACGAGCGTTCCGTTAAACCGGATGCCCTGTACCTCTGAGCTTCTGCGCTCTACCTGTGGTGTGTATCTCCTTTCAGGATACAGTTCTTTCATGATGCCCAAAGGGAAAGGATTGAATACCTGGCCGGCCTCCACGCCGTTGGTGGGTACTTTCCCCCTGGTAGATGCATAACACAAAGCCTGGTAACGCCGATGATAGCTCAGTGCACCGGTATTGATAATATCCGTTGTGGGAAATGTGAGGTCGGTGTTGTCAGCTGAAAGCGGGTTTCGTTTGGTGAGAACCGCCTGCATGGTTTCCTGTAAACGGTTCTTACGATTGCTTTTAACCAGTTTCACGGTCGTTGAGCCCGAACCTGTAATGGCTGTTCCGTTCGAAGACAGAATGAGCTTCATCGTCGAGGTAGTCGGGCTGATCACCAGGATCTGTGCAAGTACGGCTGTGCCGGCCCCGACTTTTACTTCCACCTGGTCTCCTACGGAAAAATAATCACCGAGATACTGTGAATACGTGAATGTCCCGGAAGCAATTGTTCCTGTCAATGTAGCTTTTGGCTGCAGGAGCGGACTTTGAAGATCTTCATGGTACCAGTGTGAAGGATAGAAAAGGGAATACAGCGGATCGTTGTATTCGTCCTCCAGGCTCGAAAGCAGCGAAGAGCCGGTATAGCGGTCGTAAGCGATGTCGCGGACCGTGTTGTGTGAGCCCAGCGATACGGTTTCAATGTGATCGACCACTGCGGAGTAATTCACATGTTTATTAATCGCCTGTGTATAAATGCCCGAATGACGTGTATTAATACCGAACGTCGGGAAGATCCAAGGCAACCCGAATGGCGGGATAGGAATGATCAATCCGCCACCGATCGTTAAGGAATGAGCTTTGGAGGAAGAAAACCGTGAATCGGAACAGATATCGTATTCCCACGCAATTTTATCCTGGTGCATATCGCCTTCGCGGTCGATCATGGGAACTTCTTCGAAAGCATCTTTGTAGTAATAAGTGGTCAGCGACTGGCTGACCTGATCGCGGTTGAAAATCTCCTGGTCGCGCAGCTTGCCATGGAAATCATTTGTGATCACGATGTGTCCCTGGCTGAATCCGAACAAGTCCACTTCCTTATACACAATGTTGTTCTTTTTGGCTTTCACCTTTGAAATGTCGCTGGACGCGCGCCTTGTTGGCTTTTCGTAGGAAGTGTAGAAATGCTGTATACTGTACCCGGTTCCGTTATCGGCGGTTACCTGATTGCCTGTAAAGGTTGTAACCATTGTTCTGTAGCCTACCACGGGACCCGGGAACAAGGATTCCCCGACAGGCTCTACCGTAAACCTCGTCTCATCAGGAAAGGAAACCGATTTATTCGTATAGCGGTTCCAGTTATAGAAAGGATTCTCGTCTTTCCCGATTCCCGGCTCATAAGCAGCTACACCGTCTGTGAACTTACGCGTAACAAGTGTCAGGTAATCGCGGTAATTCCATTGGTATTCGCTGTCGTATTCACCCGAGATCGCGTCCCAGTTGTCGCGGAACAAAAGGGCCATTACACGGGCATTGCCGCCGTATTTGAATTTGTCGTGGTCAAAGCAGCGTACGGAAGACAGGGCGAGGTTCACTTCACCGCAATAACCGGCTTTCATCATGACTTTATACATGTCTTTTCCAAGAAGAACTTTCCGGTCGATCTCCGGTTTTGGCGTACATCCTTCGCAGGATCCGTATACACGGTCGGGGAGATGCAGCCGCGCGAATTCCATGGCGGTTTTTTGTACCGGGTTCATCAGGATGTAGCCGTTCTCTTCGCTGGAAGTCACGTTCTGCAGTACAATGTAACCGAATTGGTACTGACCGCTGCCATTTGGAGGGAGCACACCTGTGGCGGAAATCGGTGAAAAAGGAAAGTAAGGCGCAAAATTCACCTGGTCCTGCTGGATCTTGGCAAATGTGGGAACGACATCGTAATAGGACGTGCCATCTTCGATCCGCACGCGGTTTTTCAGGTAAACTTCGTTCAGGTAATGCGGCGTGGCTCCTTCGACCGGATTCATGTTCAGGTACTGATTTCTGAATTTCAGATCGGCTTCTGCTTTCGTCGGGGCGCTAATGTCTTCATTGAGTCGGAAAACCACTACGTTGTTCGGAAGTGTTTTCAGCTCTTTCAAAGTCGCCATATCTTTCGATATCGCATACAGCGTATTGAAGCCTGTAAGCTTGAGCATTGCATTAATAAGCGACGAGGTTGCGGCCCAGGCCGGGGAAATATCAATGGCCATTGGTGCCAGGGTGCTGAAATCAATAGACTGATGAAGCTGATTGGAAAGGTGGTCAGTGCCGTTAAAGGTGCTTTTCTCAGACAAGTATGCTAATTCATAGGCGCTTGTATATCCTGCAATAGTCAGATGTTCCATTGCACGCTTGTTCTGAACGTAAGCATAATTGTCCGGCCCGTAGCTGATTTCAAGCTCTGCGCCCATCGGGGAGGAGATTTTAATGAGCTTCCATGCCTGGATATTGTTTTGCGCATCGTTCGTTATCTGTGTGGCATACGGAAACTGGTTGTTCGGTTTGGCAGGATCATTCGGCTTGTAATTGCCCCAGCGGTCCACATTCCTGTAATTGTGTGGAGGATTGACGGTCGAATAGCTGAACAGGTAAGGTGTGAGCGCCGTTTCCTGCGAGACAGCTCCTGAATAAACGCGGATTGCTGTCAGCGTTAATTTCCCCGAAGCAGCTCCGCTGGCTACAGGGTTGGCCGGATTTTCAGGACACAATGAGTAATTGTATTCGAACTCGATCGTTTGCAGTGGTTTTGCATTTCCCTGGTTGGTGCGGCGGTCGTTCAGATTGTAAAGCACGATCTTCTGCAATCGTTTAAGCGGGCGCGTTGCGTCCAGTGTACCGTTCTCATTGCTCACGCCGTAAGCATCTGTACGATCTTCGAGGATGAACTCGGCGACATAGTTTTTCGATTCCACACTGTGTGTGTACCAGATTTCTTTTTCAACATAGCTGTAGCTGGAAATATCGTCTTTCGTCGTAGCGAGCAGTCCTTCGTCCAGCAAGGCTTTATTCGCTGCCAATGGAAAGCGCCACTTGAATGGATTTGCCGTTCCGTACAGGCGTGTGTGGTTAAACTTGTAATAGTTGCCGATATCATCAAGCGAAGGCCCGTCTGCTGTTCGGTCGATGTAATCGGGAGAAGTAATGCTCGTGAGCAGAAAAGCACTTGCGTAGCCAGGCAGCTCTGTTTTGTCGTAGAGATTGGCCCGGCCTTTCGCATTGTTTCCACTGTTATCTGTTCCCGGGGTATAGGAAGCAAGTCCATCGGCATCAACAGAATAGCCCTCATTGGAGAAAACAACTTCATTTTGTGTAACAGTGTAAGCTGGAATGCCATAGTTGTAGTGCATACCTTCCGTTGTAGTGATGTCTACCCCGGAAAAATGATTGGTCTTTTTCACAGACTCAACACGTGGAATCACTGTAGATGCAGGAACGCTGAAACTATTCAGGTTATAGCTTAAATAGCTTCCTCCAAGTTGGCCTGCTGTAAGCGGCTGATAAATGTTGGCGATAATCTCAGCGCTGTTGGTGCCATTCACTGATCCCGGTGAAAGGGTAGTTGTACCGGCGCTGCTGGTAATGGTCGTTGTTTTCAGAATAGATTCCCGGTCACTTGCTTTGTCGAGGACCTGAGAAACCGGGTTCAGGCCGTGCATGGCTTCCAGCATTTGATCGTCATGCGGAGTCGGTTCGCCGATGCCTTTGAAGTAATTACCGGCGTCCGGTCCGAACTGGAATAATTCCGTGTTGGATGCCGCGCCCCATTTTCCTGTTTCCGTGGACGCGTCCATATCCGTGCGGGCATATGCCAGCTCGACGCCGAATCCCGCGGAGAAAATGCAGAAGGCACCGGAAAAATCGTTGGCGAAGCCTTCTGAGGTTGCGGCTGAGATTCCGTCGTGATAAGCGCCTACATCTCTGCGTTGTCCGCGGAAAGTAGCGCCCATGCCTGACGCATTCGCATAGAACAGGTCATAGGTTGGAAAAGCGTACGGCAGATTTTTCATTTCTTCGGAAAATTCCTGTCCCGGCTCGCGGTTAAAATCCATGATCGGATTATACGGCCCGTCATACGTTTGCCGTTTTTGAGAATTCAGGTAGCCGTAGGCGGGGTTGTACAGTATTTTTCCTCCGGCAGAATACTCGAAGGTTTGGGTTGTATTATAAAGCTGTGTCTCGAGGCCAATGCTTACAGAAAGACTGGCCATTTTAGACGGTGAATACTTGAGCGAAACGTCGATGATGTTATTTTCGCTTTGATTGAACGAGCTCAGTTCCAGTCGCGGAATAGCTGTAAGGCTCCCACAGGTAAAAGTCGATCCGAAAGAAGTGGCTCCGCCTAGTCCTCCACCCGAAGATCCTTTTGACCCATACATGGCCATCACACCCAGGCTCAGGCTTCGCTGCGTGAGTCCGGCGCGGCTGTTGAAGCTGGTGCCCCAGGATAGCCCCAGTTGGCCATTGCCTCCCTTTCCGCTGTCATTCATATACCCGCCAACAGCTGAAATACTACTGCTCAGGCCCATTCCGTTCTTCGAATCTTTGCTGTAGCCGATGCCGAGTTGCGGTCCGAAAAATAACGGTTCGCCGACTGAAAAACGCGCTGCGAAACCGAAGTCGAAGGTTTTTCCCAATCCTAAATAGGTGTTTTTATAAGTTCCCCATAGCAGGCTGAGATCGAGGCCTATCTTAAAGATCCTTTGCCCGGCGATCTTGTAGCTGGCTCCGCCGATCACCCCGAACTTAAAACCGTCCGTTGTGTTATTAGGCTTGAGGCTGAATGTGCGCTTAACAGATTGTGAACCGTCGAATTCATCTGGTATTCCACGCATATCGCGCGAAACGCTTCCCACATTCAGGTTCCATCCCAGTCCGACCCACGAAGCTTCGTCGTTCATACTCACATTGGAATTGTAGCTGATCGTGATCGGATATCCTTCCACATCCATCAGCGGAATGGAATAATTGAAGTCACCGGTGAACGGATCCACCAGATTATCCATTGATCCGAGCGAAAATCCTGAGCTTTCCGGTTGTCCGGGGCCACCGGAAGCTGCTGCAAGCTGGACAGTAGGTGCTGCCTGTGGTAAAGCTTCCTGGTATATTTCTTCCTCTGAGGGAGCTTCCGGAGCGATGGTTTCTGACGCTGTTGTTACAGGAGCTTCCGCGCCTGGAAACGGCGCGCTGTATAGAAGTGTTTCGCCGCTGTCGTGCGTCTTAGAGGCGATTTGTGCCATGGCATTTAACCCGGGAACAAAAATGTTCAGGGCCAGCGCATAGAGTAGAGTGACGTTGATTGTTTTAAACAGCCGGTTGTCTGTGTGCATGAGCTTCATGGTGGTGGTAATTAGTTGACGTATTGAAATTTGATGTACTCTTTCTCTCCCGTGCTGCGCGTTAGCTGAAGTACGTAATACCTGCCTGCTACCAGTGAATAGGACGTCAGGTCAAGTGTTTGACGGTTGTCATCAAAAAGATAGGGCAAAGCAGCAAGCAGCGGCAGGGCTCCGATCGCAGCGCCGTTGAAATCGATACCGGCAATCTGCTGGCTGTTCTCGTCGTAGAGTAGCAGTGGGATTTTTTTGCCGGCTTCGATCTTGTATTCTTCCCTGAAATAAAATTTAAGATTCCCTTGGAAGGTTTTGGCAAATCCGCCGTCCAGCTCTTTTTTGAACAGTACGTGGTTTGAGCGGTCGCAAGTCGCATCGTCCACAAGGAATTCGATCTTAGGCCGGTTGGCCGGCGTCGTTGCATCCGAAGAATGATAAAGCTGGGATGTTCCGAAATTTATAACTTCCATTCGCAACCCATAATTCTGAAGGTTATTCAGTCGCCATTGCTCCCAGAACGGATTAATGTCCACGACCTGGTTTTGCGTGGCTGTCGTTACGTTGGTCAGCGGAACAGCAATAGACAGGCTGGTTGTGGGCTGATTGGAAGAATAGACTGTGTATTCGGACCAGTTGGATGTTACGTTGATCAGCCTGGCACTGTTTGTTCCGACGATGGAATGATTGGAGCCGTACATGTACAGCTTCGAGGTAACAGGACTGATCGTCGGGTCCATCCAGAGCCTGAAGCGTATAACACACCTGTCGTATCGTGTTGACGACAGGAAGTTATAGATAGAGGAGTGATTGATGACATTGCCTCCCTGGTTGTTGGTTATATCGCCCCTGATCGTAGCGTCATCCACATATTCGGGGCCGGGGGCAAAGGATATGGAAACCGCTTCGCAATCCACACCAACGAGAAAAGCCATATAGAGCGAGTCGTAAGCTCCCTTGATTTTTAATCCGTACCAGCCGTAAGTTCTGCCCGTGAGCGTTGAGCCGGTGCCAACAGTTGTTCCGGCCGCGTTCACCCAGGTATAGCTGTTGGACGGATTTCCTGATCCATTGGTAAACGTCGGCGTGATCGAGCCGTCGGAGGCAGCTGTTGTGCTGGCATTGTTCACAGTTGCGCCAGTGAAAACGTACGGAATATACCACTCCAGGATAAGTGTGGGCCGGTTGGAAACCGTTGCATTTGCTCGGCTGTAATAGCTGTTGCCGGGAGTCGTGGTTGTTTCGCCGTTTCGCCGTAGAAGCCATCCGTTATTAGCGGTACCGGCTACGATGGTTTGTACAAAGCCTTTGATGTCAAAAACGCGTTTTCCGCCGGTTAGCGAAGAAGCGGTAACCTGACCGGATGTTGTTGTAACGGGTGTCAGCGGATTGCTGAGCTCGGTCCATGCAGTAGTCGTTATCCGGATAAGTGCAAAATTGGTGAAGTTTTCCGTGGCGGAAGGAGTGAGTCGCAACTCAGCTTTGGCAATAATCGCATTGGACGGAATACTCAGCGAAGCAATGTCGAATTGCATGATCAACCGATCGTAATCGGTGTTTACCGTAGTAACCCTCGCCAGCAAAGTTGCGCCATTATTTGTCGCCTGCGAGGAATAATTGACCGTAAGATCCTGGCTGGCTGTGAGCGTGGCTGTAGACAGTTGTCCATACGCGGCACCGGTGGAGAAGAGCCCTGCAAACAGCGCTTTTCTGAAAAATGACCTCATAAAGATGGATTTAAAGTGGAAAAAAGAGTGTAAGATCGCTGGCATAAGCTCCGAGCGTGGTTTGCGGAGTTATGGAAACCTGGTAACGGAGATCGGGATGATAAAAATATAATTCAAGAATAATACGATCCCCGGATATGAGGTTTTCCGAGATCATTTCGCTTTTTGTCTTCACGATCTCGGCATATATCTGCTGGTAATCATCGGCATTGTAGACCACCACAGAGAGTGTACCGAGGTCGCTCAAATCATCCGGTGTTATAGCTGCGAGCAGCTTGTATTCCTTCATGCTCAGCGTATCGTTTACTTCGACGACAGCCGAATCGACATAAATAGTTGCATCTACTGCCGTAAGCTGGCTAAAAACAGGGCCGGATAAGAGAAAGAGTGCTGTAAAACAGAGTGATGTAATTGGATTCGGACGCTTTAGGGGCTGGAGCAATCCGGGTGGAGTGAATGTTGGGTAGGGTCTTTTCATGAGTAGTGTATAACGGTGAATCAAATTACGACGATCACATTTTAATATGCAAGTCCAAACTTTTAAATCGGTGGAAAGCGGCTTTTTAGTTTAAATGGTAACTTGCTCATTTTGTTTTGCTAAAAGATGCTGGTGCTGATTTGTCAGATGAAAAAAAAGCGCAGGTAGAGTTAATAATATCACGGAAAATCAAATTTAATGTGTAATTACAAGATATTTTCAGTTCGGAAAACTCTTTGCCGCGAAGAAAAAACAGCCGCCTTCATTCCTGAAGGAAAGCGGTGAAATAAGCTTATCGTAAAGACCGATAAATGTCAGAAACGCTCGTGCATAATTGCTCCATAAATCGTACTTTTACCCCGTAAAATTTACAGACAGTATGGATGCTTTTGATGTTACAATAATTGGTTCAGGACCAGGTGGATATGTTGCTGCAATTCGTTGCGCACAATTAGGAATGAAAACTGCTTTGATCGAGAAATATGCTTCTCTCGGCGGTACGTGCCTGAACGTAGGATGTATTCCTTCCAAAGCATTGCTGGATTCTTCCGAGCATTTTTTCAATGCAAAGCACAACTTTGAAGCGCACGGGATCAAGCTTTCGAACCTCGAGGCCGACATCACGCAAATGATCGCGCGAAAAGAAGAAGTCGTGGCGCAAACCGTTAACGGCATCAAGTTCCTGATGGATAAAAACAAGATCACCGTTTTCTATGGCGTAGGATCTTTTGTCGATAAAACAACGATCGCCATTACAGACGGTGAAGGAAATAAAACAGAGGTCTCGACAAAAAACGTGATCATCGCAACAGGCTCGAAACCGAATTTCTTCCCGGGAATGGAACCGGATAAAGACCGTATCATCACCTCAACCGAAGCGTTGAGCATGAAAGAGATCCCGAAGAAAATGATCGTTATCGGCGGCGGCGTTATCGGCCTGGAATTAGGATCCGTTTACGCACGCTTGGGAACGGAGATCGAAGTGGTAGAATTTGCCGACGCGATCTTCCCGACCATGGACCGCAGCCTTGGAAAAGAATTTATCCGCATCCTGAAAAAAGAAGGATTCAAATTCAACCTCGAAACAAGCGTTCAGAAAGTTGAAAATACCGGAAGCGGCGTAAAAGTAACCGCTGTCAATAAAAAACAGGAAACCATTACCCTCGAAGCAGATTATTGCCTCGTAGCCGTTGGACGTAAAGCTTACACAGAAGGCCTGGCGCTGGAGAATGCAGGACTTTCTGCCAATAACCGCGGACAGATCGAAGTCAACGATCACCTGCAGACATCCGCTCCGAATATTTACGCGATCGGCGACGTGGTTCGCGGCGCAATGCTCGCACACAAAGCCGAAGAAGAAGGCGTTTACGTAGCTGAATTGCTTGCCGGACAGAAACCGCACATCAATTACAACCTGATCCCGGGTGTTGTTTACACATGGCCGGAGATCGCTTCCGTTGGCAAAACAGAAGAAGAGCTCAAAGCCGCAGGTGTGAATTACAAAGCCGGACAGTTCCCGATGAAAGCGCTCGGACGCTCCCGCGCCAGTATGGACACAGCAGGTTTCGTGAAGATCCTTGCCGATGCCGAGACCGATGAGGTACTGGGCGTTCACATGGTGGCAGCCCGTGCTGCCGACCTGATCATGGAAGCCGTTACCGCAATGGAATACCGCGCTTCTGCAGAAGACATTGCACGCATGTGCCACCCGCATCCGACCTATTCCGAAGCCGTAAAAGAAGCAGCAATGGCTGCAACGGAAAACAGGGCGATACATATTTAATTCTGTAGAGGTCCGCCTCCTCCCTTGAGGGAGGATTGAGGAGGGTGGCCGGGATAGAGTTATCCTCCCCCTTTATCCCCCTTCCGCCAGCTGGCGGAGGGAGACAGATCACGGAATAACAACCGACTTTTATTGAATGAAAGCAAAAAAAACAGGCGTTTTACTCATCCAGCTTGGAACACCGGACAGCCCGTCACGTGGTGATGTGGCGCGTTATTTACGCGAATTTCTCGGCGATCCGCGCGTGATCGATATTCCTTACCTGTCGCGCAAGCTGCTCGTGAACGGGATCATCGTTCCTTTCCGTGCTCCGAAATCCGCAAAGATCTACAAAGAGCTGTGGGATCTCGGGAACGGCGTTTCGCCTTTGCTGACCTATTCCGAACAGGTGAAGCAGCTGGTGCAGGAACGCTTTGGCGCCGAAGACGTAACCGTTGAGCTGGCCATGCGCTACCAGAATCCTTCAATGGATTCCGTGCTGGAAAAAATGCGGAAAGCGCACTACGATCAGCTGATCATTATTCCGTTGTTCCCGCAGTATGCAAGTGCATCTTCGGGCTCCGCAATGGACAAAGCCATGGAGATCATCCGCAAATGGTGGGTCATTCCGGAAATTAAAGTCGTGAGCCAGTTCTACGACCACGAAGGCTACATCGATTCCGTCGTTGCGCGCGCCAACCAGTTCGATATTGCCGGCTACGACAAGATCATGTTCTCGTATCACGGTTTGCCGGAGCGCCACGTAGACAAAGTATACGACGACGGCCTGTGTTCCGATCACAACTGCGAAACGCACGTGGACGAAGATGCAAAATTCTGCTACAAAGCAACCTGCTACGCCACAACGCGGCTCATCGCTGCGAAGCTTGGCCTTACGGAAGATCAGTATACCGTTAGCTTCCAGTCGCGCCTGAACCAGAAATGGATACAGCCGTTTTCCGACGATATCATTCGCCAGTGGGGGAAAGAAGGAGTGAAGACGATCCTTGCATTCAGTCCGGCATTTGTTGCAGACTGCCTGGAAACGCTCATCGAGATCGGCGACGAATACCAGGAGCTGCTCGTGGAGCACGGCGGCGAAAAAGTACAGCTCGTTCCAAGCTCCAACGATCATCCGCGGTTTATCGATTGCCTGGAAGATCTGATCAGGAAAAGGCTGCCACAGTAATTTGGATGTTAGTTGTATGATGTTGGATTGAACCATTCAACATTTCTGCGTTTTCAGCGTTCTTATATCGTTGCTTTATCGTTGCTTTATCGTTGCTGTATGAAACTACCGGTCTTTCTTCTTTTGTTCTTCATGAGTTTACATGTCTTTGTACAAAGCGCGAATGGTAGCCCTTCGATGGAAACGGCAAAAAAAGAAAAGCATTACCGGATCGGTTCCGACAAAGACCGGCCGGCAGCCGACACGTCCTATGTGATCTACGATACCTGGTTGGTTCACCGTTCTTCAACCGGCTCAACGACGATCCTCAATAACGAAGGCGATACCGTATTACAGTTGGCCGATAACCGGTTCCTTTTAATGGATCCGGAGGAATCGGGGACAGCGCATCTGCACATCAGCTCCCCGACCGGAAAATTCGGGTTTGCTTCGCTGGCCGCCGGTAAAATTGTGATCGCTCCTGTTTACGATTCGCTGTTTACCGAAGGTTATACGAATACGTTCAGGTACATGAGCTATAAGAACGGAAGGCAGTGCTGGTTCAATTCCGGCTATCAGCCGATCGATCTCGATTCCATGTCTGTGATCAGCACGTATGAGCTGCTGTCCGGGAGGCTGGGTTTTTCCAGGTATGAAGACATCAATAATTCCGTCTTCATTGTGCGCTCTCCCACATCCGGAAAAGCTGGAATTGCTGATGCGACCGGTAAACTCATCCTGCTTCCTCAATATGATTCCGTACATGCTTACCAGTCGGGATATTCAGCTTTTACCGACGGGAAGTGGGGCTTTCTCGATCCGACGGGTAAAACGATGATCCCTTTCGAATACGATTTCATAAGGCCTCACTATAGCGGAATTGCCGAGGTGACGCTCAACGAAAAGAAAGGAATCAGAAGCTTTACCAATGAAGAGCTTGTGCCGGCTATGTATGATCGCGTTGAGCCGCTTCAGCGTACTTCCGCCAGTTCCGGGGATCATTTCATTGTTTGCCGTGCAGGCCGCTGGGGAATGGTACGATCGGGCGGAAAGATTACTGTTCCCGTCAAATACCGTGCGGCCGAATGGGTGCATTCCAATACAGTTGTCAGGCTTGAACGAGGAAACAGCTTTCGGCTCTACAATGTCGGGCTGATGAAATTTATTTCCCCGCGGGAACCGCTGAAAACGGCTGTGCATGCATCTGTCGGTGGAGTGATCGTGTTCAGTGAAATCGGAATTACCAAGAAAACGATCCTGTCAGATGGAAAGGTGATCCCTAACGGGGTGCGGAAGTATTTTTAGGACTTTTAAAGAATGGAGAATTTAAAATGGTAAATTGAAAAGGAGGATAAACAACCGTGACTTTTCAATTCCCTTCATGTTCCATTTTAAATTAAAAAGAAGGTCAGTCCGACGCCTAATAGAATGGCTGTCAGCTTTGCGAGGTTAAACTTGTGATTCTCGTTCGTTTCGAAGATAATGGTCGTAGAAATGTGGAGGAACATCCCGACAACGATCGCGAGCAGCAGGTCCATGTTGGCGAAATCACCGTTTGTTTCAGCGATCCATCCGAGGAACATACCCATAGGCGTCATCATTCCGAAGACCATGAGCAGTGTCCAGGAAAGCTTCGTGCTGATCTGCGACTGCCGCAGCAAGGTCATTAACGCAATGGCCACGGGCAGTTGGTGCAGGACGATTCCGAGCAGCAGCGATTCGTGGTGATGTCCTTCGTGCGATGTGTGCCCGGTGAAGCCTGCCAGCGGAATTCCTTCTATAAAGGAATGAACGGAAAGCGAAAGCAGCAGCGCGTAGGGAATTTTCCGGTGCGTATGCACGTGAATGTGCCCGTGCTCGATCCCGCCGGAGAAGTATTCCAGGAAGAGCTGAATGAGAAATCCCACGAGGATCCAGATCCCGATGGACGTGTTGTGTTCGTGGTAAAGCTCCGGCAGAAAATGGATAAAGGCGATGGCGAGCAGAAATCCGCCGCTGAACGCCAGTGTGAGCTTAATGATCTGCTGCTGGTTCTTGCGCTCCAGGAATACAACGAGGAGTCCGCCGGCGATGACGGAAACGATCAGGAAAAGCGTATTGAGAATTAAAGACGTCATTTTTTCGTGCAAATCAGGATTAAACGATCGGAGGTCAAAGCGTTAAACGGTTCCAGCTGGTAATTGCCCAGTGCCGATTGAATAACGAATCCTGCGTTTTCGAGCAGCTGCTGAAAATCCGTGAGGTCGAGCGCCTGCACTTTTTCCTGGTAGAAGTGGGATTTCCCATCGGCCTCGAAAGCGATGGTCTTCACGATCCTTCCGTTGGAAACTTCTTTTTTGATGTGGAACAGGATGTCGCATTTGCGCAGTTCCTGGCGGGTTTTCAGCTCGCGGATCACCTTTTCGGCATTCATGAAATCGATTACGAGCGTGCCGTTGTCAGCAAGCGCATTGTAAACGCTGGCAAGTGCTTTTGCATTGTCGGCGATCGAATCGAAATAGCCGAAGCTGGTGAACAGGTTCATGACGCAATCGTAGCGTTCCAGCAGCTGCTCGCGCATGTCGTGCACGTAGAATTTCAGTCCTTCCGGGGCATTTTCTTTCGCGCTGGCAATACTGTTGGGTGAAAGGTCGACCCCGGTAACATCAAAGCCAAGGCTGTGGAGCACGCGTGAATGTCGCCCGCTTCCGCAGGCAAGATCGAGGAGCTTTGTTCCTTTTTCCAGGTGCAGGTAAGCACACAGGCGCTCAATGAACTGGCGCGCCTCCTGGTCATCGCGGTCCTGGTAAAGTACGTGATAATAAGGGGAATCGAACCAGGTTGCGAACCATTCGTTGTGTTGTTGCTCCTGCATAGGCGGCAAAAGTACTACTTTCTTTCCAAGTGAAGCGTACTAATCTTTGGTCATAAAGCGGGGAAAACCGGCGAAATTCACAATTGGATGTCTGCTGATTTATCCGTTTCCTATCCGTTAAGAAACGTTTAGGCTCAGCGGAGTAAGGGATTAAGTGTTTTGGACCAGCAGGTGTTGCTTGAAGGAATGTTCCTCATCGGAAATTCGTTCTGTTCCCGGTTTATCCGTTCTTTATCCGTTAAGAAACGCTTAGGCTCAGCAGGAGTAAGGGATTAAGTGTTTTGGACCATCAGGCGTTGCTTGAAGGGATGTTCCTCATCGGAAATTCGTTCTGTTCCCGGTTTATCCATTCCCTATCCGTTAAGAAACGCTTAGGCTCAACAGGAATGCGGGCTTAAGCGTTCGGGAACTGTTAAGCCGTGTTTGTGATGACTGTTAACAGCCAATAGCCTTTTCAACGGAAATTCAAGCTTTTCCAATGCCGGGTCATCGGATAAGAGGTTGGGAGAAGACCGGTGCGAAGCCATTCACACAACCAATTCCGCAAAACACATAACTATCTGAGTACGTTCTATGATTTGCTGCTTTTTTTCTACGAATGGCGCAAAAAGTTCGATAGGATTGCTATATTTGCTCCACTTCGAATGAAGCGCTGATGATAAAAAACGATATCTATGAATTATACCAGACAATGGAGCGGGAAAACATCCTGCTTTCGTTCAAGGGTGTAGTTACTTCTGATCTGCTTACGTCAGTGCTCTCGATCATGGAATCTAAAATGGATTACATGGAAGAGTCCCCCAAAACAAAGAAAAAAGTATTCAATGTACTGGTGGAATGCCTGCAGAACCTCTATCATCACATCGATGGTGAAGAATCGGCAGAACGCAACATGGAACGCATCGAAGCGAAATCCGCGCTGTTCATGATCGCCAAAAAAGGAGATCATTTCATGATACAGACCGGCAATTACGTCGACAGGGAAAGCGGCGAAGAGCTGAAGCAGCGCCTGGAAACCATCAACGGAATGGACAAGGACGAATTGAAAAAATATTACCAGGAAGTACTCGGTAACGGAACAATGTCTGACAAAGGCACTGCCGGGCTGGGTATGATAGACATTGCAAGAAAATCAGGCAACAAGCTTGAGTATCAGTTTTTACCGATCAGCGATACGAACAGCTTTTTCTGCCTGAACATTAAAATAGATTGAAATAAGGATTATGGAAAACTTACACCTTGAAGGTTCGGCAAAAACACCTTCTATCCATTTTGACGCCGCCGCCGGCAAACTTGAGTTGAAAGGCCGCTCTATTCCTGAAAACTCAGTAGAGTTCTACAAACCGTTGAACGAGTGGATCGATACGTATGGAAAATCTCCCGTAACAGCTACCGAAGTAGATGTGAAACTGGAATATTTCAATACATCTTCCTCCAAATGCATCCTCGATTTGTTCAAAAAGCTGGAATCGATCTCGGGAGAGCGCACGAAAGTGACGGTTAACTGGTACTATGAAATGGACGACGAAGACATGGAAGAAGCCGGCCAGGATTACCAGGCAATTATCGGGCTACCGTTTAAGATCATTGAAGTAGACGAAATCTAACACATTCCCCTCCGAAACGAGGGGATTTTTTTTGAGTAACAATTCGATTGTCGTTAATTTGCGCCGGTATATCGCAGAACGACAATTCCTCCTTTATAACATGGCACAGCAACAACGTATAGGCATCACAGGCGGCATCGGCTCGGGAAAGTCGACCGTTTGCCGCGTGCTCGAAACCATGGGCTTTCCCGTTTATTATTCCGACGACGAAGCGAAGCGCATCATGCAGGAAGACACGGAGCTTATCGCTGCAATTAAGGCGGAGTTCGGTGAAGCGTCCTACACCGGGCGGGACTTGAACCGTGCGTACATAGCCCGCATTATTTTTCAGCAACCGGAAAAGAAAGACAGCCTCAATGCACTCGTTCATCCGAGAGTCAGGGCCGATTTTGCCGCCTGGTCGAAACGGCAGAAAAGTGACCTGGTTTTCCAGGAATCGGCTTTGCTGTTCGAGACAAACGGTTATAAGCTGCTGGATAAAACGGTGCTTGTTACGGCTCCGGAAGCAGTACGCATTCAGCGCGTTTCGGATCGTGATCAGCTTTCACCGGAAGCGATCGCAGCCCGCATCCGTAACCAGATGCCCGATGTGGAGAAGATCCCGCTGGCAGATTTCGTTATTGAGAACGATGGTATTCAGCTGGTGATCCCGCAGGTGCTGGAGCTGGTGAAAGTGTTGGAGGAAAACTAATCTTGTCTATCGCTAATCCTTATTGTTGCTACGTCTAAGTGTTTCCTAACGGATAGGAGGCGAAACTAATGGCTGTTTTTGGCTTATTTCATTGATTTCTATTAAGCCTTTTTCTTTGGCTTTCAGTAAGTTGCCTTCAAACAGTCCGCCTACGAATGGTGTTCGAAACCCACTTTCAGAATACGTCAACTTATGTTCGAACACCCCATAAATTAGCTTGTGCTTGTCTGTTAATGATGCGTTGAGATAGATCTCTTTCAGGTTTTTGAGCATCGGGGCGTATGTCTGTAAATCCTCTAACGCTTGGTATGACGTGCGTTTGTATAGTTCGTCAATCTCGCTTGTCAACAATCCTATTTCAGCAGAATATCGCTTGATCCATTTGTTGTACGTTGCCAAATCAATTTCCCGCTCAAAGTAACTCTGCTCGACGTTTTCTATCTTTTTGTGTACCGCCTTGAGTTGTTGTTTGCGCGACTGTGAAAGCTTGCTCGCATCTTTCGTTTCCGTATTCAACTGTGCTTTAATCTGCTCTGTTATGTAGTTAATTTGTTTTTTTGTAAAACTGATTTCGCTCAGGATTCTTTCGAATTGCTCGTGTACATTTGAACCGTTAAAGCCCTTGTTGCCATGTTCGATACAGCGGTAATACATATAGTGTTGTCTTTTGCCCTTTGAATAGCAGGCTGTCATCGTTTTGCCACATTTACAATTGAGCAGCCCCCGCAGTGGAAAGTCCGGACGGGGCTGCGATTTCTTTGGCGCAGTAAGCCCAAGCATGTTTTGCGCCTTCCAGTAGTCAAATTCTGAAATAATAGGCTGGTGCAATCCTTTGATCATGTGTTCGGCGGTATCTTTGTTCGCAGAGACCTTTACCAGTCCGGCATACAATTGATTTACAAGTATTCTTTGAATCGCGTTCTGTGCAAAGTTATCAAACCCCATTTTTCTGGCTGCTTTTCGTATTTCGGCGAAAGATGATCCTTCTATGTACTGTTTGAAAATGAACCGCACTATTTCAGCCTTTTTTGAGTCAATTGCCATGATGCCAGTTTTTCCGTCTTTTGCGTTGACATATCCAAACGGCGCCCTGCAAACGTACCGCCCCGCTAATTGTGAGGTGCGTACGCCCGCTTTTGTCCTGACTCGAATCATTTTCAACTCGTTTTCTGCGATTGTATATGAAATAACGCGCTGTAAGTATACACCCGGGTCGTCTAGGTCTAAATCCACGCTCTCGTTTGTCGCCAGAACTTTTATGTTGTATTTGCGCTGTAGTTCGTCAATCTTCAATAGTGCTTCCGGAAGGTTACGACTGAACCTATCGTGACTTTTCACAATCAGGTATCGCGCTCTGCCTTTGTGCTGTTTTATGAACTGTTCCAGTTTCTTATAGTCTGGACGGTCAAAGGTATCGCTGCAATAACCGTTGTCCGTAAATACCTGCTCAAGCATCAAATCATTGTGCGTGCAGTAGTCGCTGATCCCTTTTTCCTGATAAATTAACGAATAATTTGATTGATCCAGCGTGCTGAGACGCGTGTATCCAAGTGCTATTTCCTGTGTCATGATTTCTTGTCTTTCGTTTCCAAAACTGTCTTGACTATTATCCTTGCGATTAAGTCCAACAGTGCTTTTTCACTTTCGCTGAACTCATCAGCGGCTACCGTTGCGTGAATTTTTTCACGTTCCCTGCACGGGTGCGCAGGGCAGTTTTTTTGCATTTCTTTCTTCACATTTCCTCCTCACTTTGTCAAAATCTAACACTCTAAAACATTCCACGGGTGGTCGTAGTGGTCTGTTTGTGAGTATTTTAAAGTTAAGGGTTGTGAAATCCTTTATCCTACTAAAAATATAGTTAGGAATGCTGTGTATTTGGGGGCGCTCTATCCTTGCTGCTGACTGCCATAACTGTTGTTTTTTAGTTTTTCTTTTTTTTTTCATCAGCTGATTCGCCGCGAGTGCGAATGCGCTGAAAAGAAGACAAATGGGATTGTGCAGATGCGAATGAGGTAAGGGCGGCTTTAGCCGTTCACTTTACCCTTGACCGGTTCGCGGCTGTGCGATACCTTTGACGCGCTTTGAAGTGCATTCGCACGAGTGGTGGAGCAGGTACCGCCAGTTACGCCCAATCAAGAGCAGGGAAATAGTGGAGTGACAAGAAATAAAAAGCCTGACTGCTTAGAGCAATCAGGCTTGTCCTGTTATTCAAGAAGGGCTATAATAGCCGAAATGGATAGTTTAAGAGTTCAGGGGAAGTTAAACGAGCAGTTCGCTTAAAATAGAATAGTGAAAGTACTTGAATAGGGGTGAACGCAGGGGTAATGGCAATCAGCGGAACAGTTCCACATTGCCATACTTTGTAATGATCTCGCCGAATGTGGTTTGGGCAAGCGCTTTTATAAAATATACCCCTTCACTGAGCTGATCACCTTGCTTATCCGTACCGTTCCAAATCGCCGTTTTGCCGTCATAACTGTTGACAAGGTTCCCCCAACGATTGAATATCTGAATTTCAAGGCTGCTGATATTGTTTTGCTGAATCAAATAAAGGTCATTGGTCTGATCTCCGTTCGGTGTGAAGATGTTCGGCAGTTCAAGCACGACCGAAAGTATAGAATCTTTATTGCATGACTGTACACTAAAATCATCAAAATAATAAGATAGGCAGTTCTCGGGTGTTGTTATTGGATCAGCCATGAAATAGTTAGGTACGGGACTAAATGTACCTGTGAGCATAAATTCTTCTCCACCTTTGGCAATGTAATACCCCGATAGGAAGTTCCAGTTACCATCATCTATCGAGTTGGAGACAGTTACATAAGAGGAGACAGCGGCATTGTCGTGAATATTGGTCGTGTCATTAACAAAGGCAACGTCAAATTCCCTTACCGAATAGGTGTTTCCGTGGCTTCTTCCGTTCTTTAGCCAAAATCCGAAACAGTATGCGGAATCTGCTTTCATTGGAGCAGATAAACGGATACCAACAGCCTCACCAATGCCAGTTATGTTGGAATATGGCACCAGTCCAATCATTGCCTCACCGCTGTGTGGATAAGAGAATCCAAAGAATAAATTAGGAAGTAAGTAGAACGAACCCGAAGGATAGCAAGTTGAATACCAGTCTACAGTTGTTAGCGGCTCAACTGCGTTGAACCAATTGTCACAATTTTGAAGAGACTCATTTGGCGGTGGATCAATGCATGTTCCATGAATTTCAAAACTCGGGTTTGGAACAAGGTTTTGTGCAGATGAAAACAGGGGCAAGAACCCAATGATTAAAAGATATTTATTCTTGCCCCTGAAATTCATTACTTACGAATCGTGCCTTAGTTTTTTACTAATTTAATGCGTTTTTCGCCAGTCTCACCAATTATTTTGACTGTGTAAACTCCGGTACTCAAAGCCGAGATATTAACATCAACGAGTTTTGAGTCAGGATTTAGGATAAGTACCTCCTTACCGTTAATGTCCAGAATGGAGATATTCTGCATTGCTGCGGAACTTTTCAGTGATACAGTTGTAGTGCCAGGATTCGGGAAACATACCAAATCATCATTTTCGGAAGAGGTCGAAATGACATTGCGTGAACGATCATGTTTCACCCACACGGCGTCGTCTTCTTCAACCTGTAATGTCGATTTAGTCTCTAGAGGTACCCAGTAAGCATTAAAACAGCCACCAAGTACAATCATATCTTCTTCTTCGTGGGGAACCACATGACAGTTTTTTGCGAACAGCTGATAAGTCATCGTTGAGGCGGCAGGGTAAACACATGGTGCCGTTAAGTCGTTCCACCAATGTCCGTTCCAGTAAATCTCTCCCTGATTAAACGACCAGTCTGTGCCACCTTCAAGATCTCGCTCGTAAAAATGAACCAATTGCAGCCCCCAACGATCCCATATTGCCAACCTCATGTGGGTGGCACCATACCATGGGCCATCCGGATTAACACCGTCATAAATGAAGAATGGTAGATATTCTGTCCATTGTCCCGTTTGATCATTATAAATTTGTCCCACGCCAAGATTAGCCGCATAGTAATTCCCGTCTTCGTAAGGAACCTCTTCCGGATAATCAAAAAAGATGGTATTGTCGACAATTGGCTCATAAAGTCTTTTGGTGCCTAAAACCTGCCCTGAGAATGTTCCTTCCCCACCAATCGCATCGTATACGGTTACAGTGTATGGAATCTGACCACCGTCCTGTGCAGATACAATGTCATGAATAAACAGATAGCTATCTGTCGTAGAGATTACCTGACCGTCAATCTGCCAAACAAATGTAAACGGCGCGCTACCCCCTACATTGGCACTTAACTGCTCGTGACCGCAGTCAAATATCTCGTCAACAGCTATATCTAGCGGCTCATTCGGACAATCGGTACTGCACACAAATGGATCGATCGATAGGGTTACTTCGCCTTCCAGTGTAACACACGAAGTACCAACATCGCAAGCGGGAAGAATGATTTCTATTCCTGCCGTCAAGACGGTTCCGTCATGGACGACTACTTCACCCTCCGCACCCATGGTGGTGGGGTTATACGGAAGCGGCATATTATCGCCAACCCAAATCCTTTCCTGCGCACGGGCAATCAAGGGCATAAAGGAGCCTGAAACTTCATTCCTGTTGGTGAAGTATAAGTTCTCCGTACAATAAAGGCTTTTCTGCTTAACGATGTGATAATGTCCCTGCCAACTCGCTCCCGTGGCGATGCTCATGCAACTTGCATTGTCCGTTAGCGCGTTTACGGTGACTGATATATCCACATCCTGACAAGAGATTTCGTCCGGAAAAGTGCCGCAAACGATTACATTGGCGGTGCCATCAACATTGTACTCAACGGTGTAGGACATATAGGAAGGAAGTCCGGTAACATATACACCGTCTAGAACTTCTTCACTGTTGTCATTTGGTGTTAAATGAAGTTCTCCGCAAATCTCATGACCTGTACCATTCACGTAAAGAATATTATCGTCATCGAAAAACCAATCCGAAAAGTCAATGGAATGTCCCTTATTGCAGTCATTTGAGACTAAGATCATCCCGTCTATTACAGTTTCACCGAGATATTGGTTACTTGCGTTAAACATTTTTACCAATACGGCAAAGTAGCTGTCGCCGACCAATGACGGTGTAAACTGAAACTCACCGTTCGGGAACAGCAAAAAATTCGTAGTAGAGGGGTGCGGTCTAACAACAGAAGCTCCACCTGTAAATTGCATATCTGCATGATCGTAACATTCGCCCGACTGAGGGGCGACAAATGAATATTCTAGGATCATACCGGACGGTGAATTGACTTGGTACTTTGATCTTCCGTTTTGACTTGTACAGCCCATCGCGAACGGCATTCCGGAAAATTGAACAGAAGAGCCGCACAAGTCGTTCGTATTGTTAATCTTACAATATGTGTAGTAATTGGCTCCGTTTGCTCCCCCTAATATTTGTTCAGCATAAGCGACGGTATTACGGGCACTGATCGACACCGAAATTGTCCAATCGTTACATGGATAGCTTAAATTGATGATCGCCGAATACTTGCAAAGTTGAAGACTCGGGTCTTCATTAGGACTCGGATTTCCGGCGCATTCATTCCCACAACCATAGTCGATATTTTCGACATTGAACAAAGGTGCCAAATATTGATTTACCATGCAGTCAACCTGCGAGCAGGAATTATCTACTTTGAAATAAACTGCGTTAGGCGGTTCGTTTCCTGAGCAGTCTCTGAGGAAGTAGAAGTCTACCCTATAGTCGTTGTTACCGAGACACGTGTACTCGAAATATCCACCTGCGGAATGATTCGCCGACACTGGCAATGACCACACAACGGCATATAAGAGTACGATGTTTTTTAATAGTTTCATATCTACTGTTTTGGTGTGGTGGATATGGACAGCTGCAATTTTAAGCGCTCCAGTTCTGCTTTCATCGCAGCGTTGTCTTTCTCTTGCATTTGGTTCTTCTCGTCCAACTCGATCATATACAACGTCAGTTCTTCCACTTTCTCCAAAAGCTTCAATTGCATGTCATCAACAGACAAACCACTCTCGCGGATTTCCGCTTCACTCGGGATATTGGGCAAGTGACTGTTGGTGTAGACAAACGACTTCACCTCGGATAAAGGCATCAGCTTATAAGTAGGCTTAAACACAAAATCGGGGACTGGAATGGAGTCAGCTAACCTGATCATCAGTTTTGTACAATACACATTTCCATTGGCTTCAACTTTAAATCTCAGTTCGTCGGTGCCATCAGTTTTTCTAACTGCCAGGCGCATGAAAGGAGTTGTAGTATTCGCCGTTCTAAGTCCTTCAAAAGTGGCAAGGGTGGCGTAGTTTGGTAAGGCATTTCCGGCAATGATACTGCCGCCGAAATAGCCCGTTCCCCTTACATGTAATTTGTACTGTGGATTATCGGTGTTGATCCCTACGTTAACTTCGGGGCAGTTGGTGAAAATCCTGTTATCTCCATTTCTCCATGTCGGATTGGAGACAATGCCGTTCACACTTAAACATTGTTTGGTATACGACATTTCGCTGTATGCGGAAGCAACGCCTTTTTCAATTGTACCGTCGCTTTTGAGTATTAGTATGCCCGTGCCGTCCATGGAAGATGAAGTTGGAACGTTCGGAAGTGTTAATGTTCCTGCGATCTTGGCGTTTCCAAAAGTGCTTTTACCCCCTACTGAAAAGTCCTGTACAACCTCTGCGTTGGACTTAAGCAAGGTGTTTCCTGACACTGTTAGGTCTTCCGAAATCTGAGCGCCGCGTGCTTTGATCGTGTCGCCGATAGTAATATTCGAATCTATTCTTGCCCCTCCCCGAACGTCCAGAGCTTCGGTAGGGTTCGTCGTATTGATCCCTACGTTGCCTGACGTGGGTAGTTCATTTTGTTGGGCATGTGTGACCTGCAATGCTGCCATGAGCACTGCCGCAATTACTAATAAATTTTTCATAAATTGAGTTTAAAGTTTTCGCGTTGACACTCGCAGAAATGTAATTGGAATCTTTTGACAAGCGAACACCGCAGTTAATAGTGTAATCATTGAATGCCGCAGTGAATGCTACGGCAACCGAGCGTAATAGTCCCTTCCTCCATACACTGGAAGGGGTAGTGGTCGTTAATTCATTATTCAGCGCTGTTATTTGATAACAATGCAAGTATAAAGAGAATTTCTAAATCACAACTTTAGAAATACATTGGGGAAAGATGGTATAGTGGTATAATCTACAACAGCATACACATTATTCCCTTATCTATTGCGGATTTCAACAGGACACTAAATAATCGGAGAAATTTAAAAAATACACGGATTACGAAAAAGATGAATTTTTTATTGGGAATAGATCAACGTGTATTGAGGTATTTTGCCCGACAACTCAGACTGTGTATGTGGAAGTGATCAGCCCAATGGTCTTTTTAAATCTTATTCATTTATTGTATCACTGTCCTGTCCGATATTCATTAAATCGGGAACTGTTATTTCAAGTGCTTTCGCTATTCTATATAAGGTTTTTAAGCCCGTGCTTATCTCTCCCTTCTCGATCAGTCTTAGATGCTTTTCTGTAGTATTCACTTCAAACGCGAGCTGAACCCGCGATATACTGCGTGTAACTCTGAGTTTGTAAAAATGATCGCCGAATGCTTTCAAATATTCATCTTCCATACGCTAAATTGTAAATACTAATTTAAAAGATTAATCCGTTTACGGAGATATTCCGTTACTTCTCTCCACTGCCTACGAGTTCCGAGTTAAGGCAGCAAATTCGAAAGTTGTTAAACATTCGTTCATCTTGCCGTGCCGACGTAGTGGGGCACTAATAGGAGTGTAGTCAGTAATCAGACCTGTAGGGGGATTTGTGAGGTCGGAATTTGGTAAGCCTATTTTTTCTATATTAGTGTACCGCATATTCACTTCAATATAACGCAGCAAATTGGTGGAACCAGTTCGATACCTCTCGCTTAAATGGCGAATATTGGCAGCATTTATTGCTGCCCTTGTGTTGCAGTTTAACGGATGCTGGAAAATGCATACCGAAAGCAGTTTTATCCCCTTCATTTCAGCTTACCTTATTGACGAGTTTTTCAATGGGCTTAGTGCTTGTCGTGGTTATTCATTTTGTTACCGTAAGGTGGGATCAACGTTACGACTGGAGACAACATACAGCGAAACGAATTTGGCGTCAGCTTGTATTTGGGCTTATTACTCCGGCTGTGTTAGACTTTATTTTTATGTCCATTTATTTGAAAGGAGTGGGTCAAAATCTTGGTTACGAAAAGTTTAAAAATTTCGATTTACTCGTAGTCATTTGTTTTCTCTTGATCTTGAATCTGTACTACGTCATTCATTACTTTGCGGTGAAACCGAAGCCATCAATAAGCGATAATTTTCTGACAGAAGAAAAAAGGTCAGATGTTCTAATTATTGATTCCAAAAAAATGCACGTACGTCTACCATTGGAAGATATAATGTACTTCGAGAAAGATAAAAAGAAGATTCTAATCTATACAATTGACGGAAATCAACACGAAATCACGGAATCACTATCAAATATGGTAATTCGTTTTCAGGATTTCGGTTTTCATAAAATTAACAGATCAATTATAATAAATGGTGTAATTGTAGAGGGACACGGCAAAGGAGATGCAAAGAAAACGAGAAGGATTTTGATCAAAGCCAAATACGACGAAGCGGTAAAAATTCCTCAAGATAAGTTGATCGTCACGAAGAGTCAGCTTATAACCCTTAACAAATGGTTTGGAGATTCGGTTGATTAGTTTTTTTGGGACGATTCGCGCCCTAAATGGGACAATTCGCGCCCTTTGCGGGATTTACTGTTGTTTTTCATGTTTCAACGGTCATACATTTGTTTCAATCACAAGCAACGCCGGTTCCACGTGTTGCAGATTAAACACATACGGCTATGAGAACGAAGACAATTACTATAGACAGTATTGCTGTATTATTGATCGCGTTATGGTTTTACGCTGCATACATTAAGTTACGGGACTATACCGACTTTTATACGCAGTTAAAAGGTTCTTACCTGACAAGTAATTTTCCGTTGTTTCTATCTATTGTGATCCCAGTTATGGAGTTGGCTCTGATTGCACTGATTCTACCGCTTAAGACAAGGAAACTGGGTTTCGCTCTTTCGGCTATCCTGCTCGGTGCTTTTACTACGTATATCATCTACATACTGAATTTCGCACCTTCTGTACCATGCGCCTGCGGCGGGATCATTTCAGGCTTTCACTGGAAACAGCATCTAATTTTTAACGGCGTATTTCTCGGGCTTAATGTTATCGGCTTTGCGATGGTTTACAAACAGTCTTGGGGTTTAAGAATGAGGAAACATTCGTCCAACGTAATAGACCAAAATAATGATGAAAAACAAACTGGAAATCAGTTTACATAAAATACCAGTTGCAACGGTTAGGGGATGCCGAAAACCTAAGATTAGAGTAGGCGGATTTAAAGTTAGCTTTTGAATTATAAAAGCAGAAAACCTATGAAAAATAAACGATCTTTTTTGACTTTGGCAGCATCTGCCATGATCATTACAGCGGCATTTGCCTTTACGCCGGCGAAGAAATCAGGCGATCCGGTGGCGGGTTATTATTATACAACTCCAAACGGTACACCAATGGGACAGCCTTTTTTAGGCGTCAGTGACTGCGATAAACTTACCAACGACATCTGCTCAGCAGAATTTACAGTAAACGGCGGCCAGTTGGTGAAGAAGCCCGGAAGTGAAATTTATGGTCAACGGCCGTAAAAAACTAACTTATAACTAATGTCATGAGGGTGCGCCAATTTTTTTGGAGCACCCTTTGACGTTCTATGGATGTTAAACCACCAACCTGTCCTTGGGTTCTTCATCAGGATTAATGGATTGAATTATCTGTACAAACGATGATAGGTGTTCGAACAATCTCTCGCTTTCTATAGGAAACGGCTATTATTCATGCAGGATCCCACGTGTTCGCCGAAGCGTTCGGTAACCGTTCGGAAACGGCTAAGCCCTTGCTGTTACTGCGTCTAAGTGTTTCCTAACGGATAAACCTTAACTGTATTCACTCGGCGCGATGCATTCTTTCCAGTATTCCATGATCTTCCGGATGGTTTCTTCCAGTTGCTTAAAGCTGGCAGGCTTCACGAAAAACCCCTGTACCGACATGGCGTAAGCGTCCACAACCGATTGCTTGTTGGCATTGGTGGTGAAGAATAAATAAGGAATGCACTTGATGTGCAGCTGTGTATTGGTGTGGATCGTGTTGCGGAGCTCGAAGCCGTTAATCTTGGGCATGTTGATGTCAGAGAGGATGAGGAAAGGAATAACCTCCGTTTTGTTCAGGTATTCCAGCGCATCATTGCCATCGTCGAAGAACACGATCTTGTTCTTGTAAGCGAGTGTTTTGAAGATCTCTTCAAGTATCTCGCGGTCATCCTCATCGTCTTCAATAACTACTACCGGCCCGTTCTTATCCATACGTTAGATTGTTAAAGGTGCAAGGTACGTTTATTCGGGGCAGGGAGATCAATAAATCGGGAAGGGCTGCCGGCGGAGCGGTCGACAGCGGTTTCCGTATCGGTTAGGAAACGGTTAAGCCCTTGCTGTTGCTAAGGCTAAGTGTTTCTTAACGGATAAGGGATGGATCATTCATGGGATTTATGTGTATCGCCGAAACCTTTTGGTAACCGTTCGAAAACGCCGGTAGGTAGCAATGAAAGAGATTTTGTTAGATTTGGGGTAATATAAAATCACTATTCCAAATGCAGCTTAAACCATATCACTTACTAATTCAGCTAATCCCCGGAACATTTCTATTAGGAGTAATTTTATTAAATGAAGCGAGTCGAGAAGAAATAACAGATATGAGCATCGCTTTTCTTACTGTTGTGGCATTTATCTTCGGATATATATTTAACGGAGTTGCGCATTTCATTGAAGGATTTTGGAGAGAATACTTGGAAGAACGAATTCACCAAACGTTGGAAAATGCAGAGAAGGGTGGATGGTTAATTGTGTGTTTCAGAAAATTCTCTGTTCCGGCTTACGATGATGCCCTTTCAAAAATAAGAAAGGGAAGACTTACAGAGATTCCCACTAAATTATATAGCAGTTCAAGTAGGAACTGGTCAAAAGAAGAAAAGAAGTTTGCCAGAACGCTTTTTTTGGTTTCACTATCTTCGTTTGTATATCTGAGAGTGAGCGATGGTAATATTAATGGTCATTTAAAGAACTATCTATATGTCTTCTTTATGAGTACGTGTTCAGTATCCATTTATCGATACTTCGTGAGCAGCATTGATTATTCCTATAAACATTTACATAAAGAAAAAGAACCCGACAAAACAACATAATGGATTTCAGCATAAATATTACAACTGCACTCGTTTCAGCAGGAGCTTCAACTACGTTAGCTTATCTTTTGATGAAAACGTTTTTCGTTGAGAAAATAAAATCAAGCATTAAGAACGATTATGATACCCGGCTTGAAAAGCTGAAGGGAGAATTAACAACGAATAATACTATTTTAAATAGCCTGCTGATCTCGCAAAATCACGGCGCTCAACAATTCCAATCTGAGAGAATAGAAGCAATTAAACGTTTTTGGGTCCAGTACCTGAAAGTAAAAAACACACTTTCTCCGTTTACTACCTGGGATGAGGCGTTGACGGAAGAAGAGTTTAGCTCGTTGTATTCAAAAGAATGGAAAGGAAATCATTTTGTTCAGGAATCATTTGAAAAAATTGAATGGAATCTGTTTTTAGAGATTTCAAATTCTTTGGACGAAGTTGAGGCTATTCGACCTTTTTTAAGTGAAAAATTATGGTTTCAGTTCTTTTTCTTAAAACAGTTCAGCGGTAGAGTTCTCTATTTGTATAAGACAGGAGTTGAAAATAAAAAAATACAGCATTGGAAAAAAGATGCAGCGCTTTTGGAAATGGTCGGAGAGAACTTAACTGAAGAAGAATTCAGGCATATACAAACAATTCGAATGAACTCTATCAAAACGGTGCAATCATTCGTAGAACAAAAAATTCTGTTAGATATATCCGATATATTAACAGGTAATATAGGTGTCGAAGATTCTTTTAAAAGTGCATTAAAGCTCGTGGAATTAACGAAGAGTAATTTCTAATCGAGTGAAAGCTTCTTAGTGTGTTTGGCTATTTGACTTAATTCGTATGACACTAAAAAATCCCCCACTCACCACAGGGGATTTCTCATGTTGAAATCTTCCTTCCTCAAACGCCGCCTTAACTGCGTGAGCCGCCCGGCTCTCCGGGAAGATCCGGCGTATCGTCCGGGGTGTCGGGACCTTCGTATTCATCGCCGTGCTTGTTTTTTTTGCCTTTGTAGTCGACAATGCTGCGGGCTTTGGCGTAAACGGTGGCGAAATCCGGGTGATCGTCTTTGAGGAGGGCGACCAGCGGATCGAGCCTGTCTTTGAGCAGGGCGGAGAGCTCGCGCATCTGCTCGTCGATGAGGTCGGTGTTCTTGCTGCGGTTCACGATGGCGCTGCGCACCGAGCCGAAAGCGTCCTGCAGGTCGAGGTGCCGCTGGGTGAGGTCGTCGATCTCTGCCTGGGTGACGAGGTAATCGGCCAGGGCGGCGGCATGGAGAGTGGCGGCTTCGACGATCACGCCGATGAGCTGGATGGTTTCGCTGCTGCTCCCATACTCGAGGGAAGAAGGCGGAAACCGCAGCTGTTCTTTGAGCACGGTGTTGCCAGTCGCGAGGGCATACAACCGCAGTGCGTAAACGATCTTTTCGGCCTTTTTAGCGGTTTCTTCCCGCTCTTCGTCCCGGGTTAGGCGCACGCCCGTGGTGCCTTTTCCCTGCTCGAAGATCACGTGGCTGAGTGCGATGAGCTTTGCCGAAAAGTCGTTGAAAACGTTTTCGAAAGCCACGAATCCGCCCCATGCGGACCCGTTGGATGTGCAGGCTGCCTGTACGGCCCGGAACATCTTTTCCTTGTTCTTTTCATAATTTGTCATGGTACACTCATTTGTGGCCACTGCAGGAAGGTGAGTAGTTTTTATTTCCCGGTCAGGCCTGTTTCTAAGATGATTAACGTACGATGAGGCTGACTATTGCAGAAGTTTTCTGTGAATGATTAAAACCACTTTCTGTATGATTAAACGGCTGTTCCTATTCAACAAACGGAGGCATAAGCGATAGGATCCGTTTACGGTAAACACACATGCGTGGAGTTGTTCTATCTGTGTCGATTAGAGCAGACTACCTTTTCCACATTGCTCAATGAAACAGGAATAACTGATGATTTATATGAAAAACACAGGTAGAGATCGTTCCGGAGCCCATTGAGACGACTATTTAGCTCATTGAGATTGTTCCGGAGGCCATTGAGATTGCCATTAGCACATCGAGATCGCTCCGGAGGACTTAGAGATTACTATTTAGCACATAGAGACGACCATTTAGGGCGTAGAGATCGCTCCGGAGGACATTGAGATTGTCATTTAGCGCATTGAGATCGGTCCGGAGGTCATCGAGAAGACTATTTAGCCTGTTGAGATTCCTCTGGAATGTCTTGCTCCTTAATTCACCTCCTCGTAATCGTCGAAACGGTCGTCGTTGCGCTGATCGCGGTTGTCATTGCCCGGGCCTTTGCGGTTGAACGCCTGGCCGGAAAGAATGAGCGTAAAAGCGCTGATCATGCGGAAGAGCATGGTGATAGTAAAGAAAAAGCCGATCACCTTGAAGATGAACCCGAAGATGGGCGTTTTTTCGATCTCGATGATGTTGTCGTAAAACCAGTTGGAAGCCGGGTTGTAAGCGAATTCGGGATAGAATACCAGGAAGACGAAGAGCGCCATGCTGAGGGCGATCACGCCGAATTCCAGCGGCATTTTCGGCGGGGCCTGCGGTTGTTGCGGCCGGCCCATTCCCTGGATCTGCACCATCATGAAGCGCGTGCGCATGTTCTGCACTTTCCCGATAAAATACATCAGGAGAATGAACCCCGAGAGCAGGATATCGAGCTCGACGGTGTCTGTGCGCGACGTACAGAACAAGATCGTAATGTCGGCGATGAGGAAATACTGGATCAGCTTTAAGATCAGCGCAAGCGGGTAGGGAAGCGGAAGGCCGCCGCGAAGAATGGTCAGGGCGAACTGAATAATTCCCCAGATAAAACTGAAAATTGCCAGGACAACGCCCAGCCGAAATACTAAACTGATAAACTCCATTGGTACAAAAGTGCTAAAAAGGTTGGAAAGGGACAACAGGCTATTCGCGTGTCTTTGGTATATTTGGCACAAATTGAAATCATGAAGAAAAGTTTGTTCATCGGTCTCCTGTTCATCTGCTCGCTCGTTCGCGCAGAGGAAGGCATGCTGATCCCGTCGCTGATCGAAGCATTTGAATCGGATATGAAAGCCATGGGCATGCGCCTGACGGCCGAAGATCTGTACAGCGTCAACAAATCGTCTGTTAAAGATGCCATCATGCATTTCGGCGGGGGCTGTACGGCAGAGATCGTTTCTCCGCAGGGACTGCTGCTCACCAATCACCATTGCGGATACAGCCAGGTGCAGTCGCACTCCTCCCTCGAGCACGATTACCTCAAAAATGGCTTCTGGGCGAAAACGAAAGCAGACGAATTGCCCAACGCAGGACTGACCGCAACGCGGATCGTGCGCATAGACGACGTCACGGCTTCCATGCTTTCCGGAACGGCGGGTATTACCGACCCGGCGAAGCTGCAGCAGATCATGGCCGCCAATATGAAAACCCTCATCGACGACGCGAAGCGCGGAACGCACTACACAGCCGATGTCCAGGCCTTCGACTACGGCAACAGCTATTACCTCATGCTCAAGGAAGTGTTTCTCGACGTACGCCTCGTTGGCTCGCCGCCCAATTCCATCGGGAAATTCGGCGGCGATACCGATAACTGGGTCTGGCCGCGCCACACCGGCGACTTTTCCGTGTTCCGCATTTACGCCGGGGCCGATAACAAGCCCGCACCTTACAGTGCTTCCAACGTTCCGTACGTTCCGCTGCACCATTTGCCCATCGCGTTCAAAGACCGCGTGGAAGGAGAATTCACTATGGTCTACGGGTTCCCGGGACTGACCGAGCAGCATTTGTCTTCCGGCAACCTGCAGTACATCATCGACCAGCAGCGGCCGATGGAGATCTCCATGCGCACGAAATCGCTTTCGGTGATCGACGCCGCAATGCGTGCTTCCGACCAGACGCGCATCCAGTATTCGGCCAAGCAGGCGCGCATTGCCAATGCCTGGAAAAAGAACATCGGGCAGATCGGCGGACTGAAGCAGCTGGACGCCGTGAGCATCAAAAAAGACTACGAAGCGGAATACATCCGCCGGGCGAATTCAAAAGACGAGTGGAAGATCTATGCGCCCATCGTCGACCAGATGAACAACCTTGTTGTGGCGAAAAGCACGTATGAATACCATTACACGCTGATAGTCGAATACCTGTTCGTTGGCCCGGAATTGTTCCGTCTGGCCCGCGTTCTCGAAGATATGGAGCGTAATTATGCGAAATACAAAGAATCCGGCGAGCTCGAAAAGAAGCTGGAGAACATGCGGAAAGGTGCCGAAGGGTTCTTCAAGGACTACGACGTGAAAGTCGACCAGGGCATCTTCGATGTGCTCACCGTTGAATTCAGAAAGTACCTCGATCCGAAATTCACGATCGCCGGAGTGAACAATCCGGCATTGTCGAAAACGATCTATGCGAAGTCTATGCTCGTGAGCAAAGAAAAGTACCTCGCCTTCCTGAAAAACCTGTCCGAAAAGTCGTTCAAAAAGCTGAACAAAGACCCGGGCTACGCGTACTTCAAGCAGTGCTGGTCCGTTTTCCAGGAAGATATTCTCCCGGGATCCATGGAGTTCTCGAACGAAATGGACGCGTTGCTGAAAACCTACGTTGCCGGAAAGAAGGTGATGTTTAAAGACGAAAAACAATGGTCGGATGCGAACTCCACGCTTCGAATCACTTACGGGAAGCTCGAAGGATCGGCTCCTACGGACGGAATGGCGTATACTTCACACACGACATTGAAAGGCATCATCGACAAGTACCAGACCGGCAACCCGGATTTTGAGCTGCTGCCCCGCATGCTCGAGCTTTACGACAGCAAAGATTTCGGCGACTACGCACAGAACGGTGAATTGTGGGTGTGCTTTACCGGTTCGAACCACACAACGGGTGGAAACTCCGGCTCGCCCGTGCTCAACGCCGACGGCCACCTGATGGGGCTCAACTTTGACCGCAGCTGGGAAAGCACTATGAGCGACTTCCTCTTCGATCCGGCGCGCTGCCGCAACATCGTGGTCGATATCCGCTACGTTTTGTGGGTCATGGACAAGTATTCCGGCGCAAAGCACTTAGTGGATGAAATGACGCTGGTGAGGGAGTAGTTGGGGATTTGCATGAGTGTTTTAGCCTCTCCCCTTGAGGGGAGAATGAGAGGGGTGGCGCGTTTCTTATTTATCCCAGTGTCTTAGTGCCACCCTCCTCGGTCCTCCCTCAAGGGAGGAAGCGGTCTGGCGTGCGAAGACAATGGATCGCATGATGAATAGAATCGATGACAGCACTAACATCCTGTAATACTTCTCCTTCTTTAAACCGGATTAATTCATATCCCAGCGATCTCAGCCTGTCTTCCCTGTAACGATCATAATCGCCTTTATCATTATGGGAAGATCCGTCTATTTCGATGATCAGTTTAATTTCCGGAGCAAAGAAATCTACGATGAAACGATCAATGGGACGCTGTCGCAGGAAACGTTCTCCTGTTTGTTTGCGTGATAAGCCCGCTTTCCACAAATATTTTTCCGCACGGGAAACGGTCTCCGTTCTGAGCCCACGTGCGTATTCACGCAGGTTGACGTTGTAGTGATGATGTGAAAAAGTGCTCATGCTATTAAAAATAACAAATTGGACGAATGGACGCAAATTCTAATGGAAGACTGTTTCCCTCCTTGAGGAGTAAATCATCAATATAACATCTCCCCATTTTTCTTTCCGTTAACAAGGATTGCTATCTTCGGAAAAACGAAACAGTCAACTATGAAACAACAATTCCTTCTCCTGCTCTTGCTTTGCACGGCCTTTTCCGTTTTTGCACAATCCGAACAGCTGAAAGCCGCCGTGCTGAATTACGACGACATACAGGATGTGAAAGCGTTGATGAAGCTCGAGCTGGGCGTACAATTGCCGAACTCCGTGCAGGTGCGCGTAGACAACTTTCTCCGCGATGCGCGCGTTAACGAATCCGAGAAGATCAACCCGTTCCTCGACTGGAGCCTGGATGTGGAAGCGGTCTTTACGCACGAAGCTACGGGAACGGAAAAAAAGATCGACGCTTTCTACTACCGCGAATACGAGCGCGATCCTGCGGCGAATTCCTGGAAAGACGTCGGGACGAACTATCCTATGCGGGTCCGCTTTGCGCCGCCGCTGGCTGGTAAGTGGGTGTGCACACTTTCCATGGCGGTGAAAGGAAAGCGCTTTCCGGAGACTTTCCAGCTGGAATTCAACGTGAAGGTAAGCGATGCGCCGGGTTACGTGAGCGTTCATGAGAACAAGCGGAACCTGCAGCGCGACGGGGCACTCTTTTACCCGGTCGGCGTTAACTTTCCTTCCCCGATCATGGGCGTAGATGTGTACCATTCGCTGGACGGCAACCGGACGATCCTGTTTCAGCCAAACGAATCCCACAAAGTCACGAAGCTGGAACAATGGCTGTCGTACAGGCAGGATATTGCGAATTACCACGACATGGGCGGGCGTTACATCCGGACGCTGCAAACGGGCTGGTCGTCGCTGCTGGAATTCGAGAAGAAGGGCAATTATTACGACCGTCAGCCCTATGCCTGGGAACAGGATAAGCTGCTGGAATACTGCGAGCAGAATGGAATTTCCGTTTATTTCAACCTGATGCAGCAGGAGCCGTTCATGAAATACGGCAATTACGATATGTCTGACTGGGACTTTTCGCATTACCACCACGAAACGTACAACGTTTATGACGAATACCCGGCTTATTGTTATTCCGACGGAAAGAAAGAGCCGTATGAAATGTTCCTGGACGAAGACGACATTCGTTACCACCAGCAGCGCATGCGCTATTACATCAGTCGTTACGGCTATTCGACGAGCATTTACCTGTTCGAGCTGCTCAGCGAGCCCTGGCACCTGAACCAGGTCGGCGGAATGAGCGAGCCCATCACCGAAGCAACGCCGCTGGGAGATTCCGTGCGGAAAGCCCTGCAGCATTACCACGAAACCATAGCTGCTTATATTAAAAAGGACCTCGGGCACACGGAACATCTTATCGGGATTGATGTGATCTGCCCGCTGTTGTATTCGGACGCGATCTGCATCGACCAGAGTGTTTACTGTCCCGACATTGACGTGATCAGCTTCAATCCGTACTCGAAAACGCCGGAAAAGCTGGTGATCGCAAAAAGCTCCGAGAACACTATCGTGACGATGGACGAGAATTCCATGTACAAAACCGTTTATTCCATTCACGACAAAGCAGGAAAGCCGGTGCTCATCGCGGAAGGCGGAGTGGGCGACAACTTTTTTGCCTGCGGGGATTACGGCCAGCAATATGTCGACATGATGACGTTCGGCTTTTCCGGGCTTGCCGGCTACAATTCGTGGGTTGGCTGGTACACCGGACAGGAACGAACGCTTCCGCCGGTCGTAGTGGCGCAGCAGTTCATGAATTCCAAAGAGCTGAGCCAGACACTGACCGCAGACAGCGGAAACTGGGCGCAGGGAAGGCAGATCGCCAAACAATACGGGCGCCAGAAGAAGCGGGCGAAAGAACTACAGTATTACGTAAGCGCAGATGGAAGCACAGCTGCCGGATACGTGAAGAACAGAACCTTTAATTATCACACGATCCGCACGGATTCCAGCTGCTATGAGCCTGGGCTTGCCGCTTCGGTTCCGCTGGGCCAGCTAACGGATATTGCGTGGAATGAAGGAACGGAAGAGCTCTACGTTACCGGGTTGTTAAAGCGCACATCCTACACCATCGAGTGGTTCGACTATAAAACAGGGCAGAAGGTACTCACGGAATGCCAGCGATCGAGACGTAGTTACTTTATACTGAAACATCCGGCGCTGATGGTAACCGATCCCGAAAACCTGCACCCTGTGCTGTGGTTTGTGATCCGGGAAGGCTGCGCGGAGTAGTTTATCGGATTTCAGGAGGACAGGATTTTAAGATGTCAGGAGTTGAGGGGAATCAGGAGTTCAGGAAGATTAGGATGTCAGGATGCTAAGATAGCATGAGGAGGGAATATTGGGTCGCGGTTGGGTCCCGAAAACTTTCGGGATCCCAATTCCCCCAAAATACGCTCTTGATATAAATCCGGATGACAACCGTACAAAGCGTTTAATCATTCTTCCGATAATCTGCGTCATCTGCGCGGGTAATTCATCTCTCCCTATACCTTCCAGTCTTCAAATCCTGACATCCAAAAAAAGGGCAGAAGAATAATTCTCCCACCCTTACATGTAATTGACGAACTGCGCGAAGATTAACGCTCCGGCAGAATTTCCATTTTTTCAGCAAAATGATAACAGTAATCGCGGAGGTCTTCCGTAATCTTCGTTTCGCCCGTTGCCTTTTCGAAGGTATCTGCCATCGTGAGCAGCGTCTGGTGAAAGAATTGCTTCATTTCTTCTACGGACATATCCTTTGTCCACAGGTCGATCTTCATGGTGTTGTTCTCATTCGGATTCCACAAAGAAAGCATCAGCGCGCGTGCCTGCTGTTTGCCCATGCCGCCGTCTGTCGAGTCCCAGCGGATATCCAGGGGCAGGTTGTTTGAGTTCAGTCCTACCTCGATGTTGATAGTTGATTGTTTTACGATCGTTTCTTCCATTGTTATTTTATTTCGTATTCCTGCAATAATTCTGTGTAGGGAAGCTGGAGTAATTCCGGCAAAGTTACTTCATATTGTTCCATGTAGCTCTGAATGATGCGCCATCCTAAAAATTGTCCGAGCCTGTCGGGGCCTTTTTCGGGAAGCCCGGGCGTAAACGGCCCTTCTTTCAGGAAGTTCGACTGGTCCTGCTCGTTCTTTTCGAACAACAGCTTATGTTCAACCAGGTGATCCCAGAAAGCGCGCTCGTTCTTCAGTGCCCATTCGTAATCGACCGGCGTATACCGGATGATGAGGTTTTTTTCTGCCTGCGGAAAAGCCGCTTCGGTGAGGTACAGGATCTTTCCCCAGCGGATAATCGCTTCGATGGTATTCTGCCCGTCTTTTTCCGGAACGATGTGTGTCATGATCCATGCCGCAACGGCGTCGCGCTCGAGGTACCGCGGTTCCATGCCTTCCTTGATCCATTCGTAGAATTCGCGGTTCGGCAGCTCGGCGATCACGTCGGTTTTGGCGCCGAGGTAACGGTCAAGCCCGATCGCGATGTCGTTTTCCGTACAAAAGGCACTGCTGGCAAAAAAGGAGTTCATGTACACCACGTTCTTCGGGACCTTAACATCGGGAAAATGCGCTTTCAGGTACCTGAATCCGTCTGCGATCTTCTGATGACGCTGCGGCAGGTCTTTAAAGGTGGAAGCAATGCGCTTTTCGAGCCGTACGATGTAGGCGTCGTTCCGGAACGCATAGACGTGATTCACCATGCCCGTGTCCGAAACGCGGCCGGCGCTGAGGCAGTAGCCGAGCTCGTAATCGATCACTTCGGGGATGGTCGCGTGCCATTGAAGCAGGGCAGACTGCAGCTGGCCTTTTTCAGTGTTTACCAGCAGTGAGTCCAGGTTCCTGTAACCAATAGAGACGGAAACGCCGTCCGTTGAAACGTCGAGCGGATCGTGGGAGCAATTGGCCAGCACGAACAGAAGCGCTGCAGCAGACAGCACGCTCCGGAAAGTTGAGAAGGGTCTTTTCATCGGTTCAAAAATAGGCAATCTGTGCCTGACAATTGTCAATGTGTACCCGACAATACACAACAGATCTGTTACCGGCGATTCCGGGCCTGCTCCGGCAACGGAGAAAAACAGAAAAGAAACGCTAAAAACTTAATTATGTGAGCAGATACTTCTTTTGTGCGGGTTGAATTTCAGGGAAACACGTTATATTTGACCCATATTACTCTAGAAAATATGAAGAAATTATTACTTACAGCCGTATGTGCAGGCTTCTCAGTAGCACTTCTTGCCCAGACAGAGGACAAAAAAGTTCAGTTGGGTCTTGCTTACCAGGTTGGAATGAATTTCACAAAACCGGGAACGAAAATCATCGAGCGTGATGGCGTAGGTGCTCACAACAGTATTGGTGTGAACATGAACTACAGCTTCAACCCGAATATCGGGATTATGCTCGGCCTCGAGTTTGATTTCGAATCATGGAAATACAATGCTGTTACGACAGACAGGCTTTATTACAACTACATCGACTCCAAGATCCTTCGCAAAGGGGATGAGGGCCAGAATGAATCTACGTTGTTCAACCTGCAGCACCGCAAGCAGAAAGCCGTTTACGGAACCATTCCGGTAATGCTGTTGTTCCGCACGAACATGATCGGCTCTTTCCGTTACTACGGAAAATTCGGAGCCCGCACAGGTGTTTTGCTCTCTAACATGGCAACAGACGAAGGCTTTACATTTGCCAACAACGATCCATTGGGAGCGCAGGCTGCCATGACCAATGCCGATATGAAAACGAAAAGTGACCTGTTCCCTATCCGTTCTTCCATCGGGCTGGCTGCAGGTGCAGAGTGGAACTTCACCGGCTCCACTTCCATTTTCGCAGAGCTTGGCTTTTACTACGGATTCACGCGTGTTCACTACGGTGAAGCGATCACAGGGAACGACCGCGAGCGCGATATGTCCCTTTACCAGACAGCTTCAGGAACAGCAGACTACACAACGCTTTCTTCCAAACAGAAGCAGATCGTTCTGAAAGTAGGTATCCTGTTCTAAGGAAAAAAAGATTTTTTATGAATCCCGTTCGTTCGCCACAGGCGATTGGACGGGATTTTTTGTAGTTTTAAAGGTCATATTCGGTACAGAACCTTATGGAAAACACACACGAAATAGCCGCACACATTACAAACTGGCTGTCAGCCTACTGTGAAAAGGCCGGCCTCAACGGATTTGTCATCGGGATTTCCGGTGGGATCGATTCCGCGGTCACCTCCGCACTGTGCGCAAAAACAGGGAAAGATGTACTGGCTGTGACCATGCCCATTCGTCAGACAAAAGCCGAATTTGACCGCGCCAACGAGCACATTGCATGGCTCAAAGCGAATTTCCCGAACGTAACGTCCGAAACAGTCGACCTGACACAGGTATTCGAAACATTCGGACAGTCGGTGAACGAAGCAACGGCGCAGCATCACCTGGCTATGGCCAATACGCGAGCGCGCCTGCGAATGACCGCGTTGTATGCGCTCGGACAGGTCAACGGACTGCTTGTAGCCGGAACCGGCAACAAAGTTGAAGATTTCGGTGTTGGCTTTTTTACAAAATACGGCGATGGCGGAGTAGATCTCAGTCCGATTGCCGACCTCATGAAAACAGAAGTATTCGAGATCGCGAAAGCCCTTGAAATCATTGACTCTATTCAGAACGCACGACCAACAGACGGCTTGTGGGAAGACGGGCGCTCCGACGAAGATCAGATAGGGGCAACCTATCCCGAGCTCGAATGGGCCATGGGCTTTTCCGGTGACGAAAGCACGCTTACACAGCATCAGCTCGGCGTACTGGCAATTTATCGAAGGCTCAATCGTTTAAACAAACACAAGATGGATCCCATCCCCGTTTGTTTGATCCCTGAAGCATTGAAATCATGATGTACAGTAAATGGCAGCTGCTGTTCCTGGCGATTGTCAGCTGTTCCGTTGTGTCCACAGCCCAGGTTTCCTTTGACCATTACATTCCGCTGCAGTCGAAAGGCGCTGTTCCGACCGATTTTTCCAAAGCAACGCGGCAGAAGATCAGCGAAGATGCGCAGCATACCATTCCCGGGCTTTCGCGCAGCGAGCAGAAAGTGTTCATCGAACAGGTCAATTATACCATCGACGAGCTCCTGAAATCCGGACTCATAACGTATGGCGATGAAGTAACGACTTACATTCAGCGCATCGGCGACCGCTTAACCGAATCCGATGCCGAGCTGAAAGGAAAGCTGCGTTTTTACACACTGAACTCCAACGAGGCCAACGCCTTTTCGACCAACCAGGGAATGGTGTTCGTTACCACGGGACTCATTGCCCAGATGACCAACGAGGCGCAGCTGGCATTCGTGCTGGCCCATGAGATCATTCATTACCGCGAGCGCCACGTACTCGATCTGTACGATTACGCCTCCGACAATAAATCACTGAGCTACGACGAGAAAGTGCGCTTTTTCACCAAATACTCGCGCGATAACGAGTTCGAAGCAGACAAGGAAGGTGTGAAATTATACCATGCCGCCGGTTACGCTTCTTCGGAGATACTCAAAACCTTCGACGTGCTCATTTATTCGTATTTGCCGTTCGAAGAAATTGCGTTCGATCCCGCGTATTTCAATTCTCCTTACCTGTTCGTTCCCGAAAAGCTGTTTAAAAAGCCGAAAACAGAGATCTCCGCAAAGCAGAAATACAACGACCGGCTCACGACGCATCCGAACGTTGCCAAACGCATCGAAGCGTTGCAAACAGAGATCGCGCAGTTCAAAGACTGGGACAGCGTACTCAATTATCCCGAACAATCCTTTGAGGAAGTCAGGACGATCTGTCGCTTCGAATCGCTGCTGAACGATGTGTACGAGGATCATACCGTTGATGCGCTCTACAGCATTTTCCTGCTGGAAAAGGACCATCCCGATTCACATTTCCTGGCGTACTGCAAATCACAGATCTGGCTCGAGCTGATGAAAGATGATCTGCAGACCAGGGCCACGAGCATTTTTTCCTTCGGGCCTTATATCAGTACGTACGAAGGTGAAATTTCCGTTCTGAACCAGGGGCTCAATGCCATTCCCGACGAAGGAAAGATCGCTATGGGACTGCGCTTCATCCGCGACGCTTATCTGAAAGATACCGCAGATGTGATGCTGCGGCGGTTCTGGGATAAAGCGATCGAGACTGTTGCCTACAATGATGCATTCGAGCTGGAACAGTTTTCCGCACTGACTTTTTCCGAAGCCGTACAGAAAGTGGAAGAAGAGAAACGGCGCATTGCTGCAGATACTTCCGGTAACACACAGCCGCACTGGGATAAATACGAAACCATTAAAAACCAGCGCTCGGGCCTTACGGTGGGCGAGGGGATCGATTCCACGAAATTCTACCTCTATGGAATTTCAGACCTGGTGAAAGACAGCGTCTTCAGAAAACGATTCGATTTCTACGTCCTTAAAGCCAAGGCCGACGAACAACAGGAAGACGATTTCTATACGATGTCCGACGCCGAGCAATCCGATGCGGAAAAACAGAAATTCGAAGATATGCTGCACCTTGATCTGCGAAACGTATTGCTGGTCAACCCGCTGGTAACCGAATTCGAGCAATACGAGCGCGTCGATTACAAAGGATCGGAAAAACTGGAGGAAAAGCTGCTGAGCGCGGTTAAGAACGTGAGCACCGATCTGGGAATTACAGTCAATCAGCTAGACCGCACCGACCTGGCGGCAATGACCACGCAGCAATACAACGACCTCGCGCTGATCATGCGCAGCATGGGGAAAGCTGTTTCTGCAACAAAACCCGATGTGTTCCTGATGGATATCGACCGGCTCGACAGCATGAAGCTCACATACGGAAGCTCGAGGGTGATGCTCATCACGCTCAGCCATACGTACGATGCGAACATCGGCCTGGGGCAAGGTATCCTGTATACGATCCTGTTTCCCGTAGGGCTGGTTTATTTTCCCGTCGCCATTCTCAGCGGGCATTACACTGAAATGTACGTGTACATCCTCGATCTCGACAAAGGAGAAATGATCGTCAATAAGAATTATTATTCACACGACCAGGCTTCGCAGAAAATGCTGCAATCCCGCCTCGATGCATTGTTTCACCAGTTAAAACAGCCTTCCAATGCTAAGAAATAACTACGTGTTGCTGCTGCTGTCAGTGTGTATGGCGGGCAGCTCGATGGCCCAGGAAAAAGGCTTTTACGGGAAGAAAACCTTCATAGAATTCGGTCTTCAGGGACAGATCCCGGTTTTCCAGAACCTCGTTGCGGAAAAAGGCTACGTTGAAAAGAACGGAACACTGAATAAATCCTATAACCTCGTGGATTATGGCTTTAAAGCGAGTCTTGGCACCATTATTACCGAAAACGTCGGGCTGGCGCTCGAGTACAATCACCGATTTTACCAGGTGAATCCGCTGAGCGGGGGCGAGCTGAACCGGCAATTTACCGATTCTAACGGTGTTTTCCATACGGAATACATTTATCCGCAGGTCGCTTTCCTGAACATCCAGGAACGGATGATCATGCCCAAACTGATCTTTTCTTCCGATTTCGGCCGCATTCCAGCCGGATTAACACACGAGATCGGGGTCGGGTATTCGCTCATTGGCCTCACAAAAGCCGATTTCCAGGTAGCTTATGCCGAAACAAACGGCGTGACGGCAGAAAGCATTGCGAAATCGCTGGTAGATCCTGCATTCGAAGAAGTAAAAGGATTGACCTTTATGTACGGGATCCGCATGAATTATCCCGTCACCAAGAGCTTCCTGCTGAACGTCGGCTTCCGGTACAGCTATGCGACCTTGCTGAATAAAAAAGGATTCCGTAACCGCGAAGAATCTGAATCATGGCTTTCCGGCCGTGAAATGTGGTCGCGGATCAACCAGCACCGCCAGTTCGGGATCATTAACTTTTCCGTAGGCGGAACGCTTTGTTTTTGAGGTGATTTCAGCTGTTTTTTGAGGAGGTTTACTTCTTATACTTCCCCGCCGGAGGGGGAAGTTGTCCTCAATCCACTTCCGGCGCTAATCGCAGCACAATACCATCGATCTCGTCGGTAATCGGGATCTGGCAGCCCAGGCGGCTGTTTGGCTTCACGAAGAACGCCTGGTCGAGCATGTCGAGCTCGTCATCGCTTTGTTCTGCAAGCTCGTGATCGGATTCCAGGTAGCACTGACAGGTTGCGCACATCGCCATTCCGCCGCATTCGCCTTTCACAGGCAGCTCATACGATTTGCACAGCTCCATGATGTTCATGTTCATGTCTGTCGGGGCAAGCAAGGCATGCTCCGTTCCTTCGCGGTCGATAATGGTAACTGTAATGTCTGACATCCTGTTTGAATTGCTGTTGTAAAAATAAGGATTTGCCGTTGAAAGAAGGTAAGATTTCAGGTTGTTGTGAACCTTTTGCTTCCAGGCCTGTAATGACTGCAAACAAATACGATTGCCATGAAAAAATATATGACTGCCTTTCTATCGGTGCTTTTTCTGCTGAACGCCTCGGCTGCCGATTTCTACGACCAGCTTTGCGCATTCAATCCCAACTGGAAAAACTATTCATCACAGGCTCCGGCCGGTGAAGCACGGAAGTTTGCTTCGGACAGGGAATACATCCAGGCACACCTGGAACAGGTGCTCGCCGTGCTGCGAATGAATCCAACGGAACAGCTCGACAACGCACAGCTTGCTTCGCGTACGCATCTTATCAACCTGCTGGACGGTTACCGGATCGCAGGTCGATTCCCTCAAAATTATTACCGCAATGAGCGCATTCCTGTTTTTATCGATGAGCACGCTACGCATTGCGCCGTTGGTTACCTGATGCAGCAAACAGGACACGAAGCCCTTGCGCAGCGCATTGCCGCAGCCGATAATTATGTATGGGTAAAAGACCTGCACGATGCAGAAGTTCCCGCATGGCAGCAGGCGTCGGGCTTTTCCATGGAAGAGCTGAAGCTGATCCAGGGAGCCTACGATTCGTATATGGAGAACGCGTTTTATCTTCCGAATAAATACGAAATTCCCCAAAAGCCCGATTGTATCGTTGCGTATTTTGATGGTACGAAAGACAAAAAGCCTGAAAACATCTGGTGCAGCGGTGAAGGAAAGCATGGCGTGCTGAACGGACGCTGGGAACAAAATTATGCCGTCGGGATTCCGTGGATCATCGGTTATTATGAAAATGGACAGCGCACCGGCAAATGGGCGGAATATTACCAGGGAACCAAATTGCTGTGCCGCACGGAACACTGGAAAGACAACAAATTAAATGGCGTGCGTACGCGTTTCGACCGGGAAGGAAAAGTGATCGAAGAGATCATTTTCAAGAACGGAAAAGCGGTCACGAAAATCAATTACAGCCAGGCGGATTCGCTTTGCTGGGTCCGTACACCGCTCGACTCGCTGAATGTCTGGACGGAAGTCTTCAACGGAAAAGGCGTGCGCATTGCTTCGGGCCACGAAACAGTCTACAATCCGGGGAATCTGCAGTGGTTCCAGAACATCGAGCTGACAGCTTTGAATACGGTGGCGCTTTCGGCAAGATCGGCCAACGAGGTTTCCGACGGAAACGTCAGCCAGTTTGGAAATGGTATGCAGCAGATCAGCTTATACAATCAGCCGCAGCTGGTCGAATATAAAAAGCAGGGAGACTGGATGTATTACCAGGAACACACGTCGGATTTCTCACGCTTTCGCCAGTCGATGATTGGTGAAGAACAGCAGCAGCTTCACGGGCAATTTCCGCATTTCGGGCAGGAGTTGGCGTTTGCCACAATGGTATTTGGCAGACTAGCGGAACAATCCGGCTATGATTCCATTCGCGCGGTGTATGCGGACAACAACCTTCAGCACTTTTACGGGTACAGCAAGACGAATTACCTGCACCTGTTCATGGATTACCACTATTCGGAGCCGGAGCCGGTTTCGTTGTTCGACCATCGTTCTATGCGTTTCACCAGGTATGCATATGGTATTGAAACACCTGATGCAGTTGTCAAAACGTTTGGGCAGTACAACGAAGCAGGACAGAAAACGGGCGAATGGAAATACTTTGACAGGGAACAACGATTGTACAAGATCGAGACATTTATTCTCCCGCACGATGAAGAAGAAGATGACAAACTTTCTATACGGCATTAACCAGTAATACCACAAACAAAAAAACACCCTTTCGTCAGCTGACGAAAGGGTGTTCGTATATAGAGTCGTTCCGTTCTATCCCCAACTTTGCGCCGGGGGAAGAAGGACCGTGAAAGCCTCCCGGTCGAAACCGGGAGACTATAAATCCACTCTTACATCATGCCCGGCATTCCACCTGGCATTCCGCCGCCCATTCCGGCGTTGTTCTCTTCCGGCTCGTCAACGATCACACACTCGGTTGTGAGCAGCATCGAAGCGATAGAAGCTGCGTTCTCGATAGCGATACGCGTTACTTTCGTCGGGTCGATGACACCGGCCTCGTAGAGGTTCTGGTATTCGTCCGTACGTGCATTGTAACCGAAATCGTCTTTTCCTTCGCGCACTTTCTGAACAATGACTGCTCCTTCACCGCCTGCATTGGCAATGATCTGGCGCAATGGCTCTTCGATGGCACGTATGACGATGGCGATCCCTGTTGTTTCGTCTTCGTTGATGCCTTTCATCTGCTCGAGGTTCGTGATGGAACGGATCAGCGCAACGCCTCCGCCCGGTACGATTCCTTCTTCGACAGCGGCGCGTGTTGCAGCAAGTGCATCGTCTACGCGGTCTTTTTTCTCTTTCATTTCAACTTCCGTCGGTGCACCAATGTAAAGTACGGCAACACCTCCGGCAAGCTTCGCCAGGCGCTCCTGTAATTTCTCACGGTCGTAATCGGAAGTTGTCGCTTCCATCTGCGCTTTGATCTGGCCAATGCGCGCCTGGATGTCTTCTTTTTTACCTGCTCCGTTGATGATGGTCGTATTGTCTTTATCGATGTCCACTTTTTCAGCTGTTCCCAGCATGTCCAATGTGGCGTTCTCCAATGTGTAGCCACGCTCTTCGGAGATCACCTGTCCGCCTGTGAGGATGGCGATGTCTTCGAGCATTGCTTTTCTGCGGTCTCCGAATCCCGGAGCTTTCACTGCCGCGATTTTCAGGGATCCGCGCAAACGGTTCACAACGAGTGTTGCAAGTGCTTCTCCGTCTACGTCTTCCGCGATGATGAGCAGTGATTTTCCGTTCTGAACGACCGGCTCCAGGATAGGAAGCAGCTCTTTCATGTTGCTGATCTTCTTATCGTAGATGAGGATGAGCGGGTTTTCCGTCTCAACGACCATTTTCTCGGTATTGGTCACGAAGTACGGGGAAAGGTAACCGCGGTCGAACTGCATTCCTTCCACTGTTTTCACTTCTGTTTCCGTGCCTTTTGCTTCTTCAACAGTGATCACGCCATCGTTTCCTACTACTTTCATCGCTTCGGCGATCAGTGATCCGATCGTTTCGTCGTTGTTAGCGGAGATCGTAGCGATCTGTTTGATCTTGTCGTTATCGGAGCCCACTTCTTTCGAAAGTGCTTTGAGGTTTTTAACGACCTCGGTTACCGCTTTGTCGATACCGCGTTTCAGGTCCATTGGATTCGCACCTGCGGCTACGTTTTTCAAGCCTGCTGTGATGATGGCCTGCGCTAAAACTGTTGCTGTTGTTGTTCCGTCTCCGGCAATGTCAGCAGTTTTAGAAGCAACTTCTTTCACCATTTGTGCACCCATGTTCTCGATAGGATCTTTGAGCTCGACTTCTTTCGCTACGGTAACACCGTCTTTTGTAACCTGCGGAGCACCGAATTTTTTACCGATCACAACGTTGCGTCCTTTTGGGCCTAACGTTACTTTCACGGCATTCGCCAATGCGTCAACCCCTTTTTTCAGCTTCTCGCGAGCTTCTACATCAAAATAAATTTGCTTTGCCATTGTGTTTGTCTCTTAAGATTAATCGATGATTCCGTAAATGTCCGATTCACGCATAACAAGCAGCGTTTTACCGTCAATTTTAATTTCTGTACCCGAATACTGGCCGAAAATAACCGTGTCGTCTACCTTCACGCTCATAGGCTCGTCTACTTTGCCTTTACCGACAGCAATTACTTTTCCGCGAAGCGGCTTTTCTTTTGCTGTATCGGGAATGATGATTCCGCTTGCAGTCACCTGTTCCGCTGCTGCCGGTTCTATAAGAACTCTGTCCGCTAAGGGCTTAAATGTTGTTGACATATGCTAAAATAGTTTGTTTAATTATGACGGGTTGCGTTCGGCGAAGATTGTGCCAGTACGGCCTTTGCGCCAAATTTTCAGTTCCTTCGGTAGAAGACAAAAAAAATGTCAGCATGTTCTGACATACTGACATTTTCGATAGAATGTTTTTTGAATTATCGTGTAGCAGGAGCGCCTTGTCCTTGTCCGCCTTGCTGACCCTGACCTTGTGCCCCACCTTGCTGACCGCCTGCCTGTTCAGTGTTCTGACCTGCGTTCGGATCTTTCGGAGTTTCTTTTTTCATCATAACTGTCATGAGAATGCTCAGAACCATAATAGTTCCCGCAAGGCCCCATGTTGCTTTTTCGATGAAATCGCTGGTACGCTGAACACCACCCATTTGCTGTGCAGAACCGAAATCGGAAGACAAGCCTCCACCTTTAGGATTTTGTACAAATACAACAACGACAAGTAAAATACTTGCTATAATGATAAGGATTGAAATGAGTGCTTCCATGTTATGGTGTTATTTTTTTCTTTAATTCTTCAATTTGGACTGCAAATAAACTCTTTTTTTCTGGAAATGACAACATCAATTGATGATAAACATGAATTGCCTTCGGATAATTGCCCTGGGCAGCATATATTTTCGCAAGTGTTTCGGAAACAGGAACGGCATCTTCGTTCAGGCTTTCCTTCGCTTTCCTGGACGGAGAATAGAAATCGGCTTTCGCACGGGTAATGCTCGGCTCCTGTTCTATGAATTTATCAATGAGATCATTAACTTCCGGTTTTTTGGGTTGTGCTTCCGGTTTAACAGGCGTTTCCTGTCCGCTGTGAAGCCAGGAAGTAAACGATTTTTTTCCTTCGGAAACAGGTGTTTTGACGGTTTCTACTGCCGGTTTTTTTACTTCGGGAATTTCCTCTTCGGAGGTTTCGGGCTGCTCTGAAATGAGCGGTTCAGCTTCTGGAACGATCTCCGGTTCCGCCACCTCGAAATGCTGCTCCCGTGTGAAGGCTTCTGTGAGCTCGTCGAAGTCTGTTGCAGCTTCAGCAACCGGCATATGCGTCGTAATGCCTTCGGTCGGGGAATCTTCTTCGGTGATCTGTTCCTGCGTAATTTCGACGGCTGGTTCTTCATGAACGGGTGCCTCGAAAACAATGACCGTTTCTTCTGTCTGTTCGAACGTGAGCGGGAGATCGGCCGGAATTTCTTCCTTGATTTCCTCCGGGAATGCCACTCTCCCCGATCCTCCCTCAGGGGAGGAAGTTTCGGTTGTCAGATCGTCAGCCGGTGTGCCGGAGACTGTCTGACCGGAAACGGCTTGCTGTCCACCCGTTAACAAATGATAGAGCTTGGTGCGGTCGGTGAGCCGGTAGGCGTGCTGTTTCAGCGCCAGGTCGAGGTCCGGGGATTTTCCGTTCGAAAGCGCCGTTAAGTACAGCAGCGAATAGACAGACGAAAACGGGTATTTATCTGCAAGTGTTTTCAAAGCCGCGGCATCCTGAAATTTCAGCTCCTGCGGATGTTCCGTAAAATGGGCAACTTGTTCCAGGTTCATACTTACCAGTTTGAAAGGAGTTTATTGATCACGTCCTGGACGATCTGCTGATTGATGGCTTCGATCAGCTGCGTTTCGACGTCCTGCAGGTTCTGGCTGGAATCGAAATCGGCAAACCGGGAGCTGCTCATCGTCATTTTTTCCAACCCTTTTGTCGGAGTAATAATGGTGAAAGCAGCGGTGATCGTGAGACGTGTCTTGGAGGCGTTGTCGCCTTCGAGGATCGCAAGCGGTGTTGTGCCGTACCCGGTGATCACGCCGGAGATCTGTACCTGCGCGGAATCGATGGCCGGCGAAAGGCGCAGCCGCGTGTTATTCTGTATCCCGGTGCGAAGTCCTTCCGTGAGGATTGCATTGTAATTGGATGGTGCTGTTGCAGCCGTCAGCTCGAGCGGAGAAACGTAGAATTTCTTCCAGGTGTCCGGCATAGAGCTATCGCGAAACGAAACGCTCGTGGGCCAGCAGGAGGAGAGACAAAGTACAAAAAAACCGAGAAATACCAGCTTGACGACATGTGTTAATGCCACCCTCCTCGATCCTCCCTCAAGGGAGGAGGCAGTTTGTTCCATCATAGATCTTTCATTGTCCATTGTCAACTGTCCATTGTCCATTGTCAATTAACCGTTAATATCATATTCCTTAATCTTCCTGTAAAGCGTCCGCTCGGAAATGCCCAGCTCTTCGGCGGCATATTTTCTTCTTCCGCGGTGCTTGTCGAGTGCTTTCTGGATCAGCTCTTTTTCCCGGTCTTCGAGTGAAAGCGATTCCTGTACGATCTCGTGTATCTCGAAATCTTCGGTCTCTTCCGGGCGATAAGCGGCCGTTGGCTCTACTTTCGCCTGCACGCTTGGAAGAAAGCGCTGCTCGGCCGATCCGACGTCGCTGTACATGCGGTTCACCAATGCCGCCTGGTCGTTGGAAAGATTGAATTCTCCCTGCTGGTTCAACAGCTCGACAACCAGTTTTTTGAGCTCGTTCAGGTCGTTCTTCATATCGAAAAGGAACTTGTACATCAGCTCGCGCTCGTCGATCTTCATATCCTGTGCTCCGACAACGGAAGGGAATTTCTCTTCCACGATCGGCAGATAATCGGTCAGTCGCGCTGCATCGATCTCGCGCGCCTGCTCGATCACGGAAAGCTGCTCTACGAGGTTCTTCAGCTGGCGGATATTTCCCGGCCAGTTGTAGGCGTTGAGCACTTCGACCGCATCGGGCGTTAAACGAATAGCTGGCATCCGGTATTTGTCGGCAAAATCGCTCGCAAACTTGCGGAAGAGCAGGTAAATATCTTCGCTACGCTGGCGCAGTGGCGGAAGCGCGATCGGAACAGTACTTAAGCGGTAGAGCAGGTCTTCGCGGAATTTCCCCGAAGAAATGGCCCGCTGCATGTTCTCATTGGTCGCAGCGACCACGCGCACGTTGGTTTTAATGACTTTCGAGGAACCCACGCGGATGAACTCGCCGGTTTCCAGTACGCGCAGCAGGCGGACCTGTGTCTGTGCGGGCAATTCCGCTACTTCATCGAGAAAGATCGTTCCGCCGTCGGCGACTTCGAAATAACCCTGGCGGCTGCCTGTTGCCCCGGTAAACGATCCTTTTTCATGTCCGAAGAGCTCTGAGTCGATGGTTCCTTCGGGAATCGCTCCGCAGTTCACGGCAATGTACTCGGCGTGCTTACGCGAGCTCAATTGGTGGATCACCTGCGGAATGATCTCTTTTCCCGTTCCGCTTTCGCCCGTAACCAGCACGGAAATGTCGGTTGGGGCGACCTGCCCGGCAACTTCGAGCGCGCGGTTCAGCAGCGGAGCATTTCCAATGATCCCGAAACGTTGTTTGATCTGTTGAATATTTAAGGACATGTTTTTTCTCAATTAGGTGTTGGAACGATCTCGCCGATGAGCGTCGCGGAAGTACAGGAATTGATCTTTACCCATACATAATCGCCTTTTCCGGCGGATCCTGCAGGGAAGACCACTTTTGTATTGCGCTCGTCGCGGCCGACAAGGTCGTGCTCCGATTTTTTCGATGTTCCTTCGATCAGCACGTGATGAATTTCGCCGATCTGTGAACGGTTGTTCGCGAGTGAATGGCCGAGCTGTTTATCGATGATCTCCTGCAAACGGCGGCTTTTCACCTCTTCCGGAACGTCGTCTTCGAATTTGCGCTCCGCCAGTGTTTTGGGCCGTTCGGAATATTTATACATATAAGCGTAGTCGAACTGAACGGCGTCGAGCAACGTGAGCGTTGCCTGGTGCTCTTCTTCGGTTTCGCCGCAGAATCCTGAAATGATGTCGGTCGAAATACCGCAGTTCGGAATGATCCTTCGGATCGCTTCGATGCGATTTAAATACCATTCGCGCGAATAGCCGCGGTTCATGCGCTGCAGAACGCCACTGTCGCCCGACTGCACAGGCAAATGAATATAAGGTGCAATGTTGTCGTGCTTCGCCATGATCTCCAGGACTTCGTCCGTCATATCTTTCGGATGGGACGTGGAAAAACGGATGCGCAGCAGCGGATTCACCTGCGCGACCAGTTCCATGAGCTCTGCAAAGTTGGTCGTCTGAACGGATTCATCTTTAATAACACCTTTGCTCGACATGTTCCAGCGGTAGCTGTCCACATTCTGACCGAGCAGCGTTACTTCGCGGTAACCGCGCTCAAAAAGGTCGTGGCATTCCTGCACGATGGTTTCCGGGTTGCGGGAGCGTTCGCGTCCGCGGGTAAACGGAACCACGCAGAACGAGCACATGTTATCGCAGCCGCGGGTGATGGAAACAAAAGCGGTGATTCCTCCTTCGTCCAGGCGGACAGGGGAGATGTCGCCGTAGGTTTCCTCGCGGGAAAGCAAGACGTTCACGGTTTTTTGTCCGCCGCCGGCATCTTCCACCATTCCGGGAAGCTCGCGGTAGGCGTCCGGCCCGACAACGATGTCGACGAGCTTTTCTTCTTCGAGCAGCGATTGTTTCAGGCGTTCGGCCATACAGCCCAGTACACCGACTACCAGTTTCGGCTTCGCTTTCTTGTGCTTTTTGAAATCGGTGAGGCGTTTTCGTACGCGTGCTTCCGCATTGTCGCGAATGGAACACGTATTAATAAGGACAAGATCTGCTTCTTCGGCGTTCCGTGTAGTGGAATAGCCTTCTTTCGCCATGATCGAGGCAACAACTTCGCTGTCTGAAAAGTTCATGGCGCATCCGTAACTCTCGACATACAGCTTTTTGCTTCCGGAAACAGGTTGTTCCAGCACAAGTGCTTCCCCCTGTTTTGTTTCGTCGTGCATTTTATGCGTGTCGTTTTCAGTCAACATGTGCTATTCCGTTTAAAAGAGCACGAAAATACAACTTTGCTGATTCATGTCAAAATGTCAGTTGAAGGGAGAATAGAGAATTATCTGAATTTAAAATGAAAAGGTTTTCTTAAGCCGGTAATTTCCCGCTCCTTTCCATTGGATCATTCGTCGTTTTCAATTCCCCATAAAAACCTATAATTTGCATATTGAATTATAAACTTCTTATTTTGCACCCACTTTCTGATACGGGGAAGTTTAATTTAAATCGAACATGAGCAAAAACTTAGTTATTGTCGAGTCACCTGCAAAGGCGAAAACCATTGAAGGTTACCTCGGAAAAGATTTCACTGTGAAATCGAGTTTTGGACATGTTAGAGATTTGGCTTCGAAAGGAATAGCAATCGATATCGAGAATGATTTTCTTCCCAATTACGAGGTCAGCCCGGACAAGAAAGCCATTGTCGCCGAACTGAGAAAACTGGCAAAAGCAGCCGACGTTGTATGGCTCGCAACGGATGAGGACCGCGAAGGAGAAGCCATCTCCTGGCACTTATACGAAGCCCTCGACCTTCATAAAAAAGAAACAAAACGCATTACCTTTAATGAGATCACGAAAACGGCGATCCTGAAAGCGATCGAAAAGCCGCGTGAGATCAATAAACCGCTCGTTGACGCTCAACAAGCGCGACGTGTACTCGACCGACTTGTAGGATTCGAGCTTTCACCGGTACTCTGGAAGAAAGTGCGCCCGAGCTTGTCTGCAGGCCGTGTGCAATCCGTAGCCGTCCGACTGATCGTTGAGCGCGAAAAAGAGATCATGAACTTCCATTCGGAAAGCTTTTTCCGCGTCGGAGGGACCTTCCTGAAAGGAAAAGAAGCTATTAAGGCGGAAGTCAGCAAGCATTTCGGGACAGATGCCGAAGTAACGGGATTCCTGGAAAACTGTGCGGGAACGACCTTTACTGTGCTCGACGTTCAGACCAAGCCGGCAAAGAAAACGCCAGCTGCGCCGTTTACGACGTCGACCCTGCAGCAGGAAGCCAGCTTAAAGCTCGGATTCAACGTTTCACGCACCATGCAGGTTGCCCAGCGCTTATACGAAGCGGGAAAGATCACCTACATGAGAACGGACAGCGTGAACCTTTCCGAAACCGCACGAAACGGCGCCGAAGCGGAGATCAGATCGGCTTACGGAGCGCAGTACAGCAAACCAACGACTTACGCAACGAGAAGCGCCAACGCACAGGAAGCCCACGAAGCCATTCGTCCGACAGACTTCGGACTGCATGCGCTGAGGTCCGGCGAATCGGATGAGATCCGTCTCTACGACCTGATCTGGAAACGCGCGATCGCTTCCCAGATGAGCCACGCAGAACTGGAGCGAACGACGATCTCCATCGGCAACCAGAAGCTTTCCGAAGTATTCATGGCGAAAGGCGAGGTGATCAAATTTGACGGGTTCTTAAAAGTATACCTCGAAACATCGCTGGACGAAGACGAAGACAGCGAGCTGGAAGGTTTGCTACCCGCTGTAACAGTCGGCGAAACACTCAATGTGCAGGTGATCCGCGCCACACAGCGCTTTTCAAGAGCAGCAGCCCGCTACGTGGAAGCTTCCCTGGTGAAAAAGCTCGAAGAGCTGGGAATCGGGCGTCCGTCAACCTATGCGCCGACGATCTCGACCATTCAGAAACGTGGTTACGTGGAGAAAAAAGAGCGCGACGGCGAAGAGCGTTCGTATGCCGTGCTCGAATTGCGCGGTTCGGAGATCGACCGCCAGACAAAAACAGAGATTACAGGACGGGAAAAGAATAAATTATTCCCGACAGATATAGGAATGGTCGTGACGGATTTCCTCAAAGACCATTTCGCACACATCATGGATTACCATTTTACCGCCGAAGTGGAAGCGCAGTTCGATGAGATCGCGCACGGTAAAATGAACTGGACGGACATGATCCGCACGTTCTACGATCCGTTCCACCTGAGTGTGGAAGATACGCTGGAGCATTCCGAGCGTGCTTCGGGCGAGCGGATTCTTGGCGTTCACCCGGTATCCAACAAGAAAGTACTGGCAAGGATCGGCCGTTTCGGGCCAATGGTCCAGCTCGGCGACGAAAAAGAAGACGGTGAAAAACCGCAGTTTGCTTCGTTGCAGGGATCGCAGTCCATTCATACCATTACACTGGAAGAAGCGCTGGACCTGTTCAGGCTGCCAAAAGACCTGGGTGAATATAAAGGAGAATCCGTTGAAGTCAACGTTGGCCGTTTCGGTCCGTATGTACGACACGGGAAAACCTTCATTTCCCTTCCTAAAAACGAAGATCCGATGTCCGTCGACAGTGAGCGCGCACAGCAGCTCATCGATGAAAAGCTGCAGGCCGATGCGCCGGTAGGAACGTATAACAACGAGCCCGTTCAGAAAGGTGTAGGCCGTTTTGGCCCGTTCATCAAATGGAACGGTTTGTTCATCAACGTCAATAAAAAGTACGATTTCGACAACCTGACGCAGGAGGACATCAACCAGCTGGTAGAAGACAAGCTTCAGAAAGAAGAAGATAAAGTGATCCACAACTGGAAATCCGAAGGAATCTCAGTGGAGAAAGCGCGTTGGGGACGATCAGTTATCACGAAAGGAAAAACAAAGATCGAGCTGCCTAAAACCGTCGATGCCGCCAGCCTTACACTGGAAGAAGTGAAAGCGATCATCGAGAAGCAGGCTCCCGCTAAAAAGACGGCTGCGAAGAAGGCACCGGCAAAGAAAGCCGCTCCGAAGAAAAAAGCAGCGCCTAAAAAATAAGGACATAACAGATAGCAATGCGCGGCGGCTGACCTGTTGGTTAAGCCGCCTTTTTGTTGTATATTTCATTCACCCGTTGCTGTTTCCCACATGTGTTTTTGGGATTTCAAGAATGTCCCGCAGCCGGAGTATCCCCGGGTGATCTCCGGGTAATACGCGGGTGGCCCCCGGGTCGATTATAAGGCACAGAGCAGTTATCTACCAGTTATCTACCAACCATCCATTAGTTGTCTCTATGACATGCATAAGGCAGTATAGGGCTGTCCCATCAGTTTCCGGGGATTTGAAAACTTCATGTGCAGATTACAGTCATCCCGTACCGGTACGCGACTGGTGCCTGACCGCTGGCAAACCCATCCAGCGCCGTAGCGTAGATGCCGCGAAGGTAAGGCGACGGACGCAGATTCCGGGGATCCCGATCCGAAAGACTTCTGACGATTGCTTTCTCTGAAGAGAGATATGAAAATGGATGTTCCGATCCATAATCGCTACCGCAGGGGCCGTGATTTTCCTGCAGCGCCTTCCCCGCAGTTGACAATGCATTGTGCATTGATAATTCACAATTGTCGATTGTGCATCGTCCGTTGATCTACTTTTGTTCAAAATTTTGAAATGAAAGACATCTCGATCTATTTCAGTCCTGTTGCTACGGAGCTCGCCCCTGTGGCCGAATCCCTGGGAAGCCTTGTGTATATGCATACCGAAGACGGTTTTCCGGCCATCGATAAAGGCGGCATTGCGCTGATCTATGCGCCCGAGTTCAGAAATGGCCATCCGGAGCTGCACAAACAATCCGACGATGCTTTCCGCAAGGCATTCTATAGTTACTTTCCCGGTATTAACTGGCGCAGCAGCCTGTACGACCTCGGCAACCTGCTTCCGGGCGAACGGGTAGAGGATACCTACTTTGCGCTCAGGCAGGTAGTGGCCGAGCTGGTGAAAAAGAATGTTATACCGGTGATCGTCGGTGGAACGCAGGACCTTACGTATGCGATGTACCAGGGCTACGAAGAGCTCGAGCAGCTTATTAATGTCATGAGCATCGACCGCCAGCTCGATCTTGGAGATCCTGACCAGCCACTGGGAAAAGATGCGTTTGTGAGCAAGCTGCTCATGCATCGCCCGTGCTTCCTGTTCAATTATTCCGTTCTCGGCTACCAGTCGCCGTTCGTGAAGCAAAGCGAGATCGATCTGTTCGGCAAGCTGTACTTCGATACGGTGCGTTTGGGGGAATTTACCGCCAATCCGAGGGTTGCAGAGCCTTTGCTGCGAAATTCCGACCTGCTCACCATCGATCTGCAGTCGATCAAATGCAATGAATTTCCGGGAGATCATTATACGAGTCCGAACGGTTTCACCAGCCAGGAGCTGTGCCAGCTTGCCCGTTATGCCGGGATCAGCGATAAATTAACTTCGCTCGGGCTGTTCAACCTGCTTCCGGGCAACATCGGACCTGCTGCGCACCAGGAAGTGGCCCAGATCATCTGGTATTTTATAGATGGAGTAGAGCAGCGCGTAGGCGATTTCCCTATCGGCAGTAAAAAAGAGTATACGCGTTTTACCGTCTTCCTGGAAGAGATCAAGCACGACCTGGTCTTTTTTAAAAGCCATAAATCGGAGCGTTGGTGGATGGAAGTCCCGTATCCGCCCAAAGAAGGCGTTAAATATGAGCGTCACCACATGGTGCCTTGCAATAAAGGGGACTATGATGCGGCGCTTGAAAACGACATTCCAGACCTTTGGTGGAAAACTTATCAGAAATTGGGGTAACCATTTTTATAGTTTCACGTAGACGGCTACTGTTGTGAATATTTAGCGAATTGAACACCCGATTGTGGAAAACTGTGGAACTTGTCAACAAAAAGTTTTCATTGTTCCGAAAAATACTTATTTTAGTCCCCAATTGGCTAATTTTTGTTAACCTCGAAAGAGAAATTACCCTTACAAGTACTCTGTTTATGAAGAAAAGATTACTCATTTTATCTACACTGCTGCTTACTGCCACAGGCACTTTTGCTCAGCAGGATATGTTGGTTACTCACTTTATTTTTAATAAAATGACGTTCAATCCCGGTGCAGCCGGAATTGACGATGGGATTTGCGGGACAATGTTGTACAGGAATCAGTGGGACCGGGTGAATGGCGCTCCGAACTCTGCGCTTCTCAACGTCGAAGCGAATCTGCATCGCTGGGCTCCCGTAGGTGCCGGTCTTTCTTTTGCGCATGATGCTATTGGTTTTAACCGTCAGAACAACCTGTTGCTCAACGGTGCTTACCATGTTATTACGCAGCACGGTACATTGGGTATCGGCGTTGGTGTCGGTATGATCAACTTCGGTCTGGCTCCTGTATGGGTTCCGCCGGTTACGATGGTCGATGCAACGCTTCCTGCTTCCAGCTCTGCAACAACGCTTGACCTGAACTTCGGTTTGTACTGGAAAGCGGCAAATAAGCCTTATTATGCGGGGCTTTCGGCTACGCACCTGGCGGCTCCCGATCTGAAAACATCTTCCATTCTCGGTGCTTCGGCAGGTACGGCTTACACGGCTGCCCGTCACTACTATGCAATGGGTGGATATACGTTCAAGAACATTGGAAACGAGGATGGAGCGATCGATGTTCAGACAATGGTCCGTACAGACCTTGTTAAGTTCTCTGTCGACCTGAATGCCCGTTACTTATACAGAAATTTGTTCTACGGAGGTGTTACTTACCGTACATTTGATGGTGTTGCGTTCATGGGTGGTTTCATGCCTCCAATGATCCCTAACTTCATGATTGGTTACTCTTATGATCTTACATTGAACAAATTATCAACGATCTCCCGTGGTTCACACGAAGTTGTGCTGAAGTACTGCTACTATCTTCCGCCGGTTCCCCGAACTGTAACTTTGCACCCGAGATACTTGTAAATTCAAAAAAAAACAAAAATCTTTGTAACCATTTTTTGAACGGTTCCGTTATATCCCAACATTGACCTGTAGAAACGTTAATGATATATCCGGAGTCGTAAAATTGAACTAGAATGAAAAAACTGTTGTTAGTCTGTTTAATAGGTCCCTTTCTGATCGGTTGCTCTTCACGGAGCGGTAACCTGACGGGAGTGATGGGCCGACGCGTATACCAACCGGAGATACCTCTTGGGATGGTGTACATTCCCGCGGGTTCATACAATATGGGGGAGAATGATCAGGACGTTCCTTTCTTGCACCAGACGCGTGCAAAGACGGTGTCTGTTCAGGCTTTCTACATGGACCAGACGGAGATCACAAACAATGAGTACCGTCAGTTTGTGGAATGGGTTCGTGACTCCATGGCTCGTGAGCGTATCTACGCTTCCGATGTGATCGAGGATGACGATGCCGGACGCTACATCAACTACACGGATATGTACTTCGATGAAGGATCTCTGGAATTCCTCGAGTACGATCCTTCCGATCGTGCGCTCAACAGGACTTTATTCTCTCTTAACTGGGACCGTCAGTTCTCTTATGACGATGAAGAAGTCGTTCCGTTGCTTGCAGATATGTATTATCCGCAGCCTGAGCGTTTCTACAACCGTCGCGAGATCGACACCCGTAAGCTCATTTTCAAGTATTACTGGATCGACCTTCGTGAAGCTGCACGCCGTGGCCGTATCGAAATAGTTCCGAATCTTGACAAAAACGGTGGAGCAGGTACAGACCACCGTACGCTGAACACGCCTTTGCACCCGTTCACGGAAGAGCCTCAGGGATTGGATAAAGACATGGGTTACTACAACAAAAAAGGACAAAACAACGCTATTCGTGGCCACGAGAACCGTCAGCGTTTCATCATCGATGAGGAGATCAACGTGTTCCCGGATACTTTGTGCTGGGTTCGTGACTTCACGTATTCCTTCCACGATCCAATGACGAACATGTACTTCTGGCACCCTGCATACGACAACTATCCTGTTGTTGGTATTACCTGGGTACAGGCAAAAGCATTCAGCATTTGGAGAACACAACTGTTGAACAGCTGGCTGGCAGCTATGGGCGATCTGTTTGTAAATGATTTCCGTTTGCCGACTGAGGCAGAGTGGGAGCGTGCAGCGCGTGGAGATTTAGCCAACTCAGCTTATCCATGGGGAGGCCCGTACATTCGTAACGAATCAGGTTGTTTCCTTGGTAACTTTAAGCCGATGCGCGGACGTTACTTCGAGGACGGAGGTTTCCATACAGTGAAAGCTTACTCTTACAACCCGAACGGATGGGGACTTTACTGCATGGCCGGAAACGTTGCCGAGTGGTGTGAAACTGCTTACGATGAGTCGATGTATGAATTCTCCCACGATCTCAACACCGATCACCGATACGATGCAATGGACTGGGATCCGCCTTCAATGAAACGTAAAGTTCTGCGTGGTGGTTCATGGAAAGACATCGGTTACTATCTGCAAACATCGACTCGTACATACGAGTACCAGGATACTGCCAAATCGTACATTGGTTTCCGTAATGTGATGACACATTTAGGACGAGGTGGACGTGACTTCTCTAAAGAAGGTGGTGAAGAAATTCGTAGCGATATCCAACTTCGCTAAGAATAAACAAACAACAAACAATTACAAACAAAAGTCTTAGTTAAACCTAAAAAACAAGAAAACTATGAAACCAGGAAGTAAAGGATGGAAAAAATTTATGGCGAAACTCTACGGTTTCGGTGCGGCAGTCGTTATCGTTGGAGCTTTGTTTAAAATCATGCACTGGCCTTTTGCAGGACCAATGCTAATCGTTGGATTGGGTACAGAGGCGATAATCTTTATCTTCTCGGCATTCGAACCTATCCACGAAGATCCGAATTGGGAATTGGTTTATCCTGAACTGGCATTGGGCCACAGCGATGACCTTGATCATGATGCATTACCGGCGGCAGGCGGTCGTAACAACCGCGGAGGTGGTTCAGGCATCACAGACCAATTGGACAAAATGCTTGAAGAAGCAAAAATCGACGGTCAGCTTCTGGAGCGTTTAGGCGACGGAATGCGTGCACTCGGTGAAAATGCAGCTCAGCTGAAAGGTGTAACTTCTGCAGCAGCAGCTACGGATTCTTACGTTTCTTCCTTACAGGCTGCATCTGATAAAGTTTCTTCTTTGTCAGAAGCTTACGAACGTGCTTCCGTATCTATCTCAGGTATGACTTCCAATACACAGGAAGGTGAATCATTCGGTGAGCAAATGCAGAAAGTTTCTAAAAACCTTGCAGCGTTGAACAACGTTTATGAACTGCAATTGAAAGGTTCTTCCGCTCATTTGGAAGCGACTGAGAAATTCCAGGGTCAGGTTACTGAAATGATGAAAAATCTTTCCGATTCAGCTGAAGACACACGTCTTTACAAAGAAAACATGTCTATGTTGTCTAAAAATCTGACTGATTTGAACGCTGTTTATGGCAATATGTTGAAAGCTATGACAATAACAAGAGGATAAGTCGTCAAACACTTGTACTAAGTTATTGAACATTAATTTATTGTAAACCAATAGAAATTAATTAATCATGGCAGGAGGAAAAGAAACCCCAAGACAGAAGATGATCGGTATGATGTACCTGGTACTTACGGCGCTGCTTGCGTTGAACGTATCGAAGTCCATCCTCGACGCTTTTGTCGCAATTGAAGAAAACATACAGATCTCCAACGAAAACGAATTCCAGCGTGGTGAGGAGAAATACCTGGAATTAAAGGAGAAATCAGAAGACAAATCCGTTCCGGATGCACAAAAGAAGGCGATCAAGCTCCTGAAAGTTGTTGCAGAGATCGATAAGCTGACAGCTGCCCGTATCAAGGAAATCGATGATCTGAAAGTTGAGATCCTGAAAGAATGTGGTGAGAACGTAACGACAAAAGGAACACTTGAAAGCATTATCCTCAAGGATTATGTTGCCTCGGCTCCTTTAAAGCCGATCCGTATGAAGCTCGAGCACGTGGAAGGAAAAGACAAGTATGATGAGCCTATGCGAATCATGCTCGGACCTGAAACGGACATCAAGAAGCCTACCGGGAAAGGTATGGATATGTTCAACAACTACCACAAATACCGTAATCAGCTGACTGAGCTTATTGCATCATCTTCATCTGACGATGAGAAGAAATTTTTCTTCAAAGCGCCGAATATCGATGACTATACGAACTCAATCGATCTGAATTCAAAAATCAAAAAAGCAATCGACGCTTCAAGCGTTAATCCTGACGACCAGGAGATCATTAAAAAGATCTATGCTTCTTTGACAAAAGATGCGTTCTCTGATGTACACGACATGAAAGGTGTTCACTGGGTTGGTAAAACATTCGACCATGCGCCGTCTGTTGCCGCTCTTGCATCCTTGTCTTCCCTTCAGAAAGAGATCCTTACTGCACGTGCAGATGCTGTAACGGTTATCCGTCAGCGCGTTGGTGGTGGTGAGTACTCTTTCAACAAGATCATGGCCCTTGCTTATGGTAAGGAGATCGCCAACAACGGTGAAGAGATCGAAGTTCAGGTATTGATGGCAGCATTCGATTCCGATAAGCAGCCGATCATCACCGTAAACGGAGGTTCATTGCGTGAGACAAAAGAAGGAAAAGGATATGTTACGGCGAAAGGTTCAGGAAGCGAAATGAAGCTTTCAGGAACGATCACCATCCTTAACAAATCCGGAATTCCTAAAACATTGCCCTGGGAAAAAACAGTGAAGATCATGAAGCCACAGGGTACTGTTTCGTTACCTGAAATGAACATGCTTTACCGTGGATACAACAACATTATCGAAGGTGTGGCTTCAGGTTACGATGAGACAGTGTTGAGCGGAAACGGTGTAAGCTTGTCTAAATCAGGTGCACAGTACATTGGAAAAGTGAGTGGAACAGGACGTGAAGCTTCGATTACCGTTTCAGGACGTAATAACGTTACAAAGAAGACAGAATCACTCGGCGTATTTAAATTCCGCGTATCCAATCTTCCTCCTCCACAGTTGTTCCTCGGAACACTTGCGAGCGGTGGATCTGCGTCTTCCGCAACTGTAAAAGGAATGACGAGCCTCTTCATGAAGTATCCACCGGAGATTCCGTTGAAAGCTACTTTTGAAGTTGGTACATGGGAAGTTTCCGTAACCGGAGCTCCAAGAACAGTTCAGGGATCAGGCGGACGTTTGTCCCCGGAGGCCATGAGTTTGATTAAACAAGCTAAACCGGGAAATACAGTAAGTATCTCGGGTAAATTTAAGGGGCCAAACTCCGGATTTGCAGCTTGTGTGATAAAAGTTCAATAAGAAGAATTAAAAATAAGAAGATGAAACGTTTATTAATCTGCGCGGCGGTTGCACTGAATGGGGTAGCGGTTGCACAACCGGAAATCGGCGGTGGTCCTATCAACGTTAATCCTGAATTCGGGATCGTTGACGGAGTCTATGTTCAGGAGCACATTCCTACCAAGCGGATGATTCCTTATGAGTTCGTTCGCGAAGCGGACGTAACCTGGAGTAAGCGTGTCTGGCGTTCCATTGATATGCGCGAGAAGATCAATCATCCTATCTATTTGCCTTTCGACTCATATGATTCGGAGAACAACTGGGTAAGAAACTCTTCGCGCTGGTCTTTATGGACAGTTATGAAGCATCACATTCTGAACGGAGACCTGAAAATGTTCTCACCGTACAATCCTTACCAGTTTCAGCTGAAGGATGGTGACCAGTTCAAGTATCCTATTGTTCCGTCGGTTGCAGGACAAACGTTCTACACGGATTCGATTTTCAGAGGTGTGGCTTTCTCCTACCTTGGCAAACTGGGTGCTCAGTCAACCGTGCCTTTGGCAAACATGTACGGTGAGGATTCTGTTCGATTCCTTCCGGATGGGACAACTGAGTACATCTATGCAGCAAGGGATACGTCCTGGTTCATGTCTAACGACATCGTCCAGTATCGCCTGAAAGAGGACTGGTTCTTCGATAAAGAGCGTTCCGTATTGGATTGCCGCATTTTGGGGATCACTCCGGTGATCTACGACCTGGACGAAAACGGCCAGATCTTAGGACTGAGAGAGTTGTTCTGGTTGTATTTCCCGCACTGCCGTTATGTATTCAATAACTATTTTGTGTACAACGAGCAGAATGATGCGCAATGGATGAGCTTCGATGACATGTTCTGGAAACGTCAGTTCAGTAGTACGATCTACAAAGAAAGCAACGTCTTTGATCGCAATATTGAGACCTACCGTACAGGCGTCGATGCCTTAATGGAATCAGAGAAGATCACTGAGGAAATCAGGAACTTCGAGCACGATGTATGGCACTTCTAAAAAAGCTTAATAAGAGCCCCCATTCTTCGGATGGGGGTTTTTTTGTGCCTGTTTGTAACTAAATACCAGAATCGGGGTTCAATAGAGTACAAAACAACGATGAATCAACTTATTGCTCTTGCGGTGTTATGCTTTTCTTTTGCAGCTTTTGCACAGGATGAAATTGATGGCGGCCCGTTTCGCGCGAATGCGAACGGAGTGCTCAACGGTATTCCCCAGGAACATATTCCCACCAAGCGCATGATCCCCTATGAGTTTGTCCGTGAAGCGGATGTGACCTGGAGCAAACGTGTCTGGCGTAACATCGACATGCGCGAAAAGAACAATTTCCCCATTTATTTCCCCCACGACGAATTCGATTCCGAAGGAAGGTGGATCACGCATTCCGAGCGCTGGTCCTTGTGGACGGTTATTCGTCACAGCGTTTTGAAAGGGAATCTGAAGATGTTCTCTCCCTACAATCCATACCAGTTCTCACTGACAGACGGTGACCAGTTCAAATACCCCATTGTTGCTCCTGCGGGAAAGAACTTCTACAACGATTCAACTTTCAGGTCCGTTGCTTTCCAGTACCTGGGGCAGCTGGGCGCACAATCTACCGTTCCGCTGGCGAACCAGTACGGCGAGGATTCGATCATTTTTCTGCCGGACGGTACAACCGAATATATCTATGCAGCCAGGGATACAACGTGGTTCATGTCGAAAGATATTGTACAGTATCGCCTGAAAGAGGATTGGTTTTTCGATAAAGAGCGGTCGGTGCTCGATACACGTATTCTTGGCATTTGCCCGGTAGTTTACAACCTTGACGATAACGGTCAGATCATCGGGATGCGCGAGCTGTTCTGGCTCTACTTTCCGCATTGCCGGTACGTGTTCAATAATTATTTTGTTTATAACGAACACAACGATATGCAGTGGATGAGCTTCGACGATCTGTTCTGGAAACGCAGATTTTCAAGTACAATTTATAAGGAAAGCAATGTGTTCGACCGTAATGTTGAAACCTACCGTACAGGTGTTGATGCGTTGATGGAATCGGAGAAGATTATTGAAGAGATCCGGAATTTCGAACACGACGTCTGGAATTTCTGATGATTACTATGCCGTTGTATCCGTTAAGAAACGGCTAATCCCTTTATTTCAGCATATCTAAGCGTTTCTTAACGGTTAGTGTCGGTTCGGGAATCTATTTATTATCGATCTTTCATTACGGAATTGACCTTCATCATGGTCCAGAACCTAAAATTCCGTATCGGTTAAGAAACGGCTAATCCCTTTACCAGCCTGCCTCTAAACGTTCCTTAACGGATAAGATATGTTTTTTATTTCCCTTTTCCGGTTACTTCTACCCGTTCCCGCATTTTCCCGGAGTAACCTAAAACAAGAAATCATGGCCGGAGGAAAAGAAACCCCAAGACAAAAAATGATTGGTATGATGTACCTGGTACTGACAGCGCTGCTGGCGCTCAACGTATCGCAAACTATTCTCGATGCATTTGTAGCCATCGAGGAAAATATCCAGATCTCCAACGAGAATGAGTATTTACGCGGAGATGAAAAACTGTCCGAGCTCAAAGAGCAGGCACGTGATGCAGACGATCTTGCCGTACGTAGAAAAGCAGCCAAACTGGTGGAAACGATTAAGGCGATCGACAAAATGACGGCCGAGCGCATTAAAGAGATCGATCAGCTCAAGCTGGAAATCCTGGACGAATGTGGTGAAGACACCAAAACGATCGGTGGAAAGGAAAGCATTATCAGTGCCGTCTTCCCGAAAGATCCGCTGAAACCTATGCGCATGAAGCTCGAATTTGTGGAAGGAAAGGATAAATACGACGAGCCGATGCGCATCCTGATCGGTGACGACATCACCGCGCCTACGGGAAAAGGCATCAAACTGTGGAACAATTACAATAACTACCGCGACGAGCTGACAGGATTAATTGCAAGCTCTGCCATTTCGGAAGGCCAGCATTTTTTCTTTAAAGCGCCTCACATCAAAGGATTCAAAGATCTGAAAGACCTGCATACACAGATCGACCGCGCGGTGAAATCATCCAACGTTCACCCGGACGACCAGGAAGCGATTAAAAAGATCTACGGAGCGCTGACGAAAAAAGAACGCTCGGAAGTGAATGACGTAAAAAATGTGCACTGGATCGGGAAAACATTTGATCATTCGCCTTCCGTAGCTGCGATTGCGTCGCTGTCTTCCTTGCAGAAAGAGATCCTCACAGCGCGCGCAGATGCCGTTGCGCTCATCCGTTCGCGGGTTGGTGGCGGCGAATTCTCCTTCAACAAGATCATGCCGGTGGTTTATGGCGAGGAAGTCATCAACCAGGGCGAAGATGCCGAGATACAGGTGCTGATGGCAGCATTCGATTCCGATCGCCAGCCAATTGTGCAGGTAAACGGCGGCACGTTGCGGGAAACCAAAGAAGGCAAGGGTTACATTCATGTAAAAGGAAGCGGCAGCGAAATGAAGCTTTCGGGAACCATTACCATCCTGAACAAAGCGGGAATCCCGAAAACGATGCCGTGGGAAAAAACCATCCGTGTGATGAAACCCTCAGGAACGGTTTCGCTGCCGAAGCTCAACGTGCTGTACCGCAATTACAACAACGAGATCGCGGGAACGGCTTCCGGGTTCGAGGAAACCATATTGTCGGGAAGCAGCGGCCTGCAGCTCACGCGCTCGGGCGAAGTATTCATCGGACGTATCAGCTCTTCGTCGCGAACGGCAACGATCACTATTTCGGGAAGAAACAAAGGGACCGGTAAAACACAGGTGCTCGGAACACATAATTTCCGCGTATCGAACCTGCCGCAGCCGCTGGCTTATCTCGGAACACTGGGAAGTGGCACGGCAACGCCTGCACAGCTGGGAGCCATGCGCGGTATCTTTATCAAGTACCCGCCGGAAATTCTGCTGGATGCATCCTTCAAGCCTGTTTCATGGGATGTGACTGTTTCCGGTGGCGGGCCGATGCAAACAGGAACGGGAAGCACACTCACGCCAGCAGCCATTTCCCTGATCAAGCAGGCGCGCAAAGGAAATATCATCACCATCACCGTTAAATACAGCGGGCCGGTTTCCGGCTATGCTTCTACCTCGATTAAAGTGCAATAGTGCATCGGCATTCTGTAAAAAAATAGTGTTGCAACCACGTTCTGTCATGGATGGAGCGTGGTTGTTTTCCTGATTAGCCTTATCTTTGCGCATGCTTGTATTGGAAAAATTAGGAATCCACTTCCCCCAGGGTTATTTGTTTAATGATTGTTCTGCCCAGGTCAATTCCGGAGACCGGGTTGGTTTGGTGGGAAAGAACGGCGCCGGTAAATCGACATTGATGCGTCTTATTGCCGAATGGGAAAAGCCTACAAACGGGCAGATCCATAAAGTTCGCGGGCTCGAAGTGGGCTTTTTGACACAGGATATCGTGATTGACACAACATCTACCGTCTTCAATTACCTGTATTTTTCCAATGAAGATCTGAACCAGATGCGCGAAAGGATCGATTTCATCAATCACGAGCTGGTGGTTCGCACCGATTATGAAAATGAGTCGTACCTGTCCATGCTCGACGAGCTGAACGCGGTGAACGACCGCTACAATATGCTTGAAGGATACCAGTGGGAAGAAAAGATCGCATCGACTTTGTCAGGTCTTGGATTTCACTTATCCGATTTCGAAAAACCGCTTTCCTCTTTTTCCGGGGGATGGAAAATGCGTGCCGAGCTGGCAAAAATACTCGTCAATCGCCCGAACCTGCTGCTGCTCGATGAGCCGACGAATCACCTGGATATTCTTTCCATTCAATGGCTGGAAAATTACCTGTCGAAGTTCGATGGCGCCGTGATCGTTATTTCGCACGACCGTTTGTTCCTCGACAACGTAACGAATCGTACCTGGGAGATCTCCCAGGGAAAGATCCTCGATTTTCCGTATTCGTACACGAAATACAAGGAAGCCCGCGCGGAAGAGCTGGAACGCCTTACCGGCGCTAAGAAACAGCAGGATAAAGACATCAAGCATACAAAAGAGCTCATCGATAAATTCCGGGCGAAGAAAAACAAAGCTGCTTTTGCGCAGTCACTGATCAAAAAACTGGAGAAAACAGAGCGCATCGAAGTCGACAACGACATGGTTGCGCGCATGAACATTTTCTTCCCGCTCAATACACAGCCGGGAAAATGGGTCGTTGAAATGGACAATCTTGGAAAATCCTACGACGACCGCGTGCTGTTCCGGGATATCTCGATTACCGTTGGCCGTGGAGAAAAGATCGCATTGCTTGGCCCGAATGGTGTCGGTAAATCGACCTTGTTCAAATGCCTCACGAAAGAGATCGAACACGACGGAAAAGTAGAGTATGGCCACAATGTAAAGATCACGTATTTCGCACAGGACCAGGCCGAGCGCCTCGACAAGAATAAAACGGTATACGAAACGGTCGACGATGTTGCCGAAGGAGAAGTACGCAAAGATCTGCGCTCCATTCTTGGGGCATTCCTGTTTTCCGGTGAAGATTCCGATAAAAAAGTCGGCGTACTTTCCGGTGGAGAGCGCACGCGACTGGCACTTTGTCAGTTGTTGCTGAGCCCGTCGAATGTACTGATCCTCGATGAGCCGACGAATCACCTCGACATTCAGAGCAAGCAGGTTTTGAAACAGGCGTTGCAGCAATACGAAGGAACGTTCCTCATCGTTTCCCACGACCGTGAATTCCTCGACGGACTCACGAACCGCATCTGGGATATCGAGAACAAAACCCTGAAAATTCACCATTTCGGCGTTCACGAATACCTCGAGCGCAAAATGAGCACCGAAGGGAATAATAACAATAACGGTGTGCCGGTTCTGAAAAAGAAAGCCGAAAAAGCAGAAGAAATCGTTGTTGCAGCTCCTGCGGTGAGCGGCGAAGAACGAAAAGAACTCAAAAGACAGCGCAATCAGCTTAGCTCCAAAGTGAAGCAGCTGGAAGACCAGGTGAAATCACTCGAAGCCGAAGTTGAAAAACTCAACGAACGGCTGGCAGAGATCGATTTTTCCGATGTAGAGCAATCGGCGCCCATTCTGAAAGCCTTCGAAACAGCGAAAACAAAGCTCGACGAAACAACCGATGCGTGGCTGGAAGCCAGCGAAACGCTCGAAACAATACCGGTACTATGACAAGCGGATTCATACAGAAAATGCGGGTAGAGCACGGTTCGCCCATTCGCTACTCCCTTCACCTGCAGGATGTCGTTGTGATGAACGATTACATCGGCAGGAACATTCAGCTGCAATGGACGGGAAAGATCGTTTGCAGCAACTGCGGAAAAACAACTAAAAATTCCTTCGGACAAGGATTCTGCTATCCGTGTTTCCAGTCGGCGCCGCAGGCTTCGCAGTGCATTATTTCGCCGGAGCTGTGCAGGGCGCATCTGGGTGAAGGCCGTGATGCGGAGTGGGAGCACACACACCACAATCAGCCGCACATCGTTTACCTCGCCGTTTCGGATTGCGTGAAAGTTGGCGTTACCCGTGCCGAGCAGGGACTGACGCGCTGGATCGACCAGGGAGCTTTTGCTTCCATCATCCTGGCTGAAACGCCGAACCGGTACATTGCCGGAACCATTGAAGTTGCGTTGAAATCATACATGACCGACAAAACCAACTGGCAGCGGATGCTGAAAAACGAGATCAATCACACCATTGACCTGATCGAAGAAAAAGGAAGAGTGGAAGATATGCTGCCATTCGACATGCGTGACTATATCAGCGCGAATGACACGATTTATACCTTCGAATATCCTGTGCTCAGCTTTCCGGTCAAAGTAAAAAGCGTGAGCTTCGATAAAACGCCTGTTGTAACAGGAAAGCTCGTCGGGATCAAAGGACAGTACCTGTTGTTCGAAGACCAGACCGTTATCAATTTAAGGAAGCATACGAGCTACGAGATCAGCTTCGCGGTAACCGACTGACAGGTGTCCGGGCGATACTTCCGGTACACTGCTCCAATCTTGTCAGGTCCGTTTACCATTTCAATCGACCACGTGACACAACGTCACTTCAAATGGTGACAATTAATCAGTAATTTCCCTTTGCATGCTTTTTGAGAAGCAAATCCTGCTAATTTTAGCCATAATTAGAAATACATATTAAGATGTTTGACAAAAACGAATTCACAAAATATGCGACAAAACATGCCGGTATTTCCAGCATGCATCTGCAAAGCTACATTGAGTCATCATTGACACCTTACATTATTGAAGAACGTCATCTGAACATGACGCAAATGGACGTTTTCTCGCGTTTGATGATGGACAGAATCCTGTTCCTCGGTACCGGGATCAACGATCAGGTTGCCAATATTATCAACGCACAGTTACTGTTCCTCGAATCCGTAGATCCGAAAAAAGACATCCAGATCTACCTGAATTCTCCCGGAGGATCCGTTTACGCAGGATTGGGGATCTACGACACGATGCAGTACATCAAGCCTGACGTGGCAACGATCTGTACGGGAATGGCCGCTTCCATGGGCGCAGTGCTCATGTGTGCAGGTGCCGAAGGAAAACGTTCCGCACTGAAACATTCACGTGTAATGATCCACCAGCCGCTTGGTGGTGCTCAGGGACAGGCTTCCGATATCGAGATCACTGCACGCGAGATCCAGAAACTGAAAAAAGAGCTCTACGAGATCATCGCTCATCACTCTCACCAGACCATTGAAAAAGTATGGGAAGATTCTGACCGTGATTACTGGATGACCGCCGAAGAAGCAAAAGCTTACGGAATGGTCGATGAAATCTTGACTCGCAATCCGAAATAACTTACTTTTGTCATGAAGATTAAGTCACCTGCTCATCCGGCGGGTGACTTTTTTCGTCTTTTATACATTTATTATGTCAAAAAAAGAAACTTCCTGTTCCTTTTGCGGGCGTTCACGCGGTCAGGTCGGTCTGCTCATTGCCGGACTGTCAGGCCATATCTGTGATCACTGTATTGTTCAGGCCCGCTCCATTGTGGACGAGGAAAAAGTAGCAGCTCCGAAAGATGCGGCTCCCGTGAATGTGCTGAAACCGGCAGATATCAAGGAGAAGCTCGACGAATACGTAATTGGCCAGGACGACGCGAAGAAAACGCTTTCCGTGGCTGTTTACAACCATTATAAACGTCTGAATCACGTTAAAATAGATGACGTCGAGATCGAAAAATCCAATGTGATCCTTGTTGGCCGTACGGGAACAGGTAAAACACTGCTGGCCAAAACGATCGCCAAAATGCTCAACGTGCCTTTCTGCATCGCCGACGCTACCGTTCTCACAGAAGCCGGTTATGTTGGCGAAGATGTCGAAAGCATTCTTTCACGTTTGCTCCAGGCGGCCGATTACAACGTACAGGCTGCGCAGAACGGGATCGTATTCGTTGATGAGATCGATAAAATTGCGCGTAAAAGCGATAATCCGTCCATTACACGTGATGTTTCCGGAGAAGGCGTGCAACAGGCCTTGCTGAAATTGCTGGAAGGTTCCGCTGTAAACGTTCCACCGCAGGGAGGAAGAAAGCATCCGGAGCAGAAAATGATCCAGATCGATACGAAAAACATCCTGTTCATTTGCGGAGGTGCATTCGACGGAATCGAAAAGATCATCGCGCGTCGTGTCAATACGCAGACAATCGGATTCGGATCGTCGCGGACGGAACAGATAGACGGTGATAATTTCCTCAAATACATCAATCCGACCGACGTAAAAGCATACGGGCTCATCCCCGAGCTGATCGGCCGTTTCCCGGTACTGACCTACCTCGAGCCGCTCGAAGCAAAAAGCCTGAAACGCATCCTTACAGAACCGAAAAACGCATTAATCAAGCAATACACGCGGTTGTTTGAGATCGATGGTATTCGCCTGACCTTTGACGCGGCGGTTCTCGACTTCATCGTCGAGAAAGCGATCGATTTCAAATTAGGCGCCCGTGGATTGCGTTCCATCTGTGAAGCAATTCTTACGGATGCGATGTATGAGCTGCCTTCGAAAGATGAAAAAGAATTCAGGGTAGAAGTGGCGTATGCAAAAGCGCAATTCTCTAAATCGAAACTCGCCAGGCTGAAAGTAGCTTAAGCAATAAATGAATAAAAAGCCCGCTTATCGAAAGATGAGCGGGCTTTTTGCTTTTCGTTATTATCAGTTAGAGCCGGTGCGTATCTGTTAGGAAACACTTAAGTCCGCGCTATTGCTGATCTTAAGCGTTTCCTAACAGCTAAATACTCTGTGTTTAGGATTGTTTATTAGAAAATAACACTTCCCCGGCATGCTATCATGCTCTGTTTTAGGCTTTTTTGGTTTTTTTTCCAGTTGATTCGATTGTACATTGTCCGCAGCTACTGCCTGATATGGGCACTTATACTAATAAACAAACACACTAAACGATGAAAAACTGGAAGCTCCCACTTGCATTTGCCGGACTACTTGCGGCAGGCTGCAGTCCAAAATTTTATTCCCCGAATACGGAAAATGTTCCTTTGATAACTGAACGCGGTCAGCTGAGCCTGAATGTGAATGGCGGTGGTGGCGGGCAAATCGGCTTCCAGGGTGCTGTCGGCGTAACAGATGCGATCGCGGTCCAGGCCAATGCCGGATTGTTTATTCCCGGAGAAGAAGACAATGGCAATGGCGGATCCGGGAATTTCGTAGAAGGTGGTGTGGGATTCTATCGCCCGATCGGGGAGAATTTCGTGTTTGAAACATACGGGCTATTCGGTTTTGGCCGGTTTGAAAATCACCTGTATTCGACAGCGTCCCAGTACCCGGGAACAAGCGGCGATATGTCGGGAAATCTATTGCGATATGGTCTTCAGCCGAATTTCGGATTTGTGACGAAATACTTCACAGTTGCTGTTTCTTCGAGACTGGTGCTGCTGGATTACTATAACGTAGACGGGAATCTGACCTACCAGGATATGGACCAGGTGGCTTACCTGCGCGATAACCGTTCGAGCTTTCTTGTTGAACCTGCTTTAACGATCCGCGGCGGATTGGAGAAAGTAAAGCTGCAGTTTCAGATCGGAAGCAGCTTTAACGTTACGAACAGCGATTTCAGGCAGGATAAAGGATTTGCTACGCTTGGATTGAACTTTAATCTCTGATGGTGAAATGATTTTGGGCCGGTGAATGTTGCTTATCCATTTTCGGAAATGTCGTGTATCGGTTAAGAAACACTTAAACCCCTATGGACACTGCATCTAACCGTTTCTTAACGGATACGCTTCGGTTTTAACCGAGCTTCCGGATAGATTATTCCGATCTTTTAAAAGAGAATACCGTTCGTAAAAAAGGTGATTCCGGATTTAAGGCATTCTTTTTCTTTGAGCAGTTCCCGTATCAGTTACAAAATACTTAAACCCTTACATACTCTACGTCTAAGTGTTTCTTAACGGATACGCTGCGATTACGGACGAACGTTTCAGCTAGCTTATTCCGGCGTTTTCCAAACAGAGATATCGCTTGTTTCCCCCACTTTTTCGTACAAAAGCTGTGCATCCCAGACGCGTTTGTCGATCACGATGTACTGTCCGCCGAGTCGATGAATCCTGCTCATTCCTATAGGATTGATGATCTCGTCCTGTTCCACCGACCAGCCTTTCCGGTGGTAGAAATACATCCATTGCGGATCAGGACCGCTGTGAATAACGATCTTTTCACCTTTAGGCACAAACCGGTTGACCTGTTGTTCCAGTGTCAGGCGGTATTTCACTTCGTCTTTGATAAAAAAGTCGTGCTGCTGATTGACAATTCCTTCGGTCGCGATCAGCAATAGCAATGCAATGGCCAGCCGAGGTTCCAGTCGCTGTAGTCCGAGCGCTGCAATGACCGCCATTACCGGAACAAAGGGAAGAACGTAGTAATTATGCGTTGGAAAAACAGCGCCCGTTTTCACGGAGAAAACCAGGAAGATCACCGTCACAACGGAAATTCCGGTCAGTGTGAGCCGGTTTGAGCGATAGCCGAGCCAGATCAGCCCGAGCAGGAAAGGCAGCAAGACGATATACGACCGCAAAGCGCCGAAGTAAAACTGCAGCCAGAAATCACCGAGCAACGGGCGAATTTCTTTCCAGCCTTCAACAAGCCCTTTCGGGAAATAAAGCTGGAATCCATAGGTGTTCACCAGGTATGGAACCCAGGCGAAATACCACCAGAGGATAATCGCGCTCGCCACCCCGGTGACAAGGGTGAGGTGAATTTTAACGTTGAAGCGAACGTTGCGCGCAAGCCACAGCGGAACAATCAGTCCGAACAGGAAAACGGCCGGTATCTTGCACAATCCGCCCAGTGTGATGAACAGAAAACCAAGGACGATCATCCACCATTTCATCGAATCGATGTAGCGCTGAAACCAGTAAATACCAATGATCACAAGCGCAACGGAAAACGTATCGGGCATGCTTTTGCGCGAAAAGGCAAACCAGAGCGATGCCAGGAAGATCACTGTTGCATACCAGGCGGTTCGTTCGTTCCACCAGCGCTTGCAGAGCTTAAAAAACAGCCACGTTGCGATGGAGCAAACAACCAGGTTAATGAGCCGCCCGTACCAGTGCGATTCTCCAAAGAGCAGGTTGCAGCCGCCGATCAGCGATTGAAAGAACGGAAATTCGGAGCCGATAATGCCTGTTCGCTCCCCTCCCTGGTCCACCATCGGGTACAGCAGCGAGAAATGTCCTTCCGACATATTCCGGGCCATAGTGTTTGTCAGCGTTTGCCGCCAGCTATGCCACGTTTCCAGCGGCGCGTTCGTTATACCGATGAGCCGGATGAGGAAAAATCCGCTGATGAGCCCTTCGACCGTAGCGATCTTTGCCAGCAGCTTTTTCATTGGTGGATGCGGAACGAACAGTATTTGATCACGGAGCCTTTGGCGGTGAACAGCTGTTCATAGTGCGTTTTGATGTGCAGAATATCGCGGATCGTCGGATCGAGGTCTTCCGGGATGGATTTGTAGAGGTCCCACGTCAGTTCGATGACCTCGTAGCCGTGTTCTTTGATCTCCTGTTCGGTGAACTCGAAGAGCAGGTCGCTGTCGGTTTTCATGTGAACGATACCGCCTTCTTTCAGAATATCGCGGTAACGGGTAATGAATGCTGCCGAACTAAGTCTTTTGCGGGGCTTTTCAGCTTGCGGATCGGAAAACGTAAGCCAGATCTCGTCGATCTCGCCGGTGTCAAAATAAGCCTGTATGAAATCGATCTTGGCTCTCAGAAAGGCAACATTTTCGAGCTGTTCGTCGAGTGCTTCTTTCGCTCCGACAAAGATGCGGGCACCTTTTATATCAACGCCGATGAAGTTCTTTTCCGGGTAATGGCGCGCCAGCCCAACAGTGTATTCTCCTTTTCCGCAGCCAAGCTCCAGCACGATCGGATGGTCGTTTTTAAAATAATCGGAACGCCATTTTCCCTTCAGCGGAAAGGAATCGTTCACCGACAGGTCGAGCGTTGGTTGAAAGACATTGTCGAATGCCTTCATTTCCGAGAATCTTCTGAGTTTATTCTTTGCCATAATCTTGTTGACAAAAATAGAAAAAACGCCCGTTTCCTGTTGATAAAGAATTTCGCGCTTTATTTTTTAAAGTGTAGTATGCAAACCAGCCAATGATTAATTTTGGTGCAAATTATTTACGTTATGTCCAAGCAGCATCATCACGCGTTATCTTTCGCGGGATTGATTATCACAGTCGGTATTATCTTTGGAGATATCGGTACGTCACCTCTTTACGTGTTAAAGGCTATCGGTGGTACAATGCATGAAGTTGTTGTCAACGGCGTAAAGGTGAAGCAGCAGGTAGTGCTGAGCCAGCAGCTGATTCTCGGGGCATTATCCTGTATTTTCTGGACATTGACGCTACAGACGACATTAAAGTACGTAATTGTAACGCTTCGGGCGGATAATAAAGGCGAAGGAGGGATCTTTTCACTGTACACGCTGGTGCGCAGGAAGAAAAAATGGCTGGTTATTCCTGCAATGATCGGAGGTGCAGCTTTGCTGGCAGACGGTATCATTACACCACCGATCTCTGTTTCTTCGGCTATTGAAGGATTGCAGTACGTCAACAAAGACATCAAAACCTTCCCGATCATCATCGGTGTGATCATTTTCATCTTCGTCATTCAGCAGTTCGGGACCAAATTCGTCGGGAAAGCCTTCGGGCCGGTCATGGTGATGTGGTTCCTCATGCTCGGGATCGTCGGGATCTTTACGCTCAGCGCCAATCCGGGCGTTCTGAAAGCATTGAATCCTTATTATGCTTACGACCTCTTAACGCATTATCCGCACGGTTTCTGGCTGCTCGGCGCTATTTTCCTCTGTACGACGGGAGCCGAAGCACTGTATTCCGATCTTGGGCATTGCGGGCGCGAGAACATCCGCGTGAGCTGGATCTTCGTGAAGCTGATGCTGATCATTAACTATTTCGGACAGGGCGCTTACCTGCTCGGCCATGTCGGGCAGCGTATCGGAGATGAGAATCCGTTCTACCAGATCGTTCCGGACTGGTTCAAAATTCCTGCGATCGTTATTGCAACAGCTGCCGCAATTGTGGCGTCGCAAGCCATGATCTCCGGATCGTTCACCCTGATCAACGAAGCAATCCGACTGAATCTCTGGCCGCGGGTACGTGTCAATTTTCCATCCGATATCAAGGGACAATTGTATGTTCCTTCGGTGAACTGGTTCCTGATGTTCGGCTGTATCGCCGTTGTCTGGTATTTCCAGGAATCCAAGCGGATGGAAGCTGCTTACGGGCTTTCCATCGTGCTCACCATGATCAGCTCGTCCATATTGCTGACGTTCTACATGGCGCGCAAGCATTGGAACCGCATTTTCAGGTACAGCCTCACGGCGTTGTTCTTTACCGTTGAAAGCGCTTTCCTCATTGCGCAGATCGATAAATTCCCCGACGGCGGTTACCTGACGCTGATGATCGCCATGCTCGTGATCTCGCTCATGTTCATCATTTTCAAAAGCAAGAAGATCCGAACCAGCTACCTGGAATTCGTGAAGATCAAGGATTACCTGCCCTTCCTCCAGAAGCTTTCTGTGGACGACCAGATCCCGACGTATGCAACGCACCTGGTGTACCTGACCAGCGCTGAAAAAGTAGACGAAGTAGAATCCAAAGTGTTTTACTCCATCCTCGAGCAGCAGCCGAAACGGGCGGAACGCTACTGGTTTGTTCACGTTCACACAACCGATGAGCCGTATACCATGGAATACCAGGTAACGAAACACGACGAGAACGACCTGATCCGCATCGATTACAAGCTTGGATTCCGGATCCAGCCGAAGCTCGATAAAATGTTCCAGCAGGTTGTGGGAGATATGGTTGCGTCGAACGAGATCGAGATCAAAAGCCGTTATGCGTGCGAATACCATCACAGTGACCACATCGGCGATTTCCGTTTCGTGGTGATCCGCAAATTCCTTTCGAACGACAACGAGCTGCCATGGTTCCAAAAAATCGTCATGAACGCTTATTTCTTTATCAAGAACATGAGTCTCACCGAAAAGAATGAGTTCGGACTTGATCCGAGCAGCTTCGTGGAAGAGCAGTTCCCGTACGTGCTTTCCAAAGCTGCGCCGCTGGAATTGAAGCGTACTGCGAAATAAGCCGCGATGAGCCCTGAACAGCTCACAGGAAAGAACATTCTTTACGGCTGCCTCGATTGGGGAAACGGACATGTGGCGCGTTCCATTCCGCTGATCCGTCAACTGACAGAGCAGGGAAACCGTGTAACGGTATGGTGTTCAAAAGAACAGCAGCGCATTTTCAGAAACTTCGGACTGGATGTTCAGTACCATATTGCATTCGAACAGGATTTCCGGTTCACCGGCGACGGCAATTTTAAAAAAGAGCTGCTCCGGAACGCATTCCGCTGGCGAAAGTCCATTAAAACGGAGCGTAAAGCCGTTCAGGCATTTGTAGAAGCGCATAAAATCGATACCATTGTTTCCGATCACCGTTACGGCCTGATAAGCCCGGATGTTCATTCCTTTTTTGTAACGCACCAGGTCAAGCTTCCTCCCGGATCAGGCTTAATTGCGCAATGGATCCACAGCAAATGGATGAAAGCATTCACGGAGATATGGATCATGGATACGGAGGCGGACATGCTCGCAGGAATACTGAACCAGCCATTCTTTCTGGAAAATGTCACGTACATCGGCCATTATTCCCGGTTTTCAGGAATGAAACAGTTACCAGTCACTCCCGGGAAAATGGTTGCTGTTATCAGCGGGCCGGAACCGTATGCGGAACAGCTTTTTAAGCAGCTCGTTTCCATAGCGCCGGACTATGAGGACTGGACGTTTGTCTGCGGAAAAACGTACCCCGGCATTGCTGCCGGTTTCCCTGTGATCAGCAACTGGCAGGAAGCGGACGAAGCGATTCTGACGGCGGAATACATCGTTTCGAGAAATGGCTATTCGACCCTGATGGATCTGACGGTCCTCAACAAAAAAGCGATCCTCCTTCCAACTCCCGGACAGCTCGAACAGCTGTATCTCGCCAGGGAACACATTGCGCATGAAAACTGGAAAATGTGCGAGGATGAAAAGATGCTGGAGATGTACCTGTTTACCCGGGACATGGATTCCAGCGACGAGGAGGAAGAGTAGAGAGTCTTTTGTCTTTCCGCCTTTTGTCAAACTACTTAATCGTTACACCTCTCGATGAAACAAGCGTATTCGGACTGCCCATGTGTTTATCGAGCGAGAATGTAAACGTACTTCCGATGCCAACGGTGCTTCTCACGGAGATCGTTTGTCCGTGCGAGTCGAGGATGTGTTTCACGATCGCCAGTCCGAGGCCGGAACCGCCCTCATTCCTGTTACGGCTTTGCTCAACGCGGTAAAAACGCTCAAACAGGCGGGAAATGTGTTTCGGGTCGATTCCGAGGCCGTTATCGGAAATTTCGACCGTTACAATGTCGTCGATCTCATAGAAGCGAACAATTGTTTCGCCGCCCGTGTTTCCGTAAGCGATCGAGTTGTTGATCAGGTTGGTAAAAACCTGTGCGATTTTTCCGCGGTCGGCTTTTACCATGAGTGAGCCGGGAATTTCTTTGGATAGTTTAAGCGTGATGGATTTTTCTTCCGCGCGCATTTCGAGGCTGTCGATCACTTCTTTTGCGAGCTCGCGAAGGTCGAAAGGCCGCGTTTCCAGCTTCAGCTCGTTGACTTCCATTTTTGTGAGCTGATCGAGGTCTTCCAGGATATGTGTCATCCTGTCGATGGCTTTGGAGGCCCGTTCGAGGAAAACGCGGTTTACTTTTTCGTCTTCGAGCGCTCCCTCGAGTAAGGTCAGCACATAGCCCTGTATGGAAAAAACGGGTGTTTTGAGCTCATGCGCAAGGTTTCCGAGAAATTCGCGCCTGAACTTATCCTGCTCTTTCAGCTGCACGATCTCTGTTTGCCGTTCTTCGGCCCACGCTTTCGTTTCCACTTCCGCCTGCCCGATCACATCTTCGGTCATGACCATGGAAAAGCTGTCGGTTCCGCTGAGCTTTCCCTTTCGGATGGAACGGTAAAGAATCCTCAGCCTTTTGTGAATGAAACGCTTGATGAGGATATAGAAAACGACAAAAGCGCCTGCGCCGATGCCGATCGGGAACACAAAAAACGCCCAGATGGGCAGCGGGTAGATCACGTGAACAACGCTCACAGTTATGAGTGTGAGCAGGCTCAGTAAGAAACTTCCGCCAAGGACGATGGAAATAGGATTGCTTTTTTTCACTCCGAGAATGTATAACCGACACCTTTAATTGTGCGAATATACGATTCTCCTAATTTTTCACGCAATTTGCGGATATGAACATCGATTGTGCGCTCACCTACAATGGTTTCGTCTCCCCAGACAGTTGTGAGGATCTGTTCGCGCGTGAATACTTTTCCGGGGCGTGAGGCAAGCAGCTCGATGAGCTCGAATTCTTTCTTTGGAAGCAGGATTTCCTGTCCTTCGAGCAGAACGAGGAAACGCTCACGGTTCACTTCGATGGAAGTTGCGGGGCTTTCCGATTCTCCGGCCTGTTTTCTTCCGGCTCTTCGCAGCAGCGCTTCTACTTTGCTGATGAGCAATCTCGGGCGGATCGGTTTGGTGATGTAATCGTCGGCGCCGGCTTCGAAACCTGCAACCTGTGAATAGTCTTCTGAGCGTGAAGTAAGAAAAGCGATCAACGGAGAAGAAAGCTGCAGTTCCTGGCGGATTGTCTGACACGCTTCTATACCGTCCATGCGTGGCATCATGACATCCATGAGAATGAGGTCCGGAGCCACTTTTTGCGTCATTTCAACGCCTTCGAGACCATTGGAAGCGGTGAAGACCTTGTAGCCTTCCCGCTCGAGATTGTATTGTAGAAAATCAAGAATGTCCTGTTCGTCGTCGACCAATAGAATTGTTTGTGCTTTCGTTGCCTGCATTGTGTCAGTTGTATTTTTCTGATACAAATGTATTGCCGCACCTTTCCTTAATGTTTACAGGGAGGTTACCAAATAATTAAATAAAGAACGCTGCAGGTTACGACAACATTACGAAAGCATAACGCAAGGGTAATTTGGATTTTCACCCGGAAAGCAAAGGAGTGTCTATCTTTGTCCTCAACAAATTGATATTCGAACACCGCGATAATATTTCCCTTTCCAGTGCGCTGGAAGGGGATTTTTTGTTTGTGGTAAAGAGCTGTAAACAGGCCATTTTCTATATGTAGCGCTGGCGGATTATTATCCGGCGCTTACGTCGTCATTCTAATTACCCTAACTCTTATCTTTGCCCGAAATGAAACAGCGTTTTTTCATAGAACTGGCCTACGACGGCACGAATTACTGTGGTTGGCAGCGGCAGCCAAATGCGCCTTCCGTACAGGCGGAAGTGGAAGATGCGCTCACGAAGCTGCATGCCGGAGAAACGATCGGCGTTTTGGGCTGCGGGCGCACAGATACGGGGGTTCATGCACATTTTTTCGTTGCGCATACCGACCTGGACGCAGGAACGGATGTTTTGCAGCTGCGCTACAAGCTGAATAAGATTCTGCCGAAAGACGTTGCGGTTTTCCGGGTTTATCCCGTCGAAGCAACAATGCACGCGCGTTTTTCTGCCACGGAGCGCACCTACCGCTATTTCATCCACGGAGAGAAGTCTGCCTTCCTGCGTAACAGCCTCTACCTGCCGAAAATGCCGGATATAGAAGTGATGAACCGCGCGGCGCAGCATTTGCTGGGAACACAGGATTTCACGTCCTTGTCGAAGCTGCACACGGACGTAAAAACGAATATCTGCACGGTTACGAAAGCGATTTGGGTGCAGGACGACGCTCAATGGTATTTCGAGATCACTGCAGACCGTTTTCTGCGCAACATGGTGCGTGCGACTGTCGGAACACTGCTGGAAGCGGGGCTGGGCAAGATCTCCGAACAGGATATTCCGGCTATTCTCGCGGCGAAGGACCGGAAAGCAGCCAAAGTTTCCGTCGATGCGAAGGGATTGTTTTTGTGGAATGTGAAGTACTGATTGGGTTTTAAGACAGCAGGATTTTAAGACACGCATTCGAAAGGAGTACGGACTCAAAGGCTCGCGCTGATTTCGCGGAGTAAAGCTGGTTTTATTTCACGCAAAGTGACGCAGAGCAGGTTGAACGTACTGTAGGTTTTAAAGGTCGCCGAGGAAAACAATCTATAAACTCAAAGACTTACGCAGATACTGCTGATTTACGCAGAGGGAAAACTTTTAAATCTAACGCGATCTGAGTGCTTCCATTTCCTCGTTGCTCAGCACTTTGTACGATCCGTCGCCGGCTAATTCGAGGTAAAGTTTCTGATGAGCGCTGTTGTAGACGGTCAGCACATCCCTGCCGGAAAGCTCGTTATTTATCCGCACGTCTCCCGGCCATTCGAGCACTATTTTCCCTTGCTTATCAAGGAGTATTGTGTACATGTTGCGGAAGGTATTTCTTATGTCGACGGATTCCTGTTTGGTGAGCGGAGCAAATGGCTGAGTGAAAACCGGAATATTGGCGGTATTCAGGGTGAAATAATCGCGAGCTTCCAGCGAAACGAGCACATATTCTTGGATCTTCGTCTTTTTCAGGTGCCGTTCGTACGTCTCTTCAGCTGAAAAGATCTCTTTCAGATCGGCGGTGTAGCAACGATGTGTATTCGGTCTGTTGGAATTGATAAACAGCAGCCCGCCGAAGACGGTAACAGATCCGCGGGGCAGGTCGAGGCTGTCGTTGCCGGAAGCATCAAAAGCGACTGACAGAAATTTACCGTTCCCATCGGGAAGCCGGCGAAAAGTTGACCGGATGTAATACCGGTTGAACAGGTTCACATTATCCCCGCCTTTGTAGAGGATTCCTTCGGAAAGGCTGGCAACCGCCGTCACGTTTTCAGCGGGTGAATAGGTGTACATCAAATCGCCTCCGTAAGCCGAAACCTGGAAGATCTTCACGGGTTTCCGGATGAGCTCTTTTTTTGCAATCACGTCGAAAACAATGGTCGAGCCGCCTGCTGAAAAAAGAAAGAGGTGATCGCCTTTCAATTCAAACGCATGAGCGCTGTCGAATCCGATGGTTTCTGTCGGATAGCTGATAGTCAGGCACGATGGCGCCACCCGGGAGAAAATGATGTTCTGCTCGCCAAATTTCTCGTTCAGGTAACGAATGTCTTCTTTACTGTATTCTGATTGTCCGTTAACGGAACAAGCAGCGCAAAGCAGCATGATCACAGACAGTATTTTTCTCAACATCGGTTTAGCGGCTTATTCGGCAACGACGATGAAATTCGTTTTCTTGCCTTTTCCGAGCAAAATGTATTTGTCGCTGATAAGATGCGTCGTATTCACGAGGTCTTCTTCGCCGGCTTTCTCCTTGTTCACAGAAATAGCGTTTGCTTTCAGCTCTCTTCTTGCTTCGCCGTTCGAGCTCATGAAGCCTGTTTTTGCTGCAAGCAACTCTACGATGGTAATACCCGACTGAAGGTCCGATCTGGAGACAGTTGCCTGCGGCACGCCTTCAAAGACAGAAAGAAAGTCGCTTTCCGAAAGCGAGCGAAGATCGTCTGCCGTTGATTTGCCGAATAAAATATTCGTAGCCGCGATAGCCGTTTTCAACGCCTGTGCACCATGAACGCGTTCTGTTACTTCTTCTGCAATGGCTTTTTGAAGGATGCGTAAATGCGGCGCTTCATTGTGCTCTGCCTCCAGCGCTTCGATCTCTTCTTTCGGTTTCAGCGTGTAAAAACGGATCAGCTTCACGGCGTCTGCGTCTGTTGCATTCAGCCAGAACTGGTAAAAAGCAAAAACAGAGGTTTTCGCTGCATCGAGCCAGACCGTTCCCGATTCGGTTTTCCCGAATTTTCCGCCATCGGCTTTTGTCAGCAGCGGGCAGGTAAACGCATAGGCTTCTCCGCCGGCTTTTCTGCGCACGAGCTCCGTACCGGTGGTGATGTTTCCCCATTGGTCGGAACCGCCGAACTGTACTTTGCAGTTGTGCGAATTGTAGAGGTGCAGGAAATCGTATCCCTGGATCAGCTGGTAGGAAAATTCGGTGAAGGAAAGTCCCGTTTCAAGACGTTTCTTAACGGAATCTTTCGACATCATATAGTTAACGGTAATGTGCTTTCCAACGTCGCGGATAAATTCCAGGAAGGAAAAGTTCTTCATCCAGTCGTAGTTGTTCACCAGCTCCGCCTTGTTTTCACCGTTCTCGAAATCGAGAAAGCTGCGCAATTGTGCTTTCACAGATTCCACGTTGTGGTTCAGCGTAGCTTCGTCGAGCAGGTTGCGCTCTGCCGATTTTCCGGACGGATCGCCCACCATTCCGGTTGCACCGCCTACCAGTGCTATGGGCTTGTGGCCCGCAAGCTGGAAGTGCTTCAGCAACATGATCGGCAATAAATTCCCCACATGCAATGAGTCAGAAGTCGGATCGAAGCCCACATAACCGGCCGTCATTTCTTTCAGCAGTTGTTCTTCCAGTCCGGGCATTATATCCTGGATCATTCCTCTCCAGCGGAGCTCTTCGATTACATTTTGTTGCATGCGTGTATGTATTTGAGGACAAAAATAGCAGATTCGGTTACACGATGGGCTGTTTTTGCGAAAGCGGAGACAAATCGTGGTTACTAAGACAATAGACAGAAAGACAAAAGAGAAAAGACACAAAAAGACCGGAGACTAAATTTCTGTACTTTTAGCTCCAACATAAGCGCACATTCCATGCTGCAAACGCGAAAAGAGATCATATTTGTGTCCCTCACAGGAGTTTTCATCACCAGCGCCATCGTGGCCGAGCTGATCTCCTGTAAGCTGGTTGAAACCGGCTGGTATCCCATCATTGCGGGAATAGTTCCCTGGCCGGTCGTTTTCCTGCTCACGGATGTTATGAATGAATTTTACGGAAAGAAAGCTGTGCGACGCGTAAGCTGGATCACCTGCGCCATGATCGCCTTCTGTTTTCTGCTCGTGTATGTTGCCGTCGAATTGCCGACACATAAAGATTCGTTCGTGCAGGACGGTGAATTCCGCAAGCTGTTCGGCGGTTCGCTGCCGATTATGACTGGAAGTATTGTTGCGTTCATGCTTTCGCAAATGGTCGACGTGTGGGCATTCTGGTTTATCCGCCGCCTGACGGGTGAGCGCATGATCTGGCTCCGGAGCACGGGCTCGACCGTATTTTCGCAGCTCATCGATTCGTACACCGTGCTCCTCATCGGGTTCTGGCTTCCGGGCACCTACACGTTCAATGAAATCCTCGTGCTGGGGATCACGGGCTATTCGGTCAAGCTCGTTATCGCCGTCGGATTAACGCCTTTTATCTATTTGGTACGCTATTGCGTGAAACGGATACTTGGGAAGGAAGAAGCCGAAGCGATGGCAGCGGAAGCTGCGGCCGGATCTGTTTCTTAACCGTTCCGAAACGGCTATTTGCACTCATACCGGGAAGCTAAACGTTTCTTAACCGATACGGAATGGTTTTCCGGAATGCGAACATCGAATATCCAACATCTGTCTCGCTGTTAATTACTCCAGAAGCTCCTTAACCGTTCTGAAACGGCTATTTGCAGCTATAGAGGGAGTCTAACCGTTTCTTAACCGATAAGAAATGGTTTTTGGGGCTGTTCCGTCTGCACCTCCAAGTCCTCGCTCGCAGCTTTGTTCCGGACAGGCGCATACCGGCACTCCTGGTGTCGTGCCGTTCTGCTGGCCGCAACCGTGCAGCAGTCTCCGGGCTTTCCGTTTCCGCCGGGCCCCGGATCTTGCGTTTGCAATCGCCCTGTTGTCGGGGAGCTAAACGTTTCTTAACCGATAAGGGACCATTACTACAGCTCGAAATTCAGCTCGAATGTCACCGCCTGTGCATCCAAACCATCGCTGCGCATGTAATACGAATAGCGAACACCAGCCGATTTAAAGGCAAAGACATATCTGCCCGATTTTACGCTTTTCACGCCTGCAATCGGTTTCAGTGGTGCAATGCGAAGCGCTCCGCCCACTTTGTGCGAGGTGAATTTCGACAGGTCGTAATCGCTCGTGTAATAATCGCCCTGGCGGAACGTGTGTTCCCCGAAAGCTGCAAAATACTTGCTTTCCTGCTGGACGTACGCGCGGTAGAACGGCGTAACGGTTAACCAGTTGGTCGCTTTTACAGGCGTCTCAACGGTAACGGCAACAGCCTGCACATCCCATGTATCGTAGTAATAGCGGGCATATGTCCGCAGTTTCAGGTAGGGATTGACGGATACATTATAACGCGCATACAGCGCCGACTTCAGGCGCAGATCCGGTAGCTTTTCAATGCGGACTTCCTTGTCAAATTCTTCCGTAACGCCATCGTTAAAATAAACGCGGTGGAAAGGAGTGGAAAGCATCCCCCATTGAGCCGTGAGGTCGAGGCCGACAGCAGCATTCATCGTTCTGTTGATCACGAATGAATAGCCGTTCGACAGGGAAAGCGAGTTGCGGTGATCTACCGGATACACCTTTCCGTCTTTCATCATCGTTTTTCCGGTAACAGGGATCACCGCCGCATTGGCAGCTAAAGGTGTTTCGTAGTATTCGGAACCGCCCGTACTTCCTCCCGATGCTGGGGTCGAGCCGCCGGAAGCGGGCGTTCCGCCGCTGGTGTTCCCGGATGTGTTGCCCGAAGTGCTGCCGGATCCTTCGGAATCTTTCTCCGGATTTTCTTCTGAGAAACCGCCGCCTGATGTATTCCCGCTACCTGTGTTCCCGCTGCCCGTGCTTCCCGAGCCTGTGCTCGCGCCGGAAGTATAGGTGCTTGCTCCCGAAGTATAGGTCTGACTGGCGCCTGAGGTGTATTCCGCAGTCGAAGCACGGAATTCTCCCGGGTAAACCATCATCCAGCGATCGGCGATAAAGTTCAGTCCCACGGTGTAATTCCCCATGCGTTTTTTAAGGTTTTTCGATACGGCAAATCCGGCGTTTAGTGAGCGCACATCGTATTCATTCGAAAACCCGATGGAAGGACTGAACAGCATGTTCTTTTTCTTGTCGGCCAGGTCGAATCCAACGTGCATGTAGGTGCGCAGCTCGTCGCCACTAACATTAGATGTTCCGGAGCTCGCCGATGTTTTGTACTTGTCGATTTTCAGCATCGACGCCGACGTGAAGTAATCGAATCCGCCGTCGATGCGAATCGCCGAGGAATCTTTCAGCGGAATATAGATCATCGATTCGAGCGTATTGCTGAAGAGTTCCTGCGAGCCCTGGCCGCCGTTAACAGCACTGTGGTCGCCGTCCTGATCGTAATAGCCGCCGAGCAGGCTGACTTTTACCGGGCGTGTGTCCTTCGCCGGTTTGATCGTGTCGGTTTGTCCGAAAAAGGAGAGCGTAATGAGTAAAAAACAAATGGTAAGTAAAACTGCCATGATTTATTAAGAGTAAGAATGATTAGTTACAACCGCAGCCGCCGCCGGTTTTTCCGCCCATGCCGCCCGAAGCGCCTTCGCGGTAGGTTTCTGCTTCGCCTTCGAGCTTTTCAAGAGCGCTGGCGTTGGTCTGCATCGCTTCGTCTTTCAGTTGTTGTGTCTGGTAAGGCTTTACGGCCTGGCATCCCGAAAACGCAAGAACGGTTAACGCGCAGAAGGCAATCAGCTTAGTGAGTGATCTCATAATGTACCTGTTTCAAATTGTCTGAATAGTAATAGTTGTTGTGCTCGTCGATCACGAAGCACTGGAGGTCGTCGAATTGGTTAATGAAATCCAGTCCTTCCTGCAATCCCAGCAGGAAAACCGAGGTAGCGATGGCGTCGCACAGCTCTGCGTCGGGACTTATGACCGTAACGCTGTGAATGCCGCTCACGGGATAGCCGGTTTTCGGGTGAATGATGTGCGCGTATTTTTTGCCGTTGATCAATGCAAAGCGCTCGTAGCTGCCGGATGTTGCAACGGCTTGATTTTCCAGCGGTAGCCAGGCAATATGCGATGCTTTTTTCTCAGGATCGCTGATCCCTACTTTCCAGCGCTCGCCGTGCTCGTTCTTGCCCCAGGTAATGAGGTCGCCGCCAGCATTCACGAGTCCGCCCTGAACGCCAAGCGCCTGTAAACGGATCTTCATCTTCTGAGCGATGAATCCTTTCCCGATCGCTCCGAGCTCGATCTTCGTTCCCGGGTTGGCGATGTAAATGGTTTTTGCGGCTTCGTCGAGCTGAATGTGCCGGTAATTGATGTTCCGAACGGAAGCTGCGATCGCTTCTTCGGATGGCACCTCTACCATCGGCTTATCGAAGTACCAGACTTTATCGATGGACGCAAAGGTGACGTCGAACAAGCCGTTCGTAAGATTGGAGATCCTGATGCTGCGCTTGATGAGGTAGAACAGCTCGTCGCAGACTTTTACCGGGCGAATGCCGGCGTTGAGGTTCACCGTGTAGAGCTCGGTGCCTTTCTGCCAGGCCGAAATGATATTGATCAGCCGGTCTGCTTCGTTGTAAGCCGCCTGGATCAGCTGCAGCGCTTCCTGCTCCTTCGCCTCGTCGTACACAACCGTTACGTCCAGGTGACTGGTCATGGACGGAATGCTCCGGGTAAATACGGTCAGCTTGCCGCTCATTGCTTCCTGAGTTTTGACAGTTCCGCGATCACAGCTTCGGGCTTGTTGCCGTAGCGGATCACGCTTTTCACGTTCCAGGATGCGTCCGTGATCACCAACAGCGGGAAAGTGCCGCCCGGATTCAGTTTTTCGGCCAGCAGGTCGTTGGCTGCAGCCGTTGCCTTCTCCAGTTTCTGCCGCTGCGGAAAATCGGCGGTATAATAAATAAAGTCGTTGTTCAGCAGGGAATCGATGGCTGGAACGTTCAGTGTTTCGTTCCTGAATTTCTTGCAGACGCTGCACCAGTCGGACCCGCTGAAATAAACGGCGATCAGTTTTTCCTGCTCGGCAGCCTGTTGCTGCAGGCCTGTTGTAATGCTGTCGCCTCCGGAACGGAAAGCCAGGAGCGCTAAAAGGGATAGAATTGCTGCGAATTTCATTGTTTCAGGATTTTGGCCGTTTCGGTTTGCTGCCCGTTCACCACACGCAATGTGTAATAGCCGGACGTCCAGTTATCGGTTGGTAAAAGAAGTGTTGGTTCGGTGGCTGTAAGCTCCGAGATAATCCGTCCAGCGGCGTCTGTTACGATCACTGTGGATGTTCCGGAAGCCAGCTCTTCTTTTAGCTGAACGGTAACTGTTCCTGTTACAGGATTCGGGTAAGCGCTCAGTTGATGCAGGGATGACTGTTCACCGATCCCGGCCGTTTCGGCATTGCTAAGCTTGAGAATGGTTCCGTCTTTCCCGGCGATGTAGCCTGTTGTAACGGAGGGAAAATGAACGGATCGCAGGTCTTCTTCGACTGTTGCAAGGTTCTGTGTGTGCCAGGTTGTTCCGCCGTCGGCCGTGAGGTAAATGCGTCCTTCGTCGCCAACTACCCAGCCGCGGTTATCGGAAACGAACCAAACGCCTTTCAGATCTTTGCTCGTTGCTGCGTAAACGGAGGTGAAAGTACCGTTACCGGTTGTGTGCTTCACTTTCCCCAGCTCGTAAGCGATGTAGCCATGTCCGGCAGAAGGGAAATGGATAGCCGCAAAATCTTCAGTTACACCTGTTGTCTGCGCGGTCCAGCTGACGCCGCCGTCTGTGGATTTCATGAAGTAACCGGATTTGCCGCAGGCATAACCAAAGGTCGAGGACACCAGCTGCACGTCGGTGAATACTGTTTCGCTTCCGCTGCTGCCCGAAGAGCCGCTTCCGCTACCGCCATTCCCGGCAAGGGCGATGCTCCAGGTTGCTCCACCGTTCACGGTACGCAGAAGAACGCCTGTTTCACCGGCTGCAATGCCAAGTGTTGCATCGAAGAAATGAATGGCATACAGGTCGAAAACCGTCCCGGAAGCTTGTGATGTCCAGCTTGTTCCCCCGTTTGTGGTGTGACGGATCGTTCCGTGCTCACCAGCTGCCCAGCCGTTCATCGCATCGGTGAAATAAATGCTGTACAGCTCTGCGGATGTTCCGGAAACCTGCGGCGCCCAGCTCGTTCCGCCATTCACGGTGTGCAGGATCTTTCCGTCTTCCCCGGCAACCCATCCGGTTGCATTGTCAGCAAAATGAATGCTGTTCAGGTCGGAAGATGTTCCGGATGTAAGCTGTGACCATTGCGCTGAACCATGCAGGCAGAGAAGTAAAAATGAGAGTGCGGATACTAGTTGTTTCATGTTATTGTTTAATCAGTTTTCGTGTAAAAGATTTGCCTGCCGCTTCAACGTGAACGAAATAAATACCGGCGTTCAGTGCGGAAATATCGACGTGGAAGCTTCCTGTAACGGCAATTTCGCGCTGGTCGTAAAGCAGCTTTCCGTTGATGTCGGACAGCTGGATGCGGGGCGAAGCAACAAGCGTATTCAGCTTGTCTTCGATGTAGATCGTTACGGATTCGGTTGCCGGGTTCGGGAAGAGAACGCCCTCGAGCTCGACGGATTCTTTCAGGTCATCGCAATCGCAGCCCGAAGCAAACAGTGCTTTTCTCAATTCGTTCCGGCGCCTTGCAAACAGCTCTGTCAATCCGGGAAGATAGACGTCTGTCGGGACGTTGTTCCGCAGCATGCTCACGGTAACGGCCTGTGTTCTGTTCGCATAAAAGCTGGCAATGGAGTAGAATTTATTCGGATCTTCTTCTACCGCCTGCCGGATCAGCGTGTACATTTCCTGGCTTCGCTCTTCAAACGGGTAGTCGCTGAATTCGTTCCCGATGAGCTTGCAGAATTGGGTGTAGTAGCTCTTTTTAAGGTACTCGTTCTCGAAAATGCGGTAAATGAAAGGCTGGTAGATGTTCCCGGTGTGAACAGGGATCGGCGCGTGCGAGGCTTCCCAGAACGAAAGGTTGTAATCCCAGGGGATCCAGCGAAGCTTGCCCTGATCGATGTCGTCGTAAATGAAGTAATTCCGCCCGTTGCTCCAGTAAGCGTCCTGGTTGTTGATCAGCACGTCGGCCGCAAGAATGCGCATATAGCTGTCCATGTCGAAGCGCTCCGCCAGCTGCTGCGAATAATCGAAGGTATAATAATGATTGAAGAGGTCGAGCCAGCCGATGAGGTGATCCCACGATGTGGACGTGCTGTCGGTCTTCAGCTCCAGCTCAGGGTAATTAGCTGCGGAATGCCCTTTCCACGATAGCGAGCTCGTTTTCACGCATTCGAACAGGTTGCCGTTCTTGTTGTGAAAATTGTGCTCAAGAAAGACCTTGTCGGGCTCTTCCACGATCTCGTAGCAGCCCCAGTATTCGTTGTTGATGTAGAGCTTTGTGAACGACACGCGCGGAACAGCAATTCCCAGGTAGGCGAAGAGGTCGTACGCCATGAATTCGCGCAGGAATGAAGGATCGCCGGCAAGGTTGTGGAGGTTGAGCTTTTTCAGTCCCTGCAGGTGCTGTCCTTTCTCGAATTTGTTGAAATCGAGCCGGAATGGTTTCTTTTTCCCGGGAAAGCCGTAGTTCGAATATTTCCCTTTGAACCGAAAACCTACCTCATGCAGGGTATCCGAATCGGCAATAATGGTAGCCGGGAGGAACTCCTGGCCGGCCCCGTTGAGCGCCCGGTCGAAATACACCTGCAGCGAATCGAACCAATGTTCTTCAACGGTGGTAATGTGGATCTCGTGGAGCGTATGCTTGTCGAGAATGGTTTGTGACTGTGCCTGGAATCCGCAAAACGGCAGCAACAGGCCTGGAATGCCTTGTCGGAGAAAGTTAGCGATGTTGCGTTTGCAGTGTTCAGTTCCCATGTGCGTATTTACCGGGAGAAGGCAGATTATCCGGCCTTCATTTCCGGACCAAAAGTACCGGGGAAACGCTCCTGCGTCAATACCTTGTAAGCGGTATATTTAACAATTGTTGGCAGAGTGTTTCCCCCGCCAGCTGGTGAAAGGGGGATTAAGGGGGAGGAGACCTGATTGGTGATCCCAATGTGCTAAATACCCGTCCGTCACACCTCGGTAAAGAATCGGAAGGCCTCCATACAGAAACGGAAGTGCTCAATAAAGAATCGGAATCCCTCCAGACAAAATCGGAAGTGCTCAATAAAGAATCGGAAGCCCTCCAGACAAAAACGGAAGTCCTCTATACAAAATCGGAAGCCCTCCAGACAAAAACGGAAGTGCTCAATAGAGAATCGGAAGTCCTCTATACAAAATCGGAAGTGCTCCATAGAGAATCGGAAGGCCTCTATACAAAAACGGAAGTGCTCCATAGAGAATCGGAAGTCCTCCAGACAAAACCGGAAGTGCTCCATAGAGAATCGGAAGTCCTCCATACAAGATCGGCAGACCTAACTGGTCGCCTGTCAGCGCTAAATGGCGATCTTCTACTAAATGGCCGGCGAGCTACCGACTGGTACCACGCAAAAATCCCGGCCAAAAAGCCGGGATCGTTCAATGTGATCAACTATAGCTGACAGAAAATGATCGCCCGGATCAGCTTCCGCAGGAAAGGCATTCGTCGTCCTGATCGAGTTCAGGGTGTTCGGCAATCGCCGGATTGAGTTGTTTTTTCAGCTCGTAGATGGCCTGCTGTGTTTCGCCGTCTTCGAACAGGTTGCCTGTAAGGGTGGCACGTAAGCGTGCAATTTCTTCCTGGATGTGTGTCGCGTCTATTGTCATGTCTGTAAATTTTCAATAAAGTTAGGAAGGAAAAAGCTGCCGCGCGAAAAGAGTTATCCGAAGAAATAAACAATGCGCGGTTTATTGCTGTTTTGTTCCGAAAGCGCGTACGCTCTTCACCCTCTTCCTCAGCGATAATCTGCGATTCGCCAACCGGCGAACAGCGAAGCTACATCTGCGCGAGCAAAATCTTCAGATTGCTTAAGTCGTAAGTTCTTTAAACACTTCTTCCAGCGATTTCTCCTCCGTTCGAAGCGTAATCACCAGCAGGTTGTTCGTTTGTGCAAACTGTGCGATCGTTTTTCGCAGGTCGCCTTCCGTGAGGCTTTCGATGAGGAATCTCGTATCGGTCACTTTCTCTACTTTGGAAACGCCGTTGATCTTCATCAGCAAATTGCGCGAAACCGGGCTGTCGAACTCGGCGAACACCACCTGGTGGCCGGCGTCGTACTGCAGTTCTGAAGCGATATTGTCGGCAACGATGCTTCCTCTTTTAATGATGATCACGCGGTCGCAGATCGCTTCCACTTCCTGCATGATGTGGGTGGAAAGCATCACTGTTTTTTCTTTCCCGATCGTTCGGATCAGCTGGCGGATATCCACCAATTGGTTCGGGTCGAGCCCTGAAGTCGGCTCATCGAGGATGAGTACTTCCGGATCGTGAATGATCGCCTGTGCCAGTCCGACACGCTGACGGTATCCTTTCGACAGCATACCGATCTTCTTGTTCTGCTCAACGTCCAGTCCCACGAGGTTGATCATTTCCTTTACGCGATTCGAAAGCTTGTCTACTTTATAGATCTTCCCGACGAATTCGAGGTATTCTTTCACATACATGTCCAGGTAAAGCGGGTTGTTCTCCGGAAGGTAGCCGATCTTTCTGCGTGTTTCCAGCGATTGTTCCTCCACGCTCATTCCACACACTTTTACCAGTCCCTGTGAAGCGGGAATAAAACCGGTAATGATTTTCATCGTGGTGGATTTTCCCGCACCGTTTGGCCCGAGGAAACCTACGATTTCTCCTTTTCCGACCGAAAATGAAATATCATTGACGGCGGCCTGTTCACCGTAAAATTTGGAAAGATGCGTTACTTCGATAGACATGTTATGGACTTTGGGCACGAAGATAACGAATCCTGAACGAATTTGGTTTGGATTTGCATGTCTGAATGCCGGTGAATGTTTCTATTTGACAACTTTGGCCCGGCTAATCGCAACTCCGTCATCCAGGCGTATGAAATACATACCTGCAGGTAATCCACCGGTAGAAAGAATCGTGCTTTCCGCATTGGTAACGGCTTGCTCGAGAACCGTTTCTCCCAGGCTGCTGACCACGCTCAGCATTGCATTGCCGGAAACTGCGCCGTGGATCACTGTCAGCGATTCCGTAAAAGGATTGGGGAAACAGCTGAGCTGAAAGCCTGTTTGCTGTTCCGTCAATTCCGCTGTTGCGTCGGGAGTGAAACGGAGCAGGTAGCCGTCGGAATAGCCGCCGGGGGAAGAAAGTGTGTAAGCGTCCGGCCCCGGATCGAAATCCGTCTGGTTCTGGAACGTGCCTCCGAGGTAAAGTCCGCTCCCGGGCGCTAAGTCGATCCCCAGGCCATAATTCATATTGCCGTGGAGCTGCGCTGCCCAGTTAAAATGGCCGTCGGCATCCATCCGTGCGATGAAGCAATCGTCCGCTCCGGATCCCGCCGATGAAAGGGTGTAAACGCCTGGCCCCGCCGGATCGAAATCAACCGTTACCCGGAATTGTCCCGACATCGAGATCTGCTCCTGGCTGTCGAGCACAAGCGCCCACACGCGGTCGTATTCTTCGCCGCCGAAGCCTTTGCTCCACACAAAATCTCCGTTCGGATCCAGTTTCGTAATGAAAATATCCGTCCATCCATGGAACGGCAGGTGCTGAACACCTGTTCCGGGATCGAAATCAACCCCTTCGGAAGCATAGATGCCCGTGAGGAAAATATTCCCGTTTTGCCCCACGTCAATCGTTGTGACCTGGTCGGGCAGCGTGCCTCCGAAATGTTTCGCCCAAACGAAGTCGCCTGCAGCTGTTAGCTTTAATACATAAATATCGATCTCGCCAACCGAAGTTGCGCTCATTGTTCCCGGCCCCGGATCGAGGTCTGCCGTTTCCAAAAAATGACCTGACGCGTACACCGCTCCTGATGGATCGGTATCGATGTCAACGCCTTGTGCGCCGTTGATCTGTCTGGACCATACGAACTCACCGCTGCTGTTCAGCTTCAGGATGAATGCGCTCTCGAGGGCACTCGCCGACATCTCGTGAACGCCTGTGCCAGGGTCAAAATCGGCCGTCATTTCAAAAATGCCGGTAACGAGCACATTTCCCTGTGGATCGGTTTTCAATGCGGCAGCTCCATAGTCCAGGGCGCAATAGCCGAATTTGGCAGTCCACAGGAAATTGCCCTGCGGATCGAGCTTGGAGACAAAGCTTTCGAAACGACCGGGGGACGACGTTAGTGTAAACGTTCCGGGCCCGGGATCGAAATCGACCGTTCCCGTAAAGAAGCCGGTTGTGAGCACATTGCCTGAGTGATCGAGTGCAATATCTATCGCGGAAGCCCTGTCGTCTCCCGTTTGAGCTTTTGCCCAGAGCATAGCGCCCGAAGGATCGTATTTGCAGATGAACATATTGCGCTGGCCGGGGCCTGTAAGAGGATAAACGCCTGCGCCGGGATCGAAGTCGACCGTTCCCGTAAACCACCCTGCCGCGAATACGTTTCCTGCGTTGTCTGATTTAATGGCCCTAATGCCGTCGATGCCGGTGTTGCCTGCCTGTCTGACCCAGTCCAGGCTGAAAGGTTGTGCGTAGGACGCGAGCAGGAAGAGGAAGCTGCTGATGGTAAGTATCACTCTCATGGTAAATTGGGTATTGATTTAAAAAGTTAGCTTCCCGGTAACAAATTGTTCCGGTAAGCAAAGGTTGTTTACAATAATACATAAAAATCGCCGGTCTTTAACAGCTTTGACAGATGAACGGATGTGTTGCGGAGTGGGTTGGAAGCAACGCGTAATGATCGCCGGAAGAACCGTTCCTGATCCGTTAAGAAACGGCTAACGTCCCGGATTTGGAGGGCTGAGGCGAATTTCGATAAACGGCAGTTGATCGGTTCGCCAGCGATTCCGGGAAGCAGACATTCATTATTCTTCGTTCCTGAAAATGCCCGATCAGCTGTTCCTTATCCGTTAAGAAACACTTATCTCCCCATATTTAAAGGGTTAAATCGAATTTCGATTCATCTAGTTGATCGTCTGTTCAGCTATTCGGGGAAAGCATTCGCCTCCTGTTTATCGGTTCCCTATCCGTTAAGAAACGGCTACGCCCGCAATTTTAAAGCGATTGCTGAAGAATAGCTAAAAGACTTCCCGACTCCGCACTACAGACTAAAATACTATCTTTACGCCATGTCCGGACTGAAAGGAAAAGTATTAAAATCAACAGGGAAATGGTACCAGGTCATGCTGGAAAACGGCAAACAGGTCGATTGCAGGATCCGTGGAAAACTGCGACTGGACGATCTTAAAACCACCAACCCGATCTCAGTAGGCGACGTGGTTTTTCTCCACGATCAGTTCGATGAAGAAGGAAAAGGCGTGATCGAAGACTACGAAATGCGCCGCAACTACATCGTGCGCAAAAGCACCAACCTCAGCAAGCAGCTGCACATCCTCGCAGCCAATGTCGACAGGGCTTACCTGCTTGTGACCTTAAAACATCCCGAAACGCATACTGTTTTTATCGACCGGTTTTTAGTCGCCGCCGAATCGTTTCGCATTCCGGTGACGCTGCTGTTCAATAAGATCGACCTGCTTTCCGAAGACGAGCGCTTCGACGTGGACGCTATGATGGACATGTACCGTACGATCGGCTACGACTGCGAAGCGATTTCCGCGACCGATCAAAGCAATATCGACTTTCTCCGCGAAGAGATCGCCGGGAACCAGGTGATGATCGCCGGACATTCCGGAACGGGGAAAAGCACGCTTGTCAATGCCCTCGATCCCGATCTCGATCTGCGGATAGGAGAAATTTCGAGCGCCCATCACCAGGGACAACATACTACGACTTTCGCCGAAATGCACCCGCTGCGCTCCGGCGGATTTATCATCGACACGCCGGGGATCCGCGCTTTCGGGATCGTTCAGCTCGACAAAGAAGTCATTTCCCATTATTTCCCCGAAATGCGGGAAATGATCGGGCAGTGCCGTTTCCACAACTGTCAGCACCTCAATGAGCCTTCCTGCGCCGTAAAAGACGCGCTGGAGGCAGGCACCATTTATCAATCGCGCTACTGGACGTATCTTCAGCTCATGAACGGGGATGAAGACGATGTTCACCGCAGAAACAAGCATGTATGAGACTGGTCATTCAACGCGTTTCAGAGGCCTCCGTAACGATAGACGGAACACTTCACGGCGCAGTGGGAAAAGGATTGCTCGTGCTGCTGGGAATTGAAGAAGCCGACGGCCCCGAAGACGCTGAATGGCTCATTCAAAAACTGATAAACCTGCGTATTTTCTCCGACGATGAAGGAAAAATGAATCACTCGTTAACTGATGTAAGCGGATCACTGCTCATCGTGAGCCAGTTTACGCTGCATGCGTCAACGAAGAAGGGCAATCGTCCCAGCTTTATCAAGGCCGCGCGGCCCGAACAGGCTGTTCCGCTCTATGAAGCATTCATTGCATCCTGCCGGAAATTCGTTCCGGTTGAAACAGGCGTTTTCGGCGCCGATATGAAAGTGGCGCTGGTCAACGACGGCCCCGTTACCATTACCATCGATTCCAAAAACAGGGAATAATGCTGTTCAATTCGGTCGATTTTCTTTCCTTCCTGGTACTCGTTCTGATCCTGTTCTACCTGCTTCCGCCGAAACGACGCTGGATCCTTTTGCTGGCCGCCAGCTATTTCTTTTATGCCGGCTGGAAGCTTGAGTACATCTGGCTCATCCTGTTTTCCACCACCGTCGATTTTTTCTCCACGAAAGCGATGTACAGGGCCGGAAGCAAGGGGCGCAAGCGCATGTGGCTTGCCTTCAGCCTGATCTCCAATCTCGGGATCCTGATCCTGTTCAAGTACTTTCATTTTTTCTTCGGCGGCGCCCAGTGGATCCGTGATGAAGTGGTCACCAACGATGCCTTTGCACGCGTTATTTACATTTTCGAGTACGGAATTCCTGTCGGGATCTCCTTTTATACGTTCCAGGCGGTGAGCTACGCCATCGACGTTTACCGCGGAAGATGCGTTCCCGAAAGTAATTTCTTCAAATTTGCCTTGTACGTAAGCTACTTTCCGCAGCTCGTTGCCGGGCCGATCGAACGCTTTTCGCACCTGCATCCGCAGCTTTTTCAGGAAGTGAGATTCAAGCTCGATTTTCTCCGGAACGGCGCGCGACTCATGCTCTACGGCTTTTTCCTGAAAATGGTCATTGCCGACAACCTGTCGCAGTTCCTCGAGCCTGTTTTCAGCGATCCGCGCAGTTACGGGCTCGTTAGCCGCGTTGTTGGTGTCATCTTTTTCGGGCTGCAGATCTACACCGACTTTTTCGGCTATTCGCTCATCGCACTGGGCATTGCAGCGATTATGGGCGTTCAGCTGGCGGATAACTTCAGGTCGCCCTATTTTGCCCTTTCGCTGAAAAGCTTCTGGACGCGCTGGCACATCACCCTTTCGCGCTGGTTCATGGATTACGTATACATTCCCCTGGGCGGAAGCCGTCACGGTCGCTTGCGCTGGATGCTGGCTATTTTTGCCGTATTCTTCATCAGCGGGCTCTGGCACGGCGCCTCGGCGAATTTTATCTGGTGGGGCGTCATCCATGGCGCCTATTACCTGCTGGAGCAACTGCTGTTCCCGGAGCGGGAGATCATGCCGGCGTGGGAAAAAGTCATTCGCTGGATGGGAACCTTCACAGTTGTCATGATCTGCTGGATCTTTTTCCGGGCCGGAACGATGAAGCTCGCGCTGGATTTTTTTTCCGGGCTGGGAACAAAGCAGCTCAGCTTCGACCATCGCTTGTGGTTCATTCTGCCGTTTGCGATCTTCCTCTTCAGTGAATGGAAGCAGCGTAAACAGCGCATCGAAGGCGTTGTCGCTACATGGACAATGCCGGTTCGCTGGACGTGGTACGCGGTCTTGCTGGCATTCATTCTTCTTTTTGCAGGAACCGGTTCCATGCAATTTATTTATTTCCAGTTCTGATGAAAACGGTTCGATACATAGCGCTCAGAGTGGTCCTTGCGGGAATCGTTTTCCTTGTTTCGGCACTCATTTATCAGTACTGGTTTTACCAATCGGACCTGGAGAACGAAGGCTGGCTGCGCCTTAAGCTCGAACGACTGAAAGTCAGTAAACAGGATATTTTGTATTTAGGAGCTTCGCCCAATGCTTCATATGCTCCGAACGATTCGGATCAGCGCTCTGTGATGGACATGGTGATGGCCGGCGATCGCTCGCTTTCCGTTGTTTGCTACGATACAGGTGCTATTCATGCAGGATTCTTCCTCGACGCGCTGGAATGGATCAGGCCGGAAGATCTTCCCAAAACGGTGATCTGCGAGCTCAACCTGCGCAGCTTCGGACCGCAATGGATCGAGTCGGACCTGGAAAATTCGCTGCAGCGCAATAAAGTCTATACGAACAAGACGATTCCGCTCTGGAACAGGGTCCGCGTTTCACTGAAAAACTACCCATGGGTTTCGCCGGGCGAGCGCAGGCACCGGATCAACAATCATTTTCGATTCGACCGTTTGCCGTTTACAGGCGATCGCCGGACGGTTTTTCACTGGTACAGACAGCTTGAACAACGCTACGAGGGCTTTCCGGGAATCGGCGGCGAATATGTGAAAACGTTCGGATTTGTGATCCGTGAAAACAATGTGCGCCTGCAGCAGTACGATGCGATCGTTGCGTTCTGTAAAGCCAATAATATCCGCCTTGTGTTTGTGCTGTACAGCGAAAACGTGCAGGAAGTGGAGTTGACCGTTGGGAACGAGCTGCGTTCGCTCATGCAGCGCAACGTCGATTTTCTCTTGAACCGCTACAACGGTAAAGCCGAAACGGTCGATTGTTTCAGTTTGCTGTCGCCCGATCACTGGTATGAAAAGGAATTTGTTACCGAACACTACAACGCGGAAGGCCGGCAGGCGATCGCCGCTGAACTATTAAAGCAATTAACATGGAAATCAGGGAAGCACAGCAAGTAGTCGATCAGTGGATCAGGGACATTGGCGTTCGTTATTTCAACGAGCTCACCAACATGGCCATGCTCACCGAAGAAGTGGGCGAAGTTGCACGTATCATTGCCCGTCGCTACGGCGAACAGAGCGAAAAGGAAAGCGATAAAAACAAAGACCTCGGCGACGAAATGGCGGATGTATTGTTTGTGCTGATCTGCCTGGCCAATCAAACCGGCGTCGACCTCGAGGATGCTTTCAGAAAGAATATCGACAAGAAAACGAACCGCGACGGCGAGCGGCATAAGCAAAATGAGAAGCTGAAGTGATTTTTTACCGCAAAGTGCCGCAAAGCAGGCTGGAAGTACCGGATGTTTTTGAGGGATTGTGGTCCAAAGAGTACGATCTAGATCGTACAATGATCAATCGCAGAACTAAGTCCGTTCTTTCAGCTTTTCCGCAACAAGCTTATCGATCGGGAATGTCAGCAGCTCTTCCGAGAGTTCGCGGAGCGGGATCCAGAAAAAAGTTTCCTGGTCGTGCGTTCCTTCGGTTAGTTGTTCCTGTGTAATCGACTGCCAGTCGGCATAGCGAACAACATAATAAAACGAAATAAGCTGGTGGTCTTTGTGAAAGGCCGATTGCTGAAAGAAATCCGTAAGGTAAAACAGCTCGCCGGGCTCTATTTCAATACCGAGCTCTTCCATGAACTCGCGCCGCAGACAATCAATTAATCCTTCTCCGAATTCAAGTCCGCCGCCGGGGAATTTCGTGAATTCTACACCATTCCTGCGCTCGCTGGAAAGCAGGACTTCGTTCCGGTCATTGACGAGAATTCCGTAAACACGGAGGTTGAAATGATTCATTTCTCCAGGATCGCAGCGATATCCGGCCGGAAATAAAGCGCAGATTTCAACACTTTTCCATCCTCGCGATAGATTGGCTGCCCGTTTTCATCGAGCTTGCTCATGTTCGAGCGCTGAATTTCGGCAAATACTTCCGAGATCTTGTGCTGCAGGCCGTGACGCAGGATCGTTCCGCAGAGGATATACAGCTGATCCCCCAGTGCATCCGCAATCTCGACCAGGTCGCCCTTCATGGCTGCTTCCAGGTATTCTTCGTTCTCTTCCTTCATGAGGTTGTAGCGAAGCGTTACATCGGCTCCCGTGAGCTGTGCTGTGGGCTCGTAATTGTTCTGGATTTTGAAAGCGTCGTGAAAGGTTTCTACCGCCTGCAGTTTTTCCTGGAATGTCATTTCGAATGATTTTTTCCAAAGGTAAGACTTTAGCGAAAGAATGTGGAATGCTTCCTGTTGAATTCTGCCGAACGTTTCAAAACAACGATACCCAATTGTTTTATATCCGTTATGGAACGGTTATACTGAACTATACCGCGGACTTAAGTGTTTCCTAACGGATAAGGAACTGCTCTGAAATAAAAAAGCCTCACACAATTCAATGCATGAGGCTTCTGTTTTAATAGCTTATCTTATTTGAACAACACGCACAGGTAATAGATCCCTGCGGCAAGTAATCCGCTTACCGGGATGGTGAGTACCCATGCCCAGAGCAGGTTAATGGTCACTCCCCAGCGCACGGCGCTCAGTCGTTTGGTTGCTCCCACACCGATAATGGAACCGGTGATCGTGTGTGTCGTTGAAACCGGAATACCCAGCTGGGAAACGGTAAACAGCGTTAATGCACCTGCCGTTTCGGCACAAACTCCTTCGAGCGGCGTTACTTTGGTGATCTTGGTTCCCATTGTTTTCACAATCTTCCAGCCGCCCATGAGGGTTCCGATACCGATCATGAAATAACAGCCGAAGGCGATCCAGAAAGGCATGGTTTCCGAATGTACTTTGGTTTTGATCTTCTCGCCTTTTTTCAGCTCGCCTTCTTCATTGACGTAGTCTTTGAAAGCAGCGGCTTCTGCATACTTCGTGTTGAGTTTCTTATCGTCGAAGATCAGCTCTTTCGATTCGGAATCGTAGATCTTCTTACCGGTTGTGTAAACGAAAATGTGATCCTCGTTGGCATATTCCGGCTTGAATTTCTTGTTGTGCCCGTCGCTGTCCTTGTACTCGATCTGCATAACTTCCGCGATCCGGAGGAATTCCGGGATCTGGTCTTCGGTGTGCTCTTTACGGTTGTAATTGGCAAATACCATGAGCGCAGCGCAGATAATACCCATTACTTTCTGCGAATCCGCTCCACCGTGGCCGAGGGAAAAGGCAGCCGAAGAAAGCAGCTGCAGCTTTTTGTACATATTCGACTCTTTCAGGGCCGACTGGCGCTTTCCGTGTACCACTTCGTACCAGGTATACACCAGGATGAAAATGGCCAGCATACCTACAACGATCCACATCATCACCGGCTTCATGTCCATGTATTCGATCATGTACAGCATGAGGTAAACGGTGATGGCCGACAGCGCGAGAATAAAGGACATTTTTTTCCAGTAAGTCCGCGTGATCGTGACCAGCGCAATACCGAAGGCGATCACACCGCCAATGATAGGAGCGAGGAAGATAAAGGCAACGACTTTCAGGATCTCTGCTCCGGCGATCACATCAAACCCGGCATGAGCTACGGCCGCCCCGGCAAAACCACCGATGAGCGTATGCGACGAGCTGGAAGGAATTCCAAGCCACCAGGTGAACAGGTTCCAGATCGTAGCTGCGATCAGCCCTGCGAGAATTACCCAAAGGTCGATCGCACTGTTGTCTACCGTTTTCGCAACCGTATTCCCGACGCTCATATCAAATACCCAGAAGGCGATGATGTTGAACGCTGCTGCCCAGACAACGGCCTGGAACGGTGTTAAAACTTTTGTTGATACAACTGTTGCAATGGAATTGGCCGCATCGTGAAAACCATTTACAAGGTCAAACAGGAGGGCAATAACGATTACAATTATTAATAATGATAACATGTTGATTCAGAATTAATTGAAAACCGTTAAGCGTATTTTACAACGATGGATTCGATGACGTTTCCAACATCTTCACATTTATCGGTTGCAACTTCCATGATCTGGTAGATCTCGCGCTTTTTAATGAGCTCTTTGGCGTCGATATCGGAATTGAACAGTTTTTCAATGCTCAGGTCGAAGATATCGTCTGCCTGATTTTCAATGCTGTTGATGCGGATCACGCATTCGATGATTTTCTGGGTGTTTTTCAGGTTACGCAGCTCTTTCACGGCTGAATTCACCGCTAATACTGCTTCGTGAATAGCATCTGCCATTTTCAGGATCCCCTGGTCGTTCGGATCTACTTTGTAGAAGTTGATCTTTTTCGCTGTGGCGTAAATATGGTCGATGATATCATCCAGTGACATGGCAAGCGCGTGAATGTCTTCGCGGTCGAACGGTGTAATGAAGTTTTTGCCCAATTCCATGAAGATCTCATGTGTCAGGTCGTCATTCTGATGCTCCAGGTCTTCCATTTCCTTAATGATAGACGCACGTTTGTTGTAATCCGATTCGTTTACGCAGAGAACAAGCTTTTTCGAAATTGCTTCGATATTCTGACTTGCCTGCTCAAATAATGAGTAAAATATCCTGTCTTTCGGTAAAAAGAACTTTAAGATGCCTGATGCCATAATTTGTATTGTTTGGTTGGGGCAAAGGTAGCCCTTCCACTGTTTAATGGAGCGGCGCTAAAAATTGTTAACGAAAAGGTAAAGTTGAAACAGCAGCCCCCGGCAGTTAGCCGTTAAATCGCTTAAACTCCTGTAAACAGTATGTTTTCCCGGAAGTCAATGTTAACACAATGTTAAGTGAATGTTGATTTAAATGGATATGATCGTCCAAAGCAGCGAAAATACACGCGTATAGCGCCTGCCGGAAGCAAATTTCTTAACGTAAGATCACGCCTTGTGTTACCTGAATATTAAGAATATTACTAAAACATTATAAAACGATTTAGCGGGCGTTAAGTTAGTGTGAAGCCTTTACTTTCGTCGAAAATTATTCGTGATGAAAACACTGGTACTGCTCTTCCTTCTAACAATGCCCCTTACTATTCTCGCCCAGGGATGGGCGCAGAATACGCGTTTCCGTACAGGGACCTGGACAACCGTGAACGTGAAATACGAGCTGGCCCCGAAATGGAACGTTTTTGCAGAAGCACAGGCGCGATCGCAGGAATTGTACAACGACTTCAATTACTGGGAATTCAAAGGCTATTTTCATTATAAATTCACGGATCAGTTATACGCCGGGGCAGGAGTCGGGACGTATCACCAGTATGCCGATTACGAGAACTTTCGTTCACCCGAGCGCCAGAAAGAATACCGTTTCTGGGCCGAAATGTTCCAGAAGTCGAACGGCGGGCGTATTCTCCTCGAGCACCGCTACCGCGCAGAGATCCGCTCCATTTCAAAGCTCAATTCCGCCACGCAGGATTTCTACACGAATCACGACGGAACAAACAACGACGACCGCTTTCGTTTCCGCTACCGGCTGCAGGCCGTTATCCCGATCAATAACAGGCAGTTGACCACAAATACCTTTTACCTGAATATTTCGGATGAGGTGCATTTTACGCAAAAGCTGCCTTTTTTCAATCAGAACAGATTCTTTACAGGATTCGGGTATAAATTTGAGCACTCAAGCATACAGGCAGGTGTCATGCACCAGTTTCTCAACACGCCGACGGCGCAGCGGAGAAAGGATTACCTGCAGATCACGTATGCGTTGACGTTTAAACGAAAGAAAGGATAAAAAACAAGCTATGAACCGATTCATATACACCATTTTAGTATTCGCAATCACACCGGTTGCCATTGCGCAGGAATCACCACTGCTATTTAAAACACGTCCGCAGAAAGGATTCGAGATCATCGGAAAAGACTCGCTTTTTTCCATGCAGTTCCAGTTCAGGATGCAGAACCGTGCGGCCATGCTCACCAAAAGCGATGAAGATCTGACACCCGATTCCTACGAGTTCCGCGTGCGCCGCCTTCGTCTGAAATTCGAAGGATTCGTATACAATCCTAAGCTTACGTATAAAGTGCAGCTTTCTTTTGCACGCGGCGATATGGACTGGGACGGCAGCCAGTTCTCCAATATCAATACGAGTGTTAACGTAGTGCGTGACGCAGTGGTGTACTATTCCCCGGCAGAGCGCTGGAAATTCGGGTTCGGGCAGACAAAGCTTCCCGGGAACCGCCAGCGCGTGGTTTCTTCCGGCGATCAGCAGTTTGCCGACAGGTCGATCGTTAACGCAACCTTTACCATGGACCGCGACTTCGGCTTTTTTGCGCAGTATACGACCAGTTATTTCCATGTATCCGGTGCCATTACTTCAGGGGAAGGGCGGAACAGCACCGGCTCCAATAACGGACTGGCTTACACCGGGCGTGTCGAATTCCTTCCGTTTGGAAAGTTCACCGGGAAAAACGATTACGTGGAAGGCGATCTGGAACGCGAAGCAAAACCGAAGTTGTCCATTGGGGCTTCATATTCCTTTAATCAGAAAGCCGTTCGCGTAGGCGGTCAGCTGGGAAAAGATCTTTTTTCACCTACCGATATGGCAACAGTTTCCGTCGACGCTTTGTTCAAGTACAAAGGATTTTCCTGGTACACTGAATTCATGCAGCGCGATGCCGGAACTTCTGTCACGTTCGATGCGGCAGATTCCACGAATACTTCTGCCGTTTATGTAGGCTATGGTTTCCTGACACAAGTGGGCTACCTGTTTAAAAGCAACTGGGAAGTGGCAGCGCGCTATGCGGAGATCACGCCGTTCAGCTCGGTCTACGACAACATGGATTTTCTGACTGTAAATGAGCGGAAACAGCAGCATATACAGCTTGGCGTTACCAGGTATCTGTACGGTCACCGCGTGAAAGTCCAGGGAAACCTGCTGTACCATTTAACGACGAATATGCGCAGCGACGTCACGACGGGCAAGTACGGCATTATATTCCAGGTCGAGTTTGGTATTTGAGGTATCCAATAGATGGAGCGCTCTTCTTAAGATCTATTTCGGGGGAAATAGTGGGGCGGATTATTATCCGCCCTTTCTTTATATAGTTACTATGAGTAAGCAGTAGCCATATAATAAGGGTCCCTGAAACAATTGTCAGTTACACTATTCTCCACCGGCTGCTGAAAACTTGTAGCCGATACCTTTTACTGTTTTAATGTAATTATCACCTATTTTTTCACGCAGTTTCCGAATATGGACATCGATTGTGCGGTCGCCGACAACAATTTCAGTCCCCCAGACTTTTTCCAGGATCACATCGCGTTCAAAAACGATGTCCGGACGGGAAGCTAGTAACGCTAATAATTCGAATTCCTTTTTGGGTAAATGCACAGCTATGCCGCTTTTGAAAACGGTATATTTCTCGCGGTTAATAACGAGGTCTTCTCCCAAAAGCGGTTTCACGTTTCCGGCTTCTTTTCTGCGCAGCAACGCATTGATCCTGCTTACGAGTACCCGGGGCTTGATCGGTTTGGCGATATAGTCGTCGGCACCGGCGTCAAGGCCGGCGATCTGGCTATAATCCTCATTCCGAGCGGTCAGAAAGCAGATGAGCACCTGTTCCATTCCCGGCGTTTTACGCAGGATCTCGCATACTTCCACGCCATCCATACCTGGCATCATCACATCCAGGATCACAAGATCCGGCTTTTCTTCACGGCAGATCGCCAATCCAAGCTGGCCCGTCGGCGCAGAAAAAACCTTGAATCCTTCTTTCGAAAGATTGTAGGAAAGTATATCGCGAATATCGTCTTCGTCGTCGATGATTACAATTTTGTCCATATCTGACCGTTAAATTCCTCTTTTTGCAAGGAAATTACTTACCGAAAATAGGCTTTATATTGGAATCTTAAAAGTAAAATCATCGGGGTGCAAAATGTTTACCATGGTGATTATACCGCGCTAACGGGGGTAATTTGTTAATTATCTGTTCAATTTTTCACTTCAACGGTTAAAAACTGATTTTCCAAACGTAATAATTATCAGAATCCTGATTCTGTGAAGGTATGTTAACGCCGAAAAAAAGCTTGTTTCCTAATGAGTGTTTGCTGTATCTTTGTCGAAGTAGTAGTAGGTTAGGTTGATTAGTGTGACAAGAGCTTAGAACGCCCGTTCTGAGCTCTTGTTGTTTTCAGGCGGTTCGTTACTAAACATACAAACAGCAGGTTACATTATTGGCGGGTCTTAAAAGCACTACGCCATTTTCTGTTTTCCCGTTCGCCTAAAGCTCATACTGCCTGATCGCATATCTGCAATAACAAACTCCGGCTAACCGGCGCCCAACTAAATCGCCGGCCAATTCGTGGATTTGATGCTCTTTTCAGGTCTGTAATTCAAATTTCCTTTGTATTTTTCACTCATGGGTGCTAAAGCTAAAATTCTCCTGGTCGAGGATGATACCAACCTGGGGTTTGTAATTGCCGACCAGCTTAAATCGGAAGGATACCAGGTTGTGCTGTGTTCAAATGGACAGGAAGGCCATATCCGATTCACAGAAGATCATTTTCATTTGTGCATTTTCGATGTCATGATGCCGAAGAAAGATGGGTTTACATTAGCGCGTGAAATTCGCCGGATCAATACTGAAACACCTATTTTGTTCCTGACGGCAAAATCCATGACCGAAGATAAAGTGGAAGGATTCAATGCCGGTGGCGACGATTACCTGACAAAGCCGTTTTCCTTCGACGAGCTGTCGGTTCGCGTTAAAGCGCTGCTCAAGCGCGTCAATATCCACGAAGAAACAGAAGAAAAAAGCGTCGTGCTCGGCGGTTATGTCTTCGACACGGAAAACTTCACGCTCAAACACCCGGACTTTGAAAAAACGCTGACAAAAAAAGAAGCAATGGTGCTGAAGATCCTGTGTAAATTCAAAAACCAGGTAGTGCCGCGTGAAACGATCCTTACCGCCGTCTGGGGGCAGGACGATTATTTTGCCGGACGAAGTATGGACGTTTTCATTACCAAACTGCGCAAATACCTTTCCTGTGACAGCAGTATTTCTATCTCTAATATTCACGGGATCGGGTTTAAGCTGGAGGCGAGCTGATATTTACGCTTTCGCCCGGACTAAAAGACTAAACCTCTATCTTTGCTGCAAAAATTAATGCATGAGAATTCTATTGTTCGGACTTATCCTTTTCGGTTGTTCGTTTGCCGCACAGGCAGATCAGCTTGCCTATCTTTCAAAACAGGATGCGGAAAAAGCGGCCGAATTTATTAAAACACAGAAATTTATTTACCTCTATTGCGGTTGCTGCGATGCGAACGAAAGCGCTGTGAAGATCGAACCTGTTTCCGTGGAAGTCCGCTATACGAATTACGAAGAGTTCTACCAGGTCGTTGTTACGTATAAAGATGCGTCCGGCACGATCCAGACAGAATTTACTGATCTGGCCTATACATGGGTCAAAAAGAAGAGAAAGATGCTTACTGTTGGCGCCGTGATGGATTTTGAGCACGATCGTTGTCATTCGTTCCCTAAAAAATGAGCTTCATCCTGCACCTCGAAACAGCCACGAAAGTTTGTTCCGTAGCGCTGTCACACCAAGGAAAGCTCATCGCTCTCCGCGAAATAGCCGACGACAGTTATGCGCACGGCGAACAGCTAACGTTACTGATCGAAGCCGTTTTGAAAGACGGAACTATTGCAGCTTCGGACCTTGATGCTGTTTCTGTTTCTGCCGGTCCGGGCTCTTATACGGGGCTGCGCATCGGGATCTCGACCGCAAAAGGCATGTGCTATGCATTGAAAATCCCGCTGCTGAGCATCGACGCATTGCTGAGCATGGCGGTGCTGGGGCAGGAGAAACATTCCGGTAAAACGCTGTGCCCGATGATCGACGCGCGTAGAATGGAAGTCTATTCCGCGATCTACAGTTCCGACTTATCGGTTAAGAAACGCTTAAGCGCAGACGTACTGGACGATTCCAGCTATTCGGACTATGAGCCGTTTGTGTTTTACGGAGACGGGGCGGTAAAGATCGCTGAAAGCTGGCAAGGCAGAAATGTCGTGATAGATACAGAATTACAACCTTCTGCAGTCGGTCAGATTGCACTTACGTATGATAAATTCCTGAGAAACGAGGTGGAAGACGTAGCGTATTTCGAGCCTTATTACCTGAAAGAATTTGTAGGAACAAAGCCCAAAAATCTGTTGTAGACGGCGTTGACGATTCGCCGCTTTAAGGAACGTATTTCGAAATGAACAAAGACAGCTGCTGAAATTCCTGTTCTGTCATTGATTTTCGCGGAAACAGATATTCGGAAGAAGCATTCAGGCTGATGTAGTCGTCTGTGATTTCCGCACTTTGAACATCCATCCAGTTTTCCAGCGTTTCTTCCTGCTCTTCCTGGTAAATAAACGATTCAGACGTCAGTACGATCGACCTGTCTGTTGGTGTTTCCAGCTTTTTCAGAAATGCGTCGATGTCTTTTTTCCACCGGCCGATCGAATCCGTTCGGCGTTTTAACCGAAGGGTCGTAATGGCAAGAATAAACGAAATGATCACGAAAACGCCTTTCGGGCCGCCGTAAGCCATGAGCTTGATCCCAACTGCGATCCAGATAATGCCGACTGCAATGGCGAGCAGAGCCTGGTTCCGTGTATTGGGATTTTTGAATACCAAGTGATAGTTATCCTGGAAATAAATAGGACTGAAATCTTCCGCACGGAAATTCAGCTTGATCGTTACTGGGCTCGTCATGTGTTAGCGATTGGTGTTTTTTTCTTCTGGATATTCGGCATAAATGCGGCTATAAGTCCAAGAAATGGCAGGAAAGAGCAGATCTTGAAAACATATTCGAGGCTTGTAAGGTCGATGATGTAGCCAAGCACAGCCGAGCCTAATCCGCCCATTCCGAAGGCAAATCCATAGAAAAGTCCGGAAACCATCCCTATTTTCCCCGGCAGGAGTTCCTGTGCATAAACGAGGATAGCCGAAAAGGCGGATGCAATGATGATACCGATGATCGAAATAAGAATGCCTGTCCAGAACAGGTCGCAGTAGGGAAGAAGCACTGTAAATGGCGCTACGCCGAGAATGGAGAACCAGATGATCACTTTTCTTCCGAAACGGTCGCCCAATGGCCCGCCAAGCAGCGTTCCCGCAGCAACGGAACCGGAAAAAATAAACAGGTAAATAACCGCCTGGCTGTAATCCATGTGGAATTTTTCCATCATGTAGAACGTGAAGTAATTCGAAATTCCCGCGGTGTAGAAATATTTCGAAAAGATGAGAATAAGCAGGATCACGATCGTTGCCCATACGCGCTTTTTGGAAAGTGTGTGTAAAGGTTCAGGCGCGGGAATTTTTCCTTTCGACCGCAGGCGGATATTGGCGCTGTACCATTTACTGACTTTCAGCAGGATGAAGATGGCAATTGCAGCAGCGATCAGGAACCAGAGAATGTGACGCTGCCCGTTCCGGACAACGATAAACGTAACGAGCAAAGGCCCGACTGCCGTTCCGAAATTGCCGCCCAGCTGGAAAATCGACTGCGCGAGCCCTCTTCGTCCGCCGGAAGCGTAAAACGCTACCCTGGAAGCTTCCGGGTGAAAGATCGATGAACCCATGCCGACGAGGCAGGCGGCGAGCAGAATACTTCCGAAATCGGCGGCAAAAGCCAGTAATACAATTCCGGCAAGCGAAAAACACATACCCATTACAAACGAATAAGGTTTTGGATACCTGTCTGTGTAATTTCCTACGAACGGCTGCAAAATAGACGCGGTGCATTGAAAAGCGAACGTAATGAAACCGATCTGGGTAAAGGTGAGGCTGTAATTTTCCTTCAGCATCGGGTAGACCGACGGAAGTACTGACTGCATCATGTCATTCAGAAAATGGCTGATACTCACCGCGAAAAGAATAGCGAAAACTGTTTGCTGGCCGGAAACGGCAACCGCTTTTTGTTCTGACAATTTTTCCATTCCTGTGTAACTGTTTCGAAAGCGGCGGTTAAATTGCCGCAAATCGTCCGTAAAGTTAGCCTTTTTGCACGAAATGCCCGTTGGTTTTCGTTCCGCATTTATCCATTGGAAGATCTGCTGTAGGTATACCGCGTTTGCCGGTTGAGATTGCTTTACATCCCTTTCAGAACAAGGAGCTAAGCGTTTCTTAACGGATAGGGAACACTTCGCCAAATAATCTGAAACTTACAATTCCGGCCCTGATCTGCTTCTTTCTTAGTGCAGAAAACAGTAAACTTGTAAGTGATGAATAAGTTGATCAAAGGGAAAGCAAGCCGGCCGTTTTTAATTGCCGGGCCCTGCAGTGCGGAAACAGAGGAACAAATGCTTGAAACGGCGCTACAGCTGAAGGAATTCTGTTCCATCGATGTATTGAGAGCGGGGATCTGGAAGCCAAGAACACGTCCCGATTCATTTGAAGGGGTCGGAGAAGAAGGATTGCCCTGGCTCGTCAGCGCCGGGAAATTGCTCGGTGTTCCCACGACAACGGAAGTCGCGAATACCAGGCATGCAGAGCTTGCGCTGAAGGCAGGTATAGATATTTTGTGGATAGGAGCTAGAACGACCGTCAATCCGTTTGCGGTGCAGGAGCTTGCTGATGCTGTTCGCGGAAGCGGAGTTCCGGTGATGATCAAGAATCCTGTTAATCCGGATCTTGAACTGTGGATCGGAGCCTTCGAGCGTTTCGAAAAAGCGGGAACAACCGATCTGACAGCAATTCACCGTGGTTTCTCCGTTTACAAACATCCGAAATACAGGAATGTTCCAAACTGGGAGCTGCCGATCGCATTGCGCGAACGTATGCCGCACATTCCCATGATCTGCGATCCGAGCCATATTACAGGAAAACGCTCGCTGTTGCTTGAGGTTTCTCAAAAAGCAATGGACCTTAATTTTGACGGGCTGATGATCGAATCGCACCGGAATCCTGACGCTGCATGGTCGGACGCTGCACAGCAGCTTACGCCGGAGAATCTTGGCAAGCTGATAAGCCAGCTGGTACTGAGATCGAAGATCATCAGCGACTCTGCCCAGCAGGGACTGGAAGAAATGCGCGATAAGATCGGCATTCTCGATGACCGTTTGTTTGAAATTCTTGCTGCAAGGATGCTTTTGAGCGAAGAAGTCGGCAAGTTCAAACTGGACCACAATATCACCATTCTGCAGGAAGAGCACTGGAAGAAAGTGATTTCCGGCAGATTGGAAAAAGCCGGCGAATATGGCCTGGCCGAACGATTTGTGCGTCTGGTAATGGACGCTCTTCATCAGGAATCCATTCGTCACCAGACACGCGTAATGAATCCATCTGTTCATCAGCCCAAGGATGGAAAAGACAGTTGATCCATCTCCCCGAACGGGAAAAATCGCCATTCCGGCATCAAAAAGCGACGGGCAGCGTGCTTACCTGGCTGCGGGGCTTGCGAACGGCACATCGGTCATTTCGGGTGCAGGGAGCAGCGACGATGAACGCGCAATGCTTTCCGCCATTCAAACACTTGGTGCCCGAATCGATCGATCCGGCGACGATCTGATCATTGAAGGCATTCCCCGATTTCCTGCGACTGCGATCATTTCTGCCGGTGAATCCGGTTTGGGAATTCGTTTGCTCGGAATGGTCTGCGCGGCTCACCCCGGTTATTTTACCCTGACAGGCACAGGATCGCTTGTTTCCAGGCCAATGGACTTCTTCGAGAAAGTCGTGCCTGAATTCGGCGGCACGTGTTCGGCGGAACATGGAACATTACCGCTTCGGATCCAGCAGCCTATGAAAGGTGGAGAAGTGGAGGTCGACGGATCGTTGAGCTCACAGTTTATTTCCGGATTATTAATGGCGCTTCCGTTAACAGAGACGAACAGCATTTTGGTGGTGAACGATTTGAAAAGCAGTCCTTACGTGGAAATGACATTGCAAACACTGAAAGCTTTCGGTATTAGCATAGCTCATGAAAACCTGCAGCGATTTACGATCAACGGAAAGCAGCGATATAGACCGGCAACCTACCGCGTTGATGCCGACTGGAGTTCGGCTTCGTGCTGGCTGGTTGCTTCCGCATTAGGCCACGATATTACCGTAACAGGATTACAGCTATCCAGCTTACAAGCCGATAAAGCATTGCTTGGTTTTCTGCTGGCGGCAAACTGCAAAATCGTCCGTTCCGAAGCTGGAATACTGGTAGACGGCTCGGGCAGATCAGCATTTTCCGTTGATGCAACACATTGTCCCGACCTGTTTCCTGCGCTGGCTACGCTGGCTGCTTTTTGTAAAGGAACGTCCGTTATCCGGGGAGTTCCGCGTCTGGAACATAAAGAAAGCAATCGTGCGCTGACATTGCAGTCTGAATTCAAAAAGCTCGGTGTGAAGATCGATCTATCGGCAGACGACATGACGATCTACGGTACAGGAGCGATCAAAGGCGGGACTGTTCATTCGCACCGCGATCATAGAATTGCTATGTGTATGGCTGTTGCCGGCCTTTCAGCTGAAAGCAGTATAACCGTTATTGACGCGGAAGCTGTCAGCAAAAGCTACCCGGAATTCTGGGATGTGCTGGCTGCGCTTACAGTTGCTAAGCAGAAATAAGCTTCTTTGTTTCGGAAAAAGTCCGGGCCCATCGTTTGAAAACAAAGGGCGAAAAGATTTCTCTTTCTGTATCAACGCCGATTTTAACCCGATTCTTTTTTATGAATTCGAACGACAGCTCAAAAATAAAATAGCGTGGGGAAACATTGTCCAGCCGCACGCCGGTGATGTGATTAAAATTGAATCCGGCTTTTTCCAGCGCGAGCTTATCGATTACAAATTTGTCCGAATTTTCGCCCATCAGTCCGGTTAAGATGATGTAGTTTTTTCTGAGAATGCTCACTGTTTCATCCAATGCCGTACGTGCTGACATACGGATTTCCCGATGGTAATAATTTTTGCATTTGATGTCGCAAAAGACTTTATCGGACCGGCCGACCAAACGCCGGTTACAAATGACGCATTGGCGCATGTTTTGGGGATTTTGAGCACACATATAAGTTGTTTTTCTATTTAAGATAGTGTAAAACACCAGTTTAAAAAATAAAGCAATGATTTTTTTGTACAGATATTTTCATTTAAAATGTGTTTTTCAGCCTTGTCAATCACCCATTTATCGGTTAAGAAACGTTTAAGTCTGCATGTACAGGAATCCTAAGCGTTTCAGAACCGTTACGATATGGTTTGTTTCAATAGAAATGAATCGGTCTACTAACCGAAACCTTTTATGCAATTGCGTTATTTCCGCGTTAAAACATCACAGAAATATGAAAAAGCCATCTTTTTTTGTCAATTTTGATTCGATTCCTTTTGTAAAATGAATTATTTAAGGCTGATTTTCATCATCATTACCAGTTTCTTCTCCGGCAGTGTTTTTTCACAGCTGGAGGCGGTGGAGGAAGATTCGATCCCGAAGCTTCCGGGGTCAGACTATGCGGACTTTTTCATCCATGATTCGTTGAGGGAATTGTATGTGGTAGAAGACGATTCGACCTATACTTATTCCATGATCACAGAAGATCTCGATTATTTCCTGGAACAATACCCTTCGGTTGTACACCCCGTTCCTATTGGAAAGTCGGAATTCGGGCTTGAATTGAGAACGATAAGAATCGGGCGGGAAGTTCCGAAAAAAGATTGTGCTTTTCTTGTTGGAAATATTCATGCCCGGGAAGATTTCAGCTCGAAGCTGCTCATGAAATTTCTCAATGTTTACCTGTTGTCCATTGATGGAAAAAGCAACTTATACCCGAATGCTACGCTCATGCTTGATTCTGTGGATATCTACATCATGCCGGTTGCAAATCCGGATGGCTTGAAGATCGCCCAGGAAGATTTTGAAGGAATTGTCGATTCTGTTAACGCACACATCGATTCCATTTATTGCCTGGAGGATTTTCCGGAATGGAAAGCGAATGGAAAAGGCATCGACCTCAACCGCACATTTGACGACGGTAATTTTGCCGTCAAAAAAGGATCTTCTTACCAGCCGGCCCCGGCATCCGAAGGCTATAAGGGCGAATATCCTGCACAACCTTTGGAAACACAACATATTCAGCGTTTCCTGGAGCAGTCGGTTCCCCTGGTAACGGCTTCGTTTCATACAAAAGGCAACATTTTGTTCTGGGCAGATGCGCAGACACATCCTTTTCTCGGCACGATCGATACGAAGATCATTGAAAAAGTTTCGCTGGCTTCGGGTTTCAAAGTGGCGACGATTGCAAAATATGCTTCTGAATACGGCTGCGGGCTGGAAAATTATGTGAGAGCAAAATACGGGCTGCTCGGAACCTGCGTGGAGTTGTCGAATGGAGACAGGACTCGTCAGCAGCACGCCGACGATCAGTTCAACGTACAGGTTTGGAATCCTGCGTGGAACGTTCCGTATATCTTCATCGAGAACGCTGTGCTTTACAATAAGGAGATCAGGGCTAACAGCGACGCTTACCTGCATGATCGGATCCGGTAATTCACTAATCTTTAAGAAACGTTTAGGATCAGGCGCAGTAAGCTTCTAAGTGTTTCCGAACGGTTAAAACGCTACGGCTATTCAGCCATATTATTCATCTTCTAACGGTTAAGAAACCTTTATCATTCGGTATAGGAGCACTTTTAAGTGTTTTCTATAAGATCAATCTTCTAACCGTTCAGAAACGTTTAGGATCAGGTTTAGCAATACTTTAACTGTTTCCTAACGGATACGTTATCCTCTTCTTCAGCAAAAAAACGGCTACTCCTTCCGGAATAGCCGCTTATCAACATCAATCGTTATATTATTCGAGATAAATTGGCTGGGTATTTCCGTAATCAACACTATAGCTGAAAGAGAACAACTTGGTCTCGCCTTTTGCAAGGTTGAATTTCCACGTAAGAATACCCGTTTTTTCTTCCAGTACTGCGCCTTCGTAGCTTCCCTGTTTTACTTTGATGTCATCGTTGGTCGATACAGGGAAATGGTCTTTCATAATGAACGGAATGGAAGCACCGCCGTTGTTGCGAATGGTGAAATCCCATTGCACGTCGTATTTATTACGGCTTCCGAATACTTTGGTCTTGCTTTTTTCTTCGCTTCGCTTGCGGTCGACAACGATCTTCTTATCCTTGCCCAGTGAGAAGCTCAGGGTATCTTTCGAAGAATTGACGTCTATATAGCTTTTACCGATGAAGGTCCCGTCGAAATAGAGATTGGATTCCCCGTTAAGCAGATTCAGCTTTTCCCATCCGGAGATCTGCGCAACGAGGTAAACGGACGGATCGAGCTTCGGAACAGCGTGATATTCGTAATTCGCATTCATGGTATAAACGGCAATCGCCACACGGTGGTCCGCATTGTCGGAAGGAACGGTAAACGGCGTCGAGATCTGGAATTCCATGCGGAGGTCCTTTTCAACGGTTGTTGCAATGGGCTGGTTGTAAAATCCTGCCGATGTCTCCCCGTCAGCAGACCAGCTGTAGGCATCCGCCTTTGCAGAACGGCGGTTTTTTCGCATATTGCGGCTACTTGGGGATACTGCCATTTCCTCCAGCTCTCCGGTTGTAACACTGTAGGAGCCGTAAGACTGAATGGCCGAAGTGTTGTAGCTTTCAGTTTCCAGCTCATCCATGGCGATGGCCTGCGGACTCATCAGGACTTTCGTAAAGGGAGCGTTGATCGCAATGTATACATCGTCATAGCCCAGGTAAGAAACAGTTATACCGGATTCTCCGCGCGGAACAACGAACGAATAACGCCCGTTGATATCTGTGGTAACAATGTTCTGCGCATTGGAGCTCATCTGGATCTTGGCAAAAGCGAGCGGTTCGCCGGTAGTAACATCGAGCACTTCGCCGAAAACGGTTTCTCCCGAATAGTTGTAAACCGGCGTTGTACGTGCGATCGGCTCTTTTCTGGGAGCGGGCGTGTAGTAATTCAGGAACCACGGATTGATTACGGGCTCCTGTGTATTGTCGTAAGGATCGTTGGTCGACAGGATAAGGTTTACATTCGTCCAGTCCATACCCGTGCTTTGGCTCACAAGCCCTTTTGCTTCGAGCAGAACGGGAGCACCAACTCCATTAGATCGCATATCGTAATACGGTTTCCAGGAAGCGTTCGGCGTGATGTAGGAAAAAGTAAAGTCTGTGGCGCCGGATTTATCGACGTCGAGCTCTACTTCTACTTCCGTGTAGTTTTTTACCGGCAGGCTTCTGCGTGTGCTGATCTCCTGTTCGATCTCATTCATTGCGCGGATAATGACCTCGATCTCGTCTTCGACCTGTGACTTACGGACTTGGATCTCTGTCATTTTAGAATGGTAGAAGGTCGAAGCTTCTTTCAGCTCGGAGATCTTCACGGCCTGCTGTTGGCTTCCCAGGTCGTTGTTCTTCTGGAGAAGCTGCTCATCGTACAATAAAACGGTGTATTCGTCTCTCAGCCTGCGCTCGTCCTGGCTGAGCTTTTTGTGCTTTGTATTCAGGGTTTCCAGGTCATTTTTGGCAATAGCCAGGTCGTCGAAGTTTTTGCGGGTGCGTACACTCAAGATGGTGGCGTTCTCCGAAGATTTCAGCTGAATGGAATTTGGATCAACGAAATCGGTGAGCTTTTCGAAGATGACGACCTGTTTTCCTGCTTTCAGGTCAACCTGCTTCACGTGCTCAACCTGCGCACCGGCTGTAAAAACGGTTACTTTGGTAATGGGAGCGTTTACTTTCTGTTCTTTCTGACTGAAAGCCAGCATGGGAAGCAGTAAAAAAGGGATCAATTGTTTCATAACTTTATCAGATCAAATAAAAAAACGTATTCACAGAGGAATACGTTTCAGGATGCAGAACGTTCATCCGTTCCATAAAAAGATTACAATTTAACCGGAAGTACAAGCTTTGAAAGATCGATTTCGTACATGTCCATGCTGCTTTTTTGTCCCTGCAGGTTGAAACCGGCCATAACAGCTTTGTTCAATTGTTTGTAGATCACAAAATGCGTGTCATCGTTCACGGAATTCACAGCTGCGCCGAGATTGATCGCCGAAGACCAGCCTGTTCCCGTATTCTCACACACGTAGACGTCCATTCCGCCCATGCCTGTGTGGCCGTCTGAGCTGAAAAAGAGGAAACGCCCGTCGGGAGTGATGTAAGGCGTAGTTTCTCTTCCCGCTGTGTTTACGCTATCCGAAAGTGCCTGTGCAACACCCCATTTTTTGCCCTGGCGCTGAACCACGTAAATTTCTGTGGAACGCTTTTCGCCTTTGCGGTCGGAAACGAAATACATCGTGTTTCCATCTGCGGTAACGGTTGCAGCACCTTCAAAGAACGAGGTATTGATGGATTTGTTGGCAATTGGTTTTGCAGCAGTCCATTTTCCTTTAGTCGTGAATTCCACTTCGCAGATATCGGAGCTCTTGGTTTGTTTTTTAGCTTCCGTAGCGTTGTTGTTATAAGTGGTGATCGCTCGCAGGCCGTCGGGATAAAGCCACGACATGGCGTCGAAACCATCTGTGTTCAGTCGCTCGATCTTGTTGCTCACGCTGTCCCATTGCTGGGTTGCATTGTTCCACTGAGCGGAATAAATATCTTCGAAGTATTCCTGGTCGTCCGGGTTTACACGTCCTCCGGTCGTATTTCCACGACGGGAAGTGAAGTAGAGCAGTTTGCCGTCCTGGCTGAGGATGGGCGCATATTCGTTAAACCCCGAATTGACTTCTCCACGCATAGACACGCGCAGGTTCTGCTGTTTTTTCATGGCTTCTTCCGCGTAGTTGCACTCATCCAGCTTTTTCTGAATCCCGAGCTCTCTTGCACGTGATTTTGACAATTTTGCAAGAGCCGTTTCATAGTACATCGCTGCAGAATCGAGGCTTCCGATGCGGTGGTAGCTGCTTCCGAGGATTTCGTATACGTCGTTGTCGACATCGGTGCCGCCTTTTCTGATGGCTTCTTCTCCGTACTGACGCGCATAACCGAAGTTATTCAGGCGGTAATGGCAGTAAGCGATCCAGAAAGGCGCTTTCCACGTCATCTGGTCTTTCAGAGCAGCTTCGCGGAAAATGATAAGGGCGTCGCGTACTTTTCCATCTGCGATCATTTGTTTTCCCTGGTCGATGAGCAGCAATGCCGCCGACCGGTCGATGATCCCGGTTACGCTGTCGGGCGGTACAGCCCGGTTGTTCATTGCCAGCACGTCCGAACCGTAAGCGGCAAGGACAAACAATAAGCTCAATACAATTTTCATGGTAAGTCGTTCAATAAGTAATTTGCAGAGCAAAATAACACAAATTATTCTATCTCCTGACTCATTGGCGATCTTTCTGCACAATAAAACGACAATGTGCAATTATCGGTGGACAATTCACAGTTGGCGATCAGATCTCTGCCGGAAGCTCGTGGTTGCGGTCGGTATTTGCAAAGCTGTTAGCCCTGAGATCTACCAGGTCGTTCATTGCGATGGTGGCGGCAACAATGGACCAGATGGGCGCAAATGCGGCACACATCCACAGCAGGAGATTCTTCACGAATTCGTACATGAAACCAAGCGGATCGGCACCGAAAGAGCCCCAGTCGAACAATGCTTTGAGATCCACGGGAACCCAGATCATAATGCTGTAAACACAGCCGATAGCAACAGCCAGTCCGCGGTTCTTCCGGGCAAACCGGACACTTTCATCCATGTTCAGCCGCAATCGCTCGTTGATGTAATCGAGGAAAGAAAAGCCGTAATAAAAGAAGCCAATGACAAAAATGAGGTAGAACAGCGGACTGTCCTCGGCATTTTTCCAGCCCAGCTTTGCCACGATGAAAACGATGATGAAGAAGAAATATTCCCACATAATATTGCGGACGGCGATCTTCACGCCGCGTTTTACGTCGAGCAGCAGCTGCCCCATGTTGAACTCGTACTGGTTGCCCGTGAGCAGGAATTCGACTTTTTGCGAAAGGTGCGAGAGCAGGGGCGAAAGCAGGATGACGACCAGGTATTTGGCAAAGCGCATAAGCAGAATGGCGATTGAGATCTCGATCAGCAGGCGGATCATGTACCACACGATCTCATTCATATTCGTAGCGGTGCTCTCAGGGGCATGCATCTTAATGAGGTAGCCGACCTGGTAAATACCCAGCATCAGCACGGCGGGAATTCCCACATACCAGTAGATCTTATGCTCCATGATGAATTTGAAGGCTTTGTAATAAGCCCGGAATCCAATGAGAGTGTTTCGCAGAAAACGCATGCTCAAAGATAGGACTATGATTCATTTCCGCTTCTATATGCCTGATGATTTCTGCGAAGCAGCGTGATAATGAATTGTGAATTGTCCGCTCCTGCGTTGTCAATTGCGCATTGTGAATTGTCAATTGTAACACTATCTTTGCCTTTTTTCAAAACAACCGCCCTGCGGTAAATTTTAGTACATGCAATTATCAGCACTCTCAGCAATCAGTCCTATCGACGGACGGTACCGTTCCAAAGTAGACGAACTGGCCCCTTTCTTTTCCGAATTCGGCCTTATCAAATACCGGGTAATGGTAGAAGTGGAATACTTTATTGCGCTGACGCATGCAGGCATCGATGCCATGACCGGTTTTCCGAAAGAGAAGATCGCCGGTTTGCGCGCTATTGTGGAACATTTTTCCGAAGAAGATGCACTGGCCATCAAGCTCATTGAAAAAACGACCAATCACGACGTAAAAGCCGTTGAGTATTTCCTTAAAGACCAGCTGCAGGCGCTTGGACTGGAAGCTTACCTGGAATACATTCACTTCGGGCTTACGTCCCAGGACATCAACAATACATCCATTCCGAAAAGTCTCAAAGATGCCGTGAATGCGGTGTATATTCCGCAGGTGGAAGCGCTCATCGCGCAGCTGCAGCAATTTTCTTCCGACTGGTCGGCTATTCCGATGCTGGCACGTACACACGGACAACCGGCTTCTCCGACCGTTTTAGGAAAAGAGATCGGCGTATTCGTCGAGCGGCTTAGTGTTCAGCTCAAACAGCTGAAAGCAATCGATTATTCAGCGAAATTCGGCGGAGCGACCGGGAATTTCAATGCGCATTTCGTTGCCTTCCCCGAAATCGACTGGGTTGCGTTCTCCAATGAATTTGTCGACAAACAGCTCGGATTAAAGCGCAGTCAGCTGACCACACAAATCGAGCATTACGACAATCTCGCCGCGCTCTTCGACTGCATGAAGCGCATCAATACGATCATTCTCGACCTCGACCGCGACATGTGGACTTATATTTCCATGGATTATTTCAAGCAGAAGCTGAAAGAAGGTGAAGTTGGCTCTTCGGCCATGCCGCACAAAGTAAATCCGATCGATTTTGAAAATTCCGAAGGGAATATCGGTATTGCGAATGCTTTGTACGAGCATCTTGCTGCCAAGCTTCCCGTTTCCCGTTTGCAGCGCGACCTTACGGATTCAACCGTTCTGCGCGCCATCGGAATGCCGGTTGCACACTCGCTCATTGCGTTTAAAGCAACGATGAACGGACTGCAGAAACTCCTGTTGAACCGCGACGCGATCGAAGCCGACCTGGAAAATAACTGGGCCGTTGTGGCTGAAGCTATTCAGACCATTCTGCGCAGCATCAATTTTCCGAAACCTTACGAAGCGCTGAAAGGCCTGACACGTAAGAACGAGAAAGTAACGCAGCAGACTGTTCATGCCTTCATCGACACGCTCGAAGTGGACGAAGCGATGAAAGTCCGCCTCAAAGCCATTACGCCTCAGAATTACACCGGTATCGATTTGTTGGGGAAGTAATGCCCGCACAACAAATTTTCTGACTATATTAAATGAAAAATTTGTTCGTGCGTTTTGCTTTTCTAGTCTTGTTACTGTCTGCCCTGCCCGGTTTTGCCCAGGGTCTTTTTGTTGATTGGGGCCTCGATAACCGCAATGCGTCGCAGCTTATCAGCCTGCTTCCCGATGACGGAAGCAGCTTTTATGCGTACAGGCTTTCCAGCGGACAATTCATCCAGACGCCGCGCGTGACGCGTTACGCGAACGGAATGGCCGTTACTACGAAGAAGATCGAGCAGCGCATCGAGAACAATATGGTGAGCCTCGAAGAGCTCATTACCTTCAACGGCACATTGCTCGGATTTCTTTCCGATAAAAAAGACGGAATGAACTCACTGTATATGGTGAAATACGACACCGAGATAGATCCTTTCGGCGAGCCGATGCTCGTTAACTCCTACCCGCTGCCCAAGGGCTGGAGCAATAAAGGTTTTTTTAACGTGCTGACATCCCGCAATAAGCGCTTCCTATGCGTGGAATATGTGATTCCCGGAAAGCGCGACCTCTTCGACCGCTACGGCTATAAAGTCATGGATTCCGCTTACAGGATCGTGAGCGAAGGCGAGTACGAAATACCTTACAATTCCAGGAATGCCAATGTCGATGTGCGTTACCTCACAGACAACGGCGAGTACATTCTCGGTATTTCTGTTTATTCGAATGCCAGCGGGGGATTCTGGAAAGATTACAATGCGCTCGACAAAACGATCGTCGTGCATGTGGATGGAAATGATCTGCGCGAGTATGAGCTCAACATCGAAGGCCGGCGCGTGTTCGACATCGGGATCAGCGCGCTCGATTCCGTGCTTACGGTTACAGGAACCTACGGGCAGCCTTTTTCTACCGGGTCGCAGGGCGTCTTTCTTCAGCGTATTAATCTTCGGCAGAAAAAGGTCACGGATGAATACTTCGACCTGTTTCCGGAAGAGTTCATGACGGAAGACATGACGCTGAACCAGATCGACCGGTGGGAGCGAAGAGAAGCGCGCGGAAGGTCAGGACCGCAGCTCTACAATTATGCGATCCGTTCCATTCACCCGCTCGAAGACGGATCCACCGTTGTAGTCGCCGAGCAGTTTTACGTGTACCAGCAAAGCTCCACCGACGGAAAAGGCATTTCGCAGACGATCTACCATTATTATTTCAACGATATTGTGGCGTATAAGATCGATGCGCAGGGCCTGTTCAGCTGGATCGTGCGCATGCCGAAAGAACAGCATTCCATCAATGATTACGGCTATTACAGTTCTGTAAAAACCTTTATTTCCAACGGAAAGCTTTTATGCCTGTTCAACGATAACCGTAAGAATTACGACGACGGCGGCAATTTCGAAGGCTTTTTCCGTGAGATCAGCTTTCCTGTGAGGAAAAAATCTTATGCGCTTGCGCTCGGTGAGATCGACCTTCAAACAGGCCAGATCAAACGTTCCGTCTTTAATGATTACGACCTCACCAATGGTATCGTGGTGATCAAGCTGTCGCCGATCGACTATCGCAAAAATCAGCTGCTGCTTTATTCTTCAGGAAAACGGGAACGCTTCGGGCTGATTAATTTCTGATTCGCTTTACACGAAAAATCCGCTTATCGTAGAGAAAAGTTGGTCCGGGATGCGTTCCGGAGGTATGATCTATCGCTTTGGAAACTCAGTAGACGGGAAAAGCAAGTCCGTGATGCATCCCGACGTACGGTCTATCGTTTCAGACACCCGATCTGTGGAAAAAGAACCTCCGGGAATCCTTTCGGAACCTCAGTCGGTTGAGGCAGAACGTCGGTCGGAGCAAAAAGCAAGTCCGGGATGCATCCCGGAGGTATGATCTATCGCTTTGGAAACTCAGTAGATGGGAAAAGTAAGTCCGGGATGCATCCCAGACGTACGGTCTATCGTTTCAGACACCCGATCTGTGGGGAAAGAACTTTAGGAAATCCTTTCGGACGCTCAGTCGGAGAGAAAAGAAGGTTTGTCGGAGGAAAAAACTGGTCCGGGATGCATCCCGGACAGTCGGTTCTCTCTGACGTCAGAAGATTCAGAGCTTCCAGTAGCGCTGCAGGCTTTTCAGCACGCGCATCGAAAAGAAAACAAGGAATCCCGCCAAGGCGAAATAACCGAGGTAATCGCCCAGGATCTGGTAAAGCGTTCGTGTATTGTTGAGCTGAATGGTTTCTCTTCTCGCGTCTTCATACCACCAGCCTGTTTCCTGCAGCACATCGCCGCGCTGATTGATGAATCCCGATTTACCGGTATTGGCGGAGCGCGCAACGTATTTCCTGTTCTCGATCGCCCGTAACCGCGCAAAAGCGAAATGCTGTTTGTAGCCCGGCGTATCGCCCCACCAGCCGTCGTTGGTAATGATGGCGATGAAGTCAGCGTTCTGCTTGCACTGACTGCGCACGAAACCGCCGTAAATGGATTCGTAGCAGATCACAGGGGCGAATGTTACGTCCCCGGATTTCATCACGCTCGGGCCTTCGTCCTGTATGCCCAGCGAGCCCGAAGAGCCGCCGAGGTTAATGCTCATTTCTTCCAGCCAGGGAAAGATATTGGAGAACGGTATCTTCTCGACGCCGAGCACGAGCTTCGATTTGTGTACGAACAGCGGCGTTCGGTTCTCCTTGAATAAGATCGATGTGTTGTAGGATTCGTAATAGCCAGGTCCGTCGGGGAACTTGCGGGAGGCTCTCGAATTTTTCATATCGAAGAACTTGTAGGTCGATGCGCCGATGAGAAAGGATGCATTGTGCCACCTTGCCCGGCGTTCCATGAGCAGGTGAAAGCCCGTTTTCTGATGCAGCTCGTCTTCGACGATCTCGCCTCGCGGGTACAGTGCCGTCTCCGGCGCGATAACTAATTGAGTTTTCGGCGATACTTTTTTGTCCGCCAGGTCCATGATCGCCGCCAGCTGTTCATCGTCGGATCCTGAGAACTTTTCGAAGTAAGGATCGATGTTCGGCTGGATCACAACGATCTCATACGGACGCTTCGTTTCGGTGTAGCCGATGTAAATCACCAGCGAAACAACGACGGGTAGAAACAGCAGCACGCCTCCTTTGATGAGAAACACTTTTAATGAAGCGACGGACCGCTTTTCCAGCATCGTTTTCTGAATGAGCTTCAGGAAAAAGACGTTCAAGCTGAGCACCCACAACGTTCCTCCGAGCGCTCCTGTCCACGCATACCACTGAACGAGCATCGGAACACGTGCGAATACGTTTCCGAGGGTCAGCCACGGCCAGGAAACTTCCCAGTTGAAATGCAGGAATTCGAAGGCGATCCAGGTGCATAGAAAAAGTGGTGTGAGCCAAATGGCTCCGATGCGTCTTTTGATACGGTGAAAGCTGTAGAATGCGATCGCCATGACGAGGCTGTTGCAGATGAAAGCCATGTATGCGCCGCCCGGATCTGCATTGTAGATCCACCACGTCGTTCCCACGTTGTAAATGAAAAACGTAAGGTAAGCCTGGAAAAACAGCGAGAAGGATTTCTTTTCACCCGCGTAGGTCCCTTCGACCAGCAGGAGCGGCACCCATGCAACGAATGCCAGCGGGAAAATGCTCCCGGTGTACGGGAAAGAAACGACGAGCAGGCAGCCCGAAAGTATGGCGAGCAACCATCTGAAACGGCGGAGGTGTATAAAACGTTCTAACATGTACCAAAAGTAAGGATGAAAACGAAAACCTGTTGCGTAAAAGACTTAAATCTCATTTAATCCGTGTTAGAGAGGCGAAGCATGGCATTCCGGGCCGTTCCGTAACCGTTAGGAAACGCTTAAGTCCTTGAAAACACTTACTTCGCGCTTGCTTGATAATCGTAAAGGTTCGTATTATTCACATTGATTGAATGATCGTGTTTGCTGGGAAATGTGAGTTACATACAACAAACAGTAGCCGTTTCATATCCGTTAAGAAACGTTTAGGTCCGCGCAAACATTGGATTTTTAATTTCAGCGTAATCGTTCCGTAACCGTTAAGAAACGTTTAGCTCCCCGTAAACAGTGCGATTCGACAGAAAGCAAAAATCCCGTGCCTCATTGCTGATGACACGGGACTTCCGTTTTTTCCTTATTAATCTTATTCGAAGATCACAGTCATTTCCACACGTCGGTTTTTCTGACGTCCTTCTGCTGTTTCGTTCGTTGAAATAGGCTGCGTTTCACCGAAGAACAAGGTGTTCAGGCGTTTCGCATCAACTCCTTTGGAAACCAGGTACGCTTTCACCGATTCCGCACGTTGTTTCGAGAGGATAAGGTTTTTCTGCGCGTCACCTACGTTATCCGTGTGTCCTGCTATCTGGAGCTTCCACTCTTTTTTCTTGATCAGCAATCCTGCCAGCTCGTCGAGCGAAGCGTAAGAAACCGTTTTGATGATCGCGTTTCCAGTGTTGAACTCGAGGTTTTCGAATGCCGTGTTCAGGATTTCCTGCTCAGCTACTTCAATTTTCGGACAACCTTTGTTTTCAACCACTCCTTTCACTGTCGGACAGTCATCGTCTTTGTCGAGAACGCCGTCTCCATCCGTATCGATGTATGGACAACCTTTGTTTTTGATTGGTCCTGCAAGGTTCGGACAATCGTCGTCTTTGTCTAATAATCCGTCTTTGTCTGTATCAGGCCAAGGACAACCGTTGTTTTCTTTCGGTCCGAATTCGAGCGGACAATTGTCCACGAAGTCAAACAATCCATCGTTATCCGTATCCGGGCAACCCTGGTTCACGATCGGTCCGGCAACATCCGGGCAGGCATCGTCGGAATCTTTGATGCCGTCGCCATCTGTGTCAGGACAGCCGTTGAAAGCAATAATACCTGCAACATCCGGACAATCGTCTTTCGGATCGATGATACTGTCGTTATCGGTGTCAGGACATCCTTTGAAGTAAGCAAGGCCTGGGAGATCCGGGCACTCGTCGTCTTTGTCCGGGATCTTATCGCCGTCTCTGTCCGGACAACCTTTGAATTCGGCCAGTCCCGGAATATCAGGGCAAATATCTTCTGCATCCTGGATGCCGTCGAGGTCGGTGTCCGGGCAACCTTTGAACGACCAGATTCCCGGTACATCCTTACAGTTGTCCATTTTGTCGGAAACCTTGTCGCCGTCCATATCTTCAGGAGCAAGGTAGAGGATAGGAACGCGCAGTCCGGCATAAACTTCCGCCCCGCGTACTTTTCCTGCGGCAAAGAGCGTTCGCATGTCAGTTACGCCGACCGTAAGCGGCCCGAGACGCGCTGCCATTCCGGCTTTCCATCCTGAATACTGGTTCACAGAAACCGGGAGGTAGAAACCGAACCAGGCCTGGTCGAAGCTTGGCGTAACCACGAATTGGGTCGGTACTCTTACTTTCGCTTCTTTTTTATCACCGATCACGTTGATCATTCCCGTTGCGTTCACATAGAACCATTTCCAGATGTGATAATCCAGCTGGAGGCTGATCGCTGTTGGCGTATTCATCGTATAGGTTTTTCCCGATCCTTCGTTGGCCGACCATCCGGAACCGGAGTTGATCAGGCTGTCCACGATCGTATCAAAGGATCCGAAGGAATCGGCGCCGTCGAACACGTTCAGGTCGAGAATGGAAGTGTTGACACTGAAATTACGGCTCAAACCACCTTTGGTGAATTTCATACGGCCGATATCGACAATGGAAACACCTGCGCGAAGCTCGTATTTTTCCTTGTCACGACGCCAGATGTTAACCTCATTGTCCATATCGTATTTGTACTCCTTGTATTTCGGCCTCCATTCGTAAACGAAACCGATGTCGAGTCCTAATCCGATTTTGGAAGACGATTTGAACGGATCGAAATTCCCGCCGCTTGTCAGGTCGTCTATCCCATCGGAATAACCGTAGTTGAAGGATCCTTCCAGCGTTGCAAGGAGTGTATCGTTCGTTACCTGGTAATTAACGTTGTCGGTGTAAGCGTACGCCGAAGCAAGTCCCTGGAGCAATTTAACGCGTCCGCCGGCTTTGAAGAAATGTTCGCCTTTGTCGGAGATCACCTGTCCGTAGTTAATGCCGTATTCGTTCCACGCCATAGCGTTTACCGTCAGTAACTTGTCGTTCAGCTGCAGGTTCCACAAAGCGGCAAAGTCGAGTCCGTTCTCTACCAGCTTCGCCAGTTTCGGGTCAACATTATCGACGTTCGAGATCATCCTGCTTTTTGCGGAGAAACCAACGGCAATTTTTTCATTGATGTGGAAAGCGAAATTGATGATGTCGATCTGTGTATTGAGGTAGACGCCACGTGCTTTTGCGCCCGGATCGTTGTAATCGTACAGATCGCCTGTATAACGGTCGGCGAACGTAGAGTCGGGCCTGATCCAGGAAGTATCGGTGGTAAACGACTTTTTCCACCATGCCGGCATGTCTTTCGTATCGAAATACTTGGCATTATTCCAGCCGCCGACATTTACGCTCACAAGGTTGAGGTCGAATTTAAACCGTCCATCGACGAACGCCGCCGGCTGGTTGTCCAGTGCCATCACTCCTGCATAATTACTGCTGTGAACACCCAGGTAATTCTGTGCGCTGACGTAGCAGTGGCAAAAAGTGAGTAATACCGTCGTTAACAGTAAGTGTACTCTTTTCTTCATAGTGTAGTTTTAAATTTATTCAACCGGGTAGCGAACGAGGTAACCATTTGACTGGGAAAGCAATAAAAGTGTGCCGTTCTGCTGACGGTGAAGCACGATCATTGTAGCCCCTTCAAACGATTGATCTGTTAGTTGTTTTCCGTTTAAGCTGTAAATATAATTGTTATTTGATAACCCGTCCAAAATCCCAACAACTGTTTTGCCGGAGGAAGAACGAATGCACGATGCGCTTTCTGCTTCACTGAAAGCTGTTGTGATCGTTCCAAGTGCATTTCCATTGTCGGAGAAGGCTTTAACGCTGTTCCCGGCCTGGACTAAAAGAATGGTTTGCTGCGCGTCTTTCGTTATCCCGACGATCTTCGAAGCGCCGGAAGCAAGCTCTTTTCGTTCGCCTTTAGATGAAATGGAAAAGAAGCGATTGTCTGCTGTACCAAAGAAATAAGCGCCTTCGGAGGTTTTTACAGGAACGAGCCCGCCGGTCGGAAGTGCAAATTCTTTCCCTTTTCGTTTCCGGTCGATAGAGATATTTACGCCTTTCGATTCCCCGGCAATGGTAGCGGTAAGCTCGCCTCCGTTCACCCAGACGATGAAAGCGGTTTCACGGGCGGCAAAAGGCAGTTTGATAGCCGAAACTTTTTTCCCCTGCTGGTAAATTGTCAGGAATTGATTGTCGGCAACGGCGAGCTGTTCTTTTCCTTTCCAGGAATAATAGCAGGCCGGCGCTGTTGGTTTGGATGAAAGTGTCAGTGGAAAGCCGTTGATCTCGCCGCCATTCTTGCCAATGATGTGAATGGCCCCGGCAGTTGTCAGCAGTAATTCGCTTCCCGTTCCGGAAAGTGCAGCCTCGCCGATCAACGGTTCATTCAGCTGAATTTTCCAGCGCTCTCCGGTTTTGTTGATGCCGTAAACGATCATTGTTTTCGAAATAACGTACACGAAATCGGAGCCCTGAACGGGGATTAATTGTGCAATTCCTCCGTCTATGCGGATCGGCTCAAGCTGATTGTCTGCCGTTTCTTCCGCTGTTTCAGGTTCATTGCTGTATTTTTTCAGAACGGTGTGACGGGAATTGTTCAGCAGGCTGATGGTGCGGTGCTCCTGCGGCGATAAATGCCGGTAGCTCACTTTTTTCGGATTACTGCTGAAAAGTCCGGCGTATTTCCCAATGTTCTGCGAAAGCGTTCTGCCGGATTCGTACGCGCCGATGAATGCATCGATGGATGCTTTGTTTTCTGCAATGAAAACGCGGTTATTGAACACTTCTATGTACCAGTTTTTAGCGGGCAGAATGCTTTGCGGGAGCTGAACGTTGCGAATGAACCCGCTGGTTTTGGCTTCCGTTAGTGTTGTTTCGTCGATCGCATCGCCGAGGATCGCGATCGGGTCCTGTCCGGTGATAAAATCGGTTACGATACAGCGGTCCTTACCCGATCGGATGACCACGAGCCCGTTGTTCATCCATTCATAAGCGGGCGAGGAGGAAGGATCGATGGATCTCAGGTAATTTTTTTCGTAGAACGTGTATTCGCGGAAGCTTTCGGGAACAATGTCGAGAAAAAGATCCTGGTCGTCTGCCAGGTGACGTCCCTGTGTATCCATTGCGGAAATGTAGGTGATGAGTCCGTTGGCTTTCTGATAACAGTTTTCGATCACCGCGCGGCCGTTTTCCATGTTTACGATACTTGCGGTGCTTTTCCGGTCGACGTAATTCCAGTTAAACGGACTGTCTTCCGAAAGTGAGGTTTCGCCCTGTGAGATGAGCAGATAGCCTTTGTCGAAACGGGCATTCCAACCGTTGGATAATTGCAGAACGCGTGCGGAAGTAAAGGTTGTTTTAACGGATAGTTTTTGAAAATAAGCATTCACAAGATTGATCGTCCAGGGCTTACTGCGTTCGAGCAGCACGGTTGTTCCTTCGGAAGAGAAATAGAAATGCTGAACGCGCTCCGGATTCTGCAGCAGGGAAGCGTAAAAAGCATTGTCGCTCAGCAGCTGGAACGCAGGTTCCGTGTAGTCGATCTCGCGCGGCTTGTGCACCACGATAACGGTTCCTTTTTTGTGAAAAACGTGTTCGGGTGTGAGCGACGGGCCTGTTGAGGTGATGTTCACACCGACGTAAATAATCCAGATCAGCGATAAAATGCCGATGACGCCTAATAAATATTTCCCCACCTTTTTTTATTTAAGATCAAAAATACGGCGTTCGGTGACTGATCTGCCGAGAAAGACGGGAAGAAGTTAACAGGACGGTGTTACTCGAAGCTCATTTCCAGCTGAAAATCGCCGAGCAGGTTGAATGTCTGGCGGTGGTGAATGGTGGAGCCGTGCTGCAGGATCGCCGTCCGGTGGTGGCGCGTCGGATAGCCCTTGTTCTCTTTCCAGCCGAAATGCGGGAATTCCTGGTGCAGGTTTTCCATGTATTCATCGCGGTACGTTTTGGCCAGGATCGACGCCGCGGCGATGGAACGGTAAATACCATCGCCCTTAATGATCGCATGCGATTTGAAAACAGAGCTTTTCAGGATTTTATTGCCGTCTATCAGCAGCTCGTGCGGGCGCGGTGTCAGCTGCAGCGCCGAACGCTCCATTGCCGTAAGGCTTGCCTGCAGAATGTTGAGCGTTTCGATCTCTCGTTCGTCCACAAAACAAACGGAATAGCTGACGGCGTTCTGCTCGATGATCGGGCGAAGCTCCGCGCGCTGTTTTTCGGTCAGGACTTTGGAATCATTCAGCATAGGATGATGAAAATCGGGCGGAAGGATAACCGCTGCAGCCACTACAGGTCCTGCAAGACAGCCTCTTCCGGCTTCGTCACAGCCTGCTTCGACAATCCCTTCGGTTCTGTATGCTAATAATCCTGACATCCTGCAAAATTGGCAAAATTGTTGTAAATTGCCGATACAAAACAACTTTTTAACGCTTGCATACGTTTACTATTTACAGAAATGAAGACCATGAAAAAGATATTACTTGTATTGGCTGTTGTCCTGTCGGCATTTGCAGCTTCCGCCCAGAAAACGGTTACCGTAACCAAAGATGCGCTCACAAAATCCAAATCTTCGGGCGTTTATGCATTCGTGCTTCCCGCAGATATTACAACGGAGCAGGTTGAGAAGGCGAAAGGCTATTATACGCAATATTTTACCGTAACTTTTGACGAAACCAAACACGTGGCTACGCTGAGCATGATTGAGAATGCAGCGAAAAACCGCCGCGTTATGAATCGTTTCCTGGTTACGCTGGACGTTAAAACTTTCCGACTAGACAAGGAAGACAAAGAATATACTTTTCAGGAACTGTTTGATCAATATATGAATTAACAGCTCTCCACGATAATGGAATCCCTGCCAGACAAACGTCCGGCAGGGATTTTTTTATGAATGCTGCCGGGATTCCGGGCGGGATGCATCCTGGACTTACTATATCCCGGATGATCCTTAACTTTGTAAAAAAACAATATGAGGAACTTTTTATACATGAGCGTTTTTGCTGCCCTGATTTCCTGCGGAACTGCAAAGATGGCAAAGAACACGGAGCCGGGAATGTATGGCCCTGTTAAGGTCGACGCTGCGAAAGCCGTTTCGGTTGATCAGATGCTGACGACCTTTAACCAGACGAAGCAAAAGCAGGAATTTACGTTTGAAGGAAAGATCGCGCAGGTGTGCCAGAATGCGGGCTGCTGGATCCAGGTCGATAAAGGCAACGGTGAAACCTTTATGGTGCGTTTCAAAGATCATTTCACCATTCCTGTCGATACGCCATCAGGATCGATGGCTGTGCTGCATGGAATTGCTTACATGGATACCGTAACCGTTGAGCAGCTGCAGCATTTTGCTTACGATGCAGGCAAATCGGAAAAAGAAATTGCCCAGATCACCGAGCCGGTCTACAGGCTGAACTTCCAGGCCGACGGTATTCTGCTGCGTCAGTAAACTGATTGATTCATTGAGTCTTTAAAGACGATCGAATACAGCCTGAGAGTAAACAAAAAGGGCGTCCCGATTTAATCGGAACGCCCTTTTTTTATTCAGTGATTTTCTTCTTACAGTTTTGTCACTTTCGATAAGATCGTTGTTGTTTTCGTTTTGATCATTACCTGGTACATACCTGTTGAAAGCGAGCGCATATCGAGTGTAAAGACATTGCCGGATTTCGTCAGGTGATCGATTGTTTTTCCTGAAGCGTCGATCAGTACGATGTCCGTTACGTCTCCTTTTTCAGCTTCGATCGAAAGGTAATCGACAACCGGGTTCGGGTATACGATGATGCCGTATTTTTTCAGCTCGTCGATGCCTACTCCGCTAACATAGTCAGTGATCGTTACATCTGCTGTTGCCGTACATCCGTTCGGATCGGTTACTGTTACCGTGTATGTTCCCGGTGCAAGTCCTGTAACCGGAGTTCCCGTAGCGCCGTTGCTCCAGGAGATCTGGTAAGGAGCTGTTCCGCCCGTAATGGCAACTGCTGCTGTTCCGTCTTCACATGACTGACACGTTTCGTCTGTTCCCGTGGTAACTGCCACAAGTAGCTCCGGCTGCGCGATCGTAACGCCTGAAACGCTCGTCTGGCAGTTGTTGTCATCGACAATCGTTGCAGAATAAGTTCCCGCACCGGCTGTTAACATAATTCCCGTATCGCCGTTGCTCCATGTTACGGTGAACGGAGCTGTTCCGCCGGTGATCGTTACCGTTGCCTGGCCTTCTTCGCCGAAGCAGGCAGCATTCATATCTGTTGCAGCTGTTGCTGCAGGTGCGTTAGGATTGGTGATCTGAACGGAATCCACGAAAGAACAGTACTGGTTCGACACGGTATAAACATGATAACCTGCATCGAGTGTCGAGATCGTAGGATTGGTCGTGTTGTCTTCCCAGGTAATCGTATAGCCGGAAGCAATCGTCAATGCAGCTGAACCGTCGCTTAATCCACAGGAAGCCTGTGTAAGAACGGTATCTGTTACCGGTACGACATTCATGCACAGGTCAAACTGTGGTGCGATCATAAAGGGTTTTGCGAAGCTCGCACCGAAATTTTCCGCAGGCGTGAAGTTAGGCCCCTGGGGATTTGTTGGCCAGTTGACATAAACGGTATTTGGTGTGAAGATTCCACTTGTCTGTGCAAGCGCAAGCGTTGAATCGAATTCTATCTGCAGGAAAGCATATTTCCCGGCCGGAAGGTAAAAGCTTCCGCCATGCATCGGAAGGGTATAGGTACGTGCAGAATCATCCTGGTATAACAAGGTATCTGTTGCAGCCATGAATGTAGTTGGCACGCCGGATCCGTTCGTTGCATAGATCACACTTGCGAGACGTCTGTTTGCGTAGCCCTGCCTGAACGTGGATTTGATCGAAGAAATATACGCCGGAGCTTCCAGGTTAAATGTTTGACCGAGGTAGCCGCCGTTTCCTGCTCCGATACCCAGTGAAGCTACCGGTAAGCCATAATCGCGACGCATTTGCGTAGGCGTTACTTCGAGCGGTGTAGGATCCGAAAGCGTGTCGTTCGTTGAAACGAGGTCCGTCTCTGTAAACGAAGGATAGAATTTGAAGGTGTATGTTCCTTCAACAGTTGGTGTAAAATTGATCGTTTTAGCTTCGGTAGCGCCGGCAGCCAGTGAAGGCGTTGCCGCACTCTGAACGGTTGTCAGGAATGTTCCGTTCACTGAAACCCTGCAGGAAAGCATGGCGTTCGTGGCAGGCTGCAGTCCCGGATTGGTCAGGGTTCCTTTCAGCAGGATGTTCTGAGCTGTCGTAAGCTGGTTGGCAGGCGCAACGGTGTACTGGCCATGAGAAACGGAGCCGCTCACGAGCGCAAGATCGTTTTGTACCTGTACTTCCAGCACGACGTCGTCGATTACCAGTACGAATTTATCAGTGCTGATATTGCGGAAGCCGATGTAAACAGTTTGTCCTGCATAAGCGCCGAGGGGAACCTGGCGGCTCGTCCACGCGGGGTTTTCTGCTGCGGTGGAGAACAGAACGGTTGAGTTCGTGATCTGGTTCCCGATCACACCTGTTCCGCCTGTTGGTGCAACTGCCATAATACGGACTTCATACCCGTCCGGGTAAGCAGCGTCATACGTTTTGGCATTCCATTTAAGAACGGTGTTTGCCGGGATAGCGACGGCAGGTGTCCACATCCAGTCGTTGGAAGTTGTTGCCGGAACGGTCCAGGAAGTACTGAACGCTACTGAATCGGTTATGATGCCTGCGAAATCTTCGCGTCGTTCCCATGCTTCGTTTACGTAGGATACGTTTGCTGCAGGTGTTCCGTTATCGACGTTGCGCAGGAGCCATCCCGAAGGAAAGGTATAGGTTCCCGGTCCGCCTGCCGTAGGCCCACCGACGCCATCGAAATCTTCGCTGAAGATCACCTGGCTTTTTGCTGAAAATCCCAGCGTTAATAAGGTAATGGTAAAGAATAGTCGTTTCATATTGAGTGTTTATTGGTTTGAGCAAAAATAAGCCTTTTAATATAAACAGCCAATCTGTGAGCCAATTAACGGCAGAAAGTGATTCTGCAGGGATGATAACCTGCCCTGTTTTCAGCGCATTACCAAACTAAAAAGGCGTACCGGATAAACGGTACGCCCTTGTAAGCTATAGCAATTATTGTACAACTGGCTGCAGATCGCTATCAGATCTTGTACTCGTTGTCGTCGATTATTTTTTGCGCGATGAGCTGACGCGTTGCTTTCGGATTGGTCGCGCTGCCTTTCGTAAAGCGTTTCAGTCCTGTAAGCATCATACGCGCCTCGTCTCCTTCTGCGAAGGAAAGCACGGCATCTTTTCCTGCTTTCGCGATCTTATCAGCTGCGTCGTAGAAGAATGTTTTAACGATGGCGATCTGAACTGAAGCTGCTGCTTCACCGCCTTTTTCGATCATCTTTTCTACGCGGAGCAGCGCTGACTCGGCCTGGTAGGTCAGAATGGCGATGTCTGCAATGTTCATGAGCACTTCCTGTTCCTTGGACAGCGTTTGCATCAGTTTCTGAACGGCCGATCCGGCAACCATCAGGACTACTTTTTTGAATCCTGCAAGTGCTGTGCGCTCTTCTGCCAGCGGGCCTTCCGGTGCGTCGGTCATTTCGGGAATGCTCATCAGCTCTCCGGCGACTTTCATGGCTGGGCCCATCAGGTCGAGCTCGCCTTTCATTGCCCTGCGCAGGATCATGTCGACGATCAGCATGCGGTTGATCTCGTTCGTTCCTTCAAAGATGCGGTTGATACGCGAATCGCGGTAAGAACGTTCAACGGGAGATTCGGCAGAATAACCCATTCCCCCGTAGATCTGAACGGCTTCGTCTACCACATAATCGAGGCATTCGGAGCCGGCGACTTTCAGAATGGCGCATTCGGCGGCAAATTGCTCGATTCCTTTGAGCGTTGCTTTTTCTTTGTCCATTCCTCCTGCAATGAGGTCGGCAATGGCATCGTCGATGTTTTGCCCCGCACGGTAAATAGCGGATTCCACAACAAAGGTCCTGATCGCCTGTTCTGCCAGTTTGTAACGGATTGCGCCGTATTTGGAAATGGAACGCCCGAATTGCTCACGCTCGTTTGCATAGCGCACGGAATCGGTAATGGATTGTTTGGATCCGCCCAAAACGCCTGCCGCCAGTTTGATCCGGCCGATATTCAGGATGTTGAGCGCGATCTTAAACCCGTTCTCACGTTCCGAAAGCATATTTTCTACCGGAACTTTCACCCCGTTGAAAAATACCTGGCGTGTGGAAGACCCTTTGATGCCGAGCTTTTTTTCTTCCGGATTCAGGGTAATTCCTTCGCTGTTCGCTTCAACGATGAAAGCGGTGAGATTTTTATCGTCGCCGATTTTTGCAAATACAGTGAAGAGATCTGCAAAACCGCCGTTGGTGATCCACATTTTCTGCCCGTCGAGCGTATAATGCTTGCCATCTTCGGAAAGAACGGCTTTTGTTTTTCCTGAATTGGCATCCGAGCCTGATGAAGGCTCTGTGAGACAATAAGCTGCTTTCCATTCACCGGAAGCCAGTTTGGGAATATAACGCTGCTTCTGTTCTGCGGTTCCGTAATACAGGATAGGAAGTGTTCCGATTCCTGTGTGGGCGCCGTAAGCAACCGAGAAGGAATGGCCTTTTCCAAGACGTTCTGTCGCAAGGAGGGATGTTTTGAAATCAGCGCCCATTCCGCCGAGCTCTTCGGGAACGGACATGCCAAGCATGCCCAGCTCACCGGCTTTCTGAACGAGCGAAGGCATCAGTCCTTCTTCCATTTTGTCGATGCGGTCGAGCAGGGGAGTGATCTCCTGGATAATGAAATCATCACACGTCTGCCCGATCATCAGTTGTTCTTCGGACCATTCTTCCGGCGTGAAAATATCGTTGTGGTGAACGTCTTTGATAATGAATTCACCTCCTTTAATAGCTGTTGACATAGTATCTTGTATTTATGCGTTGCAATTGTTCTGCTAAAAATACAAACCTTTTATTTATTATGCAAGCATAGCAAATGAATTTTAAAAGGATTGTGCAGATCGTTTGTCAATTGACCGCGCGCGTTTACGAATACAGGAAAAATAAGCAGAATATTTCTAAAGAGCTGAAAATGTGCGGGTCAATTTGGTGGATCGCTCAATGACCAGTTGTTCAGAAGGTCGTAGTCGGTGAGTGTTTTCAGGAAAGTGATGATCCGCAGCTTTTCGGTATTCGTGAGCGGAATGCCGGAAGACAAAGCGGGATCAAGTGTGGAAGATTGCTCGATTCCGGCGTTGTAATGTTCCAGCACCTGGTTCAGCGTGAAAAAGCGGCCGTCGTGCATGTAGGGATATGTCAGCTCGACATTGCGGAGCGTAGGCGTTTTGAACTTGCCCTGGTCGCCGGGCTGCTGTGTGATCATTGCGCGGCCCAGATCGGTAAAGACTGCATCGAGCCCGTTGTTCCGGTAAGCATAATCGGTGAAGAGCGGCTCGGTATGGCACTGACTGCATTTCTGCACGAACAAGTCGTAGCCTTCCTGCTCTGCGGTAGTATAGGAAGCTTCGCCGCGGCGTACTTTATCGTACTTTGAATTGTCCGAAATGATCATCATCATGAACTGCGTAAGTGCTTTCAGCAGTTTCTGTTCGGTCACTTCTTCTGTGCCGTAAGCTTGTTTGAACAGCTTGCGGTACCGCCCGGATTGCTGCAGCTTTGCAACGACATTGGCGAGTGTCTCGTTCATTTCGACCGGATTCGTGATCGGGGCAATGGGCATCACTTCGATGTGATTGATTCCACCATCCCACATAAAGGCGGGCGACCATGCCATGTTGAAGATCGCTGGCGAGTTGCGTGTTCCGATGGCACCGTTTACGCCAACACTCAGTGCGGTACTGTGCGACCCGAAGCCGTGTGGCTGCTCGTGGCACATAGCGCAGGAAACAGTGCTGTCGGACGAGAGAACGGGATCGTAAAAGAGCGCACGCCCGAGCTCAAAGCTTTGATAGGTCTGGTGATTGCCTTCGAACTGGTAAGCCGGATCCGGGAAATAGGTTTGTTTTTTGAAGCCGAACGGCTCGTAGTTTTCCAGCTCGTTCTTTTTGCAGGAACACAGCAGGGCCAGGGCCGCAAGGATGTAAGGAATTTTCAGCGAATGCAGCATTAGTCTGTAACGTAACCGAGTGTCATGCCGCTCACAAACGATACAGCCATTGTTTTGGCCGCTGCTCCCGGAGCTTGCAGGTCGCTCGTCACGGAAAGTCCCGGTGAGCCCTGCCACATTTTCGCAATGTCAACGGAAACACCGATGATCCCTGTTGCTCCAGGTGAAATATTCAGGGTATTCAGTCCGCTCAGGTTGATCGTTTTCTCTGTAACCACGCTGTTGGCACCGTGGAATCCTCCCAGGTGAAAAGCAAACGCGCCGCTGGAAGCGTTGGGGGAGATACCTTCGGCTTTCGACATGATGTAGCCGGTATTCCAGCTCCAGAACATACCGTTTGACGGAGACAATGCGCCGCTCTGAACACCGCTTACGTTGCGTGTGCTGTCGACCCCGAATGTGTATTGAATATCGGTGTAATCGCCGACCGGCACATCATCCAGGCTGATCTGGAATTCCGGCCCCGTTGAAAGGTCGACGAGGTAATAGCTGTTGGGTTGTACGTACCAGGATCCGTCCGATTTTTTCAGCCTGATATTCGATACGTAATATTTAAACGTCGTAAATCTCAGCGAATCGTTTGTCACTGCATTTACGTATAGTGTATCCATGTATACCGGATAAACCGGTTCCTGCCACACATGGTACAGTTTCAGGGAGCAATGTCCGGTGGTGCCGATGACAACAGGCTCCTTCTCTTCCTTTTTGCAGGCGCTGAATAGCAGCGTAAGCAGCACGAGTGTAAACATTCCAATTTTCATGAGGTAAAGTTAGAGAAGGAACACGGTAATTAAAAGTCATTCGCCTGAAAGTACTTGGAATCCTAAGACGGCAGGCTTTTCGTACGACACCTGATTGTTGAAAGCATAAAAAAGTAAGTTTGACGACAAAATGACCCATTTAGTCGAAACAAATTAAATAAAAGATGTATATTCGGTAAAACGTCGATACGCATGGAAAAGCCTGATATTGTTACTACGCTGCAAGCTGTTATTACCGGTATCAATGAAAATATTGTGATCATTGACAGTGCAGGAACCATTCTTCATGCTACAGAAGGGACGAAAGACCTGGTGAACGATGTCGACCTCACGGGGAAATCGATCTTCGGCTTTATCGAAGGAGAGGCGTCAAAGATCAGGAAGTGGATAGAAACGCTCAGTGAATCGAATTTCAAGGAAGTGAAACTGAAAATGCTGCGCGACGGCCAACCTTTTCCTGCAAGGCTGCACATGGCTGCATGGAAAACCGGCGACGGCCAGTTTGTGATCATGGCGACGATTGTCGATTCGACCTACATCGAACGGCGAAAGCGTGACCTTCTCCGCAAAGCGCTGACCATTGAGCAGCTTTCGAAATCGCGCAAGATCCGTACGGGACGCCTCAACGATGCGATCCACGAAATACTGGAATTGTCGTCCAAGGCCGTGCAGGTCGAACGGGTGAATGCCTGGCTGTTCGATGCGGCAGCCACGCGTATCGAATGCGTCGGGAATTACGACACTGCCGCTCACCACATGAGTCCGCAGGAAAGCCTTCCACGCATCGAGATGCCGAAGTATTTCGGATTGTTCGAAACAAGGAAGATCATTCTTACTTCCGACGCACAGGTTTCCGGAACAACGCGCGAACTCCTGGATTCTTACCTGATTCCCAATAATATTCACGCAATGATGGACATTCCGATCCGCATAGAAGGCGAGATTATCGGCGTGATCTGTTTCGAGCAGGTAGAGCACTCGCGGGAATGGAGCCTGGAGGATCAGAAATTCGGGCTTATCGCCGCGCAAATGGTTTCACTGGCCGTGGAAACGTTCAACAGGAAAAAGATCCAGCAGGAGCTCGAGCAGACCTTGCGTCAGCAGCAGCGCTTAATGACTGAATCCAATCACCGGATCAAAAACAATCTTTCCGTCATGGCGAGCCTTATGCGCATGCAGATCGCGAAAGCAAAGGATCCGTTCCACCGCGGACTGATGCAGGATTCCGTGAATAGATTGTATTCCATCGCATCTCTGCACGATCTGCTGGCCGAAACGGGATCTGCTCACCGGGTGAACTTTGCGACCTATGCCGGGAAAATCGTCAAAGAGCTCCAGGATTCGCTTTCCGATCCGGAGAAGCCGATACAGCTTGTTCAGTCCATCGAAAAATGCGAATTATCGACCTCGCTCGCCGTCACGCTTGGGCTCATCATCAATGAAACCGTTACCAATGCGTTTAAGCACGCATTTACCAATTCAGCTGCAGGACTTATCCGCATTGAGCTGCAGCTCGAGGGCGCTAACGCGAAATTATCGATTTCCGATACCGGTCAGGGCTATAACCAGGATGAGCTCATTACCGGTCATGGGATGGAGATCATCCAGGGACTGGTCGATCACATCGACGGAAAGCTGACGACTTCAACCGATGCAGGTTCTACAATTATCGTGGAATTCCGGTTGAGCTGATCTTTTTTATCCTTCGTTTAACGGTTAATAAACGTTTAGACGTGCATTTTTATTGAGCTTAAGCGTTTCCTAACGGATAAGGAACGGTTGACGTAGCTGTTACTTTTCTCCATTATTTTCTCTTTCAAAGGACATCGTTTAACGGTTAAAACGTTTAGACGTGTGTTTTTATTGAGCTTAAGCGTTTCTTAACGGATAATGAACGGCTGAGGTAACCGGACTTTTTTATGTGATTTGGTTTTCAAAGGCATTGTTTTAACGGTTAAGAAACGTTTAAACGCGCGTTTTCATTGGACTTAAGCGTTTCCTAACGGATAAGGAGCGGTTTCAACGCAAACGAAAAAACCGGCCTCTTTCGAAACCGGCTCCTTTTTGTAACTGTTGACTTAAATTCAGCTCAAAAGCTCGATAACTCCTGCCGCACCTTGTCCTGTGCCGACACACATCGTTACCACGCCGTATTGCTGTTTGCGTTTACGCAGCTCGTTGATCAGCTGAACGGTCAGCTTCGCTCCTGTACAACCCAGCGGATGACCAAGTGCTAAAGCGCCGCCGTTCACATTCACGATTGCCGGATCGAGTCCTGCTTCGCGGATCACCGCAAGCGATTGCGATGCAAAAGCTTCGTTCAGCTCGATCAGGCTGATATCATTTAATGAAAGGTTCGCCATTTTCAATGCTTTCGGAATGGCTTCGACCGGCCCGATACCCATAATGCGCGGCTCGACGCCAACAGCAGCATAGCTTACCAGTCGGGCGACCGGCTCGATGTTCAGCTCTTTCATCATGCGTTCCGACATCACCATAACGAATGCAGCACCGTCGGAAGTCTGGGAAGAGTTTCCGGCTGTCACAGAACCGTCTGCGGCAAAAACCGGACGTAATTTTCCAAGCCCTTCGAGGGTTGACGCGCGCGGGCCTTCGTCTGTGTCGACAATGAATTTTTTCGACTGGCGCTTTTCGTTCTCGTCAAGGAAAATATTTTCCACTTCGATTGGCACGATGTCGTCTTTGAATCGTCCTTCGGCAATGGCTTTCAGCGCTTTTTCGTGAGAATGTACGGCGAAAGCATCCTGTTCTTCCCGGCTGATCTTCCATTGGTTGGCAACAGCTTCGGCGGTGAGTCCCATTCCCCAGTACCAGGTTGGATTTTCTTTCCCCGTTTTCGGGTTCGGAACAATTCTCCAGCCGCCCATCGCCATGACAGACATGGACTCCACGCCGCCGGCAATGATGCAATCGGCCATGCCTGCTTCGATTTTTGCCGAAGCGATCGCGATGGTTTCCAGTCCGGAAGAACAATAGCGGTTCACGGTCATTCCGGGAACTTTATCGGTTTTCAATCCCATCAGCGAGATCATACGACCGACATTCAGTCCCTGTTCGGCTTCCGGAGTGGCATTCCCTACGATAACGTCGTCAACGCGCTCTTTATCCACCTGCGGAACGGCTGCCATCAGGTGCTCAATGACACGTGCTGCGAGATCATCCGGGCGGTAGAACCGAAATCCTCCTTTTCCTGCTTTTCCTACTGCGGACCGAAATCCGGCTACTATGTATGCGTTCATGTGTTTGGTTTTAATGGACACAGGACAAAAGATAAAAGACCCGTTTGTCAGTGCCAAGTGTATTAAATCGTTAAACTTTTTGCAAATCCTGAAATCATCCGCTGAATGGATTGACACTCACTGATAATTTCTGCCGTTTCTATTCTAAGCAGATCTTTTATTAAGATCAGTTGTGTTTCAACTTCATAACAAGAGCCGAGACTGATGTTCAGGAAACGCTTGAATTCTTTATTGGAATCTCTTCCTGAGCCTTCTGCGATGTTTGAAGGGATAGACACAACTGCTCTCGAGATTTGTGAGGTAAGACTGAAGCGTTCGTCTTTCGGCATTTCTTCCAATGCCAGGTAGACGGCTTTCACAAGCTTCATCGAATCCTGCCATATTTTGAGCTCTCTGAAATTGTGTTTTGCCATCCCTAATTGCTAACAGTCTTTTGTCTCTTGTCTTTGAGCGAAGCGATCTTTCCTCTAGTTTCTCAGTATCTTCCCTGACTTCACCAAACTTTCCAATCGCTCGAGTGTTTTCCGTTGCATGCACAATTCGACAAAGGCCTTGCGCTCCAGATCCAGCAGGTATTGCTCTGAAACAAGCGTGTTTTCGCTCAGATCGCCGCCGCAGAGTACCCAACCGAGCTTTTCGGAAATAATGCCGTCGTGTTCGGACATGTAATGCCCGGAGATCATGGAATTGGCCCCGACGTAAATAATACCGAGTCCTTCCTGGCCCATAACGGTGATGTTCTTTCCTCTTTTCGGCGCGATATAGCCTTCGGTCGCCAGGTACAAACAGGCTTCTTTTGCCCGTGTAAGCTGGTGCTCGCGGTTCATGACGACTTCATCGGTTCCTGTGCGCAGGTAGCCGAGATCGAACGCTTCGTGGGCTGAAGTGGACACTTTCGCCTGTCCAACTGTTAGGAAGCGCTCGCGCAGCCTGTTAATCTTGATATCTCCTTCTTTCAGCTCGTCGGAAAAGCGCTTGGCAAATTCTTTGGAACCGCCACCGCCCGGGATCAGTCCTACGCCGAATTCAACGAGTCCCATATACAGCTCGGCATGCGCAACAACTTTATCGGAATGCATCGAGAGTTCGCAGCCGCCACCCAAAGCGAGGTTATGCGGTGCAACCACCACGGGGATGTTCGAATAGCGCACGCGCATCATCGTATCCTGGAAGGTTTTAACGGCGATGTTCAATTCGTCGAATTCCTGCTCAACGGCCATCATGAAGATCATGCCCACATTCGCCCCGGCAGAGAAATTGCCGCCGGTATTCGAAATGACAAGCCCTTTGTATTCTTTTTCCGCAAGGTCGATGGCTTTGTTGATGCCTTCTATGACGCCGCCTCCGATGGTGTTCATTTTTGTGTGGAACTCGAGGTTCAGAATGCCGTCGCCGAGGTGAACGAGCGTTGTGTCGCTGTTGCCCCAGACTTTATTCGTTTCGCGGAGCGCAGCAAGGCTTACGAGATTTTCCGTTCCGGGAATGACCTGGTAGGATTTGCTTTGCTGGCTGTAATACAGCTTTTTGCCGTTTTCGACCTTGTAAAAGGAAGTCGCGCCTGCTGCTTCCATTTCGGAGATCCAGGCGGGAAGTGTCTTTCCTTTTTTCTCAACGAGTGCTTTACCCTGCTCGAAACCGAGAATGTCCCACGTTTCGAACGGACCGAGCTCCCAGCCAAAACCGGCTTTGATCGCGTCGTCTATTTTGTAAAGGTCGTCGGCGATCTCGGGAATGCGGTTGGTAACGTAAGCGAACAATCCTCCGAAAACGGAACGGTAAAATTCACCCGCTTTATCGGTACCGGCGAACAGCATTTTCGTGCGCTGATTCAGGTCATCGACGGATTTCGTCATTTCCAGCGTAGGAAAGGACACTTTTTTCGAAGGAACGTATTCCAGTGTTTTCAGATCGAGGACCTGTATTTCTTTTTTGCCTTCGGCAGAAGTCGTTTTCTTGTAAAAGCCCTGCTTTGTTTTCGAGCCGAGCCATTTGTTGTCCAGCATTTTCTGAACAAATCCCGGCAGTGTGAACAGCGCGTTCTCTTCGTCGTCCGGGCGATTTTCCTTTACGCCGTTGGCTACGAGCGCAAGCGTGTCTAGTCCTACGACATCGGCTGTTCTGAATGTTGCCGATTTCGGACGGCCTAGCACCGGCCCGGTGAGCTTGTCGATCTCTTCGACTGTCAGATCCATTTCTTCCACGGCATGAAAGAGTGCCATGATCCCGTAAACGCCCACGCGATTGGCAATAAAGGCCGGCGTGTCTTTACACAGAACGGTTTTCTTTCCAAGTACGCGGCTGCCGAAATCCATGTAAAAATCGATGGTTTCCTGCGTTGTGGAAGCCGTCGGAATGATTTCCAGCAACGGCAGGTAACGCGGCGGATTGAAGAAATGTGTTCCTGCGAAATGTGCTTTAAAATCGTCGCTTCTGCCGTCGAGCATCAGGTGGATCGGGATCCCGGACGTATTGGAAGAGATCAGCGTTCCCGGTTTGCGGAATTGCTCGACCTTATCGAATACCTGTTTCTTGATGTCGAGCCGCTCGATCACTACCTCGATGATCCAGTCGGTTTCAGCGATCTTTGCCATGTCATCGTCGAAATTCCCGGTTTTGATGCGGGACGCGAACGATTTGCGGTAGATCGGTGAAGGATTGGAGGTTAACGCGAATTGCAGCGCTTCGTTGACGATCCTATTGCGTACCGCCGGGCTTTCCAGCGTCAGGCCTTTGGCTTTTTCCGCATCGTTGGGTTCTTTCGGCGTGATATCCAGCAAGAGGACTTCACAACCGGCATTGGCGAAATGACAGGCGATCCTCGATCCCATAACGCCGGATCCAAGAATAGCGACTTTTCGAATGTGTCTGTTGTTCATAAGGATGAAATTTTAAGATTCTGCTGAAGAGCCATCGGCTTCTTCGTCAATTATTTGTTGAATTTCGCTGATTACGTTCTGAAAAATATCGAGGTGTTTCTTACTGATCCGCTGGAGGATCTTATTGTTGAATTCGAACACAACATCGCGGGCAATGTAGCGTGCTTTCAATCCTTCTTCGGTGAGAAATACCCGCACGGCGCGCTTGTCGCTTGCATCTTCTTCCCGGCGGATAAATCCTTTTTCTTCCATCGTTTTCAGGGTGCGGGAAAGGCTCGTAGGCTCCATGCCCATTCGCGGACCGAGCTGTGTACTGCGTGTTCCCTCCCTGTCGATGTGAAGCAGGATAAAGCCTATCGGCATACTGATGCCGTAGGTATTGGCTGTCTGATTGTACATGCGCGACATTTTGTGCCACGTTAGCCGTACATCGAGGTCAATAAGGTAATTCGGTTTGTCCTGCATGCTTGGTAAACTTAATAAGACGAATATACTAAAATATATTATGCACACATAATATATTAATGAAAATAAGGAGAAACGAGCTGTAGTGGTTTCCGGTCTCAGGTGAATTTCAGTAAAAAAATGGAATAAACCAATTTTCGGAGTGATAAATTAAGGGAAATTGCTTTCAGTCAGGATGTTCGTTCCGGAATTCTTCCTTATCCGTTAAGAAACGTTTAGATTCAGGAGTAGTGGGGACTTAGCCGTTTCTGAACGGTTACGATGAACTTAGATCAGAAAATGCATTAGCCATTCTTTATCCGTTAAGAGACGTTTAGCTGTACTAATGATATGGGTTTGCCTGTTTTCTGACAGGTAAGTATCAAAATGAATCGACAACAGTGACGGTTGAAGCGGGGTATGCGGCATCCGTTAAGTATCTATTAAGCATCTATTGGTTATCCCGAGGGCAGCTTCGACTGATCTCTATCGTATCTACGGGGTATCTATGGAGCATCCCTATGTCAACCCTGTATCAATCCCGGGTCAACCCCGGATCAACCCTATATCAACCTGTTTTGTTCAGAAGCTTTTTGGAATTACTGTATGAAAGGACATGTATACAGCTCTTTACAATAATAAACACATTTTTCCTGCGTTACAAGAAAAAGGGCTTTTATCTGCCAGGACGTATTGTGGCGGGCGAAAGCGTGCAGGAATCTTCCCGGACACTATTTGCCGTTGCGGGTACGTACTATAAACACCAGTTATATGGCAGAGCAGCGAGGACATAACCCATTTAAGGGCCGGCTCGGGAAGAGTGTAGGCTACCAACTCGGAGGCAAGCATATTGTCCGAACTATCGGCTTTGACAAGGATGCTTTTGCGACCGACCCGCGTTATGCCGGTACGCGCAAAGCGAACGCAGCATTCGGGCAACTTTCGGCAACGGGTAAGTTTTTCAGGGATACGCTTGCTCCCTTCATAAAGGAGCTTGGGAGGAAGCAACTTGATAATCCTGTTAATCAATTGTTCAGTGAGATGCGCCGGGCAGATCCCCGATTACCGGGTGACTATGCAATCGGGAGCACACTTCAGCATCCTGATGTTGTTCCTTTGTTCCGGGGATTCGAATTCAATAAGGCATCCGGATGGATGCGCAACATTCTTTGCACAGACCTTCACTGCGATGCTGATACACTTGTGCTGACGCTTAGGAATTTCGATCCGGCTACGGCCTTACGCTGGCCCAAAAGTGCTAATTACGCTTCTTTCAGCAGCTGTGCGGCCTGTTTCGATTTTTCTGAATTCACTGGGTCGATCGTGCATTCCAATACCGTTTTCGTGCACACAGATCCTACCGACCCGTACGATCTTTTACTTGAACCGACAGCGGAGGTATCCAGAAACGGTGTCAACCTGGTGTTGCTAAAGGTGGTATTTTTCGAGCGTCTGAATGGCATTGACTATCCTCTTTCAGGATCTTTGAACGGATGTATGGTGGTTTATGCGGGGTAGATGCATGCTGAGTGCTGAATTTTTATTGGCAGAGTTCTCAATATGACCTTCTGGCAGCAAACTATCGAATGTTGACAAACAGCAACGCCCGTTCATCCGAACAGGCGTTACATATACTGAATAAGAGGAAAATCCTTTGAAATGCTTAATCGAGCGCGCGGCTCAGCAGGGAGATCATGGCAAGCGTAACGATGAACAATTGCGTCGCGGTCTCATCGTCAAGCGTGGCGCCGTCTTCATCTTCGATACTGATCTCGAGTGCCATGAAGCGTACAAGATCGGCCTGGTCGCTGAAATCTTCGAGCAGCTCTTCGTCTTCCGTTTCAAAATACTGGTCCAGAACGGCAAAATAAGCATCTTCGAAACCGTCGATCTGCTCTTCCGTAACCGTTTTAGGATTCAACCCGGCCTGGTTGAACGCTTCGAGAATAACCGTATAATAATACACAAGAAGGCTTTCAAGCTCTTCATTCTGATATTCTTCGGAAGCCGACATCACATAGCCCAGGAGCACAGGTTGTGCTGTTGACTGGGTTTCGGACAAACGGTCTAACGCGTTTTCATCCAGTGTGTCTACTTTTTTAATGGCCTCTTCGATATGGCCGAGCGTAACTTGCGACATGCTTTTATATGTTTGAGACAAATGTAATCCGAAAAATCTGAATAGGAGGAAGACAGTCTGATCTCAACGCCAAAAAACGTTACTTTTATGGAGCATTCGTTTATGTTGTACACCAAATTAATCAACCATGCGTCTTTTTCCGTTTTTCGTTCTGTTGCTGCTGGCAGCCTGCTCCGCGCCAGTTCAAACTACACTGTCTGCCGATGCGGATGAACGCAGCGCTTCTGACAAAGACGGCCGGCGAATGACAAACGCCCAGGATGAATTCACCTTCGACCCGGCACAGCAGCATATCCTCGTTACGAAGAAATCGTCGCGCTTATCGGTTCCCAAAAATACGTTTGTACGCAAGGATGGCTCCGTGCCTGCTTCGGTTCGTCTCGTTTTCAGCGAATACCAGACAGCCGGTGAAATTATTGCCAGCGGATTGCCCATGATCTATGTCGATCCGCAAAACGATACCATGCAGTTCGAAAGTGCCGGCATGTTCGAGATACGTGCGTATGAAGGAACAGAAGAGCTAAAGATCCGCGATGGAAAACAACTTTCCATAGAACTGATGACTCCGGTTGACGGGAAGTTCAATTTTTACGCTTTGAACGACAATACACGCTCGTGGTCGGAAGTCGCGACGAATCTCAGTCCTGCGCCCAACAGGTTCCTGGCTGAACAGGAAGAACGGCTGAACGAACTGGAAAAGCTCACGGCCGATCAGCCGAAAAAGCCCGTTAGTTTACTGAAATCCGATAAACTGTTCGACATTATGGCCGATCCGTCAGACTACCCTGAATTTGCTGACATGGGCGGTGTGCTGTGGAAATATGCCGGCACCGGGAAAGGAAAAGATCCTGTCGGGGATCCGAAGGTGTTCCTGCAGCATTACGAGTTTTTGAGCATGCGTCCGAAAGCAGGTGATGACCTGATTTATAAAGTGGATTTCGCGTCGAAAACAGATACGGTTTCAATTGATCTCGCGCCTGTTTTCAAAGGAAAAGCTGCCGAAAGGAACACCAGGCGACTGGCTGAGCGCATGGCGAAATTCAATAACGCTCTGCGCGAACAGGAATCTATCCGCGCGCAGAACAGGAAGGAAGCAAAGCTTTTGCGCCAATTCAACATCGGCGAGCTGGGCATTTACAATTACGACCGTCAGCTGAAAGACGACGGTGCTATTCAAATTATTGCCGAATTTACATTCGAAGGGAAAAAACAGGCTGATTTTCCGCTTGCGGCCGTGTACCTCATTCCGAAAGGTAAGCTGGCTGCTGTTAAATACGATAGCGAAAGCGCTGGTTCGTTTGCCATTAATCCATATGAGCAGAATCAACTTATCGCTATAACCGCCGAAGGCGATGTGTATGCATTGTCTGACGCTGCGCTGCGCAAGCTCGGACTTGCAGCTTTCAGAAATAAAGAAAAAGTCATTAACCTGGAAAAAGTAGGCAAACCGGTAACCGGCGCAGATCTCGACCAACTACTCGCCAGCCTGTAATGCGAAATTGCCTGTTGCTCCTTTTTCCGTTGCTGTCTGTCTTTCGCCTGTGCGCACAAGAGGAAGAAAACAGCTATTCACTTGCGCTGCCGTTTCCTGTTAGCAGCGGCTGGACGTTTGTGAACAGCCTGAAAGACTCCGTTGTTTACCCGGTCTACGATTCAATCGTGCTGCGCGAGTGGGAAGCCAACGGTTATGCTGTTGTGATCAGCAAAGGTAATTATGGGTTGCTGGTCTTCACTAAACACCTTGATACGCTGATCGACTTCACCTGCGACACCATGTTTCAGCGCGAATTTGCTTTTTTCGGGAGGCAGAAAGGATTGTGGTATCGCTGGCGGCCAAGTGAGCTGGAAACGCTGACACAGGATCGGATCGGCGACGTGGAAAGCTGGACGGATGACGGATCGGATCTGTATTTTCATTCCAATGGAAGAACAGGCATTTGTGTCGGCTACGACGGATATATAATTCCGGCAAATTACCACTACATCCGCCATTTTGGATCGGAAATTGTCCGGGAAGGACGTTACTTAATGGAAAAATCGCATCACCTCGTTTCAGATGGAAAGCTCTTCGGCCTGCTTCATGATTATGGTACAAAGGAGCTGATTCCGGTTGTTGCGGAGGGCATTCAGCGGTATGAGCACGGATTTTACCGTTACTGGCAGCATTACTGGAAATATGTCCGGATATCCGACGGACTCATCATCGATCCGCAGGGCGGAGACGTGGTCATCTACGACGAACAAACCTGGAAGATCTACGATAAAAGCCGTACGCGCGGAAAGTTGTACCGGCAATCGGGCGCAATGGTGCTTTCCGACGCTTATGAAGATTATTTCGTGCTGGAAAATGGCCTGATCGCCATGCGGAAAGATTCGCTGGTCGGATTGATGAATCCATCCGGAGCGCTACAATTCAGCTGCCGCTACGAACAGGTGGAAGCTATCGGCGCAAATCGCTACCGCTGTATGGAAGCGGGAAAGTGGTATGTATGCGATGCGCGCGGCACAAAGCTGAATGCTACCGGTTTTCAGCACATCGAGGCAACAGGTTCCGGCGATCAATTCCTGGAAGTTCACCTCGAACAGAAAAAAGGATTGCTGTCCCTGAACGGTGCCGTCGTTTTGCCTGCCGAATATGACAATATTTACAGGCTGCAGGAATTCTTCGTGCTGGAAAAAGAAGGAAAACTGGCCGTTGCCAATCACAAAGTGCAGATCTTTAGTGAGCATTTGTACGACAATTACCTTATAGATGACCATTTGCTCGTTATGCGGCTCGACCGAAAGCTGTGCGTGCTGTATGCGCAAACCGGCCCGCTGAATACAAAGCCCTGCGAAACCTACCTGAGATCCGGTGACGTCATTAAGTGCTATTCTCCGCAGATGCTGGAAATACTGATCCTGAACGAAAAAGGAACTGCTGTTTCCGAACGCCAGGAATATCCCGGCATGCAATCCTTTATCGTGGGGAAAATGCCTTACCGGGATTGGGAATATGTTAAAGCCGGTAAAATTCAGTCCCATCTGGAGGAACATCAGCTGAGCGGCTATTTCGGTTACCGTCACAACTGGAGCTCCGGCCATGTGAATCCGCCATCTTTTCGGGAGGTGCAGCAAAATGGTGCTTTCGGCTATCATTTTGGCATTGAGGAATACGCTGCCAGCGAGTTTTCGGTTGATGAGCATTTGGCATTTCGTGCCCGGTTCCGTCTGCAGGCTGTTGATCCGTCCGCAGGCATTTACCTTCATACGCCATTTGTGAGCTCGACCATACAGGCGGTTTCTGCGGGTGGCTCGAGTTCCGCTAACCGCATCAATTATTTCGGGAATGGCAGGCAGGACTGGTGGAATACAGGCTTGAAAATGGCACGCAGCGCAGCGGAAATTGTGTACATCGATTATTCTCAGCCCGATCTGTTCTATTACAATACGGGGGGAACGATCGTTTCCGCGGGAACCGAATCAGGCAGCTTTTCCGCATTCGATTACTACCGCAGCTTTAACCTCGGGGGCAATCTCGAAGTTTCCGGCCCGGCTATCAGTGTAATGATGGATCCTGCCAGCCGGCTGAAAGTTTCCGGTGGAAAATGGTACGTAGCGATCGATTATACCGAGGATAAGACCAAGATCGTTGACGATTTACAAGATGTTTATTACGATGAGCTGTCATTTGGCAACGACTGGGATTCCGACCTGGACACTTATTTCGGGAAACCTGCAGAAAAGCCCGGATATGTCTGGTCGTTCCAGCACCACGATTCCATTGTGCTCACCCATCTGCTGGCGGTTGAGATGGATAAAGACCATTATTGTAAAGTTACTGCGGCTGAGGTCGAAACGGAGTCCGGAGCTTTGTCCGACAGTACCGTTGCGAGCGAACAAAGAGCGAATTTCGTTTTGGAGACGCCGTTGAAGCAGGGTGTTTATAATAAGGCGCTGACGATGATCGTTCCGCCCGTTTATGCTGCGGTTTTTTGCTACAATGCGGATTTCTTCCTGGTCAAGGAGGATGGAAAGTACGGTATTTGTTCTGCTTCCGGGAGCTGGCTGGTGACGCTGGGAGCTAAATGAATTGTACAGGAAGGAACAAGCGCGATTTTCGGATAAATTGTATATTTGGCTCATGGCATACTTTACAAAAGATTATTTGGATTTCTTTATCGAGTTAGCTCCGGAGAATAACAAAGAATGGTTTGATGTAAACCGGAAGCGTTACGAGTCGTCTGTCAAGAAACCTTTTGCCGCTTTTGTTCAGCACATGATCTCGAGATTTGAGAAATACGATGCGCGTTACAAAGAGCTGGATGCCGCAGCTTGTATTTTCCGCATTAACAGGGACATTCGTTTTGCAAAGGATAAATCGCCCTATAAATTGTTCTGTTCGGCAGTGATCGCTCCGAATGGCAAAAAAAGCGATTCCGTTCATGGGATCTATTTTGAATGCGGGCCGGAAGCGCTTCGGGTGTACGGCGGTATTTACGAAGCCGACAAAGAAGCTGTTCTTTCCGTTCGGGAAGGAATTGCCGAAAACCTCGCTGTGTTTAAAAAGCTGCGCACGAATCCCGAGTTCACCGAAGTTTATGGAGAGATCCGGGGCGAAAAGAATAAGATCCTTCCTGCAGAATTAAAAGAAGCTGCTGCGAAGGAAGAGCTGATCTTCAATAAACAATGGTATTTCATGGCAGAGTTTCCCGCTGAAGAAATCCTTTCCTATAATCTTGACGCACTTCTTGAGCGTTGTTACCTGGCGGGGAAGCCGCTGGAGAATTTTTTCAATCAATTTATTCAACGCTCATAAGTATGATGAAGAGCTTATTTGTTTGCCTGCTAACCGGATGTATATCCTTTTCGCTGGCTGCACAGAAAAAACAACTGACACTTGCCGAATCGGTACAGTTTCGCTTATATGGCCCGGAACATCGCGGTGGCTTTTCCTGGATCCCGGGTTCCGACCAGTACGTTTTTACCGAAGAATCCTACAAAGTCATGAAGCGCGCATCGGCCAAAAAAAATGTACCGGAGGCTTTTCTGACGATACAGGAAGTGAACACGGCGCTGGGGGCCGAGCTGTACAATTTTTATGGTTATACCTGGAAAAATGCCCAGGAGCTCTACCTGAATGACGGGCAGAAATTTTACAGCTTCAATACGACGACCAAAACAGGTAAGCTGATGATGGCGCTGGACGCGGAGTCTGAAAATGCCACGATGGAGCCGTTAACGGGACATGTGGCGTTTACTAAAAAGAATAATTTGTTTGTGAACGGCGCAGCCGGGGAAAAGCTCATTGTTACTTCGAATGAGAATCCTGCGATTGTTTCAGGTCAGACAATTGCGCGCAATGAATTTGGGATCGGCGGAGGAATTTTCTGGTCTCCGAAAGGAAACCACCTGGCGTTTTACCAGAAAGACGAATCTGCGGTTCACGACTATCCTTTGCTGAACATCATGGACACGCCGGGAAGCCTCATGCCGATCAAATACCCGATGGCGGGGCAGCTTTCGGAAAAGCCACGGGTAGGTATTTTCCACATGTCTACGAAGGAAACCGTTTTCATCAGCCCGAAAGGAAATGCCGATGATTACGTTACGAATTTAACCTGGACGCCGGACGAGAAATACATCATAATCGCCGAAGTGAACCGCGATCAGAATCACATGTGGCTGAACCTGTACGATGCCAAATCGGGGAGCTTTGTGCGTACGCTGTTTGAAGAAACGAGCGACAAGTGGGTGGAGCCGGAGCATCCTGCTTTCTTTCCCGACCTTACCAGCAATAATTTCGTCTGGATTTCCGAAAGAGACGGTTTCAACAACCTGTATTATTACAATATTGAGGGCAAGCTGATCAAGCAGCTGACGGCAAATAGATTTGTTGCAAAAGACATTCTTCAGAGTATCAATGTCGGTAAACAGAAGGAAATCGTTTTCTCGGCAACGGGAACCAGCCCGATGAATACGCTTTACTATATTGTGGATCTGAATGGCAAACAGCGCTGCCTCACATTGGAAGAAGGAACGCATTCTGTTCACATTAATTCAGCTGCTACCATGTATGTGGATGAATATTCCAGTCATTCCGTTCCGTCGAAAAGCGTTTTAAAAACGATCACCGGGAAAATGGTAAAAGTGCTCTACACTGCCAAAACCAAACTGGAAGAGTACCAGATCGGAACGGCAGACATCGGGCAGATTAAAGGAGCCGATGGCTCAACTTTGTATACGCGCCTGATTAAACCAAGCAATTTCGATCCGGAGAAAAAATATCCTGTTCTCGTCTACGTTTACGGCGGCCCGCATGCGCAAATGATCACCAATACGTATCTTGATGGCGCTTCTCTGTGGATGTACTGGATGGCTGAGCAGGGCTACCTCGTTTTTACGCTGGATAATCGCGGTTCCGGAGAAAGAGGGGTTGCCTTCGAAAGCCAGATCCACCGGCAGTTAGGAAATGTTGAAATGGAAGATCAGCTTTCGGGTGTGGATTTTCTAAAAACTCTTCCGTATGTTGATGGAAGTAAACTGGCGGTCCATGGCTGGAGTTTTGGCGGTTTTATGACAACTTCCCTGATGCTGCGGCATGCCGGAGTATTCAACGTCGGTGTTGCCGGAGGACCTGTTACAGATTGGAAATACTATGAGATCATGTACGGCGAGCGCTACATGGATCGACCGGAACAAAACGTAAAAGGTTACGAAGAAGCTTCGCTCCTTACACATGCGCAAAATCTGAAAGGTGACCTTTTACTGATCCATGGAACAGTTGATGACGTTGTTGTGATGCAGCATAATTTCGCATTAGTAAAACGTTTCGTCGACCTTGGCATCCAGATGGATTTCTTTCCTTATCCTATGCATAAGCACAATGTAACCGGAAAGGACCGAATTCACCTGATGGAAAAAGTGCTTAAATACATTATGGAAAATAACCAGTAGGTAAGGTAACTAATTGGAAAGCGGCTTTTTGGTCGCTTTTTTTTGGAACACCAAAATAAATGACTAAATTTGTCATGAATATAACTGTCAATAATGAAAACACTCATCCGGAACGCCCGAATAAGAAAAAACCTCAAAACACGGGAAGTTGCTCAGTTGCTCGGGGTTGATCAGGCGTTGGTTTCAAAATTTGAGAGCGGCACACGTTTTCCTACGGAGGACCAGGTAAAAAAGCTTTCTGAAATCTTGTCCATTAATTACGATATTATTCTGGTAATATGGCTGAAAGAAAAAATAATGCGGGAAGTTGGCTATTACAACCAATATGCGTTGGAAGCAGTCAATATGGTACAGGAAGAATTGGCCGAATACAAGCGGATGAGCTCTTTCGAATATTCAGAAAGACTGGAACTGGTGTTGAATGATATTGACAAGCTAAAAGCGCGACTGGATGAAATCCGGCATATGGACAATTTCCGGATCGCCCAGGCGCTTGAGCTGGAATATACATTTGAAAGCAATCGGATTGAAGGTAATACGCTAACTCTGCGTGAAACAGACCTTATCGTTAACGAAGGACTCACTATTTCCGGCAAAAGTATGCGGGAGCACCTGGAGGCGATTAACCATAAAGATGCCATCGACTATGTAAAAGAGCTGGCTTCCAAAACTACCGATCTGAACGAGCGGGAAGTTCTTACTATTCATAACCTTATTCTGCGGGGAATACAGCCTGAAAATGCCGGGAAGTACAGGCGTGTTCAGGTGATGATACAGGGAAGCACGCACATGCCGCCACAGCCTTATCTTGTTCAGAAAGAAATGGAAGACTATTTTCTTTGGTACCGGCGTCATGAAAAAGTGCTGCATCCTGTAGTGCTGGCTGCTGAAATGCACGAACGTTTAGTGACAATTCATCCCTTTATCGATGGGAACGGAAGAACAGCGCGCCTGGTGATGAACCTTATTCTGCTGCGTCACGGTTATGTAATTGCCAATATCAAAGGCGAATACCAGTCAAGAATGGAATATTATACCGCGCTTGAAACCGTCCAGACATCCCAGAACAGGGATGCTTTCTGCCTGTTTAGTGCACATGTGGAAAAGGCAGCCCTTGAGCGGTATCTTTCCATCATTGATTGTTAGAATTTTCTTTAGTTGTTAGATTTAGCGCGGTATTTTCGGATTTCGCGCTTTTTTAATCTAGTGCTTATTGTATCTTTGTTTGCTTAAACAATACCAATGGGAGATACAATTTCAACAGCCAGCAACAGTACTGTAAAAACAGATAAAGAAACGCTTCTCAAGGCATTTCAATTGATGTGTACAGCAAAAACGCTGGCTGAGAAATACGAGGCAAATAAAGAAATCACTGCCAAATATGTGCATGCGACTTCCCGCGGACATGAAGCGATACAACTTGCTGTCGGATTGCAGCTAAAACCGCAGGACTGGGTTTCTCCCTATTACCGCGATGACAGCATTCTGCTCGGGATCGGAATGACTCCGTATGAGCTCATGCTCCAGGTATTTGCCAAAAAAGATGATCCTTTTTCCGGGGGACGAACGTATTATTCGCATCCTTCCCTGAATCGCGATACAATGCCCAAAATTCCGCACCAGTCTTCGGCTACCGGAATGCAGGCTATTCCCACAACCGGGATCGCAATGGGAATTCAATACAAAGAAAAAACAGGCCTTGCCGAGGATTTCGGAGGCGAAAATCCGGTAGTGGTCTGTTCGCTTGGAGATGCTTCCTGTACGGAAGGTGAGGTTTCCGAAGCCTTCCAGATGGCAGCTTTGAAACAGTTTCCGATCGTATACCTTGTTCAGGACAACGGCTGGGATATTTCTGCAAACGCCGCTGAAACGCGTGCACAGGATATTTCCTACTACGCTCGGGGATTTAAAGGCATTGAAGTCAGAACGATCGACGGAAGCGACTTTGACCTTTCTTTTCAAACAGTTAAAGAAGTATTTGATATCGTTCGAAAAGAACGCCGGCCATTCATCATTCACGCGAAAGTTCCTTTGCTCGGACATCATACTTCCGGTGTTCGGAAAGAATGGTACCGCGATGACCTGGAAGAAGCTGCAAGCCGCGATCCTTACCCGAAACTGAAAGAAACCGTTCTGCAGTCCGGAGCTGATCAGGCTGATATTATCAATATCGAAGCCGATGTGCGAAAACTGGTCGATTCCGACTACGATAAAGCATTGAACGCCGAAGACCCGACACCGGAAAGTGTGCTCGATCATATTTTTGCTCCGACGCCCGTAACCGAAGAAAAAGGAGAACGTGAACCACAGGGAAAAAAGAAAACCGTAATGGTCGACAGTGCTCTTTTCGCCGTGCGCGAACTGATGCAAAAACATCCTGAAGCATTGCTGTACGGACAGGACGTTGGCGGGCGATTGGGAGGTGTTTTTCGCGAAGCAGCAACGCTTGCACAAACGTTTGGCGACGACCGTGTCTTCAATACGCCCATTCAGGAAGCATTCATTATCGGTTCAACTGTCGGCATGTCTGCTGTTGGACTGAAACCTTTTGTAGAAGTTCAGTTCGCCGATTACATCTGGCCGGGACTCAATCAGCTGTTTACGGAAGTGAGCCGCTCTTATTATTTGTCAAACGGCAAATGGCCGGTGAGCTGTGTGATTCGCGTTCCTATCGGCGCTTATGGGTCGGGCGGGCCTTATCATTCCTCCAGCGTAGAATCTGTTCTGACGAACATCCGCGGAATTAAGGTCGTATATCCATCTACGGGCGCCGATCTCAAAGGATTGATGAAAGCTGCATTTTACGATCCGAATCCTGTTGTGATCCTGGAACACAAAGGACTTTACTGGTCAAAAATTCCCGGAACGGAAGGCGCTATGTCGATCGAGCCGGATGAAGATTATATTATTCCGTTCGGGAAAGCGCGGGTTGTACAGGAAGCAAAACAGGCTTGCATAGACAAAGGCGCTTCGTGTGCGGTTATTACCTACGGACGTGGCGTTTACTGGACATTGGAAGCATCCAAAGCATTTGAAGGCAGAGTAGAGATCGTCGATCTTCGTACATTGAATCCGCTGGATATGGACATGATCAACGCGGTAACGCAACGCCATGGAAAAGTGCTGCTTGTTACAGAAGAATCGGTTGAAGCATCCTTTACGCTTGGCCTTGCCGGGAGAATTCAGCGGGACAATTTCACCTCGCTGGATGCCCCGATAGCAATTGTCGGTTCGAAAGACACGCCGGCGATCCCATTGAACTCAACGTTGGAAGCCGAGCTGCTGCCCAATGCCGAAAGGGTCGAACAGGCACTGAAAGAGCTGCTGAACTACTAAACCGCCCGAATGACAAATCAACAACTAACCGAATTTTTTGCCTACACAGGATTGACGTTTAGCACCGATCCTGAAGATCTGCGAGTGCTCAAAAAACAGCTGCTCCTGGAATTAAAATCCTTGGGAAACGATACGATAACCATCGGGAGTCGTGCGTACAGTAAAAATGACCTGATCAATCTTTTCGACGATAATGAAGGAGCGGGAGTAGCTGCGCCGGTCAGTACCGAAGCTTTGCTGTCCGAATTTCCGCTGTTGCGAAAAGTCCTGCATCCTGAAAAGATCTTTTTATTCATCAAATTCCCGCAGGCGGCGCGGAAGCATCCTGATTTTGACTATTTCTGTCAACATGAAGCTCAGCCGCGATTCAATGATTTTCTGCAGCGCATCCAGGCAACACTCAAGGAAGATAAGCTGGAAGCCGCCGCCGGACTGGCCGTTTTCCTGGAGCTTTTCACAGACGAACAACGCTATAAGGCGGAGACGAATGTCAAGATCATGCTCAGGAATAAGTTTGAGATCATGAAGAAATTGCCGGTGCTGGACGGATTGATGAAGAAGTATTTTCTGAATGCCGCTTATTACGAGCTGGTGAAGCTGGTTGCGGCAAACGATGATGATTTTCTGTTTGAGCAGCTGCGCGTAGCCGAGAGCAAAAACGGGAAAAATTCAGTTGTTTCGACTATGATCACGCTCTATACGTTCCAGTCGAAATTGCCTTTTGCAGACGATATTCTGGACCATATTAACAAGAACCTCGAACAGTTAAAAAAGCAACGGATCTCTTCCGAAGCTCGTAATCCGGGAAGCTCATCGTCTTCATCTGAGGCATCGCCGTTCAGGATTGTATGGATTGTGCTGGTCGTTATGCTGTTTATGGTCAGGATCTGTATGCGGATAGGCCATGATTCGAATCCTCCGACACCGGTAGACTGGCGGCAATACCAGCTTCCGGAAGAATACCGGCAGCAACCCGATACGATCTATTCTAAACCGGGAAGCGACGAAAATGCTTTTGAGAATCCCGGGGCGGAAGAATACATTGTTACGCCGCCACCGCCGGCTGAGCCTGCTGATCCTGTTGTTGTACCGGATACGGGCAACATCCGGCCGGTTGAATAATCGCACATGACCAATGAACAGCTAACGGCTTTTTTTGATTTTGCGGGAATAACATTCAGTGAGGATCCTGTAACCCTGCGATCACTTAGGAAGCAATTGCTGCTGGAATTAAAATCATCCGGGAAAAATACACTGGTAATCGGGAGGAAAGAATACAGCGGCAACGACCTGGTTGTTCTGTTTGCCGGCCACGAACAAAAAGGCGGAACGGTGTTCGATCCTCAGCAATTGTTACTGGCCTTTCCCGAGCTGCAAAAACTGTTTCATCCTAGGCAGCTTACGAATTACGATCCATTTCCGGAGCTCCTGCAGGAACATGCTGATTTTGACGTTTTCTGTAAGCACGAAGTCCAGCCGCGATTCGATGAATTTCTGCGTGCATTGCAAGCGCATATCAAAAACGAGGAGCTGGAATCTGCCGCAGCTTTACTCGTTTTCCTGGAACTTTTCACTGCAGAACGATGCTTTGAGACGGAAAGAAGTGTAAAAATGCTGCTGAAAAATAAATTTGCAGCAATGAAACAGCAGCCTGTGAACGATGCCATGCGCCGTTGGTTCCTGAATAGCTACTATTATGCTATTCTTTCTGCTGTTGCCGACGATGATGACGATCTGTTGTATGAGCAGTTTCAGCTGGTGGAGAATAAGCTGTGGGAAGGAACGGGCTTGTCGAACCTGATCGCTATTTACAGGTTCCAGGGCGGACTTCCCTTTGTCCAGCGCATTCTCACGCATATTTATACGACACTTTACCGCCTGGAATATTCCCAACGGTTCGAAGAGCTGGATCAAAGCACGCGTGAGCTGTTAGAGGACCATTCTGGGAAAGCCGCCGCCCCGCCATCAACTTCGAAGCGTTCTGAAATCATTATGATCCTGGTCATCGTGTTTTGCAGCGGACTTCTATTGTTCGTCTGTGAAAGAAATCCACGTAAACAGGAAAAACAGGTGCCGTCGTACGACATCGAGTTTCAGCCCGTATATTTTCCGCAGGAACATCCGATGGACACAGCTGCACTGCGAAAAGTGATCGAATGGAACGAGTACGATCAATACCGCTGAAAGCGCATCTGTACGTTTCGATTTATCGCAATCCCGTTCCTTTCAGCTGGAAATTGCTGTCTTCCGGATCGCGTTTATACTGATCTTCGAGCAAATTCCACAAGTGACTCACAATCGTCATGATCTCTTTGGCAGTTGTGCTTTCACGTGTCAGCATCTCATCGCCGATTTCCGTCAACCTGCTCACTTCCGTGATGTCTTTATAGTGGGACGGCGATCTGAGCTTGTAATACAGGTAGAGCGAACGTGCATGCGCCACACTGTTGCGGCGGTATTCCCAGCCGATCTCGCCAAGGCGTTTATTGAGGCTTCGGAGAAAGCTGACATTTCCTGCCGCAATTGCTGCCTGTTCTTTGCGCAGAATTTCCTGGTAGCTCGTTTTGAGGCGTTCCGGGAAATCAGGCTCTTTCATATTTATCTCCAGTTCCTCTTTCGTGTCCCTGTATTCCAGGATCACGGCCAGCACTTTCTGCTTTTTCACCAGCTTATCGTAGCGAATGGCGATCTGCCGCTTCATTTCTTCATTGTGAAATTTGGTGTCGCCGGAAACTTCTCCTGACGTACCGAGATCGCTCATGCCTTGCTCGCATTCCTGTTTCAGCTGCTGCAAACCGGCTGCAAGCTCGAATTCTTCGTTCCCAAGAGCGCGCTCGAGGTCTTTCGCAATAAGATGGCGAAGGAAATTCAGCTCTTCGCGCAGCTTTGGAAGGTGAACGGTTTTCTGTGTCGGGCTGAACACGTTCTTCACCTCGAAATCGATCATCGAAATGTTGGCGCTCACCGTGAGGTCCCGGCTTTCGGAAACAGTGAGCGTGATCCCGATGTCGGTGTCTTTGATGAGGTTATGCCCGATCTCTTTCGGCCGGATGGCAATGCATCCGATGACCTGGTTGGTGGTCGGACTGGCATTTTTGTCACCTTCCAGAATGTTGATAATCAGCTCGTCGTTGCCTGATTCGAGCAGGTCGCGGGAAAGCATTTTATAGATCGTCCGTGTGAGCGGAAGAATGGCATTCTTTTCGAAAATAGGCTCCAGCACGGTTTCGCGGCTTTCGATGTCGTCGATCTCAATACAGATGTCGTGGGGAAGCGGCTGGCCGTCGATCATGAACAATCCCTGGCTGATCTGGATGGTTGCAGCTTCCGGATCGAGTAGTGCACCGGCTTCGTCGTAAATCTCCACGAGGAAATCGCTGGTTGCTTTCGGCTTTAAAGGCAGGGAAAGGCGCTCGGAAGAATTGAGCGGTTTTTTCCCGGAATCGTAGCCGAGATCTTTCCGGAAAACGCGGTAAAACAGTCCCGAACAATCGCCTTCTGTTTTGAGCATCACAAGCTCTTCCTGCTCACGCGACTGACGTTCATAGACCGGTTTGACCTTTACGCGCGTGAACCCTCCGGTTGTTTCAGTTTTAACGGCTTCGAGCCGTGTCGCTTTGTTCCCGGCATAGAACGCTGCGCCGATCGCAATGGCATTTGTCGGATCAACACGTTGATTAACGGCGATGGTGAGCTCTTTTTCCAGCTTTTCGCGCACATAAGGAATATAAGTGCTTCCGCCAACGAGCACAATCTCTTTCAGGTCTTCGGCCTTGAGCCCGTTTGTTTCCATCAGGTCGTTGATGAGGTTGACGGTGTGCTGCAGGTTGTTATCGATGAGCCTGTTGAAATCTTCGCGCTTCACGGAAATGCTGATCTCCTGTTCTTCGCCGTCGGCATCTTTGAGCTGGAATTCGATGAAGCTTTCGGGATAGCTCGTAAGCTCTATTTTCAGCTGTTCGGCATAAAAGAGCAGATAATTGTAAACGGGCTGAACGTCCGGATGATCGGGATTGGTGAGCAATGACTGCGTAAGCGCTGCAAAATTGCCCTGCTTATTCAGTTGCGGGATCATCAGCTCTTTCAGCAGTAAAATATCGAAATCGAGCCCGCCGAGGAAGTTGTTTCCTTCGTGGTCGAGTACTTTTAAATCTTCGCCGGAAGCAGAAACGATCGCCACGTCGAATGTTCCGCCGCCCAGGTCGTAGATGAGCCATTTTCCGTTCTCGTCGGCTACATGCTGCTGGTTGAAAACGGCCAGGCAGGCGGCAATTGGTTCCTGCAGCAGCACAACTTCTTCGAATCCGGCCTGCATGCCTGCTTCTTTGGTGGCGTTGGACTGCACGGTATCGAAGGAAGCCGGAATGGTGATAACAACGGAACGCGGCTGTTCGTCGCGCAGGAATGTTTTCAGCTCGTTGAGCACGAAGGACGACAAGCGGATCGGGTCGATCGTTTCACCGGTTTGCTCGACGGTATAGGTTTCGTCGGTTCCCATCTTGCGCTTGAAGGACGAAAAAACGTTCTTCGGATCGCGGTCCTTGAGCTCTTTGGCCTTATCGCCGATGAGAATTCCGTTTTTGCGGAAAGCCACCACGCTCGGCAGGGTTTCCTTAAAGCCTTTCGGATTTTTATAGAGCTGTACGGATCCTTCGTGGTGTTTGGCAATAAGCGAATTCGTTGTGCCAAGGTCGATTGCAAAATTAATGAAGTCCATAATGCGTTAATTGATGATGACGCGGGCCTGCTGAATGATCGCAGTTTGTCCGTCGATAGTCTGGTAAATGATCGGTTTTACGGTATCGCGGATGATCTGCGGCTCGGCTTCCGAAAGAATGGTTGCCTGACAATCGATACGCGTTTCGTTGTATGCTTCGCCCGTAGGATCTTTGTAAGTGTAGCCTTCCTGTTCCAGCAGCCATTTCAGTCGCTCGATATTCCGGTCGATGCGGTCAAAATCGTGCTGCTGCTTTTTCTTTTCGATCTCGAAGATCTGATTCAGTAGTTCGATAACGGTTTTTTCTGTCATGTACCAAAGATAATCGAATTGTGATTTTCCGGGGAATCAGAGAAGAATTTAATTCGTGTTGTGCGGTTCGATTAATGTGATTTGGTTTATCCTCGATGTAAATGAGATGATTGATCATCACTAGAACATATCAGGAGGGAAATTCGGGAAATTGCTAATATTAGTAATATTGGGTACCGGTTCGCAATTTTGGGAACTTCCGTAAAGAGCTTTTCCTGTCGGTAAGCAACCTGAGTTAATTTCCCTCCATCATTTCCCGTCTGAACCTTACTGTCCATCGCCTTTGGAATCAATAAGCGCCTTCTTTACGATGAACCAATTCAAAATTCAGCGTTCGACATTCAAAATTACCTAAGCTATCAACACCTTCCCGATGATAAATACCCCATCCTTTGCCCATATCGCGCACTCATTACCGCTATTTTTAGAAAAGAATTGTTGAATATGAAAATTGGTAACCGTTCCGTTGGAGAAATAGCCGCATTCCTGGGATGTAAAGTAGTGGGAGATCCGGAGCAGATGGTTACCGGGATCAATGAAATTCACCGTGTCGAAGCGGGCGACCTCGTATTTGTCGACCATCCGAAATACTACGACAAAGCGATCCGTTCGGCAGCTACGACAATTCTTATCGATAAGGAAGTCGACTGCCCGGAAGGAAAAGCACTGATCATTTCAGCAAATCCGTTCGACGATTACAACCGGCTCACGAAGAAATTCAGGCCCTACCGCCCGCAGATGTCCATGACCGGCGAAGATTGCATCATTGCCGATTCCGCTCATCTTTCGCCCAATTGCTTTATCGGTCACGAGGTGCAGATCGGGGAGAACGTGATCATTCATCCCGGGGCGTACATCGGCGACGGAACGATCATCGAAGACAACGTGATCATCGGTCCGAATACCGTGATCGGCCATTACGCCTTTTACTATAAAAAACGATCGGAAGGCTTCTCGCGCATGCATTCCTGCGGATATGTGCACATTGAAAAAAATGCCGAGATCGGCGCACTGTGCAGCATCGATGCCGGAGTTTCGGCCGTTACGCGCATCGGCGAAGGAACGAAGATCGATAACCAGGTGCAGATCGGCCACGATACGATTGTCGGAAAGAACTGTTTGTTCGCGGCGCATGTCGGACTGGCGGGCTGTGTCACGATCGGTGATGATGTCACGATCTGGGGACAAGTGGGCTGCACGTCCGGCGTTACGATTGGCAACGGCGCCGTGATCCTGGCGCAGTCGGGTATTTCCAAAGACCTCGAAGGCGGAAAGACCTATTTCGGAAGCCCGTGCTCGGAAGTGAAACAAAAATTCCGGGAAATGGCAGCGATCCGTCAGCTTCCGGAGCTTATCGAAAAGCTGAAATAATGGCGATCAATGTGATTTCACCCGTCAGCAAAGCGGATCCCGATGGTTTCCGCCTCAGCTCTCTGCTCGAGATCACCAGGGCCATTACGACCAATCAGTCCGTTGAGCAGCTCACGCGGCTTTTTGAGTTCATCCTGCGCGAACAGCTCGGTTTCGACCGTTTTGTGCTTTTCAACAAAGAATCCGAATGGCAATGCCTGCTCAAAGTCGGGCTCAAAAGCAAGATCCGCACGATCAATGTACAGCAGGAGCTTTCGCGCTTCAAAGAAATTACCGTTATCGAATCGAGTTATTCACCTATGATCGACGAGTTCGATGTCGTGGTGCCGGTATTCCACAAAAACGAGCCGCTGGCGTACCTGCTCATCGCCGGACTGAAGCACCAGCGCATGAAAGTGGCCGAAATTCTCAGCGATGTGAGCTTCATACAGACGCTTACGAACATCGTCGTTATGGCGATCGAGAACAAGCGCATGGCCCGCGAGCAGCTCAAGCAGGTGCGATTGAAAAAAGAGCTGGAAGTGGCTTCCGAAATGCAGAAGCTGCTGTTTCCCGAAGACCTTCCGTCAAACAAGCGCATGGATATTTCCGCGAAATACATTCCGCGACACGAAGTTGGCGGAGATTATTACGATTTTATCCCGCTGGGTGAAGACGAATACATCATCTGCATCGCCGACGTTTCCGGTAAAGGGATCAGCGCGGCCATGCTCATGGCGAATTTCCAGGCAACGATCCGCACCTTGTTCCATTACCAGCGTTTCGAGCTCGATTTCCTCATCGAAGAGCTCAATAAGAAAGTCATGCGCAGCGCGAAGGGCGAAAAGTTCATTACCTTTTTCATTGCGCAGTACAATGCAACGACCCGCGAGCTGCGCTATGTGAACGCCGGGCACAATCAGCCTTTCATCACCAACGGAAAAAATGTAAAGCTGCTCGAAAAAGGCTCTGTCGGACTTGGGATGTTCCCGGAACTGCCCTTTATAGAGATCGGCACCGAAATACTGGCGCCCAATACGACGCTGGTGCTCTATACCGACGGCGTTGTGGAGCTGGAAAACACCAAAGGACAGCATTTCGAGCTTGAGCAGCTCATTAAGATCGTCAACAATTTCTACCGCCTCAGCATGGAAGACATGAACAACCTCGTATTCTCCAAGCTCGACGAATGGCGCCAGCACTTAAAGCTCGTCGACGACACCGCGGTGTTCTCCTGCCGGTTCTTCTGATCGCGCCAGTAGACGGATCCGTGTGAATGTGAGTCCGGGAGGTATCCCGTACCGATCTCAACACGCTAAATGAAACATCGGAAGTGCTCTATAAAGAATCGGAAGTGCTCCACACAAAAACGGAAGTACTCTATAGAGAATCGGAAGTGCTCTATAAAGAATCGGAAGTACTCCACACAAAAACGGAAGTGCTCTATGGAGAATCGGAAGTGCTCTATAAAGAATCGGAAGCGCTCCAAACAAAAACGGAAGTGCTCTATGGAGAATTGGCAGTTCTCCCGAACGATCTCTACGTGCTAAATAGTCGTCTCAACGTCCTCGGGGGCGATCTCTAAGACCTGAATGCTCGTCTCAATGTGCTAAATGATGATCTCTAAGTCCTCCGGATCGATCTCTACGTGCTAAATAGTCGTCTCAACGTTCTCCGGAGCAATCTCTAAGACCTAAATGCTCGTCTCAATGTGCTAAATGATGATCTCTATCCCCTCCGGACCAATCTCTATGATCTAAATGGCCATCTCAACAACCTCCGGAGCAATCTCTATATACTAAGTGTAAGTCCAGGATGCTCCCGAAAGCTTTCGGGGGACCTACATAATCCAAAATCAGCCAAAGGCTACCGCATCAGGTACATCTTCCCGAACTCCTTCTTAAAGTGGGAATCAGCGCCCGACTCACGGTGCTTGATGTCTTCGCCGTTGATCTTCGCTTTCACCCGGTAAAGGTAAACGCCGTTGGCCAGCGGATCGCCGAACTCATCCGTTCCGTCCCAGGCATATTCGCTGATGTTCCGCCCGATGGTGATCCTTCCGATCTCCGCTTCCGTGATCTCGCGGACTACTCGCCCGGTAACGGTCATGATCTGTATGATCATATCGTCCGGTTCTTCCGAGCCGGTGAGCGTAAAAATGAAGCGCGTACTGGTGGAGAACGGGTTCGGGTAATTCATCATGAACGTGATCGACGATTCATGAATCACCTCGAAGCTGATCCGGTATTCGATATCACCCGAAATATTCCCGCTTTTATCCGTTCCCTGTACGAACAACGTGTAAATGCCGTCCATTGGGAAAACCGCCGGGTAAATGATCTTGAACTTGTTGTTCTGGCCCTGCGCCGCCGGAATCCATTGCATCACCGTGTTGCCGTATACGTCCTGGAACGGAATGCGCCGCTGGTTGCCCGCCGGATCGGTCAGGTAGATCCCGAAAAGGGAAGTGTCCGCGTCCTGGCTCATCAACAGCCACGGGTTATCGTCTTTCAGCGTAATGAGGATCTCGCTTTCCGGGTCGATGATGTCTTTGTTGAGAATATGACGACCATTGAACGTCACATCGAGGATAGGGTGAATATCGTCGCCGCTCACATAGAACGGAAGCTGCAGCAGGTTATTGAAATGGTATTGTTCCGGCTGGTCGGTCACGACGGAAGAGCCGTTGATGTAAGGATTCACCTCCATCCAGAGCGAATTCAGCCCTGCCCGGTTCAGGGTTGAAAAGTGAATGGTATCACGTAATACGGCTCCGGCGCGCAGCGAATCCTGGCGTTCGTAAGGAATGTAGTGCCGCACGCGGTTCACGTCTTCCACCCAGTAGCGCACGAGCAGCGAGTCCATGTCGTATGCGCTGATGTTGCGCACGTCTACCGCAAATGCCACCTCTTGTCCTTCGTTGAGCGTATCCGTTAACGGGTTGATAAAATAAGCCGTACTTCCGTCGATCGCTGCTTCCGGTCCGGGCTGATACAGCACATGAAGGCGGTCTATTTGAGCCGGAGTAAAAAATAAGTCGTCGTCATTATAGATCCCGAGCCGCAGGTAAGGATACTGTGCTGCAGGAACCAGGTTGTTCAGGTGAATAATGGAATCGTTCGGTGTAAAGACCGTATCGATGGTGAACTGCTGTGCCTGGTTGATGTCATACGCTTCGATGTACAGGCGAATGCTGTCGGCTGGCAATGCATCGGTCGAAGTGCGTCTCCAGAAAACCGTTTCCCAGTTTGCCGAAGGTCCGATCAGCGGTGTTTTTTCGATCCCCGCAAACGTGGATTCGTAAATAGTGTCTACGATTCGCACATAACCGTCGGCAGTAGTGTCCGGGTAATGTTTCTGGACAAGACTGGCGGGAAATCCGTTCCGGTAGAACAATGCAAAAGGCTTTTCCGGCTGCGAGTTGTTAATTAGCGTCGTGCCGATCGTATTCTGGAAGGTGTTGTAGATCGGCGGATAAAGAACATCCCACTCCGAATACAAAGCAGAAGTCGTTGCATAGATACCGACGTAATGGCCCACGGGAATTTCATTTTCGATCATGTTGCTGAAAGCGGCCAGCTGTGCGGGATCGTCCTGCCTGAATGCAAAATAGGAATCCGCCCTGTTATTATGGCCGATACCCGAAAGCCCTAAAGGATTATCGTTGCCGTTGCCAAAGCCGTGATCAGGGTTTTCTGTCAGGTAACGGGTTTGCCACGGATGCAGTGTTATCGGGTCAAGGACAAACACATAAATTCCTGAAACGAGCCCACTGAAGAGGTTGCCGTATTCCCGGTAAGCGCCGTCGAGGTACCATGCATTCGCCGGAGTGAGAACGTCGTACACATTGATGGCTACTTCGTGTGCTTCCGGCGGATTGAACGTCCGGCGCCTGTTCAGCGTGTCGTAAACGACACCGTAAAAATTGTTTTTCTTGAACTGGAAGAAATGGTCCTGTCCCCAGCCTTCCTCCCCGGGAATGTACTGGAAAGAATATTCGTTCCAGGCAAGAACCGAGCTGTCAACAGCAACACGCCAGAAATAAACAGTGCTGTCTGTACACACGAGCGGGAATGGATTGCCGTTCGCATTTTTCCACTGGTCCGGCTTTACTTCTTTAACACCGCCGACATCTGTAATGCTGAACCGGCGAAGCTGAGGGCTGTTATAATAATGTACGGTGTCCAGCTCGAACAGGTAGGTCTTTACATCCGCGATCGGATCGATGGTTGAAGCTTTAACGGTTACGGTATCTTTCGGTACCACCGCGAAATCGTAGGGATAAACAGGCAGAATGCCGTCTACGCGAACAAACAGTGTTTTCGTAATGCTGTTGTTACCGAATTCGTCGTGCTCTTCCGGAATGAAGGACGGAATATCGGCATTGACGGTAAAAAGATTTTCACCCAGCCCGATATTCGGCTGCATGGGAAAGCGCAGGTGAAGCGTGTCTTTGTAATTCAGGTGCGGAACGGTGATATTGTATACCGAATCAGTCGCAATGCCCGGGAAATTTCTGCGGATCTCCACGTTGAAGGGACTGGTGATGCTTTTGCCAAGGTTTTTGACGATCAGGAACAGGTCGATCGTATCGACGGTAAGGTTCAGGTTCGTCGGCTCGAAATACAATCCCTGCTGCGTGATCTCGATCTCCGGGGCCGAATGCCAGTTCAGTCGCAGCATCGGGTCGCCGTTCAGCGCCATCTGTGTACTCGTGGTCTCGTTGATCGTTTGCGTATGCGACGGGTCGAACTGCTGAATCGCGCGGATTGTTCGCTGCATTTGCAATCCGATCGGCTCGCCGTAGGAAAGGTAGCTGAAATGTTCGTAAAGCTTGCTCGAATAAATATTCAGCGGTGAATCGTAGCCCACGAAGGTGCTCGAGATAAAAGCGATCGCTCCTTCGTTAGGCAGGTTCACAAACAGCTCCGAAGTGGAGGAAAGATCTGGGTTATACAGGTCTCCGTTGTAACACGAATTCCCGAGTATAATAGGATATTTCCCCGTGTTGTTCCAGTTGCTCGGATCGTCGATATTGATCTCGAATCCGTGATTCGAAGCGGCTGCGTGACCGAAGAAGTTCATCAGTGAAACCCCGTTTGAAATGCGTTCGGTGACTCCGGCGACCACGTTCGGATCCAGCGGATCGCTCGACGTTTTACGATAGGTTGTCACGTTTCCGGCAAACAGCGTGTCTTCGATCGTCGCGGCCATCCCATCCATGTAATTCCCGAAAGCTGTTTGCTGCTGGGCGTCCGATCCTCCGACGAAATGCAGGATCTGCTTCTGCCAGTCGGCATTCACCGGGCTGTTCGGCCCCTGGACGGATTCGTACTCGATCACTTTGTCCAGGTACTCCTGGAGCATACTGTTGGTATTGACGGAGATCCTTCCTGTCGGGATGAGCGGGTCCCATTGTGTGCCCAGCAATCCTGCCGTGATCGGAATATCGCTCGCAGGATACCCGAATGCCGGGATCAGGCTGTTGGCGAAATTCACTGCCGATTGGCGCGTACCACCATTTTCCGTAATGCCTTTCCCCATCAGGAACAGCGCTGCCGGTTTCACGGTTGCAAGGTTGTAGGCATGCAGGGCGAACCTGCGAATGGCGATCACATGTTTTTCGATCCCGCCGCCATATTGCTGGTACAATTCGTTGATGTTGGCAAGAATTACATTGTGTCCGCCGCCGGCCGCAGAAGAACGGTAATTCGCATAAGCTGCTGTAGATAGTTGCAGCTTCGGATGATAGATCATCAGTACGGCGGCTTCCGTGCTCAGCGCGCTGAAATCGGTAAACTGCCCGGTTCCGTTCACGGCTTCGAGCCCTGAAACGTTCGTAAAGCTGGAAACGTCGCCCAGAACTACTTTGGTTGGAGTGCCTGCGCCGGCATTCGGAACGAGAAATTGCCAGCTGGAGCCGGAAAGAACGGGAGTAGCCGCTGTTGGTACGGCGCCGAAGGTGAAGACTACGGGCGAAGCGCTGTTGAGTCCCTGCAGATCGATGAATGTTTTCGGTCCGCCGGTGTTGAACGGCACGCTGAAATTGTCGTATGCTTCGCCGTTGGCGTGCGTGCCGCGCGCATAGATCAGCCGGTAATAGTTGAGCGATATCCGGTCCATGACTGCTCCGAGGTCGTTGATGATCCGGAAAGTCAGGTTCGTTACACCCGGATTCAGCACCGAAGGCGGAACCGCGCGATCGAACTTGATCATCTTGTAATAATAGTACGCCGAATCGATCAGCGGGAAGTTCGATGTGCCCATATCCATGCGGAGATGGTGATTGTTAAAGGAAGTGGCCGCTGAAGAGGAATTGGAAACGGTGCTCACATGCAGACTGGCAGCCGGCGCATCGGATCCGGTGTACGGATGATGGGTCGGCATGGGGACAATTCCAAGCCCGTCGCCGCTTCCCGGTGCTACGGCGTCATACAGAATTCCCCAGCCTTCGCCCGGTGCATAGATGGAGCCGGAAGCTTTGTCCTGCTTGTAACCTTCGCTGTAAAGATTGGCGCTGGTCGAGAACAATTCTTTCAGAACGTAATTCGCCTGTGTGTAAGCGCCGAAATTGACATCGGGATCCACGACAAAGCGCTTGTTGGCCGTTGAACTGTTCCAGGTAAAAAAGTATTGAATGGTATCGTTGTAAAGGCTGTAGCCGGGATTAGCAATATCACCGGGCTGACGGTAGATCAGGGAATCGATCCATCCGTCGTTGCGCTGCGCATAAAACAGGATGTAATCGCCCGGGTCCATCGAGTTGTCGTTCCCGTCGACGATCAGCAGCGGAATTTCTTTTTCTTTCCCGAAGATCTGTATGTTCTGGCTGGAAAAGCTTCCGGTAGGAATATTTGCGGCCACAAGCTCCGACTGGTTCAACCGGAAGATTCCGGTCTGGTAAACGTTGAACGCATAATACTGCTGAGAATAATTGATCCATTCGTTACCATAATTCTGGGCAAAGGCAGAAGCTGACAGGAACAGAAAAAGTAGCAGTTTTATGTGTTTTTTCATTCTTCTTTCGGTAAAGCGTTATTCGGTTTGTTCAGCAAAAGGCGGAGTGAGATCACGTGTGAGTAGAGCGCAGTCGACTGGTCGCCGATGTCGGTGAAAGCATAATCGAGGAAGATATTCCGCACGTGCAGGCCGATCCCGATGTTTGGCTGAACGGTCAGCTTCTGTGAATCGTCGAAATTCTTGATGTACTGTAAATTCGAGATTCCTCCGCGGATCGCGACATATTCCTTGAAGCCGAATGCGATGCCTACATGCGGATCGCCACTGATGAGCCCTGTTTTCAATAACGTGTTCCTGCGTCCGTCCGTCGTGAGGTCGAGGTCCATTTCACCTGAAAAGTAAATGCCTTTTTTGCCGAGATCAGCGCGGTAATTTGCCCCGAGAATAAAACGCGGAAGCGTCAGCTCGAGCCCGTTCTGCGGAATTTCGTTGCCCGTCAGCACGAATACTTCCTTGGTCGTTTCGTCGAGGTTGAAGATCCATGCGTTGAAGGTGGAAGTCACATCGCGTGCAACGCCTCCGAATTTCCAGTGCTCGTTCATTTTATACGTTACGCCGGCATCGAGCCCGAATCCCCAGGATTTGGCAAAATCGCCGACTTTCCGGTGAATGAGCTTAAAGTTACCGCCCACGCTGAGTCCTTCGACTTTCAGCTTGCGGGCATACGAGAATAAAAAGGCGTAATCTGCTGCAGTAAAGGTCGTGATACGGTCGTAATCCACATTTCCTTCGTTGTCGATCAGCTGTGTCGTGTTCGGAATATCGTCCACCGCGAAGCGGATAATGGAAAGTCCGGCTGCGCTTTTCTCATCGATGGTGTGTGCAAGACCTAGGTAGTCGTATTTGGCAATGCCGGCAAAGTATTCGGAGTGCATCAGCCCGATGTCGAGCCATTTGTTCGTTCCCGTAAGTCCCGCCGGATTCCAGTAACCGCTGTTTACACCTGTGGTTTGGGCAACAACTGCGTTGGAAAGCCCGAGTGCGTCTGCCCCGACACCGATCGCAAGGAATTCGTTGGAATATTTCGGAGCAACGGAACCCTGCCCGAAAAGGGCGCTTGCAGCAGTAAGAAAGAAGGCAACGATCAGAAGGTTAATTTTCATGAATCCATGTTTGTGTACACTATCGGATAACTGCATCTTTTACAAAAAATTGTGCTGCGGGCATTTTAACTTAAATTACAAGCGTAAATTTACACCATTCGGTTTTATTACACCTCATTAAATATTCATTTTGCTCATGCGAATGTTCAATATCCCCAATTTGTTTACCGCATCCAACCTGATGTGCGGAGTAGTAGCGATTATTTTGTCATTTTCCGGAAGAACAGACATCGCGCCGTACTTCATCTTTCTCGGTGCGATCCTGGATTTTTTCGATGGCTTTCTCGCACGTTTGCTCAAACAGCAGGGCGAGCTCGGAAAACAGCTCGATTCACTGGCGGATATGGTGACGTTCGGACTGGCGCCCGGCATTATTATGATGCAGATCCTGATCTCCACGACGATCTGTACTGGTATCGGGCCATGCATAGACCAGGGATTCCAGGTGTACGAAATGGCAGATAAGGATTACACTGTCGTTGCGACTTTCAATATCTGGGTGCAGCAATTCTTTACCGGAGAAAATACAAATTATATTCCGTTGTTTGCATTGCTGATTCCCTTCTTTTCGATGTTCCGTCTCGCAAAATTCAACATCGATACGCGGCAGGCCGAGTCGTTTATCGGCCTGAATACGCCGTCGAATACGATCTTTTTCTGCGCGTTCCCGTTATTGCTGGCGCAATATGGTACTGCCGCCGGCTGGGAACACGACCTGATTATGTGGCTCGTTCAGCCGGTTGTCCTCGTTCCGATCATCATTATTATGTCATTGCTGCTGATCAGCGAGATCCCGTTTTTCGGATTGAAATTCAAGTCCTTTAAATGGAAGAACAACGAGATCCGCTACATCTTCTTGATAAGTTGTGGAATACTTATTCCGGCCTTGTTGGTATGGTCCATTCCTATTATTATACTTTTGTACCTGTTATTATCAATAATAAACAACGCCCGCCGCGGCGGGCAACAAAACAAAACGCATGAAATTCAAAGCTGAAATCGACGTAATGCCACTGGACGCCTTATTGGATCCACAGGGTAAAGCAGTTACCAACTCCATGTCAACTATCGGATTGCCTGAGGTTTCAGGTGTTCGTATCGGTCGCCATGTACGCATGTTCATCGATGCGGCCAGTCAGTCGGAAGCTACCGAAAAAGTAGAGCTGGCCTGTAAGAAACTGCTTGCCAATCAGATCATGGAAAGTTATTCCTACCAGATCGAGGAGGCTTAATTGCATTCATTCTTATGAAAACGGTTCGTGGCGAAAACCACATTGGTTTTAAAAGGTCCGGGGAAGGAGAAGTAATCTTTCAATCCCTGGATCCTGCAACGGGCGAATCGTTAGCCGTTCTTTTTCACGAAGCAACGGTTGCCGAAACATCGGAAGCCATTCGGCTCGCCGCGGAAGCTTTTCCTGTTTATTCGGAGCTTTCCGTGCAGAAACGCGCGCAGTTCATGAAAGCCATCGCGGCAGAAATGGAGCGCAACACCGATCAGCTTACAGAAGCTTTTGTCCGGGAAAGCGGCCTGCCGCAGGAGCGCGCTGAAACGGAGCTGAAGCGTACGTGCTTTCAGCTGGTTTCCTACGCCGATGCCATTCTGAACGGATCTGTGCTGAATGCGGTGATCGATCCGGCCGACCCGGAACGAACGCCGGCGCCTAAACCTGATCTTCGGAGAGTAAATCTTGGGATCGGGCCGGTTGTTGTATTCGGTGCAAGTAATTTTCCGTTTGCTTATTCGACCATGGGCGGCGACAGTGCTTCGGCGCTTGCTGCCGGATGCCCGGTTATCGTAAAAGGCCACGCCATGCATCCGTATACGGGCGAGCTCGTGGCAGATTGCGTGATCCGCGTTGCACAAGAGTTCGGTATGCCCGAAGGTGTTTTTTCGCACCTGCACGCCAAAGGATTTACCGTCGGCGAACAGCTCGTAAGCGACGAGCGTATCAAAGCCGTTGGGTTCACCGGAAGCTTTAAAGGCGGCATGGCGCTGCATGCAATCGGGCAGAAACGAAAAGAACCTATCCCGGTTTTCGCTGAAATGGGAAGTGTGAACCCGGTGGTTGTGCTACCGGATGCGCTGGCGCAAAAAACAAGTGAGATCGCTGCTAAGCTGGCAGCTTCCGTTGCACTGAATGCAGGCCAGTTTTGCACAAGCCCCGGATTGCTCTTCCTGGTCGAAGATGCAGCTTCCGGACGATTTTTAGCAGAGCTCACAGCGTTGATCGCCAAAGTTCCGGCACAGGTCATGCTGAATCCTTCCATTAAAAAACAATACGAAGCCGCCAGGGAATCCCAGCGGGAATCCGCAGCTGTGCTGGCCGAAGATCGCCAGGAGCCGCTGAATACCATTCATCCGGCGGTTTTCTCCGTTTCCGGTGAACAATTCATAGCAGATGAAAACCGGCAGGAAGAAGTCTTCGGCTCTTTTCTGCTCGTGGTTCGCTGCAAAGACAGCGCTGAGCTGAAAGAATGTCTTGGCGTATTGCACGGTCAGTTAACGGCATCAGTATTCGCCGAGCAATCCGAAGCGGCATTGAGTAACGTATGTATTGGCCTGCTGAACAAAAAAGCGGGACGTATTATAATGAATGGTGTTCCGACCGGGGTAGAAGTCAGCCCTGCCCAGCAGCATGGCGGAACATTTCCCGCAGCATCCGACAGCCGTTTTACATCGGTTGGAAGCGGGGCCATTTCGCGCTTCATGCGCCCGGTTGCCTATCAGAATTTTCCGGACGAAATGCTGCCTGAATCGTTAAAATCGCGTAATCCTTCGAATATTTTACGTTTTGTTAACGGTAACTGGACTACAAACCCTTGTTGATATAATGTTAAAAGACTTTATTTGTGCCAGTGTTAACTGCATTTAGGACAGTTTAAACAGAATAGTATATTTGCAACCAAATTCAAGAGTTATGTCAGAATCAGAAGTTCCTCAGAAAAAAAACATGAATACCGCGTTGATAGCCATTAGTTTGCTGCTCCTCGTTGGTCTTGGAGTAATGACTTACAAATGGTCTGCTAAGAACAAGCAATGCAATGAATGTGAACTAAAGAACAAAGAGCTGCAAGCCGATATCGACGAAATGAACCAGATGATGTCAGGTGTGATGGGCTCAGACATGACCAACGATCTGAAAGCAGATTTCCAGCAAATGCTCGAAACGTATGATGCGCTCATCAAAAAAGATGCGACGCAAAGCGATAGTCTGACTGTTCAGAAAGTCAGGATCCAGAAATTGCTGGATGAGATCAATTCAGGAAAGAAGAAAAGTGCTCAGGATATAGCACGTTTACGGCGTGAGAACGAAACATTGCGCCAGATCATGATCGGTTACGTGAAACAGATCGACGAGCTGAACACGCTCAATCTGAAGCTTGAGTCCGATCTGGACGAAACAACCAATAAGCTCACAACAACAACAGGCGAGCGCGACCAGTACAAAACAGAAGCTGAAATGAGTGCCGAGCAGGTGAAAAAAGGTTCCAAGCTCAATGCATATGCCATTACTTCCACCGGTTTGAGAATGAAGCTGAACAATACCGTTGAGCCGACAACCAAAGCGAAAAGCTGTGTGCAGATCCGTTCCAGCTTTACGATTGCGGAAAATGCAATTGCACAGAGCGGAAGCAAAACAGTGTACATGGCTGTAACAGATCCTGAAGGCAAAACCCTGCAGCATTCAAGCGGCAATGTAGTGCCAACTGAAAGCGGTACCGTTCCGTTCTCCGATAAAAAAGAAATCAACTACAACAATAAAGCAGTAGATGTTTCGATTTATTATAACCTGGATGGTGCAGAGCCGGTGAAAGGAACTTACAAAGTGAAGATCTATTGCGACAATCAATTGATCGGAACAGACAGCTTCACACTGAAATAAAGAGCTGCAAGCAACAAGTATTAAAAAAAATCCGTCTGTATCGTGCAGACGGATTTTCATATGAATAAAAGAAAACGCGATCGTCGGGTTTTAGGTAACAACAGGGCATGGCCCATTTTATTTTAGGTAAATGACAAATATTTTTATTGCAAACCTCGACTGGGAGATTTCTTCGAGCGATTTGCAGGCGACGTTTTCAGCGTTTGGTGAGGTACATCTTGCACACGTTGTGTTTGATGGAAAGACTAAAAAGTCTAAGGGATTCGGCTATGTAGAAATGGTCAGTGCGGAAGAAGCAATTAAAGCGATCCAGGCATTGAACGGTTTCGAAGTGAACGGAAGAAAACTGGATGTGAAAATCGCATCGCCTAAGGCTAACCGACCTAAACCGGAAGACAAGCCCGTATTCAAAAAGCCATTTGGCTCCAAGCCTGGAGGCAGTGGATATGGCGGCGGACAAAAACGCTTCAGTAACAATCCGAACAGCGGCGGCGGTAGCTATCGTCCGAATAACGCTGGCAGCGGAGGTGCTTATCGTTCAGACAGTAATTCAGGCGGATTCCGTTCTGAACCGCGTCCGGAGTCAAAACCGGAAGAGCCGCGTTCAACAGACCGCGTGCTAAGACCTCGTAAACCACGTGATTAATAACTTTAAATCAGAACCAGGCATGTCTGACGCTATTGAACAGGGACACGTTGAAGTTACAACCGATGCACGTGGTGTTGCAACCATCGAATTCGGCCATCCGCTCAGCAACTCGCTGCCGGGGAAAATCCTGCGCAAACTGGCGGATACTATTACCGAAACCGGGAACAGATCCGATGTAAAGCTGATCGTGATCCGGTCGGCAGGCAACAAAGCCTTTTGCGCCGGGGCAAGTTTCGACGAGCTCATCTCGATAACCGATCTCGATACGGGAAAAATCTTTTTCTCCGGATTTGCAATGGTGATCAACGCCTGCAGAAAATGCTCGAAGCTCATCATTGGACGCGTACAGGGAAAAGCCGTCGGTGGAGGAGTAGGCATTGCCGCTGCGGTGGATTATTGCTTCGCGACCCGCGCTGCGGATGTCAAGCTTTCAGAGCTTGCCGTTGGGATCGGTCCGTTTGTAGTCGGCCCCGCTGTAGAGCGCAAGATCGGTTTGTCGGCCATGAGCCAGCTCGCGATCAACGCTACGGAATGGCAGTCTGCCGAATGGGCTTATCAGAATGGCTTGTACGCCAGCCTGGCAGGCTCGGAAGAAGATATGGACGAAGAAATTGAGCGCCTCATCGCCAAGCTGGCAATTTCCAGCCCGGAAGCAATGGCCCAGTTGAAAACCATCTTCTGGCAGGGAACCGAAAACTGGGATACGCTCCTGATCGACCGCGCGATGATCAGCGGAACGCTCGTATTGTCGGATTTCACGGTCAATGCGATCAACGCGTTTAAAAAGAACTGATCTCATTAAAAGATACAGGTAAAAGGGCGGGATATATCCCGCCCTTGCTCATTTCCCCCGGCGGAGGGGGATAAAGGGGGAGGATAATTAAATAGAGGATGACGCCAGAAGCTCCGGTACGTAAAATCATTCATGTCGACATGGACGCGTTCTACGCTTCCGTGGAGCAGCTCGATAATCCGGAGCTGCGCGGGAAGCCCGTTGCGGTTGGCGGCGGCCGTGAGCGCGGTGTTGTTGCGGCGGCGAGCTACGAAGCGCGCAAATTCGGCGTGCGTTCGGCAATGCCGAGTGTTACGGCCGCTCAGCGCTGTCCGGGGCTTATTTTCGTGAAACCGCGATTTGACCGTTACAGGGAAATTTCCGACCAGATCCGGGAGATCTTTCACGAATATACCGACCTGGTAGAACCGCTTTCACTCGATGAAGCTTTCCTGGACGTTACAGAAAACAAGAAGAACATTGCTTCTGCCAGCAGGCTTGCCCGTGAGATCCGGGAATCCATCAAAGCAAAAACAGGATTGAACGCTTCGGCGGGAATTTCCGTCAATAAATTCGTGGCAAAAGTAGCTTCCGATATCAACAAGCCGAACGGACAAAAGACCATTCCGCCCGAAGATGTGCTGGAATTCCTGGAAAAGCTGCCGATCGAAAAATTCTTCGGTGTCGGAGCAAAAACTGCCCGTAAAATGAATCAGCAGGGAATTTTCAACGGTAAACAGCTCAAAGAGCGACCGCTGAACTTTTTAACTGCAGTTTTTGGCAAATCGGGAAAGCATTTCTATGATATTGTTCGCGGAATTCACCTGAGCGAAGTAAAGCCTGACCGGATCCGGAAATCGATTGCGGCCGAGCGGACGTTCAGCAACGACCTCAGTTCCGAGCAATTCATGTTCGAGCAGCTGGATTTCATCGCGGATGAGTTGGAGCGCAGGCTGCTGAAAAACAATGTAAGGGGAAAAACGATCACCGTTAAGCTTAAGTTCAGCGATTTTACACAGCAAACGCGCAGTAAAACGGTGTCGCAATTCGTGAACCGCAAATCTGAATTTTACCCGGTTGTTCAGGAATTAATTCGCCAGGAGCCTATCGCACAGGCCGTTCGTTTGCTCGGTATTTCCATTTCCAAACTGGATATTGAAGATACGAGAAGCAGCTTTTCCGTGCAGCTTAAGCTGGAGTTTTAACAGATCAGTCGGCTTTCAGCCGTTTTCCGAGGTAGAAGGATACGCCTGCTTTTACGTATGCGTTGATATTGCTGGTTAATCCCGGAAAATAGCCGATCTCCCAGCCCATAGAGATCATGCTGGTAGGCGGCAGGTACCGGAATCCTACGCTGGCGCCGATCTTCAGCTTTTTGTTGTAGTCGTTGATGTTGTAAACCTGGTAGGAGCGTATGTTGTTGCCCGTTGATTCGCCGGTGTCCGCGTACACATTGTCCAGTTTGTTCCTTACGGAAAACAACAGATCGAAATTCCAGATCGTCAGGTCGCTGTTGCGGCGCTTGCCGTATTTATCGAGCTTTACCAGCAGGTTCGTCAGCCTCGAGCGGCTGATCCCGACATGGAGGTTCGTGTATTCCATCATAGTGGTCATGGAATTTAAATTGAAGTCCTGAGCCGCCGCAGATGGATTGTCTGTTACCTGTGCTCTGAGCTTTGCATTGTTCATGCAGTACCACGTAACTCCCTGCGTATAGCCGAGCCGGATTCCCGTCCGGATGAGCTCTTTACCTGGAACCCAGACCTCATAGTTCATGTCGCCTCTTTTTTTTACGAGGATGCTCATGTTTTTTTTCTCAACCTTTTCCCTGAAAAAATACGTTCCGCTCACAAACAGGTGATTGGCATGCGTATTCTTGTTCACAGACATCATTACGGGGTGATTGATGTAATCCTGATCTTCGTAGGTGTCGGGCGCAATGCGGTCGCCAACCTGGTAACTGTAGCTCGCGGTAAAGATCCATCTATTACCTAGCTGCGCGAAAAATCCCGCATTCGCATCGTAGATGGAAGTGTTCATTTTGGATCCGGTTAATTCCCAGAGCGGAAGATGAAAACGGATGATCTTCATGTCTTCGGGATGATCGCTCAGAATTTCCATGGAAATAGCGTTGCGGTCGTCATCGTCCAGCGGTTCGTCGTCTTCATCCTGCGAAAATGCGGGGAAAGCGAGCCCGATTAAACAGATGAATGGTAAAACAGATCTGATCATGGATGGATTAATTGAACGTTAGGTTCCCGGTAACGGATTTGTAGCCGCCAATGGAAGGCGTAGAAGTATATACTTCGCAGAAGTCAAGCGTTCGCTGCCCGTCGATGAGGTTGTAGTAAACGCTTCCGTAGTACGCGTCATACGTATAGGAATTGTTGATCCATTCCATGTATACTTCGTCGTTCTGCAGGTTAAACGGATAGTCTGCCACTGTATACTTCCTGAAAGGCTCCGGGGTCCCGGCGAATGTAAAGCGCATGTCTTTTCCGGATGTATTGAGGTTGATAACAGTCTGGCCGCCTTCGATGGTTGTTGTTACCGTGCTTCCGGTAAAATTCTGGGTTTCCGTAGTATTGTAGGAAAAAGTTACGGTATTGGTGTTCCTTAAACAGGATGGGAGTATGACTACGCAGGATGGGCAGTCTCCGCCGCAATCCGTGCCTTCTTCATTGCCGTCTTTCACGCCGTTCCCGCAATGCGAAGCGCCCAGCACACCATTGTAAGGCAGCTCCCGCGGAGTTTCTTTCCGGCAGGAAACCAGAACCAGTAGTGTGAGCAAAAGGAAGTGTACCGTTGATCTCATGGCTGCATGCATTTGGTTAATATGTCGTAAAAATAAGCATTCAGGGTTGTGAAAGCAAAGCGAGTACGGCAAACGAAGCCAGCCAGTGCTCGCCCATGTAATCGCCATCTGTGATGGAAGGAAGTGAATAGCTCAAATGTGCGTTGGCAATGCGTTCCAGGTGCGCAAACTTCTTATCCGATTTTGCCAGTCCGTAAAGGCACCAGGCCCTGCTGAAATTCAGTCCATCGAGGTGAACGAGCTTTCCGTCCGTGCGGTCGCTCACACGTCCGGGAGCCAGCCCGAAGTTTTTTTTGAAAATGCCCGGCAAAAAGCCTTTGAGCCAGGACTCGAATTCGCTTTTCGGGAGAACGCGTCGCATGAGGTCCATTTCTTCCAGTCCGCCGGAAAGGAAATCGTAGCCGCCAGGCTCATAGTGAAGCGGGTAATTTTTATCCGGCAGGTAACATTGCCGTGCTTTCAGCGTGATGGCCTGCTGCAGGGAATCGTTGTTCGTGTACACTGCGTAATCGAATGCGAATGTCAGCCCGAACGCCGTATTGATGTGCTCGCCTGAGCGGATCGGGTACACGAGCTTCGGGAGAAAAACAATGTATTTCTGTGCGATCAGGTCCGAAAGCGGTTGCAGGGCGGATGACCACTTTTTTGCGTCTGCGTCTTCCCAGGACGACAGCTCCTGTTGCAGCTTCAGGATCCATGCCCAGCCATACGTTCGCTCGAACGATTCGTTGTGCTTTGTGGCGAAAAAAGCAATTTCCGTCTGAATATTGGCGGCCGTTAGCTGTTCATTGAGCTTTCCGCGGATCTGCGCGGCGTTCTCCATATCCGGAAATTGTTTCAGCAGGCGCACGAGCAGCCAGTGTCCGTGAACGGAAGAATGCCAGTCGAAGCAGCCGTAAAACGCCGGATGAAGCTCCTGCGGCGAAAGCAGGGCGCTGCTGTCGTTCAGTACCTGTCCGAGCTTATTCGGGTATTCCTGCTGCAGACATTTAAGCGGGAGTGCTGCGAGCCGCGAAGCTTCGGTTACAGTGAGCTGTGGAATGGCCTGCTGGGAAAAGCTGGCGAGCGGAAGAAAAAGAAGTAAAAAGAGTGCTTTCATTAATCAAAAATACGCGTTTTAGACTACGTATAGCCGGTCCGGGATGCATCCCGGCTTAACTTACTATGATCTAATGAACGATTTCGTATCTTTGCCCATCTCTGTTTTCCGTTTTAGCATATTTTCCTCTTTAACGCGCATTCCTAACGGATTAATTCACAAATCGCTTGTTAATAAAAAATAGAGTTTCTATCTTTGCACCCCCAAATTGGGGATATTGTCTTATTAAAAAATTAAGTAGTGGATACTTTAAGTTACAGAACCATATCTGCCAACACGGCAACTTCTGGGAAGAAGTGGTTGTTGGTAGATGCTGAGGGCCAGACTGTTGGTCGCTTGGCGAGCAAGGTAGCGAAGTTGGTACGTGGTAAGCACAAACCAAACTTTACGCCGCATGCTGACTGTGGCGATAACGTGATCGTTATCAATGCAGCAAAAGTTTCGTTTTCCGGAACAAAATTGATTAACAAAGAATACGTTCGTTATACCGGATATCCGGGTGGACAGCGCACACTGACTGCACAGCAGTTGATGGAACGCAATCCGCAGCGTGTTGTTGAGAAAGCAATCAAAGGGATGTTGCCAAAAAACACCTTGGGACGTAACCTGTTTACAAACGTAAAAGTGTACGTTGGGGCAGAGCACAAACAAGAGGCGCAAAATCCGGAGGTAATCAATCTTGACACAATCAAATAAGGATATGGAAGTAATTAACACATTAGGAAGAAGAAAAACATCTGTAGCCCGTGTTTACCTGTTGAAAGGTACAGGCCAGGTGACAGTCAACAAGCGTGACTATAAAGAGTTCTTTCCGGTTGCTATCCTGCAGGGTAAAGTTGAACAGCCGTTCAAACTTACCGATACTGTAGGCCAGTATGACGTGAAAGTAAATGTTCAGGGCGGAGGAGTAAACGGCCAGGCAGAAGCGATCCGTTTAGGGATCTCCCGTGCTTTGGTTAAAATCTCCGAAGACATGAAGCCGCTTTTGAAAGCTGAAGGTTTAATGACACGTGACCCGCGTATGGTGGAACGTAAAAAACCGGGGCAACCGAAAGCACGTAAAAAATTCCAGTTCTCCAAACGTTAATCTGGAGTTTGCATCCTGGTTTTTATCAGGAAGCAGTTGTTTAGTATCCAAGCGGGAAGCACTGTTCCGGTTTATTCCGGGATCCCTTTCCAAGCTGATTACTAAAGGAACGTAAACAATTAAAAAAAAGAAATTATGTCAAAAGTTAGTTTTGAAAGTTTATTAGAAGCAGGTGTTCACTTCGGACACTTAAAAAGAAAATGGAACCCGGCAATGGCGCCGTATATCTTTGACGAGAAAAAAGGTATCCACATTATTGACCTTAATAAGACAATTGCACATCTTGATCAGGCTTGTGCGGCAATGAAGCAAATTGCTAAGTCGGGTAAAAAAGTTCTTTTCGTAGCAACTAAAAAACAGGCAAAAGATATCGTTGCCGAAAAAGTGAAGTCTATCAATATGCCTTTCGTAACTGAGCGTTGGTCAGGTGGTATGATGACCAACTTCCAGACAACACGTAAATCGATCCGTAAAATGGCGGCTATCGATAAAATGAAAACAGACGGTACATGGGAAACGTTGAACAAGCGTGAGCGTTTATTCAAAACACGTCAGCGTGAGAAACTCGAGAAAAACTTCGGTTCTATCGCAGACATGACACGCCAGCCGGCTGCGATCTTCATCGTTGATATCCTGAAAGAGCACATCGCTCTGAGTGAGGCAAAACGTCTGAACGTTCCTACATTCGCAATGGTGGATACGAATTCAGATCCGCGCCTGGTAGATTTCCCTATTCCTTCCAACGACGATGCAACAAAATCCATCTCTATCATTTTGGATGCTGTTGTTGACGCGATCAAAGAAGGTCTCGAAGAGCGTAAGAGCACAGGAACAGGTAAGGACGAAGCTGGTGAAGCTCCGGCAGCAAAAACTGCAGCTCCGGCGGCAGCGGCAGCTCCTGCAACTGAAGAGACTCCTGCAGCAGAAGAAGCTCCGGCTACTGAAAGCGCAGAAAAAACAGAAGAATAATTTTAAAAAAAGACAATCATGGCAATTACTGCTTCAGATGTAAATAAATTACGCCAGCAAACAGGTGCGGGAATGATGGACTGCAAAAATGCACTTGTTGAGTCCAATGGCGATTTCGAAGCTGCTGTAGACATTCTTCGTAAGAAAGGTCAGAAAATCGCAGCTAAGCGTGGTGAGAACGACGCAAAAGAAGGTCTTGTATTCGCACAAACAACAGAAGATGCTAAAACAGGTGTTGTTCTGGCGTTGAACTGCGAAACTGACTTCGTTGCGAAAAACGACGGTTTCCGTACGTTCGTTCAAAGTCTTGTTGACGTTGCGCTCAGCAACCTTCCGGAAACTGCGGAAGAGCTGAAAGCGTTGAAATACGACGACAAGCTTACGGTAGAAGAAAAAATCACAGAACAGGTTGGTGTGATCGGTGAAAAACTCGATCTTTCTCAATTTGCTGTTTTGAAAGCAGACACAGTTGTCGCTTACAACCACCCGGGGAACCAACTGGCGACTCTGGTAGCGTTGAACAGCGGTTCTGAAACAGCTATCGAAGCAGGACGCCAGGTAGCGATGCAGGTTGCTGCGATGAATCCGATCGCTCTTGACAAAGACGGTGTGGATGCACGTACGATCGAGCGCGAGATCGAAGTTGGTAAAGACCTTGCTATCCAGGAAGGTAAACCGGCTGAAATGGCAGAGAAAATTGCACAAGGTCGTTTGTCCAAGTTCTTCAAGGAAAACACATTGTTAAGCCAGGAATTTGTTAGAGATAACAAAGTAACGGTTGAGCAGTTCCTTGCAAACACTGAAAAAGGACTTACAGTAACAGAATTCAAACGTTTCTCTTTGAGCTAATCAAAAGAACACGTTGAAAATACGGATCCCGGTTTGCGTTTGCAGGCCGGGATTTTTTTGTCTGAAAAATCGATAAAAAAGCTCGGGTTGTCGGTCCGTCCCCAAGGCTTTCGGGAGCATCCCGGACATACACCCGCGGATATAATAAACTAAACTGCAGAAAAATCAAAAATGCTGGTTCATCTTAAACTCGAACCCGCAATCTTTGCATTTATACACCTTGCGGTAATAGAGCGGGAAAATGCTCAGGAGAATGGAGAAGATCGCTGAAAAGACGCCGCCAACTCCGCGAAAAGAGCGGTGGCCGGAGATCAACTTGTCGGAATGACAGTTCGGGCAGGTGATCGCTTCGTCTTCTTCCGTCGTGAAAGGTGTCTGCTCGATATCCAGCAGGATCGCCTGCGCCTGCTCCAGGTAAGCTTCGTCTATTTTAAGCTTAATGCCGCCAACGCTGAGATTGTACAGCGGGTTCATCGTCACGATGTGCTCATCGAAAATATAGCAGGGAATACCTTCTCCTTCCAGCCGCGCTTTCAGTATGTGCGTATCGATCGCATTGTCGAATGTTTTGAGAAGGACGAGACTCATGTATTTAAGTTATGATATCGATTCACATCGGTCCGGGATGCATCCCCGGTTGATCCATGATGTATACGATTAAACTACGTCTGGGATGCATCCCCGGTTGATCCATCATGTATACGATTAAAGTACGTCCGGGATGCATCCCGGACTTACTTTATTTTACTCCACGGCTTCGCGACAAGCGTTTTGAATTCCGCTTTTTTGAATGCCTTTTCGTTGATCCCGTCATACGTCTTCACGATGTTTCCGTTCCAGATATAAAACACGCCCGGTGTGTCTTTATTGTTGCCAAGCGTTTGCCAGAACTGTCCCACGTCCAGTACCATGTGCGGATATTTTGCACCCGCTTTTTCGAAGAATGCTGGGATCAGGTCTGTCTCTTCGTCCATGAAGATGATGCGGATGTCCGGGAAATCGGGCGATTGCTTTCTAAGCTCTGTCAGCTGTTTCGCCGTTTCCTGGCAATGATCGCAGCCCGGTGCGAAAAAGCAGAGTACTTTCTTCCCTTTGTCGATATCGGCATAGAATTTCTTGAAGCCTGATTTCTTTTTGGCCGGCTCGTCGACTTTCACCGCAACGGAATCTTTCGCTGCTGTTTTATCATCTGTAACGACCGGGGCAACGTAGCCGCCGGTTGTTTCTGCAAGCGTATCAGCCGGCTCGTCAGTCTCTTCTTCGATCTCTGTCGGAACGGACTGCACGGTCGATGGAATATAGCGCATCGGCCCTACGAGGAAGATGAACAGCACGGAAGCCAGCGTTATGGATAGTACGAAAGGGAAATTGCGTTTGTCGGAAGACTTATCGGTGATTTTGAACAGCCAGCCGATCAGTCCCATAGCGATCACATTTTTGATCACGGCCTGCAGCGGTGTCATTGGGAGCAGCGATCCGAAGCAGCCGCAATTGCCTTTGTTCCCGGTAGCGATGATCTCGTACGTCAGGTGGACGCTGAAGATCAGCAACAGCAGGAAGGAAACCGGCAATACCAGTTGCCTGAAAAAGTGTTTCTGCAAAAGCAGGAATCCGAGTGCGAGCTCGCAGCCAATGAGAATGCGTGAAAAATAAGCAGCGCCTGTTTCACTGAATCCCATGGGAAGCAGCTGTTTCACCTCGAAAGTCGTCATGGCGAAATAAGGCGTCGGGTAGATCTTGGCAACTGCCGAAATGAGGAAAAGCAAAGAGAGCAGTACGCGAAGCGCGATGGCGATCTGTTGATTGAGCTTACTGCCGGTGTTGAGGGTCGTGTTCATAATGCTGAATGAAAAGTTGGTTGAAAATAACGCTTCATTTCGACATAAAAGAAGAATTTGGAAATTTAGGAAAACGATAACACCTGCTCGTCGGCGAAGGCAACATTAATTTGTGGATTTCTCCGGTTGAAGTTCAGGAAAACAGGTACCTTAGCCCCGGATTAAAAATACACTCTGTACAAGTCGCTACCAATGGGCAGATTTTATATACTCCTTTGTTTTTTAGCATTGGTGATCGTTCCTGCTTTCGGACAGCATGATTCCGTGAAGGCAAAGGCATTGCTGAATAAAGCCATCGATTACGACGATAAAAATCAGCTGGCGCAGCAGCTTCCTTATCTGCTGGAAGCACTTGCGATGTCCCGGAAAGCAGATTATCACTTTGGTGTTTCCCGGAGTCTTGGCTTGCTGGGCGATTATTACCGTGAAAAGGGCAATCTTTCCAAAGCACTCGATTATTATTACAAAGGCCTTCGCTACGATGAGCGCAATAACGATAAAAACGGTATTCTCATCAAAACATCCAACATCGGTATCGTTTACGATCTGCAGGGCGATCTCGACAAAGCACATGTGTTTTATGCCAGCGCGCTGGAAATGGCCGTGGAGCTGGATCGTCAGCTGGATGTCGCTAATCAGTACGTAAACCTGGCCAATATTTTCAGCGCTAAAGGAGAAAATGAGAAAGCGCTCATCTACCAGTTTAAAGCATTGGAAATCGACCAGAAGCTCAATGACGAGCGTGGTATCTGCGCAGATTTTTCCAACATCAGCATCACACTGGGAGACCTGGGCCGGCGCGATGAGGCGCAGGATTACGCGTTTCGTGCCCTCGAGCTTGCCCGTAAAATGAAAGACTATTACATGGTAGCGCTCAATATGAAAAATATTGCAGAAGACTACCAGGAACTGGGGAAACTAAAGCTGGCAAGAACTTATTTCGAGGAATCGCTCAAGCTGATGTACACCGTCGATAACATCGAGGCTGCCAGCGAATTCGAGAAAGACGTGAGTACATTTTACTCTTCGATCGGCGAACCGGCAAAAGCACTCGATCATTACAAGCAGTTCATTGTGCTGCGCGACAGTGTATTCGGTGTAAGGGCTACGGAAGAAGGCATGCGCGCTGAGATGAATTACGAATTTGAGAAAAAGCGGACCGCCACGAAGTTTGAGCACGATAAAAAAATCTACCGGCTCGAAACCCGTAACAGGCTCAACAAGCAATTGGGGATCTTCCTGGGAATAGTCCTGCTTTTGCTGCTTGTATTGTTGTTCTTCGTGCGCCGCGCGTTCAGCAATAAAAAGCGCCTGGCAGATTTTCTCGCCACCGAAGACCAGCGGAAAGAAATCCTGCTGCAGGAAGTCCATCACCGCATCAACAATAATCTCCAGATCATTTCCAGCCTGCTCATCCTGCAGGCGAATGCAGCAGAAGACGAACGGCTCTACGAGTACCTCATGCAGAGCCAGAACAGGATCCAGTCGCTCGCAGTGCTCCATGAGCTCATGTACGACACCGGCTCACCGCTGGAAGTCGACCTGCAGCAATACCTGGACAAGATCCTCGATTTCCACCGGGACGTACTGGCAACGACCCGTAACGGGATCAGTATCGAAACGCATATTCAGCCGCTCAGTCTTCCTACGAAGCTGGCTGTTCCCCTGGCGCTGATCATGAACGAGCTCGTTACCAATGCTATTAAATACGCTTTTGGCGACAGTGCGGAAGGGAAAATCTCCATCGGATTCACACCCGAAGCGAACGATCCTTCCAGCTGGATCATGACCGTAGCTGACAATGGAATAGGTATGCCGCCGGATTCAGAAAAACGAAAAGACAGTCTCGGGCTGAAGCTCGTGAACCTCATGACACGGCAGATCAAAGGTCAGCTGACCTCGGAAAACAATGGCGGCGCAGTATTTACAATGAAATTCAGTCTGAAGTAATATGATGGAATCCTGCATATTGATCGTAGAAGATGAGCTGCTCATTGCCGAAACCCTTCGCAGCATACTCACGCGCGCCGGCTATACCAATATCCTGATGGCCGAGAACGTGACGTCCGCGCTGGTTGTGCTGAACGTTTCCGAGGTTACGCTCGTTATTACCGACATTGCGATGGGCGAGGAGAGAACCGGGATCGACCTGGGTGTTATACTGAACGAACGCTACCGCATACCGTTCATTTACGTTACCTCACATGCAAGTGCCGATATCGTGCACAAAGCCAAGTATACCGAGCCGGCTGCCTACATTGTAAAGCCGTTCAAAAAAGAAGATGTGCTCGTGGCACTTGAGCTTGCGCTGTTCAAAGCCGATTCGAAAACCGATTCGGGTGAGCTCATCGTGAAAGAAGGAAGATCGGTTGTGCGCATGTTTTTCCGAGACATCAAATGGATAGAGGCCGATGGCAATTACACGACCATTTACCTGTCAGGCGATAATAAGCGAAGCGTGATACGGCAGTCGCTCAGCACGCTGCAGGAACAACTGCCCGAAGAAGACTTCATCCGGATTCACAAATCCTATGTGGTCAACAAAAAGTACATTCACCAGATCAAAGCCGGCGCCATCTATGTCGAAGACCGCGAGCTGCCTGTTGGAAGAAGCTATCAGCACATCGTCGTGAAGCTGTTTAAGTAAAATATGGGGGGAATTATCAGGCATCAATTATCAAGGGGCTCCCGGTAGTTAATTTAACCCGGCTCATCCCTCCGCGTGAATCTGCGCTATCTGCGAGCGTATTAACAGATCAAACCTCTCCGTGTCACCTGTGTCCTCCGTGGTAAAGTATAAACCCAGCTCATCCCTCCGCGTGAATCTGCGCTATCTGCGAGCGTATTAACAGATCAAACCTCTCCGTGTCCTCTGTGTCCTCCGTGGTAAAGTATAAACCCAGCTCATCCCTCCGCGTGAATATGCGCTATCTGCGAGCGTAT